>Ga0102589_1000035_pt1 | contig 391200 bp, 347 predicted proteins | sample AraplaMF_Col_mLB_FD_76858 | JGI IMG/M metagenome (GOLD analysis project Ga0102589, IMG submission 76858) | Arabidopsis root microbial communities from the University of North Carolina, USA - plate scrape MF_Col_mLB | ecosystem: Host-associated > Plants > Roots > Endosphere | place: USA... | reverse complement strand
ACTGCTGCCTCCCGTAGGAGTTTGGGCCGTGTCTCAGTCCCAATGTGGCTGATCATCCTCTCAGACCAGCTATGGATCGTCGCCTTGGTAGGCCTTTACCCCACCAACTAGCTAATCCAACGCGGGCTCATCCTTGACCGATAAATCTTTCTCCCGAAGGACACATACGGTATTAGCACAAGTTTCCCTGCGTTATTCCGTAGTCAAGGGTAGATTCCCACGCGTTACTCACCCGTCTGCCGCTCCCCTTGCGGGGCGCTCGACTTGCATGTGTTAAGCCTGCCGCCAGCGTTCGTTCTGAGCCAGGATCAAACTCTCATGTTGAGAATTCAATCTCGACTAAATCACGTTCTTTGAATCGACGAGAACTTCACACCTGTTTTCCAGGACATCAGCCGAAACAAATATCCGAAAACCAGTGTAACTTCTCTTGATAAACGTGACCGTCAAAGTCTCTTTCAAAGGATCCAATCTCTCAGATCCCGCAAGCTCCGCCGCCCACGTTTCTCTTTCTTCCAATCTTCAATTGTCAAATAACAGACGAACCCTAAAGTCGTCGACAAAACCCGTTCCAAACTCGCGCCCAGAACACAAACCAGCAATCCGCCAATCCGCTTGAGGTTCTTTAGAACGAAAGACTTCGTCGCCAGCAGCGCCGCCGCCCTCGTTCAGTGAGGGGGCTTATAGAACTAACCCCTTTTCCAAGTCAACACACCTAGCCAAAGTTTTTTGACATTTTTGTAACAGGTTGATTCGGCTCGGATTTTTGTCGGTGGATATTATCCACAGGGCGTATTCCCGGGACAGATTCCTGGAAAATCCTTTACCGGCCGGTCAAAAATCGATCGGAAAGTCGTTCTAAACCCCGAAAGATCACGAAAAAACAGCGCCTTGAGCCGATTTATGGTTAACAGATGATTAAACTGCCTCCGACCGGCGAGCTCTAAATTTCCGTCACAGATCAGCGGCTGACATTTCGGAACCTATCACCGACTTGGGTGTTTTCTTTCCCATTGAAGGAAGGAGACCGACATGGCTGCCAATACCGATGATATCAGAGCAACTGTCAGCAAGGACATCGCCGCACTCCAACAGGAAGTCTCGCGCCTGCAGAAGATGATTTCCGCTCAAGGCGCCGAAGCCTATTACGAAGTGCGCGGCCGCGCCGGCAAGGCATACGACGAAGCCCTGCCCCGGGCAAAGAACGCCGTCGCCCAAATCAGGGCCGAAGGTGCGGCCGCCGCCGGCGCCGCCCGCGAGCATCCGACCGCAACGACCACCGCGCTGGCGCTTGCCGGCGCCATTGGCTTCCTCGCCGGATATCTGCTTTCCGGCAGTTCGCAGCCGCAGCCTCGCCACTGGTGGCGCTAAACAGACCACAGCCGCCCATAAACCCGTTCTTACGCACCCGCCGATCCGTTTTTCGGCAGGGTGCGTAAATGCTTATGTCTTACAAAAACCAATTTTTAATGTGAGCTATGGGAACATAAAAAACGAAGGGAGGATCATCATGGAAAACAAGAGGGCCAACTGCATCATCGAAGTCAGCGTCGACGGCGCCAATGGCCGTCACGCGGTCGGCATCATGAATATGCGCCAGGCACTCGACCTGCCGGAAATGCCAAGCCTTTCTTATACACATCCGGACCCGGTCAAGGCCGCCGCCGGTATTGTCGTCAGCCGCCAAGAACTGGCGGGCTTCATGGCCTGCCACTGAGGCAGCGTTACCCTGTCAAAGCCCTGACGGCGCTTTATCCCAAAGCGCCGAAATTGTTTTGCGGCGTCTTTTATTCCCCTCGTTTTTTTGTTCCGATTGCTGGCATCCTTGTGCCGTTCATGCCAAGAAACGGCATCAAAAGCAGGACAAGGACGGCAGATGAGGGAGCGGCGCCCACCGCATAAGACGCGCGAGCGGACAAAGCCCGCCGATAACGCCGCGGCTAAGCGGGTTACCCTTCCCCGTGCCCTTTCCAAGCTCGGTTATTGCTCCCGCACCCAGGCCGAACGGCTGATTGCCGAAAACCGCGTTGCCGTCGACGGCCGCACGGTCAGCGAGACCTCGGCATGGGTCGATCTTAGCACTGCCAGAATCAGCATCGACGGCCTGGTCATCGCTGCCGAAGCGAAAATCTATCTGATGCTCAACAAGCCCCGCGGTCTCGTCACCACCCGCCACGATCCCGAAGGCAGGCCGACGGTCTATGATTGTCTCAGGGATTTCGACATCCCGCATCTCTCTCCGGTCGGCCGGCTCGACAAGGCGAGCGAGGGCCTGCTGCTTTTCACCAACGACACCGAATTCGCTCAGATCCTGCTCGATCCGGTCACGCATCTGACGAAGACCTATCATGTCCAGATCGACGGCATCATGGACGACGAGGGCATTGCCGCAATGACATCGGGCATCCGCCACGACGGCGAGCTGCTGACGGCAACCGCCGCACGGCGCCTGCGTCAGGGCGACAGGAACTCATGGATCGAGGTTGAGCTGGACGAGGGCCGCAACCGCCAGATCCGCCGCATGCTGGAAGCGCTCGGAAGCGAATGCCTGCGCCTCGTGCGCGTTGCAATCGGCGGGCTCGCACTCGGCGAACTGCCGAAAGGCGCGGTGCGTGCCCTGACAGAGACAGAATTGCAGGCATTGCGCCGGAAGGCCGGGATGGAAAAGGCGAGACGCAATTGACTGAAATGACGGAGATGGCGCCGCACGATTTCTGGCAGGAGATTCACCCGTCGGGCACCTTTGCCGATGATGGCGAGTTCACCTCCTTCTATGTCGCCGTTCTCGAAGACGGCCGCCAGCTTCGCCTGCCGATCCGCGCGCTGGCGGATGGCGATCACGCTCTCGCTTCGCTGATCGTCAACCAGGCGAGCTTCGCCGTTCTCGATGCGCTCGCCGAAAGCCTCGCCGAAAAGATCAGGCCGATGCGCATCGATGTCGTCGCCGGTCTGCCGACCCTCGGCCTGACGCTGGCCGCCGCCGTGGCGCAAAAGCTCGGCCACAGCCGCTACGTCCCGCTCGGAACCTCACGCAAATTCTGGTATCGCGACGAGCTCTCCGTTGCCCTGTCCTCGATCACCACGCCGATGCAGCAGAAACGCCTCTATATCGATCAGCGCATGCTGCCGCTGCTCAAGGGACGGCGCGTCGCGCTGATCGACGATGTGATTTCCAGCGGCACCTCGATCGTCGCGGGCCTCAACCTGCTGACAGGCTGCGGCATCGAACCCGTCGTCATCGCCGCCGCCATGCTGCAATCGGAGCGCTGGCGCGAAAGCCTCGCGGCCGCTGGGCCGAAATGGACCACGCGCACCGTCGGCGTCTTCGCAACGCCTATTCTGGAGCGGAACGAAGCAGGCCGCTGGCAGGCACCATCGGCCAGACGCGGGACATGAGGATTGTTCTTCTTTGCTTGAGGGCGCCTCTGTCCAGCCTCGGCTTGACTTCCCCAGCAATAAAACTAGAGCAGGAAGTCTTCACCCAATAATCAAGGATAGTCGAGCGCCGTGCGAATTCTCTCCGAAGCCCATTTCCCCGAATTGCCGAACTATTATCGCGGCAAGGTGCGCGAGAATTACGATCTTCCGGACGGACGCCGTATCATAATCAGCACCGACCGGCTGAGCGCTTTCGACCGCATCCTTACCTGCATCCCCTATAAGGGCCAGGTCCTGACGCAGACAGCGCGCTTTTGGTTCGAGGCGACGAAGGACATCTGCCCCAACCACGTTCTCGACTATCCGGATGCGAATGTCGTCATCGGCAAGCGGCTCGACATCCTGCCGGTCGAGATCGTCGTGCGCGGTTATCTCGCCGGCACCACCGGTACCTCGATCCTGACGCTTTATAAAAAGGGTGAGCGCGAGATGTACGGCATGCGTCTGCCCAACGGCATGCGCGACAACCAGATCCTGCCCGAGCCCGTCATCACGCCGACCAGCAAGGAATTCGACGGCGGCCATGACGAGCCGCTGACGCCTGCCGAAATCGTCAACCGCGGCCTTTTGACCAAGGAGCAGTGGGACACTCTGTCGGGATATGCGCTCGCCCTTTTTGCGCGCGGCCAAGAAATGGCGGCCAAGCGCGGTCTGATCCTCGTCGACACCAAATATGAATTCGGCACCGATGGCGACGGCAACATCATTCTCGCTGACGAGATCCACACCCCCGATAGTAGCCGTTACTGGCTTGCCGAAAGCTACCCGGCAAGTTTTGCCGCCGGAAAACGTCCGGAAAGTTTCGACAAGGATTTCGTCCGCGCCTGGGTTGCCGAGCGCTGTGATCCCTATAAGGACGAGATCCCTGAAATTCCTGTCGAACTGATCGAGCAGACCTCGGCCGTCTATATCAAGGCTTACGAGGCGATTACCGGCGAGCGCTTTGTTCCCGACGATAGCGGCGAGACGCCGCTTGCCCGCGTGCGAGGCAGCCTCGCTCCCTATTTCCCTTGACATGGCGATACATGAAAGCTGCCAGGCCGAGCATTGGCTTGGCAGCCTCCGTCCAATCGCGCTAGCATCAGAAAAAAGGGGCATCGGGCTCGGCCGGGCGGGGGACAGATGACGAGAAGGCCGAGACGCAAGGCCGAGGAAACGCGGGAGGACATCCTCTCCATGGCAGAGATGCTGTTTCGTGAGCGCGGTTACCTCGCGGTGTCAATCGCCGATATCGCCAGTGCATTGCACATGTCACCCGCCAATGTCTTCAAGCATTTCCGTTCCAAGGTCGCGCTGGTCGATGCGATCGCCGGACGCCATCTCGACAATGCCACCGAGCGTTTCGCAGCCTTCGACCAGAATCTGCCGCCGAAGGAGCAATTGCTCCGCTTCGTCCTGCGCCTGCTGGAAGGTCATCTGCAGGACATTCAGAAAAATCCTTACATCTTCGAAATGGTGCTTTCAACGATCGAGGCCAAACTCGAGGCCGGCAACCGTTATCGCGCCCGAATCGAGTTGAAGCTCGGCGAGATCATCCGCGAGGGTATCGCGGAGGGGCGTTATCATTGCCGCGATCCCGAGCGCGCCGCACACACCGTCGCAGACCTCCTGGCCTGCGTATTGCACCCCATCCTCATCGCCCGCGACGACAAGGGAACCCTCGTGCACCGCGCCGAGGATATCGTCGGCTTTGTCGATGCCGCACTGCAAAATAACGCTTGCTAAGTGACGATTGCTGACTTACGTCACTTCATAAAGCTTTTGTTAAATTCGGATAATGGCATTTGAAGCCAGATCAATCCTGACGCTTATATAAGCCTGCGCTCGGCCGGGCCGAGCCTGCGGATTGAGCGCCGATTGCCACCGAACAGGGAATTCAGAATGATACGGCGTGCCCTCCTCCTCTCCACGGCCCTGGCGTTCGGCGCATTGCTCGCCGCCTGCAGCGACAATGCCGGTAAGCCCGCCGGCAATGCCGGTGCGGGCGCAGCACAACAGGCCTCGCCCGTCGGCGTGATCACCCTGAAAAAAGCCAGTTTCCCGATCACGACGATCCTTCCCGGCCGCGCCGAGACATTTCAGACAGCCGATATCCGGCCGCAGGTAAGCGGCCTCATCCGCGAGATCGCCTTTAAAGAAGGCGGCGAGATCAAGAAGGGCGACCTTCTCTACCAGATCGAGGATGCGCCCTATATCGCCGCCGTCGAGCAGGCCAAGGCGGCAATCTCCAAGGCGCAAGCCAGCGTGCCGAGCGCTGAAAGCAATCTCGACCGCTATCAGCGCCTCGTCGGCAGCGGCGCCACCCAGATCGAATTCGAAACAGCCAAGACGACGCTGCTCCAGGCCAAGGCCGAAGTCGAGTCGGCGAAGGCAGCACTTTCCGCCGCCCAGATCGACCTCGACCATACCAAGATCATCGCCCCCTTCGACGGCGTCATCGACCAGACGGCCTATAATGTCGGCAACGTCGTCTCGGCCAACCAGACGACGGCGCTGACGACGATCCGCCAGCTCGATCCGATCTACATCTCGCTGACGGAATCGAGCACCAACCTCTTGAAGCTGCGCGACGCGATGACCGCCGGCGACATCAAGGGTGCAGACAACGTCGCCTTCCACCTGATCCTCGAAGACGGCAAGGAATATAACCAGCAGGGCAAGCTCGACATGTCGAAGCAGGTGGTCAGCGAGACCACAGGCACCTTCATCATCCGCGTGCTCTTTCCCAATCCCGATCGCATCGTCCTGCCCGGCATGTATGTCCGGGCAACCGTCGAGCTTGGCGCAGAGGCCGGTTATGCATTGCCGCAGCTGGCGACGAGCCGTGACGCCAACGGCCGGCTGACGGCACAGTTCATTTCCCCCGAAGGCAAGGTCGAAACCCGTGCCTTCGAGAACAGTTCGCCCTCCAACAATTCCTGGCTCGTGACCGAAGGCATCAAGGACGGCGATCAGCTGATCGTCAGCGGCCTGCAATCGATCACATCAGGCATGCCGGTGAAACCGGTCCCGATGAAGATCAACGACAATGGCGTGGTCGTGGCTGCCGAGCAGCCAGCGGCCGGTGATGCTGAGAAGCCTGCAGCGAAATAATCGCTGAAGCCCCGCATCGTCACCGTCTCAGCCGCACAGGAACAACCGATGGCCAAGTTTTTCATCCGACGTCCGATTTTCGCCTGGGTCATTGCGATCACCATCATGCTCGCCGGCCTGCTGGCGATCTTCACGCTGTCGATCTCGCAATATCCCGACATCGCCCCGACGACGGTTCGCATCAACGCCACCTATCGCGGCGCCAGCGCCGAGACCGTCGAAAAATCGGTGACGACGATCATCGAGGATGGCATGACCGGCCTCGACGATCTCACATACATGACCTCAACCTCATCGACGGGCTCGGCCAGCATCCAGCTCACCTTCGGGACGAGCGCCGATCCCGATATCGCCCAGGTGCAGGTGCAGAACAAGCTGCAGCTGGTTCAGTCGCAGCTTCCAAGCGACGTCATCGATGCCGGCATCAGCGTCACCCGCTCGACCTCGAGCATCCTGCTCGTCGGCTCGCTGGTTTCGACCGACGGCAAGCGCAACTCGGTCGATCTCGGCAACATCATGTCGACCTCCATCGAGGATCAGATCCAGCGCCTGGAAGGCGTTGGCAGCATCAACGTCTTCGGTTCGGGATACGCCATGCGCGTCTGGCTCGATCCCTTCAAGCTCTTGAAATACCAGTTGACGCCGAGCGACGTCACATCAGCCATCCAGGCGCAGAACACCCAGGTCTCCGTTGGTTCGCTCGGCGCCCAGCCGGCGACCCCCGGCCAGCAGATCAACGTCACCATCACCGCCCAAAGCCAGCTGACCACCGTCGCCGACTTCGAGCACATCATCCTGAAGGTCGAAAAGGACGGCGCGACCGTGCGCCTGAGCGATGTCTCGCGCATCGAGATCGGTCAGGAAAGCTACGGCGGCGGTTCACGGTATAACGCCCAGCCGTCGACCGGTTTTGCCGTCAACCTGGCGATCGGCGCCAACGCCATCGATACCGCCGCCCGTGTGCGCTCCGCGCTCGAGGTCATCGGCCGCGGCCTGCCGGCAGGTGTCGCGATCACCTATCCCTACGACACCACGCCCTTCGTCGAGCTGTCGATCGAGAAGGTCGTCCATACCCTGATCGAGGCGATCGTGCTGGTTTTCGTCGTCCTCCTCATCTTCCTGCAGAACCTGCGGGCGACGCTGATCCCGACGATTGCGGTGCCCGTGGTTTTGCTCGGCACCTTCGGAGTGCTGGCGGTCACCGGCTACTCGATCAATACGTTGACGATGTTCGCCATGGTGCTAGCGATCGGCCTTCTTGTCGACGACGCCATCGTCGTCGTCGAAAACGTCGAACGCATCATGACCGAAGAGAAGCTCTCGCCACTTGAGGCGACGGAAAAATCGATGGGAGAGATCACCGGCGCCATTGTCGGCATCGCGCTCGTGCTGACTGCCGTCTTCATTCCGATGGCCTTCTTCGGCGGTTCGACCGGCATCATCTATCGCCAGTTCTCGATCACCATCGTCTCGGCCATGCTGCTGTCGGCGCTCGTCGCCCTGGTGCTGACGCCTGCACTTTGCGCCACGATGCTGAAGCCGGTCGGCGAACACAGGAAACACCGCGTCGGCGACTGGTTCAACCGCAACTTCACGCGCTCGACCAACGGCTATATCAGCGCCATCGGCTATCTGCTGAAGCGGCCGATCCGCGTCATGCTGGTCTTCCTCCTCGTCGGCGCCGGCTGCGCCTATCTCTTCACCCGTCTGCCGAGCTCCTTCCTGCCTCAGGAAGATCAGGGCGTGCTGTTGACCATCGTCACCACGCCGCCGGGCTCGACCACGCAGCAAACCCAGGCAGTCGTCGAGAAGGTTGAGAAATACTATCGTGAAAACGAGAAGGACGCCGTCGAATCCGTGTTCGGCGCGCTCGGCTTCGGCTTCAACGGTTCCGGCCAGAACAGCGCCATCGTCTTCACCAAGCTCAAGGATTTCGCACAGCGCACCGATCCGACGCTGAGCGCCCAGTCGGTCGTCAACCGCGCGTTGCGCAGCTTCTTTGCCATCCGCGAGGCGCAGGTCTTCGCGCTCCTGCCCCCGGCGATTCAGGGTCTCGGCGTATCGAGCGGCTTCTCCATGTATCTCGTCGACACCGGCGGCCACGGCAACGACGCCCTGACGGCCGCCTCCAAGCGGCTGATCCATATGGGCAACACCTCGGGCAAGATCGTGGCGCTGCGCAGCAGCAACAAGGAAGTCGAGCCGCAGATGCGCATCGTGCTCGATCAGGAGAAGATCGGCGCTATGGGCGTCGACATCGCCTCGGTCAACTCGATGCTGTCGATCATCTTCACCGGCCGAGACGTCAACGACTTCACGCTGAACGGCGAGATCAAGCCAGTCTATGTTCAGGGCGATGCGCCCTTCCGCATGCAGCCGGATGATCTCGACCATTGGTACGCGCGCAACACTGCCGGTGAAATGGTACCCTTCTCCGCCTTTACCAAGACGGAGTGGGTGAAAGGCGCGCCATCGCTTGCCCGCTTCAACGCCGTCAGCGCCATTCCGCTCGACGGCGCTTCCGCACCCGGTGTCTCCTCCGGCGATGCGATGAACGAAATGGAAGCGCTGACGGAACAGCTCGGCGGCGGTTATACGGTCGCCTGGCAGGGCATCTCCTATCAGGAGCGCCTTTCCGGTTCGCAGGCGCCGATGCTCTACGCGATCTCGGTACTCGTCGTCTTCCTGTGCCTGGCGGCACTTTACGAAAGCTGGTCGATCCCCTTCTCGGTGATCATGGCGGTACCCGTCGGCATTCTCGGGGCACTGGCGGCGGCAACGCTCTTCGGCCAGGCAAACGACGTCTATTTCAAGGTCGGCCTGCTCACCACCATAGGGCTGGCGGCGAAGAACGCGATTCTGATCGTCGAATTCGCCAAGGACCGTATGGAAAGCGGCATGGGGCTCTACGAAGCCACGCTGGAGGCGGCAAGATTGCGCCTGCGGCCGATCATCATGACCTCACTTGCCTTCATTCTCGGCGTCGTGCCGCTGGCGATCGCGACTGGCGCTGGCTCGGCGGCACAGAACGCCATCGGCTTCGGCGTTCTCGGCGGCATGCTGGCGGCGACGATGCTCGGAATTTTCTTCGTACCGTCCTTTTTCGTTGTCATCCGACGTATCTTTGCCACACGCGGCAAAAATGCGGCAGGAGTGTGATATAAATGCACTGTGATAATGCTGTTCCGATTGCTACATTGCGCCCGACTGCTTCGGTGTGTGTTTTTGGTAACGAGGCGCGGCGCGCGTTAGTGAAGCATGAAGCTTCGGACAAGAATTGACTTGCTCGAGTACAGGATGAAATGAATGGTATCTCTTCGTTTTGCCACCCCGGCATTATTGTTATTGTTGTCGGGCTGCGTTGTTGGCCCGGATCATGTTCCTCCTGAAATGCCGCTGCCCGCCAAATTCGGAGAAGGCGGAACGAAGAGTGATGGTGATGTTGCTACCGCAGCCTGGTGGACCGCCTTCAACGATTCGAGGCTGAACGGCTACGTCAACGCGGGCCTTGAGCAGAACCTGACAGTCCAGCAGGCGATCGAACGCATCAATGCGGCCTCCGCCGCCGTCACCACCGCCGGAGCCGGCGGCCTGCCGAACCTGACGGTTGGCGCGTCGCACACGATCAGCGGTCAGAAGGGCGAACTGCGCACGCAACTCGACACGCGCAACACCAGCGCCGGCGACGTCCAGCTGAGCTGGCTGCTCGATCTCTTTGGCCTCTACAAGCGCAGCACGGAAAGCGCGCTCGCTTCGCTCGATTCCGCTTACGCATCGGCTGATGTCGCCAAGCTGACCCTCGTCCAGGACCTGGTCTCGAGCTATATCGACGTTCGCTACTATCAGCAGCGCCTGGCGCTTTCGAAGGCCAACCTGAAGTCTCGTCAGGAAACCTACGAACTGACCAAGTTCCAGCTTGAAGCCGGCGCCGCCTCGCGTCTCGACGTCGTTCAGGCCGAAGGCCTCGTACAGTCCACGCTCGCCGAAATTCCGGGTCTTGAAACCAACATCCGCATATCAGCCCATCACATCGCCACGCTGCTCGGCCTGCCGGCCTCGGCCCTCGTCGACGAACTGCTGAGGGGCGCCGGTCAGCCGGTGTTCCGCGGCGGCATCAACTCCGGCATCCCGGCCGATCTGATCCGCAACCGTCCCGACATTCGCGTCGCCGAGCGTGATCTCGCCGCCGCAACGGCCAATATCGGTGTTGCCCAGGCCCAGCTCTATCCGAGCATCTCGCTCAGCGGCTCGATCTCGCCATCCTACATCAACCAGCGCGGCGTCCACGGTGGCCTGACCCCCTGGTCCTTCGGTCCGACCCTCAACCTGCCGATCTTCGATGGCGGCCGCCTGCGCGCCAACGTCAAGTCGGCCCAGTCCGATGCCGCTACGGCCTACCTCAACTGGAAGTCGACGGTGCTGACCGCCGTCGAACAGGTCGAGAACGCGCTTGCGGCTGTCCGGCGCGACGCCCGTACGGTCGCCGCACTTCAGGCCCAGGTCAAGACCACCCAGGAAACGCTCGAGCTTTCCACCGCATCCTACAAGGACGGCGCCTCTTCACTGCTCGACGTTCTCGACGCGCAGCGCCAGGTTTCGCTGGCTCAGGCAAGCCTTGCCCAGTCCGTCCAACAGATGGCCAAGGACTACGTCTCGCTGAACATCGCAGTCGGCGGCGGCTATGCGCCCGGCGGCAAGACTACCGCACCCAATACCACAGCAGCGGTGAAGCCCGCCAAGAGCTGATCGGCGTTTGGCCCTTCTGAAAAGGCAGAGCCCCGCGATCGTCTCGCGGGGCTTTTTCGTTGCCGCCGAACTCTCCTCCAGCTAATTACACACAGGACGAATTTGGATTCGACAAGCTGAGATAGCTGAGGTAAGCCTTTGATTAAACGATTAATCAGAGCGCCGTCGATTATGGCTCCATCGCGTTCGGGACCAAATCTCAGCAGGATAGCGACGTCGCTCGGCGTCTCCGTCGCCACGGTCTCCAATGCGCTCTCCGGCAAGGGCCGGGTCTCCGGCCAATTGATCGAAAGAATCCGTGAACATGCAGCCGAGCTCGGCTATGTCCCAAGCCAGGCCGGCCGGGCGCTCAGGACCGGCCGCAGCGGCGTTCTCGGCCTGGTGCTACCCGATATCGCCAATCCGCTGTTCCCGAAGATCGCTCAGGCGATCGAATTCGCCGCCTCGGCTGCGGGTTACGGCGTGCTGATCGCGGATTCCCGCGGCGATATCGCCACCCAGACCGAAGCGATCGACCGTCTGGTCGAGCGTGGCGTCGATGGCATGATCGTCATTCCCCGCCGCGCCACCCGCATCTCGTCCACCACCTGTCCGGTCGCCATCATCGACACTCCCTCGACGCCGGGCAACACCGTTTCCGCCGATCATTGGCAGGGCGGCCGCGAAATCGCCGACCACCTCGCGGATCTCGGCCATCGCCACATCCTCATCATCGGCAACAATCAGGAATCCAGCGTTCAGAACGACCGCGTCGGCGGCATCCGCGCCGGCATGCGCCCGGGCATGCATTCCGAAACACTATGGATCGACAGGCTCGAGCAGGATGGCGGCAGGGGCTGCCCGCTCGGCCTTGCCGAAAAGGCCAGGCAGGGATTCACCGCTTTCGCAGCCCTTTCCGATTTGCAGGCGCTACGCGCGCTGACGGAGTTACAGCAGGCCGGCGTCAACGTTCCCGCCGATGTCAGCGTCACCGGCTTCGACGACCTCATCTGGTCGCCTGTTGTCACGCCGTCGCTGACGACGGTGCGGATGGACATGGATAGGATTGCCGGGATTGCCGTGTCGGCGCTGGTCGCTACGATAAGAGCAAACCGCATCCGGGAGGGCATGCTCGTTACCGCGGAGATCGAACGCGTTGCCATGCAGTTGATCGTCCGCCAATCATCCGGGCCTGCGAAGCCGGCACCAGAAACCTCAGAGCCGAAAACCTGAGAGATGGGGAACGTGTAAGATGAAAAAAGCTCCCATTGCCTCGGCAGTACTCCCGCTCGATACCATGCCCGGCCCAATCGAGACCGAGATCGATGTAGGCCTGCCGCCACACGGTGCGCTCGCCTGCGACCTACCAGTTGCCGACACGGCAAGTCTCAAACGGTTCGGATGAAATCATGGGCGTCTGGATCGACACGGACATGGGCTTCGACGACATCGCCGCCATTCTGGTGGTGGGACAGTCGGAATTCGAGATCGACGGCCTATCGCTGGTCTTCGGCAATACGCCGCTGCCGCAGGTAAGAATGAATGCCGCCGGCGCCGCCAGCGCCTTCGGCTGGAACTTCCCCATCCACACCGGTCGCGCCATGCCCGTTCTCGGCAAGCTTGAGACCGCTCAGGCGATCCTTGGGGAAACCGGCATCCCGACATCAGGCAAGAGCCTGCCGCAGGCACCCGCCCTTGCCGAAAGCGATGCCTTCACAGGGCTCTGCCGCTGGCTGGAACGCCAGGGCCAGCACCGCATCCTGGCGCTCGGCCCGCTCACCAACATCGCTGCCGTGGCGCTCGCCCGGCCTGATCTCGCCGCCCGCATCACCGAACTCGTCTGGATGGGCGGCGGCGTCACATCAGGCAACCATACGGCCTCCGCCGAGTTCAACGCACTTGCCGACCCGGAAGCGCTTTCGATCGTCATTGCCCACGGCCTGCCGCTGCGCATGGTCGATCTCGATCTCTGCCGCAAGGTGCTGGCAAGGCCCGAGGATGCCGAGCCGGTGCGCAATGCCGGCGGCGCCAATGCCGAGCTGATCGCGGATATGTTCTCAGGCTATATCCGCATCGCCACCAGCCGCGGCCGCCCCGCCATGGCGATCTACGATCCCTCCGCCGCCGTCGCCTTCGTCGCCCCCGATATCGTCAGCTTCCGTCCCGCGCGCATCGACGTCGAGCTGCAGGGCGCCCTCACCCGTGGCCGCACCGTTGTCGAGACCCGCGCTACACATGCGAGTTTCAATGCCCAATTCGCCGCCGACATCGATGCTGACATGGCCCGTGTCATCATTCTCGCTGCCCTGGTCAATGAGGCCCGCAAATGAACGCCAGCCCTCGCCAGGAACCCGCCGACCTCAATGATCCCGCTTTGCGCGCCCGCGCCGTTACTGCTGCGCGCGGCGATGCCCCCTTCGACGTGCTGATCACCGGCGGCCGGTTGCTCGATGCGGTGACGGGCCTGATCCACGAGGCCGATATCGGTCTTGTCGGTGCGCTGATCGCCAGTGTCCATGCGCCGGCAAGCCGAACGGATGCCGCCGAGATCATCTATGCGACGGGCAGCATCCTGACGCCCGGCCTGATCGACACGCACATGCATGTCGAAAGTTCGATGGTGACACCGGCCGAATATGCTAGCGCCGTTTTGCCGCGCGGCGTCACATCAATCGTCTGGGATCCGCATGAATTCGGCAACGTCCATGGTCTCGACGGCGTGCGCTGGGCGATCGAGGCCGCGCGTTCCCTGCCGCTGCGCATAATCCTGCTCGCCCCCTCCTGCGTACCGTCTGCGCCGGGTCTAGAACTTGCCGGTGCCGATTTCGATGCCACCGTCGTCGCCGAAATGCTGCGCTCCTCGACAGTCGGCGGCGTCGCCGAGGTCATGAATATGCGCGGCGTCATCGACGGCGATCCACGCATGACTGATATCGTCAATGCCGGCCTTGCCGCCGGCAAGCTTGTCTGCGGCCACGCACGCGGCCTCGAAGGCGCCGATCTCAACGCCTTCATGGCATCAGGTATCACCTCCGACCATGAGCTCACCTCCGGCGCCGATCTCCTCTCCAAGCTTTCCGCCGGCCTGACAATCGAGCTGCGCGGCTCTCACGATCATCTGCTGCAGGAATTCGTCGAAGTACTGAACGGTCTCGGCCACCTGCCCCCGACCGTCACGCTCTGCACCGACGACGTCTTTCCCGATGAGCTTCAGGAAGGCGGCGGCCTCGACGACGTCGTCAGGCGCCTGGTTCGCTACGGCATGAAGCCGGACTGGGCGATCCGGGCCGCGACCTTCAACGCCGCACAGCGTCTGAAGCGTCCCGATCTCGGCCTTGTCGCCGCGGGCCGCCGGGCCGACATCGTGCTCTTCGAGGACCTCACGGATTTCCGGGCGCGGCTGGTCATATCAGGCGGCCGCATCGTCGCCCGCAACGGCAGCATCGATACGGCAGTTCAGGCGCTCGATACGGCGCCGCTTATCAACTCCGTGAAGCTAGCCCCGCTGACAGAGGATGATTTCCGGGTTCCGGCGACGGGCGAGCGTGTCCGCGTCGCCACCATCGACCGCCCGCGCTTCACGCAATGGGGCGAAGTCGAAACCGAGGTGCGGGATGGTTTCGTCGTGCCGCCGGCCGGCAGCGCCATGATCGCCGTCGCCCATCGTCACGGCAAGGCCGACGGCACCCCACGCGTCGGTTTCCTCACCGGCTGGGGCGAATGGCGCGGCGCCTTCTGCACCACCGTCTCGCATGACAGCCACAACCTCACCGTCTTCGGCGGCAATGCGCGCGACATGATGCTCGCCGCCAACGCCGTCATATCAGCCGGCGGCGGCATGGCGGTCGCCAAAGACGGTCGGATCGAAGCGCTCCTGCCGCTGCCACTATCCGGCCTTGTGACGGATGCATCGCTTGCGGAAACAGCCCTGGCCTTTACCGATATCCGCAAGGCCATGGACAAGATCGTCGACTGGAAACCGCCCTATCGAGTCTTCAAGGCCTGCTTCGGCGCCACACTCGCCTGCAATGCCGGCCCGCACCAGACGGACCGAGGGATTGCCGATGTGGTGACGGGGAATGTGATGGAGAGTTCGGTGCTGGAATCTTGGTAAGCCAAGACGCACAGATCATATGGCGAGGGCGTGGTGTGTGTAGCCCCAACACCAATCATACCTTCAACTCCCGTTCCACCAAGGCTACCCAATAAGCCGTCCCGTATCCAAGCGCCCCATCGTTGAAATCATAAGCCGTATTGTGATGCAACGCCCCGTCCACCGCCGGCCCATTGCCGAGCCAGACGTAACAACCCGGCGCATTCTGCGCGAAGAAAGCGAAATCGTCGCCCGCCGTCGACGGCGGAAAGCTTGTCAGCACCTTTCCGCCGAACGCCGATCGGGCCGCTGCGAGCGCCCGCGCGGTCGCATCCGGATCATTGATGACAGGCGGAATCCGCCGCTCGAATGCATAGTCGACTGATATGCCGTACATAGAAGCAGTGCCATGCGCCAATCGGCCGATCTCGGTCTCCAATTGATCGCGCACCTCGGGCGAATAAGCTCGCGCGGTTCCGCCGATCTCGACCATATCCGGAATGACGTTCAGCGCCTTCGGGTCACCTGCCTGCAAGGAGCAGGCGCTGACGACGGCCGGCTGCAGCGGATCGACCACCCGTCCGACGATCGTCTGCAGCGACGACAGGAAAGTGCCGGCGGCCGTGATCGAATCGCGGCCGAGATGTGGCTTGGCGCCGTGTGTGCCGGTCCCACGAAAGGTCGTGCGCCAGCTATCGGAGGAGGCAAGCTGCGGCCCCTCAACCACGGCGATCTCATCGACCGCAAGTCCTGGCATATTGTGCAATCCATAAACGGCATCGCAAGGAAAAAGCCGAAACAGCCCCTCCTCGACCATGCGCCTGGCTCCGCCCCGCCCCTCTTCGGCGGGTTGGAAGATGAAATGCACCGTGCCGGAAAAATTCCGCGTCACCGCCAGATGCCGCGCGGCGCCAAGAAGCATCGCCGTATGTCCATCGTGCCCACAGGCGTGCATCTTGCCGGGTACGGTCGATTTATAAGGCCGCTCCACCAGCTCGGGCATGGCGAGCGCATCCATATCGGCGCGTAGCCCGATCCTGCGCGCGCCCCTCCCGACCTCCAACGTACCGACCACGCCGGTGTCGCCGAGGCCGCGATGCACGGTGATACCGGCATCATCGAGAAGCCTCGCGACGATGCCGGCGGTGCGCTCTTCCTCGAAACCAAGTTCGGGGTGGGCGTGCAGGTCGCGGCGCAAGGCCATGAGAAACGGCAGATCGTCCTCGATCCGGGCGGGAATGCTCATCGGGCGATGCTCCTGGGGCCTGGATATCCTGTCATGCGAAACGGGCGCCCAACCGGCGCCCGCCTCAGATCATCCGTTGTTCATCAAACAAGGCGCGAGTTCAACCCTTACGCCTCTTCGACGAACACCTCCTCGCGCTTCTTCTTGACGCTCGGCAGGAAGACGACGATGAGGACGGCAACCGCAATGGCCAGAAGAATGGCGCTGATCGGCCGCGTGACGAAAGTCGTCGGATCGCCGCGCGAGAGGATCATGGCCCGCCGCAGGTTCTCCTCGAGCAGCGGCCCGAGCACGAAGCCGAGCAGAAGCGGCGCCGGCTCGCAGCGAAGCTTGGCCAGCACATAGCCGATGAGCCCGAAGAAGGCGACGGCATAGAGGTCGTAGGCGTTGGCATTAACGCTGTAGACCCCGATCGAGCAGAAAGCCATGATGACGGGGAAGAGCACGTAGTAAGGCACGGTCAACAATTTCACCCAGAGCCCGATCAGCGGCAGGTTGAGGATGACCAGCATCAGGTTGCCGATCCACATCGAGGCGATAATTCCCCAGAACAGCGCCGGCTGCTCGGTGGCGACATTCGGACCCGGCACGATGCCCTGAATGATCATCGCGCCGATCATCAGCGCCATGACGGGATTGGCAGGAATGCCGAGCGTGAGCAGCGGAATGAACGAGGTCTGCGCACCGGCATTGTTTGCCGATTCCGGCCCTGCGACGCCGGCAACCGCACCCTTGCCGAATTCCTCCGGCGTCTTCGACATCCGCTTTTCCACCGTATAGGAGGCGAAGGAGGCAAGGATGGCGCCACCGCCCGGCAGGATGCCGAGCGCCGAACCGATCGCCGTGCCGCGAATGACCGGTGCGATCATCTCCTTGAATTCCTGGCGCGACGGCAGCAGGCCGGACACCTTGGCCATCAGCACCGTGCGTGTCGATTCGCCCTCGAGGTTGCGCAGGATTTCCGCCACCCCGAAAACGCCGACGGCGAGCGCCACGAAATTCAGCCCGTCGGCATATTCACGGATGCCGAGCGTGAAGCGCGGCGTGCCGGTATAGATGTCGGTGCCTACAAGGCCGAGCAGCAGCCCGAGCGCCACCATCGCTAAGGCCTTGACAACGGAACCATGCGCCAGTGCGATCGAGGAGACGAGGCCGACGATCATCAGCGAGAAATATTCCGCCGAGCCGAATTGCAGCGCGATTGCGGTGAGCGGCGGCGCGAAGATCGCGACGAGAAAGGTAGACACGGTGCCAGCGAAGAACGAGCCGAGCGCGGCGATCGCAAGCGCTGCGCCGGCCCGGCCTTTGCGCGCCATCTGGTAACCGTCGATCGCGGTGACGGCCGAGGAAGATTCGCCCGGCATGTTGATGAGGATCGCCGTCGTCGAGCCACCATACTGCGCGCCGTAATAGATGCCGGCGAGCATGATGAGCGACGAAACCGGCTCGAGCTGGAAGGTGATCGGCAAGAGCATGGCGATCGTCGCCGTGGCGCCGATGCCGGGCAGCACGCCGATCAGCGTGCCGAGCAGCACGCCGATCAGGCAGAAGAACAGGTTTTCCGGAGTGCCGGCTGTCGCAAAGCCGAGCGCAAGATTGCTGAAAAGATCCATCATCGCCTCCTAGAACCGGACCCAGGGGCCGAAACGCTCGAACGGCAAGCCGAGCCCGTAGCTGAACACCGCGACCGAAAAGATCGTCAGCAGCAACGACAGCACGATCGCAAAGAACAGGTTCATCTTTTGCGATGCGAAACAGGCGATGAAGGCGGTGAGGAACAAGGACGGTGCGAAGCCGAGCCCGCGCACGGTCAGCCCGAAAAAGACTGGCGCCGGCAGGATGAAGAGCATCCCGCGCCAGGCAAACGGGTCGATCGGCTCGCCCTCGACCCGAAGAGCCTGAATGAAGATGATCGCACCGAGAAGCACGAGCACGCCGGCAAGCAGCAACGGAAAATAGCCTGGCCCCATACGCACCGTCGTGCCGAGGTCGAGCCCCAGCGACTGGATGGCGAAGAAAGCCCCGGAGGCGACGAAAAGCGCGCCACAGATCGCATTGGTGGTATCGAAACTGATGGATTTCATGGTGTCTCCTGGGGTTGGAGATGGTTCACGTCACGCCGCGGCAAAGGAGCTAGCCCCTCATCCGCCTGCCGCCACCCTCTCCCCGTAAACGGGGGTCCGGAGGACGGGTCGAGACAAGTGGCTCGACCCCGGTAAGTTATGGTGAGGGGCTCGTCCGGCATGCCCGGACGAGGACAAGCCTTAGTCGGCATATTCGCCGGCGGCCTCGATCACCGTTTTCCAACGGGCGATCTCGCTTTCAAGCTTGGCTTTCAGTGCAGCCGGCGTCGCATCGGCGTCTGAGGATGGCGCGGTGCCGAGCTCGGCAAAGCGGGCGCCGACATTCGGATCCTTCAGCGCCACCTGCAGCGATTTCGACAGACGCTCGTTGATCTCGGCCGGCGTGCCCTTCGGCGTATAGATGCCATGCCAGATGCCGACTTCAAAACCCGGCAGGCCGGCTTCGACGGCCGTCGGAATGTCCTTCATCACGTCGAGGCGCTTGGGCGAGGTTACGGCATAAGCCTTGATCGTGCCGCCCTGGATCTGCTTGGTCGTGTTGGTCGTCTGGTCGCACATGACGTCGACCTGGCCGCCGAGCAGGTCGGTCATGGCAGGGCCGGTACCCTTGTAGGGCACGGTCGTCAGCGGTGTCTGGATGGCGCTCATGAACATCATGCCGCAGAGATGCGAAGCCGCACCGATGCCGGCATTGGCGACCGTCACCTTGTCCTTGTTGGCCTTGATATAGTCGATCAGCCCCTTGAGGTCGGTCGGCTCCATGTCCTTGCGTGCAACGATCGTCATCGGCACTTCGGTGACGAGGCCGACATAATCGAAAGCGCCGAGCGTGTCGTAGGCGAGCTTGCGGTAGAGCGTGGCGCTGGTCGCCATGCCGATATGGTGCAGCAGAATGGTGTAACCGTCGGGATCGGCATTTGCCACGCGGCCGGCGCCGAGCGTGCCGCCGGCGCCGCCGACATTTTCGACGACGATCTGCTGACCGAGATCCTTCGACATGGATTCTGCGACCAGGCGCGCCACGGTATCGGTCGGGCCGCCGGCCGCAAAGGGCACGACCATGGTAATGGTGCGCTCGGGATAGGTCTGCGCCGAAGCGACGCCGGCGAGAAGAGAGACCGCGGCAGCCGCGGTCAGGCCGAGCATGGCCTTCAGAATTTTCATCGTTTCCTCCCTGATGAAACAAGCAAGCCCGCCGACACATCCTCCGCGCCGGTTGGGATGGCCTATTTGCCGCCGGGAAAAATCGACCTGCAATCATTGCAGCCGCTTTCGAAAGGCGATTTTGCAAAAGTGCAATGCAGCATGGGTCGATTCGGAAACAAACGGCCGGTGCGATGGGTGGAAATCCACCCATCGCACCGGAGGATAATCGACTTGAGATTGGAAAGAGTGCGCGGCCACAGCCGGAATCGTCACTCGGAAAACAGGCATTTTCCGAAAGCAGTCAGCTTTCGATAATCATCATCCGCTTGTCGAGACCGTATTTCTGCATCTTTTCATAGAGGGTCTTGCGGGAAATGCCGAGTGACTCATAGACCGCCTTGAGGCTGCCGCCATGCGCCACCAGCGCGGTTGCAATCACCCCTCGCTCGAATTCAGCGACGCGTTCCGCAAGCCCCGTCGCCTCCTCGGCCTGCCGCCCGCCATTGTCGAGACCGAGGACCAGCCGGTCGGCGGCGTTCCTCAATTCACGCACATTGCCGGGCCAGTCGCGTTGGGCAATGTCGGAGATCACCTCCGGCGGCACGGGCATCTCGTCGCGGCCGTAGCGGGCCGCCGCCTCCCGCACCAGTTGCAGGAAAAGCAGCGGAACGTCCGCCCGCCGCTGCGACAGCGACGGCACGTGCAGCGTCGCAACGTTCAGCCGATAGAAGAGGTCGGCGCGGAAGCGCCCGGCTGCCACCTCCGCCTCCAGATCGACCTTGCTTGTGGCGATGAACCGCACGTCGAGCGCCACCACTTCGTTCGATCCGAGCCGCGAGATCACCCGCTCCTGCAGTACCCGCAGGAACTTGGCCTGCAGGTCGAAGGGCATGGAGCCGATCTCGTCGAGCAGGATCGTGCCGCCGCGCCCGTGTTCGAATTTTCCGTAGCGCGGCCTCACCGCGCCCGGAAAGGCCCCCACCTCATGGCCGAAGAGTTCGCTCTCGATCAGGTTTGCCGGCAGTGCGGCGCAATTGATCGCGATGAACGGCCGGCTTGCCCGGGCGCTGATATCGTGGAGCGCCCGGGCCACCACTTCCTTGCCGGCTCCCGTTTCGCCGACGATAAGCGTATCGGCATCGCTCGCCCCGATCGCCCGGATACGGTAGCGCAAATCCACCATCACCTGCGTGCGCCCCGGCAGCCGCGCCTCGATATCGTCGCGTTTGCCGGCGACCGCTCTCAGCAGCCGGTTTTCGAGCACGAGGCCGCGCCGCTCCATCGCCCGGCGGATGACGCCGGCAAGCATTTCGGGCGTGAACGGCTTCTCGATGAAATCATAGGCGCCTTCGCGCATCGCCTTCACCGCGAGCTGCACGTCGCCGTGGCCGGTGACAAGAATGACCGGCACCTCTGGATCGAGCTCGCGGATCTTCTGCATCAGCGTCATGCCGTCCATGCCGGGCATGCGGATGTCGCTGACGACGACACCGGGAAAGCTGTAGCCGATCAGCTCCAGCACGTGGTCGCCGTTCGAAAAGGTCTCGACGCTGAAGCCGGAGAGCTCCAACGCCTGCGCCGTCGAGCGGCGCAATTCCTCCTCGTCGTCAACCAGCAGGATCTTCGCATCGTTCATTCCGCCGCCTCCGGCATCAGCCCTGCCGCCGACTGCAGCTCGATGCGGAACACCGCGCCCCCTTCGGGATGATTAGCCGCCTCAAGGCTGCCGCCAAAATCCTTGATGATGTTGTAGGAGATCGAAAGCCCGAGGCCGAGCCCCTTGCCGACGCCCTTCGTCGTGAAGAAGGGATCGAAGATACGCTGGGCAATCGCCGCCGGCACGCCCGGCCCGTGATCCCGCACCGTCAGCACCACTTTGCCGGCCTCCTCGAAGGCCGAAACCTCGATGCGCCTGTCGTCCAGCCCTTCCACCGCATCGGCCGCATTCGAGATCACGTTCACCAGCACCTGTTGCAGACGCACCGAACCGGCGCGCACGACGGGTGGACGTGGGCCTAGATCGAGCAGGAGTTCGGCATCCGCCGCCTTCAGCCGCCAAGCGATGATCTCGAGCGTGTCATGCATCGCCTCGTCGAGAGAAACCGAGCCGAGCTTCTCGTTCGGTTTGCGGGCGAAGTTGCGCAGGTGCCGGCTGATCGCGGCCATGCGGTCAATGAGGCCGCCGATACGCCGGATATTGTCCCGCGCCTCCTCCGTCCGGCCCCGATCGATGAGAACGGAGGCGCTGTCCGTATAGGTCTTCGCCGCGGCGAGCGGCTGGTTGAACTCGTGCGAAAGAGCGGCCGACATCTGTCCGAGGCCGGCGAGCTTTCCGGCCTGGATCAGATCGGCCTGTGTCTGGCGGAGTTGTTGCTCGGTCAGGCGCCGCTCGGCGATCTCTTCTTCAATGCGGCTGTTGACGCGGGCAAGATCGGCTGTGCGTTCCTCGACGCGCCGCTCCAGCTCGTTGCGGGCGTCGGCCTGCATCTGCATGCGCTCGGCAAGCCGCGCCCGCCGCTGGCGAATGACCGCGACCGCGAGCCCGGCAATGCAGAGGATGAGAAAGACCGCCGCAAGCGCGGTGCGCGCCTGGGCGCGGATGGAACTCGTCTCCATCAGCACGTTCACGGTCCAGTCCTCGGCCGGCATGTAGTGCGAGAGCACCAGATATTCGCTCGAGCCGCGCTCGCCGGCGAGCGTCATCAACTCATGCGGCTCGAAGCGCTGACGCGTCACCGGCAACGCCGTCAGCCTGGCATTGGCATACCGCCGCGACGCTTCCGTGCGTGCGATGCGATCGGCCGTCAGCGGCAGGATAGCGCCATAGAGCCATTCGGGGCTGCCGGACATGAAGATGATGCCCTCCGGATCGGAGACGAAGATCTTGTATTCGCCGCCGCCCCAGGAGGATTCGATCATGTCGATATCGACTTTGAAAACGATGACGCCCCGAATATCCGCGCCGGTCCGGATCGGCGCGGCAAAATAATAGCCGCGCTTCAGCGAGGTGGTGCCGAGCGCGTAGAACCTTGCCTGCCGGCCTGCGATCGCATCCTGAAAATAGGGCCGGTAGCTGAAATTCTGTCCGACGAAGCTTCCCGGTCCGTCGTAATTGCTCGCCGCGATCGTCTCGCCATCCGGTTTGACCACATAGATGTCGGAGGATTTCAGCAGCCCGTTGATCTCCTTGAGATAGAGATTGGCGGCATCGCGTAGCGCCGCATCCTCAGGCGCGCTCACCAGTTCCTTGATGTCGTCGTGATCGGCAATCAGCGCCGGCAGCGCCTCGTAGCGGTTGAGGTGGCCGCTGAGCGCCGACACGGCAAGGCGCAGCGCCGTTCCTGCCTGCGCCGAGGCTTCCCCCATATAAGCGCGTGTCGCAATCGCGCTTCCATAGGTGAAGAAGGCGAAGATGATCAGCGGCACCACGAGCAACGCCGCTATCGCACGATATCTCGAAGACAGATCCGGCTCCTCCCCTTTCTGCCTCCACTCCCCAGCAAGGCATACCCAACAACGCCAAGTCTAGCGCATCGGCCCGAAAATCGGAATCGATTTTCAGAAAGCACGACGCGTAGATTCAAAATGCTAGAGCGTCCTTTGTGCGTCCGAAAGGACGCACAAAGGACGCTCTAATAACCCCGGCAAGGTTTTCCAAGGGCCTGCCGAAACTTGACACTTAACGAGCGCGGATATCCTATTGCTGCATCGCAAGGAAGCCCATCATGAGCGACGATCAGACCCCCGCCGACAGCAAGCTCACCACATCCAAGCGTCGCTGGGCGGCCGAGGGCAAGTTCCTGACCGGCCGCATCAGCCGACCTGAAACCGAGCGTTTGCCGCCCGGCCAGCACCTCGTCAAAAACTGGCCGGTGCTCGATCTCGGCCAGCAGCCTGTTGTCTCCACAGAGACTTGGCGGCTCGACGTGCGCGGCCTCGTCGAAACACCGCTCACCCTCACCTGGGCCGCCTTCCAGGCGATCGAGCAGAGCACCAGGATGAGCGATATTCACTGCGTCACCACATGGTCGCGCTACGACAACAAATGGAAGGGCGTTTCGACGCGCGATCTTCTCGACCTCGCCATGCCGAAACCCGAAGCTGGTTACGTCATGCTGACGAGTTATGACGGCTATACCACCAACCTGCCGCTCGCCGATTTCGCCGCCGAGGATGCGATCCTTGCCACCGCCTGGGAAGGCCTGCCGCTGACGCCGGAACACGGCGGCCCGATGCGCCTGGTCGTGCCGCATCTCTATTTCTGGAAGAGCGCCAAATGGCTGCGCCGCATCGAGCTGATGCCCGACGACGAAGCCGGCTTCTGGGAAAAGAACGGCTACCATATCTACGGCGATCCATGGCGCGAGCAGCGCTATTCCGACGATTGAGCCTTCGGCCGCAGGAAGTGGCGAAGCCCAAAAAAACCAAGGCCGAACAATGCAGCGAGCCCGGTCAGCGACGCCATGCTGGCTGGATGAAGTGGCACCTTGCCCCAGTGTGGCTTGACGACATCGGCGGTGTTGAAGGCCTCGCCGCTGAACCGGCAGGTGACGAGCGCAAGGCCGCGCCGCGTCATGTCGGCGTCGACGGCGGAAATGATTTCATTCGCGGCAGCCCTCTCTTGCGGCATCTCGCGCATCGACAGCAAGACCGCCTTGGCCGCCGCGAGATAGGCATGGGCGCATTCGTTGAACGGGCTTTCCTCGTCCGTCACGCTGCCCGGCACCCGGCCCCAGAGACAATAGGAATACTGGATCTCGGCATAGTTCAGGACGCGGCGGAACGGCTCGTTGGTATCGACGGCACGGGAAGCAAGGTCGATGATCCCACTGCGATAGTCTGCAATCACCGCCATCTCGCCATGGGAAATTTCCGGAATATCCAGTCCGGTATGGCTGCCGCCGCCGCTAGGGCTATGGGCAAGAGCGCTTCCAGCAACCACACAAAAAAAGACGGCGGTGGCAAACGCCGTCGACACGAGTGGTATGGTTCTGCTGCTTGTCATGGCCGCCCGAAAAGTTCAGGGCGCCGGCAAGCGGCGCCCTTCGATGCGTTCAGTGAAATGCCGTTGCCGGCCGGCCGCGTTGCCCGTCCTTAACGGCAAGCCGCTTTTCCGCCAGCACTCCGAAGGCAAGGCCCAAGGTTGTCCAGAGGATCACATGCATGCCGAGCGAAGTCGTGCGGAACCGCCAGAGGACCATCGCCGAGAAGTTCTCCGGCACCTCGTTGATCGGCGGCAGCAGATAGAGCACGACGCCGATGAAGACGAGATAAGCGATTCCGGCGATGATCGCGCCATTCCAGAGACCGAAACGCCCCGCGAGGCGGCGCGACAGCGCCACCGCGGCAATCAGCGCGGCGAGCGAGACGACGATCATCAGGAAGAACAGTTCGGTCCTGACGCCGATCGTATCGGGATTGCCGACCGCCGGCGGGTTGGCCGGATACTTGATACCGGGAACGAGGACGATCGCCACGAAGGCGGCAATGGCGATGACGGCCGAGGTGCCGCGCGCCGAAAGGCTGCTGAAACGGCCGTGCACGAAAGCGAAGGCGAGAGCGAAGAGCCCGCCAACGGCAACGCTGTAGGCCATGACGCCGGTGAAAAGGCCGAGACCGGCCTGCGTGGCGCGGCTGACGATTTCAGGTTCGGCAGCTTCACCGGCCGCCTGGGCACTCGCCTCCTCGAAGGCGATCGCCGCATCGACCAGCGGCTCGCCGAAGATATGCGCAAAAGCGAAAACGAGGATGCCAGCAATCAGGCCCGCGAGCATGCCGCGAAGCAGAAGATTTCCAACCATGTCAGGAACTCCCCTAAAGCATGTCGCGCAAAAGTGTGCAGCGATTTTGCGATAACGACATGCGAAAACAAAGCCCTAAAGTGAGGCGCGAATCTGAAAGATCGCGACGCGCTTTAGTGGCAGGGAAAGCCGAGGAGATGACGGCCGTCATGCACGAATTCGTGCACATACATCCCGTTGAACAGCGCCATCGCGCCTTCCTCGGTGCCGACAAAATAGAGAACGATGAGCATCAGCAGGCCACCGAAGATCGCCCATGGCAGGATCTCTCCCAGGGGGATCGGCGCCGGTGCCGCGACGGGCGCAAAAGTGGTGTCAGACATGTATTCCTCCGGGAATGACGCGTTCAGTCGAAAGAGTGCTTGTGCAGTAGGGTCTGACTTCCAGCGCGAAGAGCTTTCGACACGCTGGTCACAGTGGCGCGACCGCGCCGGATTTCCACCGGCTTCCAAACCCGCAACAGCACGGTTATATCTGCACGCCGAAGAGACTGTCAACGAAACTTCACAAGCCGGCCAAGGGCCGTCCTGCGCCGCTACAGCCGCACTCCGGGAGATCAGAACGACCGTGAATACGCGCCTCACCTGGATCTGCCACGGCGCGACGATGGCGAGCCGCAAGGCCCTGTTCCCGCTCGACGAACCACTGGAAGGCAAGGCGGCGGAAGAAGCCGGCAGGATGGCCGCCCTGCCCCGCGCCGATCGCGTTGCCACGAGCCCCGCTTTGCGCGCCCGCCAGACTGTTGACGCGCTCCGCCTCCAAGCCCGGATCGATCCGGCGCTTCGCGACTGCGACCATGGCCGCTGGGCCGGCAGATCGATCGCCGCGATAGAGGCGGAAGAGCCTGAGAACCTCATGGCCTGGATGAGCGATCCGGAAGCGGCCCCGCATGGCGGCGAGAGCCTTCTTGATTTGAGAACACGCGTCGCCGACTGGATGGAGAGCGAATCCGCCCTCGGCGGCCATGTGATCGCCGTCAGTCACGCAGCCGTCATCCGGGCGGCGGTCGCCCATGTGCTTCAGGCGCCGCTCTCCTCTTTCTGGCTGAGCGACATCGAGCCGCTCGCCGTCATTCGCATGACCAGCAATGGACGACGCTGGTCTCTGCGCTTCCAGCATTAGAGCGCCGTGCGTCCTTTCGGACGCACAAGGACGCTCGGACACTTTCAATCCTCGCATCGCGCTGTCCGAAAATCGATTCCGATTTTCGGACCGATGCTTTAGCGAGTCCTGATCATATCCAGCCTTACACAAGCAAATCGCGTCATCTCTGTTGAACCCGGTTTCGCGGGGACTACTTCCTTATCCCAAGGAGATGGAAGAATGACATATGATTGGAGTGGGGAGCGCACGCGGCGCCTGCGTTTGATGCGTGTCGCCACAGTCACAGTTCTGGTCGGTCTCATCGTCAGCGTCCCGCTGCTGATCGTCACCGCCTGAAGCACGAAAAAGGGCGAGCGATGCCATGGCACGCTCGCCTTCGTTTTTTCCGCACCTGCCATTCTGCCAACCACGAAGAGGGCTCGCTCGGCGTTTTCCTCTGGCGCCAACGGTCCCTCGACGGCACATCAGGAGGCTGCCGCCTCCGATAATTCGCCTTCTGGTTTCAACGAACATTTCAGACTTTCGTGCTACTTCCGCGAACGGTGGAGATGGAGAAGGCGCAGTGCCGGTATTTTTCCAGAGCAGGGCCGGAAGGCAATGTGTTTCGATCGTCGGGTTCGGGATTACTCTCTGGCTCCTCTGCACCCTGTTGCAGCTTGACGACAGCCTTGTCTTCTTCATGACCGGTTTCGGCGAGTACGGCGCCGACAAGCTCGTTCTGGCGCTCGGCATCGCCGGCGCCATGAGCTTCATCTATTCGGTGCTGCGCATCGCCGACCTGCGCAAGGAAACGGAACTGCGCGCCATCGCCCAGGCAAAGGCCGATTGGACCGCAACCCACGACCATCTCACCAAACTGCCGAACCGCTACGCCTTCGAGCGCAAGATCCTCTCGCGGCCGATCAAGGACGATGAGGCCGAGATCGAGGAGTGGGATCGCAACGTCACCCTCTTCTCCGTCGACCTCGACGGCTTCAAGAAAGTCAACGATCTCGTGGGCCACAAGGGCGGCGACGTCCTGTTGATCGAGGTTGCCAGACGCATCTGTGCACTCGGCAATGCCGATTGCGTCTATCGCTTCGGCGGCGACGAATTCATCGTCGTCGCCTTCGCTCTGACGGCGCAGCGCGAGGAGCGTTTTGCCAAGCTGCTGATCCAGGCGGTCACCCGGCCGATCCATATCGATGGCTTTGCCGTCGAGGTCGGCGCCAGCGTCGGCTACGACCGCTGGGCCGAGGGAGCCGAACCACTGGAAGACGCCGCCCACCGTGCCGACCTCGCCATGTATGAGGCGAAATCACGCGGACCGAACCACTATTTCGTCTTCGAACCTTCGATGCAGGACAAGGTGACCGAACGCGCCGCACTGGAAACCAGGCTGCGCGCCGCGATCTCCAACAAGGCGATCAAACCCTTCTACCAGCCGCTGATCGATCTGAAGACCGGCCAGCTCTGCGGCTTCGAGGCGCTGGCGCGCTGGATCGGCGACGATGGCGTCAACATCCCGCCACCTGTTTTCATCGGCATCGCCGAGGAAACCGGCATGATCACCGCATTGTTCGAGGATCTTCTCGCCCAGGCCTGCAGCGACGCACTCACCTGGCCGGAGCATGTGATGTTGTCTTTCAACGTCTCGCCGGTGCAGATGGAAGACAGGCTGCTGACCTCCCGCATCCTCAAGGTGCTTTCGGCGAGCCGGTTGCCGCCGCAGCGCCTGGAAGTGGAGATCACCGAAAACGCGCTGATCCAGGATCCCGCCATCGCCGCCGTCATTCTCGACGAACTGCACGCGGCCGGCATCCAGATCGCGCTCGACGATTTCGGCACCGGCTATTCGAGCCTTGCCCAGCTCGCCCGTTATCGTTTCGACAAGATCAAGATCGACAAAAGCTTCATCGCCACCTATCGCGACGACGAACGCCAGGAAAAGATCGTCCGCGCCATGCTCGGCCTCGGCCGGAGCCTCAACATCAAGACGACCGCGGAAGGCGTCGAGGAGCATGGGCAGCTCGCCTTCCTGCTGCAGCTCGGCTGCGACATCGGCCAGGGCTATCTCTTCGGCAAGGCGATGCCCGCCCCCGAGGCGGGCATCTTCATCAGCGATCGCAATGCCAGTCTGGCCTCGACGGCCTGACGGGACGTCTTAAAACACCTGGCGCAGGATCACGAAGAGCACGAAGGCGATCGCAATCGAGGCCGGCAGCGTCAGCACCCAGGCCATCAGCATGTTGCGCACGGTCGACCATTGCAGGCCGGAACCGTTCGCCGCCATGGTGCCGGCGACGCCTGACGACAGCACACGTGTGGTCGAGACCGGCAGGCCGAGATGATCGGCCGAAGCGATGGTGACCATCGCACGACTTCGGCTGCCGCGCGGCGGCAAAAACACGTGGAGGCCCGAATAATCCCTTTCCGTCAGGAGGCCCGACGCTAAGTTCAGCTATCGTCACGCCCGCGCGGAGTCTGAGAAGACATGTCATCGACCGACCTCCTCCTGACCTTCAATGCCGGTTCCTCGACCGTCAAGATCGGCATTTTTACGATGGAGGGTGATGCGGCGCGACGCATCGGCAAGGGCGTGATCGATTTCCGCGCCGAACCGCTCTCGCTCGGCCTGACCAGGGGATCGCAGACATTCGAGATGCCATTGAAGGCCGAAATGACGGAAGACCTGCACGGCGTTATCGACGAGACCTTGGCGCATCTCGCCGACCATTTCGACACGACCGCCACACGCGCCGCCGGCCACCGCGTCGTCCATGGCGGCGATCGCTTCACGAAGGTGATCGCCCTCGATGACGCAGCAATCGAGGCGATCGATGTGCTGACCCCGCTTGCGCCCCTACACCAGCCGCAGGCGCTGCGGTTCATCCGCGCGCTCCGGCATCTGAAGCCGCATCTCGCCCAGACGGCCTCCTTCGACACCGCCTTCCATGCCACGCAGGACGATCTCGTTCGCCGCTTCGCCATTCCCCGTGCGCTGCATGACGAGGGCGTCAAGCGCTACGGCTTCCACGGCCTCTCCTATAAATTCATCGCCGGCGAGCTTGCCCGCAAGGCGCCACGCGCCGCAAAGACCGTCGTCGCCCATCTCGGCAGCGGCGCCAGCCTCTGCGCGCTGGACGGCGGCGTCAGCCGCGATTGCAGCATGGGCTTTTCGACGCTCGACGGCATCCCGATGGCGACACGCCCGGGCCCGCTCGATCCCGGCGTCATCCTGCATTTGGCCGGAGAGAGAAAACAGTCCTTCGAGGCGATCGAAGACCTGCTCTATCACCGCTCCGGCCTGCTCGGCGTCTCCGGCATCAGCGCCGATACGCGCGATCTGCTGAAGGATGGACGGCCGGAGGCGCGTCAGGCGATCGACCTCTTTACGTTGCGCATCGCCGGCGAGATCGGCCGCATGGCGGCGACACTCGGCGGCCTTGACGCCATCGTCTTCACCGCCGGTATCGGCGAACATCAACCGCTGATCCGCGCCGGCGTTGCCAAGCGGCTGTCCTGGCTTGGCCTTGCGATCGACGAAAAGGCCAATGAGGCCAATGATTTAACGATCAGCACTGGGGAAAGCCGCATCGCCGCTCATGTCATCGCCACCGATGAGGAGCAGGTCATCGCCGATGAGGCGCTCACCCTTCTTCGTGGTGGATGATCCAGATCAATAACAGGCTGACGCCGGCCGATAGAATTGACGTTGAACACGTTTTCGAACGGGAGAAATCCATGGAAAAGCATGTCTCGACCGCCGCCCTGGCCGATGCCGAACTCACCCTGATCGACCGCTATTGGCGCGCCGCCAACTATCTCTCGGTCGGTCAGATTTATCTGCTCGCCAATCCGCTGCTGCGCGAGCCGCTGAAACCGGAGCACATCAAACCCCGCTTGCTCGGCCATTGGGGCACGACACCCGGCCTCAACTTCATCTATGCGCATCTGAACCGTCTCATCCGCGCTCGCGACCTCGATATCATCTACATGTGTGGCCCCGGCCATGGCGGACCGGGCATGGTCGCCAACACCTATCTCGAAGGCATCTACAGCGAAATCTATCCCGATATTTCCGAGGATACGGAGGGCATGCGCAAGCTCTTCCGGCAATTCTCCTTTCCTGGCGGCATTCCGAGCCACGCGGCACCCGAAACACCGGGCTCGATCCACGAGGGCGGCGAGCTCGGCTACGCCCTCGTCCATGCCTATGGCGCCGCATTCGACAATCCCGATCTGATCGTCGCCTGCGTCGTCGGCGACGGCGAGGCCGAAACTGGGCCGCTGGCGGCGAGCTGGCATTCCAACAAGTTTCTGAACCCTGCCCGCGATGGCGCCGTGCTGCCGATCCTGCATCTGAACGGCTATAAGATCGCCAATCCGACCATTCTTGGCCGCGCCAGTCACGAGGATTTGCAGAGCCTCTTTGAAGGCTATGGCTACGAGCCCTTCTTCGTCGAGGGTCACGAGCCGCGCGACATGCACCAGCAGATGGCCGCAACCTTCGACAGGGTCTTCGATCGCATTCGCGAAATCCAGGAGGAAGCACGCAATGGCAAGGCGCCCGATATCTGCCCGCGCTGGCCGATGATCGTGCTGCGCAGCCCGAAGGGCTGGACAGGACCGAAGGAGGTCGACGGCAAGAAGGTCGAAGGCTTCTGGCGCTCCCACCAGGTGCCGGTCTCCAACTGCCGCGAGAATGACGGCCATCGCAAGATCCTCGAAGACTGGATGCGCAGCTATGATCCGGAAGACCTGTTCGGCGCCGACGGCCGGCTGAAACCGGAACTGCGGGCGCTGGCACCGGCCGGCGAACGCCGCATGGGCGCCAATCCGCATGCCAATGGCGGATTGCTGCGCACGGAGCTCGATGTTCCCGATATCCGCGACTATGCCGTCGAGATCGGCAAGCGCGGCAGCGCCATGGTGCAGTCGACGGAAATCCTCGGCCATTACCTGCGCGACACGATGAAGCGCAATGCAAAAGCCGCCAACTTCCGTATCTTCGGTCCTGACGAAACGGAATCAAACCGTCTCGGCAGCGTCTTCGAAGTCACCGACCGCGTCTGGATGGAGCATATCGAACCCTATGACATCCACCTCTCCCGCGACGGCCGTGTCATGGAGGTGCTGAGCGAACATCTCTGCCAGGGCTGGCTGGAAGGCTATCTGCTGACCGGCCGGCACGGCCTGTTCTCGTGCTACGAAGCCTTCATCCACATTATCGATTCCATGTTCAACCAGCACGCCAAATGGCTGAAGGTGACGCGCGAACTCGAATGGAGAAAGCCGATCTCGTCGCTGAACTACCTGCTGACCTCCCATGTCTGGCGCCAGGACCACAACGGCTTCAGCCACCAGGATCCCGGCTTCGTCGACCTCGTCGCCAACAAAAAGGCCGATATCGTCCGCATCTATCTGCCGCCGGATGCCAATACCCTGCTCTGGGTCGGCGACCATTGCCTGCGCACCTATGACCGCATCAACGTCATCGTCGCCGGCAAGCAGCCGGAGCCGCAATGGCTGTCGATGGACGAGGCGGTGAAACATTGCGAGGCCGGCATCGGCATCTGGCACTGGGCGAGCAACGAGGACGACACGATCCTGCCCGATCTCGTCATGGCCTGCGCCGGCGACGTGCCGACCATGGAGACGCTGGCTGCCGTCGATCTTCTGCGCAAGGCCATTCCGGAGTTGAAGATCCGCACTGTCAACGTCGTCGATCTGCTGGCGCTGCAATCCAGGGATCAGCATCCCCACGGCCTGACCGACGAGGCCTTCGACGCAATCTTCACATCAGACAAGCCTGTCATTTTCGCCTATCACGGCTATCCCTATCTCATTCACCGCCTGACCTATAAACGCACCAACCATCGCAACATCCATGTCCGCGGCTTCATCGAGGAGGGCACGACGACGACGCCCTTCAATATGACCGTCCTCAACGAACTTGACCGCTTCCATCTCGCCATCGAAGCGATCGAGCGTGTACCCGGCCTGAAAGAAAAGGCAGGCGAAGCGCTCGCCGCCTTCCGAGGCAAACTTGCGGAGCATCACGCCTATGTCCGCGAATATGGCGAGGACATGCCGGAGGTGCGGAACTGGACGTGGCCAGCGGCGTGAGGCGAAAACCAAACAGGACCGCGGAGAACCGGTCCGCAGAGATCATCCGTCGGGCGCGACACGTCACGCGCCTTCAAGCCGAACCTTTTGCTTGATGCGCCAGACTCGCGGCGTTTCGCCGGTATATTTGAGAAAAAAACGCGAGAAATAGGCGGGATCGGCAAAGCCGAGCCGAAACCCGATCTCCTGGACGCTGCCAAGTGTGAAAACGAGCTGGCGTTTCGCCTCTTCGATGAGTTTGCCGGCGAGCAATTCATGGGGGGTGTTGCCGGTCATCGACCGGACGATACGGGTAAGATGCGTCGGCGAAACTCCAAGCTCCCTGGCGTAGAAGGACGCGGGCTTGTGCGATCGGAAATGGCGTTGAATGAGCTCGTTCAGCATTTCCAGCCGCCGCTCGTTCTCGTCGGGCGGGAGCTCGTGCATGTTTCCTTGATGGGAAATCCTCGCACTCAGCCTGAGCACCAAGCTGACATAGGCCGCCAACACCTCGTTGCGGCCGCTGCGCCGGTTTTCGAATTCGTCGCCCAGCCGCCTTAACGTCTGCATCACATAGGCTGCCTCGGCATCCTCAGGATCGAGTGGCGTCAGATGCGGTGTCGCCAGCCATTCGCCGAGCTGGCTTCGCTCGCCAAGCGGATGGCTGAGATGGGATCTCAACAGGGTGATCACCAAGCCGTCGATGTCGCGTGAAAAACGAAAGCCGTGATTGAGCCCAGGCGGGACCGTGATGACTGCCGGCGGCCGGATGGCATGGCTCTTTTCGCCGAAGATCGCATCGCCGGAACCGCCTTCGATGTACAATATCTGAAAGAAGCTTTCGTGGCGGTGCGGGCGAATTTCCCATTGATGCAGGCTGCTGCGGGAGCGAATTGTTTCGCAATGCAACCAAAAATCCGGCCCTCGCCCAACATTTTCGCCGTAAAGTTCGTAGGTCGGAACATGTTTGCTCATGGGGCTCCTCCCGCACCAATGTTCGATTAGTGCAATTTTTAGGCGGAGATGTCCATTGCTGCGGCGAGAGCGGCACGGCAGAATCTGGCAAAACGCAAAAGTGCAGGGAGGAAGCATTTGCGAACCCAGGTCACCATCATCGGTTCGGGACCGTCCGGCCTGCTGCTCGGTCAGCTTCTCGCGGAAGCCGGTATCGACAATGTCGTTCTCGATCGTGTGAACAAGGAATACATCCTTGGGCGGGTTCGCGCCGGTGTTTTGGAGGAAGGCACCGTCGGGCTGCTGGACCAGGCCAAAGCGGGTGCGCGGCTGCATGCCGAGGGCCTGCCGCATGACGGTTTCTCACTGGCCTTCGACGGACGTGACCATCGTATCGACCTGCACGAATTGACCGACGGCAGGCGTGTCACCGTTTACGGACAGACCGAAGTGACGCGCGATCTCATGGAGCGGCGCGAAGCGAGCGGCTCCCTATCGATCTACGATGCCGTCAATGTCACGCCGCATGACTTCGACGGCCATTCTCCTTTCGTCACCTACACCAAGGACGGCGCAACACAACGCATCGATTGCGATTTCATCGCCGGCTGCGACGGCTTTCACGGCGTCAGCCGCAAGGCCATCCCAGAAAAGGCGATCAGGAGTTTCGAGAAGGTCTACCCTTTCGGCTGGCTGGGCGTCCTGGCCGATGTGGCGCCGGTGAGCCATGAACTGATCTACGCCAACCATCCCACGGGCTTTGCGCTCTGTTCGATGCGCTCGGCCACGCGCAGCCGCTACTATATCCAATGCGCGCTCGACGAGAAGATCGAGGACTGGAGCGACGATCGCTTCTGGGACGAGTTGCGAAGACGACTGCCGGTGCATCACGCCGAGGCACTGGTGACCGCGCCGTCCTTCGAGAAATCCATCGCCCCGTTGCGCTCCTTCGTCGCCGAACCGATGCGCTTCGGCCGGCTTTTCCTCGTCGGCGACGCCGCCCATATCGTACCGCCGACCGGCGCCAAGGGGTTGAACCTTGCCGCCAGCGACGTCCACTACCTTTTCTCCGGGCTGATCGAGCATTACCGCGAACGCTCGAATAGCGGCATCGACGCCTATTCGCAGAAGGCGCTCGCCCGGGTGTGGAAGGCCGTACGGTTTTCCTGGTGGATGACGACGATGATGCACCGTTTTCCCGATACCGGTGATTTCGAACAGAAGATCCAGGAGGCGGAGCTCGACTATCTCACCCATTCCCGCGCCGCCTCCACGGTGCTCGCGGAAAACTATGTGGGATTGCCATTCTGACGGGGAGATTGGCGATGGATGCAAGCCACGTTGAACACGGAGCTGGCCGTCCATTGTTTCCGCTCCAGTTCATAACCGTGTGAACATGAGTTCCGGGATTTATTTCATTTTACATCACCATTTCGCGTGACAAGCTAACGCTCAATTTTGAGAGGTTGGCGAATACGGCGCGGGAGTGCGCCCAAAAGGGAGAGAGAGAATGAAGAAGCTGTTTCTGGCCGCCGTTGCGGCCATCGCCATAGGCACGAGCGCCTATGCCGAGACCATCAAGGTCGGCGTCATCGGCCCGTTCTCCGGTCCGTTCGCGCTGCAGGGCAAGAACTTCAAGGCCGGCATCGACGCCTATATGGCGGTCAACGGCAACAAGGTCGGCAGCGACACGGTCGAAATCGTCTATCGCGACGTGCCGCAGGCCGATCCCGCCCAATCCAAGGCGCTGGCGCAGGAACTGATCGTCAAGGAGAAGGTCCAGTATCTCACAGGCTTCTATTTCACGCCCGATGCCATGGCAGTGACGCCGATCCTGAAGCAGGGCAACGTGCCGATGGTCATCATGAACGCCGCCACCTCGGCGATCGTCACCAAGAGCCCGCTCGTCGTCCGCACCTCCTTCACCACCTGGCAGACCTCGACGCCGATCGCCAAGGTCGCCTTCGACGCCGGCGTCAAAAAGGTGATTTCGGTCGTCAGCGATTACGGCCCCGGTATCGACGCCGAGAACGCCTTCAAGGCGGGGTTCGAAAAGGCCGGCGGTCAGGTGGTCGAGGCAATCCGCATGCCGCTTGCGACCAACGACTTCAGCCCGATCATGCAGCGCATCAAGGATTCCGGCGCGCAGGGCGTCTTCGCCTTCCTGCCATCGGGGCCGACGACACTCGGCTTCGTCAAGGCGTATAACGACAATGGCCTGAAGGCCGCCGGCATCAAGTTCTTCGCGCCGGGCGATCTGACGCAGGAATCCGACTTGCCGGCGCTGGGCGATGCCGCGCTCGGTATTCAGACGACCTTCCACTACGCGGTGTCGCACGACTCTCCTGAGAACAAGGCTTTCGTCGAGGCGGCTGCCAAAGCGATCGGCAACAAGGCCGAACTCTCCTTCCCCGCGGTCAGCGCCTATGACGGCATGTATGTCATCTACAAGATGATCGAGGCGACGGGCGGCAAGCAGGATGCCGAGAAGGCCGTCGATGCGGTCAAGGGTCTTGCCTGGGTAAGCCCACGCGGCCCGGTTTCGATCGATCCGGAAAGCCGTCACATCACGCAGAACATCTATCTGCGCGAAGTCGTCAAAGCCGATGACGGGACCTATATCAACAAGGAAGTCCAGACCTTCGAGAAACAGGGCGATCCAGGCCTGGCGGCGGCCAAATAACCTACGCCATCCTGATTTGCGACGGGTTTGGCGATTGCCGGGCAGGCTTCCGATCTCCGGAACTGCCAAGGCGCGCCAAGCCCGTCGCATCGAAGCAAGGTAGTTCCATGCAGACAGTCTTCAGCATAGCCGTCGATGCCTTTGCCTACGGCATGGTGCTCTTCGTGATATCGATTGGCCTTTCCGTCACCATGGGGCTAATGCGTGTCGTCAACCTCGCCCATGGCGCCTTCGCGATGATCGGGGGCTATATCGCCTCCTATGTCGCCCGCGATCTCGGCCTTGGTTATGCCGTGGCGGTTCTCGCCGCCGTTGCGATCACCATCATCGTCGCAATCCCGGTCGAGCGTTTCCTCTACCGCCGGATCTATGGCGCGCCCGAGTTGACCCAGGTGCTGATGACGATCGGCCTCACCTTCTGCATCATCGGCATCGCAAACTACCTGATGGGGCCGACGCTGAAGACCATACCGCTGCCTGGTGCATTGCAGGGATCGGCCGATCTCGGCTTCCGCACCATTCCCGTTCACCGGCTCTTCGTCATCCTCTGTGGCCTGGCCGTTGCACTCGCCCTCTGGTTTGCGATCGACAGGACGAGCTTCGGCGTCAAGCTGCGCGCCTCCGTCGATGATGCGGCGATGGCTGCAGCGCTCGGCGTGCGCACCGAGATCATCTATGCGGTGAGCTTTGCCGTTGCCGTCGGGCTTGCCGCGTTCGGCGGCGTGGTCGGCGCCGAACTCCTGCCGGTCGAACCCTATTACGCGCTGCGCTATATGGTCACCTTCCTGGTCGTCGTCTCCGTCGGCGGCGCGGGTTCCATTCCGGGCGCGCTGATCGCCTGCCTGTTGCTCGGCGCGATCGATACGACCGGGCGGTATCTGATGCCTGAATTCGGCGAATTCTTCTTCTATCTCGCCGTGATCGCGATCATCTGCGTCTTCCCGCGCGGCCTTGCCGGAAGGGCGAAATGAGATGGCACTTGTGATCAACAACGAAAACGGACGTCTCCAGCATCGGCGCGGCACCATCGGCCGGGATCTCGCCGGAATAGCGGTCATGGCAGCCATTGCCGCGATCGGCTATTTCACCTTCCCCGATAATCTCGCCCTTCTGACCCGGATGATCACGATCGCGCTGCTCGTCCTGTCGCTCGATCTCGTGACCGGTTATTGCGGCGTCGCAACGCTCGGCCATGCAGCACTTTTCGGCTCCGGCGCCTATGCCGCCGGGATCCTGTCGGCACATTACGGCATCAATGATCCGCTGCTGATGATGTTGGCCGGCATAACAGGCGGCGCGGTTGCCGGGCTCTTCTGCGGCGCAATCATCCTGCGTGCGCATGGCTTGCCGCAGCTCGTGCTGTCAATTGCGCTCATCAACCTCTTCCATGAATTCGCCAACAAGGCGTCGTCATGGACAGGCGGCAGCGATGGGCTTTCCGGCATCGCGCCGGATCCGGTCTTCGGCCTCTTCGAATTCGACCTTTACGGACATACCGCCTTCTTCTTCGGAATGGCGCTGCTGCTGATCGTCTTCGTGCTGCTGCGGTTCCTGGTCCGCTCACCCTTCGGCATGCTCTGCCGCGCCATCAAGCAGGACCCGCTGCGCGTTCGCGCCATGGGCGCTTCGCCTAAGGCCGCTCTCATCAGGATGTATGGAATCTCGGGCGCGGTTGCCGGTGTCGGCGGCGCCTTGAATGCGATCTCGACACAGGTCGTCGGCCTGGACAGCCTGTCTTTCACCCAATCTGCCGAAGCGCTTGTCATGCTGGTGCTCGGCGGCACCGGTTCTCTCTTCGGCGCGCTCTCCGGCACTGTCATCTTCATGCTCTTTGAAGATTATGTCTCGGCCGCCAATCCCTTTCATTGGCTGACGATGGTCGGCGCGCTGCTGATCGCCGTCGTGCTCTTTGCGCCGAAAGGCCTCTATGGCACAGCTGCGGCCTTCATTGGACGTCGCACGGAGCAACGCTCATGAGCCCCGTCTTCGAAGTCGCCAATCTCAGGAAAGCCTTCGGCGGCCTTGCCGTCACCAACGATGTATCGCTCGCAATGTCGCCAGGCGATCGCATCGCGTTGATCGGCCCGAACGGCGCCGGCAAGACCACCTTCGTCAACCTCGTGACCGGCAATCTGTCGCCCGATTCCGGCGAGGTTCGCCTCGGCGGCGAAAGGGTGACGAAAGTCGATGCGATCGGCAGGGTCAAGCGCGGCCTTGTCCGCTCCTTTCAGGTGACACGGCTTTTCCAGGAGATGACGCCAGCCGAGCATGTGGGGCTTGCCGTCCTCCAACGCGACGGAAAGACCGGCCATATGTTCGGAAATTTCCTGCGTATGCCTGACGTCATGGCGGAAGTCGACGATCTCTTGGGAAAGCTCGGATTGGCTTTGCTGATGCATCGCAAGGTCAGCGAGATCGCCTATGGCCAGCAGCGGCTTCTCGAGATCGCCGTGGCACTGGCGCTGAGACCGAAGGTGCTGCTGCTCGACGAGCCGGCAGCCGGCGTGCCGCAGAGCGATACCGGCCGCATCGAGCAGGCGCTTGCCGATCTGCCCGCCGATCTCGCCGTGCTGATGATTGAACACGACATGGACCTCGTCTTCCGTTTTGCAAAACGCGTCATCGTGCTTGCATCAGGCGCAATCATCTTCGACGGCCTGCCTGAAGACGTCACCAAGGATGCGCGCGTGCGCGAGGCCTATCTCGGGAGCTATGCCAATGCCAGCCATATCGCTTGAGGTCGAAAATCTGTCGGCGGGATATGGGCCGACGAGAGTGCTCGAAGGCATTTCTCTCTCCGTGCCGGCGGGCGCACGGCTGGCCGTGCTCGGCCGCAACGGCATGGGCAAGACCACGTTCTTGGCAACGCTTGCCGGCCAGACCAAGCGCTACGAGGGCAGCATCCGCCTCGGCGGTTCGGATGTCACCACGGCAGCCAGCGCGACACGGGCGCATAAGGGCCTGGGATATGTGCCGCAGACGCGCTGCGTCTTCCCGACGCTGACGGTCGAAGAGAACCTTTTCGTCGGCTTGAAGACGCGGCCGAGGACGGCGCTGGAGGAAGCCTATGCCATGTTCCCGCGTCTGAAGGAGCGCCGCCGCAACCTCGGCAGCCAACTCTCGGGCGGCGAGCAGCAGATGCTCTCGACGGCCCGCACCATTCTCGGCCGCCCCTCCGTCCTGTTGCTCGACGAACCGCTGGAGGGCCTCGCCCCCGTTATCTGCGAGGAATTGATGGCTGCCTTTGCCGAACTCGCCAAGACGGGAGACATGACGATCCTCCTGGTCGAACAGCGTATCCAGAGCGCGCTCGATTTCGCCGATCAGGTCGTCATTCTCGAACGAGGGCGACTGGCCTGGGCGGGAACGCCGGAGCGCCTCACCAGCGATCACGAGGCTGTCGAGAGCCTGCTCGGGGTCGGCGGCCTGCATTGACGCACGGCCGGAGCGGCCGATCAATCCCTCGTCCTGTCTTCACCGTTGCGCCGGACAGACAGAGGAATTCATCCAGTATATCGTCATTATGACGTCATCGTTGGCCTGCCACTATTATACTGCCTGGAACGTCTTGTGCCGGCGAAAATGGTAATCGTCTGAAGAGGCGGGAAATGCTCTGATCGACAAGGCAGCAGCAGCGCTAGACAGGCGTAAAAGCTTGGATCATAGGCAGAATCTGCGTCGATTGTGCCTTTTTTACTTGGAAGCTGGAGCAATAGCCGGTTGATTTATCCGATGCTTCATCGATTTCTGTTGTCAACACACTCGATAAAGTTGCACACTGGAACAGCAGATCAAACGGGGGGATAGAAATGGCAAACCACAAGCCGGTCGCAGGTGACGTGTACCAGCCTATTTTCAACATCGACAACCCGATCGACGGCAACATCCTGGACAACACCAGTTCCACCGATGCCGATGGAGATCGGGTGCGCCTCAACTTCGTGAATGGACAGCGAATTCCGCAACCAGCCGATCCGGATGGACCCGCCACGACGACGACAATCGAGGGAAAATACGGCACGCTGACCGTCTATTCCAACGGCAACTACACGTACGAACTCGATCACTCCAACCCGATCGTGGCCGCGCTCGGCCCAGGAGATCAACTCGCCGACCAGTTCAATTTCAAGATCTCGGATGGCAAAGGCGCCACCGACTTCGGCCTGCTCAATATCGCGGTCGACCTGCCGGAACGCGGCGACGTCTTCGTTAACTTCGAGGATGTCGGCAAACACGACTTCCCTACAGGCTATAAAGGTTTCGATTGGGGCGCCTGGTACGATGGTGACGACGCGACTGTGCGGGAGGAAGCGGATGGCAACCACTATCTGGGAGGAGGCGTGTTCTGGACACCCATCCAAGCCGCCGATGGCGGTGACTTTCAGATCGAGCAATTCAGTGTCGCAAACGGCACATCGGACTATGACAACGTTCTAACGATCGAAGGCAAGTTGAACGGCGATACCGTATTCTTGGTCACGGTCAACGTCACCGCCGACAGCATTCATGACCCGCAAATGATCGATCTCAGCGCCTACGGCCCGATCGACTACCTCATACTCGACACCGAACCCGTGATCACCGAAACGAGCGGCCCGGATTATTATGGTGCGCAATACGACAACTTCCATTTCATCGTTTGACGGATGGGGAAAAGGACATTGTATCGCCGACATCTTTGCATCTTCGCCAAGCGCTCTCTGCTGTCGCTATTTGATACCAATATCTTGCGATAGCTGACCGAGTTGCGTCTTGCTAGCATAGGATCGTGCGAGGAGGCACGGTTATGCTGGGATGGAGGAATTGATGCAGCCAGTCGGGATCAGGTTAGCGGCGGTCATGTTCTCGCTTGCCGTATGGGCTATTATTATCGCTGTCGCATCCCATTTTTGGGCGACGAAGATGCCTGTATTGCTTTTGACGCTTTACAGATAGGTCTGTCCTCGGCGTTGGCGGCTGCAGATCAGGGGCAACTGGTTTTCCCCTCGCCGCGAACGTCTGGCGCTGCTACCAACGTGCTACCACGACCGTCGGAACCGGCTCAAAATCGAGCCGCATAAATCGCTATTTCTGCAATAAGGAGATGGTAGCGGAGGAGGGATTTGAACCCCCGACACAAGGATTATGATTCCTCTGCTCTGACCTACTGAGCTACTCCGCCACTGGTCAACGATACCCGCTCGCGAAGCGATGCCGGTTCGTGGGATGAGCGGCTTATAAGGTGCGCTTCGGCTTTGTGTCAAGCGCATGATCGAGAAAAACGGTGGGCTTTATAGGGCGCCGTTTCCTCTGGCTTTCAGGCGGCGACGGGGCCGGCCAAAAGGGCCTTCAGCGAAGCTTCCGCCGACGGTTCGCGCTCGGAGCGCTCGATGAAGCCGCCGCCGAAGACGCGGGCGTTGTCGCCGGGGGCGGAATAAAGCGCGCAGGCCTGGCCGGGCGCGATGCCTGCCTCGCCGACCGTCAGGTCGACATAGGTGCCGGTCGCATCGACATGCAGCACGGCAGGTGCCGGCGCCCTCGTCGAGCGGACTTTGGCGTAGCAGGCAAAGCCTTCGCCGGAAGCGGCTTCCGCAAGCGTCTCGTCGCCCAGCCAGTTGACATCGCGCAGGTAGACGCGGTGCGTTTCCAGCGCCTCTTTCGGCCCGACGATGACGCGGCGCGAACGGGCGTCGAGAAAGACGACGTAGAGCGGCTCGCCGGTGGCGATGCCGATGCCGCGGCGCTGACCAATGGTGAAATGCAGGATACCCTCATGGGTCCCGAGCACGCGGCCATCGAGATGGACGATCTCACCGGCCAGCGCCGCATTCGGCTTCAGCTTGGTGATGATGTCGGAATATTTGCCCTGCGGCACGAAGCAGATGTCCTGGCTGTCGGCCTTCTTGGCGACGACGAGGCCCATTTCTTCGGCGAGCCTGCGGGTCTCGGCCTTCGGCAGGCCGCCCAAGGGAAAGCGCAGATAGTCGATCTGTTCCTGCGTCGTGGCGAAGAGGAAATAGCTCTGGTCGCGGTCGGCATCGGCCGGGCGGAACAGCGCGCGGCGGCCGGGATTCTCGGGCGAAGGGTTCGGGCCCGAGCGGATATAGTGGCCGGTCGCCAGCGCATCGGCGCCGAGCTCCTTGGCCGTCGCCAGCAGATCGGCGAATTTGACGGTCTGGTTGCAGGACACGCAGGGGATCGGCGTTTCGCCCGCCACATAGCTTTCGGCGAAGGGATTGATTACCGTCTCGCGAAAACGCTTTTCGTAATCGAGCACATAATGCGGGATGCCGAGCGTTTCGCAAACGCGGCGTGCATCGTCGATATCCTGGCCGGCGCAGCAGGAGCCGGCGCGGTGAACGGCGGCGCCATGATCGTAAAGCTGAAGTGTGATGCCGAGCACATCGTAACCCTGCTGTTTGAGAAGGCCGGCGACGACGGATGAATCGACGCCGCCCGACATGGCGACGACGACACGAGTCTCTTCCGGCTTCTTATCAAAATCCAGTGTGTTCAACGATGATGCCAATTCTGCTTGGGTCACGATCCGCCCTTGCGCTGCAATTGCGGCGGATTTGCTGATCTCCGGCGGGATCGGCCGCCGTCTCTCGATGAGGGACCGATATAGAAAGGATTGTCCTTGGACGCAAGGGGCGGGCATTCGGACGCCCGATAGTTTCGAATTCGCGTGGAAAAGAAGGCGCAGCCAAAGCCGCGCCTCGGAAGCGGGGGGTGCGGCTCAGGTGCCGATCAGCTTGTTGCAGGCGAATGCGATACCCGGATTGACGATGATGGCAGTCACGAGCGCCAGTCCGATCATCGAGAATGAATAGCGTTTCATATACATCCTCCTTCCAGCCCACGAGAATTATGCCGGTTCGGCCGCCGTTCTCAAAATAACGAATGCTTGATGGTCTCAAGCGGCATGCCTGCTCCTCGGACGGCTGAACCCAACTCCCGCGCAAGCACCGCCGTTTGTCACCCGCGTGAGGAAGCGGCCTTCAGCGCGTGGCCGTGGATCAGCACCTCTGCCTCGTGCTGCGGCATCGGCCGGCCAAGCAGATAGCCCTGCACCTCGCGGAAACCTTCGGCGCGCAGCTTCTGCAACTGCTCTTCGGTCTCGATCCCCTCGGCCAGCGTCGTTGCGTTGAAACCGGAACCGATACCGACGACGGCGCGCACGATGGCAAGATTGCCGGCATCCGTCTCGATGCCTGAAACGAAGCTGCGATCGAGCTTGATCTTGTCGAAGGGGAAAGCCCTGAGATAGCTCAGCGACGAATAACCCGTACCGAAATCGTCGATGGCGATGCGGATCCCAAGCTCCTTCAGCGCCCGCAGCAGCGGCAGGCTTTGATCGGCATCGGTCAGGAAGACGGATTCGGTAATTTCGATTTCAAGCCGGTCGGCATTCAGCCCCGTTTCGTTGAGCGCCGCGACCACGGTCGAAAGCAGGCTCGCATGCCGGAACTGGCTGACGGAGAGATTGACGGCGATCCTGAGATGGGTGGGCCAGCCGGCGGCGGCACGACAGGCTTCCCGGATCACCCAGTCGCCGATCGGTACGATGAGGCCGGTCTCCTCGGCGAGCGGAATGAAATCCATCGGCGCCACCAGGCCGCGCTTGGGATGGCGCCAGCGGATCAGCGCCTCGAAGCCGGCGATGCCGTCATTGTCTAGCTGCACGATCGGCTGGTAATGCAGCTCGAACTGGCACTTCTCCAGCGCCTCCCACAGCTCTGCGGTCATCACATGCCGCCGCTCGGCGGCAAGCCGCATCTCCGTCTCGTAAAAGCGATAGGTCGAGCGCCCGCTCTCCTTGGCGGCATAGAGCGCCAGATCCGCGTGGCGCATCAGCACATCCGCGTCGCCGGCATGATCCGGCGCCAAGGCGATGCCGATGCTGCAGGTGGCATGCTCCCGGGCGCCGTCGAGATCGAAGGCATGGCTAAGCGTCTGCAGCAACCGCTGTGCAAAACGCCCGACCCGCTCAGGCTCGCCGAGTTCGAGCACAATGGCGAACTCATCGCCGCCGAGACGGGCAACGAGATCGCCCTCCTCCGCCAATTGCAGCAGACGCTCCGACACCTGGCAAAGCAGAGCGTCGCCGGCGGCATGTCCCTTGCTGTCGTTGATATGCTTGAAATGATCGATGTCGATATAGAGCAGCGCGATCGGGCTCTCTGTCGTCGCTTCGGCCACGCGCTTATCGATATGTTCAGAAAATGCTGCCCGGTTCGGTAAGCCGGTCAGGGCATCATGCATAGCAAGATGGGCAAGCTTTGCCTCGATGGCACGCTCCTCCGTGACATCCTGCGAAATGCCAAGCAGATAGCGCGGCGCATGGCCCTCCGGCGCCGGCAGGACGCGCTTGACGGTGCGCAGGATGCGTTGCGCTCCGTCGGGACGCAGCATCGTCTCTTCGAAGCTGATCGTCCTCTTGGCTTCGAAGGCCCGGCGATCCTGCTCACGGAAAGCGTCTGTCTGGCCGGCGGCAAACAGCGCCCGGTCGGTTCGGCCGGCCACATCCCGCGCCTTCATGCCGACGATGTCGCCGCAGGCCTCGTTGAAGAGAATGTAAAGCCCGTCCGCTTCCATGTCCTTGACGAAGACCCCGACCGGCAGATTGTCGACGATGCTGTCGAGAAGCGAGCGTGTATCGCTCATCTGGCGCCTGGCGGCGTTGACCTCGGTGCGGTCCTGCACGATTGCCAGGATCGCCGCCCGTCCCTCGAAACGCACTTCACGGCCATAGGTCAGCACCTCGAAGGTCTCGCCGTTCGCCTTGAGATGAAGCCAGCGCTCCGCCTTTTCCATGTCGGTACGGCCGTTGACGGCCTCGATCATCCGTTCCCGCTCATGCTGGGGGCGGATATCCAGAACCGTCATGCGCCGGTATTCGTCCGCGCCATAGCCGTAAAGGGCTACCGCCGCTTCGTTGACGCTGAGAAACCGCAGCGATACCGGATCATAGACCCACATCGGGGATGGGTGCGTTGCAAACAATGACCGGAAGTCATCGTTCAGTGCCTCGATCTGCTCGGTCTTCTGCAAAGGGGCCATGGAAATTCACGCGCGGTTGATGCCGATCTCGGGGTATACTGAGAAAAGTTAAATAAAATCAGAATCATACTCGGCCTAAACTTTAGGCTTCCGCCTGTGAAACGAGCAAACGGCGCTCTGCCTCATCTTCAATAAAATAATTTGGATGCCCCGGAACAATTGCGTCGATCGTGCGTTCGGGGTCATCGATGTCGCATTGCTGAGGAGGGTTTCATGGGCAGGTTCGGCACGACGACGGATTACAGCAGGATCAGGCATTGGATCGAGGCGCGTGGCGGCCATCCCGCCCGTATCAAGAACGCACCGGATAGCGAAACCGTTCGGGTCGATTTTTCCTCTGAAACGCAGGAAGAGATTTCCTGGGACGAATTCTACGAGGGTCTGGACGGCAGCCGGCTTGCCTTCCTTCACCGCACGAAGGCTGAAGACGATATCGCCCGTTTCGGCAAGATCGTCCGCCGAAAACGCCGGCCGCACTGAGATCCATTCGATTCCGACACAACAAAAACCCGGCGCCGTTTCCCGCGCCGGGTTTTTGTTGTCATTCTTGCCGGATCGAGATCCCGAGCAGGAACTCAGTCGATGTTGAAAGTGAGCAGCTTTGCCTGGCGGATCGCCTGATGGGCCGTCAGCTGCGCAAGCACGGCGTCGTCAACCTCGCCGTCGACATAGAGCAGCGCAATGGCGTCGCCGCCCTGCTTGTCACGGCCGAGCTGGAAGTTGGCGATGTTGACGCCGGCCGCTCCGAGCGTCGTGCCAATGAAGCCGATCATGCCTGGGACGTCGGTATTGGTGATATAGATCATGTGCGAGCCGACATCGGCATCGAGGTTGATGCCCTTGATCTGGATGAAGCGCGGCTTGCCATCCGAAAACACCGTGCCGGCGACCGAGCGCGTCATGCTTTCGGTCGTCACCGTCAGCTTGATGTAACCGTCGAATACACCCGTCTTGTCGCGCTTGACCTCGGACAGCACGACACCCTTTTCCTTGACCATGATCGGCGCCGAAACCATGTTGACGTCGGCGACCTGCGGCCGGATGAGGCCGGCGAGCACGGCACTCGTCAGCGCCCGCGTGTTCATGTTGGCGGTGATGCCGTCATAAAGGATTTCGATTTCCTTGATCGGCTCTTCGGTGACCTGGCCGACAAAGGCGCCGAGAACGTCGGCAAGGCGGATGAAGGGCTTCAGGATCGGCGCTTCCTCAGCCGTGATCGACGGCATGTTGATGGCGTTGGAGACCGCACCATTGACGAGGTAATCGGCCATCTGTTCGGCCACCTGCAGAGCGACGTTCTCCTGCGCTTCGGTCGTTGAGGCGCCGAGATGCGGCGTGCAGACGACGTTCGGCAGGCCGAAGAGCGGACTTTCCTTGGCGGGCTCGACCTCGAACACGTCGAAGGCGGCACCCGCGACATGCCCCGACTTGATCGCTTCGGCAAGCGCTGCCTCATCGACCAGGCCGCCGCGGGCGCAGTTGATGATGCGCACGCCGGGCTTGGTCTTTGCCAGTGCTTCCTTGTTGAGGATGCCGCGCGTCTTGTCGGTCATCGGCACATGCAGCGTGATGAAATCGGCGCGGGCGAAAAGCTCTTCCAGCTCGACCTTGGTGACGCCCATCTCCTCGGCGCGTTCCTTGGAAAGGAACGGGTCGTAGGCGACGACGTGCATCTTCAGGCCGATGGCGCGCGCGCAGACGATCGAGCCGATATTGCCGGCGCCGATGACGCCGAGCGTCTTGCCGGTGATCTCGACACCCATGAACTTCGACTTCTCCCACTTGCCGGCCTGCGTCGAGGTATCGGCGGCCGGCAGCTGGCGGGCGACGGCGAACATCAGCGCAATCGCGTGTTCGGCTGTCGTGATCGAGTTGCCGAAGGGCGTGTTCATGACGATGATGCCGCGGCGCGAGGCGGCCGGGATATCGACATTGTCGACGCCGATACCGGCGCGGCCGACCACCTTGAGGTTTTTCGCCCCTTCGATGATCTTTTCCGTCACCTTGGTGGCAGAGCGGATAGCCAGGCCATCATACTTGCCGATGACTTCGAGCAGACGGTCCTTGTCCTTGCCGAGCTGCGGTTCGAAATCGACTTCGACGCCGCGGTCGCGAAAGATCTGGACGGCGGTTTCCGACAATTCGTCGGATACGAGAACGCGAGGTGCCATGAGGGCCTCCTTCAAAAGTGTTCAGCGATGAATGAAATCAGAAATGCTGGGCTCCGCCGCCTTGTGGCGGAGCCGGATGCGATCACCTCAGGCGGCGGCCTGAGCGAGCTGCGCCTTCTGGGTTTCGAAGGCCCAGGAAAGCCATGGCATGAGCTTCTGCATGTCGGATGCCTCGATCGTGGCGCCGGCCCAGATGCGCAGGCCGGACGGCGCGTCGCGGTAATGGCCGACATCGTAAGCGACGCCTTCCTTTTCCAGGAGGCCGACCAGACCCTTGGCGAAATTCGCCTGACCGTCGTCATCGAGGGCTGCGATGTCCTTGTCGACGATCTTCAGACAGACGGAGGTGTTGGAGGCGGTTTCCGCCTTGACGGCGAGATTGGCGATCCAGTCGTTTGCCGCGACGAAATCGTGGATGACCTTGGCATTGGCATCGGCGCGCGCAATCAGCGCCTTGAGGCCGCCGAGACCCTTGGCCCAGACGAGCGCATCGATATAGTCCTCGACGCAGAGCATCGACGGCGTGTTGATCGTCTCGCCCTGGAAGATGCCTTCCGTCAGCTTGCCGCCCGAGGTCATGCGGAAGATCTTCGGCAGCGGCCAAGCCGGCGTGTAGGTGACGAGGCGCTCGACTGCGCGAGGCGAAAGAATGATGACGCCGTGTGCGCCCTCGCCGCCCAGAACCTTCTGCCAGGAGAAGGTGACGACGTCGAGCTTGGCGAAATCGAGTTCCTGGGCGAAAGCCGCCGAGGTCGCGTCGCAGATCGTCAGGCCCTTGCGGTCGGCAGGAATGAAATCGGCGTTCGGCACGCGCACGCCCGAGGTGGTGCCGTTCCAGGTGAAGACCACGTCGCGGTCGAAATCGACGGTCGCGAGATCGGGAAGCTCGCCGTAACCGGCTTCGAGCTTGCGCACGTCCTTGAGCTTCAACTGCTTGACGACATCGGTGACCCAGCCGGCGCCGAAGCTTTCCCAGGCGAGCATATCGACGCCGCGTTCGCCGAGCAGCGACCAGAGTGCCATTTCGACGGCGCCGGTATCGGAAGCCGGGACGATGCCGATGCGATAATCTGCCGGCACTTCGAGAATTTCACGGGTAAGGTCGATGGCCTGCTTCAGCTTGGTCTTGCCGACCTTCGCGCGGTGCGAACGGCCAAGGGCCGCGTCGGAAAGGGCTTCGAGCGACCAACCGGGACGCTTCGAGCAAGGGCCAGAAGAAAAATGAGTATTGTGCGGACGGATGTCCGGCTTTGCGGTCTTCGCCATGATGCTATCCTCTCAGATAGAAAGCCCTTCGTTGGGGAAGGGTGTCCCGCCGCCGTGTGTATGGATCGGACGCGTCATAGTCAAGATGGAAGTGTCGCAGAGAGAGGATATTTTGACGCAGGAGAGGTGGCGAAAATGAAAAAGCCGCCCGGAGCGAGGGCGGCTTTCTGATCTGGTGGCTGGATCGAACTTATTTGTAGACCGGCTGCTGCAGCGGAATTTCCGGCGGCGGCTCATAGCTCGCCTGGGCGCATCCGCCGAAGAGATAACGGGCGCCGACGCGGGCTTCATGGGCGCTGAGGCCCTTGTCACGGCCCGGGCCGCCATTGTCCGAATAGCCGAACATGTTGCCGCCGTCGATATGCAGGTAACGGTAACCGACATCGGCCTTGATGTTGCAGGTGACGTCGATCGAGGCGCCGGCCATGAGCGCGTATGTGAAGCGCCAGTTGCCTTTGCCGCCATGGGTGACCTCGTCGTCGCAGAAGCTGCCGTCATCGGCGCAGGCAACGTTGCGCAGGTTCTTCCACTTGACGTAGGAACCGCCGATACCGGCGCCGACATAAGGCGTGACATAGCCGTAGGTGCCGAGATCAACGTAAGCGTTGGCGAGCAATGTGTAGGCGGTTAGCGAGGAGCGGTCGCTCGAGGTGCAATCCACCAGCGGGAAGCCGCACTGTCCGACCGTCGAACCGTGGAAATCCGCCTGCGTGAGATAGTCGAAGGTCAGGTCGGTGCGCAGATAGCTGTTGATCTGATAACCGACACCACCGCCGACCGTCCATGCGTCGTCCAGGTCGGCACGGTCGAAATCGACCTCCGTCGCATTGCTGCCCTGGAAATAGCGGGCGCCACGCAGATCGGTGAAGGCATAACCGACATCGCCGCGCAAGTACCAGCCCGTCGCTTCGCTGACCGCCACCTCCGGCGGCTGCTCCGGGATCGGCTCGGCAGGGGCGAGGTCCGCGGAATAGGCGTTTGTCGCGATCAACAATGCGGCGAAAATGCCGGACAAGCTTCTTTTCATGGATCCCACTCCAAAATCCCGTTGCGTCGGCAGGCTCAGTCGCTGCCAATCTGATACGCTTCGGATGGATAATGAATGGGAAACGTTAAAAGCTACTTAACCACGATTATTTACTTTGATGCCGAGGCATTACGGCGGCCCGAGCATAGATCAGTTTGGATCGTGGGGAGCGGCTTGCCAGTAACCGGCTCACGATAGCGGGCATGCACAACGAAAAAGCCGGCGCTGACGCACCGGCTTTTTCGTTATTCTTTCCGCATTTTATCAGGCGGCAGTCCGGACGTTCGAGATCGTGCCGATCAGCTCGTTGACGATGCGTTCGATCTGGGCACGGTCGTCGCCCTCGGCCATGACACGGATCAACGGCTCAGTGCCCGAGGGGCGGATGACGAGGCGGCCGTTCCTGGCAAGCTCGGCTTCGGCATCGGCGATCGCCTTCTGCACCTGGATATCCTCCAGCGGCTTGCCGCCGCTGATGCGGACATTGCGCAGGAGCTGCGGCACCGGCTCGAAACGGCGGCAGACTTCGCTGACGGTCCGGCCGGTGCGCTTGACCGCAGCCAGGATCTGCAGAGCAGCGACGAGACCATCGCCGGTCGTGCCGTAATCCGACAGCACGATATGACCGGACTGCTCGCCGCCGACATTGTAATTATTCTGGCGCATATGCTCGACGACATAGCGGTCGCCGACTTTCGTGCGGGCAAGCCCCATGCCGCGGTCGTCGAGGAAGCGCTCGAGGCCGAGGTTGGACATCACGGTGGCGACGATGCCATTGCCGCGCAACTGCTGGCTCTCGGCCCAGCTCTCGGCGATGACCGCCATGAGCTGATCGCCGTCGACGATCGAACCGTTTTCGTCGATGATGATGACGCGATCCGCATCGCCGTCGAGGGCGATACCGATATCGGCACGAACCTCGTCCACCTTCTTCTGCAGCGCGACGGGGCTGGTGGAGCCGCAATTGAGATTGATATTGGTGCCGTTCGGCTCGTTGCCGATGGTGACGACGTCAGCACCGAGCTCCCAGAGCACGGCGGGCGCCACCTTATAGGCGGCGCCATTGGCGCAGTCGATCGCAATCCTCAAACCCTGCAGCGTCACATCACGCGGCAAGGTGCGCTTGGCATGTTCGATATAGCGGTCATGCACGCCGTCAACGCGCTTGGCGCGGCCGATATCATCGGATTTGGCGAGCTGCGCGTTCAGGTCCTTTTCGAGCAGATCCTCGATCTCGGCCTCGATATCGTCGGAAAGCTTATAACCGTCGGGGCCAAAGAGCTTGATGCCGTTATCCTCGTACGGATTGTGCGAGGCCGAAATCATCACACCGATATCGCAGCGCAGCGAGCGCGTCAGCATGGCGACGGCAGGCGTCGGGATCGGGCCGAGAATAAAGGCATCGAGGCCTGCGGCGGTAAAGCCTGCGACCATGGCATTCTCAAGCATATAGCCGGAAAGGCGCGTATCCTTGCCGATGACGACTCGGTGGCGGTGGTTGCCGCGGCGGAAGATCGTGCCGGCGGCGATGCCGACCCGCATGGCGAGATCCGGCGTCATCGGGAAGACGTTGGATTGGCCGCGAATGCCATCCGTACCGAAATAGCGTCTTTTCATCTGCACTCCTGTGCTCTCGGCGCGCCATTCAAGGCAGCGCATTCTTCCAAGCGAATCCGGCTTCAGTGAGATCTCGTCAATTCACGAGCGTGATTCATGCTTGCCTCAATTCAGCGGAATGCCACAAAATGCGGCGATCGGCACGTAAATTAGCAAGAAAAATGATTATATCCCGTTACCAATAGAAAAGGCCGGATCTCCCACTTCGGAAATCCGGCCTTGTTCGAGTTGGTCGACGCAGTTAATGCGGCTGCGGTTCGAGACCGCCTTCCGGCTCGTCACCCTTGGTGGCGGGCCGGGCGCCGGCCTTCGGAACGGCCGAGCCGCGGCTTGGCGGCGAATCATCGCCGAGATCGCGGGAAGGCTTCTCGCCGCGGATCAACGCCTTTATCTCTTCGCCGGTCAGGGTCTCGTATTCGAGCAGACCTTCAGCAAGGGCGACGAATTCGTCGTGCTTTTCCGTCAGGATCGTGCGGGCCTGCGTATAGGCTTCGTCGATCAGGCGGCGCACTTCATTGTCGATCTTCTGCGCGGTTGCTTCCGAAACATTCTTCGACTGCGAAACCGAGTGGCCGAGGAAGACTTCCTGCTGGTTCTCGCCATAGGCGACCTGACCGAGCTGATCGGAGAAGCCCCACTGCGTGACCATGGCGCGGGCAAGCTTGGTCGCCTGTTCGATGTCGGAGGAGGCACCTGAGGTGATGTTCTCCTTGCCGAAGGTGAGCTCCTCGGCGACGCGGCCGCCCATCATGATGCAGAGGCGCGAAACCATCCACTTGTAGCTCATCGAGTAGCGATCGCCCTCGGGAAGCTGCATGACCATGCCGAGCGCACGGCCGCGCGGAATGATCGTCGCCTTGTGCAGCGGATCGGCGACGGCGACATTGAGCGCGGTAATGGCGTGTCCAGCCTCATGGTAAGCGGTGAGCTTCTTTTCCGCCTCGGTCATCGCCGAAGAACGGCGCTCGGCGCCCATCATGATCTTGTCCTTGGCGTCTTCGAATTCCTGCATGGTGACGACGCGCTTGTTGCGGCGGGCGGCCATGAGGGCGGCTTCGTTGACCAGGTTCATCAGGTCAGCGCCGGAGAAACCGGGCGTGCCGCGGGCGAGAACCTTGAGATCGACATTCGGCGCCAGCGGAACGTTGCGGGCATGCACCTTGAGGATACGCTCGCGGCCGACGATGTCGGGGTTCGGCACCACGACCTGACGGTCGAAACGGCCGGGACGCAGCAGCGCCGGATCGAGAACGTCGGGACGGTTGGTGGCGGCGATCAGGATCACGCCCTCATTCGCCTCGAAGCCATCCATCTCAACCAGCAACTGGTTCAGCGTCTGCTCGCGTTCATCGTTGCCGCCGCCGAGACCGGCGCCGCGATGGCGACCGACGGCATCGATTTCGTCGATGAAGATGATGCAGGGCGCATTCTTCTTGGCCTGCTCGAACATATCGCGCACGCGGCTTGCGCCGACGCCGACGAACATTTCGACGAAGTCAGAGCCCGAAATGGTGAAGAAGGGCACGTTGGCTTCGCCGGCGACCGAGCGGGCGAGCAGTGTCTTGCCGGTACCCGGAGGGCCGACGAGCAGCACGCCGCGCGGAATCTTGCCGCCGAGACGCTGGAATTTCTGCGGATCACGCAGGAATTCGACGATTTCCTCGAGATCCTGCTTGGCCTCGTCGACACCGGCGACGTCTTCGAAAGTCACGCGGCCATGCGCTTCGGTCAAAAGCTTGGCCTTCGACTTGCCAAAGCCCATCGCGCCGCGCGAGCCGCCCTGCATCTGCCGCATGAAGAACAGCCAGACGCCGAGAATCAGAAGCATCGGCAAAAGCGTGCCGAGATAGCTGAGGAAACCCGAAGAGCCGTCCGTTTCAGGACGGGCGGAAACCAGGACATTCTTCGACTGCAGGCGATCGAGCAGACTGTCGTCGATCACAGGCGAATAGGTCTGGAAGGTGGTGCCATTTTCAACATAGCTTCCGGAGACACGGTTGCCCGTGACCACGACTTCCTTCACGCGGCCCGCATCGACCTCACGCAGAAACTGCGAATAAGGGATTTCGCGGGAGCCCGTCTGCGCCGGCGCCGTCTGAAACATACTGAAAAGGGCGATCAGCAGAAGCGCGATGATCGCCCACAAGGCGAAATTACGTAAGTTAGGGTTCATTGAACTCCCCAGCACTGGAACAGCCGCCTCATGGCGACCGTCTTATTCGTTTCTAACATAGGGTTGCGCCGTGCCGTTGCCAAGGCGACGCCCCATGTCAGATGGTTTTTCCGTCAATACTTCTTAAAGGCAGCCTCGCATAGGGCGCCGTCGCGAAAACCGCCGAAAGCCTGTTGGCAAAGATGAAATCAAATCGTGTCAAAAAGCGGTCGAACGGCGCGGAATAAGGCGTGAGGCGCACCCGGCCGGCCAAATTGTCGGAAAAAATAATGTCAGCCATTGGCAGAACGACCGGCAACGCAGCAGTTGCGCGCTTCAATGCCGCTTTTGGCAGGGTATCGTCCCATCTCACCGCAATGCTGTGCTCGTCGTAGGAACCCGATCGGCGGGACTCTGTGGTCGAGGAACACTCTTCTTCACGCTTTGGTGACCCAGCCGCACCCGTTCTTGCATTCATCCCGGCCGCCTCGATCCTGACGCCGAACGGGGAATTGTTCACAACCTCGAAACGTCCATCCCAGACGCTGCGCTCACCCGGCTGCAATGACAGCGGGAGGATGCCGCGGCTTTCGCGGGCGAGATAGAGCCCGCTACGTCTGAGATCGAACACCACCCTGCCCGCCGTCATCCGCCCTGCCTTGGCCGCTGCGATAAAGGCGAGAATGCCGTCCATCTGCTTGCCGCCCGGTGGAAAATCCCGGCCGCCGAAAACGGCGGCAAGACGGCCAAGCGCGTAATTCAATACAGCTGCTTCGGCCCTCAGGCCGTCGGGAGAGATATGACCAAGCACACCGCCATGCAGCCGGAAATGCAGATCGAGCCAAGCGGCTGCATCTGCCGCGAGCAAAAGACGTTGCCCTTCGGTCTCCGCCCCTGCCTTGGAAGCCACCTCCTCCGCGAGCCGCTGGCGCATGCGCACCCGCTCATAGGTCACATCCTCGTTGCTCGGATCGTCGAGCCAGGAAATGCCACGTGTCTTCAGATAAGCGCGGATATCTGCCCGCCGACTGCCGAGCAGCGGCCGCAGAATCCAGATATGACGGTCGAACAGCACCGCATCGGCGATGCCGGTCGAAACCTGTTCGGAGCGCAGACCCCGCATGGCAAGCGTTTCGCGCTGGTCGTCGAAGGTGTGGCCGGTGACGATGAGATCGGCTTTGAAATTTTTGGCGGCGGCTGCCAGCAGGTCATAACGAGCCTCGCGGGCCGCAGCCATCATGCCGGTTTTCGGCTTGTCGCCCTGCCAGATCAGGATGGTGTGGGGAATGCCGAGCGATGCGCACAGCGCTGCGACCTCGCGCGCCTCGTCTGCGGAGCCGGAGCGCAGCGCATGATCGACGGTCGCGGCGCAAAGGGAAATCTTGAGATCGGGTGCGGCCTTTAGGGCTTCATCGAGAAGAAAAAGCAGGCCGGTGGAATCGCTGCCGCCCGAGATCGCGACAAGGATGCGCGCGGGGCTTTGAAGCGAGGTGAGAAACTGGAGGATCGCCTGTTGCGGCGATGAGGCTTCCGGAGACATGCCGGAAGACCTTAGCAGGCGAGGCGCTTCTGTTCGCTCGCAACCTTGCTTATGACCGCACGCGAGGCCTTGGGATAACGCTTCGAGACTTCGCGCAGTGTGGCGCATGCCGTCTCGGTATTGTCGAGGGCGGCGAGCGACATGCCGAGCTTCAACAGCATTTCCGGCGCCTTTTCGGATGTGCCGTATTTCTGGTGCGCATTGAGGAAAGTCTTGGCCGCCTCATTGTACTTGCCCTGCGAATAGAGCGCTTCGCCGAGCCAGAAATTGGCGTCCGCCGCCCGCGCGCTGCTTGGGTAGCGGGTGATGTACTGCGTGAATTCCTGCTCGGCCGTGCTGTAATCGCCCGATAACACGTGGCCATAGGCCGCCTTGTACTGATCGGCCTCGCTGCCGAGCGAGGCGGTCTGCTGCGGCGTCCCGGGATTGGCATCGGGAATCGGGCTGGAGCCGATGGTGGCATTTTCATCCACGTTTCCGCCGATCGGATTGCCGTTCTGATCGAACTCGATCGAGCCGAGCTCCTTCGGTGGCTGGCCGAGGCCGGTATTGGCGGGTACGTTGGTGGAGGGAGCCGTTTCGGCTCCCTGCGGTGCTTGAATCACCCTGGCGATGTCGTCACCGCCGGAAGCAGCCGGCGCGACATCGGTCTCACTCTTCTTGACCGGAGCCTTGGCGGCACCGCCGCCGCCCGTCTTTTCCAGCTGCTGGAAGCGGAATTCATTGTCTTCCTGCTGCTTGCGGATCGTCTCCTGCATCTGCAGAAGCTGAAAGCTCATCTCTTCGATCCGGCCGTTCAGCTGCCGCAGTTGCTCTTCGAGCTGCTGCACACGGACCTCCGCGTCGCCGCTCTGCACCTTGACAACAGGTGGCGCCGCCTGGTTTTCCGCGGATCGGCCGCCAAGATGCAGCCCGAAAAACGAAGCGGAATAGGCCGCTCGTTCGCTCCCGGTCACAGCCGCGAGGCACAGCATGCCTGCCACGACAAGTTTCTTCATATGTATCGTCCTGTCCCAGTGATTCTTCGCACCTCGATGGCACGAACAGGAGATTTTTCCAATTGCTTTCAAAAAGCAACGGAGTCTGGCCAAAGTGTGGTCAAAAAGAAAAGGCGGCCCCTGATGGGACCGCCCGTCGAAAAAGCGAATGTTGCCGGAATTACATACCGGCGCCGCCAAGCACGGTAACCGCGCGGCGGTTCTGCGACCAGCAGGAAATGTCGTCGCAGACGGCGACCGGACGTTCCTTGCCGTAAGAGATCGTCTTCAGGCGCTGCGCCGGGACGCCGCGCGAAGCGAGGTAATCCTTGGCGGCAGCCGCACGGCGGGCGCCGAGCGCGAGGTTGTATTCGCGCGTGCCGCGTTCGTCAGCATGGCCTTCAACGGTGATCTGGTAGTTCGGGTAGCGGGCAAGCCACTGGGCCTGACGGTCGAGCGTCTGCGAAGCATCGGCGCGGATCGACGAGGAGTCGGTGTCGAAGAAGATGCGGTCGCCGACATTGACCGTGAAGTCCTGGGCAGAGCCCGGCGTTGCAGCCCCACCAGCACCGGTGCCGAGGCCGAGGTCGCCGGCGCTGTTCGGCGGCTTCTTGGCGCAGCTTGCGAGCGCGAGGCCGGCGATAAGCGCGATCATGACGGGGTTGCGGGCGAAATTCTGCATGCGGCTCATTGCCGGGGTATGAATTCGGCTCATGGCCGGTCTCCTTGCGATTTCATCAGGGTTTCCGGACAGTAACCGCACTCGGTTAACCGCCCCTCAAAGATTATGGTTAACGATTTACTGATTTGTCCCGTAGTCGCCCGGTTTCCATGACTTTGAGGCGACATGAAGGCAGCACCACATCGCCTACTCCAGAAGCGGCGACCAGGCCGGGTCTGAACCGTAGGTCGGCGTCTTGACCAACTGCTCGTTGTAACCGGTCAGATCGATCGAATAGAGCTGCGGGCCGCCGGACCCCGCCGCCTGGCGGAAGAACATCAAAACGCGGCCGTTTGGCGCCCAGGTCGGGCCCTCATTGTGGAAGCCCGTCGTCAGGATGCGCTCGCCCGAGCCGTCCGGCTTCATCACGCCGATCGAGAACTTGCCGCCGGCCTGCTTGGTGAAGGCGATCAGATCGCCGCGCGGCGACCAGACCGGCGTCGAATAGGAACCATCGCCGAAGGAAATGCGCGTCTGGCCGGAGCCGTCGGCATTCATCACGTAGATCTGCGGCTTCCCGCCGCGGTCGCTTTCGAAGCTGACACGGGCACCGTCGGGCGAATAGGAGGGCGAGGTGTCGATCGCAGCCGTCGAGGTCAACCGCGTCGTCGTGCGCGAGCGCAGGTCCATCGTGTAGATGTTGGAATTGCCTTCCTGCTGCAGGCTCATGATCACCTTCTGGCCATCCGGCGAAAAACGCGGCGAGAAGGTCATGCCGGGGAAATTGCCGACGACCTCGCGCTGCCCGGTCTCGAGCTGCAGCAGATAGACCCGCGGCTGCTGGTTGGCAAAGGACATGTAGGTGACTTCCTGCCGGTTCGGCGAGAAGCGCGGCGTCAGCACGAGATCACTGCCATCGGTCAACATGCGCACGTTGAACCCGTCCTGATCCATGATCGCCAGCTGGCGCTTGCGCTGCTGCTTGGTGCCGGATTCGGAAACGAAGACGACGCGGGTGTCGAAATAACCTTCCTCGCCGGTGATCTGCTTGTAGATCGCATCGGCAATGATATGGGCCACGCGGCGCCAGTTCTCCGGCTGGGTGTAAAACTGCTGCCCGGTCATCTGCTGCCCGGCAAACGTGTCCCAGAGACGGAATTCGGCACGAAGGCGACCATCGGCTTCCTGGGTAACGCGGCCAGTCACCAGCGCCTGGGCATTGATGACCTTCCAGTCTTCGAAGCGCGGCGCGGCGTCCGGATTGGAAATCTTCTCAATGAAGGCGCTCTTGTTAATCGGCGCGAAGAGGCCAGAACGCTGCAGGTCGGCAGCAATCACCTGCGAAACTTGCGCGCCCATATCGCCCTGCAGGAAGTCCGTCACCGCAATTGGCATAGGCTGGACATTGCCTTTTCGAAGATCGAGGGTGACCAACGCGTTCGCCGGCGTCGTAAAGGCTGCGGCCCCAATCAGGCCTGCAATGACCATCAGAGCGCGGATGAGGGAACACTTGACCATATCAAACAAGCCTTTCAGCATCTTATTGGGTAAGAGCGCTGGTGTCGAAATTGAAAACAACTTCCTTCCAGACATCGTATTTATCTTTCGGAAGCATCGTAAAAGGAGCTGCGCGACGAACTGCGCGAAGGCCGACATCGCTAAGACTTTTCTGCGCGCGCTCACTGCCACCGGTGACCTGCACATCAGGGTTGCCGACGATCTGCCCGTCTCTGGCTAGCTTTATGTGGATCGTCAAACGCACGCTACCGATGTCTTTCAGGCGACTGTCGACGAAGAATCGACTTTCGATCGCGTTTCGCACCGCCTTAGCTTCAGCCACAGTGAGAACCGGCGAATTTGCATCGACAGGAAATGCGAGGCCAAGGATCGACCCGGTCAGCACCGCGTATCTCCCGAAAGATTTCGCGAAATGGATCGAATTCCTCGGCATTCAAATCCCCATATCGCTGGGATGAAAGTTAAGGACGACCTCGTTCCACACGTCATACTTGTCCATCGGAAGCGTCGTGCGGAACGAGGGAGCAGATTTCATCACGGCACGGTAAGCGCCACCTTCCAGCGCACGACGCGTTGAATCGGTGCTGCTTCCACCGGAAGACTCGATGTCAGGCTGGCCGATAATGTTTCCATCTTTATCGAGCTTGAAATGCACCGTGATGACCATGCCGGAAAGGCCTTCCATTCCCGGAGTGATAAGCCAGTTACCCTGGATCAAACCCTGTAGCGCATCTTGTTCGCTTTGGCTGAGCTTGGAACCGTTATTGCTCTTCTTCGCACCCAACGATGCCTCTTGCGTCGAGCGCTTCGCACCACCGGCGGAAGGATCCGTCTTGTTCAGCAACGCCGAAATCTCGTCGGCATTGAAATCGCTCTTCATCGTCGATGCCGATTTCGCCACTTCCTGCTTCTTGTCGGCCTTCTTCTTGTCCGTCGGCTTTTCGGCAGCCTTCGGCTCGTCCGGAGTCTTTTCCGGCGGCTTCTCGGCAGGCTTCTCTGGCTCCGGCGGTTTTACCTGCGGCTTGGCGACAGGGGTCGGCACGTTGTCCGGCAGCGCCTCGGCGTCCGGCTTCGGCGGCTCCTCAGGCTTGGCCTGCTCTTCCGGCGGCTTCTCCTCTGGCTTCGGCGGCGTCACTTCCACAGGCTTCGGCGGCGGAATGGAGGCGACCTCCTTCGGCTGCTCAACCTCGGTCTCTTCCTTGTTGACTTCCTTGACGTCGTTCGGCTTGGGATCAACCTGCGGCATCGGCTTTTCGCTCGAATTCGCTGCCGCAGCCTCGGTGGTGCTCGGCTTGGCATTCGGGACCGGCGGCGTCTTCAGGTCGACATTGTTGTCGCCGGCATTCTCGGCCGGCTGTGCGATCGGTGGCCGTGTCGTCGGCACGGGCGCGGAAGTTTCCTTCTTCGGAGCCTTCTTGTCGCCTTGCTGCATCTGGGTAATGGATTCCACCGGCACGAGATCGACCGGCATCGCCTCGAAATCCTCCACCTTGAAGGATTCCGGGGCACTGAGCGACACCATCGCCCAGGTTAGCACCAGGCCATGCAAAACAGCAGATGTGATGACACTGGCCTTCATTTTGAGCGCTATTGGTCCTTCTTCTGCTGCGTCACGAGGCCGATATTCTTGAAGCCTGCGCCCTGAATACGGGCCATGACGTCGGCGATGACGCCGTAAGGCGCGGTCGCGTCGCCGCGCACGAAGATACGTTCGTTATAACCGGTGGTGGCGATCGCCTCGAGTTTGGCGGCGATCTCCGCGGCCGGGATCGGTGTCTCCTGCAGGAACACCTCGCCGTCGTTCTTGACGGAGATGGTGATCGGCTGCGTCTCGGAATTCAGCGCCTTGGCCTGCGTTTCCGGCAGGTCGATCGGCACGCCAACGGTCATCATCGGTGCCGCGACCATGAAGATGATCAGAAGCACGAGCATGACGTCGACGAGCGGCGTCACGTTGATCTCGGAGATCACAGCCCTGTTCCGACCGCCGCGACGGCGGCGTCCGCCGCCCCCGCCGCCATTGCCTCCAACAGCCATGCCCATGTCAGAATACTCCGTTGGTTACTGAGCGGCAGCGCGCGGCTGCAGCTTCTCGTCGATCTGGCGCGAAAGTATGGCGGAGAATTCATCCGCGAAACCTTCCATGCGGCCCGAAAGCTTGCCGGCATCGGCAGAGAACTTGTTGTAGGCGATAACCGCCGGGATAGCGGCGACAAGGCCGATCGCCGTGGCAAGCAGCGCTTCGGCGATGCCGGGCGCGACGACCGCAAGGTTGGTCGACTTCGAACCGGCGATCGCCTGGAATGAGGTCATGATGCCGACGACCGTGCCGAAGAGACCGATGAACGGACCGGCCGAGCCGATGGTTGCGAGCGATCCGAGGCGGGCGCCGAGATATTCGGTCTCACGGGCGAGCGTGACGTCCATCGCGCGGTCGATGCGCATCTGCAGGCCGATCGGCGAGCGGGCGCCGCGTTCGAAGGATTTCTTCCACTCCCGCATGGCCGCCACGAAGATCGCAGCCAGCCCGGTATTGTTGCGTTCCGACAGCGAACGGTAGAGTTCTTCCAGCGATTGGCCCGACCAGAAGACCTGCTCGAACTTGTCGAACTGGCGCCGTGCGCGGCCATAAGCCAGGTATTTGTCGATGACGATCGCCCACGTCCACACCGAGGCCGCGATGAGCCCGAGCATGACGAGCTTGACGACGATGCCGGCCTGCATGAAAAGCGACCAGAGGCTGACGTCCGCCGTTGCTGCTGCCAATCCTACTTGTTCCATTGATCCAAAATCCCCGAATCCAAACGCCCGGTGCTAGACCGGGCGGCACAAAGTGATCTCGCAAGAAGTGTTCCGGCGGCCGCCGCCCAAAGCCCTGGTCAAACTTCCAAGCTCATCTTCCGCCTTCTTGCCGTCAAATTTGGTCAAAGGAAGGCGTGCACCGCACAAACTCTGACTTTCCCAGTAAGACACTATTATGGTTAATAGATCGTTAGTGCCGGACTGTGACAGTAAGCCTGGTTTTGGAAGATTTTCGTCCATGGATTACTTGACCGGAGCAAGGTCCGGCTGCCGAAAGAGCGCTCATCCTGCGGCGCGGGAATTCCTTCACATAAAGTTCAAGTTTTGACAAGCCTGAAATCTGGGCGATTCGTGGCTATAGCGGCGTGCTGCCTTCCAGGAATTTCGCCGCCAGTGTTTCCGGCAGTCGCCTCGGGCGCCCCCGAGCGTTGATGACGGCGATGATCACCTTGGCGGCGATCAGCAGCGTCTCGCCGGAGCGGATTTGCTGATTGAGCACCATCTTGGCGCCGCCGGCCTTTTCCGTGTGCGTCAGGATCGTCAGCACATCATCCATGCGCGCCGGGCTCTTGAAGTCGATCTCCATGCGGTGGACGACGAAAACGAGGCCCTCCTCATCGGCGCTGACGAGCTCGCGCTGCTCGACGCCGAGGCAGCGCAGATAGTCGGTGCGGCCGCGCTCCAGGAAATGCAGGTAACGGGCGTGATAGACCAGGCCGGAGAAGTCCGTATCTTCATAATAGACCCGCTGGACGAGGCGATGTCCCGCCTCCGTCAACTCTCCCGAAATGGAAAAAGGGTGTTCCGTCATAATTTTCTCCAAACTGAGGTGCCCTCTTTGGCGCAACGCTTCAAGACAGGCAAGCATTGAATGCCCGGCAGGCAGGCATTGAATGATTGTCATAATTCCTAACTATTCCCGATAATGAGCGACCGATCAGGAGACGATGTGATGAAGATTGCGGTTATGGGCGGAGACGGTTTCATTGGTTGGCCAACGTCGCTGCATCTCTCCGATGCCGGGCATGACATTCATATCCTCGACAACCTCTCACGCCGCTGGATCGACACCGAACTTGGCGTTCAGTCGCTGACCCCGATGGATTCGATCCAGGAGCGCACCCGCATCTGGCATGCCGAAACCGGACGCCGCATCCACTTCAATCTGATCGATCTCGCCAGGGATTACGAACTTCTGAAGAACTGGCTTTCCGAAAACCGCCCGGACGCCGTCATCCATTTCGCCGAACAGCGGGCCGCGCCCTACTCGATGAAAAGCGACCGCCACAAGAACTACACCGTCAACAACAATGTCAGCGCCACGCACAACCTGCTGAACGCGCTGACGGAACTTAACCTGGACGCCCATCTCATTCATCTCGGCACCATGGGCGTCTACGGCTATTCGACGGTCGGCGCGGCGATCCCCGAAGGTTACCTGCCGGTGGGCATCGAAACCACAGGCGGCGAGACGGCCAGCCAGGAGATCCTCTATCCCTCCAATCCCGGCTCGATCTATCACATGACCAAGTGCCTGGATCAGCTTCTCTTCCAGTTCTACGCCAAGAACGACGGCCTCAGGATCACCGATCTGCACCAGGGCATCGTCTGGGGCACACATACCGAGCAGACGCGCCGCCACGCGCAGCTCATCAACCGTTTCGACTATGACGGTGATTACGGCACGGTGCTGAACCGCTTCCTCATCCAGGCGGCGATCGGCTATCCGCTGACGGTGCACGGCACCGGCGGCCAGACCCGCGCCTTCATCCATATCCAGGATTCGGTGCGCTGCATCGAACTGGCGCTCGAGAACCCGCCGGCGCGCGGCGCGCGTGTCGAGATCTTCAACCAGATGACGGAAACCCACCGGGTACGCGACCTCGCCGAGATGATCGCCAGGATGAGCGGCGCCCAGATTGCCTGGCTGCCGAACCCGCGCAAGGAAGCCGCTGAAAACGATCTGATCGTCCGGAACGAAAAATTCCGCAATCTCGGCCTCGAACCGATCACGCTGGAAGCGGGCCTGCTCGGCGAGATCGTCGACGTGGCGAAGAAATTCGCCTATCGCGTCGACCGCTCGCGCGTTCCGGCCGTCTCCGCCTGGACCAAGGACATCGCCGCGACGATCAATCACGATCCGGAAGGCAAGCGACTGAAGTCGGTTTCATGAGCGGTATCTTTTGGTGAAGCCCCTGCAGCGATGACTTTTACCTCAAACCTCGCCTATGTCACCCTCGTCACCAATGCCGACTACGCCATGGGCGCCACCGCCCTGGCAAATTCGCTTCGTCGCACGGGCACAAGCGCCGACATCGTCGTCCTCCACACCGGCGGCGTCGATGCAGGCGCCCTCGCCCCCCTGAAAGCGCTCGACTGTCGCCTGATCGAGGTCCAGCACCTGCCGCTCTCCGACGCCTTCAACGAACGCCATGCGCATCGCCAGCTCCATTCCGCAGCCCCCTTTACCAAGGGCCGCAAGCCAGATTTCCATTCGCCGCTCGACAATTTCTGCAAGCTCAGGCTGTGGCAGCTCGTCGAATACGAGCGTTGCGTCTTCATCGATGCCGACGCCCTCGTGCTGAAGAATGTCGACAGGCTCTTCCTCTATCCGGAATTTTCCGCCGCCCCCAATGTCTATGAAAGACTCGCCGACTTCCGCCGCATGAATTCCGGCGTCTTCGTCGCCACGCCCTCGCATGACACATTCCGGCACATGCTCGAACGGCTCGACAGGCCGGACGCTTTCTGGCGGCGCACCGATCAGACGTTTCTTGAGACGTTCTTCCCGGATTGGCACGGCCTGCCGGTTTATTTCAACATGCTGCAATATGTATGGTTCACCATGCCGGAGCTTTGGGACTGGAAGAGCATTTCGATCCTGCATTACCAGTATGAAAAACCGTGGGAAAAGGATCATCCCAAGGCAGCGCGACTACAACCTTTGATCGATCTGTGGCACCGTTTCCACGATGACGATGATGTGCCTGAGATCACGGCGCTGAACAATCCGGAAGGGGCAGCATGAAGGTATTGGTATCTGGCGGAACGGGTCTCGTCGGCCGGTATGTCGTCGAGGAACTGCTGGCCGCCGGATATCAGGTGATCGTTGGCGGGCGCCGCGCGCCGCTGCCCCGCCTCTTCTCCCGCCCGGTCGAGTTCGCAGCGCTTTCGCTCGATCCCGACAAGGATCAGATCGACGCTTTCGACGATGCCTATTTCTTCGTCCATGCCGCCTTAAGCCATGTTCCGGGCAAATATCGCGGCGGAGAGGGTGACGACCCCAAGACCTTCCACAGATTGAACCTTGACGGCACCGTCCGGCTTTTCGAAGCCGCCAAACGCGCCGGCACGCGCCGCTGCATCTTCCTGTCCAGCCGCGCCGCCTATGGCGAACATCCCGTGGGAACCGAACTGGCGGAGACGATGCTGGCCAAGCCTGAAACACTCTACGGCCAGGTCAAGCTCGATGCCGAACGCGCACTCGCCCACCTCGCAGCACCCGGTTTTGCCGGCGTCAGCCTGAGGGCGACCGGCGTCTATGGCGATCTCTCGCCGAACAAATGGGACGGACTCATCGCCGACTACCTCGCCGGCCAACCGGTTGTCGCCCGCGTGGGAACGGAGGTTCACGGCCGCGACCTCGGGCGGGCGGTACGGCTGATGCTGGAGACGGAAAGCACCCGCATCTCCGGCGAGGTCTTCAACGTCTCGGACATCGCGATCGACACGCACGATATCCTTTCCGCTATTCGCCGCGAGACGAGCTGTCGACACGCGCCGCCGGCTCCTGCCGACAGGGCGGCGCTCAACCCCATGAGCACAGCGAAAATCCGCGCGCTCGGCTGGATGCCCGGGGGAACCTCTCTGTTCGAAGAGACGATGCAGCGGCTGGCCGCTGTATTGCCGACGTCCCGCAGACACAGGTCCACACAAGCCTGACGTTGCAGAATGCGCCGAATTGCAATCGGGAGCCCGAATTGAAAATCGGGGGATTGTCCATGCAGGTCGCAACCATGTCTGCCTCCATCATCTTGCGCGGCGCGCCTTCGACGGCAGCCACATCGGTCGCCGGAAGCGAGGCCGGTCAGGGTGTGCTCAAGCTGCAGCGCACCACTCAGGCGCTGCAGCAGATGCGCCAGACCCTGGCGAACTCGGGGGATGAAGCCAAGGCGAAGGCGCAACGCAAGCTCGAAGAGGCACAGCAGCAGTTGCAGATGCTGCGCAGTTCCAACATGCCGCCTGAGGTGGTCACCCGGCTGGCCGTCGAACTGGCGCGCCAGGTCGGCACCGCCGCCTCCGAATTCGCATCATCAGTCGCGACCGGCAGCCCGGCAACCGCGGTTCCGGTGGATACAGCGGCGGTCGCAACCAGCGGGACCGATGCCGCGCTGACGGATATCTCAGGAGACACTCGGACCGGCGAGACCGGCTCGCAGGAACCGGACGCCGCAGCCAACGCCCGCAAGGCCTATGAAAGCGTTGCCGAGGATGCCCCGAAATTCTCCAACATCTCGGCTGGTGATCGCGAAACGATGGAAGCGTTCAAGGCGGTTGTGCGCGAACTCAAACAACTGCTCGAAAAGGCGATGCGCGATCTGCAGCAGAACCGGCAGGCCGGGGTCAATGCCATTCCCGACATCGCTGGCTTCTCCATCGCCGCCGCGACGATACCGACAAGTATCGTCGTCTGACGATCCGCAGCCGCCGGCGGGCGAGGCGTGAAACCGGCGTGATGCTGTCGCATCCGGCATTTGCATCGGAGATCCAGCCGTCTATGCTCGGCCAAATCTCTCAGAACCGGCAGATCGAATGACCGCGAAAGAATTGAAGGCGCAGCTGCGCAACGAACGGCTGTCCGCACGCGACGCCATCCCCGCCGAAAAACGTGCCGCCAAAAGTCTCGCGATGGCCGATCATGCCGGCGAGGCCGTTGGTTTTGCGCTGGGTACGATCATCTCCGGCTTCCTGCCGATCCGTTCGGAGGCCGATCTCAGGCCGCTGATGGCACGCTTTGCCGTGCGCGGTGCGCGGCTCTGCGTACCGGCGATCCTCGACCGGCAGACCATCGTCTTTCGCGAGCTGACCGAAGATGCGCCGCTTGTCGATACCGGTTTCGGTACGGTCGGCCCCGGCGCCGATGCCGCCATTCTCGATCCCGAAATCATGCTGGTGCCGCTTTCGGCCTTCGATATCAGAGGCCACCGTATCGGCTATGGCGCCGGCCACTACGACCGCGCCATCAGCCGGCTAAGGCAAAAAGGCCTGCATCCGAAGCTTATCGGCATTGCATTCGACTGCCAGGAAGTGGCACATGTGCCCGCTGAGCCGCACGACATAAGCCTGGATGCCATCCTGACAGAAAGCGGCCTTCGCTTTTTTGCCTCTTGGATTGGATAGGGAATGCGGCTGCTTTTTCTGGGTGACATGGTCGGCAAGACGGGACGCACGGCGGTCTGGGACCGCCTCCCCGGCCTGATCTCCGACCTCAAGCTCGATTTCGTCGTCGTCAACGGCGAGAACGCCGCCGGCGGCTTCGGTATCACCGAGGACATTTTTCTGGAGACGATCAATGCCGGCGCCGATGTGGTGACGACAGGCAATCATGTCTGGGACCAGAAGGAAGCCGTTGCTTTTGCCGGGCGGCACGATCAATTCCTGCGGCCGGCCAACTATCCGCAAGGCACGCCCGGCCGCGGCTCCGGCCTTTTCTATGCCCGGAACGGCGCGCGTGTGCTCGTCGCCAACGTCATGGGCCGGGTCTTCATGCACCCGGAACTCGACGATCCCTTCAAATCGGCGGAGGCGATCCTCGACGCCTGCCCGCTGAAGGAGCAGGCCGATGCGATCATCTTCGATTTCCATGCGGAAGCGACCAGCGAGAAGCAGTGCTTCGGCCATTTCGTCGACGGCCGCGCCAGCTTCGTCGTCGGCACCCACACGCATGTGCCGACGGCCGATGCGCAGATCCTGAACGGCGGCACGGCCTATATGTCGGATGCCGGCATGTGCGGCGATTACGACTCCTCCCTCGGCATGGACAAGGAGGAGCCGCTCAACCGCTTCATCTCCAAGATGCCGAAGGGCCGCATGGAAGCAGCCAACGGCCCCGCGACGATCTGCGGCGTCGGTGTCGAGATTTCCGACAGCACCGGACTGGCCGAAAAGATCGCGCCGCTCCGGCTCGGACCGCGGTTGGCCGAGACGGTGCCGGAGTTCTGGCGGTAATTCACCCGCGACCAACACGCAATTGTGAGCATCCCCAGTCTAGACCCCTGCGACCACTTGCCGCATTCTCCGGCCGCCAATTCAAAGTGATCGAGCGTCGTTAGCGCGCCCTTCGGACGTGCGGCGCTCTCTGTGAAAGCGCCGGAGGGGTGGCATGAAGCCGCAATATCTTGTCCTCGCTATCGCATGCCTAGCAGCCTTCGCCGCGTCGGGTCCTGCCAGGACACAGGAGCAGCGAACGCCCGTCAGCCAATGCCAGGCGATCGCGCAGACTATTCCCAAGGCGACCTTTGCAAGCTTTTCCGGCGCCCCGCCGCCGATACCTGCTGTCTCCGAGGGCGAAGACGTCAAATTCACCTTCCTCGGCCATTCCACCTTCGAAATCGACACGCCCGGCGGCATCATCATCGCCACAGACTATAACGGCTGGTACAGGCCGGCGACGTTGCCCGATGTGGTGACCATGAACAAGGCGCACACCACCCACTTCACCTTGACTCCCGATCCCGGCATCAAACATGTTCTGCATGGGTGGAGCGACGTTCCCGGCGAAAAGGCCGACATCGATCTCGTCGTCGGCGATGCCTATATCCGCAACGTTCCGACGGATATCCGCTTCAGCTACGGCCTCGGCGGCTCGCAGGAGAACGGCAATTCCATCTTCATTTTCGAGATCGCCGGCCTCTGCATCGGCCATCTCGGCCACCTGCATTACGAACTGACGGACACCCATTATATCGAGATCGGCCGCCTCGATGTCGTCATGGTGCCGGTCGATGGCGGCCTGACCATGGGCGCTGACAGCATGAGCCGCGTCATCAAGCGGCTGCGCTCGTCACTGATCCTGCCGATGCACCGCCGCGGCCCGCCGGTCGACGCCTTCGTTTCGATGTTTGGCAAGGATTTCGACGTCGCCTATGCGCCCGACGACAGCATCACCGTGTCGATGCGCACGCTGCCGAAGAAACCGCTGATCTATGTGCTGAAGGGCGTGCGGTAAAAGGCCCGGCGGTTTTCCTCCTACAGCGCCGCGCGTCTTTTTAGACGCGCAAAGGACGCTGTAGCACTGTGAATTGCTGCATAATTTTATCCTTAAATCGGTTCCGATTTAAGAATTATGCAGGAGCCTTGCGCGTCAGGCAAATTGCAGATGACGCTTGATGCCGACATCCGGCATCTTGTCGTCGTCGAGATTGGCCTTGGCGATTTCCCAGCCGAATTTCAGCTTGTTGCCTGTGGAAACCCAGATCTCGGCATCGTCGACATGGAGGGAAAGCATGGTGAGCTTGGGGTCCTTCTTGCCGCCGTCGTACCAGGCGGCAATGATCGAACTCCAGTACTCCTCGATCTTGGAAGGGTCGGGGCGCACTTCGATCACGCCGGCAAGACAGGCGTGATAATCATGGTCTTTACCGATGACACAGAAATGCGCGCGGCTGCCGGGCTTGATGGCGCGCACGATGTCGGCATCGGTCTTGGTATAGAACCAGATGGTGTTGGTCGTGGGATCGGCATGCGGCGCCATCGGCTGCATGTGCATGTCCAGCCCCGAAATTCCGAGCATGCCGGCATGAACATCGTTGACCTGATCCCAGAGCTGACGTGCTGGATGTTCCTGCGCCTCGCTGAGACTTGCCATGACCGTTCCTTTCGTTGGGTGGAGTTCGATTGAAACGTCATCCCCTCGCCTTTGTTCCGAACTGCTTTTTCCTTGAACGGGTGCCATTTCGCTCTTATAAGGCGGCCCATTCCGAACAATGAGACGTGGACAGGGGTGCCATGGCTGGCCATTCACAGTTTAAAAACATCATGCACCGCAAGGGCCGTCAGGACGCCGTGCGGTCGAAAATGTTCTCCAAGCTCGCACGCGAAATCACCGTTGCCGCCAAGGCCGGCCTGCCCGACCCGACGATGAACGCCCGCCTCCGCCTGGCGATCCAGAACGCCAAGGCCCAGTCCATGCCGAAGGACAATATCGACCGCGCCATCAAGAAGGCAGCCGGCGCCGACGGCGAAAACTACGATGAAGTCCGCTACGAGGGCTATGGCCCGGGCGGCACGGCGATCATCGTCGAGGCGCTGACCGACAACCGCAACCGCACCGCCTCCAACGTCCGCTCGATCTTCACCAAGGCCGGCGGCGCTCTCGGCGAAACCGGTTCCGTTTCCTTCTCCTTCGACCATGTCGGCGAAATCACCTACAAGCTTTCCGTCGGTGATGCCGACAAGGTGATGGAAGCCGCCATCGAAGCCGGCGCCGACGACGTCGAGACCGACGAAGACGGCCACTACATCACTTGCGGCTTCGAAGCCCTCGGCGAAGTGGCGAAAGCGCTGGAATCGAGCCTCGGCGAAGCCGAAACCGTCAAGGCCATCTGGCGTGCTCAGAACAACGTGCCGGTGGACGAGGAAAAAGCCCAGTCGCTGATGAAGCTCATCGACTCGCTCGAAGACGATGACGACGTGCAGAACGTCTATTCCAACTTCGAAGTCTCGGAAGAAGTGCTGGCGAAGCTCTCCGCCTGAGTTTCCTCAGGCAGGTGTTAAATAAAACCCGGCCGCAACGCCGGGTTTTTTCTTGCGGGCAAGATCCTTGTGTAGATCCTAAGCGGCGGCTCGCATGAAGCTCCCCAGCCCCGCGAAGAGCTCCACCGATTTCAGCCGCGCCTCGATGTCATGGATCGGCATCGAGATGATCACCTCGTCGGCCTCTGTTTCCCGCAGAAACTCCGTCAGTTTCGCTTCGGCCGTCTTTGGCGAGCCGACGACGGCATAACGCAGCGTGTGTTCGACATTCATCTTCTCCATCGGCGACCAGAAGTCCTCCATATCGGCCACCGGACGCGGGAACGGCCCGCGGACATTGCGGCGCAGATTGACGAACTGCTGCTGGGCGGAGGTGAAATGGTACCGCGCCTCCTCGTCCGTCGCCGCCACCGCGCCCATGACGCCGACCATCACATAGGGCTTGTCGAGTGTCGCCGAAGGCTGGAAACGGTCACGGTAGATGGCGATCGCATCGAGCAGCATGTCGGGTGCGAAATGCGAGGCGAAGGCGTATGGAAGCCCGAGCATGGCGGCGAGCTGCGCACTGTAAAGGCTGGAGCCGAGCAGCCAGATCGGGATATGCGAGCCATTGCCGGGAACGGCGAGGATCGCCTGGTTCTCGACCGGTGTGCCAAGGAGTTGCTGCAATTCCACCACGTCGTTGGGGAAGCTGTTTGCGCCGGCTTCGAGGTTGCGCCGCAGCGCCTGTGCCGTGCGCATATCCGTTCCCGGCGCGCGCCCGAGGCCGAGATCGATGCGGCCGGGGAAAAGCGCCTCCAGCGTGCCGAACTGCTCGGCGATGACGAGCGGCGAATGATTGGGCAGCATGATGCCGCCCGAGCCGATGCGGATGCGCTTGGTCGCAGCCCCGACATGGCCGATGACGACTGATGTGGCGGCACTGGCGATCCCCGGCATGCCGTGATGTTCGGCGAGCCAGAAGCGCTTGTAGCCGAACTCCTCGGCCTTCTCAGCCATCCGCGCCGAACTTTCGAGGGACTGACGCACGGTGCTGCCTTCGGCAACGGGGGAAAGGTCGAGTATGGAGAAGGGAACCATGGAAAACCTGCCGGGCAGTTGAAGGATGCAGCCTATGTAGGTTCGCCCTCGCACCATTCCAAACCATGCGCGCAAACAAAAAGGGCCGCGCGAGCGCGACCCCTGCCAGATGCTGGAAGCGATAGCTTAGCGGTGACGGCGCAGCACATGCACCTCGGCGCTCGGCTGGTGGTGGCCTTGCGGCAGCGTGAAATTGCCGAGCTGGCGGTCCATTTCCAGGGCTTCCGTCGCCAGCCGGTGGATCGCCGCCGTCGTCTCCTCGACCATCGAGGCGTTCTGCTGCGTCATCGCGTCGAGTTCGGCGACAGCGCTATTGATCTCACGCAGCGTATTGGCCTCCTCGCGGGTCGCGCCCATGATCTCGTTGATCTGCCCGTTGATCGCCTCGACATGGGCGCCGATGCCCGTGAGAGCAACGCCCGCCCTTTCCACCAGCGTAACGCCGCTTTCGACCTCATGCGTCGATTTCTGCAGCAGGTTGGAGATCTCCTTCGCCGCGCTCGATGAGCGCTGGGCGAGCTCGCGCACTTCCATGGCGACGACGGCGAAGCCCTTGCCGGATTCACCGGCGCGCGCCGCCTCGACGCCGGCATTGAGCGCCAGGAGGTTGGTCTGAAAGGCGATGTCGTCGATGACCGAGATGATCGTGTTGATCTGGCGCGAGGAAGCCTGGATTGCCTCCATCGCCGCGATCGTCTCCTGCATGATCTGGCCGGAGCCCGTCGTTTCCTTCTTGGCGTCGCGGGCGATGCGCTCGGCCTGTTCGGCCCGCTCGATCTGCTGACGGACCGACTGGGTGATGGCGCTGATCGCATTAGCCGTTTCGGTGATCGAGCCGGCCTGGCGCTCCGTGCGCCCGGCAAGCTCGTCGGCGCCGGTGCGCATCTCCTCGGAGCCGGCGCGCACCGCCATCGAGTTGCCGCCGATTGCCGTCATGGTTTCGCTGAGCGTCGCCAGCGCTTCGTTGAAATTGACCCGCAGGCTTTCGAGCTCGTTCGGGAAGCGGGTATCGATCTGGTAGGCGAGATCGCCGTTCGCCAGATGATGCAGGCCCTCGTCGAGCGCCTCGACCACCTGCTGCAGCGTCTTCGCCTCTGCCTCGCGCTCGGCCAGATTCTGCTGGCGGTCATGCTCGGCCTGCAGGCGCGTCTCTTCACTGGCGGCTTCGAGCTCGCGGCCTTCGATCAGCGACTGCCGGAAGCGGGCGAGCGCGTTGGCCATCGTGCCGATTTCGTCCTTGCGGTTCAGGCTGCCGATCTCGCTGTCGAGTTTGCCGTCCGCGACATCGCGGGTGACGCCGGCAAGGCGCGCAAGCGGCGAAAACAGGAAATTGGTGACGAGGCCGGTCGCGACCGCCATGACGACGAGCACGCCGATGCCGATCATCGTCAGCAGAGTGGCGATCTCGATCGAGCCGGCATCGAGTTCGCTGAGCAGCACGCTCTCGACCACCAGGAAGCGGTCGCCGCGATAGTCGATGCCGCGGACATAGGCACGGGCGGCGCCATCCGCCCGGTTGAAATCGGCAACCGTCATCGCCGAACTGGCAAGTGCGCTCTGGATGAAGGTGAAGGGTGTGGCATCGAGCATCGCAAGCTTGCCGGCCGCATCGAGACCGATAGCCGATCCATCGCCGGAGACGATCGCCGCCCGTGCCGTGCTGCCCTGGACGATGCCCTTGGCAAGGATGCCGGTGACGATGTCGTCGCGCACCTTGAAGAGGATGATGCCCTTGGCCGCTCCGAGCTTGATGATCGGCACGGCGTAGAAGATCGCCGATTTGCCGCTGCCGGCATCGACGCGAAGGCCGGAGAAACCTGTCGGCGCGGCATCATCGGTCGCCTTGGCGGTATTCTCGATCGCCTTGGCGAAAGCGATGCCGGCGCCGGTTGCCTTCCAGGCGTCCGACTTCAGGTTCTCGGCAAATTCGTCCTCCTTCTTATAGGAATAGAGGACCGTGCCCTCGAGATCGGCGATCAGCAGGTCGCTGAAGGCGGTATCCTCGAGGTCGCGGGCGACTTCGCCCTGCGTCTTCTCATGGTTCGAATAATAAAAGCCGCTCGGCCCTTCCGGCTTCATAAGCTTCTCGCGCTGGTCGGCCGGGTTGGGATTGTTCGATATGAAAACCTTCTTCAGCTCGGCACGAGCGTCGCCCGAGGTCTTCTCGATGGTTTTCCAGCCGCTCTTCAGGCTGGTGATCGACATTTGCAGCGCCTCGATGCGCGCAATCGAGTTGGCCTGGTTTTCAAGCTGCGCCAGCTGGTCCTGCAGCATGTCGCCGCGGAAGATCAGCACGCTTTCCTTGGCCTTCAGCGCCTGCTCGTCGGAGATGCGGCTGCTGGCGAAATAGGCGAGTACGTCGATGACCGCGATCGACAGCACGGTCAGCAGAATGAATGTGACGATGACCTTGAAGGACAGGGATTGAAATCTCTGTGCCATGTACGACGAACCCCTTCTGAACGCGCTTGCCAGCCTGGCATGCAGCGCATGCCCGATCGACTGACCTGTAAACAGAACATCGGGGGCTTAATCTTCGTGAAGAAGCCCCTCTCGTATTGACGACTAGAATTCGGGCATCTGTTTTAATTCGCGGTAAATAGCGGGGCCTAAATCCGGGAGTGTTTTTGTTTTGTTCACATATCGATGGCACTTATTTCGCGATCGCTATAGGTTGAACCATGCAAAATACGATTCGCATTGTCGGTATTGATCCCGGACTTCGCCGCACCGGCTGGGGAATCATTGACACGCTGGGCAATTCCCTGCGGTTTGTCGCGTCTGGAACCGTGACCTCCGATGGCGACATGGACCTTGCCTCTCGCCTTTGCCAATTGCACGACGGCCTGGCGGAGATCGTCCATAGCTACAAGCCGGATGAAGCCGCCGTCGAACAGACCTTCGTCAACAAGGATGCGGTGGCGACCTTGAAGCTTGGCCAGGCCCGCGGCATCGCCATGCTGGTGCCGGCGCGTGCCGGCCTGCCGGTTTCGGAATATGCCCCGAACGCCGTAAAAAAGGCCGTCATCGGCGTCGGCCATGGCGAAAAGCACCAGATCCACATGATGCTGAAGATCCTGATGCCGAAAGTCGAATTCAAGGGCGACGATGCTGCCGACGCCCTGGCGATCGCCATCTGCCACGCGCATAATCGCGGCAGTAACAGGATGCGCCAGGCACTGGCCGGTTAATCTATACTTGACTTGTTCCCATCTGCTGAGAGACCGCGACCCATGATCGGCAAGCTGAAAGGCACCATAGACGAGATCGGCGAAGACTATGTGCTCGTCGATGTGCACGGCGTCTGCTACGTCGCCCATTGTTCGGCCCGGACCCTGTCCAAGCTCGGCTCGGCCGGCGAGGCCTGCGTGCTGTTCATCGAGACCTATGTGCGCGAGGACCAGTTGAAGCTCTTCGGCTTCATGAGCGCGCTGGAGCGGGAATGGTTCAACCTGCTCCAGAGCGTCCAGGGCGTCGGCGCCAAGGTGGCACTCGCCGTGCTGTCGACGTTGACGCCGGGCGAACTTGCCAATGCGATCGCCCTGCAGGACCGCGCCGCCGTCTCCCGCGCACCGGGCGTTGGTCCGAAAGTGGCGATGCGCCTCGTCACCGAGCTCAAGAACCGGGCGCCGGCCTTTGCCGGCGAAGCGATCAATATCGGCCTCAAACAGGAACTCGGCGAAGGTGTCGCGGCAGCACCTGTCGCCGATGCGGTTTCCGCACTGACCAACCTCGGCTATTCCCGCGACCAGGCGGCGAATGCGATTGCCGCAGCCATGAAGACGGCAGGCGATGGTGCAGACAGCGCCAAGCTGATCCGATTGGGATTGAAGGAACTGGCGCGGTAGAGTAGGATAAACTGTCGATTTTCCGACAAATGACAAATTTTCCGACTCACTCACCAAAATAGGACTACTGATCGATGTGGGGAGAATTTACGCTTTCACCCAAAGGCCAGATAACGCTTCCGAAGGAACTGCGGGATGCTCTCGGTCTTCAGCCCGGCGATCAGCTTGTTTTCTCCATCATCGACGGAGAGGTCGTGATCACACCAAAATCGATCAACTTCAACGATCTCGCAGGCCTTCTCGGATCGCCTCCAAATGGACGTGCTTCCCTGGAGGAGATCGACGCAACGGTGACCGATGCTGCGGGCAGCGATGTGGTCGACGAAGCCACGCGGTCGAAATCGGATGTGGCCGCATGATTGCGTATGGTGTGGATACAAACGTCCTGCTGAGGCTTATTGTCGACGACGATCCGGAGCAAAGGGCTGCCGCGCTGAAGTTCGGTGAAGGTATCGGCAGGGACTATCGTGGATTTCTCTCGCTTCTGAATCTCTTGGAACTGGATTGGGCGTTGCGCGCCCGGTTCGGCTTCAAGAAAAAGGATGTTGTCGAGGCAATCGGCAAATTGACACGCGTCAGAGGATTGGACATCGAGAACCAGACCCTGGTGATCAAGGCCCTGAGGGCCGTGGAAACGCGAAACGCAGATTTTGCCGATGCCTTGATTGGCTACCGCGCCGCGGATGAGGGATGCCAGGCGACCAAGACATTTGACCGGCACGCGTTCAAGACTGTGCCAGGTATGGAGCTTCTGACATGAGCGAACCCGCCCGCCTGATATCACCGGAAAAGCGGGGCGAAGACCTTGATATCACCTTGCGCCCGCAATCGCTGGACGAGTTCACCGGCCAGGCGGAAGCGCGCGCCAATCTCAAGGTCTTCATCGAGGCGGCGAAAAACCGTGGCGAAGCGCTGGACCACGTGCTCTTCGTCGGCCCGCCCGGCCTCGGCAAGACGACGCTGGCGCAGATCATGGCGAAGGAGCTCGGCGTCAACTTCCGTTCGACGTCGGGTCCCGTGATCGCCAAGGCTGGCGATCTCGCCGCCCTGCTCACCAACCTCGAGGAGCGAGATGTGCTCTTCATCGACGAGATCCATCGTCTCAACCCCGCCGTCGAGGAAATCCTCTATCCGGCCATGGAGGATTTTCAGCTCGACCTGATCATCGGGGAAGGCCCTGCAGCTCGCTCGGTGAAGATCGACCTGTCGAAATTCACGCTGGTGGCAGCCACCACTCGCCTCGGACTGTTGACGACGCCGCTGCGCGACCGCTTTGGCATTCCGGTCCGCTTGAGCTTCTACACCGTCGAGGAACTGGAACTCATCGTGCGCCGCGGCGCGCGGCTGATGAACCTGCCGATCACCGAAGAGGGCGCCCGCGAGATCGCAAGACGCGCCCGCGGCACCCCGCGCATCGCCGGCCGGCTGTTGCGGCGCGTGCGCGACTTTGCCGAGGTGGCAAGGGCAGAGGCCGTCACCCGCGAGATCGCCGACGAGGCGCTGACCCGCCTGCTGGTCGACAATGTCGGCTTTGACCAGCTCGACAAACGTTACCTCAACATGATCGCGGTCAATTTCGGCGGCGGCCCAGTCGGCATTGAAACCATTGCCGCCGGCCTTTCCGAGCCGCGCGACGCGATCGAGGACATCATCGAGCCCTACATGATCCAGCAGGGTTTCATTCAGCGCACGCCACGCGGCCGCGTTCTGACCGCAATCGCGTGGAAACATCTGGGAATGCAACCACCTAAGGATATGGAGGCTGCGCAGTTCCGGCTGTTTCAGGAGGATAACTGAGTGATCACCCGCCGCGGATTTTTCAAAGTTCTCGGCGGCGGTGTCGCAGGCGTTATGTCACTCGGTGGTTATGCCTTCGCCTATGAACCGCTCGCGCGGCTCGCCATCACCCGCTACCGGCTGACACCGCCGGGATGGACACCGGGGCTGAAGCTCCGCATCGTCGCGCTCGCCGATCTGCACGCCTGCGAACCCTGGATGTCGGCAAGTCGCATTGCCGCGATCTGCCACAGGGCAAATGAACTCGAAGGCGATATGACCGTTCTGCTCGGCGATTATGCCGCCGGCATGAACATGGTGACCCAATACGTGCATTCGGGCCAATGGTCGAAGGCGCTCGCCACCTTGCGGGCTCCTATCGGAGTCCATGCGGTCATGGGCAACCACGATTGGTGGGAGGACCGCACCGCCCAGAAGAACGGCGGGATGGAAACATTCGGACACCGGGCTCTCGCCGATGTCGGAATCCCGGTCTATGGCAACCGCGCCATTCGGCTCGAAAAGGATGGCCGCGGCTTTTGGCTCGCAGGCCTCGAAGATCAGTTGGCGCTGCTGCCCGGCCGGAAGTGGGGCCGCACGCATATGCTCGGCCTCGACGATCTCGAGGGAACGATGGCTCAGGTGACCGACGATGCGCCTGTCATCCTGCTCGCCCATGAACCCGATATCTTCCCGCGCGTGCCAGAGCGCGTCTCGCTAACGCTTTCGGGCCACACGCATGGCGGACAGATCCGGCTGCTGGGCCGTTCGCCGGTCGTGCCCTCGCGTTACGGCAATCGCTACGCCTATGGCCATATGATCGAAGAGGGGCGTAATATCATCGTGTCCGGCGGCCTCGGCTGTTCCATTGCACCGGTGCGCTTCGGCGTGCCGCCGGAAATCGTCGTGATCGATCTTGGATAGAATGGCATGACCAAGCGCACTCTCATCCGCCTGAATGCGGGCGCCGAGCGTTTCAACTATCGCATCGCCGGCCTCGGTTTTCGCAATGGCCATGTGCTCGTTCATCGCGCCGTGCATGAGCCCTTCTGGACCTTTCCGGGCGGCAGGGCGGAAATCGGCGAGACGTCGGAGGAGACGCTGAAACGGGAGATGATGGAGGAACTGGGCGTCGACGTCACCGTCTCCCGCCTGCTCTGGATCGTCGAGAATTTTTTCCACTATGAGCAGCGCGACTGGCATGAACTCGGCCTCTATTATCTGATGGAGATCCCGCCGGACTTCCCTTTTCAGTCACACGAAATCATCCATCGCGTCGAAGACGGCGACAATCATCTCGAATTCAAATGGGTGTCGGCGACGCGCACGGCCCTGACCGCGCTCGACATCCCGCCCTATTTCATCGCCGATGAAATCGAGAACCTGCCCGCAGCACCCCGTCACCTCGTCTGGCGGGACGGCAATCTCGATGACGAGGATTGACGCAAACATTCCAGCACGTGTGAAGAGGAGATGTGCCAATGCCGACCTTCGATCCCGTCAGGCCGTTTCGCAAACTTGCCTATAACAATGCGCTTGCCAACCGCCGGCTGCTTCAGGCCTGCGCGGCATTGAAGCCCCGTGAATTCGAGGCACCGCGCACCAGCTTCTTCCCCTCGCTCAAGGAAACCTTGAACCATATCATCACGGTCGATTGGTTCTATGTCGATGGCCTGGAAGGCGGCACGCTCGGGTTCCAGGCCTTCGAGGTCGACGAACCCTTCGATGACGTTTCCTCGCTGGCAGAGGCGCAGGCGAAGGTCGATCAGCGCCTGATAGCGCTTTGCGAGGCCCTGACGCCGGAGAAGCTGGTCTCCGCCGTCCGCCTCCATCGCGGCGCTCGCATCCAGGAGGAGCGGATGGAAGACGTGCTCGCCCACCTCTTCCAGCATCAGACCCATCATCGCGGCCAGGTGCATGCGATGCTTTCCGGCACCAGCGTCGCTCCGCCGCAACTCGACGAGTTCATCGTCGCCGACGATGCGCGGTTCCGTGGCACAGAACTCGCCGAACTCGGCTGGAGCGAAGAGACGCTGATGCGCTGATAATCAGCGTCCTTAGCGCGTCCTATCGGACGCGCCGCGCTTTAGAGCGGTTCGGTTTTTCGCAAGAGGCGCAGAACCGCTCTAACTTTTGTTTACACAATTCCGGACGGAAACCGCTTCGCACTTTTCCTGGAATTGCTCTAATCCTGCAGTCGCCTCTTCAGCCCGTCGATGATCGTCTTGGTGAGAAGGTCGTAATTCTCGTCGAAGTGATGGTCGCCGGGCAGTTCGATGACTTCGGCGCCGCTATCCTTCAGCGCCGGACAGGCGACATCGTCATCGTCGTCCTTGCCGTAGATGCATTGCACGAGCTTCGGATCGATGTTCTTCACATCGCTGACGGGATCGCCTCCCGCCCCTTCCGTCTTCTGGCCGAGCCAGCCGAGAACGGAAATGACATAGTCGACTTCGTGCGACAGCGACAGCAGCGACAGTTGCGCCACCGCCGACTTTTCAGCCGGCTTGAGGAGCTGATAAGTGGCGGGTACGACATCGGCGCCGAAGGAATAACCGACGAGCAGCACATGCTTCACCTTCCACTGCTTGCGGTAGAAGTCGATGATCTTCGAAAGATCGCCGGCTGTCTCCTCCGGCTTACGCTCGGACCAGAAATAGTGGAGCGAATCCACGCCGACGACAGGAATGCCCTCCTTCTGTAGCGTGCCGCCGACCTCCTTGTCGATGTCGCGCCAGCCGCCGTCGCCGGAATAGATCACCGCCATCGTATCGAAGGCGGGCGTCGCCTCAAGCACCGCCAACGGCAGGCCGAGCGGGTTGCCGAAGGCACCGGAGGCGGTGACGAGATCGTCGAGCGTATCGGCAAACACCGTCTGCGCATCATCGGTGGAATCGCGGATTTCGATCTCGGCATGGGCCTTCTTCAATGCCTCGGCATGCGCCCGGCCATCCTTGTTGGCATTAGGCGTGAAGACGGTGATCACAGGGTCCGGCAGAACGCCGTCGCTGAGTCCATAGACTGTACGTTGACCAACCACCTGCTTGGAAGCCGGCGTGCAAAGTGCCTGGGTGAGCGGAATGCCGGCGACCGGATCGACGGCAAGCGTCTGGCCGATCGTCGCATCCGGCGTTTGCGCCGCGATCGCCAGCGCCAAGGCTCCGCCCTCGCCGATGCCGGCGACGATCGGCAGATGATAGGCGCTGTTGCCGGTCGCGCGCTGCACCTGCTGGCTCAGCGATTCGATATCCGAGACCATGTAGATGCAGCCGTCGTTGAGGCTGACGTCGTAGCGGCTGAGCGCCTGGATGTAGGAGGGAAAGTCGACGCCGATGACGACGGCGCCTTCGGCGACCAGCCTGTCGGCCTCGGCCTTCTCATAGTCGCCCCAGCCGGCGGCATCCGAGATCAGCATCACCGTGCCTTTCACCTCTCCTTCCGGCAGGAAGATGTGCGGCGACGGAATGAGCCCGGTTTCGAAGCTCTGCTTGGTTTCCTCGGCGGCATTAGCCGGTGCGGCCGCGAGCATGCAGGCGCATGCCGTGGCAAGAAGGATTGTCCTGATCATTTTCTCACTACCCCTTTCAATCCGCCCCCGATCAGAAATGTCGCGTCCATCAACGCGATCATCGGATTGCCCCCTCCTGAGACCGCAAGATAGCGCGGTTGCCAGTGCGGATGAAACTTGGATTTGAATGCCCGAAGGCCTTTGAAGTTATAGAAGCGTTCGCCGTGTTCGAAAACAGTGCTGCCGATGCGGTCCCAGACGGGCGCCGCCTCGCGTTTCGACATGCCGGAAAGAGGCGCCATGCCGAGGTTGAAGTGGGTGAAACCCTGTCCGCGCAGATATTCCATGATCTGCACGAAGAGAAAGTCCATCGAGCCCTTCGGTGCGTCCGGCGAGAAGCGCATCAGATCGATCGTGCTCTCCTCCCTGGATTCGGTGACAAGGATATTGGCGAAAGCGACGATCCTGCCGTCCTTTTTCAGGATGCCGACCGGCTGCGATGAAACGTAATCGGGATCGAAGGCGCCGAGCGAGAAGCCTTTTTCCTTGGCGTTGTGATGCTCGAGCCAGGCGGCGGAAACGGCGGCGAGATCATCGATGACCGAGGCTATGTCCTGCGGCTCGACGACGGCGAATTCCAGCCCGTCGCGCTGGGCGCGGCTTGCCGTCTGGCGAAGGTTCGCCCATTTGCCGCCCTTCATCTCGAAGGTCCTGAGATCGGCAACCGCCAGTTCGCCGAGCTTGAAGGCGCGAAGGCCGGCATCGGCGCAATGGGAAAGCAGCGCCGGTGAGATCTGATAGAACACCGCCCGGCAGCCGGCGGCGCGCGCCGCTTCGACGAAACGCCAGACGAGCTCCTGCACGGCGCGATGCTCGCCGACCGGGTCGAACAGCGCGATCCAGGAGCGCCCCTGCCGGCCATACATGATGAAGGCGTCACCCTTTTCCGAGAACATGATGCTCTTGTCGCCCATGCGCACCAGATTGGCGTCGGCATTGCCCTGCTTCATGACGATATCGACGGCACGCGCCAGTGCCTCGTCCGTGGCCGGTTCCGGCCGGAAGGCCGCCGGCCGAAGCAGGCTGAAGATGGCGATCGCCGACGAGATGATGGTGATGCCGAGCACGGCGCGCAGCCCGCGCGGCGCCTCGGCGGTAAATTCGAACTGCCACCAGAGCTGGTTGCTGTATTCGACGTCACGATAAACGAAGAGCAGGATGACGACGGCGCCGACGACAATGACGGCAATCGCCATCAGCCAGGACGCCGTCAGCGCCTGGTTGAGCAGCGAGGCATGGCGGGTAAAGAGCCGGCGGCTGACGAAGAGCCCGAAGATGAGGAAGGCGAGAAAAGCGGCTTCAACCAGCGCGATCGCCTTCAACAGCGACAAGGTCAGCGCGGCGACAGCCGAGAACACCGCCACCCACCAGGCGCCGTCGAGCCGCTGGCCGAGGCCGCGTGCGGCGACGACGAGCGCCAGCCCCAGCAGGCTGGAGAGGAAATGCGCCCCTTCGACCATCGGCAGCGGCAGATAGTTGGAGAGGAATTCTAGGTTCTGGTCCGGCGTCGGCGTGACGCTCGAAAACACCAGCATGACGCCGAGCAGCAGCGCAAGAGCCGAGAGCAGCTGCGGCATCAGCCGTCCGCCGATGCGCCGCACGCTGGAGGCGGCCGGATGGTCGACAAAACGACGCAGCTCCGCCGCCGACACCGCGAGCACGGCGATCAGCAGCGGCAGCACATGGTAGACCAGCCGGTAGAGCACCAGCGATCCGAGCACGGCATCGATGTTCACCGCGCTGCCGAGCGACGCGATGATCACGGTCTCGAACACGCCGAGGCCGGCCGGAACGTGGCTGAGCACGCCGAGACCGACGGCGATGGCATAGACGGCGAGGAAGACCGGCCAGCCGATTGCCGTCTGCGGCAGCAGCACGTAGAGCACCGACGCCGAGGCGGCGATATCGAAGGCGGTGACGAGGAACTGGCGCGACCAGGTGCGCGAATCCGGCAGGCGGATTGCCACAGGGCCGAGATCAAGCACGCGCCCGTCACGGCCGATGATCATCACCGCGCCCAGGATGGCGACGATCGAACCGGCGATCAATCGCAGGAGGAAGGCGCTGACACCGATGAGCGGGCCGATCTCGTCGGCGATGATGATGAGGGCGATCGCCGCGACGCCCGCAAGCCCGAGACCGAAGGACAGCGTGACGAAGGCGATGATGCGGCCGATATCCTCCGGCGAGAGCCCGAGACGCGTATAGGCACGGTAACGGATCGCACCGCCTGAAAGCGCGCCGAAGCCGGCGGTATTGCCAACCGCATAGGCGCTGAACGCCGTCAGCGCCACATGCGGAAAGGGCAGTTTCTTGCCGATATATTCGATGGCGTTGAGGTCGTAGAAGATCAGCGAGAGAAAACTCAGCCCCGTGAAGAACAGAGCAAGCAGGATGGCGCTCGGCCGGGTTGCCGCCAGCGCGTCGACGACGTCATCGTAGCGCACCTCGTTGGTCAGCTGCATGATCGCATAACCGACAAGGCAGAAGACCACGAGTGTCGCCGCGGCCGTCAGCGGCGTTCTGTACCGTCTGAATAGCCCGCGAAAAGAAAACCCGCCGTCCGATTCTTCTATATTTTCCAAATTGCCGTGACCCGACATCTCGTACCTGTCGCAACTGCTAGCGTGGCGGGAATCATTTTTGAAAGACGTAACATAGGAGGCATGGAAGCTCTATGAAGCCATGCCGCCGCTACCCCGCCCCGCCCTTTGCGCCTCAATCATCCTCAATTGGGGCGAATTTGCGCAGGCCGGCGTCGCGGCACATTGCATTTTCGTAAGCTTCGAAAGAACTTGGCCCTACGATGGGATTTGAGATCCGGGAGAACGGTTCGATATGCAGGATAGTCCGGCCCTCATGATGCTTGTCCTCGGACGCCTATTGCTGGGCGGCCTCTATGTCGCGGGCGGGATTCATCATTTTTTCGTCATCGTGCCGTTGACCGCGGCAATCGAAGCCCGCGGCGTTCCCTTTGCAAAATGGGTACTGCTCTCGGGCAGCCTGTTCCAGATCGCGGCCGGCCTCCTGCTGATGCTGGGACTTTTCGTCGCGGCGGCGGCATTCGGCCTCATCGTCTTCACCCTTGCCGCCACCATCATGCTGCTGAATTTCTGGGACATGCAGGGTACGGCGCGCGACAGCGCGATCAATACCTGGAAAACCAACATGGCGATCATCGGTGGCCTGCTGATTGCAGCCGCCGGGGCGATGTGAGGGTTTACGCCGCCGGCTCGCTGCCCGCCCGTGCATGCGCGGCGTAGCGCGCCACGGCGGCATCAACCTCCGCGTCGCGATCGCCCGCCACCTGCACGGTCGGCACTGCGAATTCGATGTCGTTTTCCTTGAAGGCATTGCGGATCATCGCCAGCGCATTGCGGCGGATGACGAATTGCTCGCCAGGTTTCGTCATCATCGACAGCCGGATTTCGATTGCGAATTCGCCGAATTGTTCGACACCTTTCATCTTCAGCGTCTCGATGATGTGCGGACCAAATTCCGGATTTTCGAGCAGCGTCTGGCCGATCTGCTTGATCACCTTCTTCGCCTTGACGAGATCGGTGTCGTATTTGACGTTGAGGCTGATCTTGTCGATCGTCCAGTCGCGGTTGAGGTTCTTGACCGCCCCGAGTTCGCCGAACGGCACCGTCGTCAGCGGGCCGCGATGGTGCCTGAGCTTCACCGAACGCAGGCTGAAGGCCTCGACCACGCCCTTGTGGTTGCCGCTCTCGATATATTCGCCGATACGGAAGGCATCGTCCCAGAGATAGAACATGCCGCTGATGACGTCCTTGACGATCGTCTGGGCGCCGAAGCCGACCGCGACGCCGACCACACCGGCGCCGGCGATCAGCGGCCCGATCTCGATACCGAGGCCCGACAGCACCATCAGCACGGCGATGACCGCGATCACCACGGCAAGGATATTGCGGAAGATCGGCAACAGCGTATGTATCCGCGCGCGTTTGGCCTTCTCCTCATCCGTTGCACCGCCATCCACGGATGAATCGAGCAGCTTGCCATTGATATAGGCCTTGATGACATGCCAGAGCAGGTCGGCGGCCAACAGGATGACGATGCCGCCGATGACGCCGCGCGCGATCTTGTCGACCATCGTGTCGCCCGCGGCCATCGTATCGGCGCCGACGCCGAGCATATGGCCAAGCCAGATGGCGGCAACGGCAATGATCAATGCCCGCACGCCCCGGTCGAGCAGCACCGTTGCAATCCGGCGCGTGGCCAGGAAACTTGCTTCGGTCTGCTGCAGCGATCTCACCGCAAGCGTCGAAACGGCGAGTACGCGCGGCAGCAGCAGCACATAGATGCCGAGCCAAAGCAGCCAGTTGAAGCCCGCAACCCAGATGCTCCACAGCAACAGGAAATAGACGGTGAGCGCCCAGGAGGTCCCGTGACCGCGCTTCTCGTCCTTGTGCGGCCGTGACCAGACCGCCTCGATCGCGATCAGCAACAGGCCGATGCCGAGGATATAGCCGACGAGGAGCCGGGCGCTCGGGGTATAGCCAAGCGGCTCCATCGACTGGATCGCCGCCCAGCCGAAGATGAAATAGATGACGAAGGTCGCACAGCGGCGATACCAGAAGAGCGCGACGTCACGTCCCGGCATGATCGGACCGGTGATACCCTGCCGTTCTTCGTCGGCCCGCGCCAGCCCGATGAGATCGACCAGCACGCCGCCGAGGCAGATCGTAAAGCGTTGGACGATGAGCGCGACGACGCAGACGATCGCGATGCTTTGGCTGAACGGCGGCCAGCTGAGGCTGAGAAGCGTGAGCATGGTCGCCGCCGCGAAGATCAGCGCCGGGATGACGCGCGGCGCCAGATGCATGCCCTCCATCTCAATCAGCCGGCGGCGACGGCGGCGGAAGGCATAACGGGCAATGCTTTCGACGATCGCGCCGAGCAGGAAAATCGCCAGGAATTGCGCCACCATCCGCGGCCAGCCGGTGACGGCGATTTCACCGAAGAACAGTGAGGAGGCATTGCCGACCTGGGAGGGCAGCGTCATCGCCGCATCGGAGACCATCGAGACATGCCGGCGGGCATGCTGCAGCAGACCTGACAGAACCGACATCTGGTTTTCAGACGCTGCGTTGGCCGCAGGCGTCGCGGCCATCTGCGTCGACATCCACTGCTTGACCTCGGGCGTCTGCATGAGCTCCATCATCTCACGCACCTGCGCCGGCGGGGTAGCCGCGGCAGGCACTTGCGCCGGCGGCGTTTGGGAAAAGCCAGGCGAAACAGCCGAAAAAAGCGCAAGCAATGCCAATATGCCGAATAGGACGGCCTTCAAGCCCCCTGCCATGCCACGCTTCATGACCGCCTCCGATGAAAAGTCGGCCGCCTGGATGAAGCAGCCCCAACATTTTGCAATGGATACCTGCGACCGTTGCCGCCAGCAAGCAGTAGGAAAACCATACCGATGGCTAGGAGATGCCGACATCGCCGCCCTCGAACGAAGCGCTGCGCTCGCTCTGTCAGGATGACGGCTTTGTCGGAACGGCGAGTGAAACCGCCTGCCTTCAGGATTTCGGGACCGGTTTTTCCACGTGGCCACCAAAGCCCGCGCGCATCGCCGACAGCACCTTGTTGGCGAATTCGTCATTGTCGCGCGAGGAGAAGCGGCCATAGAGCGCCGCACTCAGCACCGGCGTCGGCACGCTTTCGTCGATTGCCGCCATGATCGTCCAGCGGCCTTCGCCGCTGTCGGAAACGCGGCCCGCATATTTCGATAGTGCCGGATCGGCATGCAGCGCATCGGCCGTGAGATCGAGCAGCCAGGAGGTGATGACGCTGCCGCGGCGCCAGACTTCGGCAACATCCTGCAGGTTCAGGTCATACTGGAAGTGCTCCGGATGGGCGAGCGGGGCGGTTTCCGCATCGACCTCGTGCGAGGCAGCGCCGATATTGGCGTGCTTCAGGATATTGAGGCCTTCGGCATAGGCGGCCATCAGACCGTATTCGATCCCGTTATGCACCATCTTGACGAAATGGCCGGCGCCATGCGGGCCGCAATGCAGGTAACCCTGTTCGGCGGTGCTGGCCGCCGCCGCTTTGGCGCTCCGGTTCGGCGAGGCTTCCGTCGTGCCGGGGCCGGGCGCCAATGTCGCGAAGATTGGGGAAAGATGCTGGACGATGCCCTTCTCGCCGCCGATCATCAAGCAATAGCCGCGCTCGAGGCCGAAGACGCCGCCGCTGGTGCCGACATCGACATAATGTATGCCCTTGGTGATGAGTTCTGCGCCGCGGCGGATATCGTCGTGGTAATAAGAGTTGCCACCGTCGATGACGATATCGCCGTTCTCAAGCAGCGGCACCAGGCTCGCCAGCACCTTGTCGACGATCGCCGCCGGCAGCATCAGCCAGATCGCCCGCGGATGGGTGAGCTTCGAGACGAATTCCTCGAGAGAACCACTGCCGGTCGCACCGAGGCCCGTGAGATCGGCGACGCTTTCCGGCCTGGCGTCGTAAACGACGCATTCGTGACCGCCTCGCATCAAGCGCTGGACCATATAATTGCCCATGCGGCCCAAACCAACCATGCCAAGCTGCATATGAATCTCCCGGAAACCGAAGTGAAGTATCGAATCCGGAAATTAGCACCCGCAGTGTGACAGGCAAGCGAAGTCTCGGCGATATTGGCGGATGCGACGATTGCGCCGCCGGTCTCCTGCAGATCAATGCTTCGTCAAGCGTCAGGTGCGCTGGCCGGCTCACCCTTCATTTCGCTAAGGAACATGCCCTCGCGCAGGTTGATGCCATATTCGACGAAGGCCTTCATGCAGCAAAGCATCTGCGTCCAGCCTTCGCAGTTGAGATAGGTGCCGCGCCGGCCGGCATCGTCTTCGCGCCAGCCGGTCTCGGCGATGGTCACCAGCGTGCCGCCATCCTCCAGCGGCTTGAAGTTCATCTCCACCAGCGTCTTGTATCTTGCCTCATCCTCGCCGGTGCCGCCGTCCCATCGCAGCACGATACGGCTTTCCGGCACGAGTTCGATCACTTCGACTGGCGCATCCTTCCACCAAGTCACCGTCGTGCCCTGGACGAGCGGCGCGCTCGCCCCGCCGATCGTGGTGAAATAGCTGCTGAGTTTCTTCGGGTTGACGACGGCGTCGAATACCTCCGCCACGGGGCGGCCGATACGGCCGGAAATGCGGATTCCGAGAGACATGGCACTTCTCCTCTTCTCCATTGTGCTTGGTCCATTGTACTTGGCTTCATTATGTTATAAAAATATAACATGTCAAGCGAATCAACCGACGACCCTGTTTTCAAAGCGCTGGCGCATCATCGCCGCCGCGAAATCCTCGATCTGCTCAAGGATGGCCCCCGCACCACGGGAACTCTCTGCGAGATGTTTCCTCAGATGGACCGCTGCACGGTGATGCAGCATCTGAAAGTGTTGGAGGAGGCAGACCTGGTCATCGCCAGGAAGGAGGGCCGCGAACGCTGGAACCACTTAAACAGCCTGCCGATCAAACACATCTACGACCGCTGGATCAGCGCCTATGCCGGCCATGCGCTCTCTATACTCGACCGGCTGAGAAGCGATCTCGAAGGCCAGCCCGAATAAAATGCCGACTGTCCAACCGCCTTGTCGTCCGGCCCGCCACAGCCCTATGCTGGCGGAAAAACATGGGACAGGACAGATGACGATAACAGGGGCCGGCATACGCCGCATGCGGCTGTTGCGCAGCATGAAGCAGGAACATCTCGCCGAACTCCTCGGCGTCAACCAGGCGACGGTCTCACGCTGGGAGCGCGATCAGCTCGCCCTCTCATCTGAACAGGCCGTCAAGCTGGAACGGATTTTCGCCGCGCCTCGACATGCGGCAGTCGAGGCAGCGCTGAAGCGGCTGGTCGAGGATTCCGTTCGCCCGGTGCATCTGATCTGCGACCGCACCCACCGGCTGCTATCAGCCTCCCGCCCGCGGCAGGTGGAATGGCGGGCGCCGCTCGCTGCCTTTCTCGGCCGTTCCCTTTTTTCTTATGCTTCCGCCGAAATCGCCGCGGCCGAGCAGTCGCTGGAGGAGCGCGGCTGGCATGCGGGCAGGCTCTCGTCGCTGATTCTCGAGACCGGCGCCAACGGCAATGCGCTGCTGCCCATTGCGGCCGGGCACGTGAGCTGGGAAAGGATCATGCTTTCCGATGGCAGCGCCGGCCGCCTTGTCACGACCATCGGCTGAGCCTGCAGCTTTCCTGCATTCCCATGCATAATTTATGCGTTGTCCGGAAACCTCGGTCTTTATAGCGTCGGCCGCCAAAACGCTCAGGAGACGATGTGATGACGATACTGGTGACGGGAAGTGCCGGCCATCTCGGCGAGGCGCTGATGCGCACTTTGAGGGCACAAAGCCGCTGGGTGCGCGGCATCGATATCAAGCCCTCGGCTTTCACCGATATGGTCGGCTCGATCGGTGATCGCGTCTTCGTCCGGCAGGCAATGTCTGGTATCAGCCAAGTCATCCATGCCGCAACATTGCACAAGCCGCATGTGGCGACCCACGACAATCGCGATTTCCTCGACATCAATATCGCCGGGACGCTGAACCTGCTCGAAGAAGCCGTCGCCGCAGACGTCGCAAGCTTCGTCTTCACCAGCACCACCAGCACATTCGGCGCGGCATTGACGCCGGCTGCCGGCGAACCGGCGGCATGGGTGACGGAGGACGTGCTTCCGGTCGCAAAAAACATCTACGGAGTCACCAAACTCGCCGCCGAAGGCGTGTGCGAACTCTTCGCCCGCAAATCCGGCCTGCCGGTTGTCATTCTCAGGACATCGCGTTTCTTTCCCGAAAACGACGACGATCCTGATATTCGCAACGGCTATTCGCCGGAGAATGCCCAGGCCAACGAGCTTCTTCATCGCCGCGTCGATATCAGCGATGTGGCCGGCGCCCATCTACTGGCGCTCGAAAAAGCTCCGGCCATCGGCTTCGGCCGCTACATCATCTCCGCCACAACGCCGTTTTCATCAGGCGATCTCGCCGAGATCAGACGCGATGCGCCTGATGTCGTCGAACGCCTGTTTCCGGGTGCGAGCGCCCTCTATGCATCACGCGGCTGGAAGATGTTTCCGGCGCTCGACCGTGTCTATGTCAACGCGCGCGCAAAGCGGGAACTCGGCTGGCAGCCGCGATATGATTTCCGTTTCGTGTTGGATTGCCTACGCGAGAATAGGGAATGGCGAAGCCCTTTGGCGCTGGATGTCGGCTCGAAAGGCTACCATGACCAGGCCTTTGTCGAAGGGCCTTATCCGGTCCGATAGAACAACGATCTGGAATACGGATAGGCGAAAGCCCGGCATCCTCGCGGCATGGCCTTTTCGCCGAAAAGCGTCATCCAGATATTATGATCCCGTCATAGACCGTCTGACGGGGATATGGGGCGACGAAATCCAAGGCGTGTTCTGCCATCGGGAAATCGAATCCAAGGCGGGGGTGTCATTTGAAGCAGTGTCCAGCCTGCGGGCTGAACCCGTTTTGAGAGCGCTTTTGACCGAGAGGGTATCTCTATGAAGAATGTCAGACCATAGCATCGCGGCTGTTTGCCGTGGCTCTCGCGGCATCCGCCGCCATTCCGACCGTCGCAATGGCCGAAAATTCCGCTGTCGTCGGCGGCCTCACCTTCGTCAACAAGGGCCTGGTCGGCGTTCGCCCGCCGGATGCGACGTCCCTGCCGACGATGAAAGGGAAAGGTGCGATCCACGACCACCGATGGATGTTTACGATCCTGGGTGCCTACAAACGTAGGTGGGCGCCGTGTGTCCAGGCCCACGGGCCTGGCCAGGGACAGCTCCCTTTGGATCGAGTATGGCCCCAGGGATTGTGGTTCCTGTCGAGAGGCGCAGACCGCATCGCGATATATAAGGACGTTTGCGCTGCCGCGCCAGTGGCGGTGGCAGACCGTCCTGATTTAATTGAGATCAGTTCAGGTCCGGGGCGGAGCGGCCGTTCAGCTTGTCGGTGATGCCGCGGATGCGGCTCGAAACCTCACTGAGTGCTGCCGCAAGGTTTTCTTCGGTGCGCGCGGTGGCCGCAAGCACCGTGTCGCGGTTGCCGCGCAGCGACTCGAGTTCGGATTCCAGCCCGGCGACGCGGCGCGTCAGCTCGGCAATCTCGTCCATGACCATGATGCCGGCCATGACCGTGATCCTGAGATCGCCGATTTCACCGAACTGTCCCTTGAGGTGGCCGACATAGCCGTCGAAACGGGTAGCGAGATCGGACAGGTGATCCTCCTGCCCCTCCTCGCAGGCCATGCGATAGGCCTTGCCGTCGATCGTTACCGTCACCTGCGCCATGCCAAACTCTTTCTATAAGAGCATGATGCCGAAAAGTGTGAGCGGTTTTCGGACGACATCATGCTCTAACTTTTTAAATCAGAACAGGATTCAGGTTTTGGGCCACAGCCCAAAATCATCCTGTTCTAGCGATCCAGAACCGCGCGGATCGTTTCCATGGCCGTCACCAACCGCCGGGATACCTCGCGATTGACCTCTTCCAGCCGGTTGGCGCGGAATTCGGCCTGATCGAGCTCCTGCGCCAGCCGGGAGCGGTCGGCGTGCACGCGTCGTACCTCGCCCTCGATCTCACCCTGCTCGCGCTGCCGCTCGACGCGCATGTCGACGGCGTTTTCGAGGCTCGAAATCGCCTGTCTCAATTCGTTGAGCGCTGCTTCCATGGTTTTGCCTGTGGGCATCATGTCTTTCCGATTCCCGCACAGAATCCGCGAATCGGCACGCCGCGCCGATCCTGTGATTTCAAAAGGATATGCCGCTCGCAAACGGCCCGTCAATAAATCCTGTCACTTGCCCACCGGCCTATCCTGTGGATGAGCACTTTACACGTGCTCGCCGCAGCAGATTCGTCATTTGTATAATCGCGCGATCAAATGTCAAAAATCGCCGCTGTCCGCCCGGATTTAGCCTGCCATTTATTGACTTGCCCGTTCCAACTGCTATGTCTCTGCCGCTTTCACACGATGGTCTTGGAGGCTCGAGGCCATCCCCCGACACCCGGAACTTGCGGAAAAGCCATGACCTCTCCCGAACAACACGACCGGATGGCGAATGCGATCCGTTTTCTCGCCATGGACGCCGTCGAAAAGGCGAACTCCGGCCACCCGGGCATGCCGATGGGCATGGCTGACGTGGCAACGGTCCTGTTCACCAAATATCTGCGCTTCGATCCGAAGAAGCCGCACTGGCCGAACCGCGATCGCTTCGTGCTGTCGGCCGGCCATGGCTCGATGCTGCTCTATTCGCTGCTGTATCTGACCGGCTATCCCGACATGACGGTCGAAGATCTGAAGCAGTTCCGTCAGATCGGTTCGAAGACCGCCGGCCATCCGGAATATGGTCACGCGACCGGCATCGAAACGACGACCGGCCCGCTCGGTCAGGGCATTGCCAATGCCGTCGGCATGGCGATTGCCGAGCGCAAGCTGCGCGAGGAGTTCGGCTCCGACCTGCAGGACCACTACACTTATGTCATCAATGGCGACGGCTGCCTGATGGAAGGCATAAGCCATGAGGCGATCGCGCTTGCCGGCCACTTGAAGCTGAACAAGCTGATCCTCTTCTGGGACAACAATTCGATCACCATCGACGGTGCCGTTTCGCTGTCGGACTCCACCGACCAGATCGCTCGCTTCAAGGCCGTTCACTGGAACACCATCGAGATCGACGGTCACGATCAGGCCGCCATCGCCGAGGCGATCGAAGCCGCCCACAAGTCCGACCGCCCGACCTTCATCGCCTGCAAGACGATCATCGGCTTTGGCGCCCCAAACAAGCAGGGCACCCACAAGGTACACGGCAACCCGCTCGGTGCCGAGGAAATCGCCGCCACCCGCAAGGCGCTGAACTGGGATTACGAGCCCTTCGTCATCCCCTCCGACGTCCTGGACGCATGGCGCGCAGCTGGCACTCGCTCTGACAATATCGTCAAGGCCTGGGAGGAAACTCTCGCCAACGCCGCCGCCAAGGCCGAATTCACGCGCCGCATGGCAGGCGAACTGCCGGAAGGCTTCGACGCCGCGATCAGCGCATACAAGAAGAAGGTCGCCGAAACCAAGCCGACGGTTGCGACCCGCAAGGCTTCGGAAGATGCACTCGAGGTCATCAACGGCTTCCTGCCGGAAACGCTCGGCGGCTCCGCCGACCTGACACCCTCGAACAACACCAAGACTAGCCAGATGCACTCGATCACACCGACGGATTTCGCCGGCCGTTACGTGCATTGGGGCATCCGCGAGCACGGCATGGCCTCTGCCATGAACGGCATTGCGCTGCATGGCGGTCTCATTCCCTATAGCGGCGGCTTTCTGATCTTCTCGGATTATTGCCGCCCGCCGATCCGCCTGGCGGCGCTGATGGGCATTCGCGTCATTCACGTCCTGACGCATGACTCGATCGGCGTCGGCGAAGACGGCCCGACGCATCAGCCGGTCGAACAACTCGCCGGTCTGCGCGCCATCCCGAATCTGATGGTCTTCCGGCCTGCCGACGCCACGGAAACAGCGGAATGCTGGCAGATCGCCATCAAGACGCACAACCGTCCTTCGGGCCTTGCTCTGACGCGCCAGAACCTGCTCGCCGCCCGTACCGAATACAGCGAAAAGAACCTCTGCGAACAGGGCGCCTATACGCTGGCCGGCAATGCCGACGCCAAGGTGACGATCTTCGCCTCCGGCTCGGAAGTCGAAATCGCCGTTGCTGCTCGTACGGCGCTTGAAGCCAAGGGCGTGACCGTCCGTGTCGTATCGGTTCCCTGCACGGAACTGTTCTTCGAGCAGCCGGACGCCTACCGCAAGGAAGTCCTCGGCAATTCGCCGGTCAAGATCGCTGTTGAAGCCGCGGTTCGCGAAGGCTGGGATGCGTTCATCGGACCGGAAGGCACTTTCATCGGTATGAAGAGCTTCGGCGCTTCCGGCCCGGTGAAGGACGTCTACAAGCATTTCGGCATCACCGCCGACGCCGTCGTTGCGGCCGCCGAAGCAAAGCTTTAATGAGGGCGCCTTGAGGCGCTCTCCATCTCCTCAATTCCAGGCCCTGCCTTATCGGGCCCTACTCTATCGGGAGTGAATGCACATGACAGTCAAGGTTGCCATCAACGGTTTCGGCCGCATCGGCCGTAACGTCCTTCGCGCCATCGTCGAATCCGGCCGCACCGACATCGAAGTCGTTGCCATCAACGATCTCGGCCCGGTCGAAACCAACGCCCACCTGCTGCGCTACGACTCGATCCACGGCCGCTTCCCGGCGACGGTGAAGGTCGAGGGTGACACGATCATCGTCGGCAACGGCAAGCCGATCAAGGTCACGGCGATCAAGGATCCGGCAACGCTCCCGCACCGCGAACTTGGCGTCGACATCGCGATGGAATGCACCGGCATCTTCACCGCCCGCGACAAGGCCGCCGCTCATCTGACGGCCGGCGCCAAGCGCGTCATCGTCTCGGCTCCTGCCGATGGCGCCGACCTGACAGTCGTCTTCGGCGTCAACCATGACCAGCTCACCAAGGAGCACCTGGTCATCTCCAACGCGTCATGCACCACCAACTGCCTGGTGCCGGTCGTGAAGGTTCTCGACGACGCCGTCGGCATCGACCACGGCTTCATGACCACCATCCACTCCTACACCGGCGACCAGCCGACGCTCGACACGATGCACAAGGACCTGTATCGCGCCCGCGCGGCCGCCCTTTCCATGATCCCGACCTCGACTGGTGCAGCCAAGGCCGTCGGCCTCGTTCTGCCGCATCTGAAGGGCAAGCTCGACGGCACTTCGATCCGCGTTCCGACCCCGAACGTTTCCGTCGTCGACTTCAAGTTCGTCGCCAAGAAGGCGACCAGCGTCGGCGAAATCAACGAAGCCATCAAGGCTGCTGCAGACGGCAAGCTGAAGGGCATCCTCGGCTACACCGACGAGCCGCTCGTCTCCCGTGACTTCAACCACGACAGCCACTCCTCGATCTTCGCAACCGATCAGACCAAGGTCATGGAAGGCAACTTCGTGCGCGTCCTGTCCTGGTACGACAACGAGTGGGGCTTCTCCAGCCGCATGTCCGATACGGCCGTCGCCTTCGCCAAGCTCATCTAAGAGCCTGACGATTGACTATTGCAAGCGGCCCGGGAAACCGGGCCGTTTTTTGCTATACACGCTCACGCCGCATCATTTCCCATTCCAGCACCGGATCTGGTAGGATGGTCGGCCTTGGGCATTCGATGTGCACAGACCGTCAGTACCGGCTCGGTTCCCAAGCCGGCACGGCGTCATCCATAACCCTGCAGCCGCATCGTCGTCTCGGGGAGATAAAGAGAGATGAATGGATTACTTTACCGTTGAAATCGCCGGCCGTGCCGTTGCCAGTTTCCGCTCGGAAAACAGTGAGGAAGCGACGCATTTCTTCGAGGCGGAAGACTTTCGCGATGACCTGACCATCCTGGAATCCGAAGGCAAGCCTCTTTGGGACCGCAAAGCGGCCCTGAGCTTGCGCAAGGCGACAGCCGAGGAAGCAAGCGAGGTCGAGCACGCCTATGAATTTGACGACGATCCCGAACGGACGATCGAGGACGAGTTCGTCGTTTTCCTGGTCCCGGTCGCGGATCTGACCGACGAGGGCGAGGACACAGAAGACTGAGCGAGTTGGCATTCCGCTGGCTTGGCGTGCTAGATTGAGGAAATGCGCAGCGCTGCACAATGGCTAGAATGAGCCAAGCGGAGGTGATCAATGGCAGAGGCACAAAAACGCTTGTCCCACACCAGCCTCAAACGGCGGCAGCGGTTTCACCCCAAGCGGGACGTCAGGCCTGCCGTGCTGGCAAAGGCCAATCGTCTGGTCATCTGGGTTGCCGCGTTCATCGGCCTCTCGTTTCTCGCTATCGTCATACTTCAGGCAACGTTGGGATAGCAGAGCAAGAGCCGGCGCTTCTGGCACCAAACGACAGCCGGCTGCTCTCGCTGGGCGGCCGGCATTTCCACCCGATATCGAAAAATCTCCGCGTTCAATTTCGCCGCTCTCCGCATCCGCGCCTGCAATCCATTCTTCCCGTCATTGGACAGCGCAAACGGGCCGCGTGAAAGGAGGGAGCGTGTCTTATCCTGTTGCCATTCGCAGATACCGGCAGGAAAAATCCGTGCCTGCCTCTTTCGCCCTGCTCTCGCCTGATTTTCCTATACATTCTTTATAGAGAGTTTCTCCCGTAGCATTCCGTATCGGTTGGCCGTCCGGCAACCGTTCAGCAGCATGATGCAGCATCGCGACGAGGTTAAGCCGCAAGGCCTACCCTTCTCTGGCGTTTTGCCGTTTACTGATGGATCGCCGCGCGTGTGGAGGGGTTGAAACGGGACGGATCGGCCGGGGGTGGCCGTATTCGCGAAGCAGTCGATGGAAAGGGGTGGGCATGGAAGCGTTCTATATCGTGGTGCTGGTCTCGACGGCGCTCGTGCTTCTTGCCGCTTTTTCGAGCTTGCTCGCCTTCCGCTTCGGCGCCCCCCTGCTGCTGCTCTTCCTGATGATCGGCCTTGCCGCCGGCGTGGACGGCCTCGGCATCGAGTTCAGCAACAATTATCTCGCCTATATTCTCGGCTCCATCGCGCTGGCCGTCATCCTGTTCGATTCCGGCTTCGGCACGCCGATGCAGGCCTTCCGGCTGGCGGCCGTGCCCTCGCTGGCGCTCGCCTCGGTCGGCGTGCTGATCACCGCCTCGCTCTTTGCCGTTGCCGCCATGTGGCTTTTGAATTTCACCTGGCTGGAAGGTCTGCTGCTCGGCTCGATTGTCGCGTCGACGGATGCCGCTGCCGTCTTCTTCCTGCTGCGCATCGGCGGCATCAACATCCGCGACAAGGTGCGCTCGACGCTGGAAGTCGAATCCGGCACCAACGATCCGATGGCGATCTTCCTCACCATCGCCCTCGTCGAGGTGCTGGCGAGCGGCGAGCGTTATGCCGGCATCAATATCGGCATGCTCGCCATGTTCGTGCAGCAGATGGGCCTCGGCGTCATCCTCGGCCTGCTCGGCGGCATGATGATCGTGCTGATCGTCAGCAAGCTCGATACCGATCGCGGCCTGACGCCGATCTTCGTGCTGGCGCTCGCCCTTCTCGTCTTCTCCTTCACCGGCGCGGTCGGCGGCAGCGGCTTCCTCGCCGTCTATGTCGCCGGCATTTATGCCGGAAACCGCAAGATGCAGGCGATCGGCACCATCAAGCGCTTCCAGGACGGCATGACGTGGCTGGCGCAGATCATCATGTTCCTGGTGCTCGGCCTGCTCGCCACGCCATCGCAATTTCCGGTCATCATCGTGCCGGCCATCCTGCTCGCCCTCTTCCTGATCTTCGTCGCCCGGCCATTGGCGGTCTGGCTGTCGCTGCTTCCCTTCGATTACACGCAGCAGGAAATCGGCTTCGTCGCCTGGGTCGGTTTGCGCGGCGCCGTCTCCATCCTGCTCGCCATCATGCCGATCCTCGGCGGGCTGGAAAACGGCCAGATCTATTTCAATACCGCCTTCATCATCGTACTGGTCTCGCTGCTCCTGCAGGGCTGGACGATCAAGCCCGTCGCCAAGAAGCTCGGCCTGATCATTCCGCCGCGCATCGGCGCCGTCGACAAGGTCGAGGTCGACCTGCCGGGTGCTGCCAACCACGAACTGCTCTCCTACCGCGTCATCAAGGATAGTCCGGTGCTGCGGGGCGAGCGTATTCCGCGCTGGGCGACACCCTCGCTCGTCATCCGCGACGGCAAGTCGATGCGATATCAATATGCCGGGCGGCTGCGCGAGAACGATCTCGTCTATCTCTTCATCGTGCCGAGCTATTCCCGCCTGCTCGACCGGCTCTTCGCCAGCCGTGCGCCTGTCGATGAAGACGATGCCGAATTCTTCGGAGCCTTCGCACTCTCCCCCGCCCGCCCCGCCGCCGATCTCGACGCCGCCTATGGACCCGGCCTGCTCAATGAATCCGAAAAGGGCCTGACGATCGCCGAATTGATGCGGCAGCGCCTGGGCGGCAAGGCCGACTATGCCGACCGCGTCCGCCTCGGCTCGATCATCCTCATCGTCCGCGATCTCGACGAGCACGACCACATCACCTCCGTCGGCATGTCGCTCGAAGCTGTGGAGCCGGCGATCACGCTGCCAATCTTCATCAATCTCAAGGACATCATCCAGCGCATCCGCGACCGGCTGAACGGGCGCCGGAACCGCGAAACCAAGGCCGCCGAAAGCGCGCCGAAAGCGGCCGCCAGAGGCGACGAAGGCACACGCGAAAACGGCCGTTGAACGCCTTGCGTCTCGAATGATCCTTGCTATGGTCGGCGCAACTTCCGCCAACCAAGACTGGATCTGCCCATGCCTTCTTTCAAGACCCTTGACGATCTCACTGACATCCGCGGCAAGCGCGTTCTCGTCCGCGTCGACCTCAATGTTCCGGTCAAGGACGGCAAGGTCACCGATACGACCCGCATCGAGCGTGTGGCGCCGACGATTCTCGAACTGTCTGAGAAGGGCGCCAAGGTGATCCTGCTGGCCCATTTCGGCCGGCCGAAGGACGGCCCTTCGCCTGATCTCTCGCTGTCGCTGATCGCCCCTTCGGTCGAGGAAGTGCTTGATCATGCCGTGCTGACGGCCTCCGACTGCATCGGCGAGGCAGCCGCCTCCGCCGTCGCCGCGATGAATGACGGCGATATCCTGCTTCTGGAAAACACCCGCTTCCACAAGGGCGAAGAAAAGAACGACGCCGACTTCACCAAGGCGCTTGCCGCCAATGGCGATATCTATGTCAACGACGCCTTTTCCGCCGCCCACCGCGCCCATGCCTCGACCGAGGGCCTTGCTCACCACCTGCCGGCCTATGCCGGCCGCACCATGCAGGCCGAGTTGGAGGCGCTGGAAAAAGGCCTCGGCGATCCCGCTCGTCCTGTTGTCGCGATCGTCGGCGGCGCCAAGGTCTCGACCAAGATCGACCTCCTGATGAACCTCGTGAAGAAGGTCGATGCGCTCGTCATCGGCGGCGGCATGGCCAATACCTTCATCGCCGCCCGCGGCACCAATGTCGGCAAGTCGCTCTGCGAACATGATCTCGCCGAAACCGCCAAGCAGATCATGATCGAGGCCGCGACCGCCGGCTGCGCCATCATCCTGCCGGAGGATGGCGTGATCGCCCGCGAGTTCAAGGCAGGTGCTGCCAACGAGACGGTCGATATCAACGCTATTCCCGCCGATGCCATGGTGCTCGATGTCGGCAAAAAATCCGTCGAGGCCATCAACGCCTGGATCGAGCGCGCTGCAACCCTGGTCTGGAACGGCCCGCTCGGCGCCTTCGAGATCGAACCCTTCGATGCCGCAACCGTTGCTGCCGCGAAATACGCCGCGGGGCGCACCGCCGCCGGCAAGCTCACCTCGGTTGCCGGCGGCGGCGACACCGTCTCAGCCCTGAACCATGCCGGCGTTGCCGACGACTTCACCTATGTCTCGACCGCCGGCGGCGCCTTCCTCGAATGGATGGAAGGCAAAGAGCTTCCCGGCGTCGCCGTCCTCAACGGCAGATAATCGCAAAACCTGATTTGACAGGTTTTACATGTGGATAGACCGTGGAGGCCAAGCGCTTTCCGCGGTCTTTTGCTCAGCGCGCGGAAAAAATCCCAGATTTTCAAACGATTGAATTGATTTCAATCGTTTCAATGACTTAGCCTTCCATTTTCCTCTCTATAAACTTCTGTTATCGCCGTCCTATATTCTTAATCGCCGATGTTTAATGCTGTGGAGAGAACGAGATGAGCGAACGACTGGAAGACATTGCAGTGCAGATGGTTACGGGCGGCCGGGGACTGCTCGCAGCTGATGAATCGACCTCCACCATCAAGAAGCGTTTCGACACGATCAATCTCGAATCGACCGAAACGAGCCGTCGCGACTACCGGGAGATGCTCTTCCGCTCCGACGAGGCGATGAAGAAATATATCTCCGGCGTCATCCTTTACGAAGAGACGCTCTTCCAAAAGGCCGCGGACGGCACGCCTTTCGTCGATATCATCCGCGCTGCCGGTTCCATTCCCGGCATCAAGGTCGATACCGGCGCCAAGCCGATGGCCAAGTATCCCGGCGAAACCATCACCGAAGGCCTAGACGGTCTCGGCGAGCGCCTTGCCCGGTATTATGAAGCCGGTGCCCGCTTCGCCAAATGGCGCGGCGTCATCGCCATCTCATCGACGCTGCCGACCCGCGGTTCCGTCCGCGCCAACGCTCAGGCGCTTGCTCGTTATGCCGCACTCTGCCAGGAGGCCAGGATCGTCCCGATCGTCGAGCCGGAATGCCTGATGGACGGCAAGCCGGGCGACCACACTATCGACCGCTGCGCCGAAGTGACCGAATCCACGCTGCGCATCGTTTTCGAGGAACTGGCCGATGCCCGCGTCAGCCTCGAAGGCATGATCCTGAAGCCGAACATGGTGATCGACGGTAAGAATGCCCGCAAAGCCTCGGTCGCGGAAGTCGCCGAACGTACCGTGCAGGTGCTGAAGCGCACGGTTCCGTCGGCGGTTCCCGGCATTGCCTTCCTCTCCGGCGGCCAGTCGACCGAAGAGGCGAGTGCGCATCTTTCCGCCATCAATGCCACAGCAGACCTGCCCTGGTTCGTTACCTTCTCCTACGGCCGCGCCCTGCAGGACAGCGCGCTCAAGGCCTGGAACGGCAAACAGGAAAACGTCGCCGCCGGCCAGCGCGAGTTCACCCACCGCGCCGAGATGAACAGCCTCGCCGCCAAGGGCAGCTGGAAGAAAGACCTGGAAAAGGCAGCCTGATTTTTCAAGCTTGAGATTTGGGCAGGGAGCGGCAAACACAGCTTCCTGCCCTCTCATTGTCACGGCGACAAGAAACCGCTTCGTTCCTTGAAAAACCGTGATTATTCATAGCGGTCTGCCACAACGGGAGCCGCCATGAATACCCTCTCCTACGTCACTGTCGATGTCTTCACCTCCACCCGTTTCGAGGGCAACCCGCTTGCCGTCATTTCCGATGCGCGCGGTCTCAGCGATTCGGCGATGCAGAAGATCGCCACCGAGTTCAACTATTCCGAAGTCACCTTCGTGCTGCCGCCGGAAGACCCGCAAAATTCCGCTCATGTGCGCATCTTCACCCCGACGATGGAAATACCCTTCGCCGGCCATCCGAATGTCGGCACCGCCTATGTGCTCGGCCAGCAGCCAGAGATCTTCGGCAAGCCGGTCGGCGATACGCTGCGCTTCGAGGAAAAGGCCGGCATCGTCGAGGTCAGCCTGAAACGCAGCGGCGGAAAGGTTGTTGCTGCCGCCATCCGCGCACCGCAGCCGCTGACGATCGGCGATACCATTGCCGCAGAAACCATTGCGCGCTGCGTCTCGATCGATCCCAGTGTCATCGTCAGCACCACCCATGCCCCGGTCTTTGCGTCCGTCGGGTTGAACTTCGCCGTCGCAGAGCTGAACGGGCTCGAAGCACTGGCCGCTGCCCGTCCGGACCTTGCCGGTTTCCAGGGGGCGGCTGGCCGCCAGGCGACGAACGGCCACGATTTCTCGCTCTTTCTTTATGTCAGAACATCCGATGATCCCTGGCATATCCGCGCCCGCATGTTCGCGCCCCTCGACAACGTGCCCGAGGATCCGGCGACGGGCAGCGCTTCCGCCGCCCTTGGCGCCTATCTCGTCTCGCTTGCGCCAGATCGCGATATGAATGTCCGCATCACCATCGAGCAAGGTGTCGAAATGGGCCGCCGCAGCATCATCGCCCTCGATGTGGTGAAATCAGGCGGCATCGTCACCGATGTCGTCATCTCGGGAAGCTGCGTTCCCGTCATGCGCGGAGAAATCGGCTTGCAAGACTGACGGTCGCAGATCGCGCCGTACCCCAGGTAACCAGGGATTACATCAGGAAGTCGCGCGAAAGCAGTGCCAATGCCCAGACGGCAAAAGCAATCAGCGCGATCTTCCAGAAATCCATCCGTCGCCTCAGACCGGGAAGCCCGAGCGGCTTGATCAGCTGTATCGCCATGGCAAGGATGAGCAGCAAGGCTATCAGCTTTGTCATGCTTTATTTTTTCCGTTTTTCGGAATGTCACAGGACGGACATTTTTCCGCGCGAACAAGAGAATCTCGACACGCCGTAAAGACATTCCGGGGCACAATCAATCATCTTGAGGCTGGGCTGACGCCGCTCCTGCCTTATGTCCATGCAAATCGCTTAAGACCGAGTCTGGGGAAATGAAGAGAAATCTGCTGTCCGTCGCTGCGCTGCTCTTTGGCACGCTCTTCCTTTTCATGGGCAATGGCCTGCAGGGCATCCTGCTTCCCGTGCGCGGCAATCTCGAAGGTTATGCCACGACGACGCTTGGTCTGCTTGGTACGTCATGGGCTGGGGGCTTTGTCATCGGCTGCCTGGTGGCGCCGAAATTGGTGCGCCGCGTCGGTCATGTGCGCGCCTTTTCCGGCTTCATCTCGATCATCGCCATCATCGCGCTGGTCAGCGGCATCATCATCGATCCGATCTGGTGGGTGATCCTGCGCGCCGTCACCGGCTTCTCCACCGCCGGCACCTCGATGATCATCGAAAGCTGGCTGAACGAGCGCGCCAGCAACGAGAGCCGCGGTGCGATCTTCTCGCTCTATATCGGCATCACATTGCTCGGCGTCGTCGGCGGCCAGATGATGATCCCGCTCGAGGATGTGCGCACGCCTGTCTTGTTCATGATCTGCGGTATCTTCTATTGCATCGCCATGCTGCCGACGACGCTGTCGACGGCCGCTTCGCCGCAGCCGTTGAAGGCGGTGCGCCTCGATCTGCCGGCCCTCTATCGCAACTCGCCGGTCTCCTGCCTCGGCATCCTGCTCGTTGGCATCGCCAACGGTGCCTACGGCACGCTCGCTCCTGTATTCGGCGCCGGCGCCGGCCTCTCCGACACCAGCATCGCCATCATGATGAGCTCCACCATCTTCGCCGGCGCCATGATGCAGCTGCCGGCCGGCCGGCTTTCCGACCGTATCGACCGGCGCTACGTGCTCGCCGCCATGTCCGGGATCGCCGCCGTTGCCGGCCTGCTGATCTTTTTTCTCCACCCGACATCCGCCGGCTTGCTGATCGGGCTCGTTGTCCTTTACGGCGCGGTGGCCAATACGCTCTATCCGATCGCCGTCGCCCATGCGAACGACTTCGCAGCGTCGGAGGACTTCGTCAAGGTCTCTGGCGGCCTGCTGCTGCTCTACGGCATCGGCACGGTGATCGGCCCGACGATCGGCGGCCCCGTCATGTCGGTGATCACCCCGCATGCGCTTTTCCTTGTCACCGCCATCGCTCACGTGCTGATCACCGTTTATGCCATCATCAGGAGCCGTATCCGCGCCGCCGTCCCCGTCAGCGACCGCGACGCCTATACGACGATCCCGACCGGCACCTCGCCGATGCTGACACCACAGAGCATGTCGCTTGCCGATCGCGGCGCCGGCAAGGCTGCCGACACCGGAAAGTCTCCCGAAAGCGGCGATCCTGCTGTAAAGTTCGGTTAGAGCAGTTCCAGCAAAAGTGCGCAGCGGTTTTGCGTCCGGAATTGCTTTGACAGAACAGCAAAACGGAGGACGAACCATGAGCTTCATCGATGACGACCGGCCGCAGAAGAAACTCGCCCATGAGATCGGCGCCGATCTCTCCATGCTTTCGGTGGACGAGTTGAAGGCGCGGGTGGAATTGTTGAAGACGGAGATCGCCCGTCTCGAAGCCGAAGCCGCGCGCAAGGCTTCCGGGCGGCAGGCGGCGGAAAGCTTCTTCCGCTCGTGATCCGGTAAACCCCGAAAAACAAGGCTATAGGCGGATAAATGAGCCTGCCTCAAGTCTTACTTCGGTACAGTGTTAATAAAATATTAAGCTTTATAAGGTATTACTATATTCATCCGGATTTTCTCTGGATCTCAGACAGTTTTCCAAGCGGTGAATTGATCTGATTTTTCTCCCTGTTTTACCTTGAGAGCCGCTTTTGCGGCTCTTCTTTTTCCTATGCCGGCGCGTTTCCACGAAACTGTGGAGATTAACCCTTTCTTAAGAAACGGCTTGCGCATTTGGGCTAATGATACCATCTTAAAGTCATAAAGACCGGGCCTGGAAACTTTTCCGTCGGTGTCGGCGTTACCTGAATATAAAGTAGCTGCGTGCAACAGGGACTATTGCGATGTCGGAAGTTGGATTGAACACGATCAGTTTTGCGGGCCGCGCCGCTGCATCCTCGCAGTTCAAGGCACTTTATGCGGAAGGCATGTCGCTAGTCGAAGAGACCGCCGCCTATCTCGACGGCCAGGGCCGCGCAGCCTCCAAGGTTCTGCCGCGGATGGCCTCGGTTCTTTACGCCGCGGAATCGATGCGTCTCACCACCCGCCTGATGCAGATGGCCTCCTGGCTGCTGTTGCAGCGCGCCGTCAACAATGGCGAAATGTCCCGTGACCAGGTGCTGGCAGAAAAGAACAAGGTCCGCCTCGACGGCTTCAACGTCGACCGCACAGCGCCCGGCTGGGGCGACCTGCCGGAATCCTTCCGCGATCTCGTCGAGCGCTCACTGCGTTTGCAGAACCGCATTGCTCTGCTCGACCGCGAGATCTACCGCCCATCCGAAGCCGTGATCGTTCATGACAACCAGAACAGCGTCCAGGCTCAGCTTTCCCTGCTGCAGACCGCCTTCGGCAACAACTGAACGGATCTGCGAGAATTCGATAGAGACCGGCTGCGTCCTGCGCGGCCGGTTTTTTGTTGTCGTCGAACGCCGGCATGCCGACTGCATAATTCAAACTGTTCCAGCGCCGTTTGCGCGTCTGGCAAGACGCGCGGCGCTGTAAGCCACTGCACACGCAAAAAAGCCCGGCGAAACCGGGCTCTCTTCGAATTCCGTCGGGCAGAAGCGATTAGAGGCCGAGGCCGCCGAAACGCTTGTTGAACTTGGAGACGCGGCCACCGCGGTCCATGAGCTGCTGGCTGCCGCCGGTCCAGGCCGGATGCGACTTGGAATCGATTTCAAGGTTCATGACAGCGCCTTCCGAACCCCAGGTCGAGCGGGTTTCGTATTCGGTGCCATCGGTCATGACCACCTTGATCATGTGATATTCGGGATGGATGCCTGCCTTCATAACAATCTTCCTGCGATACCGGAGTTCAATTTGCCGCATGCAGTTGCGGCCAACGAACCGATTGAATAAATGAAGCCGCAGTCGTGATGGCTACGGCTTCCCATTAGGATGCGGTGCCTATACATGAAGGACGCCTAGATAACAAGAGCCAACAGGCCGCATTGCGCGGGTCCTGCGGGCGATCGGAGACGATTTGGCAGAGCAGGCACGGGCTGAAGAAAACAAAAGGCGGTCGCTGCGACCGCTCGGCAGGCTGACGCCCTATGTCATGCGTTATCGCGCCATGGTGGCCGGCGCGCTGATGTCGCTGGCGCTTGCCGCCGTCACCTCGCTGGCGCTGCCGCTTGCCGTGCGCCGCATGATCGATCACGGCTTCACTCATTCCGACGGCCGCTTCATCAACAGCTACTTCGCCATGCTGATGGTCATGGCCATCGTCCTCGCGGTCGCGAGCGCGCTGCGCTATTATTTCGTCATCACCATCGGCGAGCGCATCGTCGCCGATCTACGCCGCGATGTCTTCTCCCATGTGACGAGGCTGTCGCCCTCGTTCTTCGATGTCAACCAGTCCGGCGAGATCGTCTCGCGCCTGACTGCCGATACGACTCAGATCAAGTCCGCCGTCGGCGCCACCGCTTCGGTGGCGCTCAGAAACCTCATCCTCTGTATCGGCGCCATGGGCATGATGATCGTCACCTCGCCGAAGCTTTCGAGCCTCGTCATCGGAGCGATCCCGCTGATCGTCTTCCCGCTCGTCGCCTTCGGCCGCTCGGTGCGCAAGCGCTCGCGCGCCGCCCAGGATACGCTCGCCGACGCCTCCGCCTTCGCCAACGAGACGATCGCCGCGACCCGCACCGTCCAGGCCTTCAACGGCGAGGATGCCGCAGCGACGCGTTACGGCACCGCCGTCGAATCCGCCTATGACGCCGCCCGGGCAGCCATCCGCTCGCGCGCGCTGCTGACGGGGATCGCCATTACGCTGATCTTCGGCAGCGTCGTCGCCGTGCTCTGGGTCGGAGCCCATAGCGTTCTTGCCGGCACCCTTTCTGCCGGCACGCTCGGCCAGTTTCTGCTCTATGCCGTCATCTCCGCCGGTTCGCTGGGCGCGCTGTCGGAGGTCTGGGGCGAACTCTCGCAGGCAGCCGGCGCTGCCGACCGGCTGACCGAACTTCTCGACGAGGTTTCGCCGATTGCCGCCCCCGCCAGTCCGCAGCCGCTTCCGTCCCCTGGCCGCGGCCGCGTCGAATTCGCAGACGTGCATTTCGCCTATCCCTCGCGCCCCGGCAAATCGGCGCTGCATGGCTTAAGCTTCGCCATCACGCCGGGCGAGACCGTTGCCATCGTCGGCCCGTCCGGTGCCGGCAAGAGCACCGTCTTTTCGCTGCTGCTGCGCTTCTACGATCCGCAGCAGGGCAGCGTGAAGATCGACGGGGTCGACGCCCAGCTGACCACGCCCGACGAGCTGCGTCAGCGCATCGCCATCGTGCCGCAGGACGTCACCATCTTTGCCGCTTCGATCCATGACAACATCGCCTTCGGCCGTCCCGGCGCCTCGCGTGACGAGGTCCGCGCCGCAGCCCTTGCCGCCCAGGCCGACGAATTCATCGCCCGATTGGATAGGGGCTACGAGACGGAAGTCGGCGAACGCGGCATCACGCTCTCCGGCGGCCAGCGCCAGCGCATCGCCATTGCCCGCGCCATCCTGAAGAACGCGCCCGTGCTGCTGCTCGACGAAGCGACCTCCGCCCTCGACGCCGAAAGCGAGACGCTGGTGCAGAAAGCCCTCGACGGCCTTGTCGACGGCCGCACGACGCTGGTCATCGCCCATCGCCTGGCAACGGTTCTGAAAGCCGATCGCATCCTGGTCATGGATCAGGGCCGTGTCGTAGAGGAGGGCACGCATAAGAGCCTGATCCGCCATGGCGGTATCTATGCGCGGCTGGCACGGCTGCAATTCGACGCCGCCAACGAGGATGTACTCGCCGCCGCCAAATAGCCGGCGCGCGATTCCCCTGCCAAAAGCGACTAAAGTCTGAACCTCGCAGCACCTCTCCGCGGTTGCCTTTCGTGCAGCCTGCCCTACCCTCTTCATTCCCCGGGCTGGGGATATCGCTGTAGAAATTCTTGGGAGGAGATGGGAATGGCGCTTTCCGATATGACGCGACGTGCGGGCCTTGTGCTCGGTTTCGGTGTGCTTGCGGCCTTTGCCGCCGGCGCAACTGCCGTTGCCGCGGATTTTCCTGATCGCGCGATCACCATGGTCGTGCCCTTCGCGGCCGGCGGCTCGACCGATGTCGTTGCCCGCATCGTCGCGCAGAAGATGTCGGAGGATCTGGGCCAGCAGGTGATCGTCCAGAACGTCGCCGGCGCCGGCGGCAATCTCGGCGCCGGCAATGTCGCCCGCGCTGAACCGGACGGCTACACCATTCTGATGGGCACGGTCGCAACCCACGCCCTCAACCCGCTGATCCTCAAATCGACCCCTTACGATCCCGAGAAGGATTTCGCGCCGGTCTCGCTGCTCGTCGTCGTGCCCAACGTTCTGGTCGTCAATCCGGAATTGCCGGCAAAGACCGTGCAGGAGTTGATCGCGCTGTTGAAGGCCGAGCCCGACAAATACAGTTACGCTTCGTCGGGCAACGGTACGCCGCTGCATCTTTCCGGCGAACTCTTCAAGTCCATGGCCGGCGTCAGCATGCAGCACATCCCCTATAAGGGTGCCGGCCCGGCATTGAACGACGTCATCGGCAACCAGGTGCCGATCATGTTCGACAACCTGCCCTCTTCATCGAGCCACATCAAGGCCGGTACGCTGCGGGCGCTGGCGGTGACGACGGCCCAGCGCGCGCCCTCCTTCCCCGATGTGCCGACGGTCGCCGAGTCGGGCATACCAGGCTACGAGACCTATACATGGAACGCGCTTTTCGCCCCGGCCAAGACGCCGGACGAGGTGGTCTTGCGTCTCAATGCTTCGGCCAAAAAGGCGCTCGCCGACCCGGCCGTTGCCGAACGGATGAAAGAATTCAGCGCCACCATCGTCGGCTCGACGCCGGAAGAACTTGCCACCCATGTGAAGGCCGAACTCGCCAAATGGGGACCGGTCGTCAAGGGGGCGAATATCCAGATGGAGTGATGCCGGAGCATCATGCCTCTTCCATCGCGAGCAGGATTCGGATTTTAGGCCGGCCCGGCCTGAAATCTCTTGTTGTCGCGGCGAAGCGTCCGGCCTCTCCTTTGGTTGCCTCCAATGGAAATGGTGACAATTGGACGCTAAGCATTTCAATTCTAATTAAGGCAGTGGAAAAGCTCGCCATTTTGATCTAGCCTCCGCTACGCTGATGGTTGCAATTCAGCGTTTCGGGAGACATCCATGTATAAATTCGAAGTTTATAAGGATAAGGCCGGCGAATTCCGTTTCCGCTTCAAGGCATCGAACGGCGAAGCCATGTTCTCGTCCGAGGGCTACAAGGCGAAGGCGTCGGCCATGAACGCCATCGAATCCATCAAGAAGAACGCACCCGGCGCCGAAGTCGTCGATCAGACGAAGGCCGAATCCTGATCAGATCGGCAGGGGCGGCGTCAACGCAGCTCCTGCCCTTTCGCGCCCCTGAGCAGCGCCGGCACCCTTGAGTCTGGCTCGTTTGCTGGTGATTTTTCGGCGCCATTTTCTTTTTCGCATATTTTTTCAAAGCCATGTCGAAACGACCGATGGCCGCGTCTCATTGTTTTGGAACGGCACTCCGCTCCGCCGGGCTTTACAGCTCTCGGGATATCGGTCCCCGATACCGGCATGCCCGGATCAACGCCAACAACGAGATCAGGAGTTTTTCCATGCAATATGCTCTCATCATTCGCGAAGCCGCCGAGGATTTCGAGCGCCGCAGCGATCCGGCCTATCGAGATGGCTGGGTCGCCTACAGCAAGGCGCTTGCTCAGGCAGGGATCATGACCGGCGGCGCCGGGCTGACAGGCCCGGAGACCGGCACGATCGTACGCCGCAAAGGCGGGGAACACGATGTTCAGGACGGCCCCTATCCGGAAGGCAAGGAACAGCTCGGCGGCTTCTATCTAATCGACGTCCCCGACATCGACACCGCGCTTGAATGGGCGACCCGCGTTCCGATTTCCGACAAGGGTTCTGTCGAGGTACGCCCGCGCCTGCAGATGTGAGGCGACGATGCCGCCTGATGCCGGGCGCGCTGCCGAAAAGGTGGCGCGTCAATCCTACGGCAAGCTGATCGCTTTCCTCGCCGCCCGCTCGCGCGACGTGCCGGCGGCGGAAGACGCATTGTCGGAAGCGCTGGCCTCGGCCCTTCGCGTTTGGCCAGAGCGCGGCATTCCCGGCAATCCGGAAGCCTGGCTGCTGGTGGCTGCACGCCGCAACCTCATGCAGGCCACCCGCCACCGCACCGTCGAGGCCAAGGCGCAAACGACGATATTGATCGCCTTCGAAGAAGCGGAGGAACGCATGAACGAGGCCGGCAAGGCCGTCTTTCCCGATGAACGGCTGAAGCTGCTCTTTGCCTGTACCCATCCCGCCATCGAGAGCTCCGTGCATACGGCGCTGATGCTGCAGACCGTTCTCGGCATCGAGGCGCGAACCATCGCGCGAACCTTCGTCGTTTCGCCGGATACGATGAGCCAACGGCTGGTGCGGGCCAAGGCGAAGATTCGCGATGCCGGCATTCCGTTCGCCGTTCCGCCGCGTCCCGCCTTGCCCGGGCGGCTCGCCGCGGTGCTCTCGGCGATCTACGCCGGCTACGGCCTCGGCTGGGACGGCCTCGACGGCGAAGAAGAGCGCCATTCGCTCGCCGGCGAAGCGATCTGGCTCGGCCGAGCGCTTCTGGCGGTACTGCCGGACGAACCGGAGGCAATCGGCCTCCTCTCGTTGATGCTTCACTGCGAAGCCCGTCGCAACGCCCGGCGCGACAGCGATGGTCGATATGTGCCGCTAGACGAACAGGATACCGCTGCGTGGAACACGATCATGATCGCCGAGGCGGATTCGCTGCTACGCAAGGCCGGGAGTTTCAACCGTTTCGGCCCCTTCCAGTGCCAGGCGGCGATCCAGTCCGTGCATGCGGCGCGCCGGCTGTCGGGAAAGACCGACTGGCAGGCGTTGACAACACTCTACGCGGCGCTGGTGATGATGAAACCCACGCTGGGTGCACATGTCAGCCAGGCTGCGGTGATCGGCAGGGCGCTGAATGCGGCCGCTGGCCTGAAACGGCTCGACCAGCTCGATCCGCGCGCTGTCGCCAGCTACCAGCCCTACTGGGCGGTGCGCGCCTTTCTTCTGTCGCAGGCCGGCGACGATACCGCGGCGGCCGACGCCTATATGACAGCGATCGGCCTCAGTGACAGCCCCGCCGTCCGCGATTTTCTCGCCGGCCGGCTGAAGGAGGCGCGGCTGTAATCATTTCTCAGTGAGCTTCAGCTCGATGCGGCGGTTGGTGGCGCGCGCGTCCGGCGTATCGCCCGGCGCGATCGGCTGAAACTCGCCGAAGCCGGCGGCAACGAGCCGGTCGGCCGGCACGCCCTGCGCGATCAGGAACTTGACGACCGAGATCGCGCGCGCCGAGGAAAGTTCCCAATTGTCGCGATAGCGGCCCGTTCCGCCAAGCGGCACATTGTCGGTATGGCCGTCGACGCGCAGCACCCAGTTGATCTCCGGCGGAATTTCCTTGGCGAGATCGAGAAGGGCGGCGGCGAGCTTTGCCATCTCCGTCTGCCCCTCCGGATTGAGATCGGCGCCGCCCGAGGGAAACAGCACTTCCGACTGGAAGACGAACCGGTCGCCGACGATGCGGATATTCTCGCGGTCCGAAAGGATCTCGCGCAGGCGGCCGAAAAAGTCGGAACGGTACCGGTTCAGCTCCTGCACGCGCGCCGCGAGCGCGACGTTGAGGCGGCTGCCGAGGTCGGCGATCTTGGTCTGCGAGACCCGGTCTTTCTCCTCCGACGCCTGAAGGGCAGCTTCGACGGCGGCGATCTGGCTGCGAAGCGCTGCAATCTGCTGGTTCAGCAGTTCGACCTGGCTGAGCGCCCGCTCGCTCACCTGCTTCTGCTCGTCGAGTTCCTGCGTCATCGCACCGATCCGCTTCTGCGCTGCATCCTGACCGCCCGAACCGGCATTCAGCAGCGCCTGCAGCCGCGAACGGTCGCCTTCGGCACTGGCAAGCGAGGCCTGCAGATTGGCGACCGAATCCTGAAGATCCTGGTTGCTGCCCTTTTCGAGCGCGAGAAGCTGCGTCAGCTCGTTGATCTGGCTGTTGAGGCGATTGAGCACCTCGTCGCGTCCGGTGATCTCGCGGCTGAGGATGAACTGCCCGACGACGAAGACCGTCAGCAGGAACATGATCGAGATGAGCAGCGTCGACAGCGCGTCGACGAAACCCGGCCAATAATCCACCGTGCGTTCGCGGCGGCGGTTGCGGGCAAGAGCCATGGCTTACTTGCCCTCGCTCTTTTCTGTCTGGCTGGCGCGGTCGCGCGTGCGCTCGCCTCTCTCGCCTGCGCGCTCCTGCACGCCGATGCGTTCGGCCAGCCGGTCAAGCGTGCGGCGCATCGCCTTCGCCTCGTCCTGCTGCGCCTCGATCCAGTCGCGCAGCATCTGCTGTTCGTTGCGCATGTTCTTGACGAGGCCCTGAATGCCTTCGGCAAGGCTCGCCATGGCGGCGACGGAGCGCTGGCTGCCGGTGCCGCCGTCTTCGGAGACCTTGCGCAGATAATCGGAGAGCGCGCGCATGTCGTCCGAGGAGGCGCCGGAAACGGCGTCGAGGGCCGGGGCAAGGTCGGAGCCGACATCTGTGACCGAGGACAGCCAGTTTTCCAGTTCCATATAGAAGCGGTTCTGCGCGCGGCCGGCCTGCAGATCGAGGAAGCCGAGAATGAGCGAACCGGAGAGGCCGAGCAGCGAGGAGGAGAAGGCCTGGCCCATACCCGAAAGCGGCATGGAAAGCCCTTCCTTCAGCGCCGACAGCACATCCCCCGTGCCGTTCGAGCCGGCATCGAGCGACTGGATGACGATGCTGATCGAACCGATCGTGCCGATGAGGCCCCAGAAGGTGCCGAGCAGGCCGAGGAAGACCAGGAGGCCGATCAGGTAGCGCGAAACGTCGCGCGATTCGTCAAGGCGGGTGGCGATCGAATCGAGGATCGAGCGCAGCGCCGTCGTCGACAGCGCCACCGAGGTCTTGCGGCTGCCGATCAGCGCCCGCATCGGCGCAAGCAGCCGCGGATTGCGGCTGACCTTGTCGGCGCTGCCGGCGGCGCGGAACGAGTTGAACCAGCGCACTTCGGGGCGAAGCGCCAGCACGTGATTGAAAACAAGGATGATTCCGACCGCGAGAACGCCGACGATCAGGCCGTTGAGGCCTGGATTGTGCATGAAGGCGGTCTGCGTCTGCCGGAAGAGGATGGCGGCGATAAAGCCGACGATGACCAGGAAAAGCAGCATCGTCCAGAGGAAGGGCATGGGGCTCGAAAGCCTGTAGGCATAGCCGCCGGCCGTCTTTTCGGTGGAGCCGATCTCCGCCACATTCACATTTTCCATAGGGTCGCTGCCTCCGGAGTCATTGCTGGCGGAGACTAGAGCAACATTGTGCCGAATTGAAGTATGCCGGGGCGAAAACCGTGACTTTACAACAGCCGGATTTTCGTTCGCTTACTTGGCGGGGATCGGTCGCTTGACGACTTCGATCAGCGCCTTGTGGATGAGTTCGTTGCCGGCGACGATCGCGCCGCTCTCCAGAATGGCCGCCCCGCCGTCCCAATCGGTGACGAACCCGCCGGCTTCACGGATGAGCAGGATGCCGGCCGCCATGTCCCAGGGCGCAAGCTCCGCTTCCCAGAAACCGTCGAAGCGCCCGGCGGCGACATAGGCGAGATCGAGCGTCGGCGAGCCCAGGCGGCGGATGCCCGCCACTTCGCCCATCACGTGGCGAAGCTCGACCAGAAACTTGCCGTGATTACGCTTGCCGAGCGCCGGCACGCCGCAGCCGATGACGCAATCCGACAACACGCGGCGCGCAGCGACGCGCAGGCGCCGGTCGTTGAGGAAGGCGCCGCCACCGCGCTCGGCTGTATAGAGCTCGTCGGTCGCCGGATTGAAGACGACGGCGGCAACGATCTCGCCGTTGCGTTCGAGCGCGATCGAAACAGCGAAGGCCGGAATGCCGTGCAGGAAGTTCGTCGTGCCGTCGAGCGGGTCGACGATCCAGCGGTGCGCGCCGTCCGTACCCTTGATCTCGTCGCTCTCCTCGCCGAGAAAACCATAGGTGGGACGCGCCTTGAGTAGTTCTTCCCGAACGATCTTTTCGGCCTTGCGGTCGGCAGTGGAAACGAAATCGCCGGGTCCCTTCACCGAAACCTGCAGGTTCTGTACTTCGCCGAAATCACGTCCCAGCGATTTTCCTGCCTTGAGGGCAGCCTGAACCATGACATTGAGAAGAGCTGAACGGGCCATCGGCGCATTTTTCCTTGGGACTGATACGGGGCGCGCACTGCCAGGGGCGGGAAATGTCCCTGAACATGCATGACAGGCAGCGCTGCAAAGATTGGCGGCCTCAAGACCACAAAATCAGGGAAATTTCAAGGGGAGGCGCGCATGGCTGCCCTGCGACACCGGAAACCGCCGATTATGCTGAACGGATTAAATCCGCGCCACCTTCCGGGACCGCCCGTTTTACGTGGTTTCCCTCGAAACTCATCTCAGAATTTCTGCTGCGTTATCAGCACTTCGCGAGCGATCTGATCGAGCGGCAGGATACGGTCGACACCGCCCTTGGCGATCGCCTCCTTCGGCATGCCGAAGACAACCGAACTCGCCTCGTCCTGCGCCACCGTGTAGGCGCCGGCCTGATGCATTTCCAACATGCCGCGCGCGCCGTCATCGCCCATGCCGGTCATGATGATGCCCATGGCATTCGAGCCCGCCGAGCGCGCCGCCGAGCGGAAAAGCACGTCGACGGAAGGCCGATGGCGCGACACCAGCGGTCCGGTCTTCACGCTCACATAGTAGCGCGCACCCTGGCGTTCGAGCAGCATGTGTTTGTCGCCTGGCGCGATCAGCACATGGCCGCGCAGCACCGGATCGCCATCGACGGCTTCCTTGACCTCGACCTCGCAGAGCCCGTTCAGCCGCTTGGCGAAGGCGGCGGTGAATTTCTCCGGCATATGCTGGACGATCACCATGCCGGGTGCATTGGCCGGCAGCTCCTCCAGGAATTCGCGCAGCGCCTCGGTGCCGCCTGTGGAGGCGCCGACACAGACGACCATCTCCGTCGTCTTCGCCATGGCCCGCCCCGTCGGCGGCGGCAGCATCACATCCGCCGTCAGCTTCTTGGTCGGCCCTTCCGAAGCCGAGCGGATGGTTCCGGCGGCGCGGCGCACCGTGGTAAGCCGCGCATGCGAGGCGCTCTTGACCACTTCGCGAATGCGCATCGCATCGTCGGCAAGGCTGTCGGCGGCGCCGATCTTCGATTTCAGGATGACGTCGACGGCGCCGGCCTCCAGCGCCTGGATCAGCGTTTCCGAACCCGCTTCCGTCAGCGACGAGCACATCACGACGGGGATCGGCCGCTGCGACATCAGCTTGCGCAGGAAGGTAATGCCGTCCATGCGCGGCATTTCCACATCGAGCGTGATGACGTCGGGGATCTCTTCCAGCAGCTTCCGTGCCGCCACGAAGGGGTCGGATGCGACCGCCATGATCTCGATATCGGGATCCTGCTCCAAGACATGGGTCAGTGTCTGACGGACGCTGGCAGAATCGTCGATGATCAGAACGCGGATTTTTTTAGCCATGAATGCTCCTAGAGCATGATGCCGAAAAGAATTGGCAATTTTCGGACGACATCATGCTCTAACTCTTTAGTGACACAAAGAGATAGAGCACGCCCGTGATTGGAAGAAAACGGACATGCTCTAGATGCGCTGAAACACGGTATTCGAGACCTGTTTCAATGGCAGGTCGAAGCCGGTGATCGATTCGGAATGACCGATGAACATGTAGCCGCCCTTCGCCAGGCAGTCGCAGAGGCGGTTGAGCACGCCGGCCTGAGTCTGCTTGTCGAAGTAGATGAGCACGTTGCGGCAGAAGATGACGTTCATCGCCTCGCCGATCGGGTATTTCTCGTCCATCAGGTTCATGCGGGCAAAACCAATCTTGCTGCGCAGTTTCGGCGTGATGCGCACCTCCCGCCGATCCGGCTGCTTGGCCGTCAGCACGTATTTGCGCTGCAGGTCACGCGGCACGGGCGCGATGAGGTCTTCCGGGTAGATGCCCCGGCGCGCCGTCTGCAGCACGTCGGTGGAAAGGTCGGTGGCAAGCACGCTGTAGGAGACGTCGTTGCGGCCTTCGGTGAATTCCGCCAGCACCATCGCCATCGTATAGGGTTCAGCTCCTGTCGAGCAGGCCGAACTCCAGGTGCGGATGGTCCGCACGCCGCTGCTGGCGATCACCGGCAACGCCACGCTCTGCAAGTAATCGAAATGCTTGGCTTCGCGGAAGAAGTCGGTCTTGTTCGTCGTCACCACGTCGATCAGGTAGACGGTTTCCTGGGCGAGGCCGTCGTGATTGAACAGGAAGTCGCAATAATCGTCGAAGGTCGAATGGTTGGTTGCGCGAAGGCGGCGCCTTAGCCGCCCTTCGAGCATCGTCAGCTTGGTCGGCGGCATCTTGATGCCGCTATAGTCGTAGATGAACCGGGCAAGCTTGTCGAAATTACGCTTGCTGATCCGGTCCCCCGGCAATTGGGTTTCCACCGCTGCTGCCATACTCATAGAACGCCGTACTCCAAGTTGATGCGCGGGTCAGGCCGCCGATTGCAGTGCCGAGGCGTCCTCGCGCGACAGCAACCGGGCAAGATCGATGATGACGACGAAACCGTTTTCACGGCGAACGACGCCGGCGATATAGTCCGAGCGCCAGCGCACGCCGATATCAGGCGCCGCCTCGATCTGCTCGCGCCGGAACGGCGTCACCTCGAAGACGCGATCGGCGACGAGGCCGAGCGTCAGCAGCCGGGTTTCCATCGGCACGTCGAGGACGAGCACCCGCGTATGCGGCGTCGGCACGGTCTTCGTCATGCCGAGCTTCAATCGAAGATCGATCGTCGGCACGCCCTGTCCGCGCACGTCACGCAGACCGAGCAGATAGTCGGGACCATTCGGAATCTTGAAAGCTTCCGCATAGTCGAGGATTTCCCGTACCACCTCAACCGGCACGGCGAAGATCTCCTCGCCGAGGCTGAAGGTCACGAATTGCGCTTCCAGGGATGTCGTGGCCATGATCATGCACTTTCCTTGAATTCGGCGTCGCCATCGTCGGGACCGCCCATGGAGAGATCGAGAGCGAAGCCTTTTACCCGTGCCTGTTGGCCTGCGACGCTGTTGGCGGCCGGCTTCTTGGCGGTGGGCTTGCGGCCGGCGACGGGCGCCGGGCTGCGGACCGTCACCCTGGCGGCCGGCGTGCGGGACTGGCGATTGCTTGCCGTATCGACCTTGAAGAAGGCGATCGAAGCCTGCAGCTCTTCCGCCTGCGAGGCAAGCTCTTCGGAGGTCGCCGACATCTGCTCGGAAGCGCCGGCATTTTGCTGCGTCACCTTGTCGAGCTGCTGGATCGCTTCATTGATCTGCGAAGCGCCGACATCCTGCTCGCGGCAGGCGGCGCTGATTTCGGAGACCAGTTCCGCCGTCTTGCGGATATCGGGCACCAGCCGGCCGAGCATATCGCCGGCTTCCTGAGCAGCCTTGACCGTATCGCCCGACATGGCGCTGATTTCGGCGGCAGCCGACTGGCTGCGTTCGGCAAGCTTGCGCACTTCGGAGGCGACGACCGCAAAACCCTTGCCGTGTTCGCCGGCACGCGCTGCCTCGACGGCGGCGTTCAAAGCCAAGAGATCGGTCTGACGGGCGATTTCCTGGACGATGCCGATCTTTTCGGCGATGGTCCGCATCGCCTGTACGGCGCGCGTCACCGCATCACCGCTGGCTTCCGCATCCTTGGCCGACTGACGGGCGATCTTTTCGGTCTGAGCCGCGTTGTCGGCGTTCTGCTTGATATTGGCGGCCATCTCTTCCATCGCGGCGGAGGCTTCTTCGGCCGACGCCGCCTGTTCGCTGGCGCCCTGCGAGACCTGCTCGGAGCTCGAGGACAGTTCCTGGCTGCCGGCCGAAACATTTTCGGCGGCCGCGACCGCATCGGCGACAACGCCACGCAGGCGCTCGACCATCTGTTCGAGCGCAATGCCGAGCGTGTCCTTCTCCGAAAGCGGTTTCGGGGACACCGTGAGGTCGCCATTCGAAATCTGGTTGGCGATCGCAGCGGTGTTACGGAGATTGGCCGTCATCCGGCTCATCGAATGGACGAGATCGCGGATCTCGTCATTGCTCTTATGCTCGATATTCTGTTCGAGGTCGCCGATGCTGACGGCATCGGCAAGATTGACGGCGCGCTTCAGGCCGCGGGAGATATTGAGCAGGATCCAGATCGCGGCAACCGACGAAAGGATGATCAGACCGATCGTCATCATGACGAGCATATTGCGCGACTGGGCATACTGGTCGTTGGTGGCGGCGTCGGTTTCGGCGACGTTGCCGGTTACCGTGTCGTTCAGCTTGGTGAGGATGCCGAGCAGCTGGGTCGTCACCAACTGGCCTTCGCCCATCGAAATGACCCCGGCCTGAGCGTTGGATTCGGTGGTGTTCTGCGTGGCGAGATCGGCGACACGATCCTGCAGCGCCGTCCACTTGCCATAGAGCTCGCCAAATTGTGCCATGCCGGCCTTGATCTCCGGATCGTCGGAGGCGGCAAGGCGGCCCTGGAGCGTTTTGATGAGCTCACGCTGCTGCGAGATCTCGTCGACATAGCCGGTGATCTTGCTGGCGTCGGTATTGATGATCGCATCCTTCTCGGCGCGGATGGAGCGCATCACGGCATCGGAAAGATCGCCGGAATCGCGCAGGTTGGCGACCGGACCGGCAACCATGACCGAGATGTCGCTGTTCAGCGACGAGAGATTGTAGATCGAAAGACCGGCCATGGCGCAGGTCAGGAGAACGATGAAACCGAACACCAGGCTCAGTTTGAGTTTGATTGTGAAGCGCATATCCAAGCCCTCGTTGGTACTGCGGCGGATATCCCGCCAGGTCGCACATCGTGCCGTCGTGAAAACGCTTCATGCGTCACCGGCGGAGCCGGCATGACCAGGTGCGTCCATGCACCGGTTCAATCGAGGGGCCGCTGTTCACCGCGGCCCCACCTCCTGCATCCGAAAAGCCCTATGCGCTTTCCCGGAATTCATCGTCTGACGTATCCGGCCCGCCCATCGACATGTCGAGGGCAAACCCCTTGGCGCGGGCCTGCTGGCCTGCGATGCTGTTGGCGGGAGACGCCTTGCCGGCGGGCTTGCGTGTTGCGGCCGGAGCCGGGTTGCGCGTGGTCATCTTGACCGGAGCGCGACCCTGACGACCGCTCACCACCGCCTTGCTGCCTGCCATATCGACCTTGAAGAAGGCAATCGAGGCCTGCAGTTCTTCCGCCTGAGCCGCGAGCTCCTCGGAGGTCGCCGACATCTGCTCGGAGGCGCCGGCATTCTGCTGCGTCACCTTGTCGAGCTGCTGGATCGCTTCATTGATCTGCGAAGCGCCGACATCCTGTTCGCGACAGGCGGCACTGATCTCGGCGACCAGTTCCGCCGTCTTGCGGATATCGGGCACCAGCCGGCCGAGCATATCACCGGCTTCCTGGGCAGCGATGACGGTATCGCCCGACATGGCGCTGATTTCGGCGGCGGCCGACTGGCTGCGTTCGGCAAGCTTGCGCACTTCCGAGGCGACGACCGCAAAACCCTTACCGTGCTCACCGGCGCGTGCCGCTTCGACGGCAGCGTTGAGCGCCAGCAGATCGGTCTGCCGGGCGATTTCCTGGACGATCCCGATCTTCTGGGCGATCGTGCGCATGGCCTCGACGGCACGGGCAACGGCGTTGCCGCTCGTCTCCGCGTCCTTGGCGGATTGACGGGCGATCTTCTCCGTTTGCGCTGCGTTGTCGGCGTTCTGCTTGATGTTGGCGGCCATCTCTTCCATCGAAGCGGAAGCCTCTTCGGCGGACGCCGCCTGTTCGCTGGCGCCCTGCGACACCTGCTCGGAGCTCGAGGACAATTCCTGGCTGCCGGCCGAGACGCTCTCGGCGGCCGAGATCGCATCGGTGACGACGTCGCTCAAACGCTCGACCATCTGTTCGAGCGCAATGCCGAGCGTGTCCTTCTCAGAAAGCGGCTTCGGCGACACCGTCAGGTCGCCGTTTGCGATCTGCGTGGCGATATCGGCGGTGACGCGAAGATTGGCCACCATGGTCTGCATGGCGATGCCGAGCGTGTCCTTGGCTGAAAGCGGCTTGACCTCGACGGAGAGGTCGCCCTCGGCGATCTGGTTGGCAACATTGGCGGTCGCGCGCAGATTGGTCACCATGCCGAGCATGGCATAGCCGAGCGCATCCTTGTCGGAGAGCGGCTTCGGCGTGACGCTGAGGTCACCGTTCGAAATCTCGTTTGCGATCTCCGCGGTGTTACGGAGATTGTCCGTCATGACATTGATCGTATTGACCAGATCCTTGATCTCGTCGTTGCTCCTGATCTCGACCTTCTGGTTCAAGTCACCGATGGCGACGGCGCTGGCGACGCTCATGATCTTGCGCAGGCCGCTGTTGACGCCGAGCGCGATCCACAGTGCAGCGGCGAAAGCGATGAGAGAAGCTCCGATAGCAATACCGATCAGCATGTTCTTCGTCGAACTATAAAGAGTGTCGGTATCGTTGTCGGCCTGCGCCATCGCCTTCTGCTGAAGCGTGACGAGCGCATCGAAAACCTCTTCCAGTTCCATGACGAGGGCGCGCACCTCTCCCGACGAAAGCGCTATAGCCCCGGCCCTGTCGCCGCCTTCCTGGATGGCGGCCACCTTGTTGGAGTCTTCACCGAAACGTTTGGCCAATTCGACCAGCCTGTCCCAGATGGGCTTACCCTCGGCAGTTGCGAGCTGTTGGCCGGTTGTCGCGAGCATAAGCATTTCTTCCATGCTCTTCGCCGAGTTCTGGTAGTCTTTCCTGACCCCTTCCGAATCCATTTCCAGAAGGGCATTCTTCTGCCAGCGAACGGCATTGAGCTCGGCGGTCTTTGCCTCCAGAGCCAGTTCCAGCCTCTTTGCCGGGCCTGAAATAACGTTGCCGACGGCATCGTTCAGCGAGCCAAGGCTGAAGATTCCATAGACAGCGCTGCCAACCAACAACAATATGACAAAGCCGAACGCGGCTGCGAGTTTAAGTTTGATCGTAATACGCATCTCAATATTCCTCTCTGAGAGCGAGGCATTAAATATGGTCCAGGCGGCGCGGCATCATGCAGCAAAGAAATTCCGGCAGGCGAAAACATGCCAAAGAAGGAAATGAACATACTTCCGTGTAGCTCCCCCGAGCCGGACGTATGTGCCGCGGGCCAGCCGGCCGGCCCACGACGGTTGCGAAGGGGGATAGCGCTCACGCGCTCTCCCTAAACTCGTCATCAGCCGTGTCGGGACCGCCCATCGACATGTCGAGAGCAAATCCCTTCACGCGAGCCTGCTGGCCTGCGACCGTATTGGCCGGCGTCTTGCCGACCGGTTTGCGCGGTGCCGCCTGAGCCCGGCTGCGGACGGTGAGTTTTGCGGCCGGCGTGCGGTCGCGGCGCCCACCCGCCATATCGACCCTAAAGAAAGCGATCGACGTCTGCAGTTCTTCCGCCTGGGAGGCGAGCTCCTCGGAGGTCGCCGACATCTGCTCGGAAGCGCCGGCATTCTGCTGCGTCACCTTGTCGAGCTGCTGGATCGCCTCGTTGATCTGGGCCGCCCCGATATCCTGTTCGCGGCAGGCTGCACTGATCTCGGAGACCAGTTCCGCCGTCTTGCGGATATCGGGCACCAGCCGACCGAGCATGTCGCCGGCTTCCTGGGCGGCCGTCACGGTATCGCTCGACATGGCGCTGATTTCGGCAGCGGCCGACTGGCTGCGTTCGGCCAGCTTACGCACCTCCGAGGCGACGACAGCAAAACCCTTGCCGTGTTCACCGGCACGGGCAGCTTCGACGGCGGCGTTCAAAGCCAGCAGATCGGTCTGCCGGGCGATTTCCTGGACGATGCCGATCTTCTGGGCGATCGTGCGCATGGCTTCGACAGCGCGGGAAACCGCCTCGCCGCTGGCTTCGGCATCCTTGGCCGACTGGCGGGCAATCTTTTCGGTCTGGGCAGCGTTGTCGGCGTTCTGCTTGATGTTGGAAGCCATCTCCTCCATCGAGGCGGAAGCCTCTTCGGCCGACGCCGCCTGTTCGGTGGCGCCCTGTGAAACCTGTTCCGAGCTCGCCGAAAGTTCCTGGCTGCCGGAGGAGACGTTCTCGGCGGCCGAGATCGCGTCAGCGACGACGCCGCGCAGGCGCTCGACCATCTGCTCCAGGGCAAGACCCAGCGCATCCTTGTCGGAGAGCGGCTTCGGAGACACCGTCAGGTCGCCGTTTGCGATCTGATCGGCGATGCCGGCGGTGGTTCGCAGGTTGGAGATCATGCTCTGCATCGCGATGCCGAGCGTATCCTTGTCCGAAAGCGGCTTGGCGTCGGTGCTGAGGTCGCCCATGGCGATCTGGTCGGCAAGGGCTGCCGTGGCGCGCAGATTGGCGGTCATGGTATTGACCGTGTTGATGAGATCCTTGATCTCGTCATTGGTCTTGACGTCGACCCTCTGGTTGAGATCACCGATTGCGACGGCGTTTGCGACGGTCGTGATCTTCCGCAAGCCGTTGTTGATTCCGAGCGTGATCCACAATGCGGCGCCGAGTGCGACGAGCACGGCGATGCCGGAAGCAGCAGTGAGGATCAGCTTGGTCGAATTATAAAGATCGGTGTTCGAGTGGTTGGTTGCCTGCATGCCCTTGCGCTGGATCTCCGTAAGGGCGGCGATTGCATCGCCCATGTCATTGGTCATCGCTCGAAGGTCGCCGAGTGAAAGCGCCAGCGCGCCTGATTTTTCGCCCTTCGCGTCAAGTTGCTGCAACTCAGTGGATTTTTCACGGAATTTCCCACCGACCGTCCTCAGCTTTTCCCAATGAGGCTTGCCTTCGGCGGTGGCGATGGCAAAACCGGCGTCGACAGCGTCGAACATGGCCTGCAGGTTCTGATCGGCTTCCTTGTAGAAAGCGGCGGCCGCGTCGGGATCCGTGGAAAGCAGCGCGTTCTTCTGAGCGCGGATGGCGTTGACTTCGGCGACATTGGCATTCAGCGCCAGTTCCAGGCGGCGCATCGGGCCGTCGATCATATTGCTGCTCGCCTCGTTCAAGGTGCCGAGGCTGAGGCTTCCATAAACCGCGATGCCGATCAGCAGCAGCGTCATGATGCCGAAGGCAAGACCCAGTTTGAGTTTAATGGTGAAACGCATGTGATACCCCCGATTTGCGGTCAAAACGAATGGAGAGAGACATGTCCCCTTGGCGGGACGTCGAGCTTGGAACTGATGTGTTGAAACGGGGAAAAGCGATTGCATTCACTTCCCGGCAGCCGGACATCTATCCATCGCAGCGCCAACGCCTACATGCGTTGGGGGATATTCCCTCCTCGGGCCGCCGGAGCAGCCCGAGGGATCACATTGAGGGCAGGAGCGCTTATGCGCTCTCCCTAAAGTCGTCGTCGCTGGCGTCTGGACCGCCCATCGACATGTCGAGAGCAAAGCCCTTGAGACGCTGCTGCTGAGCCGAAACCGTCTGGCCGCGACCCTGTCCATGGCCTTGCGGGGCGGATTTGCGGACAGCGGCCGGGGCTTTGACCACCTTGGCCGAAGCTTTTGGCTGTGCCTTCTGGGCGCCGGGCCGCGCACTACCCGCCGTATCGACCTTGAAGAAGGCGATCGAGGCCTGCAGTTCTTCGGCCTGGGAGGCGAGCTCCTCGGAGGTCGCCGACATCTGCTCGGAGGCGCCGGCATTCTGCTGCGTCACCTTGTCGAGCTGCTGGATCGCCTCGTTGATCTGCGAAGCGCCGATATCCTGTTCGCGGCAGGCTGCACTGATCTCGGAGACCAACTCTGCCGTCTTGCGGATGTCGGGCACCAGCCGGCCAAGCATGTCGCCGGCATCGGCGGCGGCCTTGACCGTATCGCTCGACATCGAGCTGATTTCGGCGGCGGCCGACTGGCTGCGTTCGGCAAGTTTGCGAACCTCGGAGGCGACGACCGCAAAACCCTTGCCGTGTTCACCGGCACGGGCAGCTTCGACGGCAGCGTTGAGCGCCAGAAGATCGGTCTGACGGGCGATTTCCTGGACGATGCCGATCTTCTGGGCGATTGTGCGCATGGCGTCGACGGCACGCGTCACCGCTTCACCGCTGGCTTCCGCGTCCTTGGCCGACTGGCGGGCAATCTTTTCCGTCTGGGCGGCGTTGTCGGCGTTCTGTTTGATGTTGGCGGCCATCTGCTCCATCGAGGCCGACGCCTCTTCGGCCGACGCCGCCTGTTCGGTGGCGCCCTGCGAAACCTGTTCCGAGCTCGCCGAAAGTTCCTGGCTGCCAGAGGAGACGTTGTCCGCGGCCGACAATGCGTCGGCGACGACGCCGCGCAGGCGTTCGATCATCGTATTGACATTGCCCAGAAGCTCGCCGATTTCGTCATGGCTGGTGATATCGGCCATCTTCGTCAGATCGCCCTCCGACACCTCGCGAACCACGGTGTTGGCGCGGTTGAGTCCCTTGCTGATCGTGCTGGCGATCCAGAAGGCGGTGACAGCAGCGATCAGCAGCGCGACGGCGGCGACTGCCATCATCGTCGTGCGGGTCGTCGTGTACTGCGCTTCGGCGCCGTCATCGGCAGCCTTCATACGCTGCTTTTCAAGTGCCAGGATTTCGCTGAGTGTCGAGTCGATGTCGTTGGCAGCGGCCCGGGCCGTCGAGACGGAGATGGCATTTGCGCCTTCGGCATTGCCGGCCTTCACATATTCGCGGATCTGATCGTCGGCCGCATTGAAGGTCTTGGACAGCTCGGCGATGCGTGCCCAGCGCACTTTGCCCTCTTCCGTTGCCAGCGCCAGCACATGGCTGAAGGCGTCGGCGAATTCCTTGCGGGCCTGATTGCCCTTGGCGATTGCCCCGGCCGACTCGTCTGCGGTCCGGGCGGTGAGCAGGTTCTTCTGCTGGCGGATGGCCTCGAGCTGGGCGATATTGATCTGCTGCGCGAGATCGAGGCGGGCTGCCGGGCCGGAGAGAAGCTTATCGATCGTGTCGTTCAGCGATCCAAGGCTGAGGACACCGTAAGCGGCGGTGCCCATGAGCATCAGAATGATGAAGGTGAACGCGGTCACCAGTTTCGTCTTGATTGTCAGTCGCATGGTCCAAACCCCTCGTTGAATTCATCCGGCCTCAATTAACGGCCCCCGCCGCATCGCGCCTGGATGAGAAAATCGCCTGCAGATTAGGGAGAATGATGAATTCTCCGCCCCTTTTCACGAGGCAGTTGATGTAGTCGGCGCGCCAGCGCATACCGACGCTCGGTGGTGCCTCGCTCGCGGTCTTTGCAAGCGTCGTCACTTCGTTCACCTTGTCGGTTCTGAGGCCGACGAGCGTCTGCTCGCCCTGCAGATCGATCTCGATGACGATGATGCGGCTGTCGATCGTCGCTTCTGCCGCTTCCATCCCGAAGGCGAGGCGCAGATCGGCGAGCGGAATGACCTTGCCGCGAAAGTTGATGACGCTGGCGACGAAGGGCTGGCTGCCCGGTACCGCTGTTTCAGGGAGCAGGTCCAGGATTTCCTGGACGATGACCGCTTCCAGCGCGAAGGTTTCGCCGTTGAGATCGAAGGTCAGGACCTCCACTTCCTCGGCATAACTCCAGTGATTGTCAAATCGTTCGGCTGCTGCTGTTGCACTCATCCTGCTACACGCAATTGCGCCTCCTGTTGCTGACCCGCGGCAACCAGGTGCCCGACGTCGAGAATGAGAGCGACGCTGCCGTCGCCGAGAATGGTGGCGCCCGAGAAGGTCGCAACGTTATTGTGCAGTTTCGACATCGACTTGATGACCGTCTGGTGGTCGCCGATGATCTGGTCGACGACGAGGCCGACACGCTCGGTGCCGGTCGAGATGACGACGACCTTCTGGTGCACGTCGGGCTTGGTGCCGGTGCGGAAGAGATCGCGCAGGCGCAGGAACGGCACCAGGCTGTCGCGCAGTGAGATGAAGCTGCGGCCGCGCGAACGGAGATCTTCCTCGAGCGACAGTTCGAGGCATTCCTCGACCGCCGAGAGCGGGATGACGTAGCGGCCGGAACCGACCCGCACCAGCAGGCCATCGATGATGGCAAGCGTCAGCGGGATGCGCAGCGACACTTCCGAACCCTGTCCGGGCACACTGACGATGTCGATTGCGCCGCGAAGCGCTTCGACCGTCTTCTTGACCACGTCCATGCCGACCCCGCGGCCGGACAGATTGGTGATCGCCGCGGCTGTCGAGAAGCCGGGGGCGAAGATCAGTTGCAGCAGCTCGGAGTCGGAAAGCGGCTGCCCGGGGTGGATGAGGCCGGAAGATTCCGCCTTGGCGCGAACCCGGTCACGATTGATGCCGCGGCCGTCGTCCTTGATCGAGATGATCACCTCGCCACCGGCCTGGCGGGCCGAAAGCGTCACCGTGCCGGCTTCGGTCTTGCCGGAGGCAAGTCGATCGGCCGGCGTTTCGAGGCCGTGGTCGATCGAGTTGCGCACCAGATGCACCAGCGGATCGGCCAGGCGCTCGATGACCGTCTTGTCGACTTCGGTGCTCTCGCCCTCCGTCACCAGCTCGATCACCTTGCCGGTCTCGCGGGCGAGATCGTGGACGAGGCGGCGGAAGCGAGAGAAGAGGGTGGCGACCGGCACCATGCGCAGCACCATCATCGTGTCGCGCAATTCGCCGGAGAGGCGTTCGATTTCTTCCGAGACGGAGCGCAGCGCGATATCGGTGCTGGCGCCGGCGAGCTGGCTGAGGCGCGATTGCGCAATGACGAGCTCGCCGACGCGGTCCATCAGCTCGTCAAGACGTTCGGCCGGAACGCGGACGTTCTCGGCCGCCTTCGCCTGGCTGACGGCAACGGGCGCCTCGCGCTTGGCCGGAACCGCCTCGACAGGACGGAATTCCGGAACGGCGGCCGGCGGAGCGGGCGCCGTCGATGCCGCGGCGGCAGTTGCTGGTGCTGCCTTTTCCTCGATGGCCGCGACCGTTGCCGCTGCCGGTGCGTCGGTTTCCTCGACGCTGAGTTCCATATCATCGAGCACGAAGATGAAGACGTCGTCGATCGCCGAACGGTCCTGATCACTCACCAGCGTCACGTCCCAGGAGATATGGAGTTCCGTCGGAGTGAGCTCGTCGAGCGGCGGAATGGCCGAGCTATTGGCGCGCACGGTGCATTCGCCGAGATCGCGCAGTTCGTCCAGCAGGCCGAGCGGATTGGTGCCGTTGGCCATCGAATTGGCGGGCAGGCTGAAGCGAATGCGCCAGCTGTTCTTCTTCTTCGCCGGTGCCTCGCGCACGGCCATGGGTGGGGGAACGGCGACCGCAGGGGCAGCTACCGCTGCCGCCTTGCCGCCGACGGCGGCCTGCAGCTGCGCCAGAAGCTTATGTCCGGTATCGCCGTGATCGGCGTCCGGCTGGTCGACCAGGGCGCGCATATGGTCCTGGGCGGCGAGAACGGCGGCGACGAGTTCGCTGGTCGCTGCGACCTCACCCTTGCGGACGCGGTCGAAGGCTGTTTCGCAATGATGGGTGAAGGCGGCGAGCGCCTCGAAACCGAACATCGCGCCAGAGCCCTTGAGCGTGTGGAGCCCGCGGAACACGGCGTCGACGAGATCCCTGTTGTCGAGTTGGTGGGTCAGGTCGAGAAGACCGGCCTCGATCGCTTCGAGGCATTCGGCGGCCTCCATGCGGAATACGGCGACAGGATCGATCGTGCTCATCGTCCGAGAACCTTTTTCACGATTTTCACCAGACTTTCGGGGTCGAACGGCTTGGTCAGCCAGCCGGTCGCGCCGGCGGCCTTGGCACGCGCCTTGAGATCGGCATCCGATTCCGTCGTCAGGAAGATGATCGGAACGCCGGCCTGCGCCGGCAGCTTGCGAAGCTCCTCGATCATCGTCAGCCCGTCCATGACAGGCATGTTGAGATCGGTCACGATCAGATCGAAGGTGCTGCCCTTGGCCGTCGCGAGGCCCTCTGCCCCGTTGACTGCCTCGGTGACGCTATAGCCGGCATTGGTCAGCGTGACCTTGGTAGTCAGACGAATGCTGGCGGAATCGTCGACGGTCAGGATATTTGCACTCATAACGTTACCTCTTTATGCAACCAGAAATTTGCATCTTCTTGATCGAAAGATTCGATGAAACCGGCGCGCTCAAGTACCTTCAGGACCGAACCGCTGGCCGGCGAAGAAAGTTTGAACGTCTTTCCTTTGGATTTTGCTTGGCGGCGCGAGGATTCGATGAGTTGAACGAAACTCAGATCCGCTTCCGCGCCTTCCGGAATGCTGATGATGATTGAATCACGACTATGAAATTCATCAGTAAGCTTGGAATATAGTTCTGAAACGTTGCGAATGCTGAGCACATCCGGCAAATTTATAGATTCGTAATATTGCTTCGGAGTATCCAATGCAGCCTCCTGGGCCAGAGAAATACTTGATGACCCTAAAAGGACTCTCACGGCAGCGTTAATGCGGGGTAAACAGCGGTTGTAGGAAACTGCCGTATAACGAGTCCCGAGACTCCCAATTCTCATCCGAGATAAGTTGTATTTTATTCTCCAAAATTAGAAATAAATAAAGTAAAAACAGTGTGTTAAATTGTATTTCTCGACCCTGACACTTTGCCGTGGGTCGCATCGACATCTTTCGTTAATCACAACGCTGGCGAGTCCGGCGCGTTTACCGGACGTTTCCATCCTGCCCGTAAAAATAGAATTGAATTGCCTGTATTTTAAGAAAAGGTATAAAATTGGCACACGCTCTGGTATCGCCGAACGCTGCAGCCTACTCGTCGGGGCGGGACATCAGCCGGACCTTGGAATCCGCCCGCAACCAGGTCGAGGAACGTTTCCTCGAAGGCGGCACCGTACTGCTGTCGGTGATGGATGTCCTCAACCGCCTGTTGAACTCGCTTGAGAGTGTGACCACGGCGCTCGACAACAAGGAAGCCAGCGATACCACCGCCGATCTCCGCGCCACGGTGGAGAGCCTCAAGGCGTTGCCGGTCACCGAGGAAAACCGTCAGCAGGCGTTGGTCTCGCTGGCGCATACCGGCAGGGAACTGCGCAAGCACGTTTCCGACATGCAGGAGACGATGCGTTATCTCAGAACCTTCGCCGTGACCGTGAAGATCACCGGTGCCGGCCTTGCCGAATTCGCCGGCTTCGCCCAGGAGATCCTCGAACGCATCTATTCCGGCACCGACGAAGTCAACCGTTTCGCCACGCATCTCGATAGCCTCGACAAGGAGGTCAAGCTCGCCGCCTCCTTTGGCGCCAGCGTTTCCAAGGGTTATGCCGAGACCGTTCCGGCCGTCGCCGCAGCCCTGCGCGATGATGCCGCCAAGATCGCCGCACACCGCAAGGATCTCGGCGTCATCGCCCGCGAGGTCGGCGCGATTGCCCGCGATGTCCAGAGCAAGGTCGGCTCGACGCTGTCTGCCCTGCAGATCGGCGACATCACCCGCCAGCGCATCGAGCATGTGCAGGCCACCTTTTCGTCGCTCGACGATTTTTTTGCCGGCGAGGATGGTGCAAGGCTCGACGCCGGCGCCCGCCAGCGTCTTCAGAACGTCATTCACCATCTAACCGCAGCGCAGATGCGTGACATGTGCGCCAATTTCCAGCGGGATTCAGAGAATGTCGTCAAGACGATCGCGAGTTTCGGACACGACATGCGGGAGATCCTCAAGCTTCGCGATCAGATGAGCGGGCAGAGCGGCGAAGCCGGCGGCAACTTCATGCGCGCGCTCGAATCCAGCGTTTCGGCCGCTCACGAAATCGTCAAGCAGGTCGATACGGCAAGCCGCCAGGCCGACCAGGTGAGCCAGTCGACGATCGGCACGGCCGCCAAGCTCTCCGAAGCCATCGCAAATATCCGCGCCGTCAAGACCGACATCCATTATATGGCCTTGAATACCAACCTGCGCTGCAGCCGTCTCGGCGAGGAAGGCAAGTCGATCAACGTCGTCACCGCCGAGCTGCGCATCTTCGCCGGCAAGCTTGACGATTCCGCCGACGCCATCGTCAACGGCCTGCCGGCGCTCGAAGCCGCAGCCGGACGCGTCGCCCCCGCTGCCGGCGCCGGGGCCGGCAACCTCGGGGAGAGCCTGACGTCAGCCGTCGGCAACATCCGCTCCGCAGCCAACGTTATGGAAAATGAGCTGAAAGTGCTCGCCGAGAACGGCCGCGAGGTCGCCACCAAGATCAGCCTGCTGATCGGCAAGCTCGATTTCCAGCATGATCTCGGCGAAGTCCTTGGCCGCTGCGCCGATCTGCTCGAAGGCATCGCCGGCAGCGATATCGAAGATATCTCGGATCTCGCCGAGACGATCGCGCCGCTCGACCGCACGATCTTCAAGCACTACACGATGGTCCAGGAGCGCAGCATTCATCGCGACATCATCCCGGCGACCGCGGACAGCGCTCCCGCCCCCGCCCCCACCGAGATCACCAAAGCCGAAAACGACGAAGATCTGTTCGCCGACGCGCTTTTTTAAAGCGCGTTGCGTCGGGCCGCTATCGCCGCCGGAACTTGTTGGCGGCCTCGATCGCCGCCTTCTGCTGATCGTCCTCGATACCGAGATAGAAATCCTCAAGCGACGGATCGGCAAGCCCGGCACGCCGAGACAGCACGTACCACTTCGCTGCCTCGATCGGATCGGGCGGCGTGCCGATGGCGTTGATGTAGAGGTGGGCGAGCTTGTTCTGCGCCACGACATTGCCGCCATTGGCGGCAAGTTTCAGCCATTCGAAACCCTTGACGTAATCCTTCGGTCCGCCGACGCCATTGACGAGCCAGATGCCGAGGTCGAGCTGGGCGGTGTCGAAGCCGGCGCGCGCCGCCCGCGCCATCCACTCGCGGGCGAGCTGCTTCTTTTCCTCCGGCAGGTCCTTCAGCGTCGCGTAGATCTGCGCCACCGCATATTGCGAATCGGCAATGCCCTGCTCGGCCGATTTCTCGTAGAACGGCAGCGCAAGCTTCAGCCCCTTCTCGCCGGGATTGTCGGCGATGAGAAGCTGCGCCCAGTTGAACTCCGCTGAAGGATTGCCCGCCTCGGCCGCCTTGCGCATGTAGTCGTCGGCCTTGACCTTGTCACGCGGCACGCCCTGGCCTTCCATCAGGATCAGCGCATATTTGAACATGGCTGCCGCATCGCCGCCTTCGGCCGCCTTGCCATACCAGAAGGCGGCATTCTTCACGTCCTTCTTGACGCCGAGGCCCTGCGAGAGGATTTCGCCGATCAGCGTTTGCGCCGCCGGATCGCCGAGCTGGGCGCGCGGCAGCGCCTTGTCCATTGCCGTCAGGTAATACCCGCGCTGGAAGGCGCCGTAAGCCTCGTCGATCGGCCCCTTGTAATCCTTTTCCGGCGGCAGGTCCGGCAGCTTCGCGCCCATACGGTCGAACACGCCAACACCATCGGAGGGCTTGACATCCGGGCCAGTAGGCCGGTCGGTGCGGAAGGTCGAAGACGGCGCCGTGCCCGGCTGGCTGATGACGCTATCCGGCGCCTGCGCCAAAGCGACATCCGGCCCGGCAGCAACCAAGGCCGCCACGCTGGCAAGGGCAAATTTCAAAAGGCGGACGGGCGGGATCGGCATGAGCGCGATTTCAATCCTCAAACCGTGGCGCTTTTTCGTCAAGCAACGCGTTGATTTCGGCGACGATCGACGGCGCCCGGCCGGGCTCGCCGAAGACCGCCAGCCGCAGCGCCACGAACTCCGCTCCGGTCTCGGCAACGGCAAGCGCCGAGGCCGGATCGGTGCCGCCCATGACGATACAGGGAATCTCGATCATCGAGGCCCACCATTCGCCGAGCGCAAGGTTCTTCGGATGCGCCTCCGGCTTGATGTCGCCGTCGAGCTTGCCAAAAAAGATATAGTCCGGCCTGACTTCGCCGATCTCCAGCGCGTGGTGGCGGTCAGCCGCGTTGCCGCCGCCGATGATCAGCTTCGGCGCGTGTTTGTCGATCGCTTCCGAAAGCGCCTCCGCATTGCCGGAAAGATGCAGGCCATCGGCCTTCGCCCGGCCTGCGACGCGGCTGTCGCCTGAAATCAGCGCAGCCGCTCCGGCATCCTGGATCAGCGGCACCAGCTTTTCGGCATGTTTCTGGAAGGCGCCGTCGTCGAGCCCGTATTGCGGCACGATCACCGAAGCGACGTCGCCGCCCTTCAGCGCGTCGGCGACGATCTTTGCCTGTTCATCGGCATCGGCAATATCAGGTGCGATGAGCACAAGGCGGCAGCGGTTTTCCGGTTCGGTCATGAGGTCTTTCCGTTTCCGGCGAATTCCCCTTCGAAATGAGGGATCCGCACTCGTTTTGTGTGAGTAGTTCCGTTAGACGAGGCTTGCAAGAGGAGGACGTCGAAAGCATGCCGCAGGATTTGTCATTCTACTACGCCGCCGTGCCCGCGGTTCTGCTGGTGGGCCTCGCAAAGGGCGGCATGGGCGACGCTTTGTCGCTGATCGGCTTGCCTTTCCTCGCCCTCGTCGTCTCGCCGGTCGAAGCGGCGGCGATCCTGTTGCCGATCCTGGTCTTCATGGACATGATCTCGCTCGTCATCTGGCGCAAGCATGGCGACTGGGCGACGCTGAAGATCATGCTGCCGGGCGCAGTCTTCGGCATCGCGCTCGGCTGGGCGACCTCGGCACTCGTTCCGGGCAGCATGCTGCGCATTGTCATCGGCGCGGTGACCATCCTCTTCTGCCTGCGCTATTTCTGGAATAATTTCGGCCCGGGCGCCGGCAAGGTGATCCCGCCGCGCGGCCAGCGGCCGGTGGCCGCCAGCCTCTGGGGTACATTTTCCGGCTACGGCAGCTTCGTCGCCCATGCCGGCGGCGCGCCCTTCCAGATCTATGCCCTGCCGCTCAAATTGCAGCCACGCGAATATACCGGCACCAGTGTGCGCTTCTTTGCGATCCTCAACGCCATCAAGCTGATCCCCTATTTCGCGCTCGGCCAACTCGACACCCAGAACCTTGCGACCTCCGCGACGCTCCTGCCCTTTGCCCCGCTCGCCACCTTTGCCGGCGCATGGTGCGTGCGCCGCATGAGGCCACAGATCTTCTATCCCTTCATGTATGCGATGGCGCTGATCGCTGCCTTCCTGATCGTGCGCGAGGGCCTTGGTTGGTGAAACCCTGAAGCGCCGCGCTTCTTTTGAGACGCGCGAGGAACGCTGCAGCACTTTGAATTGCCGCACGCTGCAATGCACAATTTCCTTGCTGGAGCGCCCGGTTTGACGTAGCGTTCCCGCCATGTCGAACACGGACCCTTTCTCTGCGATTGCCGATCCGAACCGGCGGTTTCTGCTGGAGGAACTGCGCCGCGCACCACGGACGGTCAATGAACTCGCCGAGGGTCTGCCGATCAGCCGCCCCGCCGTTTCGCAACACCTGAAAGCGCTGTTGGACAGCAATCTTGTTTCGGTGACATCCGAAGGCACGAAGCGCATCTACGCGGTCAACAACCGCGGCTTCGACACGCTCAATTTATGGCTTGATCAATTCTGGGCCTGATGCACGTCACGCGTCTCTGAAGACGTTTTATCACTTTGAATCGCATAATTTTATCCCGAGCAGTTCCGCTTCAGGGTAAAATTATGCCGGCCGGAAACTCGATGCGGATCATCAGACCCTTTGAAGCTTGACGAACCAAAAGCGCCAGCCGCGATGCGGCGGGCATCGGACTGGCGCAAATCGAGTGTGTGATCACCGGTTCTTGCTGATTTTAGGCGGAATGGATGGATTTACCTCTTTGCGCAAGATGATCGTCCGGCGACCCTTGGGAAGATCAGTGGACGGATGACTTAAGACGCTGAATCTCGTCCTTGATGCGCAGCTTGCGGCGCTTGCACTCGGCAAGTTCCGTATCGGAAATAGAGGGAGATGTTCTGAGCGTGTGCAACTCCTCCTCGAGAGCAACATGCTTTTTCTGGAGTGACTCAAGATGAGCTTGAACAGTCATATGACCCTTCCTTCCTCTTACCCTCCCCGGCCATCATCGTCGGGGATCAAGGTGTCAACGGCGGGGACTGTGACATATTTTTGAAGGCTTGTCGAAGGCCAAAAGATGAAGACTGGATGGCAATTTCATGATCAAGACTAACTAGCCGTTACCTGTATTTGGTGATAGGAGCTTGCGGAAATCATCGGCAGATCGGACAAGGTCCGAGGACGATAACGGGGATTGCATATGGCCGATCAGGAACAGGCGGAAATCAGGCTCACAGTGGCGCGTCTGCGTCAGGAGCATGAGGATTTCGACGCCGCGATCAACGCCATGATCCAGACCGGATGCGATGCTCTGCGGATCCAGCGTATGAAAAAGAAGAAGCTCGTCATCAAGGACAGGCTCTCCAAGCTGGAAGATCAGATCATCCCTGACATCATCGCCTGAGAGGGAATAGCAGCAACGATGACAGACAGACCGCCCGTCGCCATCATCATGGGCAGCCAGTCCGACTGGGAGACCATGAAGAACGCCGCCGACACGCTGGAGGCGCTTGAGATCCCTTACGATGCGCGCATCATTTCGGCGCACCGCACACCCGACCGGCTGGTCAATTTCGCCAAGGGAGCGCGGGCTGAGGGCTTCAAGGTCATCATCGCCGGCGCCGGCGGCGCTGCCCACCTGCCGGGTATGGCCGCATCGATGACGCCGCTGCCGGTCTTCGGCGTGCCGGTCCAGTCAAAGACCATGTCCGGCCAGGACAGCCTTCTTTCCATCGTGCAGATGCCGGCCGGCATTCCGGTGGGCACGCTCGCCATCGGCAAGGCCGGCGCGGTCAATGCCGCCCTTCTCGCCGCCGCCGTCCTTGCCCTTTCCGACGAAGAAATCGCCGACCGGCTCGACGAATGGCGCGAGCGCCAGAGTGCTGCCGTCGCCGAATACCCGATGGACGACCTATGACGGCAAGAACGATCGGCATTATCGGCGGCGGCCAGCTTGGCCGCATGCTGGCCATTGCCGCCGCCAGATTGAATTTTCGCACGGTCATCCTCGAGCCGCAGGCGGACTGCCCGGCCGCCCAGCTCGCCAACCGGCAGATTACCGCCGCCTATGACGATCCGGCGGCACTCGCCGAACTCGCTGATATCTGCGATGTCGTCACCTACGAATTCGAGAACGTGCCCGTCGCAGCTGCCGAGACGCTCTCGGCGAGCGTGTCCGTCTATCCGCCGCCGAAGGCACTGGAAGCCGCCCAGGACCGCCTCGTCGAAAAGCGCTTTCTCAATGGCTGCGGCATATCGACCGCCCGCTTCCATGCGGTCGACAGCCAGGCCGATCTCGAGATGGCACTGAAGGATTTCGGCGGTCAGGGCGTGCTGAAGACCCGCCGTCTCGGTTATGACGGCAAGGGCCAAATGGTTTTCCGCTCCGTCGCCGACAGCGCAGATGGCGCCTATGCCGCGCTCGGCGGCGTGCCACTCATCCTCGAAAGTTTCGTCGCCTTCGAGCGCGAGGTCTCGATCATCGCCGCGCGGGCCACCGACGGCACGGTCGTCTGCTTCGATCCCGCCGAGAATGTCCACCGCAGCGGCATCCTTCACACCTCGACGGTTCCCGCTACGATCTCGCCAGCGACGGCGGATATTTCGCGCCGATCGGCCGAAAAGATCCTCGCCGCCTTGAACTATGTCGGCGTCATCGGCATCGAATTCTTCGTGCTGCCCGACGGTGGTCTGATCGCCAACGAGATGGCGCCGCGTGTCCACAACTCCGGTCACTGGACGGAAGCCGCCTGCGTCGTCAGCCAGTTCGAGCAGCATATCCGCGCCGTCGCCGGCCTGCCTCTCGGCAATGGCGAGCGCCATTCCGACTGCGTCATGCAGAACCTGATCGGCGACGATATCCTTGCCGTTCCCGACTGGTTGCAGCGTCCCGATACGCTGGTTCATCTCTATGGCAAGACCGAGTGGCGCTCCGGCCGCAAGATGGGCCACGTCACCACCTTGACGCCGAAATAACCGGTTTCGGCTTGAGAAAACACCGCGACGCCTTGGGAAAAACACCTTCATGCGGTTGACATGGAAAAGGTGAAGAGGTATCTGCTCCCCCACCTAAAGAGCGCGCCCGATGGCGCGCTTTTGATTGTTAAAGATACGGGCGAATGTGAATTCCCCCATAGAGATCGCGGATCAGAAAAATGAAGATCAAGAATTCGCTCAAGTCGCTCAAGGCTCGTCACCGTGACAACCGTCTGGTTCGCCGCAAGGGCCGCATCTACATCATCAACAAGCTGAACCCGCGCTACAAGGCTCGTCAGGGCTGATTTCGCGCATCCGGATCGCCGCGCAGCGTGAGCTTGCGCCGGCGGATATATCCGGTGGGTCACTATGGTGATCACGTCAAATTTGTTTGATCTTCGGCGTTGGCGGGCTAATATGTCCGCCATGCGCTTTTTTGCTTTGACATCAGCGGCGCTGCCGCTCGCCCTCATTCTCCTCTCCGCCACTTTTCCGGCCACCGCCGCGGAAAAGGACGTCATCGTCGAACAGACGGATGTCAGCAGTTCGCCGAAGCAGCACCTCGACCAGCTCTTCAGCCAGTTGAAGCGTGAGCGCGACCCCGACAAGGCCAGCAGCATCGCCAATGAAATCCGCATGGAGTGGAACGATTCCGGCAGCGCCACCATCAATCTGCTGATGCAGTGGGCCGACAAGGCGATCGAGGAAAAGCGCAATCCGGCTGCCCTCGACTTCCTCGACGAGGCGATCGCGCTGAAGCCCGATTATGCCGAAAGCTGGAACCGCCGCGCCACGCTGAATTTCGTCATGGGCAATTATCGCAAGTCGATGTCCGACATCGAACGTGTGCTCGATCTCGAGCCGCGCCATTTCGGCGCACTCTCCGGCATGGCGGCGATTCTCAGCAATTCCGGCAACGACCAACTGACCTTGAAGGCCTGGGAGCGTTTCCTCGATGTCTATCCCGCCGAACGCACCGCGCAGGAACAGGTCAACACGCTTGCCGAAAAACTCGCCGGCAACCGCACCTGATTCCCGGGTTGACATCTTGACGTCGGATCACGTCGCGCAATTTTGGAATATAGAGGGAATGATGTAGCGGCTTGTCCGCCCGCAGTTCATCCCGCAACTGTCGCTCGTTGTTAAGATCATGCTTGCAGAAGTTTCCGCTCTTCTCGCCCCGCTCGCCGCCGCCATCGGTTACTCATCCTATAAGGCGCGGCAATTCGAACACGCCTATCCCAATATCGGCGAACTGACGGATGTCGGCGGCTACTGCATGAATGCCGTCCACATAAAGCGTCCCGAAAATGCGGATCTGCCGCCGCTTGTCTTCATTCATGGCGCCAGCGGCAATCTGCTCGACCAGGTCGTCGCCTTTCGCGCAGCACTCGAAGGCCGGGCGGAAATGCTGTTCGTTGATCGTCCCGGTCACGGTTATTCCGAGCGCGGCGGCCCTGAGAACGCCGTTCCCTCCGGCCAGGCCGATGCGATCGCCAGGCTGATGGAAAACCGCGGCATCGAGAAGGCGATCATTGTCGGCCATTCCTTCGGCGGCGCGATCACCGCCGCCTTCGGCCTGCGCCATCCCGATAAGACATCAGGCCTGCTGTTCCTCGCACCCGCCACCCATCCATGGCCGGGCGGCATCGACTGGTATTATCATGTCGCAACCGTGCCGGTCGTCGGCTGGCTCTTCAACCATGCGATCGTCGTGCCGCTCGGGCTGAGCCGGCTGGAGCGCGGCACGCTGAACGTCTTCCGCCCCAATCCGCGCCCGGCCGACTATATCGAAAAAACCGGCCCGTCACTGGTGCTGCGGCCCCGCGCCTTCCACAACAACGCCGCCGATTTCAAAAGACTGCTGGCCTATGTGAAGGAACAGTCGCCGCTCTACTCGCAGATCACCGCGCCGACCGTCATCATAACAGGCGACCGCGACGAGATCGTCTGGGAGCACCTGCATTCGCGCGGCCTTGCCCGCGACATATCGGGCTCCGAGCTCATCACCGTTCGCGGCGTCGGCCATAAGCCGGACTACCTCGCAACCGATGTCGTCATCGCCGCCATGGAGAAGATATCAGGCAAGCCGCGCGACCTGCAGGCAATCGCCCGCAGCGCCGAGGAAAGGCTTGCCGCCGCATCACGTGATCGAAAGGTCGCAGTCGTGTCGCCATTGGGGCCAGGCGCCCTGCACGGCGCATGACCTCTCCGGTTTGAATTTACCTGCCTCAGGCGCCAAGATGCACGCCGCCATCGCAGGTGATGATATGGCCGCTCATGAAGGTGTTTCCGACCAGGAAGGCGATCGCCTCCGCAATATCCTCCGGCCTGCCGACACGGCCGACCGGCGTGCGACCTGCGAAATCCGCAAAGACGCTGCCGCGCTGCTCAGGCGGCAGGAAACTCCACCAAGGCGTATCGACGACCCCAGGGGAAACGCCGTTGACACGCAACGGCTTCAACTCGGCCGCCAGCACCGGCACCATCGCCTCGATGCCGGCATTGACGGCAGCAAGCCCAGCCGTACCGGGCATCGCGGCCTGCGCGCTGACCGCCGAAACGAAAGTGATGCTGCCGCCCGGCTGCAACAGCGGCAACGCCGCCTGGGTTACCGCGGCATGCGGAATGAGCTTGGTCTGGAACCCGGCAAGCAGATCCGCCATATCGAGCGATGCAAAAGGTCCGGCGCCATGGCCGCTGCCCATCGCCAGCACCAGATGGTCGAACGCGCCGATCTCGCCAAAAGCCTCCCCGAGCGTGGAAAGCTGCGTCGCATCGAGCACCAGGCTGCGCAGATTACCATCGAGCGAAGCCTTGACCGCCGCGAGTTTTTCGCCGTCACGGCCTGCAATAGTGACCCTATATCCTTGTTTCAAAAGTAATGTCGCCGTGGCGAGGCCGATGCCGGAAGAACCGCCGATGACGACCACATGCTGCAAAGACATGATGCTGCTCCTTGAATTGATCGGGCCGCAGGCGCTTCAAGCACCTGCGACACCGGCATCATGCGTGGCCTGGAAACGGCAACCAGTTCCAGTTTTATCCTGGTATCGATACTGATATGAATACTGCCATGGACCAAAGAGCCGACACATTCGAAGCCCGCCGCCGCGAGTTCGCGGCCTTCCTGCGATCCCGCCGCGAGCGGCTGACGCCCTCCGAGGTCGGCCTGCCGGAGGGACTTCGTCGGCGCACGCCGGGTCTGAGGCGCGAGGAACTCGCCATGCTCGCTGGCGTCGGCACCACCTGGTACACATGGCTGGAACAGGGCCGCGACATCAGGCCTTCCGTGCAGGTCCTCAACGCCCTTGCCGATGCGCTGCGCCTCGACGAGGCCGAGCGACGGCATCTCTTCACCCTCAACAATCGCCAAGCGCCACAACCAACGTCTTCTGCTCCCGAATGCGTCGACGAACCGCTGCAGCGCATGCTCGCCAATCTGACCCACCAGCCGGCTTATGTGCTCGGCCGTCGATGGGACGTGCTTGCCTGGAACCGTGCCGCCGACGTGCTTTTCGGCGGTTATGACACGCTCGACCGCGACGAACGCAACATCATGCACCGTCTCTTCGCGGACCCCGCGCATCGCCGGCTGCTCGTCGATTGGGAATCGGTTGCCCGCGTCTCGCTAGCGATGTTCCGCGCCGACAGCGCGCATTATGCCGGTGATCCGGATTTTGAACGGCTGATCGCACTGCTGAAAGAGGCAAGCGACGAATTTCGTGACTGGTGGCAGCGCCACGAGGTCATCAGCCCGCTGTCCGGCATCAAGCGTATCGATCATCCCGTCAAGGGCCGCATGGCCTTCGAGCATACCGGCCTGACACTGACGAACCGGCCGGAGATGAAGCTCATCGTCTATACGCCCCTCGATGACGACGAGACCAACAGAAAACTCGCCGAACTCCTCACCTAAAGCTGATCCCTTGCATTGCCGCGAACTGCCGCGGCCCCATATGTTTTCCATCATTGTCCATAGGAGGGAAATCATGGGCCGCCTGCATATCGGGACGATCTCCGTCATATCAGCATTGTCGCTGAGCCTGACCTCGGCTTTCGCCGCCTCGCCCGCACCAGTCGAAGCCGAGCACGGCATGGTCGTCACCGCCCAGCATTTGGCGACCGATGTCGGCGTCGAAGTGCTGAAGAGCGGCGGCAATGCCGTCGATGCGGCGGTCGCCGTCGGTTATGCCCTGGCGGTCGTCTATCCCTCGGCCGGCAATCTTGGCGGCGGCGGTTTCATGACCATCCGCCTGAAAGACGGTACGAAGACCTTCCTCGATTTCCGCGAACGCGCGCCGCTTGCCGCGACGAAGACCATGTATCTCGATGCCAAGGGCGATATCGTGCCGCGCGCCAGCCTCGACGGTTATCTCGCCGTCGGCGTGCCCGGCTCCGTCATGGGATTGGAGACCGCACGCGAAAAATACGGCACGAAATCGCGCCAGGATCTGATCGCGCCGGCACTCCGTTTCGCCAAAGAGGGCTTCACGCTGGAACAGGGTGACGCTGCAAGTTTCGCCGGCAGCGCCAAGCGCCTCGCCAAGGATGATGCGGCAGCGAGGATCTTCCTGAAACCCGACGGCAAGCCCTATGCATCGGGTGAGAAACTCCTGCAGCCGGACCTTGCCGCCGTCCTGGCCGGCATCTCCGAAAAAGGTCCCGACGCCTTCTACAAGGCCGCGCCCGCCGAAGCGATCGTCAAGGCGAGCCAAGCCAAGGGCGGCATTCTCGCCAAGGAGGATTTCGAGCAATATGCCGTGCGCGAGTTGAAGCCGATCGAGTGCAATTACCGCGGCTACGACATCATCTCCTCGCCGCCGCCCTCCTCCGGCGGCGTGATCATCTGCGAGATCCTCAATGTTCTCGAAGGCTATCCGCTCTCCTATCTCGGCTACAATTCGGCCGAAACCGTACACATCATGGTCGAGGCGATGCGCTATGCCTATGTCGACCGCAATGCCGCACTCGGTGACCCCGATTTCGTCGAAAACCCGGTCACGAAACTGCTCGACAAGAAGTATGCCTTGGAAATCGCCGCCAAGATCGATCCGTACAAGGCCGGCACCTCGGCGAACCTCAAACCGCTCGGCGGCAAGGAAAGCACCGAGACGACGCATTATTCGATCATCGACGACGAGGGCAATGCGGTTGCCGTCACCTATACGCTGAACGGCTCCTTCGGCGCCGCCGTCGTGGCGCCGGGCACCGGCGTCCTGCTCAACAACGAGATGGATGATTTCACCTCCAAAACAGGCGTGCCGAACCTTTACGGACTGGTGCAGGGCGAGGCCAATGCCATCGCCCCGAAGAAGACGCCGCTCTCCTCGATGAGCCCGACGATCGTGACCCGGGACGGCAAGCCTTTCATGGTGATCGGCAGCCCCGGCGGCTCGCGCATCATCACCATCACGCTGGAAGCGATCCTCAACGTCGTCGATTTCGGCATGGATATCAGCCAGGCGGTCAATGCTCCGCGTGTGCACCATCAATGGCAGCCCGACAAGATCTATCTCGAACCCTATGCGCTTTCGCCCGACACCGAAAAGACGCTCGCCGCCATGGGCTACAGCTTCGATGGCGGCAATGACGCGCCACAATGGGGCCAAGCCGCCGGCATCCTCGTCGGCGGCAAAAGTCTTGCCGCCATCGAAAAGGGTGGCGGCGCCCGGTATAACGGCGCCATGGACAGCCGCGCGGCGGAAGGGTCGGCGAACGGCTACTGACGACGGCGGATCGCCTGATCGACCAGGCACGATGCGGCTCCAAGAGCCGCAAAGGCAGCATCGCCATATTCATGTCACCGTGACAAAGTCGCCGTTCACAATTGGCTGGCCGCGCCCTATGCATGAGCGAACCCGCAAGCAGAAAGATTCCCGCATGGCCAGCATTGAAATGATTGTCGCAGCCCGCGCCCGCCTGCGCGGTCATATCAGACGCACGCCGCTTCTCTCTTCCCCCTTCCTCAACGAGATCGCCGGCCGGCGTCTATTCGTGAAGGCGGAATGCCTGCAGCATACCGGTTCGTTCAAGTTTCGCGGCGGCTGGTCGGCGGTCTCCGGGCTCGATCCGGCGGTGCGCTCGAAGGGCGTCATCGCCTTCTCCTCCGGCAACCACGCCCAGGGTGTTGCGCTTGCGGCCAAGCTGCACAACGTCCCCTCCGTCATCATCATGCCGAGCGATGCGCCGAAGCTGAAGATCGCCAACACCCGCGCCTTCGGCGCCGAAGTCGTCCTCTACGACCGCGTCAACGAGGACCGAGACGAGATCGGCGCGAAACTTTCGGCCGAGCGCGGCCTGACGCTGATCAGACCCTTCGACGAACCGCTTGTCATTGCCGGCCAGGGCACGACCGGTCTCGAAATCTCCGAACAGGCCGACGAGGAAGGCGTGACATCAGCCGAAGTTCTCGTTCCCTGCGGCGGCGGCGGATTGACCTCCGGCATAGCGCTCGCCCTGGAAGCCAGTGCCCCCGGCTTCCACGTCCGCCCTTGCGAGCCGAAGGATTTCGACGACACCACCCGCTCGCTCGCCTCCGGCAGGATCGAACGCAACGCCTCGGTATCAGGCTCGATCTGCGATGCGATCGTCACGCCGCAGCCCGGCAACATCACCTTCCCGATCCTCAAGCGTCTCGCCGGCGCCGGCATCGTCGTCACCGACGAGGAAGCGCTGCGCGCCATGGCGCTCGCCTTCACACGGCTGAAGATCGTCGTCGAGCCCGGCGGCGCCGTGGCGCTGGCGGCCGCTCTCTTCCATGGCGAGGCGCTGGAAAGCGACACGGTCGTCGCCGTCACCTCAGGCGGCAACGTCGACGCTGATATCTTCGCCATGGCGCTCGAACGCTTCGGCTAGATAGCGCGCGGGCGACCGCCAGCCGCCCGCCTGGAGATGGAAATGCAGATGTCATGCAGCCGGTTTGCGCGGCCGGATGCATCCCGTCTCTGCTAATGCTCCCGAAGTGCCCCGCGGATTGCGATTTCGACCGGCGAATAGGCGCCGTCCTGCCGTTCGAGGCGAAGCGGTTCGCAAGGCGAAAGGCCGGGCTGCGCCATGAAACGCGGCTCCCCGCCGCGATGCATCTGCGCTGCATGGATCAGGAACGGATGGCAGAGATAAACAGTGCCCGTCGGCCCTGTCGCCAAGGCCAGCGGTCGCTCTTCGCCGACATGTTCCAACCAGAGATGCGCCATTCCCGCTTCGCCCGCCGGCGCCAGAAGGCGGGCGATATCCTTGTGCGAACCGACGCGGATACGGGTCGGCGCATCCTCCTCCCCGACATCCGAAAACAGGAAGAGCATCAGCAACGCCCGCCCGCGCGAGGTGATGTTCACCCGCCAGGCCGAAAAGTCCCGTTGCTCGTTCGGATCGCCATCCTCGCCGGGGAAGCTGAGGTCGACATGCCAGCCCGCATCGCCGGGATCATCGGGATGGGGAAAGCGGACCGGGAAGCTGCCAAGCCCATCGCGTGGTTGCCAGCGTCCCTTGCCGACGAGCTGGTCGAAGGCCAGATGCAATACCGGCGTATTGACGGCTTTCTCGAACGGTCCGCCGCCATAACCGGCAAGCCGCACGACCGGCTGCGTCCACGTGCTTGGATCATCGGCATCGAAGGGAATATCGCGCCACATGATGGCACGAGCTTCCTCGGCCAATGCGCGGGGAAAAGCGTCGTCGATCCTGATGAAGCCGTCTTCGATGAATTGCTCGATCTGCGCAGCGCTCAGCGCCGGCGGGTAAACAGCTGATGTCATGAAAGCTCTCTCTATCGCCAAACCTGCCGGCTCTTTCCTTGGCCAGACGCAGGGTGGTTACAACAACGGCAACGAGCCAGCCGCGAAGGCTGGTCAGTAGCCGCATCTTCTGATGCCCGAAGGCAGAGCCTTTAGAGGCTCAAGAAGAAGATTGTCGCGATATTGAGGGTGATCGTCTTCATAGCGGTGCGAAGCTACAGGCTCGCGCTCGAAGGGTCAATGCGGAGATGTCAGGCCAGCACCTCGCGCAACGCACCATGCACCGACTGCAGTACGAGCTCGGCAAGGCGTGCCGCCGCCGGCTGCGGCTCGGCTTCCGCCCGGTGCAGGACCAGACCGAGCTTCGGCAAATCGGGCAGGCCGACCGTCTCGGGCGCCAGCGGCCGCACCTTCGCCGGCAGACCGATCGGCGTGCGGATGGTGAGACCGAGGCCTGCCGCCGTCGCGGCCCAGAGACCGCCCAGGCTGGGGCTGACGAAAGCGAGCCGCCAGGAAATGCCCGCCGCATCAAGCGCCCTGGTTGCTGCGCTCCGCAACAGGCACGGCGCCTCCAGCGAGGCAAGCGGCATAGGCTCACCACTTGCGGCCTGCCAGCCCGGCGGCCCCTCGGCAGGTCCGATCCAGCGCATGGGCACCTCGCCGATCCGCTCGCAATGCGTGGTCAGCGTGCCATCGCTCCAGGCAAGCGCCAGATCGAGCTTGCCTGACGTGACGCGCTCGAGCAGCTCGGCATTGCGCACCACCCGCGCTTCGATGCGAACCTTCGGATGGGCACGCGCGAAGCGGCCGAGCACCTCCGGCAACAGGCTTTCGCCGAAGTCCTCCTGCAGGCCGAGCCGCACCCAGCCCTCCAGCTCGACGCTGTTGACGGCCGCAGCCGCCTCGTCGTTGAGTTCCAGCAGCCGCCTGGCATAGCCGAGCATCGTCTCACCGGCATCGGTCAGCGCCAATCCGCGCCCGGCCTTGCGGAAGATCGGCGTGCCCGCCTGTTCCTCCAGCTTCTTCAGCTGCGCGCTCACTGCCGAGGTCGACCGCCCGAGCCGCTCGGCCGCCTTGGCGAAATTGCCGAGCTCCATACCGGTCGAAAAGGTTCGAAGCACATCAAGATCGAAGATCGTCCGCCGCATCCTATAATCCTATTTTTCAGGATTATTAATCCATAAAATTCTGATTTTCAGCATTATCGTGCCGTGCGATGGTTCTGCTGTCAAGGCCGACGGACGGCCCGAACCATGGAGATCCCAATGCCCTTCGTTCGCATTTCACTTCGCAAAGGCAAGTCGCCGGACTATCTCATGGCGCTGGCCGACAGCATTCAGCGTGCACTGGTCGAGACCTTCGACGTGCCCGAAAACGATCGCTTCCAAGTCATTCACCAGCATGACGAGAACGAACTGATCTTCGATCGCAGCTATCTCGCCGGTCCGCGCTCCGCCGACTTCGTCTACATCTCAATCACGATCGGCAGGCCCCGCACTGCCGAGATGAAGGCGGCGCTCTATCGGCGGCTCGCCGAACTCCTGGCGCAATCGCCGGGCCTCCGGCCTGGGGATGTGATGATCGTCATCAGCACCAGCGCCCCGGAAGACTGGTCCTTCGGCGACGGCATCGCCCAGATGACCGACCCCGACTGGCGGCTGCGTGCGGTCGGAGGCCGGCAATGAGCGTTTCGAACCCGAAGATCATGACTGTTAGACGCTCCGGCAAGGCGGTCCGCTCGCCAGAGGGCGTCGCGACGGCGCCCTTCTGGGTCGAGATGCTGCTCGAAGGCAGCGCCGATGGCGAGAACACCGCGATGCGGGCGACGCTCGATCCCGGCACCATCACCCGTTGGCACACCCATCCCAGGGGTCAATTGCTCTATGTGCTCTCAGGTCATGGGTTGGCGCAGAACGACGGCGGCCCGATCGAAGCATTGCGTGCCGGCGATGCCGTCTGGTTTGCGCCCGGCGAGCGTCACTGGCATGGCGCCGCCGATGACAGCCCCTTCAGCTATATCAGCGTCCAGCCCACGGAAAACAGCAGCGTCGTCGAATGGCTGCAACCGGTGGAGAAACGGTCATGATCGCCATGCAATACGGCTTCACCCTGCCCGCCGATTACGACATGTCAATCATCGATCGCCGCATCCGCGACAAGGGTCCGCTGCTCGACGGCTTTCCCAATCTCGGTTTCAAAGCCTATCTCAGCGCTCGCAAGGGGGAGTTCGGCAGCCGCGACAATCTCTACGCGCCCTTCTATCTCTGGCAGAAGCCGGAAGGAGCAAGCGACTTCCTCTGCGGCCCCGGGTTCGAGGCTCTCACCAGCGCCTTCGGCTGGCCGCAGGTGAGGACCTGGATCGTCTGGCAGGCAGAAATCTCGTCCGATATCGCCTCCGCCAGGTTCGCCACACGCGATATCCTGCGGATGGAGCCTTACGCGCTGCTCGCCGATATCCGCCGCGCCGAAAGCGCAGAGGCTGCAGCCGACGTTGCCATAGCCGGCGCGCTCGCCTCGGTCTCCGGCTTCGAACCGACGAACTGGACACGGGTGCGCTTCAGGCTCTGGCGAGAGATTCCCGAGATCGGCGAGCAAACGCAGGCCCATCGCGTCGGCCATCTATCCCTGGCCCGACCCTGAACTCAGACAGTTGCCCGGCGGTAGAAGGCCAGCGAACCGGCAAGCGCCAGCAGCGCACCACCACAGGCTCGCTCCAGCCACATGGCGCCTGAGGTTTTCAGGAAACGCACCGCTTGCGAGCCGAAGAAGGCGTAGCCGAACATGATGAGGAAATCGAGCGCGGCAAAGACCAGCGCAAGCAGCGCATATTGCGTTGCCTGCGGCAGGGCCGGATCGATGAACTGCGGCAGGAAGGCCGAGAAGAACAGATAGCCCTTCGGATTGGTCGCAGCCACCATGAAGCTTTTCAGTCCGATCGAAAAGGGCGATGTCGCACCCGCAGGCGCCCCGGACTTCAACGCCGCGTCGATCGTGCCCTTCGAGCGCAGCAGCATGATGCCGAGAAAGGTGAGATAGGCAGCACCCGCCCATTTCAGCATCGAGAACCAGAATTCCGATGCCGCCAGCAGGGCGCCGAGCCCGATCGCGACGGCGCCGATCAGCACGAAATCGGACAGCACCGCGCCGATCATGCCGGCAATCGCCCGGCGCAGGCCGTGCCGGGAACCGTTGGTCAATGCCAGCAGCACCGTCGGCCCCGGCGTCGCGATGCCGACGAAGGAAACAGCTGCAAAAGCCAGAAGCGTGACGATATCCATGATGATCCCTCCGAACCTGGAGCATAGCGCTAGGTTCGAAATTTGCACGTGTCGCCAACCTTGGCAATGCCGGCCCTTCAACGAAAAAGCCCGCCGCCTCTTGAGGCAGCGGGCTTTCGAAGGGACACGATCGGATCAGACGCCGCTCTGGCCGTCGGAGCCGATATAGGCAATGCGGATCATATTGGTGGCGCCGGGCGTGCCGAGCGGCACGCCGGCCGAGATGATGATGCGATCGCCCGGCTTGCCGAAACCTTCGTCGGCGACGATGCGGCAGGCACGATTGACCATGTCGTCGAGATCGGTCGCATCATGGGTGACGACGCAATGCAGGCCCCAGACGATGGCGAGGCGGCGCGCCGTCTTGATGATCGGCGACAGCGCCAGGATCGGCACCTGCGGACGCTCGCGCGAAGCGCGAAGGCCTGTGGTGCCCGACGAGGTGTAGCAGACGATTGCCGACAGTTTCAGCGTCTCGGCGATTTGGCGGGCGGCAAGCGAGATCGCGTCGGCGCCGGTCGCTTCCGGCTGGGCTCGCTGAGCATAGATGATGCCGGGATAATGCGGCTCGCGCTCGATGGCGGTGGCAATCGACGCCATCGTCGAAACGGCTTCGACGGGGTAGTCGCCCGAGGCCGATTCGGCCGAAAGCATGACGGCATCCGCACCTTCGAAGACGGCGGTCGCGACGTCGGAAACTTCAGCGCGCGTCGGCACCGGCGCCGAGATCATCGATTCCAGCATCTGGGTGGCGACGACCACCGGCTTGCCCGAACGGCGGCAGGCGCGGATCAACTGCTTCTGGATGCCAGGAACCGATTCGAGCGGCATTTCGACGCCGAGATCGCCGCGGGCGACCATCAACGCGTCGGAAAGCTCGATGATTTCCTCGATGCGTTCGAGAGCTTGCGGCTTCTCGATCTTCGACATCAGGCCGACACGGCCGCGGGCGATCTTGCGCACTTCGGCAAGGTCGTCCGGACGCTGGACGAAGGACAGTGCCACCCAGTCGACATCGTCGGTGGCGAGCACGGCGTCGAGGTCGGCGCGGTCCTTATCCGTCAATGCGCCGACGCCGAGCAGCGTGTCGGGAAGGCTGACGCCCTTGCGGTCGGAAATGCGCGTGCCCGAAATAACTGTCGTGACGATGCTCTTGCCGTCGCATTTTTCTGCGCGCAGAGCGAGCTTGCCGTCGTCGATCAGCAGGCGGTGGCCGGGCTGCACCGATTCCAGGATCTCCGGATGCGGCAGATAGACGCGGTTCTGATCGCCAAGCGCTTCGTTGTTGTCGAGCGTGAAGGTCTGGCCAGGCTTCAGGTCCACCTTGCTGTCGACGAACTTGCCGACGCGCAGTTTCGGCCCCTGCAGGTCGGCGAGAATGCCGATCGGCCGGCCGGAGCGCGCCTCGACCGAGCGGATGCGCTGGATGAGCGTACGCATCAGGTCGTGGCTCGCATGGCTCATATTGATGCGGAAGACATCCGCACCGGCCTGGTGCAGCTTCTCGATCATCGATTCCTCGGAGGAGGCTGGCCCGAGGGTGGCGAGGATTTTAATTTTGCGATTGCGCTTCATCAATTCTGGCTTTCTTGCGTCCCTGGGGTGTCGGAGAGCTGAACCATCCAGCTACCCTGGCGGCCCGTATCATATTCCTTGAATCCCATTTTCTGGTAACCGCGGGCGTAACAATCCTGCACACCCGTGATCTTGAATTCGTTTTCCGCCACGCACATCTGCACGTCACCCGTCCATCGTCCTCCCCGGGCGGCGTCCTCTGCGTAGAGGTAATAATAGCGCGACTGCAATTCTCCCTCGATCAGCGTAGCGCAGGTCGTTGCCGGCACCTGCCACCAGCCCTCCGTCACCCAGCCATCCTTAGCCCGGTATCCGATGGCGACGCCGACGAGATTCTGTGTTCCGTTGCAGACGCGAAAATCGGCGCGTGCGGCATCTGCGATAAAAAACGGCATGGCAGCTGCAAGAGCGAACAGAGCGAGACGGACCAGCGGTCCGGACCGCGTGAGGAAACTTGGCGCGGCTTGGATCAACACGGCTCCCAAATAGCTCCACGGTTATTCGTATCCGTGTCTTCTTGCGCCGCCGTCAAGCGAAAGTCAACGCAATGCTAATCGATTATATTTCCTTTCATATACCGCCTGTCGAGGGTGCGGCTCGACCTCTCCCCACCTGCCGCGCTTGAACCCGCCGCAGGTGCATGCGATCACTGCGCCCGACGGCGCAATGACGAACGGCAATTCCCTGATGGACGACTTCCAATCCTTCGAAATCCTATCCGGCAAACATGACAAAGGCATGGTGATCCTCGCAGATCACGCGATGAACCGCCTCCCCGCGCGATATGGCCGGCTCGGACTGCCCGACGCAGCCTTTGCTCGCCACATCGCCTATGACATCGGCATCGAGGGTCTGACGCGGCAGCTTTCGGCAAGACTCGGCGTTCCCGCCGTGCTCGGCGGCTTCTCGCGCCTGCTGATCGACCCGAACCGCGGCGAGGACGATCCGACGCTGATCATGAAAATATCAGACGGCGCCGTCATATCCGGCAACCATCCGATCACCCAGGAAGAGTGGGACCACCGCATCGAAACCTTCCATCGCCCCTATCACGATGCCGTGGCCGCAACGGTCGATAGCGTGGCGAATGCCACCGGCCGAGCGCCGCTGGTGCTGTCGCTGCACTCCTTCACCCCGGCCTGGAAAGGTACTCCCCGCCCCTGGCACGCCGCCGTACTCTGGGACAGCGATCATCGCGCCGTCGGCCCGCTGCTTGACATGCTGCGCGCCGATCCCGATCTCGTGGTCGGTGACAACGAACCCTATGACGGGGCGCTGAAGGGCGATACCATGTACCGCCACTGCATGATTACGGGCATTCCGCACGCGCTGCTCGAGGTGCGCCAGGATCTGATCGGAGACGAGGCCGGCATATCGGCATGGGCCGGACGCCTGGCGCCGATCTTTGCGGCGATGAATGCCGATCCCGCCTTGCACGAATACGACGTCCACCTCTCACGCACCGGTCCCTATTGAAAGCCGGCCCCTATTGAAAGAAGGAGAGCGAAATGACCCCGCTCAGCAAGGAACAGCAGACCGAATTCGAGGCCGCCGCCTTCCGCCGCCTCGTCGCACATCTTCGTGAACGCAGCGACGTTCAGAACATCGATCTGATGAATCTGGCCGGCTTCTGCCGCAACTGCCTGTCGAACTGGTATCGCGAGGCCGCAGAGGCCGAGGGTGTCACCGTTACCCGGGACGAATCGCGCGAGATAGTCTATGGCATGCCCTATGAGGAATGGAAGAATCTTCATCAGAACGAGGCCTCGCCTGTGCAAAAGGCTGCTTTTGAACTGAACAACCCACACAAATAGCCTGGCCGACCCCGAACAGGCTTGACCGTGACGCTGCTTCGCGGCAGTCACGTGCATCCAAAATTAATCACCGGAAAATCAGGAGAACACGATGTCTGATGCTCATGGCGTCGCCCGCGATCAGCTTCGCGCTTTCATCGAGCGCATTGAACGGCTGGAAGAAGAAAAGAAGACCATCGCCGACGATATCAAGGACGTCTATGGCGAAGCCAAGGGAATGGGCTTCGACACCAAGATCCTGAAGAAGGTCGTGGCGCTGCGCAAGAAGGACGAGCAGGAGCGCATGGAAGAGGAAGCAATCCTCGACACCTATCTGCACGCGCTCGGGATGATCGAGGCGCCGCCGGAAGGCTGATCCGCCGGCATATCGATGTCGACCAAGCCGCCGGGCCTTCGCCCGGCGGCTTTTCTTTTGCGTAGAATCCGCTTGGCCAAACGGCCATCTTGCCCGATCGAAGCAGCCAAAAGAAAAACCGCCGGATCGCTCCGGCGGTTTTTCGATATTTCCGTGATTGGCCGGCTCAATTCGTGTTGAACTTGCGCACTTCCATGAAGTTCACAGCCGTGCCGCTGAAGCGGGCCGGGTCGACCGAGGCGGTCTTGATATTGAAGCCCTCGGCGTAGACGGCGGTCGGCTGGGCGCGCATCGTCTGGCTGACGAAACGCGGCGCCTTGACCTGCTTGGAAGCCATTTCGAGCCGAGCGTTGGTAAGCGCCCACTGCGAAATCATCTTTTCCGTCAGCTTCGGCTCGGTGCGCACCGTCGTGCGGCTGGCATCCGCTGCTGCGGCTTCCTTCTGCGTCGGGCGACCACCCTTGGTGGGAAGGCCCTGTGCCACGGCGCTTTCGGCGGCCGGCTCGTCGAAACCATCGCCGAAGCTTGCCGACTTGGTCATCGGCGCCAAAGCTGCAAGCTCGAGCGGCGGCTTTGCAGCCGGCTTTTGCGTCATCGCGGCGTTGATCGCCTGCTCCACCGTGACCGGCCCCTTCGACGCGATCTCGCTTTCACCCTCATTCCGCTGCTGCTCGAGCGCATCGGCGACGGCAGGAGACAGCGCGTCCTGATCGGCTTCGTCGGCATCTGCTTCCGGATCGGCATCGGCGGCGGCAAGCAGGTTCTCGGCAACGGAGGGGCGTTCGATCGGCGTCGGAACCGGCAATCCGTTCGCACCCGTCAGCACGCTAGGATCGACGGACGCGACCTCGGCGTCGCCGGGCGCGCGGCGCGGGCCGAGAAGCGAGGGAACCGGAATGCTGTAGGCGCTGAGATCGGCGAATTGCTGCGGCGGCGCCTGGTCGGCCGGAAGGGCCGCCGCAAGAGCCTGCTGTGCGGCATTACCCGAAGGCGGTGCGACGAGCGCGCTCGCCACTTCGCTGCCGGCCGGCTGACCGCTGAATGCCGGGCGAACCTGCGGCACGGGCGCGTTCAGATCGGCGACTTCGGTCTGCTGCGGCTCGACCGGAGCGGGCTCAGCCGGGGCGGGCTCCGCCTTCGGCGGCGTCGCCTTGGCGACGGCAACAGGCGTCGAATCATCCGACTCGTCTTCCTGCTCGTCCGCTCCGCCGCCAAAGAGCGCTTCAAACAGCGTCTTATGTTTTGGCGCCGATTCGGAAGCGCTGGCGATCTCTATCTGCGTGCCGCTGGCGCGGCGCTTATAGTCGGCCATCGCCTGCTGGTAGCCCGGTAGCGGCTTGCCGTCAGCCGGAATATGAATGGTATTGCCGTTGGGGAAGAGCCGGACCAGCTCGTCGCGGCTCATGCGCGGCCAGGCGCGAACACCACCGACATCCATGTGCACGAAGGGCGAGCCCGACTTCGGATAGAAACCAACGCCACCGACCTGCATCTTCATGCCGATGGCGCGCAGCGTCGCCAGCTTGACGTCGGGAATGAAGAAATCCATCGCCTTGCCGAGCATATGCTGGCTCTTTTCGGCGACCCCGGAATTGCGCGAGCGGCCGCGCAGCATCTCGTTGGTTCCCGGCGAACGGAAACCGCAGACGACGTTGATATAGTCCCTCGAACCGCTCTGGCGATAGACTTCCCAGATCAGGTCGAACAGGCGCGGGTCCATCTTCGTCGGCTGGTTCTTGCGCCAGTCGCGCAGGAAGCGGTTCAGCTGCTCCAGACCCTTGGGGTCGAACTTGCCGTTGCGCTTGTAGGTGATGACGGCTTTTTCGCCGGTATGAATGAAATAGAGCTTCAGGCTGCGGGTGTCGCCCGCTGCCTGCGAAGGTGTACCAACGAATACCGGTGAGGAAACCGCAAGCGCAAGAAGGGCGGCCGCTACCGTCCTTATTGCCTTTCCGCAAATGTTGGCGCCCAACGAACGCCAGCTCAAGCGCGAAGGCTTAGAATTCCCATTCAGATTCGGCAACTCGATCCCCGTCAGACAGACAATGTCCCGTACTGTCTCAGATGACTGTCAAATGCGGTCACACGATGGCAAAAATGCCACACATGATCAACCTTTTCTTTACATAGTGAACGAGCCACTAACAAGTGGTTTATGACCGGTAACAAATCGTGGTTGCCTTAGTCTTAACAAAAAGCGCTTAAGCCGCATCTTTCTGGGGATTATCGGGATCGATACCGTAATCCTTGAGCTTGCGATAAAGTGTGGATCGGCCAATGCCGAGCTTCCGTGCCACTTGACTCATCTGCCCGCGATAGAATTTGAGTGCGAATCGGATGAGTTCTTCCTCGACATCGGCAAGCTTGCGCACATCTCCGGCGGGATTGACGCTGGCGATCGCGTTTTCCGAGGCTTCGGACAGGCGGTGGTGGTGCACCTCCCCCGATATCGACGCCCGGAACTCCTCACCATAGCTATCGTCGGGATCGAGGCCGGTATTGTCGGCAACCAGCGCCAGGTGATCCACCACCTCGTATTCCGGAAGCTGGGCAGCGATCTGCGGGAAGTCCGCTTCGGTCAGCTCCGGCCCTTCGGCCAGAACGACCGCGCGGAAGATCGCGTTTTCGAGCTGGCGGATATTGCCCGGCCAGTCATAGGCGGTCAGCAACGCCAGCGCGCCTGAGTTCACCGTCATACGGCGGCCGCTCTTCTGTTCGCTGGAGAAGCGATCGGCAAAGACGCGCACCAGATTGGGAATATCTTCCTTGCGTTTGCGCAGCGCCGGAATGGTGATCGGGAAGACATTGAGGCGATAGTAGAGATCCTCGCGGAAATGGCCGTTCTTGACCTCCTCGATCAGATCCTTGTTGGTCGCCGAGATAAGTCGGACATTGACCTTATGCGCGGTGCGCGCACCGACGGTCTCGATTTCGCCCTGCTGCACGGCGCGCAGGAGCTTCACCTGGACTTCGAGCGGCAGGTCGCCGATCTCGTCGAGGAAAATGGTGCCGCCGTCGGCTTCCATGAATTTGCCGATATGGCGTTCGGTCGCGCCGGTAAACGCGCCCTTCTCGTGACCGAAGAGAATGCTCTCGACGAGATTATGCGGGATCGCCCCGCAATTGACCGTGACGAAGGGCTTGTTCGAGCGGTCGCCGCCGGACTGGATGGCGCGCGCCACCAGTTCCTTGCCGACGCCGGATTCGCCTTCGAGCACGACGGGAATGTTGGATTGGGCCGCCCGCTGGGCGAGATCGATGACGCGGATCATCGCCGGGCTTGCCGATACGATGTCGTCGAAGCCGACCGAGCCTGAGCGCGACCGGCGTCCGGCCCGCGCCTTCACCTCGCGCTGGTCGAGTTTCATCGCGTTCGAGATCGACGTGGCGATGCGTTCGGGCGAGACCGGCTTGACGACGAAATCGAAGGCGCCGGCGCGCATCGCCTGCACCACCGTTTCGATGCCGCCCTGCCCTGTCTGCACGATGACCGGGATCTGTGTGCCGAACTCGTGAAGCGCGTCGAGGAATTCGAGGCCGGTCATCTCCGGCATCATCAGGTCGAGCACGATGACGTTGAAAAGGCCGCCATCGCGTTTGACCATTTCCAGGCCGATGCGGCCGTTCTCCGCTTGGTGCACGACATGGCCGTGACGCTCGATTGCGTTCTTGAGCAGGCGGCGCTGCACCGGGTCGTCCTCGACCACGAGGATTTGCCCTGCTCCCTTGAGCTCATTGTAACCGGTCATTGTCGCCTCACTTCATGCGAAACCATAAAGCGCACTCTGACAGAAAGGCTTGAACATCCAGTTTTGAGAAACAATTGCATTTTAACGATTGGAACGGGTCATTTTCGTGCCGAAGCGACGCCTTTCATGCGCCGAAAGTCCCTTGATGCGGGGGCTTCTCACGCTTAAAGCGCTGTAACACTTTGAACCTGCGCATCGTGCTTTCCGAAAATCGATTCCGATTTTCGGGCCGATGCGCTAGACAATCAGACCTGTTATGAAAGTGGAGAGGAATTGCACCCATGAAAATCAAGCTCCCGCACGCCAGCCTTCTATTGTCGGCAGCAGCGCCAGCTGGGGCCGCCGATCCGGCGCTTGGCGATCTGCCGGTCTGGAAGCTGCAGGATCTCTACCCTTCCGCCACCTCCACCGCTTTCGTCGCCGACATGGAAAAGGCCGGCAAGGCGGCAATCGCCTTTGAAGAAAAATGGAAGGGCAAACTCGCTGAGGCCGCGACGAAGACCGGTGCCGAGGGCATCGGCGCGGCGCTGAAGGACTATGAGGCGCTTGACGATATCATCGGCCGCCTCGGCTCCTTTGCCGGCCTCACCTATTTCTCCGACACCACCAACCCGGCAAACGGCAAGCTCTACGGCGACGTGCAGGCCAAGATCACCGAATTTTCCGGCCACCTCCTGTTTTTCGCGCTGGAGTTGAACCGCACCGACGACGCGGTGGTCGACGCCTGCATGGCGAGCGATCCGGCCGCCGGACACTATCGCCCTTGGCTGCTCGATCTCAGGAAGGACAAGCCCTACCAGCTCGACGACAGGCTGGAACAGCTCTTCCTCGAGAAGTCGATGACATCGGCCGCCGCCTTCAACCGCCTCTTCGACGAAACCATGGCGGAACTTCGCTACGACATCGATGGCGAGAAAGTGCCGCTCGAAGTGGCGCTGAACAGGCTGCAGGAAAAGGACCCTGAAGCCCGCCGCAAAGCGGCTATGGCGCTCGCCGAAACCTTCAAGGCGAATATCCGCACTTTCACGCTGATCACCAACACGCTTGCCAAGGACAAGGAGATCGCCGATCGCTGGCGCGGCTTCGAAGACATCGCCGACAGCCGCCACCTGGCAAACCGGGTGGAGCGCGAAGTCGTCGATGCGCTGGCCGCGGCCGTCCGCGAAGCCTATCCCCGCCTTTCGCATCGCTATTACAAGATGAAGGCGAAATGGCTCGGCATGGAGCAGATGAATTTCTGGGATCGTAACGCGCCCCTTCCGGAAACCTCCAGCGCCATCATCTCCTGGCCGGAGGCAAAGGACACGGTTCTTTCGGCCTACAGCAATTTCGCCCCGGAGATGGCTGCCATCGCCAAGCGCTTCTTCGACGAACAATGGATCGACGCCCCGGTCCGTCCCGGCAAGGCGCCAGGCGCCTTCGCCCATCCGACGGTTCCCTCGGCCCATCCCTATGTGCTCGTCAATTATATGGGCAAGCCGCGCGACGTAATGACGCTTGCCCATGAACTCGGGCACGGCGTGCACCAGGTTCTCGCCGGTGCGCAAGGGGCGCTGATGTGCCAGACGCCGCTGACGCTTGCCGAAACCGCGTCCGTCTTCGGCGAGATGCTGACCTTCCGCGCGCTTCTGCAAAAGACCACCGACACGCGCGAGCGCAAGGCGATGCTCGCCCAGAAGGTCGAGGACATGATCAACACGGTCGTGCGCCAGATCGCCTTCTACGAATTCGAGCGCAAGCTCCACACCGCCCGCAAATCAGGCGAACTGACAGCCGACGACATCGGCGAACTCTGGCTCTCCGTCCAGTCGGAAAGCCTCGGGCCGGCGATCAACATTTCGGAGGGTTACGAGACCTACTGGGCCTATATCCCCCACTTCATCCACTCGCCCTTCTATGTCTACGCCTATGCCTTTGGCGATTGCCTGGTGAATTCGCTCTATGCCGTCTACCAGAAGGCCGAGAAGGGCTTCCAGGAGAAGTATTTCGAACTGCTGAGGGCCGGCGGCACCAAGCATCACTCGGAATTGCTGAAGCCTTTCGGCCTCGACGCCACCGATCCGTCGTTCTGGAGCCAGGGCCTATCGATGATCGAAGGGCTGATCGACGAGTTGGAAGCGTTGGATAGAGGCTGAAATCTCTTCTCCAAAGGCGGAAGGGCAGCAACGGGTCTCGTCTCCCCTCGGGGAGAAGGTGCCGGCAGGCGGATGGGGGGCGACACGCCAGAACCTGTCCTTCGCATGTGCTCAGGACGTCGCTCCGCTCCGCCCCCTCATCTGCCCTTTGGGCATCTTCTCCCCCGTGGGGAGAAGCGGAAAAATGCCTCACGCTCCCATTGGATTTTGAGCAATGAGGAGCAGAACAAATTGAAAGCGGCGCGTGGCTGACCAACCCTACATCCTCTTCCGCGACGACACGACCGGGCAGGTGATGCTTTTCGCAGAACCGGCCGAGATCATCGTTGCCAGCACACGCGTCGAGTTATTTGCGGGCCTTGCCCGGATGGAGCAGGCCAAGGCCGAGGGCAAATGGCTTGCCGGCTATATGGCCTACGAGGTCGGATACTTCTTTGAGGAGAAACTCGCCCCCTTCGCTGGGGAACACCGCGAAACACCGCTGCTTTGCTTCGGCGTCTTCGATGCGCCGCAGCCGGATGCGCATCCGCTTGCCCAGCCCAAACAGCGTCTCGAAAACGAGGAATTCCTCACTGCTCCGAAAGCTGCCTGGGATTTCGATATATATAAAGAGCGCTTCGACCGACTCCACCAACATCTGCGGCTCGGCGACGCCTATCAGGCGAACCTTACCATGCCGGTCGAAGCCCGCTGGAACGGCGATCCCCGTGCCGCCTTCTGGTCGCTGATCGAACGCCAGCCGGTCAAATACGGCGCGCTGGTTGATCTCGGCGGTCCGGTCATCCTCTCGCGATCGCCCGAGCTTTTCTTCCGCACCGACGAACAGGGCTGGATCGAGACCCATCCGATGAAGGGTACGGCGAAACGCGGCGCCACCGCCGCCGAGGATGCCGAAATCATCGAGGCCATGCGCCGCGATATCAAGACGCAGGCGGAAAACCGCATGATCGTCGATCTCCTGCGCAACGATATCTCCCGCATCACCGAAGTCGGCACGCTCGACGTCCCGAAGCTTTTCGACATCGAGACTTATCCGACCGTCCACCAGATGGTGAGCCATGTGCAGGCAAGGCTCCGCCCCGATCTTTCGATCCGCGACATCTTTTCCGCGCTTTTTCCCTGCGGCTCGATCACCGGCGCGCCGAAGATGCGGGCAATGGAAATTCTCCATGCGCTCGAAGATGCCCCGCGCGACGCCTATTGCGGCGCAATCGGCATGATCTCGCCCGCCGGCGCCATGCGTTTTTCCGTCGCCATCCGCACCATCACGCTTTTTGAGGGCGGCAGGGCCGTCTTCAATGTCGGCGGCGGCATCGTCTTCGATTCGACCGCCGAGGCCGAATATGAGGAATGCCTGCTCAAGGCCCGCTTCGCTGTCGGCGATCAATGGATTGCACGATGATCGATTTTTCGTTGATCGAGACGCTGCGCTGGCAGCCGGGCGAGGGCTTCATCCGGCGGCAGTTGCATCTCGCCCGGCTTTCCCGCTCCGCCCGTCGCCTCGGCTTCCCGCAACCGGTCGACGCGGCGGCCAAGCTCGACCAAGCCGTTGCAGGCGCTACCGGTCCGCTGCGCATCCGCCTGACCTTCGACGCGCAAGGCCGCATCGAGGTGACGAGCGCCGCTTTCGTGCCACTGGCGCCCGATACCACCTGGATCGTCCGCCTCGCCGAGACCCGTCTGGATTCCGCCGACAGGCTGCTGCGGGTCAAGACCACGCGCCGTGCCGTCTACGAGAGGGCCCGCGCCGAATATGGGCCTGATGAGGCCGATGAAGTCATCCTGTTGAACGAGCACGACGAAGTCTGCGAGGGCACCATCACCTCGATCTTCCTCGACGACGGGAGCGGCATTCTGCGCACCCCGCCCATCTCCTGCGGCCTGCTCGCCGGCGTGCTGCGCACCGAACTCATCTGCCAGCGCAAGGCCCGCGTCGGCCGCCTCACGCTTGCCGATCTCGATGCCGGCACGCTTTATATCGGCAACTCGCTGCGTGGCCTGATCCGCGCAAACCTTCTGAGGCACTGACCATGTTCATTCTCTCCCTCACCTATCTCAAGTCCAACGATGAAGCCGACGGGCAGATGGAGCCGCATATGGCCTGGGTGAAGGGGGGTTATGCGAAGGGCTGGTTCCTCGCCTCCGGCCGCAAGGTGCCGCGCACCGGCGGCGTCATCCTGGCGATCGGCGAGCGGGCCGCGATCGAGGCCTATGTCGCCGCCGATCCCTTCACCATCCACGGCATCGCCGAATACGAAATCACCGAGCTTGCCGTAACGACGGTGGTCGAAGGGCTGGAAATCCTGAAGCGCTGAATCTACGCGAACCGATCGTGGATAGTCGCGCCGGCCTCCATCGCCCGACCGATATTTGGCCTTTCCCCGTCAACGCTCTTTATTGTGACGTCGTTTTGTGATTAGAGCCGGTCACCTCGCACTCTCTGCGGCAATTTCAAATAATTCTTCGGGCTGAACGCCTTCGTCGCCTTCCACAGGAGAAAAGAATGACGGAACAGAACTATCCGGTATATGCCGAAATTACCGGTCCGATCGTGATGATCGGCTTTGGCTCCATCGGCCGCGGCACCCTGCCCCTGATTGAGCGCCATTTCAAATTCGACAAGAGCCGGATGGTCGTCATCGACCCGCGCGAAGAGCCCTCCGACATGGAGATCCTGAAGAAGCATGGCGTTCGCCATATCAAGGAATATGTCACCAAGGAGAATTACAAGGAACTGCTGAAGCCGCTGCTGACGGAAGGCGAAGGCCAGGGTTTCTGCGTCAACCTCTCGGTCGACACCTCCTCGCTCGACCTCATCAAGCTCTGCCGCAAGCATGACGTGCTCTACGTCGATACCGTCGTCGAACCCTGGCTCGGCTTCTATTTCGACAAGGGTATGAGCAATGCCGACCGCACCAACTATGCGCTGCGCGAAACCGTGCGCAAGGAAAAGGCGAAGAACCCGGGCGGCGCCACCGCCGTCTCCACCTGCGGCGCCAATCCGGGCATGGTCTCCTGGTTCGTCAAGCAGGCGCTCGTCAACCTCGCCAACGACACCGGCCTGAAATTCGACGAGCCGGACCAGCACGATCGCGAAGGCTGGGCAAAGCTGATGAAGAAACTCGGCGTCAAGGGCGTCCACATCGCCGAGCGTGATACCCAGCGCACCAAGCATCCGAAGCCGCTCAACGTCTTCTGGAACACCTGGTCCGTCGAAGGCTTCATCTCCGAAGGCATGCAGCCGGCCGAACTCGGCTGGGGCACCCATGAAGAGTGGATGCCGAAGAATGCCAAGAAGCACAAGAAGGGCAACAAGGCGGCGATCTACCTGGAGCAACCGGGCGCCAACACCCGCGTGCGGACCTGGTGCCCGACGCCCGGCCCGCAATATGGCTTCCTCGTCACCCACAATGAGTCGATCTCGATCGCCGACTATTTCACCGTGCGCGACAAGGACGGCGAAGTGACCTTCCGCCCGACCTGCCACTATGCCTACCACCCGGCCAACGACGCCGTACTCTCGCTGCATGAGATGTTCGGCAATGGCGGCACCCCGCAGCCGGTCCATCACGTTCTCGACGAGGACGAGTTGGAGGACGGCATCGACGAACTCGGCGTCCTGCTCTACGGTCATGAGAAGAACGCCTACTGGTACGGCTCGCGGCTGTCGCTGGAAGAAACCCGCCGCATCGCGCCCTACCAGAACGCCACCGGCCTGCAGGTCACATCAGCCGTTCTCGCCGGCATGGTCTGGGCGCTGGAAAACCCGACAGCCGGCATCGTCGAAGCCGACGAGATCGACTACAAGCGCTGCCTCGAAGTGCAGATGCCCTATCTCGGCCCGGTCGAAGGTCATTACACCGACTGGACACCCCTCGACGGCCGTCCGGGCCTCTTCCCGGAAGATATCGACACCAAGGATCCGTGGCAGTTCCGGAACATTCTGGTTCGCTGAGATCAGCTCCTCGGCGTTGACAATGCCCGCCACAAGGCGGGCATTTTTGTAACGCCTGCTGTCTAAATGCTGGCCGCTACCCCTCCAAGGCTTGTCTTCAAGCCGGTCGCGCGCCATGTTTTGCCCGAACTTGGCGGGTGTCCGCCGCGCCGATTCGCCGGGAGAAGCCTTATGAAAATCAGAACTGGTCTCGTTCTTGTCGGCGCAGCCGCCGCTCTTGCCGCCTGTGTTTCATCGGAGCCGCGTCGCCTGCCGGTTGCAGTCGCGCCGCCCGTTGCAAATTCCGTCGAAGGCGCGTGGGCAGACGCCAACGGCTTAACGTCCACCTTCACCGGCGGACAGTTTGTAACTCGCACGAACGATGGGACAAATACGCAGATGGCGTCGGGGACATATACAACCACCCCAGATGGGATTATTCAGATAAATCTTTATTCGAATATCAAAAGAACAAGTTCCCTTGTTAATTGCGCTTTGATCGGATCAACGCAGCTGAATTGCACCACAGCAACGGGTTCGCAGTTCACGCTTTCGCGCCGCGGCTGAAAGATGAGGCGATAGGCTAGGCACACCATGCGGGCCTTCGCCTTTTACCTCGTCCTGTTGCTCGCAATGCCGCTTGCGGCACTTGCCGTTATTTTGCCGGCCAATGTCTATCGTGCCCAGGGCATCGCCGCTCCCGATTGCGACGGGCCGCTGCAGGTGCTGATCTTCGCCGTACCGGCAATCCTGATTTATGGTGCGGGCGCATTCCTGGTCTACCGGACCGGCCGGCGCTTTCATCGCCTCTTTGCCCTTTTCTGTTTGGTCATCGCGCTGGCGACAGTTCCGAATATTGCCGAGGCCGTACACGAACTCTACCGAAACGCCGCCGATGGTGAATGCCAGGGATAAGCAGCCCGGCTTTTTTGCCCTGTCCCCTTGGAAAGCGCCCTGCCTGGCCCAGCTTTCTCTTGCGGTTGCACATCGTCTGATGGAACAATCCGAAGGCCGGGCAATCGCCCCGGCGCACAATGAAAGGGAACGGCGAGGGATCAGGGGAATCTTTCGCCTCAATCAGGAGAACAGGGATGACGAAGTCTTTCAGCTTCGGTCTTTTGACCGCGTCCATGCTGGCGCTGAGCGCGGGCGCCGCCTTTGCGGATTACGAACTTAATATTCTTCATATCAACGATTTCCATTCGCGCATCGAATCGATCAACAAATTTGACTCCACCTGCTCGGCCGAGGAGGAAGGCAAGAAGGAATGCTTCGGGGGTGCTGCCCGCCTGAAGACCGCGATCGACCAGCGCCGTCAGGCGCTATCCGGCAAGAACGTCGTCCTCCTGAACGCCGGCGACAATTTCCAGGGCTCGCTGTTCTACACGACCTACAAGGGAGCGGCCGAAGCCGAATTCCTCAACCTGATGAAGTTCGACGCCATGACCGTCGGCAATCATGAATTCGACGACAGCGAGGACGGGCTTGCGACCTTCCTCGACAAGGTGCAGTTCCCTGTCGTGACGGCGAACGTCAAGGCGACGGCTGCCTCCAAGCTCGGCGACCGCATCAAGCCCTCGCTGGTGCTTGATGTCGGCGGCCAGAAGATCGGCATCGTCGGCGCCGTCACCAATGATACCCCCGAGCTGTCCTCCCCCGGTCCGAACGTCACGATATCAGATGACGTCCAGGCCATTACGTCAGCCGTCCAGGATCTGAAGGGCCAGGGCGTCAACAAGATCATCGCGCTGACCCATGTCGGTTATCCCCGCGATCTCGCCCTGATCGCCAAGATTCCGGACGTCGATGTCGTCGTCGGCGGCCACTCCCATAGCCTGCTCTCCAACACCGATCCGAAGGCCGAAGGCCCCTATCCGACGATGGTCGACAATCCCGGCGGCTACAAGGTGCCGGTCGTCCAGGCCGCTTCCTACAGCAAGTATCTCGGCGATCTCGTCGTCAATTTCGACGACAACGGCGTCGTCAAGGATGCCAAGGGCGATCCAATCCTGATCGATTCAACCTTCACGCCCGATCCGGCTGTCATTACCCGCATCGCCGAACTGGCAAAGCCGATCGAGGAACTGCGCAACAAGGTCATCGGCTCCTCCGAAAGCCCGATCGAGGGCGATCGCAAGGTCTGCCGCGTCAAGGAATGCTCGATGGGCAATCTGGTGGCTGACGCCATGCTCGATCGTACGAAGAACCAGGGCGTCACCATCGCCGTCCAGAACGGTGGCGGCCTGCGCGCGTCGATCGACGGCGGCGAGGTTACCCAGGGCGAGGTCATCACCGTCCTGCCTTTCCAGAACACGCTCGCCACTTTTGAATTGACCGGCGCAGACGTCGTCAAGGCGCTCGAAAACGGCGTCAGCCAGATCGACCAGAGCGCCGGCCGCTTTCCGCAGGTCGCCGGCCTGAAATTCTCCTTCGACCCGTCGAAGCCCGCCGGCGGCCGTGTCAGCGATGTTCAGGTGAAGGACGGCGCCAATTTCGCGCCGATCGATCCGGCCAAGACCTACAAACTCGCCACCAACAACTTCATGCGGGCCGGCGGCGACGGCTATTCGATCTTCAAGGAGGGCCAGAACGCCTATGATTTCGGCCCGGATCTTGCCGATGTGACCGCGGCATACGTCGCCGCGCATTCGCCCTATAAGCCATACACGGATGGCCGCATCGCAGAACTGGCGCAGGCAGCGCCGGCCCCCTCCGCTTCCGAACCGGCGCCTGCTGCACCGGCTGCTCCTGCTCCATCCACAGAGCCGGCTCCCGCACCCGTTGCACCGGCACCTGCCGCTCCGGCACCAGCGGAACCCGCACCGGCGCCGGCAGCCTCCGCACCTGCCGCAACGACGCCGTCCACCCACGTCATTGCCGCCGGCGACACATTCTGGGATCTCGCCGTAACCTTCTATGGCGACGGCACGTTGTGGCGGAAGCTGTCGGATGCCAACGGCAAGCCAAACCCACGCCACCTGACGGTTGGCAAGGAGATCGAGGTTCCCGCCAAGTAAGACGATTTGTCCCGATGCCACTGGCCGGTCCGGGGTTTCCCGGGCCGGCTTTTCTTTCTATAGGGTGAACCACGATCTCCAGGCTGCGTATGAGCTGACGAGACAAAAAAAGCGTTGGGGCCAGAATGACAGCAGATATTTCACTCCGCCCGGCGGACCATCCGGCCGTAAAATCAGGCAAGGTTGGTGTCCTGCTGGTCAATCTCGGCACGCCCGACGGCACCGATTACACGTCGATGCGCCGCTATCTCAGGGAATTTCTGACCGATCGCCGCGTCATCGAATGGTCGCCCTGGAAGTGGTACCCGATCCTGTTCGGCATCGTGCTCAACACCCGCCCGCAGAAGGTCGGCAAGGCCTATGAGCTGATCTGGAATAAGGAGAAGAACGAAAGTTATCTCCGCACCTACACCCGCAACCAGTCGGAGCTGATGGCCGAGCGCCTGAAGGATCTTGATAGCGTCAAAGTCGACTGGGCGATGCGCTATGGTACGCCGTCGATCGCTTCGCGCATCGACGCGCTGAAGCAAGAGGGATGCGACCGTATCGTGCTCTTCCCGCTCTATCCGCAATATGCGGCGGCAACGACCGCCACCGTCAACGACAAGGCCTTCCAGAAGCTGCTCTCTATGCGCTGGCAGCCGGCGCTACGCACTGTGCCCGGCTATCACGACGACGAGACCTATATCGAGGCACTCGCCAGTTCCGTCGAAAGACATCTTTCGACGCTCGACTGGAAGCCCGAGATGCTGCTCGCCTCCTTCCACGGCATCCCCATGTCCTATTTCAAGCAGGGTGATCCCTATTACTGCCAATGCCAGAAGACCGGCCGGCTGCTGCGCGAGCGGCTCGGATTGACCGAGGAAAACTTCATGGTCACCTTTCAGTCCCGCTTCGGGCCGGAGGAATGGCTGCAGCCCTATACCGACAAGACGGTGGAGAAGCTCGCCAAGGACGGCGTCAAGCGCATCGCCGTCATCAATCCGGGCTTCGTCTCCGACTGTCTGGAGACGCTTGAGGAGATCGCCGAGCAGGCTGCCCATTCTTTCCATGAGAACGGGGGAGAGAAGTTCGCGCATATCCCCTGCCTCAACGACGGTAAGGACGGCATGAAGGTGCTGGAAAAGGTCGTGCGCCGCGAATTGCAGGGCTGGGTCTGAGAGATCTTTTCAGAAAGCATCGCCGCACGGATAGCTGGCGAAGATCCAAATAACCCAACCGAGAGGAAACCTCCACCTCACACGGATGTGTAGCATCCATACGGCATTTCTTCCTCGCAAAGAACATGCTACCCCACCACATCAGTGTATGGGCGCATGCGCCGATAGGAGGAATTCTTCATGTTGTTCGGCGGCTTCGACATTGTCGTCATCGTGCTGGTCATCTTCGTCATCCTCGTGCTCTTTGCCGGGATCAAGACCGTGCCGCAGGGCTACCGCTATACGATCGAGCGCTTCGGGCGGTATACCCGCACACTGGAGCCCGGCCTCAACCTGATCACCCCGTTCATCGAGCGCGTCGGCGCCAAGTTGAACGTGATGGAACAGGTGCTGAACGTGCCGACCCAGGAGGTGATTACCAAGGACAATGCCTCGGTCTCGGCCGATGCCGTCTCCTTCTATCAGGTGCTGAACGCCGCTCAGGCCGCCTATCAGGTCTCCAACCTCGAAAACGCCATCCTCAATCTCACCATGACCAACATCCGTTCGGTCATGGGTTCGATGGATCTCGACGAACTGCTTTCCAACCGCGATGCGATCAACGACCGGCTGCTGCGCGTCGTCGACGAGGCCGTGCATCCTTGGGGCATCAAGGTCACCCGCGTCGAGATCAAGGACATCCAGCCGCCGCGCGACCTCGTCGACGCGATGGCCCGCCAGATGAAAGCCGAGCGCGAGAAGCGGGCGCAGGTGCTGGAGGCCGAAGGCTCGCGCAACGCGCAGATCCTCCGAGCCGAAGGCGCCAAGCAATCCGCCATTCTCCAGGCCGAAGGCCAGCGCGAGGCCGCCTTCCGCAACGCAGAAGCCCGCGAACGCCTGGCCGAAGCCGAAGCCAAGGCGACGAAAATGGTCTCCGAGGCGATCGCCGCCGGCGACATCCAGGCGATCAACTATTTCGTTGCGCAGAAATACACCGAAGCGCTCACCTCGATCGGTTCGGCGCCCAATTCCAAGATCGTCATGATGCCGATGGAAGCCTCTTCCATCTTGAGCTCGCTCGGCGGCATCGGCGCCATTGCCCGCGAGGTCTTCGGCGATGCCGGCAACAGCCCGGCAACCCCGCCGCCGCTGCCGCCGCGTCCGCGCCCCGCAGCACCGGCGCGCTCGACGCCACCGATCAATCCGTCGACTCCCAATCCTTTCAATCCCGATCAGGAGCGATAAGCCATGCTGGCGAAGATCATCGCCGAACTCGGTCCGTGGAGCTGGTGGGTCGCAGGCCTTGTGCTGCTCGCCGCGGAAATGATCGTTCCCGGCTTCTTCCTGGTCTGGATCGGCCTTGCCGCCTTGATCGTCGGCGCGCTGTCGCTGCTCTTCTGGGACAGTGCCTTCTGGGTCTGGGAACTGCAGGCGATTCTTTTTGCGCTGCTCGCCGTTGCCACGACCTTCGCCGGCCGGCGGCTGACGCTGCGCAATGCAACGACCGACGAGCCCTTCCTCAATCAGCGCGGCGCGAGCCTCGTCGGCCGCACGGCGACGCTGCACGAACCGATCCGCGAGGGCCGCGGCCGCATCCGCCTCGACGATACGCTATGGCAGGTGATGGGACCCGATCTGCCGGTGGGAACACAGGTGAAGGTGGTTTCAAGCAACGGCCGCGACCTGACGGTCGAGCCCATCTGATCAAACGAGCCTGATCGAACGAGCTTGATCAGGCGACGCCGATGCGCAGCAGGTCGTGGAAATGCACCAGTCCGACCGGCCGGCGGTCGTCGTCGATGACGATCAGCGCCCCGATATGATGCTGGTTGAGCAGCGCCAGCGCCGCGGTCGCCAGTATCGTCGGCTTCACCGTCTTCGGCGTCTTGGTCATGATATCGTCGACCGCGAGCTCGGCCAGATTGCGGGTCAGATTGCGCGCCATATCGCCTTCGGTGACGATGCCGCAAAGCCGGCCATCCTCATCCAGCACGCCGACGCAGCCGAAATGCTTGCGCGACAGCACCGTGATCGCCTCCGGCATCGGCGTGCCCTTGGCAACGAGCGGCAGCCGCTCGCCGGTATGCATGATATCGGCGACATGCATCAGGCTGGCGCCCAGCTTGCCGCCGGGATGGAAGACATGGAAATCCGTGGCGGTAAAGCCGCGCGCTTCCAGGAGCGCCACTGCCAGCGCGTCGCCGAGCGCAAGCTGCATCAGCGTCGAGGTCGTCGGCGCCAGCCCATTGGGGCAGGCCTCCTGTTCGTTCGGCACCAGAAGGACGATATCGGCGGCGGTCGCCAGCGAGGAACGGTCGCTGCAGGTGATTGCGATCAGCGGAATGGAGAAGCGCCGGGTGAAGGAGATGATGCTCTTGAGCTCGGCGCTCTCGCCGCCTTTGGAAATCGCCAGCACGACATCGTCGCGCTCGATCATGCCGAGGTCGCCGTGATTGGCTTCGGCCGCATGCACGAAAAAGGCAGGTGTGCCGGTTGAAGCGAATGTCGCCGCGAGCTTGGCCCCGATATGGCCGCTCTTGCCGACGCCGGTGACGATGACGCGGCCGGAGATGTCGCCGATGACTTCGACGGCCCGTGTCAAAGGATCGGCCAAGCCATTGTCAAAGGCCCGTTCCAGCGCTTCAAGACCGCGTCTTTCGGTCTCTATCGTGCGTTTTGCCGATTCGAGCACGCTGTTTTCAACGAGGTTTATCGCTCTTCTGTTCATGAAGTTGCGTTAGACCTTTTCACTTTCCAAGTCCACCCCGCACTCTTTCCGAAATGTGAACGGCGCCCGCTGACGGCAACGAATGATTAACCACAAGGCTTTACCTTTGGGTAAGAACCGAAAGCATGTCAGGCGCGAATTGCATGGGCCAGCCAAAACAGACGAGCAGTGTGACGCCGCTCCGCGCCATGAGCCGTGCCGTCTTTTTTGCCGCGTTCGGAGGCCTGATTCTTGCACAGACGGCAGCCCTTGCGCAGTCCGCCGCACAGCCGGCAGGGATGGCAAACAGCCGCTCCGCGGCCAATCAGGACAACAGCACCACGAACAACGCCGCCGCCACCGGTTTCGATGACGAGACCGACGGTGCCGCCGCTCCTGCGGCAAATGGTGCGACCGCGAATGCCGACGATGCCCAGCAGAGGCCAGCCATACCGGATGCGCAGGCCGGCGACGACATTACCGGCTCCATCCTCGACGAGGACATACGCCGGCTGAACACCCGCGAAGCGCCGCTCGACGAGACGCTGCCGCGCCGCAGGGCTGCCACAAGCGCCTCGACGGAGGAAACGCCGGGAATCCCGATCGGCACGTTCGTGCTCCGCCCGAGCGTCACCCAGAGCATCAACACCGAGACCACCAAGGACAGCAATACCAGACAGCGGCGCGCCTTTTTCGAAACAGACGCAGCAGCGACCTTGACCTCCGACTGGGGCCGCCATCAACTGTCCGTAACCTCGGAAGGTGCCTATCAGAGGAATATCAGTGGCGAGGGCGAAGAACAGCCCTCCTTCAAGATCAACAGCGACCTCAGGCTCGATCTTCCCGACGACACCACGGCGCACCTGACCGCCGGTTACAATTTCTACCGCGAGGATACGGACGATCCCGACGCCATCGCCAATGCCGCGCAGCAGTCTGATGTACAGGAATTTTCGGCCGGCGCCTCCGTCCAGCGCGATTTCGGCATTCTGCGCGGGACGACGGCCCTTGCCATGACCCGCTCGATTTATTCGGATGCCAAGCTTTCGAACGGCACGACCGTCACCCTCAGCGATCGCGACCAGACGACGGGTACGCTGCGCGGCCGCGTCGGCTACGAGCTGTCCCCCGCGCTCATCCCCTTCGTCGAAGCCAACATCGGCCGCACGATCTATGACGAAACGCGCGACTCGGCCGGCTATGAGCGCTCGGGGCACAGCTATGGCGCCAAGGTGGGCGTCGAAGTCGATCTCGGCGAGAAACTGAAGGGTGAAGTCGGCGTCGGTTACGAGCAGGCCGATTTCGAAGACAGCCGCCTGTCCTCGATCGATACGGCGACACTCGATGCAAGCCTGCTCTGGTCGCCGATCCGCGGAACCGACGTCAATTTCGACCTGCAAACCAGCATTCAGCCCTCAACGACTGCCGGTGAGAGCGGCTACGTCTCGCACGCACTGACGACGACGCTCACCCACCAGCTGCGCGACAATCTGGTCGGGACGATGATCGGCGGGGTAATATGGCGCGACTATCCCACGGATAGCACCATCAACGACGAGCTCGTCTATACCGCCGCGACCGGCCTGACCTGGAACATCAACCGCTATCTCGATTTGACCAGCACGCTCGGCTACGAGCTGACGACGCGCAAGGAAGGCACCGACTCGCAGCAATTTCGTGCCGGCGTCGGCCTCAAGCTGAAACGGTAAACGCCGCGCATCCAGCCCGGATGCGCGGCGTTCTGTCACTTCATAATCCAGGCGTAGCCCTTACTTCAGGCCGGCAAGTAATTCCCTGAAGCCGCCTTCGACGGAGGGGCGGATATCGGCGCGTTCGAGAGCGAAGGCGACGTTTGCCAGGATGAAGCCGTCCTTGGCGCCGCAGTCGTAGGTCGCCCCGCGGAAGTGGTAACCGGCGAAATCCTGTTCCTTCAGCAGCTTCAGCATGCCGTCGGTGAGCTGGATCTCGTTGCCGGCGCCGCGCTCCTGGGTTTCGAGGATCTTGAAGATCTCCGGCTGCAGGATGTAGCGACCGTTGATGAAGAAGTTGGAAGGCGCCGTCCCCTTGGCAGGCTTTTCCACCATGCCGGTGATGCGGAAGCCGTCACCGATCGCTTCGCCGACGCCGACGATGCCGTATTTATGCGCCTGGTCGGGCGCGCATTCCTCGACGGCGATGATATTGCCGCCGCTCTGGGCGTAAAGGTCGATCATGCCCTTCATGCAGCCCTTGTCGCCCTTCATGATCATATCGGGCAGCAGCAATGCGAAGGGCTCGTCGCCGACGATCTCGCGGGCGCACCATACGGCGTGGCCGAGGCCGAGCGGCTCCTGCTGTCGGGTGAAGCTCACCGTGCCGGCCTTCGGCAATTGCTGGGCCAGAAGGGTGATCTCCGCCTTCTTGGCGCGCTCGCGCAGCGTCTGTTCCAGCTCGAAATGGATGTCGAAATAGTCTTCGATGACGTGCTTATTGCGTCCGGTGACGAACACCAGATGTTCGATCCCGGCCTCGATCGCCTCATCGACGACATACTGAATGATTGGCTTGTCGACGACGGTCAACATTTCCTTCGGAACAGCCTTTGTCGCCGGCAGGAATCGCGTCCCCAATCCGGCCACCGGAAATACTGCTTTACGAACTTTGTTGTGTTGAGCCACACCGGCCTCCTGCTTCGATCATATCGCTTTGGAAATAGGGCTTTTTAGCCTTAACTAGTATAGAATTGCTACTGTTTTGCAATGGTGACCGCAGCGGTTCGCTATGGTAAAGAATTTGTTGACTCCGTTCCTGTAGTCTTGGTTCTGGCGCGGACATGATGCCTCGCTGTCCCCGGAAACTGAAGATGACGGATACGACTGTCGATGACCCAGAATCACAAAAACTCCCTTCGTGGTCTTGCTCTCGCCCTCATTGTCGCCGCCCAGGTGGGGCTGGTCCCCGACAACGCTAGAGCTGATTCCCGGTTCCAGAAATGGATCGCGGATTTTTACCAAACAGCCGCTCAGAGTGGCATCAGTAAGGCAACTTATCAAAAGGCCTTTTCCGGGGTGAGCGAGCCTGATCCGACCGTGCTCGAAAAGGCCGCCTATCAGCCGGAATTCACCTCGAAGATCTGGGACTATGTCGATTCCCGCGTCAATCCCTACACGGTCAAGATCGGCCGCGAGATGGCCGCCAAACACGTAAGAACACTCGATGCGATCGAGCGGCGATTCGGCGTCGACAAGACCATTCTGCTCGCCATCTGGTCGATGGAATCGAATTACGGCGCGATTCTCGACAAGGACGACCGGCTGCACTATGTGCCGCGCGCGCTGGCAACGCTGGCCTATGCCGATCCGAGCCGCGCCAAATTCGCCAAGAAGCAGCTGGTCGCCGCGCTGAAGATCTTGCAGAACGGTGACGTGCCGGCTCGCGAAATGACCGGCTCCTGGGCCGGCGCCATGGGCCACACCCAGTTCATTCCGACAAGCTATCTGCTTTATGCCGTCGATGCCGACGGCAACGGCCATCGCGACATCTGGAACTCGGTGCCGGATGCGCTGGCGACTTCGGCCAATCTCCTGATGAAGAACGGCTGGGACACCGGCAAGACCTGGGGCTACGAGGTCGTTGTTCCCACGGCCGCGGCCAAGCAGGCCGGCAAGACCCATACGCTGGCCCAATGGGCAGCGCTCGGCCTGACACGCCCGAACGGCAAGGCCTTCCGCGACGGCGGGACAAAAGCCGTGCTGAAGATACCGGCCGGAGCCGGTGGCCCCGGCTTCCTGATGACCGCCAACTTCTTCACCATCAAGAACTACAATGCCTCGGACAGCTATGCGCTTGCCGTCGGCCTGCTGGCCGACCAGATCGCCGGCTACGGCGGCATGCAGCAGCGCTGGCCGCGCCCGGACGGCGCCCTTGATATCACTGAGAAATTCGAGCTGCAAACGCGTCTGAAGACACTCGGCTACTACAATGGCGAGGTCGACGGCAATTTCGGCTCGGGTTCGAAGGCGGCGATATCAGCCGTGCAGGAGCGCATCGGCATGCAGCCGGACGGCGAGCCCTCCTTGCCGCTTCTGAACGCACTGCGTCGCTAGATCGGGATGATCCCGGCCGAAGGCTACACACACTTTTCGGCATGCTGCTCTACAACAGCCAGAACCTTGACCTAGATAGCGAGAGTGGACGCTGGCCTACCCCACGTGCAAGATGCCGGCAGATGCGGAACTGCCCATGACGAAGAAAACTGATCGCACCCCAATCCGTTGGCTCATGCTCGCCTTGACGGCGGCTTCGCTATTCGTTGGCGCGCTTGCGCCGGCGCAGGTTGCCGAAGCCCAGGAGCAGCGCTACCAGCGCCGGTCGATCCTCGATTTCCTCCTCGGCCGGCGCTATCTCGACGACGCACCGCAGGCGCCTGATGTCCAGCAGCCGAGACGCCAGCAGCGCAAGCGCCCGCCGGCGCAGAAAGCCATCGTCAATACCCGCACCGCGCCGCCGGTCCGCGCTCCCGTGCAGGAGGAGCCGGCGGTGCAGAAGCTCGGCGACGCCCGTAAGATCCTGATCGTCGGCGATTTCCTGGCGAGCGGCCTCGGCGACGGCCTCACCGCCGCCTTCGAGACCTCGCCCGGTGTCGTCGTCGAAGCCCGCGGCAACGTCTCCTCGGGCCTGGTTCGTGACGATTATTACGACTGGCCGGCACAGTTGCCGAAGATGATCGACGAGCTGAAGCCGGCGATGGTCGTCGTCATGATCGGCGCCAACGACCGCCAGCAGATGGTGACCGACACCGCCAAGGAAAAATTCCGCACCGATGGCTGGTTTGCCGAATATCGCCGCCGTGTCCTTTCCTTCGGCAAGGAGGTCACCGCCCGCAAGATCCCGCTGCTCTGGGTCGGCCTTCCCGCTTTCCAGTCCGATTCGATGACGGCCGATGCCGTCCAGATGAATCAGCTTTACCGCAACCAGGTTGAAAGCATCGGCGGCGAATTCGTCGACATCTGGGATGGTTTCGTCGACGAAAACGGCACCTTCATCGTCACTGGTTCGGATGTGAACGGCCAGCAGGTGCGCCTGCGCACCTCCGACGGCATTAATCTTACGCAAGCCGGCCGGCGAAAGCTCGCCTTCTATGTGGAAAAGCCGGCCCGGCGTCTTCTCGGCACCCAGGCAAGCCCCGACCTAATTCGCCTCGACTCCAGCAATCTGCCCGGCCTCGGCCTCCCCGCCAATCCGGTCGAACATACCGTGCCGATCAGCCTCTCCGATCCCAATCTCGACGGCGGCGCCGAGCTTCTCGGCGCCAGGCCGCCGCCTGTGGCTTTGACGCGGTCGCCGCGCGACCTCCTGGTCGAGCAGGGCGAAATGACGCCAGCACCTCCCGGCCGCGTTGACGATTACCGCCTGCCTGCCGCAAAGGCGGCGGCCGAAGTCTCGGTCAAATAAAAAGACCGCCCGGTCTGCTGCGCTGGATCAGCGATCAATCGCGGCGGGCGGCATTGTGCTTGCGGTTACAAGCTGCTCTTCGGCGAGCATAAAAGCACATCTCCTGCGTAACAGCGTCCTGCAATTCGGCTAGCTCTAGATCGTAGATCAGTCGGCAACGCGCTGTGCGTGAAGCAGCCTTTCGCTCCCTTCCCGTCTAGGTCGCCGCCTACGGCCAGCTCAAATAATAATGGTTGGAGCCGATAGGCCGAAGAAGGCATCGCTGTCGTTCGTCTGAAGTCGATCCGGCTGCTGACATCGATATCCTTGCCGTTGCCCGAGCTTTGCGGCACGGTTTCCGTGGCAAGCGGTCGCATCACGTCCTGGCGGACGCGCGGCGCTCCATGAAAAAACTCCGCCGAAAGGGCGGAGTTTTTGTCTTCTTGAAGGTGTGTGGCCGACGGTCAGTTCGGCAGGACGGTCGAGCCCATCAATGCCTCGTCGATGGCACGCGCCGCCTGGCGGCCTTCACGGATCGCCCAAACCACCAACGACTGGCCGCGGCGCACGTCGCCGGCCGTCCAGAACTTGTCGATCGACGTCTTGTAGTCGCGGTCGTTGGCGACCACGTTGGTCGAGCCGCGCTTGTCGGTGTTGAGCGTCAGCTTGCCTTCGAGCTCCTTCAGCACGCTTGATGTGAACGGGCCGCGGAAACCGATGGCGATAAAGGCGAGATCGGCCCGGATGACGAATTCCGTGCCCGGAACCGGCCGCCGGCGCTCATCGACCTCGCAGCACTTGACGCCGGTCAGCACGCCGTCTTCGCCGACGAACTCAAGCGTGGCCACCTGGAATTCCCGCACGGCACCCTCGGCCTGCGAGGAGGAAGTGCGCATCTTCGTCGCCCAGAACGGCCAGACGGCAAGCTTGTCTTCCTTTTCCGGCGGCTGCGGTCGGATGTCGAGCTGGGTGACCTTGACGGCCCCCTGGCGGAACGCCGTGCCGACGCAGTCCGAAGCCGTATCGCCGCCGCCGACGACGACGATATGTTTGGCGCCGGCAAGGATCGGGTCCGATGGCCAGCCGACGCTGTCGATGTTCTCGCGACCGACGCGGCGGTTCTGCTGGACGAGATAGGGCATCGCATCGTGGACGCCCGCAAGCTCGGTGCCGGGAATGCCCGCCTCGCGCGGCGTCTCGGAGCCGCCGCAGTAAAGAACGGCGTCATGATCGGCGAGTAGCTGCTCGACCTTGACATCGACGCCGACATTGACGCCGCAATGGAAGGTGACGCCCTCGCCCTTCATCTGCTCGACGCGGCGGTCGATGAAGTTCTTCTCCATCTTGAAATCGGGGATGCCGTAGCGCAGCAGCCCGCCCGGCTTTGTTTCGCGCTCGTAGACATGCACCTCGTGGCCGGCGCGGCCGAGCTGCTGGGCGGCCGCCATGCCGGCGGGGCCGGAGCCGATGACGGCGACCTTCTTGCCGGTATGCACCGTCGCCGGCTGCGGCCGGATGAAGCCGAGCTCATAGGCCTTGTCGGCGATCGCCTGTTCGACCGTCTTGATGGCAACAGGCGCATCCTCGAGATTCAGCGTGCAGGCTTCCTCGCAGGGTGCCGGGCAGACGCGGCCGGTGAACTCAGGGAAGTTGTTGGTCGAATGCAGGTTCTGGATCGCCGCTTCCCAGTTGTTGTTGTAGACGAGGTCGTTCCAATCGGGAATCTGGTTGTGAACCGGGCATCCGGTCGGGCCGTGACAATAGGGGATGCCACAGTCCATGCAGCGCGCGGCCTGTTTCTGCACTTCCGGGTCCGACATCGGGATCGTGAACTCGCGGAAATGACGGATACGATCCGACGCCGGCTGATACTTCGCTACCTGCCGGTCGATTTCCAGAAACCCTGTTACCTTACCCATGCTTTCGTCCCTTACCCTCATGACCGCCTCACCGCAGCCAATCTGTCTATCGTCAGTCCCGGTATCCGGGGCAAGTTGCTTCTCTTGACCGTCATTGGCGCATATCCCCTGGAAGACATCCGTGCGATCTGGACAGGTTTCGCTGTCGGCATGATCGGAGTCATCGAGATATTTTCGTCATCCGTCACCTGCGGTCAGCAGGTGACGGATGTCCCAGTGCAAATCATTCCGCGGCGATGCCCATCCGGCTGCGCTCCATTTCCTCGAGCGCACGGCGGTATTCGACCGGCATGACCTTGCGGAACTTCGGACGGTAGTCGGCCCAGCTGTCGAGGATCTGCTTGGCGCGGGTCGAACCCGTATAGTGCAGATGGTTGGAGATCAGCTGGTAGAGGCGCTCCTCGTCGTGGCGCGTCATGTCGCCGGAAACGTCGACACGTCCCTTGTGCATGAGATCGCCGCCGTGATGATGCAGCTTCTCCAGCATGTCGTCCTCCTCGGGCACCGGCTCGAGTTCGACCATCGCCATGTTGCAGCGGCTGGCGAAATCGCCGGTTTCATCGAGCACATAGGCAACACCGCCTGACATGCCGGCCGCGAAGTTACGGCCCGTGGCGCCAAGCACGACGACGACGCCGCCGGTCATATATTCGCAGCCATGGTCGCCGACACCCTCAACGATGGCGATCGCACCCGAATTGCGCACGGCGAAACGTTCGCCCGCAACACCCCGGAAGTAGCATTCGCCCTCGGTTGCACCGTAAAGCACGGTGTTGCCGACGATGATCGAGTTCTCGGCCACGATCCGTGAATTCTCCGGCGGCCGGATGATGATCTTGCCGCCCGAAAGCCCCTTGCCGACATAGTCGTTGCCGTCGCCGATCAGGTTGAAGGTGACGCCACGCGCCAGGAAGGCGCCGAAGCTCTGCCCCGCCGTACCGCGAAGTGTGACATTGATCGTGTCTTCCTTCAGCCCGCGATGGCGGAAGCGCTTGGCGACCTCGCCGGAGAGCATCGCGCCCGCCGAACGGTCGACGTTCTTGATGCCGACCTCGAAGGCAACGGGTGTCTTGGCGGTCAGCGCCGGCTGTGCCTGCTCGATCAGCACGCGGTCGAGAATATCGTCGATCGGGTGCTGCTGCCGGCTCGTCCAGAAGGTCTCTTCCTTGGCGGCATCGACCTTATGGAAGATGCGGCTGAAGTCGAGGCCCTTGGCCTTCCAGTGCGCCAGCATCTCGTCCTTCTCCAACAGCTCCGAAGCGCCGATGATCTCGTCGAGCCGGGTAAAGCCGAGCGAGGCGAGAATTTCGCGCACTTCGTTGGCGACGAAGAAGAAGTAGTTGATGACGTGCTCCGGCGTGCCCTTGAAGCGCTTGCGCAGCACCGGATCCTGGGTTGCCACGCCCACCGGACAGGTGTTGAGATGGCACTTGCGCATCATGATGCAGCCGGCCGCGATCAGCGGCGCGGTGGCGAAGCCGAACTCGTCGGCGCCGAGCAGCGCCCCGATGATGACGTCGCGGCCGGTCTTCAACCCGCCGTCCACCTGCAATGCGACACGCGAGCGCAAGCCGTTCAGCACCAACGTCTGCTGGGTCTCGGCAAGGCCGATTTCCCAGGGGCTGCCGGCATGCTTGAGCGAAGTCAGCGGCGATGCACCCGTGCCGCCATCGAAGCCGGCGACCGTGATATGGTCGGCACGCGCTTTGGCGACGCCGGCGGCGACCGTGCCGACGCCGACTTCGGAGACGAGCTTGACCGAGACATCCGAGGTCGGATTGACGTTCTTTAGATCGTAGATCAGCTGCGCCAGATCTTCGATGGAATAGATGTCGTGGTGCGGCGGCGGCGAAATCAGGCCGACACCCGGCGTCGAGTGGCGGGTCTTGGCAACCGTCGCGTCAACCTTGTGACCCGGCAGCTGGCCGCCTTCGCCAGGCTTGGCGCCTTGTGCCACCTTGATCTGCAGCACGTCGGCATTGACGAGATATTCGGTGGTGACGCCGAAGCGGCCGGAGGCAATCTGCTTGATCGCCGAACGTTCCGGGTTCATCGAACCGTCGGCCAGCGGCATGTAGCGGTCGGATTCCTCGCCGCCCTCGCCGGTGTTCGACTTGCCGCCGATCCGGTTCATGGCAATCGCCAGCGTCGTATGCGCCTCCCTGGAGATCGAGCCGAAGGACATCGCCCCCGTCGAGAAACGCCTGACGATATCGGCCGCCGGCTCGACCTCGTCGATCGAAACCGGCTTGCGGCCGAGCGCCTCGGCGCTCTTCATCTTGAAGAGCCCGCGGATCGTGTTCATGCGCAGCGCCGAATTGTTGACCATCTCGGCGAATTCGCGGTAGCGATCCTCGGCATTGCCGCGCACCGCATGCTGAAGGGCAGCGACTGCATCCGGCGTCCAGGCGTGGCTTTCGCCGCGCATGCGGTAGGCATATTCGCCGCCGATGTCGAGCGTTGTCGCAAGAAGCGGATCCTTGCCGAAGGCCGCGTTATGGCGGGCGACGGTTTCGGCGGCAATCGCCTCGAGGCCGACACCTTCGATCATCGTCGCGGTCCCGAAGAAATATTTGTCGATGAGTTCCGACTGCAGACCGATCGCATCGAAGATCTGCGCGCCGCAATAGGATTGATAGGTCGAGATACCCATCTTCGACATGACCTTGAGGATGCCTTTGCCGACCGCCTTGATGTAGCGGTAGACGATTTCGGAAGCATCCACTTCCTTCGGGAATTCGCCCTTGGCATGCATGTCGAGCAGCGTGTCGAAGGCGAGATAGGGGTTGATCGCCTCGGCGCCGTAGCCGGCGAGCAGGCAGAAATGATGCACTTCGCGCGGTTCGCCGGTCTCGACGACGAGACCGACCGAGGTGCGGAGCCCCTTGCGGATCAGGTGATGGTGTACGGCCGCCGTCGCCAGCAGCGCCGGAATGGCGATCCGGTCCGGGCCAATCTGGCGGTCGGAGAGCACGATGATGTTGTAGCCGCCCTTGACGGCCGCTTCCGCGCGCTCGCAGAGTCGGTCGAGCATCTCCGGCATGCCTTCGGCGCCACGCTCGATATCATAGGTGAAATCGAGCGTCTTGGTGTCGAAACGATCTTCCGTATGGCCGATCGAGCGGATCTTCTCGAGATCGCCGTTGGTCAGGATCGGCTGACGCACTTCAAGCCGCTTGGCGTTCGCCGCGCCCTCGTGGTCGAGAATGTTCGGCCGCGGCCCGATGAAGGACACGAGGCTCATGACCAGTTCCTCGCGGATCGGGTCGATCGGCGGGTTGGTCACCTGCGCGAAGTTCTGCTTGAAATAAGTGTAGAGCAGCTTCGGCTTTTCCGACATCGCCGAGATCGGCGTATCCGTGCCCATCGAGCCGATCGCCTCCTGGCCCGTCGTCGCCATCGGCGACATCAGGATGCGAGTATCCTCGAGCGTGTAGCCGAAGGCCTGCTGGCGATCGAGCAGCGACACGTCGCGGCGCAGCGCCCGTGGCTCCACCGGCTTCAGATCTTCGAGGATGAGCTGGGTGCGGTTCAGCCAGCTGCGATAGGGATGCGCCGTCGCCAGCTGCGACTTCACCTCGTCGTCGGAGATGATGCGGCCTTCTTCCATGTCGATCAGCAGCATCTTGCCCGGCTGCAGGCGCCACTTCTGGATGATCTTCTCTTCCGGAACCGGCAGCACGCCGGCTTCGGACGCCATGATGACGCGGTCGTCATCGGTGACGAGGTAGCGCGCCGGCCGCAGGCCGTTGCGGTCGAGCGTCGCACCGATCTGCTTGCCATCGGTGAAGGCCACGGCAGCCGGACCGTCCCAGGGCTCCATCAGAGCGGCATGATATTCGTAGAACGCCTTGCGGTCGGCCGCCATCGATTGGTTGCCGGCCCAGGCTTCCGGGATCAGCATCATCACCGCATGTGCCATCGAATAACCGCCGCGCACCAGGAATTCGAGCGCGTTGTCGAAACAAGCCGTATCCGACTGACCCTCATAGGAAATCGGCCAGAGCTTGGAAATGTCCTCGCCGAACAGCGGCGAGGAGACCGACGCCTGGCGCGCCGCCATCCAGTTGACGTTGCCGCGCAGCGTGTTGATCTCGCCGTTATGGGCGACCATGCGGTAGGGATGCGCGAGCTTCCACGACGGGAAGGTGTTGGTCGAGAAACGCTGGTGCACCAGGGCGACCGCGCTTTCGAAACGCGGATCCGACAGGTCCTTGTAATAGACGCCGACCTGATAAGCCAGGAACATGCCCTTGTAGACCACCGTCGCCGACGACAGCGACACCGGATAGAAATTGCTCTCCTCGCCGTCGAACTCATCATAGATACGGTTGGAGATCACCTTGCGCAGCGTGAACAGCCGGCGCTCGAACTCGTCGTTGTTTTCGGCATCCTCGCAGGCGCCGATGAAGACCTGCACATGGTGCGGCTCGGTTGCGGCAATCGCCGGCGCCTTGGAGAGCGAGGAATTGTCGACCGGCACGTCGCGAAAGCCGATGAAGACCTGGCCTTCCTCGGCGATGACGTCTTGGATCACCTTCTTGAAGTGCTCGATCTGCTTTTCATCGCGCGGCATGAAGATATGGCCGACGCCATATTCGCCGATCGGCGGCAGGGTGATGCCCTGCTCGGCCATCTCCTCGCGGAAGAAACGGTCGGGGATCTGCACCAGGATGCCGGCGCCGTCACCCATCAGCGGATCGGCGCCGACGGCGCCGCGATGCGTCAGGTTCTCGAGGATGAACAGGCCATCCTTGACGATCTGGTGCGATTTCTGGCCCTTCATATGCGCGACGAAGCCGACGCCGCAGGCATCGTGTTCGTTGCGCGGATCGTAGAGGCCCTGTTTCTTCGGCAGGCCGGAGGCGGATGTGGAGATATTGGCCGTCGCGCGCACCTCGGCAGCAGCAAACCGGTCAAATTCCATGGATGGCGTCTTCGTCATCATCTTTCCTCCTGTCGAAGCCCGCGGGGCCGCGGGCGGCTTTTCGTCATGCGCCGCAACCCGAAGATAGGTTCGGCGCGTGACAGCGCTGTTGCAGTGTGAAGATCGGCCGCAGACATCTGCTTTAAAGGAAAGCAAACCGTCGCGTTCCGCGCCTGCCATTCGCCTCCGCGCGCCGCCGGCAAGGCTTGACGCTCGGAAGAACTATAGCGTGAAAGCCGGTCTGTTCCAGGGCTTTCGGCGCCTCTTCGGCCATAAAGGCCAAAATAGGACAGCAACACTGTCCTAATTCATCAGTTCTATGCCAGAAAGCATTCGGCTCCGCAAGAGCGCTCTGTCAAAAAACGTCAATTTGCGACGGAAGATTACCGGATCAGTCGGCATGGCGAAATAAAATTACGAAAAGTCACACTATTTTGTTTATTGATTGCGTAGTTCAATTTCTGTGATGTGTCACGGGCGACTACCTTGATCCTGTGAAGCTTTGGCGTAATGTCCGCTGCGGACTTGCCAACCTTATCCTTCCCCAACGGTTTCCCCCATGTTCTTTGCTTCCGATAACTGGGCCGGCGCCCATCAATCCATTGCCGAACGTCTGCTGACGGAATCGGCCGGTTTTGCCGCCGCCTATGGCGCCGGCGATCTCGACAGGAAGGTCGAAGCCCGCTTTTCCGAGATTTTCGAACGCGAGGTTTCGGTCTTTTTCGTCGCCACCGGCACGGCCGCCAACTCGCTGGCGCTGGCAAGCGTCCAGCGCCCCGGCGGCATCACCTTCTGCCATTCGGAAGCCCATGTGATCGAGGATGAATGCGGCGCGCCGGAATTCTTCTCCGGCTCCGCCCGCCTCGTTGCCGTCGACGGCGAAGCCGGCAAGATCGATCCGGCCGGGCTCTCGGCAAAGATCGCGCATTATCCCGAAGACGCCCTCCGTCATGGCCGCGCCAGCGCGGTGACGATCACCCAGGCAACCGAGATCGGCACCGTCTATTCGCTGCCGGAGATCGGCGAGATCGCCGCCATATCAAAAAAACGCAATCTGCCGCTCCATATGGATGGCGCCCGCTTCGCCAATGCGCTGATCGCGCTCGGCGCCACCCCGGCCGAAATGACCTGGAAGCGCGGCGTCGACATGCTCTCCTTCGGCGGCACCAAGAATGGTTGCTGGTGTGCGGAAGCGATCGTCTTCTTCAATCCGGATCAGGCCCGGGAAATGCCCTTCATCCGCAAGCGCGCCGCCCAGCTCTTCTCCAAGTCGCGCTTCATCGCCGCCCAGTTCGATGCCTATTTCGAAAACGGTCTCTGGCTCGATCTCGCCCGCCATTCGAACGGCATGGCCGACGGGCTGCGCGCCGGCATCAGAGACAGCAACGCCGCCCGCCTCGCCTGGCCGACCGCCTCCAACGAAGTCTTTGCCGTCATCAGCAAAAGCGCTGCGAAAACCGCGGAGGAAAAGGGCGCGAAATTCTACGAATGGCCGGTTCCGGCGGCAACGCCCGAGCTCGTTTCCGAAAGCGAAATCCTGATCCGTCTCGTCACCAGCTTCGCGACGACGGAAGCGGATGTGGATGGTTTCCTGAAATGCCTGGTTGCCTGATTGCCCCGATTGGCAATGCTTCACGCCGATTTCAGTCCCCTCACCTTTCGCAGAATATCGTCGGAAAGTGCTGAGACCAGCGCCTGATCCGCTCCCTTGCGCGGCACCAGCACGAATTCGACGTCCTCCAGCGCCGGAAGTTTTCCCGCAGCAATCTCCTTCAGGCCTGATGGTGCCATGCTGCGCGGCTGCACCAGCACGCCCATCCCGGCCCGCGCCGCCGCCGTCAACCCACTCAGGCTGCCGCAGGTGCAGACGATCCGCCACGGCACGCCGTTTCGCCCGAGCGCTTCCAGGGCGATCACCCGTGTGACGCTCGGCGGCGGAAAGGCGATCAGCGGCAGAGGGCCGGAGGCGAGCACGCGCTCGGGATCGCGCGCCAGCCAGACGAGCGGCTCGCGATAGACGAGTTTTCCGCGTGCATCGCCGAGCCGGCGCTTGGCGAGCACCAAATCGATCTCACCATTATCCTGCATCTCGTAGAGAACGCCTGATAGCGCCACCGTCAGTTCCAGGTCGACGGAGGGATGCGAACGAACGAAATCTTCCAGCACCGCCGGCAACTGGCTGGTGACAAAGTCCTCCGACACGCCGAGCCGCAGGCTGCCGCGCAGGCTGTGGCTCTTAAACAATGACTGCACCTGCCCCTCGATCGAAAGCATGGCGCGCGCATGCGAGAGCAACGCCTCGCCATCGCCGGTCAGCATCACCTTATGCGTGTCGCGCGCCAGCAGCTTGCGCCCGAGGGCCGTCTCCAGCCGCTGGATATGCTGGCTGACCGTCGATTGCCCCAAGCCAAGCCTCTCCGCAGCAAGGGTGAAACTGCCCATCTGTTCGACGGCGACGAAACTGCGCAATTGCGAAAGGTCCAGCATGATCCAGATTCTCGATAACTGTTATTTCTTGCATCCTGGATCATAATGGACGACAGAACAACGACTGTTTTTATCACGCCGCGAGACCGCCATGCGCCGCTTTCTGCCCGATACATTCACCCTCCTGCTCGTCTGCACCGTCATCCTCGCCTCCTTGTTTCCGGCGAGCGGCACATTCGCGGATTATTTCGGCATCGCCACCGATCTTGCCATCGCCCTGCTGTTCTTCCTGCATGGCGCCCGCCTCTCGCGCGACGTCGTCATAGCAGGCCTGCTGCACTGGCGGCTGCATCTCGTCATCCTGCTGACGACCTTCGGCATCTTCCCGCTGCTCGGGATGGCGCTCGGACTGATCCCGGACACGATCCTGCCGCAGCCGCTTTATCTCGGCATTCTCTTCCTCTGCGTGCTGCCATCGACGGTGCAGTCGTCGATCGCCTTCACCTCGATGGCCGGCGGCAATGTGCCTGCCGCCATCTGCTCGGCCTCGGCGTCCAACATCTTCGGCATGTTCCTGACACCGCTGCTCGTCGGCTTGCTGTTTTCCGTCGGCGGCCATGGCGGCTTCTCTTTCGACGCCTTGGAGCAGATCCTGCTGCAGCTGCTTGCCCCCTTCATCGTCGGCCAGATCCTGCAGCCCTGGATCGGCGACTGGATCCGCGCCAAGAAGAAGATCCTGATGCCTGTCGACCGCGGCTCGATCCTGATGGTCGTCTATCTCGCCTTCAGCACGGCGGTGGTCGAAGGCCTGTGGCACACTTTCTCGATCGCCGATATCGCCGTCGTCATCGCAGCCGACATCGTGCTGTTGGCACTTGTTCTTGTTTTGACGATGTTCGGCAGCCGCTGGCTCGGTTTCAACAAGCCCGACCAGATCACCATCACCTTCTGCGGCTCGAAGAAGAGCCTTGCCAGCGGCGTGCCGATGGCAAATGTCATCTTCGCCGGCCAGTCGATCGGCGCGATCGTGCTGCCGCTGATGCTCTTCCACCAGATCCAGCTGATGGTCTGCGCCGTCATCGCCCAGAAATACGCCGCCGCCGCGGCCCGCCGCGCAACGGAAAAGGAAATGGACGAGGCAGCCAGCCCGGCATAGAGCAGGTCGCGCAAAAATAAGGAGCTAAAGCGCGAGGAGCGAATCTGAAGGATCGCGCCGCGCTTTGGGCGACAAAAAAAACGGCGCCCCGATGGGAGCGCCGTCCGTTTTACCCGTAAGGGATCGATCAGCCGTTGATGATCTGCGCTTCGATGGCCTTCGGAGCCTCAACCGGTTCTGCGGCAATCGCGATCTTGCGGGGCTTCATGGCCTCGGGAATATTGCGCAGAAGGTCGATGTGCAGCAGGCCATTCTTCAGCGAAGCGGCAGTCACCTCGACATGGTCGGCAAGCTGGAAGCGGCGCTCGAAGGCGCGCTTGGCAATGCCGCGATAGAGGAATTCGCCACCTTCGGCAGGTTCCTCGTTCTTTTCACCCTTCACGGACAGAACATGGGCATGGGCTTCGATCGAAAGTTCGGTCTCGTCGAAACCGGCGACCGCCATGGTGATGCGATAGGTGTTTTCACCGGTGCGCTCGATATTATAGGGCGGATAGGTCTGCGCCTGCTCCGGCTGGGCAAGGCTGTCGAGCATGGTGAAGAGCCGGTCGAAACCGACGGTCGAACGATAAAGGGGAGAGAAGTCTACGTGACGCATGATGTCCTCCTGTGGAAGCGACGTGTTGCGATGAAATGCCCCTGAAACCCCATCTTTGGCGGCCTCGGGACGGTTGCGCGGGCCCTTTCCGGCGCCCGCAGGAAGGAGATGGTGATGGGATTTGACGAGTTCAAGACCTTTTGGGAATCGCCTTGATCGGCCAGTGAACCCCGCATGAACGACCGGTTCGGCACGCGTTCAGGCGCATTCGCTTAGGAATTTCAGCGTCGGGTGAATCTGGTCCCGATGGCTGAAGTGCATCGTCCCTTCTTCTTCAGTCTCAACTTCGGCCGGCCGCGAGCACCCTCATGCTCCTGCCGGCCCTTTTCCCGCGCCTTGCGGGCGCACCGCTTTCCAAGGCGGATACCATGCGCTATCCCTGATAGGCGAAGCAGTCAGCAGCGGCGCATTGGCAAGGTCATGGATCAGGTTCTCTATTCGACGCCCGACAATCCCGCCCCGGAAAACCGCACCGAGGGGTTCTTCGAAACCCATGACGGCCACCGGCTGCGTTACGCCGTCTTCCGCTCGAGCGCCCAGATGGCCAGGGGCACGGTCGTCATCCTTCATGGCCGCAACGAATATATCGAGAAATATTTCGAGACGATCCGCGACCTGACGGCCAAAGGCCTCTGGGTGGCGACTTTCGACATGCGCGGCCAGGGCGGTTCGTCACGGCTGCTGAAGCACCGCAACCACGGCCACATCCGCCGCTTTGCCGATTACGAGCGTGATCTCGACATCTTCCTTGAAAAGGTGGTGCTGCCGGATACCCGCCTGCCCTTCTACCTGCTCGCCCATTCCACAGGCGGGCTGATCGCGCTCTCGGCCGCGCCCTATCTCACCACCCGTATCGACCGGATGGTGCTGTCGGCGCCCTTCATCGGCCTGACCGGCCAGGCGGCTTCGCCCCGTGTCATCCGCGCTGTGGCCGGCACGCTGAACGCCATCGGCCTGGGCTTTCTGCCGTTGACCTCGAAACTGAAGGAGCCGGATTTCCACGACAATCCGCTGACCTCCGACGAACTCCGCTTCGAGCGCAACGTCGCGATGATGAAGGACCATCCGGAACTGACGCTCGGGCCGCCGACAGCCCGCTGGCTGATCGAGGCTTTTCGCACGATGGACCGGGTCACCTCGCCCGACCATCTCTTCTCGATCACCATCCCGACCATCGTCATCGCCCCGACGCGGGACGGTGTCGTGCCCTACACGGCGCAGGAGCGGCTCTCGCGTTATTTCCGCGCCGGCCAGTTGGTGCCAATCAACGGCGCCCGTCACGAGATCTTCCAGGAACGGGATACCTACCGCGCCGCCGCTCTTGCCGCCCTCCACGCCTTCATTCCCGGCAGCGACGCCGAAGAAAACCAGGACGTCGCCGCCCTCGGCACGTGACCCGACCGCTGTTGCTGACCGGGCGATTAGCAAGGCTGATCAAGGATCAGCAGGGCTGATCCGGATTAGCGCTGCAGGATGGCGATCGCCTGCTCGTAGACCGCCCGGCTGCCGGCGGCGATGATCGAGCCGCCATTTTCCGGCCGTCCGCCGTCCCAGGTGGTGATGATGCCGCCCGCCCCTTCGATGACGGGAATGATGCCGCCGACGTCATAGGGCTTCAGGCTGTTTTCGACGACGAGATCGATATGGCCCGCGGCAAGCAGCGCATAGGCGTAGCAGTCGCAGCCGTAGCGGAAGAGCCGTACCTGGCTCTCGATCTCGCGGTATTTTTCCATCTCCTCGCCGGCAAAGAGATGCGGCGAGGTTGTGAACAGGATGGCGTTCGACAGCGCGTCGCACTGGCGCGTCACCAGCCGCCGTTCGCCCTCCGGTCCTGTATAGATCGAGCCGTTCTGGTCGGCGAAATAACGCTCACCGGTAAAGGGCTGTTCGATCATGCCCATGATCGCCCGGCCCTCTCTCTGCAGACCGATCAGCGTTCCCCACACCGGCACGCCTGATATGAAGGCGCGCGTACCGTCGATCGGATCGATCACCCAGACATATTCGCGGTCGAGCCCGACATTGCCGTGTTCCTCGCCGAGAATGCCGTGACCGGGAAAACTCTCCTCGATCAGCGCCCGGATGGCGAGTTCGGCCGCCTGGTCGCCCTCCGTCACCGGATCGAAACCGGAGGAGAGCTTGTTGGTGACATCGAGACCGGAGCGGAATCGCGGCAGCGTCTCGGCTCGGGCGGCTTCCGCCAGGCGGTTGAAGAACGAACGGTCAGGAAGCATGATTTATCCGTTTGGCTGGCGGGAGTGGCGCTTTTCATAGCGAAAAGCAACGGGAATGCAAACGTAGCAGGCAATTTCAATCTAACTGCCCAAAGATGTCGCAGCGCAATATATTGCTTGACATTTGTGCAATGCAATAGTAGCTTCTTCCGTACAGTCTTCTGACTGTAAATACCCTCCTTGGGTGTTTCCTCCCTAGACTTAGCCGCGCTCACAAGCGCGGTTTTTTTTGGCCAGGGAGGACTAGGCCTGACAGCAGCGAAATCGAAAAAGAGATTTATTCGGCGGCCAGCGCCCGATCGCCGGCGAATTTCTCGACGTAATCCGCCATCTGCCGCATGAAGGCGGTGACGGCATCGGCAACTGCGGCGAAATCCTCGCGTTTCTCCAGCGTCACTTCATCGACATAGATCGCCCGGTTCACCTCGATCTGCAGTGCATGCAGACCCCGCGACGGCCGGCCGTAATGTTCGGTGATGAAGCCGCCGGCATAGGGTTTGTTGCGGATTGCCGCAAAGCCCATTTCCTCGAGAATGGCGATGGCCGCCCGCGAAAGCTCGGCCGAAGCACTGGTGCCGTAACGATCGCCGATGATGAAATCAGGCCGCCCAACGTTGCCGGCGACGCGCACATTGCCGGGCATCGAGTGGCAGTCGATCAGCACGCCGAAGCCGAACTGCACATGCGTCCGCGCGATCAGCCGGCGCAGCGCCGCATGATAGGGTTTATAGACCGCTTCGACCCGGTCGAGCCCCTCCTGCACAGGAAGACGACGTGCATAGATCTCCATATTTTCGGCGACGATGCGCGGAATGGTGCCGAGCCCGCCGGCGACGCGCAGCGAATTGACATTGGCATAGGGCGGCAACAGCCCGTCGAACATCCGCGGATCGAGCTCGTAGGGCTCGCGATTGACGTCGAGATAGGCGCGGGGGAAGTTGGCTGCGAGCAGCGGCGCGCCGAGTGCGACGGCAGAGCCGAAGAGCTCGTCGACATAGTGATCCTCGGAACGGCGGATGGCGATGCCCTCGAGCCGCGACTGGGCAATAAATTCCGGTGGATAAATGCGGCCGCTATGAGGGGAGTTGTAGACGAAGGGAATGGTCTGCGACACGGGCTCATGAACCTCAAAAAGCTCGTATTCGCGTATTTCCGGCACTTTCGGCCCTCTTTACCATGTCATGAACTGGCTGCTGCGCCCATGTTGCCAGTTGCCCGGCCTCAAGTCCATACTATGTAGAAGGGATGGCAATCACGCACAGGCAATTCACCGGTTGTTTACCGGCTCGAGACTAGTGTAAACGGCTGGCAGCCCACCAAAACTTATTGATCAGCGGTCTGGATTAATGACTCAGAAGATACTTCTCGCAGAAGACGACAATGACATGCGCCGCTTCCTGGTGAAAGCGCTCGAAAAGGCCGGCTACAAGGTCCTTTCCTATGACAACGGCGCCAGCGCCTATGACCGGCTGCGCGAGGAGGCGTTTTCCCTGCTGCTGACCGATATCGTCATGCCCGAAATGGACGGTATCGAGCTGGCGCGCCGCGCTACCGAGCTCGACCCCGACCTGAAGGTGATGTTCATCACCGGTTTTGCCGCCGTGGCGCTGAACCCCGATTCGAAGGCGCCGAAGGATGCCAAGGTCCTTTCCAAGCCCTTCCACCTGCGCGACCTCGTCGACGAGGTCAACAAAATGCTTGCCGCGTAAGGCTTGCCGGGCGGCGCGTCACAAAACTGAAAAAAGCCTATTGACGGCTCCAAAGGTTTTGTGATCTATGCGCCGCCATCGGATGGGCGTGTAGCTCAGCGGGAGAGCACTACGTTGACATCGTAGGGGTCACAGGTTCAATCCCTGTCACGCCCACCATCCGATCCCCCTGACATCGTTGACAAATCCCCGCTTCGGGGATTTTTCGTTCTTGCGGCTGGCATGCGCTCCCAATCCGACACTTTACGGGCGCAAGGGCTTTTTAACTCGGATTATGTCCGGGCGGATTTCAGTCGGCTGTGCGGTCACCCGCACACGTGGGAAATTGGGGGGATGTATGGCGCAAAGAATGCGGACACGGAAAGCGATATCGATAATACTCGGCCTCGCCCTGGTTGGGATTGGCCTCTTCGGTTTCGGTTATATGCAGTTTCATGTCGTCGAACCGATCAGCATCACGTTTTGGCTGATTCCGACCACGATATTCGCGGCTGGGGTGGCGATCCTCTGGGATGATTTCAAAAATCCCTAACGCCCCGTTCGACGCCGAGCAGCGCCGGACAAGACCAAAATAAGTCACAGAACGGTGCCAATGCCTGATTATCCAACGCATGGCCGATTCGCCGTCGCAGACAGATGGGGTTGAGACAGAGAATGAGATTTTTCGCACCGGCAGCCGCCGCCATTTTTTCCGCCGCCTTCACCTTGCCGGTCTCTGCAGCACCAGCTGCTCCCGAGACGTTTCCGGGCGCACCCGGCGTCATTACCCTTTCCGGCAAATGCGCCAAGCTTGTTGTCGCCAAATTCGACGCCACCAAAGGCTGCAAGAACGAGCTTGCCAGCGTCACGCTGGCCAATGGCCTGGTGACCTTCATCTTCACCTCTGACGGCAAGGCGCTCGGCTTCCAGGGCGACGGCGCCGGCATCAAACCCGCATCCAACGGCAATGCCCGCCTGCCGCTCAGCCTTGTCACCACGGGTGTCGGCAACAAGATGACCGGGGAGGTCAAGGTCGCTGGCTTCTGCACCTTCGGCAATCCCTATTCCGGCAAGCCGATCGCAATCGAATGCACCGCCGAAAGCAAGGATTCCTCCTTTACCGGCAGCTTCCGCACCGGCGGCAAGCTGGTGAAGAAGGGCAAATAGTCCCCGTCAGAGCAGTTCCAGGAAAAGTGCGAAGCGGTTTTCCAAGGCAAAGCGCGAAGCGCTTTTGCGGGGAATGCGAAAAACAAAAGGATCGAGCGGTTCGGCGCTTCCGTTAAAAGCTGAACCGGTCTAGGCGCACCAGGTGGCGCCGGCAGCCCCCGGCTTGCGTGCCAGCCCCTCATTGATCAGCTGTGCGCCGAAAGAGCGCCCGTCGCGCGAGACGACGCGCGGCGCGCCTGAAGGCTCGGCTTTGCCCGCGGCATTCATCGTGAACGGTCCGGCGTTCAGAAGCGCCAGCAGCCGCGACTTGGCGGCAAAGGCCACCCGGCGTTCGCCGTCGCAACGCGCCTGGTCGACGACAGGGCTTGCCATGTCGGCTATCACGATCTTCTCGCCCTTGTACCAGAAGACACCGCCATCGCCGACGCAATTGATATGGGCGCCCTGCCCGCAATAGCCGAAGGCCACCGTCCCAGTTTCCGACACGGCCGGGGAGGCAGGCGACGGCACCGCCTTTATCGGCTGGATCGCCGGCGTCGGGATCGCGGCTGGCGGTAACGGTTGCGACTGTTGCACCGGCGGTGCAGCTTTCGGCGTCGGTGTGGCCAGCGCCACCTGCTTCGCCGGCACGTCCTTCCTGACTGGAGGTTTCGGCTCCGCCGTTTCCCGCGTGACCGGCGTTGCCTGCCTTGCAAGCATCGGCTGGATGCTCTTCCAATTGTCGTGGGCGACGATGCCGCCGATCGCGGTAATGCCGATCACCGCCCAGGGCAGCAATCCGCCACCGCTGCTGCGTGCTCTGCTCTTTCCTCTCGCCGGCGCCTTGCGGCGGCCGCGTGTCGCTGTCTTGGCCATCTGTCCGATTCCTGTGAGGCCGCAATTATCGCCGCCCAATCCTTTCTGAAAGGTTGGCGCGGCGGCAGGATGATGCTTGATCCGCCGATCTTTCCCTCGAATGGCATGCAAGCGTCGGCGCCTATCGGAGAGGCCAGCGTGGCGGCCGAAACGCGTGAGGGGAAAAAGCTGAACAAATCCCGCGCTCATACGTTAGCCAGCGAAAAATTCCGTATGTTCTGGGGAAAATCCATGGATCTCATCATCGCCGACATGATACCGGCGTCACGCATCCACTATCCTGTCATCTTCGCCCGCCTGATCGGCGCCATCCTCTTCGGCGGACTGATCGGTTTCGAACGCGAGGCCCGCGACCGCCCGGCAGGCTTCCGCACCCATATCCTGATCAGTCTTGCCGCTGCCCTCTTCGCCATCATCTCGATCGAAGCCGTGCACATGCCGGGTTTCGCCGATGATAAGCAGGTGCGCATCGATCCGCTGCGCGTCATCGAAGCGGTGACCGCCGGCGTCGCCTTCCTTGCCGCCGGCATGATCGTCTTTGCAAGAGGCCGGGTGCACGGGCTGACGACCGGCGCCGGCATGTGGCTCTCCGGCGCGATCGGCCTCGCCATGGGCTTCGGCTATTGGCCGATCGCCTTCTTCACGACGATTGCCGCCATCTGCGTGCTCTTCGCCTTCGGCAAACTCGAACAACGCTTCGGCTATAATTCCGGACAGCGGGTCGATCGGGATGAACATCGATAGAAAAAAACGCCCGGCATCATGCCGGGCGTTTGTGTCAGCGTGACCGTCTGTCGGTTATTCGGACCATGCGGCCGAAGGATCGTTTTTCTCAACCGGCGTCGCATCGCCGATGGACGAGGCAAGCGGCTTCTGCCGTTTGCCGATCTGGATGCGCTTGTCCGCCGCCTCGCGTATGGCCTGCCATTCTTTTTCGTGCCGGATGAAGATCTCGCGGGGCACAAAGTTGATCGTCATATGTTTCTCACCCTGTTTCAAATCGACCGTCAGCGCGCCAAAGAGGCGGGAATGCTGGTTATTTCTTGGTCTCTGCATTGCTCTTGATGTCCGGGCCACCCTTGGAAAGATCCGCACCGGTAACATGGGCCGGCACATGAATGTCGTGATAGACACCGGGCGTCAGCGTCAGGTCGACATGATGCGGCGGCAGCACCTGCGCCTTCTGCATGCGGTTCGGCTTCGCCCGCTTCATGCGGTCGGATGCCTCCGTGCGTTTGTCGGGAATATGGGTCGAAGTGTGCATCATCGGCCTCCTTTTTTAAGCTCAACCGGAGCCTAACGGGCGGGCATCGGGATGGTTCCAAAAAAATTGCCTGATCTCCGGTGTGCCCGGAGCCTTGACTGGCCGGGGAAGTTCATTAACTAGAGCCTATCCCGCAGCCTTCCAGACATCGGCTGACGGGGAACTTTGGTGCCGGGCCCCTCTGGCGAGAGTTTTTACGGCGCTCTCGTGATGTCGGTACCGCCTGCAGCTTAGCCGGCGGATTTTTCATCGATGAACAAGCTCACCATGCCTGACCCGCATGCCCGTTGTGGCGTGCCGCGCCTTTCCAATATATCCACCCTCTTCAACACGATTTGCGGCCACGAGGCGCGGCCATGAATCAGCCCGTAGTCCCTCAATCCTCGCTCGGCTATTTCCGCTGGGCTTTCATCGTCACTGCCCTCGGCCTCGTTCTCGGCGCCGTGCTCGGCTGGCAGACGACCGGCACGATCGGCGGCATGGCAACCGTCTTCTTCATCTGCACGGTGCTTGCCGTGCTGGAGATCTCGCTCTCCTTCGACAATGCCATCGTCAATGCCAACAAGCTGAAGGAGATGACGCCCGTCTGGCAGAAGCGCTTCCTCACCTGGGGCATCATCATCGCCGTCTTCGGCATGCGCATCGTCTTTCCGCTGGCGATCGTCGCGATCGCGGCGCGGATCGGCCCTTGGGACGCGCTGGTGCTGGCTGCCCGCGAACCCGAGGAATATGCCCGCATCATGAACGACGCGCATCTGCCGATCGCAGCCTTCGGTGGTACCTTCCTGATGATGGTCGGCCTCAGCTATTTCTTCGACCATGAAAAGAAGATCCATTGGTTTCGCGGCCTGGAAAAGGTGATGGCACGCTCGGCTACCATCCGAGGTATCGAGATCGCTTTCGTGCTGGCGCTGATGCTGGTTTTCTCCTGGTTGATCGGCGGCGAGGAGGCTAGCGTCTTCGTTCATTGCGCCATTTACGGCCTGCTCACCTTCCTCGCGGTCGAGGTCGTTGGCGAGTTGCTCGATGCTTCGCAGCAGACGATGAGCGCTGCCGCCAAGGGTGGTCTTGGCGCTTTCATCTATCTGGAGGTGCTGGATGCGAGCTTTTCCTTCGACGGCGTCATCGGCGCCTTTGCCCTGACGCAGAACCTATTCGTCATCGCGATCGGCCTTGGCATCGGCGCCATGTATGTGCGCTCGATGACGATCATGCTGGTGGAGAAGGGAACGCTTGCCGAATACCGCTATCTCGAGCATGGCGCCTTCTACGCCATCCTGATCCTGTCGGTGATCATGTATGCGCAGACCCTGATGCACATCCCCGAGGTTATCACCGGACTCGGCGGCGCGGCCCTGATCGGCCTGTCGCTCTGGTCGTCCATCCGCCATAACAGGCGCGAACGAGTGGAGGAGCACGGCGCCGAGCGGGAGGAGCTTCACGCCTGACGATGCAGGAAGCCGCAGTGCGCAACAGCCTTGCGGTTAAAAACAAAGCCCGCGACCATCCGGTTGCGGGCTAATTCATTCATGCATGGCTTGAAGGCTTTAGCGGGAAGCCGGACCGAAGGAGGCCGGGTCGATGCCGAGTCCCTTGAGGTCGCTGGCACGCGGGCGGCGGCCGGCTTCAACGGCGGCGCTGACAGCGTTTGCGGCGCCCAGCACCGCAAAGGCGCGGCCAAAGAAACCTGTACGGACTGAATTGCGGATGGCGGACATTGTCCTTTTCCTCTTGCTCTATGATTGACTACCTATAGATGGCATCGCGCCCATACCTCCACAATGCTCAGAAAATCACCTCAGCCATGCAAAAACGAGAGGCCGGCGCATGTCTCCATGGCCGGCCTCGAGGGAGGGGTAAGGTCGTCTTTTTCTTCTTAGAGCGCCGCGTCTCTTCGGACCACAAAGGACGCTCTAACACTTTCAATCCCCGCATCGTGTTTTCCGAAAATCGATTCCGATTTTCGGGCCGATGCGCTAGTCTTCGTTTGCCGCCAGTTGCGACAGCACCTGGCCCCTGCCGCGCAGCCGCAGGATCAGCGGGATGAGGAAGGCGGCAGCGGCAACGATGAGCAGACCGGCCGCGATCGGCGACATCACCAGCGTCGTGACGTCGCCCTGGCTGATCGCCAGCGCACGGCGCAGCTGCTGTTCGGCCAGCGGCCCGAGGATCAAGCCGACGACGGCAGGCGCAATCGGATAGCCGAAGAGCCGCATCACATAGCCGAGCAAGCCGAAGGCGAGCAGCATGCCGAGCTCGAACACCGACGGATTGGCGCCGATCGTCCCAAGCGTTGCAAACAGCAGGATGCCGGCGTAGAGCCACGGTTTCGGAATGGTCAGCAGCCGCACCCAGAGCCCGATCATCGGCAGGTTCAGCACCAGGAGCATCGCATTGGCGATGAGCAGGCTGGCGATCAGGCCCCAGACGAGTTGCGGATTGGTGGCAAACAGCAGCGGTCCGGGCTGCAGCCCGTATTGCTGGAAGCCGGCAAGCATGATCGCCGCCGTCGCCGTCGTCGGCAGGCCGAGCGTCAGAAGCGGCACCAGCGTACCGGCGGCCGACGCGTTGTTGGCCGCCTCGGGACCGGCCACGCCTTCGATTGCGCCATGGCCGAACTCTTCCGGGTTCTTTGCCAGCCGCTTTTCAGTGGCATAGGAGAGGAAGGTGCCGATTTCGGCGCCGCCCGCCGGCATCGCGCCGATCGGGAACCCGATCAGCGTGCCGCGCAGCCACGGCTTCCACGAGCGCGACCAATCCTGCGCGTTCATCCACAGCGAACCCTTGACCGCCTCGACCTTCTCCGCGATCCGGTTGCCCTGCGCGGCGATGTAGAGCGTCTCGCCGATGGCAAACATGGCCACCGCCAGCGTCGTGACCTCGACTCCGTCGAGCAGGTCGGGGATGCCGAAGGAAAGCCGTGCCTGGCCCGTCTGCTGGTCGATGCCGACCATGGCAAGCGCAAAACCGATGAACAGAGAGGTCAGACCCCTCAATGCCGAATCGCCGAAGGCCGAGGAGACGGTGACGAAGGCAAGCACCATCAGCGCGAAATATTCGCGTGGTCCGAAGACCAGCGCCAGCTTGACGATATAGGGCGCGATGAAGGCAAGCCCGAGCGTGGCGAGCAGGCCGGCGACGAAGGAGCCGATCGCCGCCGTCGCCAGCGCCGGTCCGCCGCGGCCGGCGCGCGCCATCTTGTTGCCCTCGAGCGCGGTGACGATCGAGGCGCTTTCCCCCGGCGTGTTGAGCAGGATCGAGGTCGTCGAGCCGCCATACATGCCGCCGTAGTAGATGCCGGCGAACATGATCAGCGAACCGCCGGGATCGAGCTTGTAGGTGGCGGGCAACAGCAGCGCCACGGTAAGGGCCGGGCCGATACCGGGAAGCACGCCTACGGCGGTGCCGAGTGTGACGCCGACCAGCGCATAAACCAGGTTCATCGGCTGCATCGCAACCAGGATACCCTGCCATAGAAATTCGAATGTGCTCATCTTGGTGTCCCAAGCGGCATTCCCGACCCTGCGGTTTCGGGGTCAGGCGCCGCGCAAAATCAAAAGAGCTGACAGCGCCTCGCGCGGTCAGAAGAACAGATGTTCGAGCGGGCCGGCCGGCAGCGTCAGCTGCAGCAACTGCGAGAAGATCGCCCAGACGACGAAGCTGAAAACGATGCCGAACGGCAGCGAGATCCAGAGCTTGCGCTTGCCGAAGCCGCGCGCCGTCAGTGCGAACAGCACACCGGTGGCAATCGAGAAGCCGGCGGTGCGCAGAAGCAGCATCTGGGCGGCAAGACCGGCGACGATCCAGATGACCGGCGCCACTTCCTGCCGGTCGCGTTCCGGAAACTCGCCGCGCCAGGCTTCGGCGACGGTCCAGACCCCAAGACAGAAGAGCCCGAACGCCACCACTTCAGGCACCGTTGCCGGGCCGATGCGGTCGTATTGCGCGATCGTTTTCAGATGCGAGGCATCCCAGGCCATCACGCCGGCGACGACGAAGAGGAAAACGGCAATGATGAACGCCGCCCAATCAGGGCGGCGCTCGGTTGCCGAGGAGGTGTTATCCTCGCTCATTGAACAAGTCCGATCTCTTTGAGAATGCCTTCGGTGGCGGAGACGTCCTTTTCGAGCTGCGCCTTGAAGGCGTCGCCGGACAGATAGGTGTCGGCCCAGCCCTTGGTCTTCAGGGTTTCCTGCCAGGTGGCCGAGCTATGCAGCTTCTCGAAATCGGCGGTGACGGCGGCGACCTGTTCAGCCGACAGGCCGGGGGCAGCCGCAACCATGCGCCAGTTCTGGATGGTGACGTCGGTGCCGGCTTCCTTCAGCGTCGGGGCATCGACGCCGTCGATACGCTTGTCGCTGGAAACGGCGAGAAGGCGGAGCGTGCCGGATTTCACTTGCGATTGGAACTCGCTGTAGCTCGAGACGCCGGCCGTGACCTGGCCGCCGAGAATGGCGGCGAGTGCTTCACCGCCGCCGGAGAAGGCGACATAGTTGATCTTGGTCGGATCAACGCCGGACGCCTTGGCGATCAGGCCGACGGTGATGTGATCGGTACCGCCGGCCGAACCGCCGCCCCAGGAAACCGAACCCGGATCCTTCTTCAGCGCCGCAACCAGATCGGCCATGGTCTTGATCTCGGATGCGGCGGGAACGACGACGGCTTCGTACTCGCCGGTCAGCCGGGCAATCGGCGTAACGTCCTTGAGCGTCACCGGCGACTTGTTGGTGAGGATCGCGCCGACCATCACATAGCCGCCGACGATCAGCGAATTCGGGTTGCCTGCAGCCTGGCTGCTGAACTGCGCGAGGCCGATGGTGCCGCCGGCGCCCGGAACGTTCTGGACCTGCACGTTGCCGGAGATCTTCTCCTGCTGCAGCGCGGTCTGCAGCGAACGAGCCGTCTGGTCCCAGCCGCCGCCGGGTGCGGCCGGCGCGATGATGGTGTAGTCGGCCGCATAGGCCGGCAGCGCGATAGCAGCTGCAAAAAGGGTTGCGATGAACGTATGCTTCACGATGTGTCCTCCGTCGGCGGCTGAGCAAACCGCCCGTTATTCTCCAGGGAATCGGGAGGATGGCTGATCAGCGGACACAAGTGTCCTGAATGACGAGCGGAATACCTCCCAAGGCTTCAGCTCTCCGCCTCCACGGAGAAGAAGTAGCCAAAGGCACCACAACAAGCTGTCATTTAGCTGACATCGGCAAGATATCCAGCAGCAGCGGACACTTTTTTGCCGTAATTGGCGGACGGCAGTCCGATTTCCAGCTTCAAAGGACGAAGCAGCTGGAAGCGGAACACCTTCACTGCGCGCGCAAGACCTCATTCCAATGCGCGATGAGCCGTGCCCGCTTCACCTGATCGAGATAGACCATCAGCCCGGGGCTGACCGGCACCGGCCGAAGCTGGGCGCCCAGCAGCTCCTGCAGCGTATTGGCGGTATTCTCCCCCGCCACCTCAGGACTGACGGCCGGGATCTGCAGCTCCCGCGCCATGATCGTCTGACCCGCCTTCGACATGAAGAAGGCGAGATACCGCCGCCCGAGCTCCGGCTCGGCGGCCGCCTGCGGCACCAGCCCGATCCGCGACATCACCACCGTGTAATCCTTCGGCAGAACGATGCCGACATCGGGATAGCGCGAGGCCCAGTCCGCCGCATAGGAGCCGAGAATGTTGTAGCCGAGCACGAAGCGCCCGTCGGCGACGCGCTCGAGGATTGCCGAGCTCGTCGAATAGAGCTTGACGCCGGCAGCCCCCATCGCCCCGATCACCGACCAGATGTCGCCGAATTGCTCCTGGTCGCGCGCCATGAACAGAAAGCCGACCCCGGAGCGTTCGATATCGTAGGTGCTGATCCGGCCATAGACCTTGTTGCCCTTGCGTTTCAGATAGTCGACGAATTCCGCCCGCGAACTCGGCACCGGCTCATGTACAAAGCTCGGCTTGTGATAGACGAACACCGCCGGCTCGAAGGTGAGCGCATAGGCGGTGTTGCGCCAGTTCGCCCATTTCGGCCATGCTGCACTCATCGGCAGGTTGCTGACCTGCGCATATCCGTCGTTGGAAAGCTTCACCTGCAGATCCATCGCCGAGGAAAAGGCGAAATCCGCCGTCTTCTCGCCGGCATCCGTCTCCTTGACGATCCGGTCGTAGATGTCGCCGGTCAGCATATCCTCGTATTTGACCGCAACGTCGGGATTGGCATCCTGGAAACCGCGGATCATCGGCCGCGCCAGCGGCTCGTCGAGCGAGGAGTAAACCGTCAGCACCGCCGCATCGGCCTGACCCGACTTCGCCGGATAGAAGGCCTGATCGGCGAGCGCGAAGCCCGGCCAGAAGGCCAGCAGCAAAATGAAAACTCTCCTCATGCCGCAACAATGCCTGAGCGCGCCGGGAGGAGCAAGGGCGCCGACTAGGCGGCGATCCACTCCATCAGCGCATTCTGCGCGTGCAGCAGAAAGGCTTTGGCGGCACGGCTCTGGCAGCGCGGATGTTCCATCGCTTCGGCCGTCACCTCCTGGCCACGCCTCACCGGCGGGCACGGCAGGAAGATCGCATCCTCCGACAAACGATCGAGCAGGTCGGCGCCGATCCGGTAGCCGGCGAGCGCCTCCGAGGCGGCATCGCCCGGCCATGAATCGGTGATGACGACATCGGCGTCCGATAGCTCGCCCATATCGGCGCTCACACGGAAACGCCCGTTGAGCAGTGCAGCGTCACGGATGTGCCAGCGTTCGGGGTAGACCTGCACAACCTCTATCGGCAGCGCAATCGAGGCTTCGGCCCAGGAGCGGAGGATATTTGCGTCCGCCGCCACGCCAACGACCTTCAACCCGTCGATCGAGCCGCGCCGGCTCCTAATATAGGCAAGGTCACCGAGCGTCTCGCAAGGGTGGTTGGAGCCTGTGCGCGCATTGATGACAGGCACCGGCGAGACTGCCGCCGTCGCCTTCAATGTCGCAAGCGCCTTGGTGCGGATCACCAGCATATCGAACCAGTTGCCGAGATAACCAGCAAGGTCGCCGGTCTCCTCCCTAACATCGAAACCGATCGGCACATGCGCGCAGATACCGCCCATTGCCTGAATGCCGAGATCAAAGGCAGTGGTATTACGCCAGCCACTATCGTCGGCAATCAGCGCGACACGTTTGCCCGCAAGGCTCTGCGGCACGGTACGCTCATCCCAGCTTTTGGCGAGTTCGCCGGCGCGGGCGACAATCGATCGGAGCCCGGCCTCCGGAATATCGTGAAACTCCAGAAAATTCCGGGCCGAACCTGTCATCCAAAATCTCCGCCGCGCATGAAACATCGCCACAATAGCCGGCGCCGGCCTCGTCGCAACCATCGAAGCAGCCGCGAATCACAATCATACGGTGGATACCCCTCGCAATAGTCTTCCGGCCCAACCCTTGGCTCCGCTTCAAGCCCCAAACCGATCGACCGCCACTTTTATAGTGCCACGCCCGAAGTATCGAGCGATGAAATAAACCCGCATTTCTTCGATTAGAATTACCTTTTCATCACAAAGGATTAGAGCCGAACGCCATCCTTCACCCATTCAGAGTATTGATGAAGATCGGCGACCTTATATGGTCGCGCTGCCGCGTCAAAACGTCGAAACCGCCCGAATTTCTTATTCGGGGGACGACTCCGCGCAACAAAAACTCTATAAAAAGCTAGACTAAACTGGGAAGATCCTGGGAGGGGTCATGGAACGACGACTGAGCGCTATTCTCGCTGCGGATGTCGTCGGCTACAGCCGACTGATGGGCATCGATGAATCCGGCACGTTGCAGGCGCTGAACCGCCATCGCTGCGAACTGGTCGATATTCGTATTGCCGACTACAAGGGCCGGATCGTCAAACTCACCGGCGACGGCATCCTTGCCGAATTCCAGAGCGTGGTGAATGCGGTCGCCTGCGCCGCCGAGATCCAGCGCAGCATGGCGGCCCGCAACGAGAGCGTGCCCAAGGACGAGCGCGTCGAATTCCGCATCGGCATCAATCTCGGCGACGTCGTGGTCGAGAATGGCGACATATTCGGCGATGGCGTCAATCTCGCCGCCAGACTCGAGCGTATCGCGGCGCCAGGCGGCATCGCCGTGTCCGCCTCGGTGCGCGATCAGGTCGGCTCGCGCCTCAATCTCGGCTTCGAGTTCATCGGCGAACATACGCTGAAGAACATCAGGCAGCCCGTTCAGGTCTATACTGTCAGCTTGGCGCCGCCCTCCTCGGCGAAATTGGTCGCGCAGAACCGCAACACGTGCTTCATTGCGGTGCTGCCCTTCACCAATATGAGCGGCGATGCCGACCAGGACTATTTCTCCGACGGCATCACCGAAGACATCATCACCGATCTCTCCAAGATCTCCAGCCTGCACGTCGTGCCGCGCAACACCATCTTCACCTACAAGGGCATATCGGTGAAAGTGAAGCGGCTCGCCCAGGAACTCGGCGTGCGCTACGTGCTCGAGGGAAGCGTGCGCATCTTCGGCAATCGCGTGCGCATCTCCGGTCAGCTGATCGACACCGCCAATGGCGACCATCTCTGGGCCGAGCGTTACGACCGCGACCTGACCGACATCTTCGCCATTCAGGACGAGATCACCCACGCGATCGTCGGCCAGCTGAAGGTGCGTCTGCTGCCGGAAGAGAAGAAGGCGATCGCCAATGAGCCGACCGCCAATGTCGAGGCCTATACCTATTACCTCAGGGGCCGCCAGCTCTCCCACACCTGGACCAAATCCTATCTGCAGCTTGCAAGGCGGATGTTCTGCAAGGCGGTCGAGCTCGATCCGGACTATGCCCGCGCCTATGCCGGCATCGCCGACTGCGATGCGGCGATCCGCGATTGGGCACCGGACGACGTGCCACTGAGGCGCATCCTCGAGATGAGCGCCCGCGCCCTGGAACTTGATCCCGACCTTCCCGAGGCCCACGCTTCCCATGGTCTCGCCTTGCATCAGAGCGGCTATGACGACAGGGCGGCGGCGGCCTTCGAACGGGCTTTGGCGCTCGACCCGAACCTCTTCGAGGCGAATTTCCACTATGCCCGGTTCTTCTTCATGCACGGCAACTTTGCCGAATCGGTTCAATACTTCACCCGCGCCGCCGAGATCCGCCCCGACGACTATGTCTCGCCGATCCACCTGATGTCCGCCTACCGCTCGCTCGGCCGTGTGCTGGACACGGAAAACTGGGCGCGCCTCGGCCTGCTGCGCGCCGAACGCGCGCTGAACCTCAATCCGGAAAATTCCGGCCCCGCCCATCGCGGCGCGCTGGCGCTTGCCCATATGGGCGATGTGACGAGAGCCCGCGACTGGGCGGCCCGCGCGATCGCCATCGATCCCGACGATATCGTCGCCCAGTATAATCTCGCCTGCGTCTATTCCGTCCTCGGCGACGCCGACCAGGCGATCGACCTTCTCGAGAAGCTGCTGCCGAACAGCTCCGTCTACCATATCAAATGGTTCGACAATGATTCCGACCTCGACAACATCCGCGACGATCCCCGCTTCCGAAGACTCCTCAACGCCGCAATGACGCAGCGCGAACGAATCGAAAGGACCGGGAGCTGACGCCGGTCTTTCCCGGCATTCGGTGGCGCATCGGCCGGAAATCGGAATCGATTTTCGCAAAGCTCGATGCGAGGATTAAAGTGCCACAGCGTATTTTGCGCGTCTGAAGGACCCGCTGCGCTGTAAGCTGCAAAATCGCTGTGACATCGCTCCGCCACCTCTGTAATCTCCTTTGAAAAACAGGGGGACATTCGTGCGCATCCTGCTCACCGAAGACAATATCGCGCTGGCCGACGGCCTGTCGGCGATCTTGCGCGGCACGGGCCACGCCGTCGATGTCGTCCATGACGGCGCATCCGCCAATGCGGTCATTGCTGCGGAAAATTTCGATCTGGTGATTCTCGACCTCAACCTGCCCGAGATGGACGGGCTCGACGTGCTGCGTGCCATGCGCGCCCGCCAGAACCAGGCTGCCGTCCTCATCCTGACGGCGCGCGGCACGCCGGAAGAAAGGGTGAAGGGCCTCGACCTCGGCGCTGACGATTACCTGATCAAACCCTTCGACATCGCCGAATTCGAGGCGCGTGTGCGGGTATTGCTGCGCCGCCAGGCGGGGCTGCGTTCGGCGACCGTCGGTTTCGGCGGCATTTCTTTCGATCTCAATTCCCGCACCTTTTCATCAGGCGCCGCACCCCTCGATATTCCCGCCCGCGAGCTCGGCCTGCTCGAAATCCTCTTCATGCGGGCCGGCAAGGTCGTCGCCAAGGAAGCGATCATCCAGTCGCTGACGGCCTTCGACGACGACATTTCCGCAAACGCCATCGAGCAATATGTCAGCCGCTTGAGAAAGCGTCTCTCGCCGCACGGCCTGACCGTCAAGACTGCCCGCGGCATCGGCTATTATCTCGACAAGCTGCCCGAGGCCTCATGAAAGCCGCCTATTCCCTCCGGCGCCGGCTGCTCTTCTGGCTGCTCGTCTCCACCGCCGTGATCGGCACGCTGGCGCTTGCCGATACCTATCGCGAGGCGGTCCAGACCTCGAACATCGTCTCCGACCGCGTGCTCGCCGGTTCGGCGCTGGCGATCGCCGAACGCGTCGTCGTCGCCGAGGACGGCACGCTGCAGGTCGATATCCCCTATGTCGCGCTTGAAATGCTGACCTCTGCCGCGCAGGATCGCGTCTTCTATCGCGTCGACGGCCCGCCGGGCCAATTCATCACCGGCTACCAGTCGTTGCCGGTCCTGAAGAAGACGCCGCCCAATGCTGCCGCCTTCGCCGACGACACCTTCCGCGGCGAGCCGATCCGTGTCGCCACACTCGAACGCTCAGCCTCGACGGGCATCCGCTCCGTGCCCTTCGTGGTAACGGTCGCCGAAACCACCATCGCCCGCCGCCAGCTGGCGCGGGCAATCCTCGTCCGCTCGGCATTGCGCCTCGCCTTCATGATTGCGGGCGCGGCCGTCATCGTCTGGATTTCGGTCACGGTGGCGCTCCGCCCGCTCTATAAGCTCGGCGACGCCATCGGCGAACGCAGCCCCGATGACCTGCATCCGATCAAGCAGACTGTGCCAAGCGAGGTCGAGCCGCTGGTCGATACGGTCAATTCCTTCATGGTCCGCCTGCAATCGGCGCTCGATGCGCTGCGCCATTTCACCGGCAATGCCAGCCATCAGCTGCGCACACCGCTGGCGATCATCCGCACCCAGCTTGCTCTTTCCGCCCGCGCCAGCTCGCTGGATGAGGCGCAGGCGGCGGCGCTGAAGGGCGATCAGGCGGTGGCGCATGCCGAGCGCATTCTCGCCCAGTTGCTCCTGATGGCCAAGATCGACGCCGCCACAGCCAAGGAAGCGCTGACCGCCTCCGCCATCGATCTTGCCGCAATCGCCCAGGAAATCACCGGCGAGCAGATCCCGACGGCGGCCGTCGCCGGCATCGATCTCGGCTTCGAGGGCGAGAGCCCGGCGATGATCCGCGCCGAGCCGCTGCTGATCGGCGAAATGCTGCGCAACCTCGCCGGCAATGCCATCGCCTATGCCGGCAACGGGGCTGAGGTCACCGTCCGCATTATCGCTGCGTCAGAGACGATCCGCCTCGAAGTCGAGGATAATGGCCCCGGCATTCCGCGCGAGAAGCTGGAGGCGGTACGCCAACGTTTTTCGCGCGGCCATGATTCCGGCGCGCCCGGCGCCGGCCTCGGCCTGCCGATCGTCGAAGAAATCGCCAATCTTTTCAATGCCGACCTGACGCTGGAGCCGGGTACGGACGGCAAGGGCCTGAAGGCGGCCGTCACCTTCGCCAAGGCAGCGTAAAAGCCTTCGGCTCGTTTGACCTTTCCACCTTGCTTTCTTTCGCTGCATTGCACACACTGATTTTCGGGAACAGCAAGCCGCACGACGATGCGAGCCGGATAAAAAGAGAAATATGTCGATCAAAGCCAGCATCTATCATCTGACGCATTACACCTATGACAAGCCGGTCCGCCTCGGCCCACAGATCATCCGGCTGAAACCTGCCTCGCATTCGAAGACACGAGTGCTCAGCCACTCGCTGAAGATCACGCCCTCCAACCATTTCGTCAACCTGCAGCAGGATCCCTACGGCAATTACCTTGCCCGCTACGTCTTTCCGGATCCGGTGACGGAGTTCAAGATCGAGGTCGATCTCGTCGCCGACATGACGGTTTATAATCCCTTCGACTTCTTCGTCGAGGAAGAGGCGACCAAGTGGCCCTTCGGATATCCGGAAACGATCCAGGAGGATCTGTCGATCTACATGACGCCGGAGCCGGCCGGCCCGCGCCTGAAGGCGCTGCTGCCGACGCTCGACTGGTCGCCCGGTCAGCCGACGGTCGATATGATCGTCGGCCTGAATGCCCGTCTGCAGCGGCAGATCGGCTATGTCATCCGCATGGAAACCGGCGTGCAGACGCCGGAGGAGACGCTGGAAAGCGCCAAAGGCTCCTGCCGCGACACCAGCTGGCTGCTCGTTCAGATCCTTCGCCATCTCGGCCTGGCCGCCCGCTTCGTTTCCGGTTACCTCATTCAGCTGACACCGGACCTGAAGGCGCTCGACGGGCCCTCCGGCACCGAAGTCGATTTCACCGACCTGCATGCCTGGGCGGAAGTCTATCTGCCCGGCGCCGGCTGGGTCGGCCTCGATCCGACCTCCGGCCTCTTGACCGGCGAAAGCCATATCCCGCTTGCCGCCACGCCGCATTACCGCAACGCCGCTCCTATCTCCGGTGGTTATTTCGGCGAGGCCGAAACCGAATTCGCCTTCGACATGAAGGTCTCGCGCGTTGCCGAACATCCGCGCATCACCAAGCCCTTCTCCGATGAAAGCTGGGACGAACTCAACGAACTCGGCGAGAAGGTCGATCGCGTCCTCGAAGCCGAGGACGTGCATCTGACGATGGGCGGCGAGCCGACCTTCGTTTCGATCGACGATTTCCAGTCCGAGGAATGGAACACCGCCGCCGTCGGCCCTACCAAGCGCGAAAAGGCCGACAGCCTGATCCGCCGGCTGCACGAACGCTTTGCCCCCGGCGGCTTCCTGCATTACGGCCAGGGCAAATGGTATCCGGGCGAAAGCCTGCCGCGCTGGACCTTCTCGCTCTACTGGCGCCGCGACGGCAAGCCGATCTGGCAGAACCTCGATCTGGTGGCCGCCGAAGGCAAGGATACTGGTGTTGCGGCCGAGGATGCCGAGAAGCTTCTGACGGCGATCGCCAAGGAACTGGCGATCAAGCCTGACATGGTGCAGCCGGCCTATGAGGATACTGCCGACTGGATCATCAAGGAAGGTAATCTTCCCGAAAACGTCGATCCCGCGAATTCGAAACTGAAAGATCCCGAGGAGCGCAACCGCATCGCGCGCGTCTTCGCCCGTGGCCTCACCGTCCCCACAGGTTACCTCCTTCCGGTTCAGGCATGGAACGCCAAGGCGGCCGAAACACGCGTCTGGATCAGCGAGAAATGGCGCACCCGCCGTGGCAAGATCTTCCTCGTTCCAGGCGACAGCCCGATCGGTTACCGCCTGCCGCTCGGCACGCTGCCCTATGTTCCCCCGGCGCGTTATCCCTATATCCACCCTGCCGATCCGACCATCCCGCGCGAACCGCTGCCTGATGTTTTCGTACCGGCCGGCCGCGCCATGCCGGAAGCCTCCTTCCACGCCGACGAGAGCAATCGCGGCCGGATCGAACAGACGCTCGGTGAAATTGGCGGCGCCGTGCGCACCGCCATGTCGGTCGAGCCGCGCGACGGCAGGCTCTGCGTCTTCATGCCGCCGGTCGAACGCATCGAGGATTATCTCGAGCTGATTGCCGCGGCCGAAAACGCCGCCGCCGAACTCAAGCTTCCCGTCCATATCGAAGGTTATCCGCCGCCGCAGGATGAGCGCATCAACGTCATCCGCGTCGCCCCGGATCCCGGCGTCATCGAGGTCAACATTCATCCGGCCTCGAACTGGAAGGAATGCGTCGACATCACCACGGCGATCTACGAAGAGGCGCGCGCGACCCGGCTCGGCGCCGACAAGTTCATGATCGACGGCCGCCATACCGGCACCGGCGGCGGCAACCACGTCGTCGTCGGCAGCGCCAATCCGAACAACAGTCCCTTCCTGCGCCGTCCCGATCTCTTGAAGAGCGTCGTCCTCCACTGGCAGCGCCATCCCTCGCTCTCCTACCTCTTCTCCGGCATGTTCATCGGCCCGACCAGCCAGGCGCCGCGCATCGACGAGGCCCGTCACGACGGCCTCTACGAGCTGGAGATCGCCATGGCGCAGATCGCTGCCCCCGGCCGCGGCCAGCAGCCGTTGCCCTGGCTCGTCGATCGCCTGTTCCGCAACCTGTTAACCGACGTCACCGGCAACACCCATCGCGCCGAGATCTGCATCGACAAGCTGTTCTCGCCCGACGGCCCGACCGGACGGCTCGGCCTCATCGAGTTCCGCGGCTTCGAGATGCCGCCGAACGCCCGCATGTCGCTTGCCCAGCAACTGCTGGTGCGCGCACTGATCGCCCGCTTCTGGGTCAATCCCGTCGACGGCAAATTCGTCCGCTGGGGCACGACCCTGCACGACCGTTTCATGCTGCCGCATTTCGTCTGGACCGATTTCCTCGACGTGCTCGCCGACCTTCGCGAAAACGGCTTCGACGTCAGCCCGGAATGGTTCAAGGCCCAGCTTGAATTCCGCTTCCCCTTCTGCGGCGAAGTCGAATATGAGGGCTCGAAGCTGGAACTGCGCCAGGCGCTGGAGCCCTGGCACGTCATGGGTGAGGAAGGCGCGCCGGGCGGCACCGTGCGCTACGTCGACAGCTCTGTCGAACGCCTTCAGGTGCGGCTCGAAACCAGCAATACGGCGCGCTATACCGTCACCTGCAATGGCCGCACCCTGCCGCTGACACCGACCGGCACGTCGGGCGTGTCGGTCGCCGGCGTCCGTTACAAGGCGTGGCAGCCGGCCTCCGGCCTGCATCCCGTCCTGCCGATCAACACACCTTTGACTTTTGACATTTATGATACATGGTCGAAGCGTTCGATCGGTGGCTGCATCTATCATGTTGCCCATCCGGGCGGCCGGACCTATGACACCTTCCCGGTCAACGGCAACGAGGCGGAAGCAAGGCGGCTCGCCCGCTTCGAGCCGTGGGGACATACGGCGGGCGGCTATATCCCGCGTGCCGAGACGGGTTCGCTTGAATTCCCGCTGACGCTGGATCTGCGGCGGCCCGCCGGAATTTAAGGCTGAGGTGAGGGCCGGGGGTTTAGGGCTTGGGTTTTGATGGGTAAGAGGCCGGCAGTGGAACGCAGGGGAGAGGCAGAGGACCGCATCAAGGATGCGGCCTTCGACTATGCGCCGCTTCCTGGTACCGCTGACGAGATGGTCGACAACAAAGGCGTAGTCCGCCCCGTCTGGCAGCGTTTCCTCTCGCATCTGAGCGCAATGCCGGAAAAGGATCTCGCCGAGCGCTTCGCCCGCGCCGACCGCTACCTGCGCGATGCCGGCGTCTTCTACCGCGCCTATGGCAGCAAGGGCACCGGCGAACGCGCCTGGCCGATTTCGCACATCCCCGTGCTGATCGATGAGCGCGAATGGCAGACGCTGTCGGCGGGCCTCGTCCAGCGCGCCGACCTGCTGGAGGCGATCGTTGCCGATATCTACGGCGACAACCGGCTGGTGGAGGAAGGCGTCCTGCCACCGGCGCTGATCGCCGCCAATCCCGAATTCCAGCGCCCGCTCGCCGGCATCCGGCCGGGTTCCGGCCACTATCTGCATTTCTGCGCCTTCGAGATCGGCCGCGGACCTGACGGCAACTGGTGGGTGCTGGCCGACAGGACGCAGGCGCCGTCAGGCGCCGGCTTCGCGCTGGAAAGCCGCGTTGCGACGACCCGGGCCTTCTCGGATATCTACGCCGAAACGCCGGTTCACCGCCTCGCCTCCTTCTTCGGCGCCTTCCGCGACGCGCTGCAGGGCATGAAACATTCGGGCGACGACCGCATCGCCGTGCTGACGCCCGGCCCCGCCAACGAGACCTATTACGAGCACGCCTACATCGCCCGCTACCTCGGCTTCATGCTGCTCGAGGGCGAGGACCTCACCGTCGTCAAGGGCCGCGTCATGGTGCGCACCGTCGCCGGCCTGAAGCCGATCGGCGTGCTCTGGCGTCGTCTCGATTCGGCCTTTGCCGACCCGCTTGAGCTGAACCAGAATTCGCATATCGGCACGCCCGGCCTCGTGGAAGCGCTGCGCGCCGAAAGCGTCACCATCGTCAATGCGCTCGGCACCGGGGTTCTCGAAACCCGGGCGCTGCTGGCCTTCATGCCGACCATCTGTCGCCGCCTGCTGGGCGAGGATCTGCACCTCCCTTCGATCGCCACCTGGTGGTGCGGTCAGAAGGAAGAGCGCGAGCACGTCGCAAAAAACATCGAGAAGATGGTGATCGGCCCGGCCTATTCCCGGGCACCCTTCTTCGACGACAACGGCGAATCCGTGCTCGGCTCGTCGCTGCGTGCGACGGCGAAGGATTCCATCACCGACTGGCTGAGTTCGGACGGCCCGAAACTGGTCGGCCAGGAAGTCGTCACGCTTTCGACGACGCCCGCCTGGGTGGACGGCAAGCTCGTGCCGCGGCCGATGTCGCTGCGCGTTTTCGCCGCCCGCACGGCAAACGGTTGGCAGATCATGCCCGGCGGTTTTGCCCGTATCGGCTCCGGAGCCGATGTCGCGGCGATCGCCATGCAGTCGGGCGGCGCGGCCGCCGACGTCTGGATCGTCAGCGACAAGCCGGTCGAGCGCCACACGCTACTGCCGGCCGAGGGCAGCTTCACCCGCAACATGCCGGGCAGCCTGCCGAGCCGGGCAGCCGACAATCTGTTCTGGCTCGGCCGCTACATCGAACGCGCCGAAGGGGCGCTGCGCATCCTGCGCGCCTGGCATGCACGTTTCGCCGAAGCGGCCGATCCAAGCCAGCCGCTGCTTGCCGATGTCTCCGAATATCTGACGGCCGTCGATATCGATACCGCCGAACCCGTGCCGGAAACGCTCCTGCGCAACATCGACAGCGCCGTTTATTCGGCAAGCAACATCCGCGACCGTTTCTCTCCGGACGGCTGGCTGGCGCTCAACGATCTCGCCAAGACCGCCCGCCGCTTTCACGTCACCGTCTCTGCCGGCGATGACGCCAGCCATGCGATGACGATCCTTCTGCGCAAGCTTGCGGGCTTCGCCGGCCTCGTCCACGAGAACATGTACCGCTTCACCGGCTGGCGCTTCCTTTCGCTCGGCCGTTATATCGAGCGCGGCCTGCACATGACGCGCCTGCTTGGCCACATGTCCGGCCCGGAAGCGCCGGACGGCGCGCTCGACATGCTGCTCGAGATCGGCGACAGCGTCATGACCCACCGTCGCCGCTACAACGTCAACACGGCGCGGCTGACCGTCACCGATCTCTTGGCGCTCGACCCCCTCAACCCCCGCTCGGTCCTCTTCCAGGTGAACGAGATCCACCACGAGGTCGAGCAACTGCCGAATGCCCTGATCAACGGCCAGATGTCACCCTTCTACCGCGAAGCGATGCGGCTCCATTCCGGCCTGGCGGTGATGACCCCGGAGGGCATGGGGGTCGAGGTCTATCAGCGGCTCGAACGCGAACTGGAGCAGCTTTCCGATCTGCTCGCCCAGACCTATCTCGGGTGACGTCAATGCTCTACGATCTCACTCTCCGCATGGGTTACAGCTACGACGTGCCGGCCTCCGGCGCCCGCCACGTCATGCGGCTGATGCCGCTGTCTCTGGCGAACCGCCAGCGCCTGGTCGCCGGCTCGATCACCGTCTCGCCGACGCCGGATGAGCAGGCGCATTTCGTCGATTTCTTCCATCATCCCGCCACCTCCTTCATGCTGCGTGCGCCGCACGAAACACTCGACATTCGCATGCAGGCCCGCGTGCAGGTGGAAAGCCAGCCGATCGCCGCCGATTTCTCGCCGCTGCTTGCCGACCTGCCGGAGGAGATATCAGGCATCTGGTCGTTGGCACCGGATTCGCCGCACCACTTCCTTGGCGACAGCCCGCGCCTCACCCAGGCACGCGAGATCAGCGACTATGCGCGAGGCTGTGCCCTGCCGACGCTGACGGCGATGCAGATCGCCCATGCGCTCTGCGCTCGCATCAACAAGGATTTCACCTACGATCCCGATGCGACGACGGTGGACACGACGCCGCTCGAGGCGTTCCGATTGAAGCGCGGCGTCTGCCAGGATTTCACCCACATCATGATCCTGGCGCTTCGAAGCCTCGGCATTCCGGCCGGCTACGTCTCCGGCTTCCTGCGCACCATCCCGCCGCCCGGCAAGGAGCGGCTGGAAGGGGCCGACGCCATGCATGCCTGGGTGCGGATCTGGTGCGGCGAGACGATCGGCTGGATCGAACTCGACCCGACCAACAACATCCCCGCCGGCATGGACCACATCGTCGTCGCCTATGGCCGGGACTATTCCGACGTCGTTCCCGTCATCGGCGTGCTGAAAAGCTATGGCGGCCAGCGCGCTGTCCAGGCGGTCGACGTCATCCCGCTGAAATAATCCCAAAACTGGAAAAATCCGCCGATTCGTTAAAATTCTATTGACGCCGTAAGGATCGCGGAAAGGAGGAGCGTGCCTAATATCACCTCACAGGGCCTCCATATACGGGTGAACATGATGAGCACCTCCTTTTTGCAAAATCCCTGCCTACATCGCATGCTTGGCGACCGTGGCGGTAACTTCGGAATCATGACTGCCATTCTTCTGCCTGTACTTGTCGGCGCCGCCGGCCTGGCAATCGACTTTTCGAATGCGATCCTGTCTAAGCGCGAACTGCAGGAAGCTACGGACGCCGGTGCTCTTGCCGCCGCAACCGCGCTTGCCAACGGAACGGCTCCGACCACTGCTGCCGCCGAGACCATCGCAAAAGAATTTGTAAGCGGCCAGATGGCCAACTATGTCGGCACCGATGCCATAAACAGCATCAAGGCTGCAACGAGCGTCAACGTCGACGCCAGCACAACGGCAACGAGCAAGAACTATAAGATTACCGTCAGCACCTCTTATTTCATTGCCACCACACCATTCATGGGCGTTTTGGGCTACAAGACGATGAATATCGGCGCCTCGAGTTCGACTTCGAGCGGCACGAGCGATACCAAGACCGCCCTCTCCATGGAACTGGTGCTCGACCAATCTGGTTCGATGGGCGACAACACCACCACCTGCGCCACCTATAATGGGAAAAAGTGTAAGACCTACGTTACCAAGATCGACGCGCTCAAGGAGGCAGCCGATGCCCTCTTTACGGCATTGAACACCGCCGATCCGGACCACAGCCTCGTACGCACTGGCGCGTATTCTTACAATAACGGTCTTATTTATAAGGACACCCAAAAGACCCAGATCAAAAGCATGAGCGGTATGGCCTGGGGCACGGCGACGACAGCAACTTATGTAAGCGGGATTACAGCAAGCGGCGGTACCGATGCCACCGAACCAATGAGGCAAGCAACTCTTTCCATCGCGAAAGCCTCGGACGGCTTAGACATTGAGACCCAAGCACACGCGGCCAAAGGCAACAGAATTGTGTCTCGGTACATTATCCTGATGACCGACGGCGAGATGACCGGCAACACGGGCGTATGGCAACAGTCATTCGACCAGAATGTTCGTGACCAATGCGATGCAACCAAGACGGCCGGCATCAAGATCTTCAGCGTCGCCTTCATGGCCCCGGACAAAGGCAAGCAGTTGCTCCAGTACTGCGCATCGCCGGGCGGCAACTATTACGAGGCCGAAACCATGGAGAAGCTGGTGGCGTCCTTTACCAGCATCGCAAAAGAGGCGACGAAGGCTCTCACGCTGCTGACGAACTGATTGCCTCAATCCATAGTTCAACCCAGCAAAAAGCCGCGCCGGAACAAACCGGAGCGGCTTTTCGTTATCTTCGTTCGGCCGATGAGATCGGGAAAAGCCATTGAAATCAATCCCCTCAACCCGCGTGAATCTGACGGTTTCGCAATTTTTTCGTTTGTCCAAATCCTTTGTTGCAAGTGCTTACTAACGATGCATAAACTGTCGGCGGCGTAAGCGACAAATTGATTGAATCAGGCATAACATCCTGAAACAAAATTAAAATTGGCGAGACCTGACGATGAACACTGTTTCCAAGCCGATCATCCCCTCCCCCGCTCCCCGCAGCTCAAGGCCGGAAATTCTCGCTGAAGAAATCATCGAACGTCTGACCTACCGGATCGGCAAGGACGCCAAGGTGGCAAAGCCGCATGACTGGCTGACGGCGACGATCCTGGTGGTCCGCGACCGCATCATCGATCGGTGGATGGCCTCCACCCGCGAGGTTTATGCGACCGGCGCCAAACGCGTCTATTATCTCTCCCTCGAATTCCTGATCGGCCGCCTGATGCGCGACGCCGTCTCGAACCTCGGCCTGATGGAGGAGGTGCGCGATGCCCTCGCCTCGCTCGGCGTCGACGTCAACGTCATCGCCGGGCTGGAGCCGGATGCCGCACTCGGCAATGGCGGCCTCGGTCGTCTGGCCGCCTGTTTCATGGAAAGCATGGCAACCGTCGACGTTCCGGCCTATGGCTACGGCATCCGCTATGTCCACGGCCTGTTTCGCCAGCAGATGGCCGACGGCTGGCAGGTGGAACTGCCGGAAAACTGGCTCGCCCACGGCAATCCCTGGGAGTTCGAGCGCCGCGAAAGCTCCTATGAAATCGGCTTCGGCGGCGCCGTCGAATTCATCACCACCCATGACGACCAGCCGCGCTACGTCTGGAAACCGGCCGAGCGCGTCATCGCCGCCGCCTTCGACACGCCGGCCGTCGGCTGGCGCGGCAAGCGCGTCAACACCCTGCGCCTCTGGTCGGCGCAGCCGATCGATCCGATCCTGCTCGATGCCTTCAACGCCGGCGACCACATCGGAGCGCTGCGTGAAAGCAACAAGGCCGAAAGCCTGACCCGGGTTCTCTATCCCGCCGACGCGACGCCTGCCGGTCAGGAACTGCGCCTGCGCCAGGAATTCTTCTTCTCGTCGGCCTCGCTGCAGGACATCCTGCGCCGCCATCTGCAGCAATATGACGATTTCACCTCGCTGCCGGACAAGGTGGCGATCCAGCTGAACGACACCCATCCCGCCGTCTCGGTCGCCGAACTCATGCGCCTGCTCTGTGACGTCCACGGAATGGATTTCGACCAGGCCTGGGAAATCACCCGCCATACCTTCTCCTACACCAACCACACACTTCTGCCCGAAGCGCTGGAAAGCTGGTCGGTGCCGCTGTTCGAGCGTCTGCTGCCGCGCCACATGCAGATCATCTATGCGATCAATGCCAAGATCCTGATCGACGCGCGCAAGGGCAAGAATTTCACCGATGGGGAAATCCGCTCGATCTCGCTGATCGATGAAAGCGGCGACCGCCGCGTGCGCATGGGCAACCTCGCCTTCGTCGGCTCGCACTCGATCAACGGCGTCTCGGCCCTGCACACCGACCTCATGAAGGTCACGGTCTTCGCCGACCTGCACAAGCTCTATCCCGATCGCATCAACAACAAGACCAATGGCATCACGCCGCGCCGCTGGCTGCAGCAATGCAATCCCGGTCTCACCGGCCTGATCCGCGAGGCGATCGGCGACGAATTCCTTGACGATGCCGAGAAGCTGACGCCGCTCGACAAGTTCGCCTCCGACCCGACCTTCCAGCAGAAGTTCGCCGCGGTGAAGCGGGCCAACAAGGTGGCGCTCTCCAATCTCGTCGCCAGCCGCATGGGCGTGAAGCTTGATCCCTCGGCGATGTTCGACATCCAGATCAAGCGCATCCACGAATACAAGCGTCAGCTGCTGAACATCATCGAGGCCGTCGCGCTCTACGACCAGATCCGCTCGCATCCGGAGCTGGATTGGGTGCCGCGCGTCAAACTCTTCGCCGGCAAGGCGGCGCCGAGTTATTACAATGCCAAGCTGATTATCAAGCTGATCAACGACGTCGCCCGCACGATCAACAACGACCCGTCGGTCCGCGGTCTGCTGAAGGTCGTCTTCGTGCCGAACTACAATGTTTCGCTCGCCGAAGTCATGGTTCCGGCCGCCGACCTGTCCGAGCAGATCTCGACCGCCGGCATGGAAGCATCCGGCACCGGCAACATGAAGTTCGGCCTCAACGGCGCACTGACGATCGGCACGCTCGATGGCGCCAATGTCGAGATGCGCGACAATGTCGGCGAGGACAACATCGTCATCTTCGGCCTCAAGGCCGACGAGGTGTCGAAGGTCCGCAGCGACGGCCACAATCCGCGTGCCATCATCGAGGGATCGCGCGAGCTCGCGCAGGCGCTCGCCGCCATCGGCTCCGGTGTCTTCTCGCCCGATGACCGCAACCGTTACACGGCGCTGATCGACGGCATCTATTCGCACGACTGGTTCATGGTCGCTGCCGATTTCGACGCCTATGCCCAGGCCCAGCGTGAAGTCGACCAGATCTGGACCAACCAGTCCGCCTGGTACACCAAGACGATCAACAATACGGCGCGGATGGGCTGGTTTTCCTCCGACCGTACGATCAGGCAATATGCAGACGAAATCTGGAGAGCCGGATGAAAACGCCGAAAACCGTCCCTGAAGTAAAGCTTTCCTGGGAAATTTCGGCAGATGAAATCGCGGCGATCCTTGCCGGCTCGCATTCCAATCCCTTTGCCGTCCTCGGTGTGCACCAGGCCGGCGACGTTTTCGTCGCCCGGTGTTTCATCCCGGGCGCCGAGGAAGTGACCGCCATGACGCTCGATGGCAGCGTCATCGGCGAGTTGAAACAGCTCCATGCCGACGGCGTCTTCGCCGGCCCGGTTTCCCTTACGAAACTCCAGCCGGTGCGCTATCGCGCCCGGCGCGGCGATGCCGAATGGGCTGTCACCGATCCCTACAGCTTCGGTCCGGTGCTCGGGCCGATGGACGATTATTTCGCCCGCGAGGGCTCGCACCTGCGCCTGTTCGACAAGATGGGCGCCCATCTCATCAAGCATGACGGCGCCCAGGGCATCCATTTCGCCGTCTGGGCACCGAATGCGCAGCGCGTCTCGGTCGTCGGCGATTTCAACAATTGGGACGGCCGCCGCCACGTGATGCGCTTCCGCGCCGATAGCGGCATCTGGGAAATCTTCGCCCCTGATGTGCCGATCGGCGTTGGCTACAAGTTCGAGATCCGCGGCCAGGATGGCGTATTGCTGCCCCTGAAAGCCGACCCCTTCGCGCGGCGCAGCGAACTCCGGCCGAAGACCGCGTCCATCACCGCCGCCGAACTGGTGCAGGAGTGGGAAGACGAAGCCCACCTCAAGCACTGGCGCGAGACCGACAAGCGCCGCCAGCCGATCTCGATCTACGAGGTGCATGCCGCCTCCTGGCAGCGCCGGCAGGACGGCACGATGCTGTCCTGGGACGAGCTCGCCTCCAGCCTCATCCCCTATTGCGCCGATATGGGCTTCACCCATATCGAGTTCCTGCCGATCACCGAGCACCCCTACGACCCCTCCTGGGGTTACCAGACGACCGGCCTCTACGCGCCGACCGCTCGTTTCGGCGAACCGGAAGGTTTCGCCCGTTTCGTCAACGGCTGCCACAAGGTCGGCATCGGCGTCATTCTCGACTGGGTGCCGGCGCACTTCCCGACCGACGAACACGGCCTCGGCTGGTTCGACGGTACCGCACTCTACGAGCACGAAGACCCGCGCAAGGGCTTCCATCCCGACTGGAGCACGGCGATCTACAATTTCGGCCGCACCGAGGTTGTTTCCTATCTCGTCAACAATGCGCTTTACTGGGCCGAAAAATTCCATCTCGACGGCCTGCGCGTCGATGCCGTCGCCTCGATGCTCTATCTCGATTATTCGCGCAAACACGGCGAATGGATCCCCAACGAATATGGCGGCAACGAGAATCTCGAAGCGGTCCGCTTTCTGCAGGATCTCAACATCCGCATCTACGGCCAGCATCCCAACGTCATGACCATCGCCGAGGAATCGACCTCCTGGCCGAAGGTCTCGCAGCCCGTACATGAAGGCGGCCTGGGCTTCGGCTTCAAGTGGAACATGGGCTTCATGCATGACACGCTGAGCTACATGAGCCGCGATCCCATCTACCGCGGGCACCATCACAACGAGCTGACCTTCGGCCTGCTCTACGCCTATTCGGAAAATTTCGTCCTGCCGCTCTCGCATGACGAGGTCGTCCATGGAAAAGGTTCGCTGATCGCCAAGATGCCGGGCGACGACTGGCAGAAATTCGCCAATCTGCGCGCCTACTACGCCTATATGTGGGGCTATCCCGGCAAGAAGCTCTTGTTCATGGGCCAGGAATTCGCCCAGTGGAGCGAGTGGAGCGAGGAGAAGTCGCTCGACTGGAACCTGCTTCAGTATCGCATGCACGAGGGCATGCGGCGCCTGGTGCGCGACCTCAATTTCACCTATCGCAGCAAGCCGGCTCTGCATGAGCGTGACTGCGAAGGCGAAGGCTTCGAATGGCTGGTCGCCGACGACCATCAGAATTCCGTCTTTGCCTGGCTGCGCAAGGCGCCGGGCCAGAAGCCGGTCGCCGTCATCACCAATTTCACCCCTGTCTACCGCGAGAACTACTCGATCCGCCTGCCGTCCGCAGGCCGCTGGCGGGAAATCCTGAACACCGATGCCGACATCTACGGCGGCAGCGGCAAGGGCAATGGCGGGCGCGTGCAGGCCGTCGATGCCGGCGGCAACATCACCTGCTCGATCACCTTGCCGCCCTTGGCGACAATCATGCTTGAACCTGAAAATTAGTGACTGGTGGGAGGAGAAAATGGTAGAAAAACGCGTTCAGCCACTTGCCCGCGATGCAATGGCTTATGTTCTGGCGGGCGGTAGGGGAAGCCGTCTCAAGGAACTCACCGACCGGCGTGCCAAGCCGGCCGTCTATTTCGGCGGCAAGGCTCGCATCATCGATTTCGCCCTGTCGAACGCCCTGAATTCCGGTATCCGCCGCATCGGCGTCGCCACGCAATACAAGGCGCATTCGCTGATCCGCCACATGCAGCGTGGCTGGAACTTCTTCCGCCCCGAGCGCAACGAGAGCTTCGACATCCTGCCCGCCAGCCAGCGCGTCTCCGAGACGCAATGGTACGAGGGCACCGCCGACGCCGTCTATCAGAACATCGACATCATCCAGGATTACGGCGTCGAATACATGGTCGTGCTTGCCGGCGACCACGTCTACAAGATGGACTATGAATGGATGCTGCAGCAGCACGTCGATTCCGGCGCCGACGTCACCATTGGCTGCCTGGAAGTGCCGCGCATGGAAGCGACCGGCTTCGGTGTCATGCACGTCAACGCGAAGGATGAGATCATCGCCTTCGTCGAGAAGCCGGCCGATCCTCCGCCCATTCCCGACAAGCCGGATTTCGCCCTCGCCTCGATGGGCATCTACGTCTTCCACACCAAGTTCCTGCTCGATGCGCTGCGCCGCGACGCCGCCGATCCGAACTCGAGCCGCGACTTCGGCAAGGACATCATCCCCTATATCGTCAAGAACGGTAAGGCGGTCGCCCACCGCTTCGCCAAGTCCTGCGTCCGGTCCGATTTCGAGCACGAGCCTTACTGGCGCGACGTCGGCACGATCGACGCCTATTGGCAGGCCAATATCGACCTGACGGCGATCGTTCCGGAGCTCGACATCTACGACAAGTCCTGGCCGATCTGGACCTATGCCGAGATCACCCCGCCGGCGAAATTCGTCCATGACGACGAGGATCGCCGCGGCTCGGCCACCTCCTCCGTCGTGTCGGGCGACTGCATCATCTCCGGCGCCAGCCTGAACAACAGCCTGCTCTTCACCGGTGTCAGGGCCAACTCCTTCTCCAAGATGGAAGGCGCCGTCATCCTGCCGAACGTGAAGATCGGACGGCGCGCGCAGCTCAAGAATGTGGTGATCGATCATGGTGTTGTCATTCCGGAAGGCTTGGTTGTCGGCGAGGATCCCGAGCTCGACGCCAAGCGTTTCCGGCGGACGGAAAGCGGCATCTGCCTGATCACGCAACCGATGATCGACAAGCTGGATATCTGACTTATGAAAGTTCTTTCGGTTTCGTCCGAAGTCTTCCCTTTGATCAAGACAGGGGGCCTGGCCGATGTGTCAGGCGCCCTGCCGATTACTCTCAAAGCCTTCGGGGTCGAGACCAAGACCCTTCTGCCCGGTTATCCCGCCGTCATGAAGGTCATTCGCAACCCGGTCGCCAGGCTCGAATTCGCCGACCTGCTCGGCGAGCGGGCGACGGTGCTCGAGGTTGAGCACGAAGGCCTCGATCTGCTCATCCTCGATGCGCCGGCCTATTACGACAGGCCGGGCGGCCCCTATCTCGATCCGCTCGGCAAGGACTATCCGGACAACTGGCGCCGGTTTGCCGCTCTGTCGCTTGCCGCCTCCGAGATTGCCGCCGGCCTGATGCCCGGCTGGCGGCCGGATCTCGTCCACACCCACGACTGGCAGGCGGCGCTGACGTCGGTCTATATGCGCTATTACCCGGCGCCGGAACTGCCGAGCGTGCTGACCATCCACAATATCGCCTTCCAGGGCCAGTTCGGTTCCGAGATCTTTCCCGGCCTGCGCCTGCCCGCCCATGCCTTCGCCACCGAAAGCATCGAATATTACGGCACTGTCGGCTTCCTCAAGGGCGGCCTCAAGACCGCTCATGCGATCACGACGGTCAGCCCGACCTATGCCGATGAGATCCTGACCTCGGAATTCGGCATGGGGCTCGAGGGCGTCATCGCCAGCCGCATCGACAATCTGCACGGCATCGTCAACGGCATCGACACCGATGTCTGGAACCCGGCGACCGATCCCGTCGTCCACACCCATTACGGCCCGACGACGCTCAAGAACCGCGAGGAGAACCGTCGCTCGATCGCCGAATTCTTCCATCTCGACAATGACGACGCCCCGATCTTCTGCGTGATCAGCCGTCTCACCTGGCAGAAGGGCATGGATATCGTCGCCAACGTCGCCGATGAGATCGTCGCCATGGGCGGCAAGCTCGTCGTGCTCGGCTCCGGTGAAGCGGCGCTTGAAGGCGCGCTGCTCGCCTCCGCCAGCCGCCATCCCGGCCGCATCGGCGTCTCGATCGGTTATAACGAGCCGATGTCGCACCTGATGCAGGCCGGCTGCGATGCGATCATCATCCCCTCGCGCTTCGAACCCTGCGGCCTGACCCAGCTTTACGGGCTGCGTTACGGCTGCGTGCCGATCGTCGCCCGCACCGGCGGATTGAATGACACGGTGATCGACGCCAATCACGCCGCACTTGCAGCGAAAGTCGCAACCGGCATACAATTTGCCCCCGTGACAGAAACAGGCATGCTACAGGCAATCCGCCGTGCGATGCATTTTTACCAGGACCGAAAACTCTGGACCCAATTGCAAAAGCAGGGCATGAAATCGGATGTCTCCTGGGAGAAGAGCGCCGAACGCTACGCTGCCCTCTATTCAAGCCTCGTCTCGAAAGGCATGTGACCTAAAATGATCAAGTCCGTACCCACCACGCCCTATCTGGACCAGAAACCCGGCACGTCGGGCCTGCGCAAGAAGGTTCCGGTCTTCCAGCAACCGAATTATGCGGAGAACTTCATCCAGTCGATCTTCGATTCGCTGGAAGGCTATCAGGGCAAGTGCCTCGTCATCGGCGGCGACGGACGCTACTACAATCGCGAAGTCATCCAGAAGGCCGTCAAGATGGCCGCTGCCAATGGCTTCGGCAAGGTCATGGTCGGCAAGGGCGGCATCCTGTCGACGCCGGCCGCCTCCCACATCATCCGCAAATACAAGGCTTTCGGCGGCATCATCCTCTCCGCCAGCCACAATCCCGGCGGCCCGACCGAAGACTTCGGCATCAAATACAACATCAACAATGGCGGCCCGGCGCCGGAAAAGATCACCGACGCGATCTATGCGCGTTCCAAGACGATCGACAGCTACAAGATCGCCGATTTCGCCGACGTCAATCTCGACCGCATCGGCAAGGACGAGCTTCCCGGCGGCACGATCCTCTCGGTCATCGACCCGGTCGAGGACTATGCCGCACTGATGGAAGAGCTGTTCGATTTCGGCGCCATCCGCAACCTGATCAGCCTCGGCTTCCGCATTGCCTTCGATGGGATGAGCGCCGTCACCGGCCCCTATGCCAAGGAAATCTTCGAAAATCGTCTCGGCGCTCCCTCGGGCTCCGTGCGCAACTTCATGCCGCTGCCGGATTTCGGCGGCCATCATCCCGACCCGAACCCGGTTCACTGCAAGGAACTCTTCGACGAGATGATGGGCGATGATGCGCCCGATTTCGGCGCCGCTTCCGACGGCGACGGCGACCGCAATCTGATCATCGGCCGCGGCATCTTCGTCACGCCGTCCGACAGCCTGGCGATCCTTGCCGCCAACGCCAATCTCGCCCCCGGCTATTCCGGCGGCCTCGCCGGCATCGCCCGCTCGATGCCGACATCGGGTGCTGCCGACCGCGTCGCCGAAAAACGCGGCATCGGCATGTACGAGACGCCGACCGGCTGGAAATTCTTCGGCAACCTGCTCGACGCCGGCATGGCGACGATCTGCGGTGAGGAAAGCTCCGGTACGGGCTCCAATCACGTGCGCGAAAAGGATGGCCTCTGGGCCGTGCTGCTGTGGCTGAACATTCTTGCCGTGCGCGGCGAGAGTGTCGCCGATATCGTCACCCAGCACTGGCAGACCTACGGCCGAAACTATTATTCGCGCCATGACTACGAGGGCCTCGACACCGATGCGGCAAACGGCTTGGTCGACAATCTCCGCAGCCAGCTTTCCACCCTGGCCGGCAAGAGCTTCGGCAGCCTGAAGGTCGAGAAGGCAGACGACTTCGCCTATCACGATCCGATCGACAAATCGGTCAGCGAACATCAGGGTATCCGCGTGCTCTTCGAGGGCGGCTCCCGCGTCGTTTTCCGCCTGTCCGGCACCGGCACGTCTGGCGCAACCTTGCGTGTCTATATCGAGCGTTACGAGCCGGATTCGACTCGCCACAACATCGAAACGCAGGAAGCGCTCGCCGATCTGATCGCGGCCGCCGAAAGCATTGCCAGCATTCGGGAACGCACGGGACGCGACGCGCCAACCGTGATCACCTGATCCGGGGGGAACATGCGGGGAAGCAGTGCGGCGCAAGCCGGCGCGATCGTTTTCGAGACCGGCGTCGAATTTGCGGTGTGGTCGCATGATGCCGCACAGATCGAACTCTGCCTCTTCGAAGATGACGGCAACAGGGAATTCGCGCGCCTGCCGATGGCGCGCGACAGCAATCACATCCATCGTCTCTTTGTCGACGGGCTGAAGGCCGGCGCGCGCTATGGTTATCGCGCCGATGGTATCTACGCGCCCGATAACGGTCTCTGGTATGACCCCTCCAAACTGTTGATCGATCCCTATGCCAAGGAGATCGACAGGCCGTTCCGCTACGATCCCCGTCTCGGCATCTATGGCGAAGACAGCCAGGATCTGATGCCGAAGGCGATCGTCACTGCCGATATACGCGCCGTGGTCAGCAAGCCGCTCTTCAATCCGGGCGGCTTTATCTATGAGGTGGCGGTGCGGCCCTTCACCATTCTCCATCCCGACGTGCCGGAGGCAGAGCGCGGCACGGTTGCAGCCCTTGCTCATCCCTCCGTCATCGCACACCTGAAGCGGATCGGTGTCGACGCCATCGAACTGATGCCGATCACCGCCTGGATCGACGAGCGCCACCTGCCGCCGCTCGGCCTCACCAACGGCTGGGGCTACAATCCCATCGCCTTCATGGCGCTCGATCCGCGGCTTGTCCCCGGCGGCATGACGGAGCTGCGCGAGACGGTCGCGGCCCTCCATGCCGAAGGCATCGCCGTCATCCTCGACCTCGTCTTCAACCATACCGGCGAGAGCGACCGTTACGGCGCGACGCTGTCGCTGCGCGGCCTCGACAATCTGCATTATTATCGCCACGCCCAGAATTGGCCGGGCGAGCTCATCAACGACACAGGCACTGGCAACACGCTTGCCTGCGATCATCCCGAGGTCCGCCGCCTCGTCATCGACAGCCTGCGCCATTTCGTGCTCAACGCCGGCGTCGACGGTTTTCGCTTCGATCTCGCCCCCGTGCTCGGCCGCACCGCAACGGGCTTCGAGCGCGACGGCGGAACGCTTGCCGCGATCCTCGCCGACGATGTGCTTGCCGACCGGATCATGATCGCCGAACCTTGGGATATCGGCCCGGGCGGCTATCAGCTCGGCAATTTCCCGGCGTCCTTCCTGGAATGGAACGACCGGGTCCGCGACGACCTGCGCTGTTACTGGCGCGGCGACGATTGGAAGACCGGCGCGCTGGCAACCGCCCTCGCCGGCTCCTCCGACATCTTCTCCCGCAACGACGGCAGACAAACGCGCAGCGTCAACTTCCTCGCTGCCCATGACGGCTTCACGCTGATCGATCTCGTCTCCTACGCCGGAAAGCATAACGACGCCAACGGCGAACACAATCGCGACGGCCACAACGAGAACCACTCCTGGAACAACGGCGTCGAGGGGGAAACCCTCTATCCCACCATCCGCAAGCGTCGCCGTGACGACGTGATGGCGCTGATATCAACCCTTTTTGCCTCCCGCGGCAGCATCATGCTGACGGCAGGCGACGAGGGCGGCCGCAGCCAGTACGGCAACAACAACGCCTATTGCCAGGACAACGAGATCACCTGGCTGGACTGGAAGGCGTTGGACGGGAATCTCATCGCCCACACCGCCTTCGTTGCGGAACTGCGCCGCCGCTTCACCGTCTTCTCCGAAACGGGTTTCCTGTCAGGAGACGGCGACGTCGAATGGATTTCGTTCTCCGGCGAGCCGATGACCGTTGCCGAATGGGAGACGCCGTCGCTTTTCACCCTCGGCATGCTTCTGTCGACCGAGGACCGCTCCGCCGGCGGCAGGCAGACCCGGCTTGCCGTGCTTTTCAACCGCTCGGGGAGCCGCCAATTTTTCACGCTCCCTTCCCGGGGCGAACCGGGCTGGCGCCAGTTGACGCCTGAAGGAGCGCAGAAAGCCGGCAAGAGTGCAGCCGTCGAGCCACGCTCCGTCGCCTTTTTCGTAGAAAATTGACCGCCTGCCTTCGCTTGCGCAAATCCTTGTCGCAATCGTCACAAATGCGCGATAAGGCTTTGCCGCGACGGCTTGTGTCACGAGGAATTTATGGTCACGGAAATTTCACTCTCCGACGTGCGGGGATTGATCGGCATGGAAACGGGCCTATCGGATTGGATCACCGTCGACCAGTCGATGATCGACGCCTTCGCGGCGGCGACCGACGATCATCAGTTCATTCACGTTGATCCTGCACGCGCGGCAGCCGAGAGCCCCTTCGGCGGTACCATCGCCCACGGCTTCCTGACACTGTCTCTGCTGTCGACGATGAACTACAACTGCCTGCCGAAAGTGCGCGAGCAGACCATGGGCATCAACTACGGCTTCGAGCGTGTCCGCTTCATGACGCCGGTGAAGAGCGGCGCCCGCGTCCGCGGCCGCTTCCTGCTCTCCGAGGCCCGCTTCCGCGGCGCCGGCATGCTGATGACCACCTATGACGTCTCGATCGAGATTGAAAACGAGAAGAAGCCGGCGCTGACGGCAAAATGGATCACCATCATCCAATTCGACCCGAAGGACCGCCCCGAGGACGTCTGAGCAAAACTGTTTTTGCTACTCGGCCGAATTGAACACAGCTTCGAGAGCATGTCCGTCGGGATCCGTGACGAACGCCGCGTAATAGTGCTCACCGTAATGGGGCCGCAGGCCGGGCCGGCCATTGTCACCGCCGCCATGCGCGATGGCCGCCGCATGAAACCGATCGACCGCCTGGCGGTTCGGGGCGGCAAAGGCCAGATGAAAACCCGGGCCGGCTGGACGCTGGCCATCCGGGCGATGCTTGATCGCCAGTTTGTCCCCGCCGCCGGCAAGGCCATAGCCGATTGCCTGCCCCGTTTGCCCCGGCCGGATATCGTCCCAGACCCTGACGTAACCGAGCGCGGCCAGCGTGGTATCGTAAAATGCCGCCGACCGTTCAATATCGGAAACGCCGAGAGAAGCATGGTGCAGCATTGGCCTACCCCTTGAATGAAGGCTGACCCAGCCGGGATTGGCGCGGGTTCAATGCCCGGCGTCGTGAGCCGCCTCGTTCAGCAGCCCGAAGACGTAGTCCGAGAACGACCGCCAGCATTCCACCCGGAACGTGTCTTCTTCCGTGCGGAAAAGCACGATCTCCGCCTTGCCCAGGATCGTGCGCGATGCGGCTCCGACCGGAAAGGCAGCAAGCGACAGATCCTGCGGGCAGCCGGCCGAAAGCGTTGCCTCCGCACCCGGTCCCGAGACGATGATCGCGACATTGCGGTGGGACACGTCGGTCGCCGAATGCAGCGCGCCGGCACCGGAAAATACCGCCATCAGGTCGGCGCCGTCCTCATCGATGACAAGCCATTCGTCCGGCCCGATCCACAGCGCCGAGCGGGGGCCAGCCCGGCCGGATGTTTTCGGGGCGGCCGGCACAGACAGGCCGAGAGCAGCGGAAAGTGCTGCGAGCGATTCCGCCGGCGCGCGCAGCGCCACCCGGCTGGCAGCGGGTGCGGTCGTCAGCCGCACCGTTGCGGAGCCGCCGAGACGGCCGGCAAGCGCCGGTTTGCGAATTGCGACTTCAGCCATGGATCCGGCCTCCTTCCTTGTCAAAGAATACCAGATCCGTCACTTCGACGGCGATCGTCCGATCCGGCATCGGCACATAGAGCGTTTCGCCCATCCGCGCCCGGCCGCCGGCGACGAGTGCAAAGGCGATCGACCTGTCGCAATTGTCCGACCAGTAAGCTGATGTGACGTGGCCGAGCATGGTCATCGGCTTCGGCTCGTTCGGGCTCGCGACGATCTGCGCGCCTTCTTCGAGCACCAGCTTCGGGTCCTTGGTGACGAGGCCGACAAGCTGCTTGCGCCCGTCCTTGACGAGATCCGGCCGCTTCAATCCGCGAATGCCGACGAAATCCGTCTTTTTCTTCGAAACCGCCCAGGAAAGTCCGGCGTCATCGGGGGTCACGGTTCCATCGGTGTCCTGCCCGACGATGATGTAACCCTTCTCGGCGCGAAGCACGTGCATCGTCTCCGTTCCATAGACGCAGGCGCCGAGCGGTTCGGCATTGGCCCAGACCGCTTCGAGCACCGACTGGCCGTAGTCGGCCGGCACGTTGATTTCGAAGCCGGTTTCGCCGGTGAACGAGACGCGGAAGAGCCGCGCCGGCACCCCGCAGACCGTGCATTCGGCAACGCTCATATGCGGGAAGGCCTCGTTCGAAAGATCGAGCCCTTCGACCAGCGGCGCGACGATCTCGCGCGCCTTTGGCCCCTGCACGGCGATGACAGCCCATTGCTCGGTCACCGAGGTCAGCCATACCTTCAGATCCGGGAATTCCGTCTGCAGGTAATCTTCCATGTGGTGCAGGACGCGCGGCGCGCCGCCGGTCGTCGTCGTGACATGGAAACGGTCGTCCGCCAGGCGTCCGACGACACCGTCGTCATAAACGAAGCCGTCCTCGCGGGTCATGATGCCGTAGCGGGCCTTGCCGGGCTTCAGCGTGTCCCAGGCATTGGTGTAGATGAGGTTGAGGAACTTCGCCGCATCCGGACCGACCACCTCGATCTTGCCGAGCGTCGAGGCGTCGAAGATACCGGCCGACTCGCGCGCCGTCCGGCATTCGCGTGCAACCGCCTGATGCATGGTCTCGCCAGCCCGCGGATAGAACCAGGCGCGCTTCCAGTTGCCGACATCTTCGAAGACTGCGCCATGGGCCTCCTCCCAGTCGTGCAGCGGCGTCTTGCGTGTCGGGTCGAACAGCTCACCACGCGAATGGCCGATCAGCGTACCGTAGGTGACTGGCGTATAGGGCGCGCGGAACGTGGTGAGCCCGACCTGCGGGATTTCCTTGCCGAGCATTTCGGCGGCAATCGCCAGGCCATGCATGTTGGAGAGCTTGCCCTGGTCCGAGGCCATGCCGTTGGTCGTGAAGCGCTTGATATGCTCGATCGAATGCATGCCTTCGCGCACGGCAAGGCGGATATCCTTGGCGCAGACGTCGTGCTGGAAATCGATGAAGGCCTTGGCGTTGGTCTTCGGACCGGCGCCTTCGGCAGCGCCGATCATGCCGCCCGTCCAGTCATAGGCTTGCTCGGCCGAAATTGCGATCTTCTCGCCGCTGCTTTTGCCGGTGGCCTGCGCCATCAGCTCGCCGGCGGCAAGCGATTCCTCGATCGTCCGCTGCAGGTCATCGGTGCCGTTGCAGGCACCGACCGAAAGGCAATCCTGCGCGTAAGAGCCGGGCAGGAAACGCTGGCTTTCGGCATCGAAGGCCACCTTGCCGCGCGACTGCGAGAAGAGATGGACGGACGGCGTCCAGCCGGCCGAAACCAGGAGCGCATCAACCGCAATCTTGCGCGATGAACCGCCGCCGTTGCGCGCCACCGTCATCGATGAGATGCGCAGCCGTCCGGCGGTGTTGATAACAGACTGGCCTGTGAGAACATCGATGCCGAGCGCACGCGCCTCTTCCAGCACCGCCGCGCCCGGCGCTTGCCTGCAGTCGACGATGGCGGCGATCGAAACACCGGCCCGTTTCAGATCGAAAGCCGCTTCATAGGCTGAGTCGTGCGCCGTGTAGATGCCGACCTTGGTGCCGACGGCGACGCCGTAATGATTGAGATACATCCGCCCCGCCGAGGCGAGCATGATGCCCGGCCGGTCGTTGTTCGGAAATACCATGTGCCGCTCGATCGCGCCGGTGGCGAGGATGACCCGCTTGGCCCGGACCTGCCAGAGCCGCTCGCGCGGCAGATCGTGGGAAGGCTTGGCGATATGGTCGGTGACACGCTCGGCAAGACCGACGAAATTGTGGTTGTAGTAGCCGAAGGCGGTCGTGCGGGTGAGCACTTCGACATTGTCCATCGCCTTCAGCCGCGCCACGGCCTTCTGGGCCCAGGCATAGCCGTCCTGTCCGTCGATCGTCACGCCGGCATCGTAGCGCAACGCACCGCCGGCTTCCGCCTGCTCGTCGCAAAGGATCACCCGGGCACCGGTCTCAGCCGCAGCCAGCGCTGCCGAAAGCCCGGCAACGCCGGCGCCGACCACCAGCACGTCGCAATGGGCATAGCGGCTGGCATAATGGTCCGGATCCTCTTCCGTCGGCGCGACACCGAGGCCGGCGGCGCGACGGATGAGCGGTTCGTAGACGTGTTTCCAGGCGGCGCGCGGCCACATGAAGGTCTTGTAGTAGAAACCGGCGGCGAAGAATGGCGACATCAGATTGTTGACGGCGCCGACATCGAAGGCGAGCGAGGGCCAGCGGTTCTGCGAGTTGACGATCATGCCGTCAAAAACTTCCTGCACGGTGGCGCGCACGTTCGGCTGCTTGCGCGCCGTATCGCGGGCGACGTCGATCAGCGCGTTCGGCTCCTCGGCCCCTGCCGACAGAATACCGCGAGCCCGGTGATATTTGAACGAACGTCCCAGAAGATGCACATCGTTTGCGATCAGCGCCGAGGCGACGGTATCACCTTCGAGCGCCGTATAGCTCTTTCCGTCGAAGCTGAAACGTGCGGTCCTGGCCGGTGTCAGGCGCCCCTTGCCGGCGATACGGTTTACGCCGGTCATTGCGCCTCTCCTTCCACGGCTTCATATGTCTCGACAGGCCCATGCTGCTTGGCCGCGGCCCCGATCTCAGGCTTCGGCTCGCCCGCCTTGTAGGTCACGATGAACTTGTCGGTCACCGTATCGCGCGCCGCATTGAAGAAACGCCCGCAGCCGTGAATGTGTCGCCAACGTTCGAAGATCAGCCCCTTCGGATTGTCGCGCAGAAAGAAATAGGCCTCGAATTCCTCGTCCGAGATCGAGGCGATCTCGGCGGGCCGCGCGATATGCGCGTCACCCGCGCCGCGGAATTCGAGCTCGGAACGCTCTTCCTGACAGTAAGGGCAATGGATCAGCAGCATGTGGGATTTCCTTCTCCTCCCCTTCTCCCCAGCAGAGAGAAGGTGCCTGAAAGGCGGATGAGGGGGTAAGCGACGAAAGGAGTGAGCGTCCGAGGCTCAGCCATAACATTTGTCATCAGTGCGCCACCGCCGCCGCCGCCGCTTCGTCGATCAGCCGGCCGCTGCGGAAACGCTCCAGAGTCAGCCCGGCATTGAATTTATGGGGCTCGTCGCGGGCAATCAGATGCGCGAAGAGATTGGCCGAGCCTGGCGTCGCCTTGAAACCGCCGGTGCCCCAGCCGCAATTGACGTAGAGCCCGGGAACCGGCGTCTTCGACTGGATCGCCGAACGATCCGGCGTATTGTCGACGATGCCGCCCCATTGCCGCATCATCTTGACGCGCCGGAACATCGGGAAGAGCTCGCAGATGGCATCGAGCGTGTGGGTGATGATCTGCAGCCCGCCGGTCTGGGAATAGGAATTATACTGGTCGGTGCCGGCGCCGATGACCAGCTCTCCCTTGTCGGACTGGGAGATATAGGCATGCACCGTGTTGGACATGACGACGCAGGGAAAGATCGGCTTCAACGGCTCGGAGACCAGCGCCTGCAGCGGGCTCGATTGCAGCGGCACACGCACGCCGGCCATCTGCATGACCGTTGTCGTATGGCCGGCCGCCGACACGGCGACCTTCTTGGCGCCGATGAAACCGCGCGAGGTCTCGACCCCGGTCACCCGTCCGTCCGCACCGCGCCGGATGCCGGTCACTTCACAATTCTGGATGATGTGCACGCCGCGGTCCGAGGCCGCTCGCGCATAACCCCAGGCGACCGCGTCGTGCCGCGCCGTGCCGCCGCGGCGCTGCAGTGCTGCGCCGTTGATCGGGTAGCGCGCGCTGGCCGAGATATCGAGCGGCGGACAATAGGCCTTCGCCTGCTCCGGCGTCAGCCATTCATTGTCGATGCCGTAGAGCCGGTTGGCATGGATATGCCGCTTGAAGGACTGCTGGTCGTGAATATTGTGCGAAAGCATCATCACGCCGCGCGGCGAATACATCACATTGTAGTTGAGCTCCTGGGAAAGCCCTTCCCAGAGCTTCATCGAATGCTCGTAGATGTGCATGCTCTCTTCATAGAGATAGTTCGAGCGGATGATGGTGGTGTTGCGGCCGGTATTGCCGCCACCGAGCCAGCCCTTCTCGATCACCGCAACATTGGTGATGCCGTGTTCCTTGGCGAGGTAGTAGGCGGCGCCCAGCCCGTGGCCGCCGGCGCCGATGATGACGACGTCGTATTCAGCACGCGGCTCAGGCGAGGTCCACTGCTTCTCCCAGCCCTTGTGGCCACGAAGGGCCTCCCGCGCCACGGCAAAAACCGAATATTTCCGCATCCGCCTTCTTCTCCTTCGGGCAAGGGGCTGTTCTCCGCGCCCATACAAATCGCAAATCCAAATGCGGCACAACGGTTCTTTTGCGACGCGCGAGAGCTTTGCTTTTGACACTAAACGACATGATGGCGAAAAACTGCGCGGTTTTCGGTCGACGCCATGCTCTGCCTCCTCCGTCCTAGCCCAACAGGGTGAGAAGACAAGCAATTGCTAAAATGCTAATCATCGCATGTTCTGGGGTATGTGTATCATGTGGGGTTGGCGCTCAGTATCAGTCGCGACGCTTTGCGTCGCGTTAAGCAGCGCATGGCCGGCACCCGCCGCCGAGCCGGTCGGCCAGGCTGTCGTCATCAAGACCGAGGTGACGGGACAAAGCGGCCCGATCGAGGTCGACACCAAAGTTCATCGCAACGAGCGCATCAAGACATCGCAATCGGGGCTCGGCCAGTTCCTGTTTCGTGACGGCACGAAGCTCGCGGTCGGCTGGGGTTCGTCGGTTGTCATCGACAAATATGTCTTCGATGATTCCCAATCGGTCAAGAAACTGACCATCAGAGCGGCAAAAGGGACGTTCCGCTGGGTCAGCGGCAGTTCCAACTCCTCGGCCTACCAGATCCTGACGCCGGCCGGCACGATCGGCGTACGCGGCACCGCTTTCGATTTCTACGTCGGCCCTGACGGCACGACCGCCGTCGTGCTGCTGAACGGCGCGGCCCAGTTTTGCGGCCCGGGCGGCTGCCGGCAGTTGCAGCAGCGCTGCGATTGCGTCGTGGCCAAGCCGAACGGCAATATGTCGGCGGCACGCCGGGTCGATCCCAGTGTTCTCGAGACGCTCGGAAATCCGCGCGCCCTCCCCTTCCTCTCCGGCAATCAGCGACTTTCGGGCGGCATCGGTATGCTCGGCGGCTGCAATGTGGCCTCCGTCGCGCCGGACAGAAAAGAGAGAAACCGGCCCTCGCCTCCGTCTTCAACCGAGCCGGCGCCCAATCCGCAGCGACAAGATCCGCCGCAGCGGCAGGCCGAGCCGCAGAAAGAGCGGCCGGCCACGCCCGACAAGCCCGACAAGCCTGACAAGCCTGACAAGCCTGACAAGCCGCATCACGACAAACCGGATAAACCCGATAAGCATGATGGCCGTGGTCGGCATGAACATCACGATCAGCACGATGATCACGACTATCACGATCGAGGGGATCATCGGGATCGTGACCGCGATCACGATAAAGATCGGGATCACAACAGGGATCGGAACCATGGCAAGGGCTGGGGTCTCAATCGCAACCGCTGACGCCCTCAGTCGGCCGCACTCTTCTCCAATCCATCGGGCGCCTCGCGAAAATGATCCGTCCTGCCGGATATTCGTTGATAGAATTCCGCCAGGCCGTCGATCACCTGCACCGCCCTGAGCTTTGCCGTGCCGATAAGCTTGCGGGTGTTCTTCGAATGCGAAAGCAGGGCCTGCATCAGTTGCTGATGAACGCCAACAAGTGCTGCAAACTCGGCAGATGCGGCAACACGTTCGTCGCCGACGACGGCAAGGATCTGCGTTCGGCTGCTCTTGCCTTTGAGCGGAATGGCGCCGGCCTCGATCAGTGCCATCCCCTGCACCGACTTTGCCGTGCTGTCGGATATCAGAATATCGAAGCCAACCTCCTTGCAGCATGATTCCAGCCGCGCAGCGACGTTGACGGCGTCGCCGACCGCCGAATAGTTGAAGCGGGTCTTGGCGCCCATATTGCCGACGCAGGCAAGGCCGGTATGAATGCCGATGCCGATCCCGACCTTTTGTTCAGGCCCGAAGCCGAAGGCGTCGCCGGCATTCAATTCGGCCAGCGTTTCACGCATGGCAAGAGCAGCGCGAACCGCCTTGGTTTCATGATCGGCCACATCGACGGGCGCATTCCAGAATGCCATGATCGAATCGCCGATGAACTTGTCGAGCGTGCCTTCATTGGCCACCACATGGCGGCTCAGCGCATCGAGCAACGTGTTCAGGAACGCGACGACATCCGTCGGCGCCAGCCGCTCGCTGATCTCGGTAAAGCTCCTGACATCGACGAACATCACCGTCAGCTCGCGGTCGTCGCCGCCGAGGCGCAACGCGTCGCGGGTATGCTCGATGCGATGCAGCAGCGACGGAGAAAGATAATGTCCGAAGGCCCGCCGCACCGCCCGCCGCTCCCGGTCGATCACCAGGATCCGGAAGGAGGTCGCTGCAAAATGGATGATCGACCCGCTGACGATTGGAGCCAGCGGATCGAAGAGGAGTCCTGCATACAGAAACGAGAGCCAGGACGCCACCAGCCCCATTGCCGTGATCAGCAGGCCGCAGATCAGCGCGACCGCCGGGCTGACGAAGGTCGTCACCACGACGAGCAGGCATCCGAGCACGGCAATCATCAGGATTTCCAGGCCGTCCGCCCAGTCGGGCCGCGACAGGTAGTGACCGGAGAGGATCTGCTCCACAGCCTGCGCATGCAGCGAAACGCCGGGAACGTTCTCGCCGAGCGCGGTGACGCGAATGTCCTGCAGGCCGGCCGCCGACGTGCCGACGAAGACGATGCTGCCGTCGATGGCGGCCGCGACCTCGGGAGCGGCCCCTTCGGCGGCGAGCACCTGCCGGGCGGATATGTACCGCTCGGCCCGGTCGGGACTGACATAGAGCCAGAGTTCGCCCGCCGCCGTCAGCGGCACGACGAAATCCCCGATCTTTGCCGATGTCATGATGCCGGCGCGATCGGGCGCGCCCGACAGCACATAGGTCGACACCCCCTGCGCCACGCGCAGGGCCTCGATCGCCAGATTCGGATAGAGCTGCGTGCCGTCGGTCAGAAACAGCGGCACCGCCCGCACCACCGGCGAGGGATTGCCGGGGTTGAGGCTGATATGACCCAGCCCCGCCGCCTTGGCCTCCAATTGCGGCCTGAGCGGTGTCGAGGCGCGGAGATAGGGCGGAGCCGAGACGGGGCTTTCGCCGGTGAAGGCAAAGCCTGCCTTGACCGGCGGCCGGTAATTGCCCTCGTTGGAAAGGCCGAAGCCGAGGACGACGGGTTTCTCGGCAATTGCGCTGGCGAATATCTCGTCATTGTCAGGCAGCTTCTCGGCAAGGGAAGGATCGACGCCGGCGACCTCGCGGACAACATTGCGCGGCGACAGCCGGTCCGGCTCGGCGAACAGAATATCGAAGGCGATGGCCGCAGCCCCCATCTGCGAAAGCCGGTCCACCAGCAGGGCGATCCGGTCCCGCGGCCATGGCCATTGGCCGAATTCGCGCAACGATGCCTCGTCGATGTCGATCACGCGGACCGGCATCGACTCGAAGGTTCTGGGAACCAGCCGTTGATACTCGTCGAACGTCACGCCGCGGATCAGCTTGAAAATCCCGGGATCGCCGGCCCGGAGGATCGTCAGCGCAGCCACGATCGCCAGGCCGATAACGACACCGATTTGCTGCACGCGCGTCATCATCTCACCGGGCGTCCCTCCCAGGGCAGGCAGAGCAGAGCGGACCGCACCTGCCGTCAGACAGGCTACGCCGCTTTCGGTCCAAACGCCATTCGCACGTGCGTCCCGGGCGCGGTCTTTTCGGCCTCCCATCTTTCGTTTTCCGGCGGATCGTCGGAAAGCCTCTTCAATGCAAACACACCTCCAATTTTGGTCGGGCTTTTGCCTGGATGACAAGGCTTCGACCTTGCCCGGCGCTCGGCGAAATGTTCTTGTAGCGACCGAAAAACCGGATGCTTTCGAGAGGGATGGAGGTCGCCGTGATTTCCGAAACCGCCGCGCGTCGCAGCGGCTACTGGCTGATTGTCGTCGTGCTGGCAATGCTCGCAGGATTGCCGCTGGCCGTCTGGCTCGATATCAGCGATCTCTCCGGAAATACCCTGCGGCGTCAGGCGCGCGACATGAGCTCGCTGATATCGAGCATCCGCTCCTATTATTCCGCCAATGTCGTGGGGCGCGTGCTGGCCGCCCATGCCAGCGGCGCGACCGAAGGCACGATCGTCTCTCACAACTACGCGAATATACCAGGCGCCATTCCGCTGCCGGCCACATTGTCCCTGGAACTCGGCGACGTCATCAAGGAACAGCAGGCCAATATCACCTACCGTTTCGTCTCCGACCTGCCGTTCAAGAGCCGGGCCTCTCACGAGCTCGACGACTTCGAGAAGAAATCGCTCGCCGCGTTGCGCGCCAATCCGCAGCAGACGCTGAACGATCTCACCCGCGTCGGATTGACCGACACCTTGCGGTTCATCACCCCCGTCGTCATGGGCCAGGCCTGTGTTGCCTGCCACAATAGCCATCCCGAAAGCCCGAAGACCGATTGGAAGGTGGGCGATGTGCGCGGCATTCAGGAGGTCATCATCCGGCAGCCTTATGCAAGCAACGTCTTCGCCTTCAAATACCTGCTCTGCTATTTTCTTTTCGTCGCCATCATCGGCATCAGCTTCATTCTGCTCCAGCGGCAGCAGGCGCGCGCGATCCATAGCGCCAACCAGGATCTGGAAGCGGCGAACGAGTTTCTCGCCAGCGTTTCCCTGAAGATATCGCGCTATCTCTCGCCGCAGATCTACAAGAGCATCTTCTCCGGGCAGAAGGACGTGGTCGTGCATACCGAGCGCAAGCGCCTGACGATCTTCTTCTCCGACATCAAGGATTTCACGGCGACGACCGAGCGCCTGCAGCCGGAAGCGCTGACGGAGATGCTCAACGAATATCTGACCGAAATGTCGAATATTGCCCTGGAGCATGGCGGCACGGTGGACAAGTTCATCGGCGACGCGATGCTGGTCTTCTTCGGCGATCCCGAAACCAAGGGACCGGAGGAGGACGCCAAAGCCTGTCTGCGCATGGCCGTCGACATGCAGCGCCGTCTCGGCGAACTCAAGGACAGATGGCGCAGAAACGGCACCGAAGAGCCCTTCGTCGTCCGCATGGGCATCAACAGCGGCTATTGCAATGTCGGCAATTTCGGCAGCAATGACCGTATGGACTATACGATCATCGGGGCGGAAGCCAATCTCGCGGCCCGGCTGCAATCGATCGCCCAGGGAGGCGAGATCGTCATCAGCTATGAAACCTACGCGCTGGTGAACGAAATCGTCGACGCCCATCCCCTGCCGCCGATCACGATGAAGGGCATCCAGCGCGAGATCGTGCCCTATGCGGTGGATGGGCTGACGCTCGGCGCGGATCACAAGAGCCGTGTCCTGAGCGAGCATCTCTCCGGTCTTGACCTGCATCTGGATATGAGCCGGCTGGAGCCGGCCGACCGCCTCCGGGTCAGGACGGCTCTCAAGGAAGCCATCGCCGCGCTGGATGAAGCCGCGCCCGAAACAGCCGGATCGTGAGCGGATATCGGGCAAGCGTGATTTTTCCACCTGCCTCCCATATCCATCTGGACTTCCCATACCCGATCTGCTATTTCGCATCACCAATCGCAAGGCTGCGGCCGCGCGAACGTTATTGTTTTGCCTCTGGCCGCTGCGCCGCCTCCGGCATCAACCAACCAAAGGAACGTGATTCTCGTGCAGGTACTTGTCCGCGATAACAATGTTGATCAGGCTCTCCGCGCTCTCAAGAAGAAGATGCAGCGCGAAGGCATTTTCCGCGAAATGAAGATGCGCGACTACTACGAGAAGCCGTCGCAGAAGCGTGCTCGCGAGAAGGCCGAAGCTGTTCGTCGCGTTCGCAAGCTGGCCCGCAAGCGCGCCCAGCGCGAAGGTCTGGTCGCACGCTGAGCGTTGCCGTCGTTTTTTCGACGTTTTCAGATGCATTGTGGCGGGGGCGATGGGTTCGCCGCCGCCTTTTTAGTTTGCCGCTGAGGATCGCATATCCGCGCACCGGATATGCCGCATGGGGAAAGCGAGCCCGAATGGCTGTCAACACCTTCAATCCGTCCCGCGCTTTGCGCTTGCAGAAAACCGCATTCCTGCCCGCCTTGGCGCTGGCGGCGATGTTCGGCCTCGCCGGCTGCGAGACGACCAACACCTCGGATGCCGTGATCCGCATCGACAAGGCGCAAGGTTCGGAAGAGAACATCGCTTCGCTGACGGCTGTTATCAATGCCAATCCGAGAGATCCAGAAGGTTACAACGTCCGCGGCTCCGCCTATGGCCGCGCCGGCGAGTTCCGCCAAGCGTTGAACGATTTCAACACGGCGCTGCAGATCAATCCGCGGTTTTTCCAGGCCTACGCCAACCGCGCCCTTGTCTATCGCAACATGGGCCAGCAGGCTCAGGCGATTGGCGATTACAATGCCGCCCTGCAGATCAATCCGAGCTACGACGTCGCCTATATCGGCCGCGGCAATGTCTACCGCATGGCTGGCCAGGACGATCAGGCATTCAACGATTTCGACAAGGCGATCCAGCTCGGCACCACCGACGGCCGCGCCTATCACAATCGTGGCCTGATCTATCAGAAGCGCAATCAGCAGGACAAGGCGATAGACGATTTCTCGAAAGCGATCTCGCTCGCGCCGAATTCGCCCGAACCTTATAATGGCCGCGGCATTTCCTATTTCGCGCTGAACGACGACGACAACGCCTTCGCCGATTTCAACCACGCGATCGAGCTCAACGGCAACATCGCCGAATCCTGGGCCAACCAGGCGCTCGTCTACGAACGTCGCGGTGACAAGGCGAAGGCCGCCCGCTCCTATCGCCACGCCATCGGCCTCGATCCCAAATACCAGCCGGCGCGCGACGGCCTTGCCCGTGTCGGCGTTGCCCCAGCCGGCTAAGGACATGAATTGGGTGGCCCGAAACAATCGGGCGGCCCGCAACAGCTCATGTAGATCGCGCCGCCTATGGGAATGCCAGCCAAGGCCCTGATGATCCAAACGAATGTTCGGCCAGCATCGCTTCGGATATCATCGATGTGATATCGTGCCGCGCCGGGCGGCGGAAGCGATCCCGACGCAAGAGCAGCCACGCACCGCCTTCAGAGGAGACGCCGGAAAAAGCGTCCTTCGTCATCGATCGCGTGTCATAGTATGTTGCAACCTGCTCTTGCTCCCCCTAACATGGCCCTGCTTCGATAGCCCGCTATCGGGCGTTCGAACACGTGTTGGGGGCGGTTTGCGAGAGATGCGGATCTTTGCTTTCCTGGCCGCAAGCGAAAACCGTTGCGGGCCACGCGCATTCCGGCGCCGCGCGTCTTTTCAGACGCGTAAAGGATGCAGTCACCCTGTGAATGGCTGCATAATTGTACAGGTAGATCGATCCGATTTAAGGAATTATGCCGTAGCCCACGTCATGTGGCGCGGCAGATGAAGATCGTCGCACTGTTCTTTCCCAAAGCCTCGATCGGCACCTACCTCGTCGCCATGGCGGTGGCGATCGCACTGCCGATCTTCGCCTTTGTGACGCTGCTTCTGCTGCAGCTGGAAGACAACCAGCGCTCGGCGCTGAGGCGCGAGACGGCCCAGGATGCGCTCGCCCTTTCGCGCATCATCGATCGCCAGCTTCAGGATATGGCAACGACGCTGCGGCTGCTTTCCAGCTCGCCAGAACTGGAAAATGGCAATCTCGCCGCCTTCCACCAACGCACCGAAACGGCCCTTCGAGACAATACGCTTTTCGTCATCGCCGTCGATCGCAGCGGCCAGCAGTTGCTGAACACACGCCGGGCATTCGGCACACCGCTCGACAAGATGGCGAACATGCCTGCCCTCGAGGCGGTCATGGCTTCCGGTCGCATCGAAGCATCGGACGTCTTTCGCGGCCGGACCAGCGGCGATTGGGTCTATAACGTTACCCTGCCGCGGAAGAACGATCCCGTTGCTGCCCTCATCATTACCCAGGATGCCAAGGATCTGCGCAAGCTCGTGACCACCGAGGGTCTTGCAACCGGCTGGTCGGCCGCCGTCATCGATGACAGCGGCCATGTCGTCGCGGCCACCGGCCCCGCCAATCTAGAACCCGGCACGGCCTTCGATCCGCGCATCCTGCCGGCACTCACCGCGCCGCGTGGCGTCTTTCGGGACGAGACGATCCTGCCGCACATGCTCCTCGGTTATGCCCAAATCCCCGGTTGGTCGTGGAAGACAGTGATCTGGGGACCGATCGCCCAGGCTTCGATCCTCAGCACCTGGCGTTTCCTCATCATCGGCGGCGTCGCCCTGGTGCTCGTCGCCGTGCTGGGCGCCTATGCCGTCGCAAGGCAGGTGCGCACCACCATCCGCGATATCGCCGAAATGGCGAACCGCATGGGCGAAGGCCATATCGTCTCGCCGGTCGAGACCAGCGTCATCGAAGCGAACCAGGTGGCGATTGCTCTTTCGAATGCCTCTTTCGATCGCAGCCAGACCGAGGATCGGCTGCGTTTCGTCATGCATGAGCTCGTCCACCGCACCAAGAATCTTCTGACGCTAGCCCAGGCAATGATGCGCCAGCTCGCCAAGCAGTCCGACAGCGTCGAGACCTTCCGCGCCGCCGTCGCCGACCGCCTCGAGGGGTTGGTGCGTTCGATCGAGCTCCTGACCAGCGAGCAATGGGGCGGGGTGTCGCTGCGACGGGTGGTCGACATTCATCTGCAGGCCTTCCCGCAATCGCGCGAGCAGATCGACATCAGCGGGCAAGACTTCGTGCTGAAGCCGGATGCCGTGCAGAATCTCGGCCTCGCTTTGCATGAACTCGCCACCAATTCGGTGAAATACGGCGCGCTCTCGGTGCCGCAAGGCCGCGTCCGCTTCGAATGGCGCGATATCAGGGAGGAAGACAAGCCGGATGCGCTGCTCCGCTTCTCCTGGGAGGAACAAGGCGGCCCGACGGTCACCGAGCCATCACGCTCGGGCTTCGGCACGACCGTGATCAAAGCCCATGCCGCCGCCGCCTTCCGCGGCACGGTTGAGATCGATTTCCGCCCCGAAGGTCTGCTGTGGGTGCTGACGGCGCAACGCGCCACGCTGGAGCGGGAATAGAGCGCCGCGCGTCTCTGCAGACGCGCTGTCACTTCTGCGCCCGGAACAATCGCTATTTCCACCCGTTTCGGACAGGTCGTTCCAAAGGAGAAAGACCATGTTCAAGCAAATCATGATCGCAGCCGCGGCACTGACGGCCGCTGCCTGGGCGAGCCCGGCGGGCGCGGAAAACTATATCACGCTTGGCCGTCTGGTCTGCGGATCGGATGGCGGCCAGGGTCTGATCGTCACCTCGCAGAAGAACCTCATCTGCACCTACACACCGGCATCCGGCGGCGCCAAGGCGGTCTATGCCGGAAAGATCGAGAAATTCGGGCTCGATATCGGCCAGACCGGCAAGAGCGTCATGATCTGGCAGGTGCTGGCAAAGACCGGCACGGATATCCCGCAATTCGCCCTTGCCGGCGAATATTACGGCATCGGCGCCGATGCGAGCATCGGTGCGGGCGCCGGCGCCAAGGTCATTGCCGGTGGCACCAACAAGGCTTTCATGCTGCAGCCGTTGAACGTCCAGGCCCAGGAAGGCCTGAATCTGGCGATCGGCGTCGAGAAGATGACGCTTGTGCCGGGCGAGACCTGAGGAAAGCAGCCAGGTCTGCCGCAAATCGAACAGCCGCCCCGAGGGCGGCTGCATCTTTGTCGATCAATGCGCGATCGCCTTGTTGATATCCTCGGTCATCTTCTTCGCGTCACCGAGCAGCATCATCGTGCCGTCCTTATAGAACAGCGTATTGTCGATACCCGCATAGCCCGAGCCGAGCGAGCGCTTGACGAAGAGGCAGGTCTTTGCCCGGTCGACATCGAGGATCGGCATGCCGTAGATCGGCGAGGTCTTGTCGTCGCGCGCCGCCGGATTGGTGACGTCATTGGCGCCGATGACATAGGCGACATCGGCCTGAGCGAATTCCGAATTGATGTCCTCGAGCTCGAAGACTTCGTCATAAGGAACGTTGGCTTCGGCGAGCAGCACGTTCATGTGGCCGGGCATGCGGCCTGCGACCGGATGGATCGCATATTTCACCTCGACGCCGTTTTTCTTCAGATTGTCGGCGAGCTCACGCAATGCATGCTGGGCCTGGGCGACCGCCATGCCGTATCCCGGCACGATGATGACCTTTGAAGCATTCGCCATCAGATAGGCTGCATCCTCGGCCGAGCCGAGCTTCACCGTCCTGTCGGATGTGTCCGGCCCGCCGGTGGCCGTCTCACCCCCGAAACCGCCGAGGATGACGGAGACGAAGGAGCGGTTCATGCCCTTGCACATGATGTAGGAGAGGATCGCGCCGGAGGAGCCGACAAGCGCGCCGGTGATGATCAGCGCCAGATTGCCGAGCGTGAAGCCGATCCCGGCCGCAGCCCAGCCCGAGTAGGAATTCAGCATCGAGACGACAACGGGCATATCGGCCCCGCCGATCGGCACGATCAGCAGAACGCCGAGCGCCAGCGACAGCGCCACGACGGCCCAGAAGTCGAAATGGCTTTCGGTGGCGGCAAGCCCGATGATGAAGAGCACGATCAGCACCAGCAGGCTGGCATTGATCACATGCCGGTAGGGCAGCAGGATCGGCTTGCCGGACATGCGTCCGTCGAGCTTCAGAAAGGCGATGATCGAGCCGGTGAAAGTCAGCGCTCCGATCGCCACGCCGAGCGCCATTTCGATACGCGCCTCGGTGTGAATGTGGCCGATCTCACCGATGCCGAAGGAGGCAGGCGTATAGAGTGCGGAGGCCGCGACCAGTACGGCCGCAAGGCCGACCAGCGAATGGAAACCGGCGACGAGCTGCGGCATCGAGGTCATGGCGATGGTGCGGGCGACATAGGCGCCGACGCTGCCGCCGATGGCGAGGCCGAGGACGATCAGCACGAAGCCGCCAAAATTCGGCGTGGCCAGCACGAGCGTCGTCAGGATCGCGATCCCCATGCCGATCATGCCGTAGAGATTGCCCTTGCGGCTGGTGGCCGGATGCGACAGGCCGCGCAGCGCCAGGATGAAGAGAACGCCGGAGACGAGGTAGAGAAAGGCTGCGATATTGGTCATCGGTCCCTTACCTGTCCTTCTTGCGGTACATCGAAAGCATCCGCTGCGTGACGAGGAAGCCGCCGAAGATGTTCACCGAGACGAGCACGAGGGCGACGAAACCGAAGCCGGTCGCAAGCCCGCTTGTGGAGATGCCGACCGCCAGAAGCGCGCCGACGACGATGACGGAGGAGATCGCATTGGTGACGGCCATCAGCGGCGTATGCAGTGCCGGCGTCACCGACCACACGACGTAATAGCCGACGAAGATCGACAATACGAAGATGGCGAGCTGGAAGACGAAAGGATCGATCGCCCCGCCGGTCGCAGCACTTGCCGCTTCCGGTGCCTGGGCCGCCGCCGTGATGACGGCGGTCACCGCCTGGTCGAGCTGCTCCAGCGCTCTGTCCATTGCTTCACTGGCCATCAGATGTCTCCCTTCTTCGCGCCGCCGAAGGCGGGATGAACCACGTCGCCGGCATAGGTCAGCATCGTCGCCTTGACCAGCTCGTCGTCGAGATTGACGACGACGCGGCTGGTTTCCTTGTTGACCATGGTCTCAAGGAAAGTGACGAGATTCTTGGCGTAAAGCGCCGAGGCGCTGGCCGCAACCCGGCCCGGCATATTGGCGAAGCCGATCACCCTGACGCCTTCGACATCGGCGATCTCGCCGGCGACGACGCCCTCGATATTGCCGCCGCGCTCGACCGCAAGGTCGACGGCGACCGCCCCTGATTTCATCCCGGCAAGCATGGCGCGCGAAACGAGCCGCGGCGCCGCACGACCGGGAATCAGCGCCGTGGTGATGACGATATCCTGCTTGGCGATGTGTTCGGCTACCAGAGCCGCCTGTTTCGCCTGATAGTCGGCGGACATTTCCTTGGCGTAGCCACCGGCCGTTTCCGCCGCCTTGAATTCCTCGTCCTCGACGGCGATGAACTTGGCGCCGAGCGAAGCGACCTGCTCCTTGGCAGCGGGGCGAACGTCGGTGGCTGAGACCGCCGCGCCGAGACGACGCGCGGTCGCGATCGCCTGGAGACCGGCGACGCCGGCGCCCATGACGAAGACCTTGGCGGCAGGGACGGTGCCGGCCGCCGTCATCATCATCGGCATGGCGCGGTCATACACACCAGCCGCCTCGATGACGGCCTGGTAGCCGGCGAGATTGGCTTGGGACGAAAGCACATCCATGGACTGGGCGCGGGTAATGCGCGGCATCAGCTCCATTGCGAAAGCCGAAAGCCCGGCACTTGCCAGAGCCGCGATCGCTTCGTCATTGCCGTAGGGATCCATAATGGCGATGACCACAGCACCGCTTTTATAGCCTGAGATTTCCGATCCGCTGGGACGGCGCACCTTCAGCACCACGTCGGCGGAGGCCGCATCGGCAAAACTGCCGATCCTGGCCCCAGCAGCCCCGAACTCCCCGTCCGGAATGCGCGAAGCCGCACCGGCGCCGGCTTCGACGACAACGACGAAGCCGAAACTCTTCATTTTCTTCACGGTCTCGGCGGAGGCGGCGACACGCGTCTCCTCGCCCTCAGTTTCTCTCGCAACAAAAACAATATTGCCCAACTGCCCCCTCCTCCGGGTCAGCCGGACCGCCACAGGCTAGCCTGCGCGGGCCAAGCACCTAGTTCACAAAGCTTCGGAGAAGCTCTCCTCCCTCAGAGCGCCGTGCACCTTTCGGACGCACAAAGGACGCTCTGACCCTCCGAATCTACGCGATTAGCGGAGCAGGACGATGCCGATGGCGAGAAGAATGATGAAGACGAAGAGGCCGCCCAAAAGACCGGCGCCGCCGAAGAAACCGGCTGTCATTGCAAGCAGGAGGACGATGAGGAGCATCGAGCCGTATTTCGCGCCGGCGATGAACATGTCGTAGGTCTTTTCATGTTCCTTGTAATCCATCGGCGCGCCGGTCTCGACCGGTCCGGTATGATGTTCGGCCATAAATATCGTCTCCCTGAAATGCCTCTGCGCTGCCTGATTCCCCCGCTCTTGCGAGGGAAGTCCCTACGTGCAGGGATTACACAATGACAGGCGAAAGCGCAATGCATGAGAATGCCGCAGGCGCGGGTGACAACCACTATGTCAGAGGCCCGGAAAGAGCCTGAAGAGCGGCTGATATCTCTGCATTCGTCGCCCAATTCATCGGCCCCGCGGACATCGTCCCTCCGTCGGGCCAAGGACAAATCACAGCGGCAGGTCGGTGCCGAGTTCGCCTTGCGGCACGAAGCGTGCCGTCGGAATGATGGTGAGCGGCGGCAAGGTGTCGTTGGGATTGCGCGAAAACATCATGCGCTGCTCGCTGGCGCTGGAGATGAAGAAGGGATAACGCGTCAACAGCTTGCGCCCCACCTCGATCACATTCGTCGCCATCAGCGTCATGTCGATCCCGTAATTCTTCGCCAGCCGGCCGGGCACGACCGTATCGGCGTAGAAGACCCGCTTGTAGAAAGCCGCATGCGGCGGCCGAACGAACTGAAGAACGCGGTCCGCACGGAAATACGCTGCCGCCACGATGGTCGGCCTCAGCGTCAGATAAGGGATCCAGGGCAGATCGGCGGTGAGCTCGGGGTCGGCCGCAAAACGCGCCGGATCGATCAGGGTCAGTCCTGCATCCAGAAGCTCGTCCATCGCCTCGGGGAAGGCGCCGCCGGACTGGCTGAGGCGATGCTCGGGTGTCACATAATGAACCCGGATCGTACTGACCAGCTCACCATAATAATACAGTCCGAAAATATAGGCGTGGCTGTCGAAATCGCTATCGTCCAGCAGCCCTTTCGGGGCGAGCGCCAGCACGTCATGGGCCTTGTAGGCCTTGTAGCGCAACCGTTCCACCTCTTCCATGTCTTCGCTGCTTTCGACGCGGCGATACTCGACATGATCCAAAATTTCCAAAATTTTTGTGCTGAAATCGCTACGCTTGAACAGTGTTTCTGACATTTCTCGATCCGCTCGTTAACGGATCATTAATCATACGCCAGTGAAATTTAGGCAAGGAAATCCGATAATTTCGGCCGTTTTTAAATTGTTAAGGTTAACGCGGCGCGTGACTTTCAGTGGAGAAAATCGGCCGATGAAGAGCGCTCAGGCGACTTTGTTGCGACGGCGTTGAACGACGCGGCGGCCGATGCCCTGCTGCAGCAGCGGGATATTTTGGGAAGGCACAGGCTGCGAGAAAACGTAGCCCTGCACAAGATCGGCACTGCGGTGCTTGTTGAGCAGTGCGAGCTGTTCCTCGGTCTCGACGCCCTCGATGACGATCTTCAGGCCCAGTTCGCGGGCGAGATGGACGGTGCCGCGCAACAGCTTGAGCCGGCGGGTATCCTCGACGATGTTACGCACGAAGGAGCGATCGATCTTGACGATATCGAGCGGCAGCGTGTCGAGATAGCTGAGGCTGGAGAAGCCGGTACCGAAATCGTCGATGGCAATGGTGATGCCGCGAGCCCTGAGCTCCGCCAGGATGGCGCGTACCGCCGCCGGCTCGTCGATCAGGCAGCTTTCGGTGACTTCGAGATGCAGCCGCGCCGCATCGAGGCCGGAATGGGCAAGCGCATCGGCAACCACCGCAAGGATGTCGGCATCGCGCAGGTCCCGCGCCGAGAGGTTGACCGAGACGGCGATATGGTCCGGCCAGTTCATGCATTCGCTGCACGCCTTGAACAGGACGAAACGGGTGATGTCGGAGATGATGCCCATATCTTCGGCGAGCCGGATGAAGACGTCGGGCGGGATCGAGCCCTTCTCCGGATGCACCCAGCGCGCCAATGCCTCGGCGCATTCGATACGCGAGCCGTCGGCCCGGAACATCGGCTGGAAGACCAGATGCAGCGCCTGCGCCGACACTGCGTCGCGCAGATCCGCCTTCAGCTTCTGCTGCTCGATATAACGGCCGTCCATCTCCCGCTCGAAGCCTGATATGCCGCCCCTGAAGCGCGACTTGCTTTCAAACAGCGCCAGATCCGCCTTGACGCTCCATTCATCCATCGCAAAAGCGGTGCTTTCAAGGATCGCGTAGCCGGCGCTGAGCGAAACGAGGAAGGTCAGCTCGTCGACCTCATAATGACCCTGGATCGCGGCGTGCACGCGACGAATCTCGATGTCGAGCGAAGCCGGCTCCTTGGCATGCGGGAAGAACAGGATGAACTGGTCTCCCATCAGCCGGCCGAGGATGGCATTGCCGGAGGCCTGCTTGATGCGGGCGGCGATGGCACAGAGCAGATGGTCGCCGGTGACGTGGCCGCGCATGTCGTTGACATGTTTGAACTCGTCGATATCGAGGACCATGAAGCCGAGCGGCCCGGACTTCCTCTGATGTTTGCCGAGATACTCCTGCACAAGCTGCCCGAAATATTCGCGGTTCGGCAGGCCGGTCAGCGCATCGAAGCGGACCATGTGCATGATCTTCTGCTCTGCCTTCACCCGGCTCGACACGTCCTCGAAGATCAGCACGGCGCCGCCATCGGCCCTTCGGCTGGCGGAAAATTCGAGCGACAGGCCCTCGGGGAAATGAATGAGCGTGCGCGACAGGTTACCTTCGGCAACCTGGGTGAGCTGACGCAGGATCAGCTCCGGCTGCGAGGCGTCCATGAAGCTGTAGCGCGCGCCATAGCGCAGCACGGCGCCGAGGTCGCGATCCTTCAACCGCTCCGGCGCACCGATCTTCAGAAGCTCGCAGGCCTTGCGATTGACGACCTGGATACGGTTTTCGGCATCGACCATGACCAGGCCATGCGGCATGTTGTTGAGCGCCGTATCGAAGCGGTCGGCGATGATGGTGATTTCCCGGCGCGCGATGACATTCTCATAGAGGAACTCGCGCACGCCGTTTGCCATCGCCCGCGTCGTCAGCCAGAAGGGAATGAGGAAGATCGACAGCAGGCCGCGATAAAAATCCAGCGCCAACAGGCTGCAGACGATCATCGGCAGACAGCAGGAGAAGGTCTGAAGGTCGACCGCCAGGCGTGAACCGTAATTGCGGCCGACGACGGAGACCATCGTCGCCATCGTGACGGCAATGCAGGCAAGCTCCGCAAAGGAATCGTGCACGACGAAGATGGCATAGCCGCTGGCGATGCCAAGCAAGGCGGTGGTGCAGGCCGCACCGGCAACCAGGATCCGCTCCCAACGCTCTATTCCGGCGCGCGACAGGCTTTCCTTGTCGACGCAATCGAACTGCCGGAAGATGACCATGCGAACGCAGAAGACCAGAAGGAAGGCGGCCGCCAGCGGGATATAGACGAAGAACTGCGTCTTGGCGGCAACGGCAAGGCACGTGGCGACATGCACGATCACGCCAGCAAGAAGCGTCATGCGATTCCCGGAAAGGGAACTCACAAACGACAGATACACATCTATAGGGACCCTGTTCGGGTTATCTGGCTTCATCCACACTTTCCCTGTGCGCGGGAATTCTAAGCCCAACCCTTTAAAAATTGATTTCAATGGAATCAAACATTTGGTCAAATTTTCTAAAACCAGAGGATGAACAGCACAGCCTACGCGAGATAATGCATCCTTCTCGCGAGTTTATTGAAATAATTTATCCACGCCTGGGTTGTCGAAATATTCGACGCTCCTAAAGCACGACCGGCGCGGATAAGACTATACTCCAAGGCCAGCCATTTATCCTTCCAATTTCAAAGGCCGTAGTCTACATCGGTTGCAAAGGGAAAACTGCCGGAAAACCGGCAGGATAAGAACAAGGGGAGAAAATGTCGGTACTTCTGGCCGCCAGTCGGCTGATCGACTCGATCAGCCAGTTCATGGGCAAAATTTCCGAATATATGGTGCTGTTCTGCTGTCTGATCAGCGCCGGAAACGCCATCGTCCGCTATGCCTTCAACTACAGTTCGAACGGCTGGCTTGAGATCCAGTGGTATCTCTTCGCCTTCGTCGTCATGCTCGGCGCCTCGCATGCGCTGCGCAACAATGAGCATGTCCGCGTCGATCTGATCTATGGCTCGGTTTCCGACAGGGCGAAGATCTGGATCGACATTGTCGGCCTTATCGTCTTCCTCCTTCCCGCATGCATCTTCCTCACCTGGATTTGCTGGCCCTTCTTCGCGCTTTCCTACCAGCAGGGGGAAATATCGGGCAATGCCGGCGGGCTGATCCGCTGGCCCGTCAAGCTGGTCCTCGTCGCCGGTTTCGGGTTGCTTTCACTTCAGGGCATTTCCGAACTGATCAAGCGGATCGCAGCCCTTACCGGCCATATCAGCATCGATATGAAATACGAAAAGCCGCTGCAGTAGCGCGGGCTGGGAGAAACGGATTTGTTTGATTTCGGCATTATCCCGCCGGCCATGTTCCTGGGCATGGTCATCTTCATGCTCTACGGCTTTCCGGTCGCCTTTTCGCTCGCCGCCGTCGGCCTGTTCTTCGGCATCATCGGCATCGTCACCGGCCATTTCGGCGAGGTCTTCCTGCAGGCTCTGCCGCTGCGCTTCTTCGGCATCGTCTCCAACGACCTGCTGCTCGCCATCCCCTTCTTCACCTTCATGGGCGCGGTGCTGGAGCGCTGCGGGCTGGCCGAGGATCTGCTCGAAGGCACCGGCAAGCTCTTCGGTGGCATACCCGGCGGCCTCGCCTATGCCGTCATCCTCGTCGGCGCCGTGCTCGGCGCCATCACCGGCACGGTGGCCGCCTCCGTCATCACCATGGGGGTGATCTCGCTGCCGATCATGCTGCGCTACGGCTACAGTCCCCGCCTTGCCACCGGCGTCATCGCCGCCTCGGGCACGATCACCCAGGTGATCCCGCCCTCGCTCGTGCTCGTCGTTCTCGCCGACCAGCTCGGCAGGTCGGTCGGCGACATGTATCTCGGTGCGATCGGTCCCTCGATCCTGCAGGTGACGATCTTCGTGCTCTTCATCCTGGTGATGTCGATCATTCGGCCGAAGTCGATGCCGCCGCTGCCGAAAGAGGTGCGCGGCGACTTCAACTGGGCGCTGCTCGTGAAGGTCCTGATGGGCATGGTGCCCTCGATCGTGCTGATCTTCCTGGTGCTCGGCACGATCTTCATGGGCCTTGCGACGCCGACCGAAGCCGGCGCGCTCGGCGTTGTCGGCGCCATGCTGCTCGCCGCCATGAATCGTCGCCTCACCTGGCCGCTGATCCGCGAGGCGATGACATCAACCACGCATATCACCTCGATGGTGGTGATGATCCTCATCGGCTCCACCTGTTTCAGCCTTGTGTTCCAGGGCATGGACGGCTCGCGCTGGATCGAGCACATGCTGTCGGGCATACCAGGCGGCCCGGTCGGCTTCCTGATCTTCGTCAACATCTTCATCTTCGTGCTCGCCTTCTTCCTCGATTTCTTCGAGATCGCCTTCATCGTCATCCCGATGCTCGCCCCCGTCGCCTCCAGTCTCGGCATCGACCTGATCTGGTTCGGCGTGCTGATCTGCGTCAACATGCAGACGAGCTTCATGCACCCGCCCTTCGGCTTCGCGCTCTTCTACCTGCGCTCGATCGCCAGCAAGGACGTCAAGACCTCGGATATCTACATGGGCGCACTCCCCTGGGTCGGCATGCAGCTGATCCTGGTGGCGATCGTGATTTTCTGGCCGCAATCGGTAACCTATTGGCTGGATCGCGGCCCGAAGGTCGATCCGAACTCGATCAAGATCGAAGTCCCGGGCTTCGGCGGCCAGCTCGGCCTGCCGCCGCTGGGCGGCGGCGGCAACGGCTCACCGCAGATCCCCGGCCTGACCCTGCCGCCACTGAACGGCCTGCCCGGAGCACCGCCGCCACCTGCCAAATAGCAGCCCAGAAAAACAAAACCCCGGACGGAATCCGGGGTTCTGCCATTGCGTTCATCTCAACTGCCGAGCTTGCCGGCGGAAAGCTTAAAGCTTCCCAGCCCGCTGCTGGATCATCATGAACGTGTCGAAGGTGTATTCCGAAAGCTGCATCCAGAGATAGGCATCCCGCTTGAAGGCGGTCTGATCGTCGTAGATCTTCTTGAAATACTGGTTGGTGCCCGAGATTTCGCTGTAGATGCCGGTCGCAGCCTGGAAGCATGCTTCCATGATCTCCTGGCTGAACGGGCGCAGCGTCGCGCCTTCCGCAACGAGCTGCTTCAGCGCCGTCGGGTTCTTCGTGTCGTACTTCGCCAGCATATTGGTGTTGGCGAAGGCGCAGGCATCGGTCAGGGCTGCCTGATAATGCTTGGGCAGGCTGCTCCATTTTTCGAGATTGAAGAATCCGTGCACCGTCGGGCCACCTTCCCACCAGCCCGGATAATAGTAGTACTTCGCCACCTTGTGGAAGCCGAGCTTCAGGTCGTCATAGGGACCGACGAATTCGGCCGCATCGATCGTGCCTTTTTCCAGTGCCGGATAGATGTCGCCGCCGGCGATCTGCTGCGGGATGACGCCGACCTTTTCCATGACACGGCCGGCAAGGCCGGCAATGCGCATCTTGACGCCCTTGAGGTCGTCGAGCGTATTGATTTCCTTGCGGAACCAGCCGCCCATCTGCGCACCGGTATTGCCGGCCGGCAGCGCATACATGCCCTGTGTGGCATAGAATTCGTTCATCAGCTTGTTGCCGTTGCCTTCGTAATACCAGGCATTGGTCAGGCGGCTGTTCAGGCCGAACGGAATGGCCGTTCCGATGGCATAGGTCGGGTCCTTGCCGACGAAATAATAGGAGGTGGTGTGGGCTGCCTCGACCGTACCGGCGGCGACGGCATCGACGGCCTGCAGGCCCGGCACGATTTCACCGGCCGCAAAGGGCTGGATCGTGAAATTGCCGTCGGTGGCGGCGGCAACATGCTTGGCGATATCCTCGGCTCCGCCATAGATCGTATCCAAGCTCTTCGGAAACGACGATGTCATGCGCCACGCGATCTTCGGATTCTCCTGCGCGATCGCAGGCGCTGCCAATGCCGTTGCGGCGACCGCACCGGCGCTGGCGGTTCCCGCCTTCTTGAAAAACGAACGACGATCCATCAAAAACCTCCCATATAGATGGCACTGCGCGGCCAGTCTTCACCCCTACCCGCAGCGAGGGCAAAGCTAAGCATGGCAGTGGCCGCGATTCAAGCTTTAGTCTATTAGCCTTTGGCATCAAGATGGCAATAGGACGGCGCACACGTACCCATCAGAATCAGCGGCTTAGCGGCAAACGCCAGCGGCGGCACCGCCTCCGCCGCAATTTGCCCGGCTGATACAGCCAAACGTTGACTTGACGGCTGTTCTGGCGGCAGAAATGACCAGCATAAGATTTTTGACCGGGGCTGATATGACGAAACCGATCGTTGCCATTCCTGCCGATATCCGTAGCTTCGACGGCGCCACCTGGCACGCCGCGCAGCATCAATATCTCAGTGCTGCATTGAATGCGGCGGGCGTCATGGCCTTCATCATCCCCGCTTTCGAGGAAGGCTACGATACCGACGCGATTCTCGACCGCGTCGACGGCCTGCTGGTTTCCGGCTCGGCCAGCAATGTTCATCCCTCGCTCTACGGCGCCGAGGCGAGTGACAAGGACGGCCCTTTCGACCCTGCCCGCGACGCCACCAGCCTGCCGCTCATCCGCCGCGCCATCGACCGCGCCATCCCGATGCTCGCCATCTGCCGCGGCATCCAGGAGCTGAATGTCGCCCTCGGCGGCTCGCTGGCAAGCGAGATCCAGGAGCAGCCCGGCATCTGGGACCATCGCCGGCCGGAAGGCGTCGACCGGGACGGCATGTACGCCGTTCGCCAGAGCGTCCATGTCAAGGAAGGATCCTGCATGGCCGACATTCTCGGCCCGGGCGAGGTCCGCGTGAATTCCCTGCATCGCCAGGCGATTGCCAGGACCGCCCCGCGCCTGCAGGTGGAAGCGACCGCCGAGGACGGCACGGTGGAAGCCGTTTCCGTCATCGACGCCAAGGCCTTCGCCGTCGGCGTGCAATGGCATCCGGAATATTGGGCTGAAACCGACAAGCCTTCGAACAAGCTGTTCGCCGCTTTCGGCGACGCCGTCCGCGCCTATGCCGCCGGCAAGCTGCCAGCCATCCCCGCGCAGGCAATCGCCTGATGCTGCGGCGCCGACGCGCCGTGCGTTAGACAGCGCGCTTGAGCCGGCCGCAGAGTCGATGCGACACGCCTAAGCCTTCTGCGGCGTCTCCGGCACCGGCGTCAGCGCCGCACCGTTCTCGAACCAGGCGATGAGATTGTCAGCGACGAGATCGGCCATCGCATTGCGCGTCGGCACCGACGCGGAGGCGACGTGCGGCAGCAGCACGGCATTGGCCGGCTCCAGCAAGTCGGCCGGCACGGTCGGCTCTTCATAGAAAACGTCGAGGCCGGCCGCTCCGAGCGCGCCGGAAGCGAGGGCAGCACTCAGCGCCTGCTCGTCCACCGTCCAGCCGCGACCGACATTGACGAGAATGCCGTTCGGGCCGAGTGCGGCCAGAATATCGGCATCGATCGTCTTGTGCGTTTGCGGCGTCTTCGGAACGATCGCGATCAGCGTATCCACCGCTTCCGCCAGCCCCTTCAATGTCGGGTGATAATCGTAGGCCACATCGGCATGGCGCGACCGCGTGTGATAACTGATCTTCACCTTGAACGGCTCGAGCCGCTTGGCGATTTCGAGCCCGATGCGGCCAAGACCATAAAGCCCGACATGGCGGCCCTTGAGCGAGAAGCGCGACAGCGGATAGGCAGTGCCCGGCTTCCAGTTGCCCGCCCGCAGCCAGGCTTCGGCCCGCGGCAACTCGCGGACCGTATTCAGCAGCAGGCCGATCGCCGTATCGGCGACCTCGTCGTTCAGGACATCAGGCGTATTGGTGACGACGATGCCTTTCTCGGCAGCATGTTTCACATCGACGCCGTCATAACCGACACCGAAATTGGCGACCACCTCGACTCCAGGCAACTGGTCCATCCAGGCGCCCGGAAACGGGCCGGAAACGGCGACGCCGCGGATACGGCCGGCGGTCTCGCCCTCAAGCGCAAGCCTTTCCTCGCGTGCGACGGCGATGATATCAAAACGATCCTTCAGCCTTTCGAGAACACGCTCGTGTATCTTCCCAGGGACGAGAATGGCAATGCGGGACATGGCTTTTCCTCTTGGATGACGGTCTTGGTTCAGGCGCGGGGCCGATGGGGACTGGTGGATTGGCGAATGCGCATTTCCGGTTTGATCAGATGCATACCGTCAGGCTCGTGGCTGCCGGCAAGGCGATCGAGCAGCGCCCGGGCGGCCAGGCGCCCGACTTCGGTCTGGCCGTTCCAGACAGTCGTCAACGCCGGAGTGGCGATCGAGGCTTCCTCGAGATCGTCGTAACCGGTGACGGAAATATCGCGTCCGGGCACCAGGCCGGCGCGCGCAATGCCGTTCATCAGACCGATCGCCACGAGATCGTTCCAGCAGACGGCCGCCGTCGGCTTCTGCGGCAGCGACAGGAAATGTACGGCGGCCTCGAACCCGCCCTGCTTCGAGCGCGGGCCGGGAATGCGCAGGTTCGGATCGACCTCGATGCCGGCCTTGCGCAGCGCATTGACATAACCCTGGTAACGATCGCGGCCGGTGGATGTCTGGTCCGTGCCGCCGATCATGGCAATCGAGCGGTGGCCGAGGCCGATCAGGTGATTGGTGGCAAGCGAGATCCCGTAGCTGTCGTCACCGCGATAGGTCGGCAGGTCCTGCCCTTCCATCGAGCGGGCGACCAGGATCGCCGGCATGCCGTTTTCTTCCGCCAGTTGCACGTCCTCAGGCGGCGTACCGATCGCCGGCGACATGATGACGCCGTCGCCGCCGAGTTGCAGAAGCGTCTCGATGAAGGTGCGCTGCTTCTCGACATTGTCGTAATGGTTGGACAGGATGAAGGTGTGGCGGCTGCGGTCAAGCTCGCTTTCGATCGCCTTCAGGATCTCCCCATAGAAGGGGTTCATGATGTCGTGGACGACGACGCCGATAATGCCGGAGCGCGAGGTGCGAAGGCTGGCGGCGCGGCGATTGTAGATATAGCCGAGAGCGCGCGCCTGTTCCTTGATTTTCTCCCGGGTATTGCCGGCGACGAGCGGGCTGTCGCGTAAGGCAAGCGATACGGTCGCCGTTGAAATGCCGAGTGTTTCGGCGATTGTCGAAAGCTTGATTTTCTGGACCACGTGTCCTCCTCCAGGCAGCACGCAAGACAGGCAAGACCCCGCCGGAAACCGGCGCGGCCCTTAAAATGTTTAATTAAAAGATTTAATCGGCGGAAGCAATTCGTCTTTCAGGGAAATTTCAGTCTTCGTCCGGTTCTTCGATATGAATGGCTTCGGCCTGCAGATTGGCATCGATCGCCTTCAGCAGGCGGACGAGATTGCGGATTTCCTTTTCGGAAAACTCCTGCGTCGCCAGCTTGTCGCAGGCCGAAGCCGCCATCTCGATCCCCTGCACGCTGCCGCGGCCGAGTTCAGTGAGATAGACCTTGGTGAGGCGGGCATCCTCGGCATCGGGCTTGCGCTCGAGGAAGCCCTGCGCCTCCATGCGGCCGATCGTGCGCGTCATCGTCGGCGCCTTGACGCCGAGCTTCTGGGCAAGGCCGCCAGCCGTCATGCCGTCGCTCTCGGCAAGCGCGAGAATGACGCCGTCCTGGCCGGCATAGAGGCCGCTTTCAAGCAGGTTGCGCGACAGCACCGTACGCATGGAACGCGCCGCCTGGGTGAGCGCCGGAGAGAGATCGACGAGCGTATACTCGGTCTGGTCCTTCTTCTTGGACTTGTTCTTTTTGCCGTCCTTGTGCTTCTTTCCCATAGCCATCCCTTTGATCTTTAAGCCCCGGCGCCGCTGCGATATGACATTGCCCAGGATCTCGTCATAAACAAGAGGCTACGACCGGATGATGACGCCTTCGCCGCGCTTCGAGGACAGCAACCCGGCCTTTGCCCCGGACGGAGGCCGTCTGATCGCCGTGCTGCCGCTCGGCGCCCATGAACAGCACGGCCCTCACCTGCCCTTTGAAACCGACACGCTGATTGCCGAAGGTATCGCCGGACGATTGAAGATGGCCTTGCCTGCCGGCCGGCCGGTCACCTTTCTGCCCGCCGAATCCGTCGGCTATTCCATAGAGCATATGGATGTTGAAGGAACGAAGTCGCTGGCTTTCGACGAAGCGGTGAACCGCTGGCTCGGCATCGCTGAACGCTTGGCGAAGCAGGGCATCCGCAAATTCGTGATGCTGAACGCCCATGGCGGCAATTCGCCCTTGATATCAATCGTCGCGACCGAGGCGCGGATCCGCTTTGCCATGCTGGCGGTGGCGACGAGCTGGACCCGCTTCGGCGTGCCCGACGGCGTGGTCGCGCAGGAGGAAAAGGCGATCGGTATCCATGGCGGCGATATCGAGACCTCGGTGATGCTGGCGCTTCATCCCGACAAGGTTGATATGGCGAAGGCGGCGGACTTTTCCTCGCGGCAGACGGAGTTTGCCGCGCGTTTCAAACATCTGCGCGCCTACGGGCCGCACGCCTTCGGCTGGAAGATGTCGGATCTCAATACCGCAGGCGCAGCAGGCAACGCCGCGGCCGCAACGGCAGAAAAGGGTGAAGCGCTGATTACCCACGCGGTGAAGGGACTGGCGGAATTGCTCGAAGATGTCGATGCATTCGACGTCACGCAACTCCGATGAAGATGCGTCACCTGCACCGGCCAGACGATGTGATCTTATAACATTATAAAACCCTTTGAACTGCCACGCCCAAGCCATTATATGAGACCAACCGTTCAAGCAGCCGATCCCAGCCGCTCGGCCGCACGCATAATCCTAGAGGTTCTCATGACCGACGCGATCTCCATCCAGAAGCCTATTCCCGTTACCGTGCTCACCGGTTATCTCGGCGCCGGCAAGACGACCTTGCTCAACCGCATCCTGTCCGAAAATCACGGCAAGAAATATGCGGTCATCGTCAACGAGTTCGGCGAAATCGGCATCGACAACGACCTGATCGTCGAGTCGGACGAGGAAATCTACGAGATGAACAATGGCTGCGTCTGTTGCACGGTGCGCGGCGACCTGATCCGCGTCGTCGAAGGCCTGATGCGCCGCCCCGGCCGCTTCGACGGAATCATCGTCGAGACGACGGGTCTTGCCGATCCGGTGCCGGTCGCCCAGACCTTCTTCATGGATGACGATGTGCGCGCCAAGACCGAGCTCGACGCCGTCGTCGCCCTCGTCGACGCCAAGCACCTGCCGTTGCGTCTGAAGGACAGCCGCGAAGCCGAAGACCAGATCGCCTTCGCCGACGTCGTCATCATCAACAAGAGCGACCTCGTGACCCCGGAAGAACTTGATGTGATCGAGGACATCGTCCGCGCCATCAACCCGGCCGCCCGCGTCTACAAGACCAGCCGCTCCGGCGTCGATCTCGCCCGCGTGCTCGACCAGGGCGCCTTCAACCTGGAGCGCGCGCTCGAAAACGATCCGCATTTCCTGGAGCACGGCCATGACGACCATGTCTGCGGCCCCGATTGTGATCACGACCACCACCATCATGACCACGATCATCATGATCACCATGGTCATGACCATCACCACGATCATCATCATGGTGCGATGTCGGCGATCCACGATATCACCGTGCAGTCGGTGTCGCTGCGCGGCGGCCAGATGAACCCGGAGCGTTTCTTCCCCTGGATCCAGAAGATTACCCAGACACAGGGACCGAATATTCTGCGTCTCAAGGGCATCATCGCCTTCAAGGACGATCCTGAGCGCTACGTCGTTCAGGGCGTGCACATGATCATCGAGGGGGATCACCAGCGGCCGTGGAAAGAAGGCGAGAAGCACGAGAGCCGTCTCGTCTTCATCGGCCGCGATCTTGATCGCGCAAAGCTTGAAGCCTCCTTCAAGGCCTGTGAGGCAGCCGCCTGATGCCGACAGTTGCACCGCTTGATCTCGACGGCCACGTTCTGGCCGTCGAATTTTTAGGTGATGTTCCCTTCTTCGCAACCGCAAACGGTACATTCCACCGGCTGGACGGCCGCGACAGGGTGTCCGAAGCCCATCAGGGCATGCTCACCGCCATCCGCGATCCCTATAGCGAGAGTCTGATCTCGGGCGGCGAGGACGGTAAGGTGCTGCGCATTGCCGCCGACGGTAGCGTCAGCGAGATCGCCACCGCGCCGCGCAAGTGGATTTCGCAGGTCGCAGCCGGCCCGCAGGGTGCCGTTGCCTATTCCTACGGCAAGAGTTCGCTCGTCCGCCTTGCCGACGGCACGACCAAGGAATTCCCCGAAGAGCGCACGGTCGAAGGCCTGGCCTTTGCGCCGAAAGGCCTGCGGATTGCGGCCGCGCGCTACAACGGTGTGTCGCTGCATTGGATCGGCATGAACGCCAAGCCGGTCGATCTCGAATGGAAGGGTGCGCATACCGGCGTCACCTTCTCGCCGGATGGTAATTTCCTCGTCACCTCGATGCAGGAAAACGCGCTGCACGGCTGGAAGCTCGACATCAAGCCCGGCGCTGAGGCCCGCCACATGCGCATGACCGGTTACCCCGCCAAGGTCAAATCGCTCTCCTGGTCGGTCAAGGGCAAATGGCTCGCCTCTTCGGGCGCGCCGGCGGCAATCGTCTGGCCCTTCCAGGGCAAGGACGGGCCGATGGGCAAGGCGCCGCTGGAACTCGGCACCCGCGCCAACATCATGGCGACCGCCGTAAAATTCCATCCGCTCGAAGACATCCTCGCCATCGGCTTCATCGACGGCATGATCCTGGCCGTGCGCATTGCCGACAGCAAGGAGGCGCTGCTGCGCCGCCCCGGCAAGGGGGCGATCACGGCGATGAGCTGGAGCAAAAACGGCAAGCTGCTTGCCTTCGCCTCCGAAGCCGGCGATTGCGGCGTCATCGATATTTCGGCTTGAGGCCACATAGCCGGCGATGAATGACATTTCGATCGAGCCGGACATCGTGGCGCTCGCGGCCGACCACATGCAGGCGGCCGCCGGCATCAGACGTGTCTCCTTGTGGCAGCGGCTGCCCTGGCTGCCGGACCTGCATACGCCGGCCGAAGAAGAGCAGTATTGGCGCATGCATCTGCTGCCGAACTGCACCATCTTAGGTGCTGCCATGGCCAACCGGCTGGTCGGCGTCATCGCCTATGGCGACAACTGGATAGAGCAGCTTTACATCCTTCCCGGCTTTCAGGGCATGGGCATCGGCTCTCTGCTTCTCGGCCGCGCCAAGGAGGAGATGGACGAGATCAGGCTCTGGACGTTCCGGCGCAATATCGGTGCACGCGCTTTCTACGAGAAACACGGCTTTACCGCCGAGGAGGAGACCGACGGTGCCGATAACGAGGAAAGAGAGCCGGATGTGCTCTATCATTGGCGCCGGCGCCCGACGCTGACACCGACCCTGCAACCGTCCAGCAACTAGAATAAAGCTTGCCAAATGCCTTGCCCGGGCGAAACATGAACCACGCAGCAAGCGCTTGCGCCGGCGCCCTGGCTGACAGAGGAAACGGAAATGCCGAAATTGACCGGCCTCGGTTTGGCCGAGCAACAGCCGCAGGCTTTGGGCGGTGCATCCGTCTGGGCGGTGATCCGCGCCGAAGCGGCCGAGCTTGCCGCACGCGAGCCGATATTGCAGCGGCTGCTGGCCGCGCAGGTGACGGACACCGCCGGCAATGAGGATATCATCGCCCGCGTGCTGGCCGCCCGGCTTTCGGTGGCGCAGGTGGAAACGGGGGATATCTTCGATCTCATCCGATCCACATTGAACGACGATATCATGCGGCAGGTCGAGGCCGATCTCATCGCCGTGCGCGAACGCGATCCGGCCTGCACGACATTTCTGCACGCACTTCTCAATCTCAAGGGCTTTCATGCGTTGCAGACGCACCGCATCGCCCATGCGCTGTGGATCTCCGGCCGGCCGGAGATCGCCAGCTGGCTCGCCAATCTGGTTTCGCTGGTCTTCGGCCCGGATATCCATCCGGCAGCAAAGATCGGCGCGTCGATCATGCTCGACCATGGTTCGGGCATCGTCATCGGCGAAACGGCTGTCATCGAGGACGAAGTGTCGATCCTGCAGAACGTCACTCTCGGCGGCACCGGCAAGGAGACCGGCGATCGCCACCCGAAGATCCGCCACGGCGTGATGATCGGCGCCGGCGCCAAGATCCTCGGCAATATCGAAATCGGCGCCTTCAGCAAGGTCGCCGCCGGCAGCGTCGTGCTGAAGCCGGTGCCCACCCGTTGCACGGTCGCCGGCGTGCCGGCAACGCTCGTGCGCGTCCACCGCGCCGACGAAATCCCGGCCGAGACGATGGACCAGAATATCTAGAGCAGATCCTGTGATCGATGAATCGATTGCAATGCGACGACGGGGCTCGAAGCTGATTCAAACATCCAGCTCAGGCCAGTTTGGACAACGAAAACGCGAAAAATTCGCCGGTCCGACACTTTTCAATCACCGAGAGTTCGGTATTTTGAGCGCACGCTTTCGAAAGCGCGTCTCGGAGCAAAAAGCGGTTGCAGGGGCCAGCTTCGCGACCGTTCAGGGTCTGTTGAATGGAATGACGAATGGCACCCGATCACATCGTTGACGCAATTACGATCTCCGGGGTGGAAAAGAAGTTTGGACGCGGACGGCAAGCAGTGATTGCTCTTGATGGGCTGTCGCTGCGTATTCCGCGTGGAAAGATATTCGGTCTGCTTGGCCCAAACGGCGCCGGCAAGAGCACGTTGTTGCGGATCATCGCTGGCCTCGTCCGGCAAGACAAGGGAAGCGTCGAATTGTTCGGTCGCCCCCCGGACCAGGCTTCCCGGCGCAGGGTCGGCATGCTGATCGAGGCGCCGGCCATCTATCCGTTTCTGACCGCGCGCGAGCATCTGCGCATGCTGGGATCATATTCGGAAAGGCGCCTGCACGTCGACGCTGTCCTTCGACGGGTGGGGATATTTGCTGCGGCAGACAAAAAGGCGGGAGAGTTCTCGCTGGGAATGAAGCAGCGGCTCGGGATTGCATGCACGCTGATTTCCAGACCCGATGCCATCATCCTCGACGAACCCACGAACGGCCTCGACCCCGACGGCATCCTGCAAATGCGGGCTCTCTTGAGAGAATTGGCAGAACAAGATGGAACAACGGTTCTCTTTTCCAGCCATCTCCTTGATGAGGTCGAGCGCGTATGCGATCACATCGCGATCTTGCGGCAAGGCCGGGTCGTCGTTGAAGGCGATGTTGCCCATCTCCTCGATCGGGAAGGACGGTTTTGGCTCGATGTCGATCGACCGGCAGAGATCGTCGACCGCCTCGGCGCGATTGCCGAGCTTTCCGATGGCGGCCTCTACGTCCGGCTCGAACGCAAACACATCCCGGATCTCCTGAAATCCATCGTTTCTGCGGATATCAAGGTGTATGAGGCGAAATGGGTGAAGCCGGACTTGGAAAAGGTGTTCTTGTCCCAGACGAGGAATTGATGACAGGCCTGGTTCGCTTCGAGCTGCTAAAGCTTGCCAGACAGCCGGCGCTGCTTTTCTGGGGGTTCTTTTTCGTCCCGTTGGCGGCGACGATGTTCAAACTGTTCCTGATCTTATTCATCTTCATACGATCGCTCCAGTCCCCGGCAACGGGATCCGATTTGATCCTCGCAGCAGCCAAGTCGCTCGGCATCTCCGGAAACTGGCTGGCGCAGCTCTTGTTTGCAATCGGCATAGCGGGCGTGTTTCACCTTGAATATCGCCTGGCGACCTGGCGCCTCGTGGTGCCGAGAGCGTCACGGGTTTCGATTTGGCTTGCCAAATTCCTGGTCTGTCTCTTTTGCATTTTCATCAGCCTGTCCGTGCTTGTGCTTGGCGACTTTTCGGTTGATATCGTCGCGGCTTTCACCAGCCCCGGTTCGTCATCGCTGCAAATCCACCCTGATAGCGTTCAGATACTGATTATCTCGTCGGCAATTGCCACGATGGAACTGACCGTCTTGATTGCGCTCGTTTCGGCAATGGCAATCCTCACACGCTCATTGATTGCGGCGGTCCTGCCAGCCTTCATGCTCGCAATCGTTTCGTCAATCATGCAGGTCTATCTGGGAGCAACGACATCTCCGATTCCATTGCCGGCATTCGGCGCAGAGATGCTGCGGACATGGTTGTTTGACCAAAGCAACGACGTCACTGACGCTTATGCATGGAGCGGACTTGCGATTTTGACATTATGGCTCCTTGTGGGAATGGCGATTGGTTCAATCAGCTTTGCAAGGCAGCAATTGTATTCCGAGTGAACTACGATGTGGTGAGGACCTGCCACAGATCGCTCCGAGATAGGAAGTTCACCCATTTCTCTAGGCAGCCTGCTGATTCTCCCCGAAGGCTTCGACCCGGTTGCGGCCTTCGCGCTTCGAACGATAGAGCGCCTCATCCGCCTTCTGCATCAGCCGTTCAAAATCTTCATCGTTTTCCCCACGCGCGGCAACCCCGATGCTGAGCGTCGGAAAGATCGCCAGATCCGGCCGCTGCATGACGGCGGCGGCGAAGGTGAGACGGATGCGCTCGGCAATCGCCACCGCATCTTCCCGGGATAGGTTTTTCAGCACCGCCAGGAACTCATCCCCGCCTTGACGGGCGAGCAGATCGCCGGACCCCATGATCCCTCTCGCAACGCTGGCGAAAAGCCGCAGGATATCGTCGCCGGCGGCGTGGCCATGCCGGTCGTTCAACTGCTTGAAATGATCGATATCGATGATGAGCAGCGATGCCGGCTGAGAACCGAGAGCGGGCAGACGCTGCGCAAGGCCGCCGCGATTGAGCGCGCCGGTCAGCGGATCGTGGTGAGCGAGTTCCATCAGCTGATTTCGGCTGCGCTCGGCGGCCATCAGCACCATCGCCATGCTGCGGAGCATGATGAACGCGACCGCCGATACCGCCATCCAGCTATGGACCACATTGGCGCCGAAAGGATCCGGCCCGCCGATCTCGCCGGTCGCTGCGAGAAGGCTGCGAGCCGCAAAGATCGCGGCAGTGCAGACATAGAGGCCGACAAGCAGGGCTGCCGAATAAAGCCTCTCGCGCCGGACAATGCTGATTGCCTCCCTTGCGACGGCAAGATCACAGAGGCAGCAGATGACCGAGACGTAGAGGAGCCTCGCCGATACCGCCGAGGGATCGCTGACGATGAGCACGACGGGCACGCTGACGAGCAGGATGGCCAACCAAAAAGAACGCTGGTCGAGCGCTCGCCCCGAAAACACGCGTACGGCAAAGAACATCAGCATGTAGCCGGCGATGGTGACGATATTGCCGCCGTCGATCGAGACCGAATAGGGAACGAGATTGCGCAACGCGACGAGGAAAGACCCGATGCCGACAAGAAGGTTGCTCAAGCCCCACCACAGCGGCCACCGCTCAAAGCGACCGGTCGCATAGGCTGCAAGCTGGAGAATGCCCAACACGAAGCAACTCACGGCAACAATGAAATAGATTGTCCTGAGATCCAGCAACATGGCGCTTTCCCGAAGTTCTGGCGGGGAAGCTACAGCAAGCGCTTTGCGGTTTGATTGGAGGCTTCGCTAAGACTTTAACGATCGCGGCTTTTCCGCTGCAGCACAATTCAAGGGATGCTGCCGTCAGGCGGCCCGCACCGTGCCGATGATATCAGCCAACAGACCATGCAACAGATCCCGGTAGCCGTTTCGGGCAGACGGACCGCTCTCTTCCGAAGTCATGACGACGGTGAGATCGAGCGACGGGACGATGTAGAGCATCTGCCCGCCGTAACCCCAGGCGAAATGCACCTCTTCGCCGCCGATCTGCCGCGTGAACCAGCCGTAGCCATATTCATCGCCGGAGAAGCGCGAGTTGGTGCGAGGCTGCCACGACTGGGAGATCCAGACGGCAGATACGATCTGGCGGCCGTCGGCAGCCTTGCCGCCGTTGCGATAGAGTTCACCGAAGGCAAGCAGGGACCGGGCGCTCATCGCCATCTGATTGCCGCCGAGATAGATGCCCTGCGGATCGCGCTCCCATGCGCCGATGCGGAAACCATCGACCGGACCGAGCCATTCCTGCGCCAAGGCCAGCGTCGACCGCCGGCTGACCTTGGTGAGAATGGCCGAGAGCAGATGCGTGGACGCGGTGGAATAGAGCATCTCGCCACCGGGCTGATCGACGAAAGGCTGCGAGAGCGCAAAACGCACCCAGTTGCGCGAGGAAACCCAGCGCCCGTAGTTCGGCCCCGACATGCGATCGAGCCCGGCTTGCATGGAGAGAAGATTGCCGACGGTGATGTCGTTGAGGCGCGGATCCGGCGTTACCGGGAGATCGGCCTTCAGGATCGGCGCGATCTTCTGATCCGGCCCCGAAAGCAGGCCTTTGTCGATGGCGATACCGACCAGCGCCGAAATGATCGATTTCGAAGCGGATTTGATATTGGTCGATTCCACCGGCGAATGACCATGAAATCCGCGTTCGGTTAGCACGCGCCCGTCGCGAGCGACAATCACCGTCTTTAGAGGCCGCATCGCAGGGTCGGTCGCCACTCGGTCGAGACGCGGCCCAAGCCCGCCGTCGGCGGAAGCCGTGCTCTGGGCATCCGCCGATTCCGCCGCGGCAAGCGGCATGCAGAAGAGAAGCAGAAGGGAGAGAAGACGGATCATCTGGCGCAAGATAGGATATCGCCACGCCATGTTCGCGTGCCTGCGGCACTTTTCACGCGATTGTGTTTCCGCGCGCGATGCTTACCCCGGTGACCGCAGCTGGGCTCGCGCCCAAAGGAACAATCCGCGCCGCAACCACGACAGGCCCGCCTGCCTCCATGGTCAAGCGGCGCGGATATTGCCGGCCAGGGGAAGGACGTCCAACCCCGACCGACCCATCGACACAGCTCAGGCCGCGCGGCGAACCGGCGCGCTGGCCAGCATGCGCCCCGAGGGGACGATCATACCGGCCGCGCCGTCAAGCCAGCCTTCCGTGAGCTCGAGCGCAAGAAAGCGCGAGCGTTCGAACGGACCCGGCATGACAAGATGGCGAGCCTTTTCGGCAAAGAAGCCGAAACGCTCGTAATAGGCAGCATCGCCGACGAGCAGGACGGCGCCATGCCCGCGGTTTTTCGCTTCGAGGATCGCCGCCCGCATCAGCGCCGCGCCGATGCCCTTGCCGCCATGCTGCGAGGCAACGGCGAGCGGCCCGAGCAGCAGCGCATTGATCGGCGTGCCTTCGTCATTGACGCCGGCCTCGATGTTCCAGAGCCGCACCGTACCGATGACACGGCCGTCGCGGTCACGCGCGACGAGCGCAAGACCCTCGGCCGGGACGCGGTTGCGGCGGATCTTCTCCGAAGATTTCTTGCGGCGATCCGCGCCCATGACGCGGTCGAGCAGGTTTTCGCGAGCAACGACATCCGAGGGATTCTCGGCGTCGATGGTGAACGTGGTGGGCGCAAAGAATGCGCGGACAGAATCAAGAACAGCGGCCATCTTGGCCTCCCGTACCCAATACCGTTATCAGCGGCGATGAAGGAAAATTGTGAAGTTGCCGCCCCGGCTGGTTACGGGGCCGGCGGAAACGACCTTAGATGACGTAGGCCTTCAGCGGTTCGAAACCGTTGAAAGCGACCGCCGAATAGGTCGTCGTATAGGCGCCGGTGCCTTCGATCAGGACCTCGTCGCCGATCGAAAGGGAGATCGGCAGCGGATAGAGATTCTTCTCGTAGAGCACGTCGGCCGAATCGCAGGTCGGACCGGCGATGACGCAGGGCTCCATCTCGTCGCCGTCGTGTTCCGTGCGGATCGGATAGCGGATGGCTTCGTCCATCGTCTCGGCGAGACCGCCGAACTTGCCGATGTCGAGGAAGACCCAGCGGGCATCGTCATTGTCCGACTTCTTCGAAATCAGAACGACTTCCGCCTTGATGACACCGGCATTGCCGACCATGCCGCGGCCCGGCTCGATGATCGTCTGCGGGATCTGGTTGCCGAAATGCGTGCGCAGCGCCTGGTAGATCGACTTGCCGTAAGCTTCTGCGGACGGAACGTCGCGCAGGTACTTGGTCGGGAAGCCGCCGCCCATGTTGACCATCTGCAGGTGGATGCCCTGCTTGGCAAGCGATACGAAGACACGCTTGGCATCGGCGAGCGCCGAATCCCAGGCATCGACCTTGGTCATCTGGGAACCGACATGGAACGAGACGCCGTAGGACTGCAGGCCAAGCTGATGGGCGTAGACGAGAACGTCGACGGCCATCTGCGGAACGCAGCCGAACTTGCGCGACAGCGGCCATTCAGCGCCTTCGCCATCGGTCAGCACGCGGCAGAAGACGCGGGCGCCGGGAGCGGCGCGCGAGATCTTCTCGACTTCCTCGTGGCTGTCGACCGCAAAGAGGCTGACGCCGAGCGCATGCGCGCGGGCAACGTCACGTTCCTTCTTGATCGTGTTGCCGTAGGAGATGCGGGCGGCGGTCGCACCGGCTTCGAGCGCCATTTCGATTTCGGCTACGGATGCGCAATCGAAATTGGAGCCGAGGCCTGCAAGCAGCTTCAGCACTTCCGGGGCCGGGTTGGCCTTGACGGCGTAGTAGATGGCGCTGTCCGGCATGGCGTGACGGAAGGCGTGGAAATTGTCGCGAACGACGTCGAGGTCAACCACGAGGCAGGGACCGTCGGGACGTCGGGTTGCGAGAAAGTCGCGGATGCGCTGGGTGGTCATATCGATTCCCTCTTCCAATTCCAGAGCTCCGGCATGAACCGGAGGACAAAGGGCATACGATAGCTCGCATTGGAACCAGCCGGTGGAGACCCCGGAACCATAGCAAGCGCTCGATGCGCAGATAGTGAACCAACGCCGCGGACGCGGTGTAAGTTCGGCTTTGTCTGCCATGGATTGGAGGGAGAATCCCAACCGCACTTCCGGCAATGATGGTGTGCCTCTTCAGTAACCCCCGCTGATGGAAAGCAGGGAGAGAACAAAAAGGCCCGCACCGTCGTTGCTTCAGGCGTCCTCGCATTTTCCGGTTGGCCGGAATAGCGACTGGAGGGGTTAATTCCAGGTACCTTACCGATTTCCTCACCAATTCGAGGGTTCGGCGGACACCCATGGGCACGTGCGACTTTGGGCTGAGTGGGAAATAAGAATATTCGCCTTCATAATCAAGCGATTTTTTGATCTGGGGCCAAAAAAATAATTGAACAAAATCGCCCAATTTGTTCAACATTCCGAAACAGCTTGGGGAACAGCCATGGACACCTTGACACGCATACGGGCCTTCATCGATGTCGTCGAGGCCGAAGGCTTTTCCGCCGCGGCGCGGCGCACCGGCCGCTCGAAGGCGCTGCTCTCCAAATATGTGCGCGAACTGGAGGATGAGCTCGGCGCCCTGCTGCTCAACCGCACCACCCGGCAGTTCTCAATGACCGAGGCTGGCCACACCTACTTCCGCACCGCCTCCGATATCCTGAAGGAGATCGACAACCTCGCCGATCTCGTGCGTGAAAACAATGCACAGCTCAAAGGGCGGCTTCGCATCTCGGTGCCGCGCACCTTCGTCGATGCCGATGTCGGCCAGTCGCTGATCGATTTCGCCAAGGAGAACCCGGACCTTTCGCTGGAGATCGCCGCCGACGATCGGTTCGTCGACCTGATCGAGGAAGGCTTCGACGTGGCGATCCGCGTCACCAAGCTCGAGGATTCCGGCATGATCGCCCGCAAGATCTCGGATTTCCGCGTCCATCTCTGCGCCACCCCGGATTTTCTCGAACGCCATCCCGATCTCGAGCACCCCAGCGACATTTCCAACGTCCCCTTCATCGTCGATACCAATGCGCGCACCCAGGCAAGCATCCGCTTCCATAATCCCGACAACACCTCGTTCGCCGTCGCCGTCAGCGGACCGATCGAGGTCAACAGCCCGCATGCGACATTGCGCGCGGCACTCGCCGGCATCGGCATCGCCCTCATCCCGGATTTCATCGCCCGCAAGCCGATCGAGAGCGGCGCATTGGTGACGCTGTTCAACGACTACCTCCCGACCGACCGCGGCATCTACGCCGTCTATCCGCATCGGCGCTATCTGCCGGCCAAGGTGAGGATCTTCGTCGACTACCTGCACAACTGGTTCAAGAAACATCCATAATGGGGCGGATGCGACATTCCGTCCGCGCCAGCCACCACTAACCCGGTCCCAATTCCGTCCCAATTTCTGGCAAGAAGTCAGGGTCACCGAACAGGGCAGCGGAACAGATGAAACATTCGACGATATTGATGGCCGCGCTTCTTTCGGTGGCGCCGGCCGCCGCCTTTGCCCATCCGCACATCTTTGTGGAGGCGCGTCTCGAAGTCGTGGCCGGCAAGGACGGCAGCGTCGAGGAACTGCGCAATGTCTGGCGCTTCGACGAGGTCTTCTCCTCCTCCGTCGTCATGGATTTCGACAAGAACACCGATCTGAAGCTGGAGCCGAACGAACTCGCCGAGGTCGGAAAGACGGTGAAGCAATCGCTCGCCGATTACGACTACTACATGAACCTGACGATCAACGGGAAGAACATCACCGTCCAGAAGCCCGACATCATCCATGTCGACTACAAGGACGGCCAGCTCTTGATGTTCTTTGCGGTGAAGCCGGTGGAGAAGATGCCACTCAAGGGCAGGCTCACCTTCGGCGTCTACGACCCGACGCTCTATACCTCGATCGATTTTCCCACAGACGGTGAACTGGCAACGGTCGGCGACGGTTTCAAGGCCTGCAAGCATCAGGTGGTAAGGCCTGATGCCGACCAGGTGATCTCGGAAAACAAGCAGTCACTGACGGACGCCTTCTTCAACGATCCCACCGGCACCAACATGTCCAAACTCTTCGCCACCCGGCTGGAGGTCACATGCTGACGAAACGCTTACCCCTCACCCTTTCCGCTGCAGCTCTCGCGCTGCTGACGGCGGCAAGCCTCGCCCATGCGCAATCGCCGCTCGGCATCGGCACGGCGGAGCCGAGCTTCCAGCCGACCGGCGGGCCGCTCGCACCGCTTCTGCTCTACGTGAACTATGAGCAGCAGGCCTTTTACCGGGCGCTGACCGGTGCCTTGAAGGCCATGCGCCAGGACCCGTGGCAACTGGCATCGCTGATCGGCCTCTCCTTTGCCTACGGCGTCTTCCATGCCGCTGGCCCCGGCCACGGCAAGGCGGTCATCTCCTCCTACATGATCGCCAACGAGGTCGAGTTGAAACGCGGCGTGGTGATTTCCTTCATTTCGGCCTTCGTCCAGGGCGTGATGGCGGTAGCGCTGGTCGGCGGCGCCTGGCTGGTGCTGCGCGGCACCGGCATCACGCTGACGGCGGCGACCCACGCGATGGAGATCGCAAGCTTCGTCATGGTCATCCTCTTCGGCGGTTGGCTGCTGTTCCGCAAACTGCGCTCGATGGTGGGCAACATGCCGCGCCGCCGGCTGATGGCAACGCCCGCCGGCCCGGTCAGCATGATGCTCGACTGGAAGGACAATGCGGCCGAGCGCCAGGCCTATGCCTTCAACGGCAAGGCGCAGGCTGTGGAAACCGGCCACACCTTCGTTCCCGGCATGGTCTGCGAGACCTGCGGCAATGCCCATGTGCCTGATCCGGCCATGCTCGCCGGCGACAGGTTCAGCGCCCGCGAGGCCTGGTCGGCGATCGTTGCCGTCGGTCTGCGCCCCTGCTCGGGCGCACTGCTGGTCATGACCTTCTCGCTGCTGAACGGGCTCTATCTCGGCGGCGTGCTTTCCGTCGCCGCCATGTCGCTCGGCACGGCGATCACCGTTTCCCTGCTTGCCACACTTGCCGTCACAGCCAAGGGGGCGGCCGTCCGCCTCTCCGGACGTGGCTCGACCGCCTCGATCTGGGTCGGCAACGCCATCGAAATCCTCGGCGCCGTGCTCGTCATGCTGATGGGCGCCGTGCTGCTCGGGGCCTCGCTGCAGGGGTAGAGCTGTAGCCCTATTTCTCTCTGCCGCGCTGATAGCGCGCCCGTAGCCAGAACACCGCGAAGAACGCCATGATCAGGCAGACGCCGACGGCAATCGCCAGTGTCGGCGAGAAATTGCCGATCCACAGCACGATGGTCGGCAGGAAATAGATGACCAAGGCGGCACCAAGCAGGATGATGCCGGCGGCTGTCGCCTGCGAGCGGCTCTCCGGACTCATACGAGCCTTTCCTTTTCGAGATCGGCGCGGATATCCTGCAGGCGGCGGATCTGGTTGCCGGCGGCGTCGAAATTCTCAGGCGAAAGCCAGGCCTCGAAGGCATCGTTGATCATCGGCCATTCGACATCGATCATCGAGAACCAGGCGGTGTCGCGGTTGCGATGCTTGGAAATCATGTGCTGGCGGAAGACGCCTTCGAAGCTGAAGCCGTAACGCGCGGCCGTCGTCTTGCTCGCCTCGTTATTATTGTCGCATTTCCATTCGTAGCGGCGGTAGCCGAGATCCTCGAACACGTGCTTGGCCATCAGATAATGCGCCTCGGTCGAAAGCGGCGACCGCTTCATCTCGGCGCCGTGCGCCACTCCGCCGATCTCGACGACGCCGTTTGCCGGGTCGGCGCGCATGTAATTTGCCATGCCGACAATCTTGCCGGTGGCGTTGTCACGGAAGATATGGGTGAGCCAGCCGGACTTGGTGTAGACGGCTTCCAGCCAGTTGGCGAAATCGTCGATACCGGAGAAATCGTCCTGCGCGAAATAGAGAAGCAGCGGGTTGATGCCCATACCGCCGAGCCCGTCCCACAGCGCCTCGAGATGTTCCGCGCGCCGATAGGGCTCGACGGTGACGAAACGGCCCTTCAACGTGACCGGCGTCGGCGCCGGGCAGCCCTTGAAATTTGCAAGATCGCGCATGTTCACTCCCCTTGTCTAGGAGTGGATAGGCCAGCCGCCCGACAAAGGCAACCGGCCTGCTTGTCACTGTGACAAGGTCACCTTGGCGGAGGACACCGTCGCCTCGATATGGTCGACCAGCTGGTCGGCAAGACCGAGGCGGCCGGCGAGCAGATCGAGATAACCGCGCTCGGCGCGCGAATCCGGTTCGATGGTGAGCCGCGAGGCAGTGTAAAGTTCGACGCGCTGTTCTTCGGTCCTCGCCGCGGCCACCAGCGCATCGATATCCGTCGGCGAAGCGAGTTCGTGCTCGATGAAGGCCGCGGCCTCACCACTGACTTCGGCGGCCTTGACCTTGTCCATGATGAGGGCGCGTTCGGCATCGTCGATATGGCCGTCGGCCTTGGCGGCGGCGATCATCGCGCGGATCAGCACCAGCACGAATTCATTGCTGCCAGCAGGCGACGTCGGTCCGAAACCGGATTCGGCGGGCGGCGGCAAGAGAACCGGATTGTTGGCCGAGGGCGCATCCGAGGGGGCTGCGGGCGCCTGCCCCGCCTGGTAATTCTTGTAGGCCTGGTAGCCGAGGCCGGCAATGGCGGCGAGACCACCGATCGCCAATGCATTGCCGGCAATACCCCGGCCGGTCTTGGTGCCGAGAAGCGCGGCTGCAATCGCGCCTGTCGCCAGCGGGTTGTTTTTAGCCGTCTGAACGGCGTCGCCCGCCCTGTCGCGGACCGAACCGCCGAGACCCGGCACCTGCGAACCCAAGAACTGGTCGAGAAGCTTCTTTGCGTCGAACATTCCTCGTCATCTCCCTGTTTGAAGCTGGAGAGGTACATAGGTTTGCGACGGGTGAAATACAAATTGAGGAGTGGGGATTATGCCCGAAGGCCGACCCCACCCCTGCCGAAACTCAGGCCTTCAGCGCCGCCGCTTCTGCCGCGAGCTTGGTAATGCCAGCCCAGTCGCCGGCTGCGACCAGTTCCTTCGGCGCCACCCAGGAGCCGCCGACGCAGATGACGTTCGGCAGCGAGAGATAATCATTCGCGTTCTTCAGCGAAATGCCGCCGGTCGGGCAAAACAGCGTGCCCGCGAGCGGTGAAGAGAGCGCCTTCAGCAAGGCCGCGCCACCGGCCTGCTCCGCCGGGAAGAATTTCAACACTTGGTAGCCTTCTTCGCGCAAAGCCATCACTTCGCTGGCGGTCGCAGCCCCCGGAAGCAAGGGCACATCGGAGTCGGCAGCGGCATCGAGCAGTTCCTGTGTCGTGCCCGGGCTGACGATGAACTTCGAACCGGCCTCGACGGCGGCTTGCCAATGGGCGGCATTCAGGATCGTACCGGCGCCGACTTCGGCGCCCTCGACCTCGGCTGCGACGGCGCGCACGGCATCGAGTGCCGCCGGCGTGCGCATGGTGATCTCGATCGCCTTCAGGCCGCCCGCGACGAGCGCCCGGGCCAGCGATACCGCCGACTTGGCATCGTCGACGATCAAGACCGGAACGACCGGCTGGAGTTTCAGGATGGAAAGGAGCTTTTCTGTTTTCTCGCCCATGGTCGTGCGACTTCCTTGAAACGATTGAATTCGGATCCCGAATAACGCCCCCGCCGACCCTTGTCGAGATAAAACCAGACCATATGACAAGATGGGTAGGAAATGGGTGGAAATTGGTCTACCGTGCCGCAATCGTCACAAAAGGTTCACTGATATGGCGAAAGAGATCGAGCGGAAGTTTCTTGTACGCAGCGATGGATGGCGTTCCGCCGTCGAGACGAAGTCTGTTCTCCGGCAGGGTTACATCGCCTCGATGGACGACCGTTCCGTCCGGGTGCGCATCCTCGACGACAGGAAAGCGAAGCTGACGATCAAGATCGGCCGCAGCACGATTACCCGCGACGAATTCGAATACGACATCCCGATCGCCGATGCCAAAGAGCTGCTGCAGAATGCGATCGGCATCGTCATCGAGAAGACGCGCTACCGCGTTCCACATCAGGGTTTCGTCTGGGAGGTCGACGTCTTTACTGGCGAGCATCGTGGGCTTGTCATCGCCGAGGTGGAGATGACGGCGGAAACCGACAATCCGGCCCTGCCCAGCTGGCTTGGCCGCGAAGTGACCGGCGATTTCCGCTATTCCAACCAGGCCCTTGCCACAGAATATGAGCACGACAGGCATGGCCTATCGCATTCGGCCTGACGCCGATTTCACTGACGCGTTCCGCAGCGTCGCGACACAGCAGCTGGAACGTGCCATTACGCTTATCGAGGAACGGCCGGACGGCACCGATGAGGCAATCCATTCCTTCCGCAAGAGCCTGAAACGACTGCGCTCGCTCTACCGCCTCGTTCGTCGCAAGGTGCCGGATTTCCAGGCCCAGGAAAACACGAGGCTGCGCGATGCCGCAGCGTCGCTTTCGGCGATCCGCGACGCTGCCGCCCTCATCGGCACCGCACAATATCTCCAACAATCAGCCCGGGGGAACGAGGAAAGCGAGGCGCTCGGCCGCATCGTCACTGTTCTCGAAGGACGCCGTGACTGGATGGCCGAAGCCGAAAGCGGCCTGGAGCAGCGGCTGACGGAAACCTCTGCCGTCCTGACGGCGGCGATTGCAGCCCTGGATAAAGTGTCCTTCGACGGCAGCCACCGCAAGAATGCCCGCATGCTGGCAAAGAGCTGGCGCCGCACCGCGCGCAAGGCGAAGACCGCGCTTGCTGCCTGCCACGGCGAGGCATCGGCCGACGATTTCCACGATCTGCGCAAGCGCGCCTACGACTATCGGCTCTACCATGCTCTTCTGCGTGACGTCTGGCCGGGCGCGATGAAGGCCAAGCGCGATGCCGCCACGGAACTTGTCGAAGATCTCGGCCATATACACGATCTCGCCGTGCTCTCCGAACTGGTGGAGGCCGAACCGCAGCTCTTCACCCGCAACGACGATCTCGCACACCTGCTTGACGCCATCATCTTCCGCCAACAGGAAGACCGGCGGCAGGCGCTTGTCAAAGCCGAAATCGTCTTCACCGATGATCCCGACGAGGAAGCCGACCGCATCGAGCTTCTCTGGCTGGCCGCCGGGAATCGATAGGTGGCGACACCGGCAGTGCTTGCGAACGCTGCATTTCCGAATGCCTCAGCGCATCTGAAATATCATGGGCAAACCCATTGACCTCAACCAGTCTTGAGGTCCTAGCCTCCGGTGGTCGAACAAGCAAAGACCTGACGCTGCGAGGAAAAAATGACCGCCGAAAATGCCGCTATGCCGAAGGTGCTCGGACTCTACGAGACCCATCTGACCGTTGCCGATCTCAAGACCTCTACGGATTTCTACCGCGATGTCGTCGGGCTAGAGCCCGCAGCATCGTTCGAGGAGCGCAAAGTCGCGTTCCTCTGGGTGGACGACCGGAAGACCGGCATGCTGGGCCTTTGGGAAACCGGAACCGGACCCTTGAAGATGCGGCTGCATATCGCCTTCCGCATGACCGCCGATAGTGTGCTGCAGGCTCCCGCCTTGCTCAAGGCAAAGGGCGTGGAGCCTCTCGGCTTTAAGGGTGAACCGGCAACGGAACCGGTGGTTCTCGGCTGGATGCCGGCGCTGTCGATCTATTTCAAGGATCCGGACGGGCACTCGATCGAGTTCATCAGCATTCTCGACGCCATCCCCGACCGGAGTTTCGGCGTGCGGCCGTTTTCCGAATGGCAGGCGCGAGCGTAGTCCGCCACCTGTCGAAATCGCCTCTGGCGAAGGCAATTGCGTGGCCCGCCGATTTTCTGTATTTCCAGGCCTATGACCGACAGCCTCACACACACCAGCCCGTTCCTCGTGGCGGCCCTCTACCATTTCGTTTCCGTGCCGCGTTTTGCCAGCCTGCAGGCACCGCTGCAGGCGCTTTGCGAGGAGAACGGCGTCAAGGGAACGCTGCTTCTGGCGCATGAGGGCATCAACGGCACGATCGCCGGACCGGATGCCGGGATTGGCGCCGTGCTCTCCTTCCTGCGTGCCCAGGCGGAATTTTCGAGCCTGGAGCACAAGGAAAGCCGCGCCTCGAAAATGCCCTTCCTGCGCATGAAGGTGAAGTTGAAGAAGGAAATCGTCACCATGGGCGTCGAGGATATCGACCCCAACAAGGTGGTCGGTACCTATGTGGCCGCCAAGGACTGGAACGCGCTGATCTCCGATCCCGATACGATCGTCATCGACACCCGCAACGATTATGAGACGGCAATCGGCACGTTTCGCGGCGCGCTCGACCCGAAGACCAAAACCTTCCGTGAATTTCCGGATTGGGTGCGCAACAATCCCGGCCTGCACAACAAGCCGAAGGTCGCCATGTATTGCACCGGCGGCATACGCTGCGAGAAGGCCACGGCCTTCATGAAGGCTGAGGGCTTTGACGAGGTCTATCATCTGAAGGGCGGCATCCTGAAATATCTGGAGGAAGTGCCGCAGGAGGAAAGCCTCTGGGATGGCGCCTGCTTCGTCTTCGACGAGCGCGTCTCCGTCGAGCACGGGCTGACGGAAGGCGAACACAGGTTGTGCCATGCCTGCCGTAACCCGATCACATCAGAGGAGATCACCTCGCCGCTCTACGAGGAAGGCGTTTCCTGCAGCCACTGTTATCCCAAGCGCACGGAAGAAGACCGGCTGCGCTACCGTCAGCGGCAGCACCAGATCGCCCTCGCCAAAAAGCGCGGCCAGCGGCATATCGGCAGCTGAGCCGGATTCTGTGTGAATCAAATTTGCTTTCTGAAGATCAGGCCGCCGGTCAGGCTGCGCCGATACGACGCCGGCCTGTCGGCTCCGCTGCCCGTCGCTCGCTCAGCATCTTGGTGATGAGGTCTGCTGTAACAGGCTTTCCGAACAAATAGCCCTGCAGGCAGTCGCAGCCGAAAAGGCGCATGGCGATCGCCTGCTCCTCGGTCTCGATACCCTCGGCCGTCACCGGAATGTCGAGCGAACGGGCGAGCGCCACCGTCGCCTGCAGCATCTCGCGCTGGCGCTTATCCTCGTTGACGCCCATGACCAGCGAGCGGTCGATCTTGATGCGGTCGAAGCCGAACTGCCTGAGATAACCGATCGAGGAGAATCCGGAGCCGAAATCGTCAAGCGCCACCTTGACCCCCAGCCCCTTCAGCCGTTCGATCGACTGGCGGGTCCGCTGCGGATTCTGGATCATGTAGCCTTCGGTAATCTCGAGCGTGATGCGGCTGGCTTCGATCTCCGTCTGCTTCAGCACGTAACGCACATAGTCGCTGAAGGCGGGATTGCGGAACTGGCCGGGCGAGACGTTGACCGAAACGTTGAGTTCCGGCCATTGCTTGGCCGTCTCGCATGCCTTGCGCAGCACGAACAGGCCAAGCGATTCGATGAGGCCGCTGGTCTCCGCGATCGGGATGAACAGCTCGGGCGAAACAGGACCGTGGCCCGGGCGATTCCAGCGCACCAGTGCTTCGACGCCGGTCATCGCCTGGGTGGTCGCATCGATCAGCGGCTGGTAGGCGAGCGTCAGGTCACCGCTTTCGATGGCGATCCGGAGATCGAGTTCCAGCGCGTTGCGCTGCTCTCGATCCGCATCCATCGACGGATCGTAGAGCGTCATGCGCGCGCGGCCGGCCTCCTTCGCCTTGTACATGGCAAGATCGGAGCGGCGCACCAGCTCCTCGCGGCCGATCGAACCGAAGGGTGACATGGCGATGCCGATACTGGCCCCGACGACGACGACGCGGCGCCCGATCTCCAATGGCTCGACAAGAAAATCGAGGATCTGCTCGGCAAGCTGCAGTGCGGCGGCATTCTCGCTGTCGGAGAGAAAGGCGATCGCAAATTCATCGCCGCCAATGCGCGCCAGAACCGCATCCTGTGGAATGAGCACCTCGAGCCCGGCAGCGACCGCACGGATCAACTGGTCGCCGGTGCCGTGGCCATAGCTGTCATTGACTTCCTTGAAGCCATCGAGGTCGAGATAGAGGAGCAGCACGTTGCGCCTGGTCTGGCGTGCTTCGACGACAAAACGATCGACGGCGAGCCCGAGCCCGTCGCGATTGGAAAGGCCGCTCAGCCTGTCGCGCAACGCCTCCTCGCGGGCGCTGCCTTCCTCTGCCTTCAGGCGGCGGCCGGCAAGCAAGCCGATGACCAGCAGTACCGCGAAAAACAGTCCGACGAGGCCGAGCGCCTGGATGACCATCGGCCGCACCTGCGCATAGGCGATGTCGCCGGGTGAACGCGAGGTCCAGACGAGCTTGCCGAGCGTTGCCCCCGTCGGATCGACGATCGGGACGCGATAGTCGGCCGCAAAGCTGGGCGGCGCCAGCCTCAGCCCGCCAATGACATAGGTCTGGCCGAGAGCGGTCACCCTGTCGTCATCGAGGTGGCGGGCGAAAACGAGATAGCGGTGCTGGTCGGCGGGCACGTCAAGCGCACCGGACTTCTTCCGAACCAATGCCACGCCGACAGCGGCAATGCCCCGCTTGGTGGTGACGAAACCGACCGCTTGAGGACGATCTGCCGGGCCGGCCGCCTTCACCGTGTCGAGCAGGGTCCAGAGCGACGGCGCGAAGAAATCCGTGAGCGGCTCCTCCATCGGTTTGCCGTCGCGATAGGCGATGATCGCCTTCTTCGCGTCATCGATGACGATCGCCATGTCGAACAGCGAGCTGTTGAGCGACATCTCGCCGTAATTGCTCACCGTCCAGTCCATACCGTCAGGCGCGTAGACGTTGGCGGCAGCGTCGTCCCAGGCGGCATAATCGTCGAGTGTCGCGCCGAGCTGATCCTCGAAAGTCTTCACCGCGCCGATCGTCGTTTCGCGCGAGCGCTCGTCATCGAGCAGATTGGCATTTTCGGCCACGCGTTCCAGCGCCGTCAGCACCATGATGGTGACGACGGCGACGACGACCGCGAAGGAGAAAAGCACGCCGGTGACGGCGATGTGGCGGCCTATTCCCGATCCCTTGCTTTGCGACTTTCCGACTGTCTGCATTACGACTCCCTGACCGTTGGACTTTGCCAGTCAAGGGTTCAAAAACGTTTAAGCAACCGCCTGTTGTACGTTTCTGACAATCTATTTTTATGTGTGCCGCCGGCCGCCGTGACATTGACGGCGGGCAGCGTCAGCTTGCCGTGCCGGCCGGTAGTTCGAGTTCAATAGGCGCCTTATCAACTGCCCGCGCGAGGAATGGCGCTAACCCGCTTTGTAATTGCCCTTCGGGAATTGAGCCGCAAGGTCGCGATACCATTTGCCGCTCTTCTTCACCGTGCGCTGCTGGGTCTCGTAATCGACGTGGACGAGGCCGAAGCGCATGCGGTAGCCTTCCGCCCATTCGAAATTGTCCATCAGGCTCCAGGCGAAATAACCGCGCAGGGGATAGCCGTCCTTGATGAGGTTGGCGACGACATCGAGGTGCTCACCGACATAGTCGAGGCGCATCGCGTCATCGACCTCGCCATCGACGACATCGGTGTTGTCGCAGGCACCGTTCTCGGTGATGTAGCATTCCGGCAGTTCGTAGCGGCGGTAGAGGTCCTCGACGGAGAGCTTCAGGCCCGGCGCATAGATTTCCCAGCCAATATCGGTCTTGACGTCGCTTGCCGGCGGCGCCTCCACCGTCCAGGGGAAATCGCCTTTGCGATCGGCATCATCAGTGACTCGCTCGGGCTTGTAATAGTTCAGGCCCCACCAGTCGAGTTTCTGGCTGATGAGCTTCATGTCGCCATCTTCGATGACGGGCATGCGGTCGCCGAGCGCTTCGACGAATTCCTTCGGATATTCGCCCTTGAAGACAGGATCGAAGAAGGCGCCGTTGTGGAACTGATGCGCACGCTCGCCGGCGGCAAGATCGGCCGGGCTGTCGGAGCCAGGGATGATCGAGGCGGCGTTGAGCACGAGCCCGACAGGCACCTCAGGGGCTTCCGAACGGATCGCCTCGACGCCGAGGCCATGGGCAAGGTTCATATAGTGCATGGCGTGAAGGGCGGCCTGCATGTTGCGCTCACCCGGAGCATGGATGCCGTAAAGGTGGCTCAGCCAGACGATGCACCAGGGTTCGTTGAAGGTCGCGACGGCATCGAGGCGGTCGCCAAGGCGGTTCATCACCGTCTTGGCATAGCGCTGATAGGCATAGGCGGTCGAGCGCGCCGTCCAGCCGCCGTCGCCGGCGAGCAGCAGAGGCAGGTCCCAGTGGTAGAGCGTCGCAAAGGTCTTGATCCCCCGCGCCTTGCAGCCGTCGACCAGCCGGTCGTAGAAATCGAGGCCGGCCTCGTTCACCGGACCCGTGCCGTCGGGGATAATGCGCGGCCAGGCAATGGAGAACCGGTAGGCTTCGACGCCCATATCCTTGATGAGATCGAGATCCTGCTCCAGGCGATTGTAATGATCGCAGGCAACGTCGCCATTATGGCGATGATAGACGCGACCCGGCATATTGCAGAAGGCATCCCAGATGGACGGTTTGCGGCCATCGGCCTTGCTGGCGCCTTCGATCTGGAAGGCGGCGGTGGCAACGCCGAAAGTGAAATCGCCTGGAAAGCGGTCTGCGAGTTTTTTCGGATCGATCATCTGTAAATCCCGTTCTCGGCGTGTGGGTGAACCGTTTGGGTTCGGATTTAGCCAAGCCGAAAAGCAAAGTACAGGCCCGGAAGCAGAAAAACTGCAACGTTACAGTACGGCCGCGAAGCGGCGGCGACTGCAGTATTCGGTCGCCCTGACCTGCCGCACTTTCCGGCGCGGACTGCTCCCATAACGTGAACGTCAGAAGTCGTGACTTGCCGGCGCGCCCGCGATCGTTGCACAGCCAAGACATCACAAACAGGAAAGGAATCCGATGCTGTCTTCGATCCATCTGCTGCAGCCGCATCTGTTGAGCTTGCTGCGCATCATCTCCTCACTTGTGCTTTTCAGCTACGGAACGCAGAAGATTTTGCATTTTCCGGTTGCGGCAAGCGTGCCTCCCGTCGGCTCGCTGTCCTGGGTTGCCGGTCTTCTCGAACTCACCCTCGGCTTCCTGGTGCTGGTCGGATTCCAGACCCGTATCGCCGCCTTCGTGCTCTCGGGCCTGATGGCCTTCGCCTATTTCATCGGGCATGGGTCGAAGGGCATCTATCCCGCGCAGAACGGCGGCGTCGCGGCAATCCTGTTCTGCTTCGTATTTCTTTATCTGGTGGCGGCAGGCGCCGGACCCTTCAGCGTCGACAACCTGCTGAAGCGTGGCCGCACGGCTGCGGCCTGATCGAGAATAAACAAAACGCCGAGGCGACTCGAGCCCGCCTCGGCGTTTTTCATTGAATGACTGGGAACGTTAAATTCAGACCTTGACCCAGGCGCCGTTCTTCTTCGAAGATGCGACGCAAGCCTCGACGAAGGCCACGCCCTTCACGCCGTCATCGACCGTCGGGTAGACCACCGCCTTGTCGACAGCTTTGCCCTTCTTGCGGGCGTTGATGGCATGCGCCGCTTCCGTATAGATCGTCGCAAAGGCTTCGAGATAGCCCTCCGGATGCCCTGACGGCACGCGCGAGACACGGCCGGCAGCCGCGCCCGAACCGGCGCCGCCCCGGGTGATCAGCCGCTTCGGCTCGCCGAAAGGCGTGTACCAGAGATAGTTCGGGTCCTTCTGGGTCCATTCCAGTCCGCCCTTGGTGCCGTAGACGCGCACCATCAGGCCGTTTTCATGGCCGGGCGCCACTTGGCTGCACCAGAGCATGCCCTTGGCCGGCTTCGCCGAGCCCTTCGCCTTGAAGCGCAGCAAAACATGGGCGTTGTCATCCAGCCGGCGGCCCGAGACGAAGCTGTCGAGATCGGCGGCAAGGCTGTCGAGTTCCAGGCCCGATATGAAGGCGGCAAGATTATAGGCATGCGTGCCGATATCGCCTGTGGACCCACCGACGCCGGATTGCGCCGGATCGGTGCGCCAGGCGGCCTGTTTCTGGCCGGTCTGCTCGACCGCTTCCGTCAGCCAGTCCTGCGGATATTCGGCCTGGACGACTCTTATATCGCCGAGTTCGCCGTTCGCGATCATCTCGCGCGCCTGGCGGACCATCGGATAGCCGGTGTAATTATGCGTCAGCACGAACAGCGCACCGCTCTCGTCGGCGATCTTCTTCAGCTTCTTCGCATCGGCCAGGTTTGACGTCAGCGGCTTGTCGCAAATCACATGGATGCCGCGCCTCAGGAATTCCTTGGCCGCATCGTAATGCACATGGTTCGGCGTCACGATCGCCACCGCCTCGATGCCGTTCTTCAGCTTCGCCTCGCGGATCGCCATCTCGCGATAGCTGGAATAGGTCCGCGACGGATCGAGGCCGAGGTCGCGGCCGGACTGCACGGCCTTCTCGGGCGTTGACGACAGCGCGCCGGCGATGAGATCGTACTGATCGTCGATGCGCGCCGCTATACGGTGCACCGCGCCGATGAACGCGCCCGCGCCGCCGCCCACCATGCCGAGCCGGATGCGCGGCTCGCGGGTCTGTTCGGATGATGCTTCGATTGCCATTCTGTCCTCCTGAAATTTAAACTTGGTGCGGATGCGCCCCTCATCCGGCTGCCGCCACCTTCTCCCCGTAAACGGGGCGAGGGGGATATGCCGCGATGTTTACGCCCATCTCGACGGCTGGTGCGGCAACTCCCCTCTCCCCGTTTACGGGGAGAGGGTTAGGGTGAGAGGCACCCACGAGATGCCCTGTTTTAGGAAAGCCCCAGCATCCGCCGGTTCGCCGCCTGATCCGTGCCGCTGCCGGCGAAATCGTCGAAGGCTTTCTCGGTGACGCGGATGATATGAGCGGCCACGAATTCGGCGCCTTCGCGGGCACCGTCTTCCGGATGCTTCAGCGCACATTCCCATTCGACCACGGCCCAGCCGTCGAAATTATTGGCGGTCATCTTCGAGAACACCGCACCGAAATCGACCTGGCCGTCGCCGAGCGAGCGGAACCGGCCGGCGCGTTCCACCCAGCCCTGATAGCCGCCGTAGACGCCCTGGCGCCCGGTCGGATTGAACTCCGCATCCTTGACGTGGAACATCTTGATGCGGTCCTTGTAGATGTCGATGTTGTCGAGATAATCCAGGCACTGCAGGATGTAGTGCGAGGGGTCATAGAGCATGTTGGCGCGCGGATGGTTCTTGACGCGCTCCAGGAACATCTCGAAGGTGATCCCGTCATGCAGGTCTTCACCGGGATGGATCTCGTAGCAGACGTCGATGCCGTTTTCGTCCGCATGGTTGAGGATCGGCGTCCAGCGGCGGGCGAGTTCGTCGAAGGCCGTTTCGACCAGACCGGCAGGGCGCTGCGGCCAGGGATAGATGAACGGCCAGGCAAGCGCGCCGGAGAAGGTCGCATGCGCCTTGAGGCCGAGATTTTTGGATGCCGTCAGCGCCATCTTGACCTGCTCGACAGCCCATTCCTGGCGCGCCTTCGGATTGCCGCGCACCTCCGGTGCCGCGAACCCGTCGAAGGCTTCGTCATAGGCCGGATGAACGGCAACGAGCTGGCCCTGCAGATGGGTGGAGAGTTCGGTGATCTCGATGCCGTTTTCGCGCGCCTTGCCGGCGAATTCGTCGCAATAATCCTTCGACGTCGCAGCCTTCTTCAGATCGATCAGCTGGCTGGCCCAGGTCGGCACCTGGACGCCCTTATAGCCGATGTCGGCCGCCCATTTGGTGATGGCGTCCCAGGAGTTGAAAGGAGCGGCATCACCCGCGAACTGGCCAAGAAAAAGGCCCGGGCCCTTGATCGTCTTCATGTCAGATTCCTCCCTGAACATCGACCGTAAACGTTTCTGAAGTGTTGTAGCACGCAATTTTGCGGGCGCAAGGCGCCTCCTCGCCCTTGCCAGCGGATTTGGCGCGAAGCCGGATGCGATATGGCTGCGAGCTAATCATGATGGGCTTTGGCGGGCAAGAGGTACGTGCAGCATTTTCGGCCGCACACTGTGTGGAAGCATTAAAAATGCGCCCATCCTTACGAATGGGCGCATGTCTCCAATCGATGGATCAGAACGGCGAATCCGGGAAGTAGAAGTCCTTGGCATTGTCCTTGGTGACGAGCGTCGCGTCGAGGATATAGCTGCCGTGAACCGGGACCTGATCGTAAAGGGCTGCCGCCGTCAGTTCCATCGCCGTGCCGACCATTGCCGGCGGATAGAGGACGTCGACCGGGATCAGCTTATCCCCGTCCATGACCTTCTTGACCATATCCTTGGAGCCGGCACCGGCGACAACATATTTGATGTCGGTGCGCTTGGCCTGCTCGATCGCCTGCAGAACGCCGACGGCCATGTCGTCGTCCTGGCACCATACGACGTCGATCTTCTGGTACTTCGTCAGGTAGTCCTGCATGACCTTGAAGGCATCGTCGCGGTTCCAGTTGCCGTACTGGCGGTCGAGAACCTTGACGTTCGAGCCGGCAATGCCCTTGTCGAAACCGTCCTGGCGCTGCTGGTCGATTGGGATCGGCAGACCGCGGATGATGACCACTTCGGCATCAGGCGTGTTGTCCTTGATGTACTTGCCGGCGACTTCGCCGAGAGCCGGGTTGTTGCCGGCGACATAGAGGTCGCGCACGGAATTGTCGTTGTTGCTCGGTGCACGGTCGACCAGGGCGACGAACTTGCCCTTGCCCTTGACTTCCTTGATGGCGTTGACGAGCGGATCCGGATCCGACGGCAGGATGACGAGGGCGTCGATGCCTTGCGTATCGAGATCCTGCACGGCGTTCGCCTGGCTGGCGGCATCCGGCGAAGTCTTGACGATAACGTTGAGACCGGGATGTTCGGCCATCAGCAGCTTGGCGACGCGCTCGGCATGGAACACCACGCCCGAAGTCCAGCCGTGGTCGGCCGCCGGAATGGAGACGCCGATGGTGAATTTCTTGTCTTGGGCGTGAGCGGCGCCGGCGAACGTCACCGCCGCAACCGCGAGACCCAACATCAATCTACGCATGCTATTTCCTCCCACTCATTTCAGGGACTTTTCCATATCGGGACCGGACGCCCTGTCAGCCCGGTCAATTCATGATTTGCGCACCAGCGAGCGCTGGACGAACATGGCGATGATGATGATCGCACCCTGGATGGCGCCGATCAGATATTCGCTGATGAAATTCGAAAGCAGCATGATGTTGCCGACGAGTTCGAGAATAAAGGCGCCGCAGATCGTGCCCCAGACCCTGCCCGCGCCGCCCTTGAGCGCCGTGCCGCCGACGACGACGGCGGTGATCGCCTGCAGCTCCCACAGGATGCCCGTCGTCGCCGAGGTCGAGCCGAGACGCGGAACGTAGAGCAGCACGGCAATGGCGACGCACAGTCCCTGGATGACGAAGGCGATCGTCCTGACGCGGTTGACAGCGATGCCCGAATAGCGGGCGACATCGCTGTTCGATCCCACTGCGACGACATGGCGCCCGTAGCGGGTGCGATAGAGGATGAAGGCTGCAACCGCCGTCACCGCCAGGATCACCACGATCGGTATCGGCACGCCGGCGATATTGCCGAAATAGGCAGGACGATAGAGCGTCTGGATATCGGCGGAGCGAAGGGTGATGGCGCCGCCCTGCGACAGCCATGTCGTCAGGCCGCGATAGATGCCCATCGTGCCGAGCGTCGCGATGAACGGCTCGATCTTGCCCACTGTGGTGATCAGGCCGTTTGCCAGGCCGCAGAGCGCGCCGGCGACGATGGTGAAGGCGACCGCGACCGTCAGCATCAAAGCCGGGTTTTCGACGGCGCCCGAATTCATCAGCAGGATCATCAGGCTGGCGACGAAGGCCACCATCGAGCCCACCGACAGGTCGAGGTCCCCCGCTGATATCACGAAGGTCGCGCCGACCGCGATGATGGCGATGAAGGCGCTGCGCGTCGCGACATTGGCAAGATTGGTGATGCCGATGAAATTGGGATTGACCAGGGCTCCGACGATCAGGAGCAGGGCCAGGGCGACAAAGGGCGCGACCGCACGCAGGTCGACATCCCGCCAGGATCGACGCCGGATTTCCCTGGTCTCCTCGTTGACACTCATTTCCAAAACCAACCTCCCGTCCCATATTTTCTGGGCATCTTACCTGCCGTCCTGATCGGCGAAGCCCCGCTTCAGCCTCAGGCGGCCGCCTTCTTCTTGAGCCCGGCGGCGTAGCGCATGATCTCCTGCTCGGAAATCTCATCTCCCTCGAGCATGCCGACGATACGCCCTTCGCGCATCACCGCCACTCTGGTGCAGAGACCGATAACCTCCGGCATCTCCGACGACACGACGATGATCGACCGCCCGTCCCGGGCGAGCGCCGAAATGAAATGATAGATTTGCTGCTTGGTGCCGACATCGATGCCGCGCGTCGGCTCGTCGATGATGATGATATCAGGATCGGTCTCCATGACCTTGGCCAGCAGCAGCTTCTGCTGGTTCCCGCCCGACATGCGCCCGGCGACGATATTGCCGTCGCGAACCCTGATGTCGAAGCGGCGTTTGGCCTTTGCCATGGCGGCCGCCTCGCTGCCCGGGCTGAGATAGCCGTGACGCGCATGCATTCCGAGCGACTGCAGCGTCAGATTGGTCACCATGCCGGAGCGCAGCAGCAAGCCCTTCGACTTGCGGTCCTTGGTCATATAGGCGAGCCCGCAGCGATTGGCGGCATGCACGTCGCCGGAGGGAACTGTTTCGCCCTTGATCACCACTTCGCCCTCGAGCCGGGTCCGCAACCCGGCGATCGCTTCCATCAGTTCGGTGCGGCCGGAGCCGATCATGCCGGAAAAACCGATGATCTCGCCCTTGCGCACTTCGAAACTCGCATCCTTCACATAGCCAGTCGACACCGAAGCGACGCTGAGAACGACCTCCTCGTCGACATCGGGCTCGACCTTGGCGGGATAGAGGCTGGAAAGTTCGCGGCCGACCATCAGCTGGGCGATCGATTCCCCGTCCAGAATGGACGTCGGCGACGTCTTGATCCATTGGCCGTCGCGCAACACCGTGACGCGGTCGGTCAATTCCATCACCTCGTCGAGCTTGTGGGACACGAAGACGAAGCTCGTGCCCTGGTCGCGCAGCTTGCGAACCTGCTTGAAGAGCATGCTGGTCTCTTCCCGCGACAGCACCGCGGTCGGCTCGTCCATGAACACCACCCGCGCATCGCGGCTGATCGCCTTGGCGATTTCGACCATCTGCTTGTCGGCGATGGAGAGCGTGCTGATCAGTGCGTTCTCGTCGACATGCGAACCGAGCACGTCGAGAACCTTGCGGGTCTCCGAACGCATATATTTGCGATCGAGCATGCCGAAGCGCGTAACTTCCCGCCCGAGGAAGAGGCTCTCCGTCACGGTCAGATGTTCGGCGAGGTTGAATTCCTGGTGAATGATGACGATGCCGAGCGCCTCGGCGGCGCCGTTCGGCGGCAGCACGACGGGCTTGCCGTCGAGCAGGATCTCGCCGGAACTCGGCGGTTCGAAACCGGACAATACCTTGACAAGCGTGGATTTGCCGGCGCCATTTTCACCCATGAGGGCATGGATTTCGCCGGCGCGGAGATCGAAGTTCACGCTGAAGAGGACCTGCACCCCGCTGAAGGATTTGCATATGCGCCTGGCGGACAGCACCACGGGTGCGGTGTCGGCGGCTTCCACGGTCATCTGATCCTCCCCAAAGCGGCTCTCCATCCGCTCTAGACCTTATGTAAACCTTTACATACATCGTGTAAAGGTTTACATCGTTGATTTACACAGATCAGTTGAAGCCTGCCTTTGACCTCTCGACAAGTCTGTGTAGTGTCTCGGCGAAGACAGCCCCAAGGCAGAGCCAGTGTCGAATTCCACGCCAGCAACCATCGAAGACGTCGCCCGGATCGCCGAGGTCTCCATCGCGACGGTGTCGCGGGCGATCCATATGCCCGAGAAGGTCGCCAACTCCACACGGCTCAAGGTCAACCAGGCGATCGCCATCACCGGTTATACGACCAATGCGATGGCGCGCAGCCTGAGGCTTGGCCGCTCCAACATGATCCTGGTGGTGGCGCCGGATATCGGCGATCCCAATTTCTCCAACATTCTCGTCGGGCTGGAGAACGAGGCGCGCGCGCATGGCTACGGCATCCTGATCGGCCACACGCAGAACGACGCCCAGCGCGGCCTCGAATATCTGAAATTCTTCAATTCCAACCAGGCGGCCGGATTGATCCTCTTCACCGGCATCCTGCCCTTCGGGCATCAGACCATGACTGCGCGGCTGCCGCCGAGCGTCGGCGTTTTCGAGCCCGTCTTCAATGGCGGCATTCCCTATGTCGGTGTCGACGATACCGAGGGCGCCAGGAAAGCGGTGGATCTGTTGCTGGCCGAAGGACATCGCAAGATCGCCTTCATCGGCGATTCACGCACCCGGCTTGCCTATACCAGGCGCCGCATGGGTTACGATGCCGGTCTCGACGCCGCCGGCATCCCGCCCGACTTGCGGATCGTGCTCGAAGGCGACGGCACGATCGAAAGCGGGCGGCATGCGGTCGAACAGCTTTTCATGCGTGACACGCTTCCCACAGCCTTCATGTGCGTCAACGACCAGACGGCGATCGGCGTCATGATCGGGCTCGGCGCGCGAGGCTACGACATTCCGCGGGATTTCTCGGTGACCGGTTTCGACGACGTGCCGCAGGCCGTCTTCATATCCCCGCCGCTGACCACGATCCGACAGCCGAGAACGGCAATCGGCAAACAGGCGATGGCGCTGCTGCTGGAATTGCTGTCCGATGGCCGGCCGACCGAAACGGAAATCCTGTTGAGGCCGGATCTGGTGGTTCGAAACTCCGTCTCGGCGCCGTCGCGCAACTGGTTGAAACGGTAAATCCATATAGGCTTCCGGCCGGAGAGGGCTGCGCCGGCGGCCGATGATCGCCGGCGCGCTTTGTCAGACGTAACGATTGACGACGTTTTCCAGCAGCTCCTGCTTGCCGGATCTCGGCTGCGGGTTGACGTCGTGGCTTTCGACATAATGGCTGATCTCATCCAGCGAATACTCGCCGCGGAAGAGCTTCTGCGCCTCGGCGGATTCCCAGCCGGCATAACGATCGGCGAGCGGCTGCGACAGAGCCTTGTCCTCGATCATCTTGGCAGCGGCCTTCAGACCACGGGCGCAGCAATCCATGCCGCCGATATGGCCGATCAGTAGATCCGCCGGGTCGAGCGACTGACGGCGAAGCTTCGAGTCGAAGTTGGTGCCGCCGGTCTTGAAGCCGCCGCCTGCCAGAACGTGATAATAGGCCAGCGCCATTTCGGGAACATTGTTCGGGAACTGGTCGGTATCCCAGCCGGACTGGTAGTCGTTGCGGTTCATGTCGATCGAACCGAAGATGCCGAGCGCATTGGCAAGCGCCAGCTCATGCTCGAAGGAGTGGCCGGCAAGGATCGCGTGGCCCTGCTCGATATTGAGCTTCACCTCGTTTTCGAGGCCGTGCTTCTTGAGGAAGCCGTAGACGGTCGCGACGTCATAGTCGTACTGGTGCTTGGTCGGCTCCTGCGGCTTCGGCTCGATCAGGATCGTGCCCTTGTAGCCGATCTTGTGCTTGTATTCGACGACGAGGTTGAGGAAGCGGCCGAGCTGGTCGAGCTCGCGCTTGATATCGGTGTTGAGCAGCGTCTCGTAACCTTCGCGGCCGCCCCAGAGCACGTAGTTTTCGCCGCCGAGCTTCTGCGTGGCATCGATGCAGGTCTTGACCGTCGCGGCTGCGAAAGCAAAGACATCTGGATCCGGATTGGTCGCCGCACCCGACATGTAACGGCGGTGAGAGAAGAGGTTCGCCGTGCCCCAGAGCAGCTTGGTGCCGGTTGCGGCCTGCTTCTCGGCGAAATAATCGACGATCTCGTTGAGGTTTTTGGTGTTCTCGGCGAAATTCTTGCCCTCCGGACGCACGTCGGCGTCATGGAAGCAGTAGTAGGGCGAGCCGAGCAGCGAGAAGAATTCGAAGGCGACGTCGGCCTTGAGCTTGGCGGCCTTCATCGTGTCCTCGAACCAGGGACGCAGGAAGGTCTGGCCGCCGAAGGGGTCGCCGCCCGGCCATGTGAAGGTGTGCCAATAGGCCACCGCAAAGCGCAGATGGTCTTCCATGCGTTTGCCCATGACGATCTCGTCCGGCTGGTAATAGCGGAAGGCCAGCGGATTGGTGCTGTCGGGGCCTTCGTATTTCACTTTCTGGATATCGCCGAAAAATCCGGTGCTCATGTTGGGTCTCCTTGGGTTCGTATCTTTTCGAAGTTCTGAATTGTTAGTCTATGCCAGAGGCCCCCTCATCCGCCTGCCGCACCTTCTCCCCGGCGGGGAGAAGAAACTTGTGGCAACGTCGCGGCTCCCTCGAATGAGGGTAGGGTGAGGGGGCGCCTCGATCTCAATGCGCCAGCGACTTGATCGCCGGATAGAGCGCCCGATAGCGCTTGTAGGCATCCTCGTAAGCGCCGCTCAGCGCCGACACCGGCTCGATCGTTCCGGCCGTTACCGGCGGCGTGCAGACGGCAATGGGATCTGCCCGCGTTGCCGCGATCAGGCCGAGGCGTGCTGCACCGAAGGCGGCGCCGAAATCGCCGTCGGCCGGCAGGTCGACGGGAACGCCGAGCGCGGTCGCAATCGAGGCCAGCCAGTAACGCGAGCGCGACCCGCCGCCGATTGCCGTGACCCGGGATATGCCGGTGCCGGCCGAACGCAGGGCTTCGAGATTGTCGCGAATGGCGAAGGCGACGCCTTCGAGCACCGCCTGGGTGAGCACGACACGGCTGCTTTCATGTTCGAGGCCGATGAAGGCGCCGCGGATGACGGCATCGTTGTGGGGCGTGCGCTCGCCGGAGAGATAGGGCAGGAAGGTGACGCCGGTGGGCGCCTTCAGCGTCTCCCCGAGTTCGCCGGTAAGATCGGCGGCCGACTTGCCGGTCACGCCGGAATGCCAGTTGAGCGCATCGGTCGCCGACAGTATGACGCCCATCTGGTGCCAGGTGTTCGGCAGCGCGTGGCAGAAGGCATGCACGGCGCTTTCCGGTTTCGGCAAATAGGAACCGTTGGCGGCAAAAAGCACGCCCGACGTGCCCAGCGAGACGAAAGCGGCGCCATCGCTGACCGTGCCCATGCCGCAGGCCGAGGCTGCATTGTCGCCCGCGCCGCCGGCAACGACGACATCGCCGGAAATACCCCATTGCGCCGCCAGTTCAGACCGCAGCTTGCCGGCCTGCGCGGTGCCTTCGACAAGCGCCGGCATCTGCGCCTCGGAAAGGTTGGTGGCGGCGAGCAGTTGCGACGACCAGGCGCGCTTGCCGGTGTCGAGCCAGGACGTGCCGGCCGAATCCGACATTTCCGAAATATATTCGCCGGTCAGCCAAAGACGCAGATAGTCCTTCGGCAACAGCACCTTGGCGATTTTGGCGAAGACATCGGGCTCATGCTTCTGGACCCAGGCGAGCTTCGGCGCCGTGAAGCCCGGGAAGACGATGTTGCCGGTCAGCGCGCGAAAACGCGGATCGGCATCGAGCGCCGCGGCCTCTACATAGCTGCGCGTATCGTTCCAGAGGATGCAGGGCCGCAGGACCTTATCGCTGGCATCGATGAGCGTCGCCCCGTGCATCTGGCCGGAAAGGCCGATGCCCCTGACCGCGGCGAACTCTTTCGGATGTTTCGCCTTGAGGCCGGTGACAGCCTCCTCGGTGGCCCGCACCCAGTGGGCCGGCTCCTGCTCCGACCAGCCGGAATGCGGACGCGAGACGTCGAGCGAACCATTGGCCGAGCCGACGATCTTCTGATCACCATCGATCAGCATCGCCTTGACGCCGGAGGTTCCGAGATCGAGACCCAGATACATGTGGTATTTCTCCCTTTGCCGTTACGGCAGATTGTCTTTCAGGAATATGTCGAGGCGGATGCGCTCCTGCGCCTCGATGACGGCCAGCCCGTCCGCCTTGGCTTTCAGCACGCGAATCGCGCTGCGTACCTCGTGGCCGGCGTCCTGGTTGAGGATCGCATCGATCGTATTGTCGATCAGGGCTGCACGCGTGTGGGCGGTCAGTTCGTGGGCAATCACCGTCAGCACGCGATCGACGGCCTTCTCCTTCAACGCCCGGATGAGGCCGCGATTGCCCGCGCCAAGGCTGTAGACGCCGATGATGCCGGCATTCCTGGAAAGCGCGTCGGCAACGAGCATATGGGCGATCTCGGGGTCGTCGCGGCCTTCGAGGACTGGCAGAATCGCCAGATCGGGAAATTCCTCGGCCATGACGGCGGTGAAGCCCTCCAGCCGTTCGCGATGGTCGCGCACCAGCATGGAGCCGGCAAGCACGGCAATCTCGCCCTTTTTCGGTCCGAGGAATCGGCCGAGCAGGCGAGCAGCCGTGCGCCCGGCGGCGATATTGTCGACGCCGGCATAGTGATGGCGCAGCGAGCCGGTGAGATCGGAAACCAAGGTGACGATGGGAAAACGCTCGCGCACCAGCCTGTCGACGACGGCGCGCACGCCGGGCGCATCGGTCGCAACCAGTGCGATGCCACAGGGCTTTTCCCGGGAAAGCTCCTCGAGCACCGAGACAAGCGCTGCGGGATCGAAGGCCGGCACCTCGATGGTGCGGATATCGGTGCGCTCGGCCGACGATCGGAGGACTGCCTGGCGGATCTCGGCATTGAGCCCGTGCATGAAGGAGTTGTCGCTGGCCGGGAGGATGAAGACCAGCGGATAGGTGCGCCCCTTGGCAAGATTGGCGGCGGCGACGTCTCTGACATAACCGAGCTCGCGGATCGCGGTCTCGACCTTTTCCCGCGTGACGTGGCGCACACCGGGCCGCTGGTTGAGAACCCGGTCGACAGTCGCCAGACTGACACCGGCGGCGGCGGCGATATCGTGAACGGTTGGCCTCATCATTCCTCCTGACGAGACCATTAGCGCCAATTTTGATGTACGTAAATCAAAAAATCGAACGGGCCGGTTTCCGCGTCGTTTTCCGGCATGGCCTACCCGATTCGGATCGATCCGACCGGCGATCATTCGCCTGATGACACGACGGCCGGAAAACAGCAACAAAAAGGCCCTCCGAAGAGGGCCTTTTCAAGGGGCGGCAGGCCGGAGGTCAGTGGCCGCCACCGCCTCCCCCGCCTTGCGGCGCGGGTTTCTTGATCATGGCGACACCGAGGATCATCGCCAGGAAAAGCGCGGTCAGGATCAGGAATACGTCGCTGAAGGAGAGAATGATCGCCTGCTTGGTGGCAAGGCCGACCATCTGCTTGACTGCGACCGAGGCGCCATCCATGCCGTAGGTGTTGAAATTGGCGGCCATGTTGTTCATCTGGTCGACCGCCGCCGGATTGCCCCAATCCATATTCTCCCGCAGCCGCTCGTAGTGCACGTCCTGCCGGTTGGTGAGCACGGTGTTGATGACGGCAAGGCCGACGGCGCCGCCGAGGTTTCTGGTCAGGTTGAACAGGCCGGACGCGCCGCGAATGCGCGAAGGCGGCATCGTGCCGAGCGCGATGTTGTTGATCGGCACCATGCACATCATCAGCCCGAATCCGCGCAGGATCTGCGGGATGAAGAGTTCGTAGAAATCCCAATCCGCCGTCAGATGCATCATGATGAAGGTGCCGGCGGCAAAGCTGACGAATCCGATCACCATCATCAGGCGCAGGTCCATCTTGGTCGACAGCCGGCCGGCGATCGGCGCGGTGACGAACATCGCAAGCCCGGAGACGAACATCGTCTCGCCGATCATCAGCGAATCATAGCCGCGGATGCGGCCGAGATAGACCGGATAGATATAGGTGAGGCCATAGAGGCCGATACCCATGACGAAGGAGAAGACCGAGCCGAAGGAAAAATTCCGGTTCGCAAAGGCCTTGAGGTCGACGACGGGGAATTCCACCGTGAAGGCGCGATAGAAGAAGATGATCGCGGCAGCGCCGGAAGCGACCGCCGCTATGGTGATCGAGCTGTCGTTGAACCAGTCGTTCGAATTGCCCTCTTCGAGCACATATTCCAGCGCGCCGAGAAAGACGCCCATCGAGATCAGACCCCACCAGTCGAACTTCTTGAAGAGCGACAGTTCCGGTTTGTCGAAATCGATGAAGTTCCAGGTGACGATCGTGACGATGATGCCGGGCACGATGTTGACGAGAAACAGCCAGTGCCAGGAGAAGGCGTGGCTGAGGTAGCCGCCGACGGTCGGGCCGATGGTCGGCGCCAAAGTCGCGATCAGGCCGATGATCGGCGAGACGATGCTGCGCTTCGACGGCGGGAAGATGGTGAAGGCGGCCGCGAAGACCGATGGGATCATGCCGCCGCCGATGAAGCCCTGAATGACGCGGTAGACAATCATCTGGTCGATATTCGTCGCCGTCGCCGCCAGCGCGCTCGCCATGGTGAAGCCGGCAGCCGAGATCGCGAAGAGATAACGCGTCGAGATGATGCGCGCCAGCGTGCCGGATAGCGGGATCATGATCACTTCGGCGATCAGATAAGACGTCTGCACCCAGCCGATCTCGTCGCTGCCGGCCGAAAGGCCGGCCTGGATTTCCGCAAGCGAGGCCGAGACGATCTGGATGTCGAGGATCGACATGAACATGCCGAGCACCATCGCAAAGAAGGCGATGAGCTTCTTCGGGTCCATGCGCTCGTCGGCATGGGCGGGTGCCGCCGGCATCGTCCCCGCCGTTGCTGTCGCGCTGCCGGCCATCAGATCACCTCTGCCTTTCCTGAAGGCTTACTTGCTCGGCGCCGTACGGGTGTCAACGTCGACGACGACGCTCAGGCCCGCGCGCAGACGGCCGCTATCGAGCGCATCCTGCGGCAGCGCGATGCGCACCGGCACGCGCTGGATCACCTTGGTGAAGTTGCCCGTCGCATTTTCCGGCGGCAGCAGCGAAAAGACCGAGCCGGATGCCGGCGAGATCGATTCGACGGTGCCGACGATCGGATGATCGCTATAGGCATCGACATGCACGTTGACCTTCGATCCCGCCACCAGATGCTGGATCTGCGTTTCCTTGAAATTGGCGTCGATATAGAGCTGGCGCACCGGAACGAGCGCCATCAGGCGCTGGCCGGGCGAGACGAGATCGCCTTCCTGGACCGAGCGGTTGCCGACAATGCCGTCATAAGGCGCCTTCAGCACGGTGAAGGAAAGGTCGCGGGCAGCCTTGTCGCGCGAGATCTCGAGCGAACGGACCGAGCCTTCAGCCTCTTTGCGCTGGGCCTGGAGAATGGTGACATTGGCCTGCGCAACCACGATGTTGGCATCGCCGCCGGAAAGATTGGCTTTGGCCTGATCGAGAGCGATGTTGGCGTTGTCGAGATCGGCGGCAGTGCCGACCGACTTCGCCTGAAGCTCGCTCTGGCGCTTCTGGGTGATCTCGGCACCGCGAACGGCCGCTTCGAGTGCCACCTTCTGCGCCCGCGCCTGCACGAGGCTCGCATTGGCGCCTTCGATCTGCGCGTCGATACGCTGCAGCGAAAGCTGTTCGGTGGCGATCTGGGCCTGGGCCTGGTCGAGGGCGTTCTGATAGTCGCCGTTATCAAGCGTGGCAAGCACGTCGCCCGCTTTGACTTCCTGGTTGGCGACAACATTCACCTTCGCGACGTAGCCCGTGACCTTCGGCGAAATCGTTGCAATATCGCCCTCGATATAGGCGTCGTCGGTCGACACCATGAAGCGGCCGTTCGTCCACCATTCATAACCATACCAGCCGCCGCCCGCGAGAAGGGCGAGCACGACGATCGGCAGCACCGGGCTGCGGCGTTTCTTCGCAGCCGCAGGTGCGGCGACCGAGGCCGGCGCCGACTGGGCGGGAGTGGAAGGGACTTCGCGGGCTTCCGCCGTCGGAGCTTCCGCAACAGCTGCGACCTCGGCCTTGACCTCTTCGGTCTCGGCGTTTTCGCTGACAATCCGCGCGACATTGCTCTTCTGGTTGCTCGACATGGCCACTTTACCGATCTTGGAGTAAATAATCGAACTGAACGGTTCGGTTCAGTTGACTTAAACCTGTTTTACCGTCATATCAAGATGTATAGAACCAATCGGTTCGATTTCTTTTAAAGAAAATACGAAACCGTCAACACGGTTAAGGAGACATGACGCTGAACCCCGACCACGCCGCCGTCTTCAGCCCTCCCGCGCCCGGAGGCCGATTTGCTGCAGGCGAAGATCCGGCCAAGCGCCAGCAGATTCTCGCCGGCGCCAAGCGTGTCTTCATGAAAATGGGTTTCGACGCCGCCAGCATGAACGACGTGACGCGCGAGGCCGGTGTCTCCAAGGGAACGCTCTACGTCTATTTCACCAACAAGGAAGAACTGTTTTCGGCGATGATCGAGGCCGAGCGCGCCGCCTTCGTGGCGGCCGTGCGCACGGCGCTTGCCGAACATGACGATCCCGAAGCCGGCCTGTATGAATTCGGGATAAGCTTCGTCACCCATATGACCGATGAAAAGGTCATCAACGCGATGCGCACCGTTCTCGGCGTTCGCGACCGCATGCCGGTTCTCTGTCAACGCTTCTTCAAGGGTCCGGAAAACCTGCGCACCATCATGCGCGACTTCCTGGAGCGGCACATCGCCGAAGGCAGATTTGAGATCGACGACATCGATCTGGCCGCCGGCCAGTTTCTCGATCTCGCCAGCGGCAGCTTCTTCAAGCTCCGGCTGTTCGGAAGCATGGAAGAACCGCCGTCTCGCGACGAAATCGAGCGCGTCATCCGCGGCGCCATCCGGGTCTTCATGGCCGCCTACGGTGCGCCCCGACACAAGACCGACTGACCGCCCCCTTGACTGCCCGCCTCCATCGGCCAAAAGTCCGCAACTGCGATCAAACCCGGCTGCCGGCTTTTCTTTAAGGAAGAAGCCGCAACCAGGGGAGTGAGGATGAGCGCCGTTGGACGGGCGATCTGGTTCATAGAGAGCCATTTCGAAAGCGATATATCGCTGGAAGAGATATCGGAAGCCGCCGGATTGTCGCGCTACCATCTGTCGCGCGTCTTCGGGCTCGTCACCGGCCACTCGATCAGCAGCTATATCAGAGGGCGGCGCCTCAGCCGCGCCGTGCCGGCCTTGGTCGGCGGTTCATCGACCATTCTCGAGGTTGCGCTTTGCGCGGGCTACGGCTCGCACGAGGCTTTCACCCGTGCCTTCCGCGACCAATTCGGCATGACGCCGGATGCGGTGCGCAGACAGGGACACGCCCGTAACCTTATCTTGCTGGAGCCGATCAGAATGGACCCCGCCCACCTCAACGACCTCGAACCGCCCCGCTTCGAAACCCTTCCGCCGATGCTCTTTGCCGGCCTGCAGGAGATCTATCCCTATGGTGGCAATGCCGCCATCCCCTCCCTCTGGCAGAAGTTCAATGCCCATTTCAGTCATATCCCCGGCCAGAAGGGCAACGTCGCCTATGGCATCTGCACGCATATCACCGGCGAAGCGGAGAAATTCCGCTATATGGCCGCAGCCGAAATCGCCGATGCTGGCGATCTGCCGGCGGATTTTGCAACGCTCAAGCTTCCCGGCCAGCGTTACGTCGTCTTTAGCCATCGCGGCCATGTCTCGGGCATTCCGGCGACGATGAACCGGATTTTTGGCGCATGGTGGCCAACATCCGGCCTGGAGCACGGCGAGATACCCGACATGTTCGAACGCTACGACGAGCGCTTCGATCCCTATACCGGCATGGGCGTCACCGAAATCTGGTTGCCGATCAAGGAATAAAAGTCACATCACTTTCGTATACCCCCTTGCGGCGCTTGTCTGGCAGGCCGGCGTCATTACATTGCGAGCGTCATTTATCCATATGACGCAAAAGGGATATACGCTGATGCAGGAAATCATGACGCTCATTCAGGATCCGGCCGCCTGGGTGGCGCTCATCACGCTGGTGGTGATGGAAGTCGTTCTCGGGATCGACAACCTGATCTTCATTTCCATTCTCACCAACAAACTGCCGCCCGAGCACCGGGAGAAGGCCCGCAAGATCGGCATCGGCCTTGCGCTCGTCATGCGCCTGGCTCTGCTCGGCACCATCGCCTGGATCGTGCAACTGACCGAACCGCTATTTGAAGCCTTCGGCCATGGCTTCTCCTGGAAGGATTTGATCCTGATTGTCGGCGGCCTGTTCCTCGTCTGGAAGGCCACCAAGGAAATCCATCATACCGTCGACCCGGAAGACCATCAGGAGGATTTCATCGCCACGTCGGCAACGACAGGCTTTGCATCGGCTATCGGCCAGATTCTGCTGCTCGACCTGGTCTTCTCCGTCGACAGCATCATCACCGCCGTCGGCATGACGCCGCATCTGCCGATCATGGTGATCGCAGTCGTCGCCGCCGTCACCGTCATGCTGGTTGCGGCGACCCCGCTTGCCAACTTCATCGAGAGGAACCCGACGATCGTCATGCTGGCGCTCGCCTTCCTGCTGATGATCGGCACGACGCTGATCGCCGAAGGCATGGGCTTCCACGTGCCGAAGGGCTACGTCTACGCCGCCATGGCCTTCTCGGCGCTGGTCGAGGTGCTGAACATGTTTGCGCGCAACGCCCGCAAGCGAAAACGCGACGCCGCCCATTGAGGCTTGGGCTGGAGGGCGCGGCCGAAGCGCCGCGCCCTCACCCGCCGCCATCAGGCCTTTGCAAACTGGTTTTTCTTGACGCGCCCGGTTGAATATGGCCTAAGGCCAGCCGAACGGACGATCGGCGGAGAGTGCGGGCGCATGCCCTTTTCCGGCCGGTTTGCCGATGAAGATATCTGCATCCTTCCGGCCGAACGTCGCTTTCCCCATGAAAGCCGTCCGGCATTCATTGACGGGCACACACAATGACAGTTTCCGGGACAGCCACCGGCGTCCGCGTCCGCATCGCTCCCTCGCCGACCGGCGAGCCGCATGTCGGCACCGCTTACATCGCTCTCTTCAACTATCTTTTCGCCAAGAAGCACGGCGGCGAGTTCATCCTGCGCATCGAGGATACCGATGCGACGCGCTCGACCCCGGAATTCGAAACGAAGGTGTTGGACGCACTGAAATGGTGCGGGCTGGAATGGAAGGAAGGCCCGGATATCGGCGGCCCCTACGGCCCCTATCGCCAATCCGACCGCAAGGAAATGTACCAGCCTTACGGGCAGGAATTGCTGGACAAGGGCCATGCCTTCCGCTGTTTCTGCACGCCCGCTCGGCTGGAGCAGATGCGCGAAACCCAGCGCGCCGCCGGCAAGCCGCCGAAGTACGATGGTCTCTGCCTCAACCTCACGGCCGAGGAGGTCACCTCGCGCATGGCCGCCGGCGAGACGACCGTCATCCGCATGAAGATTCCGTCCGAAGGCTCATGCGACTTCACGGACGGGGTCTACGGCGATGTCTCCATTCCGTGGGATTCGGTCGACATGCAGGTCCTCATCAAGGCCGACGGCATGCCGACCTATCATATGGCCAACGTCATCGACGACCATCTGATGAAGATCACCCATGTGGCGCGCGGCGAGGAATGGCTGGCTTCGGTGCCGAAGCACATCCTGCTCTATCGCTACTTCGGCTGGGATCAGCCGGTCTTCATGCATCTGTCGCTGATGCGCAATGCCGACAAGTCGAAGCTGTCGAAGCGCAAGAACCCGACCTCGATCTCCTATTACTCCGCGCTCGGCTATATCCCGGAAGCGCTGATGAACTTCCTCGGCCTGTTCTTCATCCAGATCGCCGAAGGCGAAGAACTGCTTGAGATAGACGAGCTCTCCGAGAAATTCGACCCGGAAAACCTCTCCAAGGCCGGTGCGATCTTCGATATTCAGAAGCTCGACTGGCTGAACGGCCGCTGGATCCGCGAGAAGCTGTCGGAAGAAGAATTCCAGGCGCGCGTGCTGAGCTGGGCGATGGAAAACGATCGTCTGAAGCAAGGCCTGCGGCTGTCGCAGACGCGCATCTCCAAGCTCGGCGAGCTGCCCGATCTCGCCGGCTTCCTGCTGAAGTCCGATCTCGGCCTGCAGCCTTCCGACTTTGCCAAGATCAAGTCGCCGCCGGAGGAGATCCTCGAGATCCTCAACACCGTTCAGCCGGATCTCGAAAAGATCCTGGAATGGAATGTCGAGACGATCGAGGCCGAGCTGCGCGCGATCGCCGACCGCATGGGCAAGAAGCTGAAGGTCGTGGTCTCGCCCCTCTTCGTCGCCGTATCCGGTTCGTCGCGCTCCCTGCCGCTCTTTGATTCCATGGCGATCCTCGGCCGCTCCGTCGTGCGCCAGCGCCTGAAGCTCGCCTCGCAGGCGGTCGCCGCCCTCGTTGGCTCGAAGTAAGAACAGTCAGAGGATTTCGACAGTGGCTGACAACAAGACCGAAAACACCCTCTCCTCCGATGCGACTGAGGTGCGCGCCCAGAAGCTGAAGCTGTTGCGTGAGCAGATCGGCGAGGTCTATCCGGCGCATTTTCACCGGACGATGGGCAATGCCGAGCTGACCGCGAAATACGAGAGCCTGGAGCCGGATACAGAGACGCAGGATGTCGTCACCGTCGCCGGCCGCGTCTATTCCTCGCGCAACTCCGGCATGTTCATGGATATCCATGACGCCTCCGGCAAGATCCAGATCTTCTCGCACAAGGACGTCACCGGCGAGGAGGCCCGCGCCCTGCTGCCGATGATCGACATCGGCGACATCATCGGCGTCACCGGCATCGTCCGCCGCACCAAGCGTGGCGAGCTGACGATCAACGCGCAGACGATCGAAATGCTGACGAAGTCGCTGCTGCCGATGCCCGAGAAGTGGCACGGCCTCTCCGACATCGAGCTGCGGTACCGCAAGCGCCATCTCGACATCATGACCAACGAGGATTCGAAGCTCCGCTTCCAGCAGCGTTCGAAGATCGTCTCCGGCATCCGCCGCTTCATGGAAAATGACGGCTTCATGGAAGTCGAGACGCCGATGCTGCATTCGGTCTATGGCGGCGCCACCGCCGAGCCGTTCAAGACGCATCACAACACGCTCAAGCTCGACATGTACCTGCGCATCGCGCCGGAACTGTTCTTGAAGCGCACGCTGGTCTCGGGCCTCACCGACAAGGTCTTCGAGATCAACCGGAACTTCCGCAACGAAGGCGTCTCCACCCGGCACAATCCCGAATTCACCATGATGGAGTGCTACTGGGCCTATGCCGACTACGAGGACGTCATGGACCTCGTCGAGCGGCTGTTCGAGACCCTGGCGCTCTCCATTCACGGCACGACGGAATTCGACTTCGGCGACAAGCGGATCTCCTTCAAGGGACCGTTCAAGCGCGTGCCGATGCCCGATGCCGTCAAGGAAGCCACCGGCATCGATTTCCGCGCCATCAAGACCGATGAAGAGGCGCGCGCCGCCGCCAAGGCTGCCGGCTTCGCGGTCGAGAAGGATTGGACCTGGGGCGAATGCCTCGCCTTCATCTTCGAGGAAAAGGTTGAATCGACACTGATCCAGCCGTCGCATGTCACGCATTTCCCGAAGGACATCTCGCCCTTCGCCAAGGAAGTGCCGGGAGAGCCGCGCCTGGTCGAACGTTTCGAGACCTATTGCAACGCCTGGGAACTCGGCAACGCCTTCTCGGAACTCAACGATCCCGAAGAGCAGCGCCGCCGCATGGTCGAGCAGCTCGAACAGGCGCATGCCCGCGGCGAGAAGGAAAAGCAACTGGACGAGGAATTCCTCGACGCGATCGATCAGGGCATGCCGCCGGCCGGCGGCCTCGGCATCGGCGTCGACCGCCTCATCATGCTGCTGACCAACGCGCCGTCGATCCGCGACGTCATCCTCTTCCCGGCCCGCCGCAACAAGGCCGACTGACGGAAAAAGACGCAGAGAAACGAAGCGGAGTGCCATTGCATAATTCCTTAAATCGGAATCGATTTGCGGATAAAATTATGCAGCCATTCAAAGTGCGACAGCGTCCTTTGCGCGTCTGAAAGACGCGCGGCGCTGTAGCCGGCGCTCCGCTTTTTCATGCCGTTTAATCAGTGTTTCTTGGCAGGCGCGGTTTCCGGCGGCTCTTCGGCCGGGGCCTCCGCCACCACATCGGCGCTCCCGCCCTCTGCGGCAGGCGCAGCTTCGCTTTCGCCCGCCGGTGCGGCACCATGGCCGCCACCGGCGGCCTTCGTTTCCCTGGCTTTTTCCCCGTTCTTCGTCGAGCCGACCGCGACCGGGTCGACGCAATCCTCGGGATCCTTGAAGGCGGCGCTGATCATGGCGACCTCCTCGGACGGCATGTCTATGCGCTCGCCGAAGAACAGCCCGTTTTCGCTGGCCTTGCCGTCATAATAGCGCGCCGTATAGGACTTGTCGTTAAGGCCTGGAACGGTCTGATCGGGATGCGGGATATAGACGACATCGGCGCCGATCGCCCGGCCGCGAATGTCGGCACGCAACGTCGGGCCGTTCTCGTCGAGCACCACCACCTGCACCAGATCCGGCTTCTGCGCGGCATAAACGGCCTGGGCGACACGAAGCGCGGTCCTGACGCGCGTCATCCCGTCGGTCGGTTCGGTCTTGATGTATTTGCGCACCCAGACGTGGTTCTGCTTGCGGATCGTCACCAGGTTGACGTCGCTGCATTCGAGCCCGTAGCCGCCACCAGCGGCGCCGATCAGCCTGTCCTTGCCGACATAGACTGCCGCACCGCCGGAAACGCCCGCCAGAAGAGCGACTCCACCGATGATGATTGCCAATTTCCGGGAGGGCCGGAAGATGCGCAGTAAGGCCTTCACGCCAACTGCTCCGCCATCTGAAACTCCAACGCAGGACTAGTGCTGAGAACGCTAAGGAAATGACGTTTCAGAAAGTTTAAGTGGGCGCGCAAAGCCTGCGCCATTTTGGAAAAACACCAAAAAAGGTCCACTTTTTTAGGCCGCTTGCCACGGCCTGTTTCGCCATGCTCTAAACGCCCATGGCTTTCACGCTTCGCCAGGTTCAATATTTCGTCGCCGTCGCCGAACAGGGGTCGGTGACGCGCGCCGCGCAGAACCTTTCGATCTCGCAATCCTCGGTGACGGAAGCGCTGAAGGAGCTCGAAACCGACCTCGGCGTCGAACTCTTCGAGCGTCATCCGCGCGGCCTGACGATCACCCATAACGGCCATCAGTTCCTGCGCCACGCGACAAAGATCCTCGCCTCCGTCTCCGATGCGCGGACCAGCTTCTCCGGCCAGCAAAGCGCCCTTTCCGGCACGCTGAACATCGGCGTCACCTCGCTCGTCGCCGGCTACGTCCTCTCCGATCTCCTGGCGCGATACCGGCGCGCCTGCCCGGGCATCGAGGTCAGCGCCATCGAGGACAATGGCGGTTACCTCGAACATCTCCTGGTCGGCGGCGAACTGGATGTCGCCGTCATGGTGATCTCAAACCTGCGCGACCGCATGGCGCTGCAGGCGGAAATCCTCGAAACCTCGCCCTATCGGCTGTGGCTGCCGATGGGCCATCCGCTGGTGTCGGCCGACATCATCTCGGTCGCCGACATCGCCCGCGAACCGTTGATCATGCTGACGGTCGACGAAATCGAGGAGAATACCGGCAAGCTGCTCTCGGCACTCGGCGCCCGCCCGCATGTCGCCTTCCGCACCCGCTCGGTGGAGGCGGTGCGCAGCCTGGTTGCAACGGGAGCCGGCGTGGCGCTGCTTCCCGATCTCGTCTACCGGCCCTGGTCGCTCGAAGGCGACCGCATCGAGAGCCGCGACGTCTCCGGTTCGCTGCCGGTCGTCCAGGTCGGCATGGTCTGGCGCAAGGGTTCCAGCCTGCCGCAGGCGGCGCGCGATTTCGTCGGCATCGCCGAAAGCCTGCGGTCCGGCCGCATCCGCTGATATCGGAATTTCCGATAACGCCCTTCTGATAAATGAATTTGCGAAAGCGACCTTTTCGCGTCACCTTTTCATCCGGGAACGAACCGCCACAAAAGTGGCACCAGACCGGGAGACGGATGATGACGAATCTCTTGAAATCCTGCACGGCAGCGCTTGCCTGCCTGAGCTTCGCGACGGAGGTGGTCGCCGCCGAACCGCTGAAGGCGCTCGGCAAGGGCGAAGGTGCGGTCAGCATCGTCGCCTGGGCCGGTTATATCGAACGCGGCGAAACCGACAAGAACTATGACTGGGTCACCGATTTCGAAAAGGAGACCGGCTGCAAGGTTTCCGTCAAGACCGCCGCCACCTCGGATGAAATGGTCTCGCTGATGAACGAGGGCGGTTTCGATCTCGTCACGGCGTCCGGCGACGCCTCGCTGCGCCTCATCGCCGGCAAGCGCGTCCAGCCGATCAACACCGATCTGATCCCGAGCTTCAAGACCGTCGACGAGCGCCTGCAGAACGGCCCATGGTACACGGTCGGCGGCGTCCATTACGGCGTGCCCTATCTCTGGGGACCGAACGTGCTGATGTACAATACCGATGCCTTCAAGGACAAGGCGCCGACCAGCTGGAACGTCGTCTTCGAGGAGCAGACGCTGCCCGACGGCAAGTCGAACAAGGGCCGCGTCCAGGCCTATGACGGCGCGATCTATATCGCCGACGCCGCCATGTATCTGATGGCCCACAAGCCGGATCTCGGCATCAAGGATCCCTACGAACTGACCGAGGACCAGTACAAGGCCGCCCTCGACCTGCTTCGCGGCCAGCGCAAGCTCGTCTCGCGCTACTGGCACGACGCAATGATCCAGATCGACGACTTCAAGAACGAGGGCGTCGTCGCCTCCGGCTCCTGGCCCTTCCAGGTGAACCTGCTGCAGGCCGACAAGCAGAAGATCGCCTCCACCTTCCCGGAGGAAGGCGTCACCGGCTGGGCCGACACCACCATGCTGCATGCCGACAGCGAACATCCGAACTGCGCCTATATGTGGATGGAACATTCGCTGAAGGCCAAGGTCCAGGGCGATGCCGCCGCCTGGTTCGGCGCCGTGCCCTCGGTTCCCGCAGCCTGCAAGGGCAACGAACTGATGGGCGAGGCCGGCTGCGCCACCAACGGCTTCGATCACTTCGACAAGATCAAGTTCTGGAAAACCCCGGTCGCCAAATGCACGACGCAGAGCGAATGCGTGCCCTATCATCGCTGGGTGTCGGATTATATCGGAGTGATCGGCGGGCGATGAACCGGGCCGGTCCGCGTCCATAAAGTCCCCTCCCTACGAGGGGGTCTGAGTGGCGCCGCCGAATCCTGCCGAAACACCAAGGTATTTGCGAAAGGGTACGGCAGGTTAAGCCCCTCCCCCTCGTGGGGAGGGGTTTGGGGCAGGGTCTTTGTTGACCAAGACCGAGCCTCTCACTGAACACACACGACCCGGAGCCCCCATGACGTCAGCTGTCCGTTTCCAGCAGGTATCGCGCCATTTCGGCCAGGTTCGCGCCGTCGACGGCGTCGATCTCGAGATTGCGCCGGGCGAATTCTTCGCCATGCTCGGACCCTCCGGCTCCGGCAAGACGACGTGTTTGAGATTGATCGCCGGCTTCGAGCAGCCGACATCGGGCCATATCCAGATCTTCGGCGAGACGGCCGACGGCGTGCCCCCCTATCGCCGCAACGTCAACACCGTGTTCCAGGACTACGCGCTCTTTCCGCACCTCAATATCCTCGACAATGTCGCCTATGGGCTGATGGTCAAGGGCGTCGGCAAGGCGGAGCGGATGAAGGCGGCGGGCGATGCCCTCGAGCTCGTCAAATTGCCGGGCTACGGCGCCCGCCGCCCCGGTCAGCTGTCCGGCGGCCAGCGGCAGCGCGTGGCGCTCGCCCGCGCGCTGGTCAACAAGCCGAAGGTGCTGCTGCTCGACGAGCCGCTCGGCGCACTCGACCTGAAGCTGCGCGAGCAGATGCAGGAGGAATTGAAGAGCCTGCAGCGCGCACTCGGCATCACCTTCGTCTTCGTCACCCATGATCAGGGCGAAGCGCTGTCGATGGCCGACCGCGTCGCCGTCTTCAACGATGGCAATATCGTTCAGCAAGGCACACCGCAGGATATTTATCGCTGCCCGAAGACCCGCTTCGTCGCCGATTTCGTCGGCTCCTCGAACGTCATTGCGCCTGATCTGATGGCCTTGCTCGGCGGCGAGAAACGCTGGGCGAGCCTGCGTCCCGAGGCGATCCGGCTGACAAGCGACGGCGTCGAGGCGAAAGTCGAAAACGCAAGTTTCCTCGGCGCCGCCACGCGTCTCAGCGTCGATCTCAAGGGCAGCCGGCTGCATGTCATGCTGCCGGCAGGTGCGCTTGTGCCGGATGTCGGAGCCGGCATCCGCCTCGCCTGGCAGCCGGCCGATATCCACTACATGGATGATGCGGCATGACGGCGCTCACCATCTCAGGCGGCAAGACATCGATCCTTCCGGGGCGCGGCGGCTTCTTCGGCCAGTTGTCGGATGCCTTCTGGCGGCACCCGAAGCTGCTGCTCTTCCTGATGCTGACGCCGCCGCTGCTCTGGCTGGGCATTATCTATATCGGCTCGCTGATCGCCCTGCTTCTGCAGAGCTTCTTCTCGATCGACGATTTCTCCGGTCTGGTGAATTACGAATTCACCCTCTCGACCTATGCCCAGCTGCTGAATCCTGCGAATTTCGACATCATCATCCGCACCGTCGTCATGGCGGCGCTGGTCACCATCGCTTCCGCCCTGATCGCCTTTCCGATCGCTTATTACGCGGCGCGTTATGCGCAAGGCAAATGGAAGGCGCTCTTCTATCTCGGCGTCATGCTGCCGCTCTGGTCGAGCTATCTCGTCAAGATCTACGCCTGGAAGCTGATCCTCGCCAAGGAAGGCATCCTCACCTGGATCTTCGAAAAACTCCATTTCTCCTGGCTGCTCGACGCCGTCCTGACCCTGCCCGTCGTCGGCGGCAATTCGCTCTCGGTGAGCTACCTCGGCACCTTCATCGTCTTCGTCTATATCTGGCTTCCCTATATGATCCTGCCGACGCAGGCAGCCCTCGAGCGCGTGCCCGGCAACCTGATCGAGGCCTCGGCGGATCTCGGCGCCACGCCGCGCCAGACCTTCCGCACCGTGCTGCTGCCCTTGGCACTGCCCGGCATCGTCGCCGGTTCGATCTTCACCTTCTCGCTGACATTGGGCGATTACATCATCCCGCAGATCATCGGCTCGTCCAGGCTGTTCATCGGCCAGGCCGTCTATGCCCAGCAGGGGACAGCCGGCAACGTGCCGCTGGCGGCCGCCTTCTCCGTCGTGCCGATCGTCATCATGGCGCTCTACCTGTCGCTCGCCAAGAAGATGGGGGCCTTCGATGCGCTCTGACCTCAAGACATCGCCGCTGCCCCTGAAGATCGCCGCAGCCGTCGGACTGCTCTTCCTGCACCTGCCGATCCTGTTGATCCTCGTCTATGCCTTCACGACGGAGGAAAAGAGCTATCAATGGCCACCGCCGGGTTTGACGCTGCAATGGTTTGCCGTTGCCTGGAACCGGCCGGACGTCTGGTCAGCGCTCAGCCTCTCCGTGCAGGTCGCCGTCATCGCCACGGCGATCGCGCTGGTCCTCGGCACGCTCTGTGCGGCGGCCGTCAGTCAGACGAAATTCTTCGGCCGCGAGGCGATCTCGCTGCTGGTCATCCTGCCGATCGCCCTTCCCGGCATCATCACCGGCATTGCGCTGCGCTCCGCCTTCAGCCTGTTCGACATCCCGTTTTCGGTCTGGACCATCGTGCTCGGCCACGCCACTTTCTGCGTGGTCGTCGTCTACAACAATGCCGTCGCCCGCTTCCGCCGCACCTCCGGCTCGCTGATCGAAGCCTCAATGGATCTCGGCGCCGACGGCTTCCAGACCTTCCGCCATATCATCCTGCCGAATATCGGCACCGCCCTTCTTGCCGGCGGCATGCTCGCTTTTGCGCTGTCTTTCGACGAGGTCATCGTCACCACCTTCACCGGCGGCCAGCAATCGACCTTGCCGATCTGGATGCTCGAAGAACTCATCCGCCCACGCCAGCGCCCGGTCACCAACGTGGTCGCCATGGTCGTGGTCCTCGTCACTTTCCTGCCGATCCTGGCAGCCTACTACCTCACCCGCGACGGCGACCAGATCGCCGGCGCCGGCAAATAACAGGGAGAACATCATGGATACCCAAATGCTGATCGGTTCCCGCTTCGAAAAAGGCACGGAGACGGAAGAGCACATCCTGAACCCGAAGACGGGCGAGACGGTGATCGACCTTCCAGAAGCCTCGCTTTCCCAGATCGACGCCGCCGTCGACGCTGCTGAAAAGGCCTTCGCAAGCTGGTCGCAGACGACGCCGGGCGAGCGTTCCGGCTACCTGCTGAAGATCGCCGACGCCATCGAGAAGGATGCTGTCGGCTTCGCGACTCTGGAAGCGCTGAACTGCGGCAAGCCGATCAATGCGGTGCTGAACGACGAAATCCCGGCGATCGTCGATTGTTATCGCTTCTTCGCCGGCGCCGTGCGCAACCTGCACGGCCCGGCCGCCGGCGAATATCTGCCTGGCCACACCTCGATGATCCGCCGCGATCCGATCGGCATCGTCGGCTCCATCGCGCCATGGAACTATCCGCTGATGATGATGGCCTGGAAGCTGGCGCCGGCGATCGCCGGCGGCAACACCGTCGTCTTCAAACCATCGGAACAGACGCCGCTGACGTCGCTGAAAATGGCGAAACTGCTCTCCGAAATCCTTCCCGAAGGCGTCGTCAACGTCATCCTCGGGCGCGGCGAAAGCGTCGGCAACGCCCTGATCAACCATGCCAAGATCGGCATGGTCTCGATAACAGGCGATGTCGCCACCGGCAAGAAGGTGCTGCAGGCCGCCGCCAAGACGGTCAAGCGCACCCATCTGGAACTCGGCGGCAAGGCCCCGGTCATCGTCTTCGACGACGCCGATATCGATGCCGTCGTCGCCGGCATCCGCACCTTCGGCTATTACAATGCCGGTCAGGACTGTACCGCGGCCTGCCGTATCTATGCTGATGCCAGGGTCTACGACAACTTCGTCGCCGATCTCTCCTCGGCCGTCGGAAGCATCCGCTTCAACCAGGCCGACGATACCGAAAACGAGATCGGCCCGCTGATCTCCAGGCGCCAGCGCGACCGCGTCGAAAGCTTCGTCGCCCGCGCTTCCGAACACAAGCACATGGAGATCACCACCGGCGGCAAGGTCTCCGGCGACAAGGGCTTCTTCTTCGCCCCGACGGTCATAGCAGGCGCTCTGCAGGACGATGAGATCGTCCGCCGCGAAGTCTTCGGTCCGGTCGTCTCGATCACCCGTTTCTCCGATGCCGATGATGCCGTTGCCTGGGCAAACGACAGCGATTACGGCCTCGCCTCCTCCGTCTGGACCAAGGATATCGGCCGCGGCATGAGAACCGCCGCCCGCCTGCAATATGGCTGCACCTGGATCAACACCCATTTCATGCTGGTCAACGAGATGCCGCATGGCGGCCTCAAACAGTCGGGCTACGGCAAGGACATGTCGGTCTACGCGCTGGAGGACTACACTGCCGTGCGCCATGTGATGATCAATCACGGCTGATCGGGAGAAGGCAAGGATACGAAATTCGACGTTACATCCATCAGCAGCGCCGGGAGGGGCAGGCCGAAGATCAGCGCCATTCCATTCCGACGATCTGGAACATTTTCCCGGTTGCTGCGTCTTCCCAGGCAAAACGCAAAGGATGACGCCATGCTGAAATGGGCTCTGATATTTTTCGTGATTTCGATCGTTGCCGGCTTCTTCGGTTTTTCCGGCGTATCGGCAGCAACCGCGACGATCGCCCGCGTTCTTTTCGGCATCGCGCTGGTGATCTTCCTGATTTTCCTTGTCCTTGCGCTGATGGCCGGGCAGGCGATCTTATAAACGGAAACGAGGCGGCAATGAGCGTGGACGCAGAACATGCCCACGCGCTTTGACTCCACCGGCTATTTCAGATCCGCAAGGAGCGCGTCGGCGCCTTTCCGGACACCGACCATCGAGGCATCCATCGCCGTGAAGCTTGCACCGATATTCATCGCATTCGGATATTGCTTGGTGACATAGGAAGACAGGAGACGATTGCTCGCAGCATCATAGATCTCCACGGCATAGTTCACCGAACCGGTCATCGAGCCTTCTCGGCCGCGGACCGCCTGGACGGTGTTATAAAGTCCGCCGGCGACGTCGATGCGCGTGACCGTTCCGAGCACCGCAGTCGTCACCTTCGCGCCCGTCAGTGTCAGATGCAATCTGAGCGTTGCCGGAGCAGGCGTACTGACGACGGCAAAGCGCGTCTTCAATTTTTCCGTGAATTGCTGCTGCATGTAATTGGCGAGGAAAATCCTGTCCTTTTCGGAGACCTTGCCGAACTGATTGTCAGGGCCGCTATAGACCGTAACGGGATCTACCATGATCCTGTTGTACTGGCTCCAGTTGACATTCGTCTGATAGCGATATGGCACGCGGCCGGTCTTATCCTCAATGTTCGGTCGAAGCTGTGATGCCGAAGCAAGTCCGGAATACACCGTCGGGTCAGGGGTCGTGCATGCGGCAACGCTCAAGCAGGCGAGCATCAGTGCGGCGCCGATTTTCAAATTTTTTATCAATGGCTTGGCTCCAGCTTTGGAAATGCCGAACGGCATCTGCTGGCACCGGTTTTATGGAATTCGGATGTTGCTGTGTTTGTTATGATATGCGGAAATGTTCGCAAACCGTCTTTGCGACCAAGCAGCGCGACGCGACGCGTGACCACGCCGTCGGCCGGCCGGCAGTCAGTGTGATGAAGAGATCGACGGCGAGCCTTCGGGCTGGATCACCTGACGAGCGGGCAGATCGATCACGACGACCAGGCCGCGTGGTTTCCCGTCCAACAACGTCAATTGTCCGTTATGCGCTTTGGTGACGATCCCTTGGGCGATCGGAAGACCAAGCCCAAGCCCGGAACCGCCTGCGGCGGCGATCTGCCGCGATTTGTCCCCCTTGAAGAATGGCTCCAGAACCTTCGCCTTGAGCTCATCCGTCAGACCGGGACCATTGTCCCTCACCTCTATCCGGATCCCTCCATCGTCACGGCCTTGCAACTCGATTTCGACCTGCGTTGCATAACGGGACGCGTTTTCGACCAGATTGGTCATCGCGCGGGTCAGCGCCTGAGGTTTGCAGACAAACGCCAGTCGCCGTGGACCGGTGAACCGCACATCGACGCCGGTGTCGGAGAAATCGGTCGCAATCGTCTGCAGCAGGCTTGAGATATCGACCTTTCGATCGACCGCCCTCACCGATGGATCTTTGAAATAGGCCAGGCACTCGTCGATCATGAAATTCAAAGTGGCGATATCGGCGAGCATCAGACTGCGAAGTTCCGGCTCTGCGGAACGCTCGGCACGCATCCGCAATCGCGTCAGCGGTGTCCTGAGATCATGACCCACGCCGCTCAGCACTCTTGTTCGATCCTCCGCCATGCTCTGGATGCGATCGCTCATGACGTTGAGCGATTCCGCCAGGCTTCGGATCTCGGCCGCGCCATCCTGTTCGAAAGGCATTTCCAGGCTGCCTTCCATGCTCGCGCGTTTCGCAGCGGCGGCAAAGCGCCTCAGCGGTTCGGTAATGAGCCGGCTGCTGAAATATGCGAGCAGCACCAACGGAATGACGATTTTCAAAAATCCGCTTGCAGCTGCCGGAACGAACCACAGATAGCTGGGAAAAACCGGCAGTTGAAAGATGAGAGCACGCCTGTCGTCAATTCCGACAGTCAGCACGTCTGGGTGTGATGGACCCATGACGAAACGATGAAATGCCGCGAAAATATTGTCGGCGAGCAGCGCGTCGATGCGCGCCACGATCTCGCTTGCAGCTATGATCGGCCGTTTGCCGGCAAACGGCTGATCCAGGGACAATTTTTCGACCTCAACGCCGAGTGCCGCTGCTCTCTTGAGAACCGCGGCTTCGTCCTCGACTGACCTTGCCTGTGCAAATTGCTCGGCGACCATCGCCGACCTGCCGGCAAACAGGCCGTTTTGAAAGCCGCGATCATGACGGCCGTAGATATAGGGCTCCATCGCGGTCGCCACGACGGAAACCAGCACGACAAGGAAGGTCGCCAATATGAGGATCTGGCTCTGGATCGAAGCGCGCCGGAAATTTCTCACGAGAGACGCTCTACCTTGGATGCGAAAAGATAGCCCCCCCCGCACCGTCTTGATGAACGTCGGGTCTTTCAGATTTGGCTCTATTTTTTGCCTGACCCGGCTGATGTGGGCGTCGATGCTGCGTTCCACCGGCCCTGCCGACCCTGCATGTGTCATCGACAAAAGCTGTTCGCGCGTCAGAACCTTATTGGGATTGCAGCAGAAGGCCAGGAGGATATCGAACTCCGCGGTTGTCAGGGAAACCTGCGCGCCGTCCGCGTCGAGAAGTTGACGGCTTTTCGGATCGATGCGCCATCCCGAAAACGTCATAGGCTCAAGTGTTTCCTCGTGATGGTGGGCATATGACGATCTGCGGAGAATGCTCTTGATCCGGGCCAGCAGCTCGCGTGAGTTGAATGGTTTCGTGACATAGTCGTCAGCACCGAGCTCCAGGCCGAGAATGCGGTCGATATCCTCCTGGAGCGCCGTCAGCATCAGGATCGGCACCGAGCGCGAGGCGCGAAGCCGCCTGCAGATGCTGAAGCCGTCCTCGCCCGGCAACATCGCATCGAGGACGATGAGATCGAATTGCTGTCGCGCCATCATTCGGTCCATGGCCGCGCCGCTCTCCACCGACAAGGCTTCGAAGCCGCTGGTCCGGACAAGGTCCACCAGCATATCGGCGATCGCGGAATCGTCTTCGACGATGAGGATATGAGCCTGATTGGGAACTGCCATTTCATATGCCATCGTCATTTGCTCTCTTGCCAGGAGTCCTGTCGGCGCGAAATTATCACGTTTCCGCCTTTATCAATCAGGCGGCCTCATCCGCCAGCGATCACACTGGTTAAAATCTGCCGGGCCGCGTCACCACCAGGCACTTTCTCCGCGCGATATCAGCCGCCACACCGATACGGCTTCGCCTTATCAGGTCTCGTGCAATGCTATGTTCGATAATGTTGCGAAATGTTGCAGGCAGGCGACGCCCTATATCAAAACTGCCTTTCGGGATCACCGCTGACTTCCACATGGTCATCTCGGATTGTGCTGTCGATGATAACCGTGGCGACGAAACAGACGCGGATGACCAGCAGACAGAAGAATACCAGCGAGAGGCTCGCCGTCGCATAGTGCTTCAACGCGGAACGCTTGGGGAGCCGGGCGGTGAGTTTATGAAGGGCGTTTCTGGCGAGACGACCGATCGCTACGAGCAGAAACAGTGCCGTAATGATGTACCCGCTTGCCGAGGCCGCCCCCAATAACTGGAACATCAAAAGACACCCGCACCAAGTGAAAACTTCGCGTTTTGGAATGACGCCTTCAAACCGACGAAACTCGATGGAACGACGCCGATGAGATCCGTCCGCAAGGCGCGTGATCGGCCGGAAAGGCGGCGCCGGGTGGTCCGGATCGGCGCCCGGCGAAGTCCGGTTCGGCGGCGATGGGAATTCGGCCACTGTTAATCGGCTCGCTCTGCGCGGGGCGAGGCGCGGCGACTTAGAAGCAGAGATGTGGCGGCACGCCACCGGGATGCCTTCGCCGCGGCTGCAATCACCGTCTCATTGAGAGTTGGCGTTCTTTGGACCGCAGCAATCCTGGCTGTCTTTGACTCCGTGAGCGCCGCGATCCTTCTCAGAAAGGCATCGCTGTCGAATTCTTTCGAGGAAGGAACGGACTTTGCTGTCGGCTGGATGGCATGGAAAAACACCTCCAGATTGATAACCGGTATCGGCTTGATGTTTCGCACCAGGTCGATATCCGCCCGCATCGTTACCGCCAGACAATATCGGTCCGAGCGCAAAGCGTCGAAGAGCTCCGGTATGGAAGACACAGCCGTCGCGGCATATCCGTTCTCATTCAGCTTCGAGACGATATTGCAGGCAGCGCCTTTGCCGAGAAAGACGAGAATTGGCTTTTGCTGGTTGCTTTGCACTGATGACATCACTGGCATACTCCTGACCTGTTGCCAGAAGTTTACCCCGCATCGGCGCTGCAGTTTGTTCGGTTTTATTCGGTTTTATTGCGCCGCGAAGCGCCCGCGAAGTTCAGGCCAAGGGCGGCGGACCCCGCTATTTACGACAACGCTGCCCTGAGCCAGGGATGCATCGAGGCCCTCTTTCTGAGCAGCCTGTCGATCGATATCGATCCCGCGCCGGAACCCGAAAGCACGAACATGCCGCCGGCAATCGCCAGGTCCTTCTCGAAATGCAGCAGCTCGTTCTGGCTTGCGAAATTCGTATGGAAGAGCAAGGCGGTCGCCAGGCAGAAGAGCGCCAGCGCCAGTGCGCCAAGCCGGGTGAGGAAACCTGCTGCGACGGAAAGGCCGGCGCCGATCTGAAGGGCGATGGTAGCAAGTGCCACCGGCGCCGACAGCCCCAGTTTTGCGAAAATGTCGATGGTCGCGGTGATATCTGCCGCGAGCGACCAACCCTCATGCAGGAAGATCAGCGCCAGCAGAAGCCTGCCGAGGAGAAGAACGAGATCGGCCGGTCGGGGCCGGCTAGAGGCGCTTTCCATCATACCCTCCGGTTTGAGGAGCAGGCGGTGCGGCCCGCTCATGCCTTCGGCTCCTCAGATCCTCGCAGCCGCTCTGGCAAGATGCATTATAGCAGGCTTGCCCCGACATTGATCGCCAGCGCCAGGATCGTCGTATTGAAGAGGAACGACAGCACGGCATGCAACAGCGTCAGCTTGCGCATGCTGGTCGAACTGACCGCGACATCCGCCGTCTGTGCTGCAACGCCGATGGTGAAGGAGAAATAGAGGAAATCCCAGTAGCCGGGCTCTTCGATCCCATCGGGAAATTTGAGGCCGCCCTCCTCGTCCGCCCCGCCGTAAAAATAATGGGCATAGTGAATGGTGAAGAGCGTATGCAGGAAGATCCAGGAGATCAGGATCGTCAAAATCGCCGCACTTGCCCGTGCCAGCGCGACGTCAGGTGCCGCCTCCTTGATCGAATGAAGCTCGATGCCGATGCCGGCGATGCTGGCAAGTGCGGCACCGATCGAAAGAGCCAAGAGCACGGTATCGGAGAAATCAAGATCCGCGGAGCGTTTTCGGATGCTGTCAACCGTCGCCCGCAGCATCTTGCGCCAGCTCAGCGCGACAAAAATGCCGGCGCTGACATTCCAGCCGAACAGGATATTGCCGGCGCTGACCTCGCGCGAGGTCACAGCCAGGAAGACCGCCAGTCCAGCAAGAACGGCGATGATGAAGCTCGCATGCTTGTAGACAAATGCCGCAAGCGAATTCGTCCTTTCCTCATCCGCCATATCGGTCTCCGACAGCATATGCCCTTGATAACAGCACGAAAAAGGCGCGCCTGCCAGCCGGCAGCCGCGCCTCCGATTGCATGCCGTGCCGATCAGGCGGCGGCGAGCTGCAGTTCCTTCTGCACCATGGTCCGCAACGTCCCCAGATCCTTGGCGAAGGCACGAATGCCTTCGGCGAGTTTTTCCGTCGCCATCGCATCTTCGTTCATCAGCCAGCGGAAGGTCTTCTCGTCGACGGTGATCTTCGCAGCCGGCTTGATGATCTCGGGCGAAAGCTTGCGCTCGAGCTTGCCTTCGTCCTTGGAGAGTTCGTCGAGCAGGTTCGGAGCGATCGTCAGGCGGTCGCAACCGGCCAGCGCTTCGATTTCGCCAGCGCTGCGGAACGAAGCACCCATGACGATCGTCTTGATGTCGTTGGCCTTGTAATAATTGTAAATGTCGCGAACCGAGATGACGCCCGGGTCTTCCTCAGGCGTGTAATCCTTGCCCGTCGACTTCTTGTACCAGTCGAGGATACGGCCGACGAAGGGCGAGATCAGGAACACCTTGGCGTCGGCGCAGGCAACGGCCTGTGCCTTCGAGAAGAGAAGCGTCAGATTGCAGTCGATGCCTTCCTTCTGCAGCACTTCCGCCGCGCGGATACCTTCCCAGGTGGAGGCGAGCTTGATCAGGATGCGATCCTTCTCGATGCCGCGTTCCTTGTACCCGGCGATGATGCTGTGAGCCTTATCGATCGAAGCTTGGGTATCGAAAGAAAGGTCGGCATCGACTTCGGTCGAGACGCGTCCCGGAACAAGCTTGGAAAGCGCAGCGCCGACGGAGATGGCGAGGCGATCGGCGACGGCGGATGAGACGGCTTCGGGATTGCCGCCCTGCTTCTTGCCCCAGGCGACGGCTTCCTTGATGGCGTCGGCGAACATCGGCGTGCCGAGTGCCTTCAGCACGATGCTCGGGTTCGTCGTGCAATCCACCGGCTTCAGGCGGGCGACGGCATCGATGTCGCCGGTATCGGCGACGACGGTGGTAATCTCGCGGAGTTGGTCAAGCTTGGATGTCATGGTCAATAATCCTTGTTGAACTTGGGCTGCGACCGGCGCGAGTTCCGCCCGGCAAAGGTGATCTACCGACAGGTTGTTTGCATGCTGCAGGCGAAAATGCGCGCATCCGTCACGGATGATTCATAAACGTGAAGGACAGTCGCCGTGTTCCGGCCGCCAACGAACGGCGGCTCGAACGCAAGCGATGCCGCCTGCGGCTGGAAGGCCGGTCGTGACTTTCGGCATGCCCGCACTATGTCCTCCTCGACGGACAAGAACGACTTGTGTCACCCGGACTATCGCCATTCGCCCAAGGAAAAGTCAAGGACATTTGTGCATTTCAATTGACATAAGTGTCACACCCGTCATTATCCCCCCAACAAAAGCGTCGTTACGGCCTTTCATCCCATGAGGGATTGAGGGCAGGGATCCTGCGGGGGAGATGTGGTCAAGCTCAAACGCGGCACGCACACGGCCTATTCCGAAGCATCCTCGCTGCGGCTGAGGGCGGCATGGCTCTATTATAACGAGGGCCTGACCCAGAAAGACGTCGCCGAACAGCTCGGCATCAGCCGCACCACCGTGATCCGCCTGCTCGACGAGGCGATGAAGCGCAGCGAAGTCCAGATCTGGATCAACGATTCGATCGGCGACTGCGTTGAACTTTCGGTAAAGCTGGAGCGCGCCTACGGCCTCGACGAGGCGATCGTCGTACCCGCACCGGTCAGCTGTGATGTCAATTCGCTGGCGAAAAATGTCGGCCTGGCGCTTGGCCAGTTCCTCTCCGAAGCCATTCCCGACGACTACACGATCGGCGTCGGCTGGGGCCGCACCATGACGGCCTCGCTGTCGAGTTTCCGGCCGCCGCGCCGCACCAATTGCAAGGTCGTCTCGCTGCTCGGCGGCATCGTCGCCGTGCACCAGACCAACCCGATCGACTACACATGGCGGCTGGCAAACCAGCTCGGCGCCGAATGTTATATGTTCCTGGCGCCGCTTCTCGTCGATTCCATCGAGACCAAGCGCAATCTGATTGAAAAATGCGGGCTGGACACGATCTACCGTCTCGCCGAAAACCTCGATCTGGCGATCGTCAGCTGCGGCGATATCGGCCCGCATTCGACCTCGCTGTCGGAGGGCTGGATCTCCAAGGCCGAGTTGCAGGAATTGATCGATGCCGGCTGCGTCTGCGACACCATGTTCAACTTCCTCGACAAGGACGGCAATTCGGTCGACCACTCGATCAACCGGCGCGTCATGTCCGTCGATCTCGACACGCTGAAGGAGGCCAAACACATCGTGCTCTCTTCCGGCGGCGCTCATCGGGCCGTGGCGATCCGCGCCACGATCAAGCGCATCGGCTGCAACACGCTGATCACCGACGAAAGGGCTGCACGGGCATTGCTCGAACTGGCGGAGACATCACCGTCTGCGCCTTCTCCCCAGTGGGAAGAAGTGCCGGAGCGATAGCGAGCGGAGCAAGGCGAATGGGTCGGAGATTGAACGGCCCGAGCTCTGCCCAGGAAAGCCATCAGGCGTGCGCCGATTCCCAGCCGAGCATCGCCCGTTTGCGGGTGAGGCCCCAATGATAGCCCGTCAATGCGCCGTTCTTGCCGAGCGCCCGATGGCATGGCACCACGAAGGAGATCGGGTTAGCCCCCACCGCCGCACCGACGGCGCGCTGCGCCGTCGGCCGGCCGATATCGTTGGCGATATCGGAATAGGTCACGGCCTTGCCGAACGGGATCTTCAGCAGGCTCTGCCAGACGCGCACCTGGAAGTCCGTGCCGATCAGCACGACGCGCAGCGGCTGCTCCGAGGACCATTTGCCGGGTTCGAAGATGCGGGCGGCATAGGGAACCGTCGCCTGCAGGTCTTCGACATAAGAGGCGTTCGGCCAGCGGCAGGTCATATCCTCGAGGCAGGCCTTCTCGTCGCCGGAATCGCTGAAGGCGAGGCCGGCAAGGCCGCGGTCGGTCACCATGATCAGCGCGACACCGAAGGGGCAGATGTGGAAGCCGTAGCGGATAGTGAGACCGCCACCCTTGGCCTTCCATTCGCCGGGCGACATCGCCTCATGGGTGACGAAAAGGTCGTGCAGGCGGCTCGGCCCGGAGAGGCCGACCTCGATCGACGTCTCGAGCAACGGCATGTCTTCGCTACGCAGCAGCCGCTTGGCATGGTCGAGCGTCACCGCCTGCAGGAAGCCCTTGGGCGACAGGCCGGCCCAGCGGGTGAAGGTCTTTTGCAGCTGGGTCGGCGACTGGTTGAGCCGCGCCGCAATCGCCTCCAGCGAAGGCTGATCGCGGTAGTCCTCGGTGATGAGTTCGATTACCCGACGGACAATGTCATAATCAGGGCCGTCAGGCGTGATGTCTGTCTGAAGGTTGGCAATCATATTCATCGTCTTTCTCCTTGTCACAAGGAGATAGTCAATAGGGGGTGAGCAAACCACCCGATTCTTGCGCATCTGCCGGATAGTCTCAGATCCGCTGCTTGACCGTCGCGAGTGCGCCCTTGAAGGCCTTGGCGAAGCTTTCCCGATCGTCGGGATTGAGGAAGGATCCGATATCCGTGCGCCGCCCCTCGCCGAAGATATGCATGGAGAGGATGCCGATCTCCTGGTGCCGGCGAACGAGGAAACGCGCCCAGAACGGATTGAAATGATGCTCCACCATCCGTCCCGATGGTGCAAACTTGCGCACCGACACGTCCATGCGCGACACCGTCACCTGTTCGCGCGCTTTCCCGGAGCGGTAATTCAGCCAGAAGGCGCCGTACAAAAGCACGAAATCCAGTCCGAAGAAGAAGCCGATCGGCCAGGCGCCTGTCACGACGAAGAACATGCCGTAGAGGAAGCAGACGGCGCCGGACAAAGCAAGCAGCACCTTGAAGCCCCGACGGCCAAGTGACCGGTGGGGAAAGAGCTCGGCGGCGAAAACAGGCTGCTCGTTGGAGCTGTCGGCGTTGCTTTCCATCATGGCTGCTGAGTATAGAGTTTCCATGGCAAATCCGAAACTCAAATCCGTTACCAAGATGCCTCAGGGTGCGAATGTGATCGCCCGCCGCAAACCGGCGGCAGCGGTGCGCACGGTCTATTCACTGGCCGAGCGCGAGGAGATCTTCCGCCGCTTCTCCGTTCAGCGGCCGGAACCGAGAGGCGAGCTCGAACACACCAACGCCTTCACACTCGTCGTCGCCGTGGCACTTTCGGCGCAGGCGACCGATGTCGGCGTCAACAAGGCGACACGCGCGCTCTTCAGGATTGCCGATACGCCGGAAAAGATGCTCGATCTCGGCGAGGAACGGCTGCGCGACTATATCAGGACGATCGGCCTCTATCGCAACAAGGCGAAAAACGTCATCGCGCTCTCACAGATGCTGGTCGAGCAATTCGGCGGCAAGGTGCCTGAGACGCGCGAGGAGTTGGTCAGATTGCCGGGCGTCGGCCGCAAGACCGCCAATGTCGTGCTTTCCATGGCCTTCGGCCAGGCGACGATGGCCGTCGATACGCACATCTTCCGCATCGCCAACCGCATCAGGCTCGCCCCCGGCAAGACGCCCGATGAGGTCGAGGCACGGCTGATGAAGGTGATCCCGAAACATTACCTCTATCACGCCCATCACTGGCTGATCCTACACGGTCGCTACACCTGCAAGGCGCGCCGCCCCGAATGCGAACGCTGTATCATCGCCGATCTCTGTAAGTCGCCGGAGAAGAGTTCGGATATACCTGCGGCGCTGGTCACGCTACCGCCGCAGGTGATCGGCGAGGCCGTCGAGTAGAACAGCGATCGCCTGCTCGTAATCCCGCCTTTCCCCACCCGCCTCGATCGCGATCGCCGCGCGGTCAAAGGCTGCCGATAGCAGCAAGGTCAGCGGTGCGAGCATAGCACCGGCTTGCGGAAGCATGGCTGCAAGCCCTGCCCGCAACGTCGCTTCCGCATTTTCTGCGTCGATCGTCGCGGTCGCCGGCAGGCCGAGAACGGCAGGCGCCTCGATCAGCAGCAGCCGTGTGCGCCCATCTGCCATCATCGCGTCGAAATAGGCCGAGGCACCGGCGATCAGCGCGGCACGCGGCGCGTCGTGCGACGCCGAATGCGCCTCGATCGTCCCGGCCACTGCGCGCGCCTCGCATTCGATCACCGCGCGAAAAAGCGCCTTCTTGTCTTCAAAATGATGATAGAGCGCGCCTCGCGTCACACCCGCTGCCGCCACGATCTCCGGCGTCGCGGTTTCGGCATAACCCTTCTCGACGAAAAGACGCCGACCCGCATCGATCAGCGCCTGCCTCGTCTGTTCCGTTCTCTCGCGATTGCTGCGGCTCATGCGTTTTCTTTACATACAAACAGAATGTATGCTAATGGAAAAACATACAGAATGTATGTAAATGGAAAGATGGAGGAAAGAGATGAAATCGACGAGCTATTATCCTGTCATCATGACCGGCGATGTCGCCGGCACTGCCAGCTTCTATTGCAGGCATTTCGGGTTCAAGGCGCTGTTCGAAAGCGACTGGTACGTTCACTTGCAATCGATAGAGGAAGAGCATATCGCGCTTGCCATCCTTGACGGCAGCCACGAAACCATCCCCGCCATGGCCCGCGGCAGGGTGTCCGGCCTGCTGCTCAATTTCGAGGTCGCCGACGTCGATGCGATCTATGCCGCCTGCCGGAGCGCCGGCCTGCCTATACTGAGAGAGATCCGTGACGAGGATTTCGGTCAGCGGCATTTCATCACCGCAGATCCGAACGGCGTCCTGATCGACATCATCAAGCCGATCCCGCCGAGCGCCGAATTCGCGGCGATGTACGACACCGCCGCCCTGCCCGGCTGAGCCTCAGGGGTGGTGCAACGCGACATCCCTGGCGGAAACCAGCTTGTGCAGATGCACCATCATGCCGGCGGCAAAGAGCGGCGTCAGAAGATTGACGAAGGGGATCGCCAGGAAAAGGGCGATCACCAGCCCGCCGAGAAAGACGGTCGAAGCATGCCTGGCGCGGAAGAGCCGTGCCTCCTCAGGCGAACGGAATCGCATGGCGGCGAATTCGAAGAATTCCCGTCCGAGCAGATAGCCGTTCACCAAAAAGAACGCGACCAGATTGACCCCGGGGATGAACAGCAGCAGCAAGGCAACGATATTGCCGAGGATCACCACGCCGAGGAACTTGATCGAGCTTGCCATCGCCGGACCGAGCGGCATGGCGGTGCCCGGCGCATCCCCGGGATAGTCGCGTTTTTCGATGACGTCGGCGACATCGTCGAGAAACAGGCCGGCGATCAGCGCCGTGACCGGCGAAAGCAACAGCGCCAGCATCAGGGCGAGGCCGATACCGGCAAGGATCGCGAAGACGAAAGCGAACCACCCCGCCCAATCCGGCACATCGGGAAAGAAGCTCGTGAGCCATGGAAAGAGAAAGACCATGAAGGCCCCGCGCAGCGCAAACCAGAGGCCGACGAGCACGAGATTCGTCAGGCCGAGCACCTTCCAGAAGACCGAGCGCGTTTCCGCCGCGAAGAGATTGGTGAGCGATAGTCGAGCGGCGTCAAGAATCATGTCTCAGGCGTCTCCGGTTGCGCGCAAGATGTAGGAAAGGTGGGGGTCGCCGACAAGAGAATAAAATTACATGCAGTAATAGAAAACTTGTCGAAAACTAAATACTAATATAATATTGTGACGTATATGAAATACGCACGGGCCTGAGAAGCAGCTTCCGAAATAGTTGCAAAGACAAGGGGTCGCAAAAGCGCATCCACGGAACGCCTCTGAGGGAAGACGGGGAGGCCGATGTGGAAGACTTTGTGCAAAAACTCAGGCAATACGCAAAAAACGGCACACCAGCCGAACGCCGTATCGCGAAATATTTCACCGAACACCTGAATGACCTGCCGTTCGAGACAGCTGCATCCGTCGCTGACAGGCTGGATCTCTCGCCGATGACCGTCGGCCGGTTCCTGCGCGCGCTCGGCTATCAAGGGTTGGACAGCGTCAAGGTCGAGATTCGCGAGACCGTGACCACATCGCCGGCGCAATTGCAGAGCGCCATGAGCGAGCTGCATCAGGACGCCGCGGAGGGCAAACCGCTCGCCGTGCTGGTTGCCGAACAGATCCAGGCGCTCCATCATATCTATCATCTGACGGCACAGCCGCATTGGTCAGAAGCCGTCGGCTTGATCAGCACGGCCCGAGAAGTATCAATCGCCACGCATGCGCGGCTCGCGAGCCTCGCCAATCATTTCTGCCAGCGGCTGACACAGGCCCGCGACGGCGTGCGCACGCTCGACGCCGCCGACAACCGTTTTGCCGAGCTGTTCGCCCGGCTGGCGGTCGATGACGCGCTGCTTGTCATTATCGACTGTCGCCGCTTCGCCAAGGCGCGACTGCTGGCCAGGACGGCGCGGCGCTACGGCTATAAGGTCGTCCTCATTTCGCCGCAACAGGCGGACTGGATGGCGGACCAGTCGAACGTCATGCTGCCCTTGCCGCCAGCGCGCGCGCCCGATCTCGACAACCTTCCGCCGCTGATCGCGCTGCTCGATTGCCTGTCGGAATCCGTCATCCTCGAAGTCGGAGAAGAAGCGGCCCTTCGCCGTCGCCGCATGATGGAATTCGCGACCGTGCTCGGCGAGGCCGCAAACCACTGAGGTCCTTAGCGCGTCTCAAAAGACGCGCGGCGCTCTATAGCATCGTTTCCAGTTCGGCGCGGTGGCGGTGCATGGCGAGAAGACGGCGGTAGTCGCGGTCGTAGAGCGCCTGTTTCGCCTTGTCGGGAAGCCGTTCGTCGCCACCTGGATACATCGCCTCGCCGGCCGCCGCCAGATCCTTGTACAAACCGCAGGCGACGGATGCGGCGACCGCCGTGCCGAGCAGCACCGCCTCGTTCATTTTCGGCACCACGACCTTGCAGCCGGTCGCATCGCTGTAAAGCTCCATCAGCACCGGGTTCTTCACATGCCCGCCGGCAATATGCAGCGTATCGGGCATGTAGCCATATTCCTTCATCATTTCCAGGATATGGCGGATGCCGAGGGCAATCCCCACCGCAGACCGCCAATAGAGCGCGCAGAGCCCGTCGAAGGACGTATCGAGCGTCAGCCCGCTGACGACGCCGACGGCATGCGGATCGGCGAGCGGCGAGCGGTTGCCATGGAAATCCGGCAGCACGAAAATCCGCGCACCGAAGGCATCGCCCTCCTCGGCCCTCAATTCGGCGATGCGCGCGACGATCCTCTGATGCAGCGCCGCCGTCGGCTCGCCGCCGGCCGCATGCATACGCACGATGTGGTCGAGCAGCGCGCCGGTCGCCGATTGCCCGGCCTCCACCAGCCAGGATTGCGGGAAGACCGCCTCGTAATAGGGTCCCCACATGCCATGGCTCGGCTTGCGTTCCCGGGAGAAGGTAACGATGCAGCTCGACGTTCCGGCAATCAGCGCCAGCTGGTGCTCGCGTTTTACAGGATCGGCGGCATAGCCGCCGAGCGCGCCCAGTGCACCCGCATAAGCGTCGATCATCCCGGCAGCGACATGGCAATCCGTCGTCAGCCCCAGCGCTTCCGCCGCTTCCGGTGTCAACTGCCCGACACTGTCTCCTACAGGCGTGGTCTCGTCCGGCAGATGGCCGCGCTCATGAAGGTCCTCGAGGCCGATCCGCTCCAGGAAATCCTGCTGCCAGCCCTTTTCGAGATGGGCGAGATAATTCCATTTCGCCGTCAGCGTGCAGCGTGAACGGGCAGGCGAACCGGTCGATTTCCACGTCATGAAATCGGCGAGATCGAAGAAGTAGCCGGACTTTTCCCAGGTGGCCGGCAGCTTCTTCTTCAACCACATCAGCTTCGGCATTTCCATCTCGGGCGACATCACATGCCCGGAATGTTCGAGCACCCTGTGCTCCGTCGCCGTGCAGAAATCGGCTTCCTTCAGCGCCCGGTGATCGAGCCAGACGATCGTGTCGAAACGCCGCTCGCCGCCGGTGGAAACGCTGAGCTGACGTCCCTCGACGTCGCGGACGACCAGCGAACAGGTGGCGTCGAAGCCGATCGCTCCAACCGAGGCGGCGGCGATGCCGGATTGCTCCATCGCCCTGCGCACTGCCGTGCAGGCGGCCGACCAGATATCTTCGGAATCGTGCTCGGCATGGTTTTCACGCGGCCGGTTCATCACGATCGGATGTTCGGATTTGGCGAGCAGGCGGCCGCGTGCGTCGAAGACGCCGGCGCGCGCGCTGCCCGTGCCGATATCCACCGCAACCACATGATCACGCATCAAATCTTGGTCCCGTCCAGCTTATGGTTGCGGACAAGGTGTATCAAATCCGGCATGGCGTCAAACACCACCTCAGGCGAAAGACGATCGAGTTCGGCGCGGTATCCGGCGAAATTGGCGTGGGACCCACCGGTGAAGGCGAAGACCGTCATGCCCGCCGCCTTGGCGGCAGCAATACCGGCCGGGCTGTCCTCGACGACAAGGCAATGTGCCGGCTCGACCTGCATTTCACGCGCCGCATGCAGGAAAAGATCGGGCGCCGGTTTGCCGCGCTTGACCATCGTCGCGCTGAAGATGTCGGGCAGCTTGCCCAGAAGTCCGGTCACCGACAGCGACAGGCGGATTCGCTCCATCTGGCTGGACGAGGCAACGCAACAGGGCACGCCAAGTCCGTCGATCGTCGCGGCGACACCCTCGATCGGCTTCAACTCGGTGCGGAAACGGGCATAGAGATCGGTGCGGATGCGCTCGAGGAATTCCTCGCCAGCATGGACGTTGAATTCGGTTTCGAGCGTATCGATGAGGGTCGACAGGCTACGGCCGAGAAAGCGCTCATAGGCCTGGTCCTCGGTGATCGAGACGCCGAGATCGTTCATGGCGCCGACGAGCACGCTGATCGAAATCGGCTCGCTGTCGACGAGCACGCCATCGCAATCGAAGATGACCAGCCGTGTTTCAGCATCAGCCATGGAAGACCCAACCTGAGTTCAATTCGGACGCATCACCGTCCCGCTTTGCTCGCAAGGCCGGATGGATGGCGACAACAGCGTGCCGCCATCCCACTCCCTTACACTGCGAGCTTGCCGTCGAGATAGAGTTGCAGCGTCTCCCGCGTGCCCTTTTCCCACAGGGTTTTGAGTGCATGGGCGAAACGCTTGCGGAAAAGTTCGGATTTTGCCACTTCGCCAAAAATATCGTCGAAGGCGAGGAAGGCTGACGGATCGTCCTTGGCTTTCAGCGCCGCCGCATGCAGGCGATCGGCACTGGCGTCGTTGAAGACGATATCCTTGCCACTGTCGGTCTTGCCGGCGAAATAACGGCACCAGAGTGCTGAAACCAGCGCCAGGCCGACGACGTCCCTGCCCTGATGCAGATTGTCGAGCGTCGACGGCAGGATGAATTTCGGCTGGCGGTTCGAGCCGTCCTGCGCCAGTCGCGGAATGGTGTCGGCAATCTTCGGATTGAGCAGGCGGTGCTCAATCAGGGCGAAATAATCCGTCAGCGACGTGTTCGGCACCGGCGGGACGATCGGGATGATCTCATCTTTTTCGAGCTTGGCGAGGAAGGCGCGGATCAGCGGCTCTTCCATGGAATCGTGAACGAAATGAATATCCATCAGCGCCGCCGGATAGGCGATCGCGGCATGCCCGCCGTTGAGGATGCGGATCTTCATATGCTCGTAGGGCGTGACATCGGGAACGAAGGTCACCCCGACCTTTTCCAGCGCCGGCCGGCCGGCTGTGAACTTATCCTCCAGCACCCATTGCTTGAATTCCTCGCAATAGACCGGCCAATTGTCCTCGATCCCAAAATTGTCGCGGAGGAAATCGACCTCACGCTGGCTGGTCGCCGGCGTGATGCGATCGACCATCGCGTTCGGGAAGGCGACATTCGCCCTGATCCAGTCGGCAAGGGCAGGATCTGAAAGTGCGGCCGTGCCGACGACGGCATTGGCGGTGACGACGCCGTTGTGAGGAATGTTGTCGCAGGACATGACCGTGAACGGTCCGATGCCCCTGGCCTTGCGCGCCTTCAGGCCGGCGACGATCAGGCCGAACACCGTCTTCGGCGCATCGGGATTCTGTCCGTCGGCAGCAATCGCCGGATGAGCCGGATTAAACCTGCCCGATGCGTCGATGAAATAGCCGCCCTCGGTGATCGTCAGCGAGACGATGCGGATCTCGGGATCGGCGAGCCTGGCGATGATGGCGCTCGCATCGCCGACCGGCAGGATGTCGATCATCGGCGCAGTAACGCGCGCCGCCGTCTTGTTGTTGTCCTGCTCGACCACCGTCGTCAGGAAATCCTGCGCCGCAAGTTTTTCGCGCATGGCGGCATCCGACGGCAGCACGCCGGCGCCGACGATCGCCCAATCGTGATCCGAGCCTGCATTGAAGAGATCGTCGAGATAGATCGCCTGGTGAGCGCGGTGGAAATTACCGACGCCGAAGTGCACGATGCCAGCTTTCAGCGATGCCCTGTCGTATCCAGGGATAGCCGCCGTGCGGGCCACATCCGAAAGCGTTGCCAGCGATAATTTGCACGTCATGTTTCAGTCCTCTTGAAGGTCTTGCCGAGACGGCCGGGCGTCATCGTCCGGCTCGCATGCCTGCCCCCCGCCGCCTGCTCAGATGGCAAGGCCGCCCTCGTTGAATTTGTGGATGCGTGAACGGTCCGGCGTCAGATAGACCGTATCGCCCGCCTTGGCCGCGAAATCGCCGCTGCCGCGCGCCGTCACCATGCCGATGCCCTCGGCATCGATATGCAGGAAAGTGTCGGAACCGAGATGTTCGGCGACCACGACCCTGCCCTTCCAGTCGCCGCTCTCCATCGACAGCAGCACATGCTCGGGACGGATACCGATCGTATGGGCTCCGAGCTGGGCCGCATTCTGGCCCTTGATGAAATTCATCTTCGGCGAGCCGATGAAGCCGGCGACGAACAGGTTGCGCGGGCGGCTATAGAGCTCGAGCGGCGAGCCGACCTGCTCGATATTGCCCCTGTTCAACACGACGATCTTGTCGGCCATGGTCATCGCCTCGACCTGGTCGTGGGTGACGTAGACCATCGTCGTCTTCAGCTGCTGGTGCAACTCGCTGATTTCGAGGCGCATGTTGACGCGCAGTGCCGCATCGAGGTTCGACAGCGGTTCGTCGAACAGGAAGGCCGAAGGCTGGCGCACGATGGCGCGGCCGATCGCCACGCGCTGGCGCTGGCCGCCGGACAGCTGGCGCGGCTTGCGTTCGAGATAGTCGGTCAGGTTCAGCACCCGGGCGGCATCCGTCACCTTGCGGTCGATCTCTGCCTTGTCGACACCCGCCATCTTCAGCGGGAAGGCGATGTTGTTGCGCACGCTCATGTGCGGATAGAGCGCATAGGATTGGAACACCATGGCCAGGCCGCGCTCCGAGGGCGCCTTTTCGGTGGCGTCCCTGCCGTCGATGACGATCTTGCCGCCGGAGACGTCCTCGAGCCCGGCAATTAGCCTAAGCAAGGTGGACTTGCCGCAGCCCGACGGGCCGACGAAGACGACGAACTCGCCGTCCTTGATGTCGAGATCGATCGACGGGATGACCTTGGCTTCGCCGAAGACCTTCGAAACCTTCTGAAGGGTAATGCTGCCCATGTTTCTCTCCCTTTATCTTATTTCACAGCGCCGAAGGTCAGGCCGCGGACGAGTTGTTTCTGGCTGAACCAGCCAAGGATCAGGATCGGCGCGATCGCCATCGTCGATGCCGCCGACAGCTTGGCATAGAACAAGCCCTCGGGGCTGGAATAGGAGGCGATGAAGGCCGTCAGCGGCGCCGCCTTCGAAGCGGTGAGGTTGAGCGTCCAGAACGCCTCGTTCCAGGCCAGGATGATGTTCAAAAGCAGCGTCGAGGCAATGCCGGGCACCGCCATCGGCGTCAGCACGTAGACGATCTCCTTCATCAGCGATGCCCCGTCCATGCGCGCCGCTTCGAGGATCTCGCCGGGGATTTCCTTGAAATAGGTGTAGAGCATCCAGACGATGATCGGCAGGTTGATCAGCGTCAGCACGATCACCAGGCCGGTGCGCGTGTCAAGCAGACCTGAATTGCGGAACATCAGATAGATCGGGATCAGTGCGCCGACCGGCGGCATCATCTTGGTCGACAGCATCCACATCAGCACGTCCTTGGTCCGCTTGGTCGGCGAAAACGCCATGGCCCAGGCGGCCGGAATGGCGATGATCAGGCCGATCAGCGTCGAGCCGAAGGAGATGATCACCGAGTTCATGAAGTGGCTGAGATAGTTCGACCGGCTCTGCACCTCGGCATAGTTTTCCGTCGTCCAATGGAAAAACAGGAACTGCGGCGGCGAGGCGATGGCGTCGGCTTCCGACTTGAAGCTGGTGAGAAAGGTCCACAGAATCGGGAAGAAGATCAGGATGCCGAGCGTCCAGGCGATTGCGGTGACGATGAGCTTGCGCTTCGTTGTGACTTTTCTGGCCATCTCAAGCCTCCAGATTCTTGCCGACGAGGCGCACGAGGAAGATCGCAACGATATTGGCGAGGATAACAGCCACGATGCCGCCGGCCGATGCGCCACCGATATCGAACTGCAGCAGCGCCTGGGCATAGACGAGATAGGTGAGGTTGGTGCTGTCGGTGCCCGGCCCGCCATTGGTGGTGACGAGGATTTCGGCGAAGACCGAAAGCAGGAAGATCGTCTGGATCAGGATCACCACGGTGATGGCGCGCGCCATATGCGGCAGGATGATGTAGATGAATTTCGAGATCGGCCCGGCGCCGTCCATCTCTGCCGCCTCCTTCTGCTCCTCGTCGAGCGACTGCAGCGCCGTCAGCATGATGAGGGTGGCAAAGGGCAGCCATTGCCAGGCGACGATGAGAATGACGGAAAACAGCGGCACATTGGCCAGCCAGTCGATCGGCTGCAGGCCGAGCGCCTTGGCGAGATGGGCAAACAACCCGTTGACCGGGTTCATGAACATGTTCTTCCAGACCAGGGCTGCCACCGTCGGCATGACGAAGAACGGCGCGATCACCAGGATGCGCACGATGCCCTGGCCGTACATCGGCTGGTCGAGCAGGAGTGCAAAGGCGATGCCGCCAATGACGGTGATCAACAGCACGCCGGCGACGAGCAGCAGCGTGTTGATCAGCGCCGCAATAAAGGCCGGGTCGGACAGGAAATATTCGTAGTTCAGAAAACCGACGAAGCTTTCCATGCCGGGGCTGAGCAGATTGTAGTTCAGCAGCGAGAAATAGATCGTCATCGCCAGCGGGACGATCATCCACGCAAAGAGCAGCAGCACGGAGGGCGCAATCATCAGGCGCGCAGCGGAGCGGGTATGTAAGGTCGCCATGGCAATCACCGATCTGGACTGAAGCGGGGAGCGGCCGCAAGGCAGCTTTGTCTGAAAAAAGAGGCCGCCGATGCAGTTCGGGCAATCGGCGGCCCAGAGAGGCGGATTGTCAAGGATCCGCCTCTTGCTTGGGAGGCTTTTATTTAATGTAGCCGGCCTTGGTCATTTCGCGGGTGGCGAGCTGCTGTGCGCTCTGCAGGGCCTGGTCGACCGAAATCTGGCCGGCAAGGGCTGCCGAGAACTGCTGACCGATCGCCGTGCCGATGCCCTGGAATTCCGGGATCGCCACGAACTGGACGCCGACATAGGGGACCGGCTTGACGGTCGGCTTGCTTGGGTCGGCCGAGTTGATCGAGTCGAGCGTCGTCTTGGCGAAGGGGGCCGCCTTCTGATACTCCGCATTCGCATAGAGCGAGCTGCGGGTACCAGGAGGTGCATTCAGCCAGCCTTCCTTTTCGGCAACGAGGTTGGTGTAATCCTTGCTCGTGGCCCAGGCGACGAACTTCTCGGCCGCTTCGGCCTTCTGCGAACCTGCCGGGATGGCGAGGCTCCAGGCCCACAGCCAGTTGCCGCGCTTGCCGAGGCCCTTATCCGGAGCGAGCGCGAAGCCGACCTTGTCGGCGACGGTCGATTCCTTCGGGTTGCTGACGAAGGATGCAGCAACGGTGGCATCGATCCACATGCCGCACTTGCCGGTCTGGAACAGCGCCAGGTTCTCGTTGAAGCCGTTGGAGGAGGCGCCCGGAGGGCCGGCATCCTTCATCAGCTTGACATAGAAGTCGAGCGTGTCCTTCCACTCGGGCTGATCGAACTGCGGCTTCCAGCTTTCATCGAACCAACGGGCGCCGAAGGAGTTGGACATGGCCGTCAGGAAGGCCATGTTCTCGCCCCAGCCGGCCTTGCCGCGAAGGCAGATGCCGTAGACTTCCTTGTCCTTGTTGGTGATCTTGCGGGCAGCGTCGGCAATGAAGTCCCAGGTCGGGGCGTCGGGCATCTTCAGGCCGGCGGCGTCGAACAGGTCCTTGCGGTACATGACCATCGAGCTTTCGCCGTAGAACGGCGCCGCATAGAGCTTGCCGTCCAGGGTCAAGCCGCTGCGGATGGCCGGCAGCAGGTCGTCGACGTCATAGTTGGCGCCGAGATTGTCGAGCGGCACCAGCCAGCCCTGCTTTGCCCAGATCGGAACTTCATAGGTGCCGATCGTCAAGACGTCGTACTGGCCGCCCTTGGTCGCGATGTCGGTCGTGACCTTCTGGCGCAGCACGTTTTCTTCGAGGGTTACCCATTCAAGGTCGATGCCGGGATTCTTCGCCTTGAAATCATCCGTCAGCTTCTGCATCCGGATCATGTCGCCGTTGTTCACGGTCGCGATTGTCAGCGTCTCGGCCGAAGCCATGCCGGCAAACGCCAGTGCTGAGCAGGCGCCCAGCAGAAAAGTTCTCAATGTCATATCTTCCTCCCAGAAGATGGAGTGTGAGCATTCGCTTTGCTCATGGGCAATTACTCAACAATCAACAAAGAATGTCAATCGGCAATCGTTGCTGCGATGCCGAAGGCGATAGTCATCTCATTGATTTAACTAGAATATTTTTTGCTCAATTCCTGAGCAAAAACTCAGCAGTTTCTTCATCGGTGATCAGAGCATTGATTTGATGGCCGACAATGGCAGCCCTGATCGCCTTGAATTTGCGCTTGCCCTTGGCCAGTCCAATGACGATCGACGCGTCGCGGGACGGGATCGGCGCCGACGCGACGCGCTCGTTGATCGGGTTGTCGAGCAACCTGCCGTCGACATCGAAGATCCAGCCGCAGATCTCGCCGACCGCGCCGCCGCGCATCAGCTCCATCATCTCGTCCTTCTCGAGAAAACCGTCGACGCAGAGCGGCCCGTCGATGCCGAGTTCGCCGATGCCGACGAAGGTAACATCGGCTTGCGCACTCATGTCGAGCGTCGAACGCACCAGTTGCTGGCCGTGCAGCAGCTCCCGTTCCTCCGCCGACGTGACGAGCACCGGCAACGGCATCGGATAGTGCCGCGCCTTCACCGCATCGGCCATGCTGAAGATGACGTTGTAATAGGCCGCCGACCCGTCCGGGGCGATATTGCCGGTCAGCGAAACGATGCGGTGATTCGGACATTCGATCGCCGGCAGCTGGTCGACGGCCGCCTTCAGCGTGCGGCCGGTGCCGATGGCGAGGACGATTGGCTCCGGCCGTTTCAGCCACCGCTCGATCTCGGCGGCCGCCGCCTCGGCGATACCGACCGTCGTCGATGACGACGCGGGATCACTCGGCACCACCTCAACATGTTTCAGCCCGAATTTCCGGCGCAACTGACTGCCGAGTTCCAGGCAGGCGGCGATCGGATGATCGAGCCGCACCTTGATCAGGCGCTCGGCGACCGCCAGCGACACCAGCCGCTGCGCCGATTGCCGCGAGATGCCCATTGCAGCGGCGATTTCATCCTGCGTGCGCCCGGCGACGTAATAGAGCCAGCCAGCCCGAGCCGCATCGTCGAGCCGTGCAGGGGTCTCTGATCTTTTTGCCATTTAATGCCTACCGCGCAAAGTGAGCCGGCGTGCCGCCGCCGAACATGATTTGAATTTGTATCGCGCCAGATCAAAACAAAATTCCGGCAAATGTCGAGCCTGTTGCAAAGAGCCCCGCCAAATAACCGCTATCACCGATGCAAACTCCGCTCATGCAACCCCGCTTAGGCAACCCGCACTTAGCCAAACCCCACTCAGGCGAACCATTGCACGACGAGATAGATCGCCGCCTTCACCAGCCCGTAGATCACCCCGCCGGCGATGACGAGCGACACGGCCGTCATCACGAAGCCGATGAGCGCGAAGAGACCGTCACGGCCCAATATGCCGAAAGCGAAGACCGAGATCGTGATCGCCGGCAGGATGTTGCCGAGCGGGACCGGCAGCAGCAGCACGATCGACAGCAGCAGGCATGCGGCCCCGGCGAGATATTCCGCCGGCGGCTCGGCAAAGATCGCAAGCCTCGGCTTCAGCATGCGCTCGGCCCAGGCGAGCCAGCGGTGAATGCGGCCGACGATATTCTCGAAATCCTCCCGCCGCATCGAACGGTCGGCAATCACCCTCGGCAGCCAGGGTTTCAGCCCGAAGGTCAATTGCGCGGCCAGGAAGACCAATGGCGCGCCGAGCACGGCCGAAGTGCCGGGCGGCGTGGGAAAGGCGTTCGGCAGCGCGAAGATCAGCATCAACGCGCTGATCGCCCTGTCGCCCATCGTGTCGAATAGATCACCGATCGAGATCCGCTCACGGCTCTGGTCGGCGGCCATCTGCCGTAAAATGGATGAGAGGCGGCGGCCTTTGGGACGTGGTCTTCGGATGGTACTGTTTTCTCTCGTATCGATGATCGTGGATCCGGCGGTTGATGAAAGTGTAGGGCCGGATTCTGGCGATGCAATATGCCAATTGAATGACTTGCGGGTTAGAAATTGCAGCTGCGATCGGAGCCGATCCCGGCTATCCAATCGCCCCACCCGTGGGCGAGATATCCGGCAGAACAGCGGGGTGCCACACGGCACGCCCCTGAAGCAGCCAACACCGCCGCCGAATGAGCGCTTGAAATTCCCCGCCAACAATGCAAGCAGACGCGGAGACCAGAGAAACGGCAGAGTGCAATGATCATTTCATTCGACATCGGCGGCACCGCCATCAAAGGGGGCATCGCCCGCTCCGAGACAGACATCGTTCCCCTCGGCCGCCGCCCGACGCCGAAGGATGATTTCGCCGCTTTCGTCGAGACCCTGCGCGACATTATCGCTGAAACCGGCGAACGGCCGAGCCGCATCGCTCTTTCCATCGCCGGCGTCGTCGATCCCGATACCCAGCGCCTGATCTGCGCCAACATTCCCTGCATTCACGGCCGCACGCTCGCGGCCGACCTCGAAACCGAGCTCGGCCTGCGGGTGCTGATTGCCAACGACGCCGACTGTTTCGCCATGGCCGAAGCCGGCCTCGGCGCCGGCCGCGGCCACCGCATCGTCTTCGGCGCCATCCTCGGCACCGGCGTCGGCGGCGGCTTGGTTGCCGACGGACGCCTCGTCAATGAGGCCGGCGGTTTTGCCGGCGAATGGGGTCACGGGCCGATCATCGCATCCGCAGCCGGCAATCCACCCGTCGCCATTCCCGCCTATGCCTGCGGCTGCGGCCAGAAGGGCTGCGTCGACACCGTCGGCGGCGCTCGCGGCCTGGAGCGGCTGCATCAGACGCTGCACAATCTCGACCTTTCCAGTGAGGAGATCATCGCTCAGTGGCGGCATGGCGAGGAGAAGGCGACACGCACGATCGACGTCTATGTCGATCTCGTCGCCTCGCCCTTGGCGCTAACGATCAACATCACCGGCGCGACCATCGTCCCGGTCGGCGGCGGGCTTTCCAATGTCGAGCCGCTGCTGGCTGAACTCGACCACGCCGTGCGCCCCCGCATCCTGCGCAAGTTCGAGCGCCCGCTGGTGGTGCGCAGCGAATGCCGCATCGAGCCCGGCCTGATCGGCGCAGCCCTGCTGGGGTTGAAGGCCGAGGCGGCCTAAATCCAGAGGACTCCCTAAAGCACCGGCCACATCCGCACGATCGCTGCGAACCGATCCCAGTCCTTGCGCGCCAAAGGCGTCCAGGCAGCCTCGGCAACGGCCGGAAGGCGCGGAAAAGCCAGCCGGTTGAAATAGGCGCGGGACAGGAAGTTCTCGGTCCAGATGCAGGCCTGGATGCCGCGCATCTTCTGCTGCAGCGCCTCCGGCAGCTCGCCCTCGGCCTCATAAGCATAGGTGTGTTCCGGCGGGCTGAACCCCGCCCAGCCCGCGCCGGGTTCGGCCCAGGCTTCGGCCTGCGCCATGTCGAGATAATAGGCCTGGCCCGGCGTCATCACCACGTCGTAGCCTTCCTGTGCCAGCTCGATGCCGACGGCAGGCTTTTCCCAGGCCATCAGCAGCGTGCCGTCGCGCTCGACGCCGCCGCCATGCGAGACCTCGTTCCAGCCGGCGAGCTTCCTGCCACGCTCCGACAGCATGGCTTTGATACGTTTCAGGAAATAGGATTGCAGCTCGGCGGTGCCGGCAAGTTTCTCCCGCTCCATCAATGCCTTGCAGAGCGGCGAGGAAAGCCAGGAACCCTGCGCCACTTCGTCGCCGCCGATATGAAGATATTCGCTGGGAAACAGCGCCACCATCTCGTCGAACACCTTGCCGAGGAATTCATAAGTGAATTCGACAGCCGGATTGAGGGCATTGTTGGGATAACCCTGCACCGAGCGGTAGCTGTCCGGCGCCTCCTGCCCGTCGACAAGCGCAGGTAGCGACAGCAGCGTCGCGCTGCTGTGGCCGGGAATATCGATTTCCGGCACCACCTCGATGTGCAGAGAGGCCGCATGCGCAACGATCCGCCTGACATCGTCCTGAGTGTAATGGCCGGAGCGCGGTTCCGCCCCGTCGCCGAGCTGCGGCACGAGCACTTCATCAGGCCCGCGCCGCGCGCCGATCTCCGTCAGTGCGGGATAGGCCTTGATCTCCAGCCGCCAGGCTTCGTCGTCGGTCAGATGCCAGTGGAAGATGTTGAGCTTGTTCCAGGCGAGAATATCGATCAGCCGCATGATATCGGCCACCGGATAAAACTGCCTGGACACGTCGAGATGACAACCGCGCCAGTCATAACGCGGCTGGTCGGCGATCGTGCCGAAATTGGGGAATTTGAAGCTCTCACGAGCGGCGCGGCCGCCATGCAGCAGCTGCGCCAGGCTGGTCAGCCCGTATTGCCGCCCAGCGGCATCGGCACTCGACAGCACGATCTCATGCGTGGTGAAACGCAATTCATAGGCAAAGGCGGCGATCGAGGATTCGGTGACGAAACGAATGGCCCGTCCGCCTTTGACGGCACTGAGGGAGAACGGCACGCTGTCGGCCGGATAGAGCCGCTGGTAGAGTTCCAGAACCAGGGAGAGCGCCTTGACCGCATCGGGCCGCGTCCGCTCGGCCGGATAAAGGACGACGGGCAGCTCTCCTGCCTTCAGCCCGAGAGCCAGCGGCCAGGGCAGCAGCGCATAGGGCTCCTCGGCCCGACCCGGCGGCAGAAGCGGCGGCGCCACGCCGCCTTCCCGGCCTTCGAGCATGAGATCGCCGAAACCGACGGGAACATGGCGCCCGTCGCCAAGTGTCAGATAGGCCGATTTGATACCTGATGTCGCATGTTTCGGCTCTCTGGTCAGCCCGTCGACGGTGAACCGCCAGCGCCCGCCGGGCGGCACGCTCAGGCCGTCGCTCGGTAGGAATTCGTGGAAATGCGCGAGCTGCCGTTTGAGGCTGCCGCCATCGCAGACATGTTTGTCGGCAACGCGCGTTTCCGAGGTGTAGGCCAGCGAGAAGCCGGAGAGCGGCTCGGCCGAAAGATTGAACAGCGTGAAGGTCAAGCGCCCAAAGCTGCCCTCGATCGGGCTCCAGCTTGCTTCCAGATGGTAATCGGCCATGGTCGTGCCCTGCCCCGTCGATGAATGACCGGGATCGCGACTGGACTCCCGGCGTGCTTTCCCAGCTTAGCTTTTTCGAGGCGGCAATGGAATCGGCGCGCAGGTTCAGGGCGGGCTGCAGCATGAAAACCGTTCAAAGCCTTCCAGCCAGGCTCTACGGGTTCAACAGCGGTGCATCTTGGTCGGGATCTGTGGGCCTGCAAGGAAAACGGCGCGGCTTTTGCCGCGCCGTCCTCACTCTGCTGCCAACGCCGGCGGATGCCTGTCATCCGCCTCTTCCTGGATGGCGTCGGCATGCTGGCCTGGCTCGTCCTTCGCCTTCGGCTCCCGGCCGAAGAAAAGGGCGTAACCGGCGGGCAGAACCAGAATGGTGAGCACTGTGGCAACCAGGATGCCGCCCATCATCGCGTAGGCGAGCGGACCCCAGAAGACGCCGCGCGAGATCGGGATAAGCGCCAGCACGGCGGTCAGCGCCGTCAGCATGATCGGCCGGAAACGCCGCACGGCCGCGCCGACGATCGCCTCCTGCCGGTGCATGCCGGCTTTGATATCCTGGTCAATCTGGTCAACCAGGATGATCGAGTTGCGCATGATGATGCCGAGCAGCGCGATGACCCCGAGGATCGCCACGAAGCCGAAGGGCGCACCGCTGATCAGCAGTGCCGCCGCCGCACCGATAATGCCGAGCGGCCCGGTGGCGAGCACCAGCATCGCCTTGCCGAAATGCTGCAGCTGTATCATCAGCAGCACGATGATGACGGCGAGCATGATCGGCGCCTTGGCGGCGATCGACATCTGGCTTTCCGCCGCATCCTCGGCGCCGCCCTGGATCTCGACTTTATAGCCGGCCGGCAGGCTGTCGCGCAGGTCCTTCATGTCGGCATACATCTTCATCACCACATCGTTCGGCTGCACATCGTCGGGCAGCGTCGCACGCACGGTGATCGTCGGCAGGCGGTCGCGCCGCCATTCGATGCCCTGCTCCATGACCGGCACGACCTTGGCGACCTGCGAGACCGGCACGAAGCCGCCGAAGTCCGTCGGCACATAGACAGAGTTGACCGCCGACAGCAGCGAACGGCTGGCATCCGGCTCGCGGGCGACGATCGAGACCGTCTCCTCGCCGTCGCGGAAATCATCGAGCGCCGCACCCGACATGGCAGTCTGCAACATCTGGCGAACGCGCTGCGAAGTGACGCCGAGTGCCCGGGCGCGATCCTGGTCGATCACCAACTTCATCGCCGGCACCTGCTCCAGCCAATCGTCATGGATGGCGCCGAGCATCGGATTGGCCTGGAAACGCGCCTTCACCTGATCGGCGATCGCCCTGACTTCCCCGCGGTCCGGCCCCATGACGCGCATTTGCACGGGCCAGCCAGTCGGTGGGCCGAGGAAGAGGCGGTCGACCTTGCCGCGAATGTCGGGGAAGTCTTCCGCAAGGATCGTCCGCAGCTTGGTGATCAGCCGCTCGCGCGCCGGTTCGTCATTGGCCATGACGAGCAACTGGGCGAAGTTCGGATTGCGCAGCTGCTGGTCGAGCGGCAGGAAGAAACGCGGCGCGCCTTCGCCGATATAGGTGGCGATGAACTTCTTGTCGGGGTCGTCCATCATCTTGGCTTCGAGCGCCTTTGCCTGCACCTCGACTTCCTTGATGCTGGTGCCCTCGGGCAGCCAGAGATCGACGAGGATTTCCGGCCGCGAGGACTGCGGGAAGAAATTCTGCGGGATGAACTGGAAGGCCCAGAGGCTGGTGACGAAGGTGCCGAGCGTCAGAAGCAGCACGATGACCCGGTGGCGCACCGCCCAGCCGACCGTGCCGCGCAGCCGGCGATAGAAGCCGGTGTCGAAGGCATCGTGATGCTCGCCGGCGTGATGGCGCTGCTTGAGGATCATATAGCCGAGCCACGGCGTGAAGTAGACCGCGACGAACCACGAGGTCACCAGCGCGATACCGACCACATAGAACAGCGACCGCACATATTCGCCGGCCGTCGATGCGGCAAAGCCGACGGGGATGAAGCCGGCCGTGGTGATCAGCGTACCCGTCAGCATCGGGAAGGCGGTCGAGGAATAGGCGAAGCTCGCCGCTTCGATCTTGACGAGCCCCTCCTCCAGCTTTCGCTCCATCATCTCGACGACGATCATCGCATCGTCGACGAGCAGGCCGAGCGCGATGATCAGCGCGCCGAGCGAGATGCGCTGCAGGTCGATGCCGAGTTCGTACATCAGCGCGAAGGTGGCTGCGAGCACCAGAGGAATGGCGATGGCGATGACGAGGCCCGAACGCCAGCCGATCGACAGGAACGAGACAACCAGCACGATGACGAGGGCTTCGCCGAGCGCATGCATGAATTCGCTGATCGCGTCCGTCACCACGTCGGGCTGGTTGGCGATCTGATCGACCGAGACGCCATAAGGCAGCGCCTCCTCGAAGCGCTGATAGGTCGCCTCCACATCCTTGCCGACATCGGTGACGTTGAAGCCCTTGGCCATGACGACGCCGACCTGAACGCTCTCGTGGCCGTTGAAACGGTACTTGCGCTGATAGGGATCTTCGAGCCCGGAACTGACGGTGGCGATATCGCCAAGCCGCGTCACCTGGCCGCCGGCGCGAAGGCGCAGCTCGCGAATATCGGTCGCCTTCTTCACGTCGCCTTCGACGGATATGCGCACCGAGCGCAAGCCGGTATCGACGGAGCCGGCCGGATCGACATTGTTCTGGCCCTTGATGGCATTCTGCAGATCGAGGATCGTCAGGCCGCGCTCGGCGAGCGCCTTGGACGAGACGTCGATATAGATCTTCTCAGGCTGGTCGCCGATGATCACGGCCTTCTCGACGCCCGGCGTCGTCAGCAGCATGTCGCGCGCCTGGATCGCGAATTTCTTCAGTTCCGGATAGGAATAGCCGTCGCCGCTGATCGAATGCAGTGTGATGAACGTGTCGCCGAACTCGTCGTTGAAATAGGGGCCGAGCAGGCCCTGCGGCAGCTCGCTGGAGATGTCGCCGACCTTCTTGCGCACCTGGTAGAAAGCGTCCGCCACATCCTTCGAATTCGTATCGCCCTTGACCTGCAGGGTGATGATCGCACTGCCCGCCCGCGTATAGGACTTGACCCAGTCGATATGCGGAGTTTCCTGCAGCTTGCGCTCGATCTTGTTGACGACCTGATCTTCCATCTCCTGTATGGAAGCGCCCGGCCAGATCGCCTGAACGACCATGACGCGGAAGGTGAATTCGGGATCCTCGCGCTGGCCCATGCGCATCAGCCCGAGCACGCCGGTGATGATGATCAGCCCGAAGAGGAAACGGGCGATGCTCGGATGTCCGATTGCCCAGCGCGACAGGTTGAAGGGCCGCTTCTCGGTGGTGGTGGCGTCCATGGTCTTATTCCCTATCCTATGGCCCGATCAGCGGACGGTCTGGTCCGTGGCGGCCAGGGCCGACTGCTGGTCCGGCACCTTCACCTTCAGGTTTTCGCTCATGAACTGCGTGCCGGCCGCAACGACGAGATCGCCGCTGTCGAGGCCCTCGATCACATGCACGCCGTCGCCGGTGAAATCGGCGACCTTGATGTCGCGGCCATGCACAGTCGACGTATCGCGATCGACGGTCCAGACCATCTTCTTGCCGTCCTTCTCGGCGAGCGCGCTGAGCGGGATCGAGACATAGCTGTTGCCATTGCTGACATTGGCCTCGATCGTCGCCGTCATGCCGAGTAGCACCTGCGGATCGTTCGGCAAGCTCACGCGAACCGCAAAGGTGCGCGATTGCTGGTCGGCGCTACCGGAAACCTCCCGCACCTTGCCGTCGAGCACCAGCCTGTCGTCGGCCCAGAAACTGGCCTTGACTGTCTTGCCCGGCTTGAATTCGGCAATGTCGTTTTCCGGAACCGCGATCTGCACTTCCTTCTCGCCGTCGACGGCAACGGTGACGACGGCGGTGCCGGAGCCGACGACCTGGCCGGTATCGGCATTGATCGCGGTGACGATGCCGTTCTGACCGGCCTTGAGCTCGGTGTAGCTCACCTGGTTTTTCGCCTGGTCGAGCGCCGAAAGGGCGGCATCGCGCTGCGAGATCGCCTGGTCATGGCTGAGTGAGGCCTGTTCGACCTGCGACTTGGGGGCGACACTCTTGTCGAAAAGCTGCTCGGCGCGTTTGTTGACGAGATCGGTGGTTTCGACACCCCTTTCGGCCGCGGCGAGATTGGCTTCGGCCGTCCTGACCGCCAGCTGGTAATCCGTGGCGTCGACGCGGGCAAGAACATCGCCCGGTGTCACCCGGTCGCCGATATCGACGAGGCGTTCGGTGATCTTGCCGGCGACGCGGAAACCGAGGTTCATCTCCGTGCGCGCCTTGACCGAGCCGGAATAATCGAGCTTGCGCGTGTCGCCAGCCTTGGCGATCTCGACGACCTTCACCGGCCGGACGACTTGCTTGACCTCAGCCTTCTCTTCCGAGCACGCGGAAACGCCGATGCCGATCGCGCCGACGAGCGCGAGACTGGTGACGGACGGCATGCGGTAGCTGAGGGTCTTGAGCGAAAACATCTTCCGCACTCCTGGATCGTTTCGGGGGTCTCGACGGCGGCTGCCGTCCATTATTTCTTCAGCGCCCTGATCACGTAGTCGATCAGTTCGTCGACGCTTGCGCGGTTGGTTTTGGCAAGGCATTGGGCCACCATTTGCGGATGGCAGAGATTGATCGTCGCCGCGCCGAAGCAGCGCGAGGCAACGACCGGGTCCTGCTCGACGAACTCGCCGGCGGCAATGCCTTCGGCAATGATTTCGGCAATGAGATCATGGACGCGGTCGATATGTTTTTCGATGACGTGCCAGTCGCGCTCAATCGCGACGATGATCATCTCATGCACCTTCATCTCATCGAGCATCAGATCCAGCGTCAATTGATGCTGGGTCTCGACATAGCGGCGCAACCGCTCACTGGCGCTGATCGGCTGATGGCGGATGTCGTAGGCGATCTGATACGCGGTGGCGAGCATGCGCCCGCAGAGCGCCTGGTGGATTTCCACCTTGGAGGCGAAGAAACGATAGATATTGGCGGGCGACATGCCAAGATCGCGGGCAATGTCGGCCACCGTCGTCTTGCTGTAGCCATAATGCCGAAACAGCCGCTCGGCCGCATCAAGAATGCGGGTGACATTCTCCTGCCGAGTGATGTCGAGCGTGTTTTCCGCAATCTCGTCCATGATTTTCGATGCCTCGAATTACGACTGACGAATTTTGAATTTCGTCAGTCGTAAAATATCAGGCGTCACTTGTCAACATCCCTGAACGCAGTACAGCTCTCGGCAGGACGGCCATTTGGTCGTGTGAGGGATTTTCTGAAGCAGATGGACGATGGCGATCGGGCGCAATTGAAAAGTGCCGCGACGCGAAACGCGCGCGGCACCTCATCGGCGGCCGGAAATCAGGCGAGCTTGACGTCGAGCGTGATCGGAACGGAGGCGAGCGCCTTGGACACAGGGCAACCGGCCTTGGCCTTGTTGGCAAGCTCGGTGAAGGTCGCCTCATCGGCACCGGGAATACGGCCAGAGAGCGAAAGATGGATGGCGGTGATGGCAAAGCCGCCCTCGACGCTTTCCAGCGTTACCTTGGCGGAGGTTTCCATATGCTCGGCGGTAAAGCCGGCTTCGCCGAGGATCAACGACAGCGCCATGGTGAAGCAACCGGCATGGGCTGCGCCGATCAGTTCTTCCGGGTTGGTGCCGGCAATGCCTTCGAAGCGACTTGCGAAGCCGTAGGGATAGTCCTTCAGGGCGCCGCTCTGCGTCGAGATCAGGCCTTTGCCGTCCTTGAGGCCACCGGTCCAATGGGCCGAAGCCGTACGATTGATCTGCATGCCGTCCTCCTGTTTCGATTGTGCTTTCGAGCAAGCGGCAGGGCGCCGCTCCATGCCCGTGGGAGATCAAATAGCCTTCCCGAAGGGCAATATAATGCTCTATCCGGAGAAGACGACAGGCCTGTAAAAATCAGCGAAAATCGAAGCCCTTTCAGCCGGGATGCTGCAAGACGCTGAGACCACCGTCGATCGTCAGGCAAGTGCCATTCATGAACGGGCATTCGTCCGAAATCATGAACACGGCCGCCATGGCGATCTCCTCCGGTGTCGCGATGCGCCCGCCGGGATGCAGCCTCATCGTTTCGGCCTTTGCCGCTTCCGGATCGGGGAAGCTGTTCCAGTAATCGATCACCTTCTGTGTCGAGACATAGCCCGGCGCCAGTGCGTTGACGCGGATATTGCGGGCCGCATATTCGAGACCCAGGGATTTCGTCATCCCGAGCAGGGCGTGTTTTGCCAGCGGATAGGGAAATGTGTGCGGGATGATGGTGAAAGCGTGCGTCGAGGCAATGTTGAGAATGACGCCGCCGCCCTGTTCGATCAGGCCGGGCAGCACCGCCTTGCAGCAGTTCCAGGCGCCCTTGAGATTGATGTCGAAGCAGCGGTTCCATTCCTCGTCCGTCGTCTCGAGTGGTTCGGCAAAGACATTCACCCCGGCATTGTTGACGAGCGCGTTCAGCTCTCCGATCTCTTCCTTCGCCTGGGCCACCAACGTCGTGATCGTTCCGGCATCGGTAATGTCGGCCGGTAGATAACCAAGCCGGCCGCCACTGCTCTGAAGCGCTTTCGCTGCCTTCGCCAGCCGCGCCGCATCGCGATCGACGAGAAAAACGGCGGCATCCTCCCGCATGAAAGCCTTTGCCATCGCAAGACCGATACCCTGCGCGGCACCCGTGATCAGGATGTTCTTGCCATGCAGGCGGCTGCCCATCTATCTCACCTCCGATTGAACCGGCAGTTCCGACATCAGGATCGTCACCGTGCCGGCAAGAGCCTCCCCCGGCGCAAGCCGCCTGAGCCCACCGAAATCGGGCAGGTGGTGGCCGTTCGGCAAGTGGCTCATCGGCTCGAGGCAGAAGAAGTCGCCGCGGGTGACGGGCATATAGAGCATGAAGCGATCGAGCGCACCATCGGCTTCGAGCGCCGCCTGAATTCCAAGTTCCGGCCAGGTGATAGCAGCCCGTCCGTTCCAACCCTCGAAGGCATTGTTCATCCATTTCTGCGGCAACAGCCTGCCGGACCTGAAATCGAAATCATCGGGCACGGAGCCGGGCATATCGGGAAGATGGTCGGGTCGCTCGTTCCAGTAACGATCGGCCGCAATCATCAGCCTCGTCTTTGGCGTCCGCGCGAAGAAGGGATGCTGACCGAGCCCGAAGGGAAGAGCGGTTTCGCCCCGGTTTTCCACGAAAAGTGTCAGCACCAGCGCATTGCCGGCGAGACGGATCTCCTGCCGGGTGAGATAGGCATAAGGTGAAACACTGTCGGCGCCCCGGGAAAAGCAGAACTGCGCGTGCTCCGGGCTCGAGTCTTCAAGCTGCCAGAGGCTGAGCCAGCCATCGCCATGCCGATAGAGCGAATCGGCAGTATTCGGCTGGAAGGTATAGTCGCGACCGGCAAAGGACATGACATTGCCTTCCACGCGGTTGCCGAACGGCACCATCGCGAAATTCGCCATCGTTTCTTCAGGCCCGCCGGCCGCAACGAGAAAGGGCACGTCCCGATATGTTGCGGCGGTGACGGCGGCACCCCGATGGCTGACCCGGACGACGAGGTCGCCGTGCCGCAATTCGATTTCGTCGCCGGCTCTTCCTTGGTTCATCCGCGTCGCCCCGCAGCTGAAGACCTCAAATTGTCGAGCAGCACCGCGATCAGCAGGATCAGCCCACGTACGACATATTGATAGAATGCCTGGATATTCAAGAGGTTCATGACATTTTCGGCAATGCCCATGATCAGCACGCCGACGATCACACCGCTCATCGCCGCCCTGCCGCCGGCCAGCGAAACACCGCCGAGAACGCAGGCCGAAATCACCGAGAGTTCGAGTCCCGTCGCTGCATTCGGCTGGCCGGAGGTGATGCGCGAGGCAAGCAGGATGCCGGCAACGCCGCAGACGAGACCCTGCAGCGCAAAGATCCAGATGCGCATGTTGACGACGTTGACGCCCGCAAGCCGCGAGGCCTCGGGATTGCCGCCGATCGCCAGGGTGTTCTTGCCGAAGACGGTGCGGTTGAGAACGAAACCGAAGAGGATGAAAAGGATCAGCATGATCCAGATCGGCGTCGGCACGGTCAGGAAACGCGACAGGGCAAGCTGGTAGAAGGCAGGATCGTTGATGCCGACGGCGCGACCATCCGAGGCGATCAGCGCCAGCCCGCGCACGATCTGCATGGTCGCCAGCGTGGTGATCAGCGCATTGATGCGAAAGCGGGCGATGACGATGCCGTTGACGAAGCCGACGAGGGCGCCGCACAGCAAGGCGGCGAGCAGCCCGAGGGGAATGGAGCCCGTCGCATTCGAGACCATCACCGCGATCATGCCGGAGAAGGCGACGATCGATCCGACTGAAAGGTCGAAATCGCGAGACGCCAGGCAGAACATCATCGTACAGGCGACGATGCCGATCGTGACGACCGACTGAAGCAGCCCCAGCATGTTTCGCTCGGTCAGAAAGTTCGGCACGAAGAGCGAGACGATCACGAAGGCAGCAGTGAAGATCACCACCAGTCCCTGTTCGCCGAGAAGGATTTTTTTCACCGAATGCATCGTCCGTGTTCCCAGTCTTAAATGGTGCCTGCGGCATTCTTGTCGGGGAGCGCCGCCGTCAGGATGCTGCGCTCGTCGAAATCTTGGCGGGCGACATTGGCCGCCACCCTGCCCTGGCACATCACCATGATGCGATCGGAGATGCCCATGACTTCGGGCAACTCGCTTGAAATCACCACGATCGCCATACCGCCGGCGGCAAGCTCGTAGAGGATTTCGTAGATTTCCGATTTCGCCCCGACGTCGATGCCGCGCGTCGGCTCGTCGATGACGAGAACCTGGATGCCCTGCTCGGACAGCCAGCGGCCGAGAATGACTTTCTGCTGGTTGCCGCCGGAGAGATTGATGATGTCCTGCTTGCGCGACGGCGTTCGCACCCGAAGCTTGGCGATGAACTGGTCGGCGAGCGCCGCCTCTTGTCTCAGGCTCAGAATGCCGAAGGGCGAAAAATGCCGGCGCGACGAGATCGCGATATTCTCTTCGATCGATCGGCCCTGGACGATGCCGTCGAACTTGCGGTCCTCGGGGCACAGCACCATGCCGGCATTGATCGCCGCTTTCGGATTGTTCGGCGAAACGGCGACGCCGTCGATCGTCACTTGGCCCTGATGCCGGGCATCGGCGCCGTAAAGCAGCCGCGCCATCTCGCTGCGGCCGGCGCCGATCAGACCGAAGAAGCCGAGAATCTCGCCCTGGCGGACCGAAAAGCTGATCGGGTGGCGCAGCCTCGGCCCCGACAGGCCCTTGACCTCTAGCCGAACGGCGCCGAGCGGACGTTCGCGCCATCCCCAGACATTGCTGATCTCGCGTCCGACCATTTCCGAGATGATCTGTTCGCGCGTCGTTTCGCCGATTTGAGGATGGTGGGCGGCAAGCTTGCCGTCGCGCAGCACCGTCAGGCTGTCGCAAAGCCTGAAAATTTCGTCGAGACGATGCGAGACATAGAGGATGACAGTTCCCTTCGCCTTCAGTGTCTCGATGAGAGAAAACAGGATCTCGCTTTCGCGCGAGGAAAGCGAGGAGGTCGGCTCGTCGAGCGCGATTACCCGTGCATCGAGCATGACGGCCTTGGCGATCTCGACCATCTGCCGCGCGCCGATCGAAAGTGAGGCAACCTTGGCCGCGGGATCAACTTCGATGCCGATCTCTTCCAGCTTCGTGCGCACCGTCTCGATCAACGTCTTCGAATGGATGACGCCGCCCTTGGCCGGAAAGCGCCCAAGCCAGAGATTTTCGGCGACCGTCAACTCCGGAACGAGCTGTAGTTCCTGATGGATGACGATGACGCCGGCATGGAAGGCGTCGCGGACGGAGCCGTATTTCTGCTCCTCGCCGTCGATGAGGATAGTGCCGCTATCGGCGGCCTGGTCGCCTGACAGCACCCGGATCAGCGTCGATTTACCGGCGCCGTTTTCGCCCATCAGGCCGTGGACGGCGCCCTTCTCGACAGGGAAGGAAACATCCGCCAGCGCCTGCACGCCGGGATAACCCTTGGAAATATTGTTGAATTCGAGGAAAGCCATCGTCGCTCCGTCGAGAAAGACCCGGCGGCGCTGAGCGGCCGCCGGGCATACATCATCCTCAAAGGACGATCACTCGATGCCAAGATCCTTGCGAACCTTGTCGTAATCGCCGCGCAGCGCCAGGGAACCAGCGGTCAGCGTCAGTTTTGCCGGCTCCTTGCCGTTGGCGATCCAGTCATACATGTTGAGCGCCGTCTCATAGCCGTGACGCTTCGGTGAGATGATGACGGTGCCGAAGAAGCCCGTCGCAGCCGGCTTCTTGAATTCGTTGATCGCCGATTCCGCGCCGCCGATGCCGACACCGATGACGTTGGCCGCCGGAATGCCGACCGACTCGGAGGCACGGACGGCGCCGAGAACGGCTTCGTCGTTGAGGCCGAAGGCGACCCAATATTTCACATCAGCATGTTTGTTGAGAACGGTGGTTGCCGCATTGAGCGCCGCTTCCGTGTCGGTCTTTGCCTGCGGCGCGTCATAGATGTTCTCGGCCGGGAAGCCGGCGGACTTCAGCACCGAGATCGCCCCTTCGACGCGGTCGACGGCAGTCGGTAGCTGGTCGTAGGAGACCCGCACCGCACCGACATTTCTCATATCCCAGCCGCGCTTCTTGATTTCGTCGACGATGGCCTGGCCGACGGTCTCGCCGATCTTGGTGGCAGAAATGCCCATATGCGGTACGTCTTCCAACGGCTTGCCATCGGCGCTGACGAGGCGGTCGTCGACCGTCATCAGCTTCAGTTGGTTGGCTTCAGCCTTGGCGACAATGCCGGGGCCGAGTTTTACGTCGGGCGTGCAGATGATGAAGCCCTGCGCACCCTGGGCGCCGAGATTGTCGATTGCCGACTGCACCTTCTCGCCGTCTTCGGCGCCGATCTTGACGACGGTGAAGCCTTTTTCCTTGGCGGCCTGGTCGGCGAATTTCCATTCGTCCTGGAACCACGGCTCCTCGGGCTGCTTGACGATGAACCCAATCTTGACGTCTGCGGAAAATGCCGAGCCGGCCGCCAGAATGGCGAAGGTGCCAGCCAGGATGGCTGCTTTGAACAAGCGCATGTCTCTCTCCCTGAACTCTAAAAACCGAGCAGCTGCCTCCCCGGCAGCGCCCTATGAATTATGATAAATCATCATACCAGTCAATTGCCAATGTATGATGATTGGAATAATAGGATTATTGACGAGAGGCCGGGAGGAAGCGTCGCAAAGCGGATCGAATTCGGATAATGAGGTTCGATTGCTTCGCGCCGGAGATAGAGCGGAGAGGTGAGTTGGAAACAATCGAGCGACAGGACGCGGCCGAAAAGCGCCGACCGCGCGTAGGCCGCAACGTCACGGCGGCGATCGCTCAGGATATCTGCGCGGACCGCTATCCCTCAGGCACGCCGCTGCCGCGCGAGAACGACCTGTGCGAGCTCTACGGCGTCAGCCGCACCGTCATTCGCGAATCGCTGAAGGTGCTGGAATCAAAGGGCCTCGTCCGCGGCAAACCGCGGGTCGGAACCACCGTCTGCGACCGGGACGACTGGAATATACTCGATGCCGACGTGCTCGAGTGGATCGGCCCTTACATCAAGGATTTCGACCTGCTCGGCTGCATTCTCGAAGCCCGCCGCACCATCGAGCCGGCAGCTGCGGAATATGCCGCCGAGCGGGCCAGCGCCCAGGAGATCGCCGATCTCGACAAGGCCTGGCGGCAGATGCGCGACAGTGCCCGCGACCCGGAAAGCTTCACCGAGGCCGATGTCATGTTCCATACGGTGCTGCTCACCGCCAGCCACAACCAGGTCTTCCGCCGCCTGTCGAGCGCCATCCATGCGGCGCTGAAATATGCGCTGCATGCCTCCAACATCGCCGTCGAGAATCGCGAGGATGCGGTCATCGTTCACGGCCAGTTGGTCGAGGCCCTGCGCATGCGCGACAAGGCGGGCGCCCGCGAATGCGCCAACCGCATGCTCGATCTTGCGGTGCGCGACCTTGCCGCCGCCGAAAAGGCGATCGGCAGAACGAAATGATGGATCACCACCTGCGGACATGCCGATCGCAAACCCGGGAAGAGACTGAAAGACAGCGATGAAGATCACCAAACTCACCACTTATATCGTGCCGCCGCGCTGGCTGTTTTTGAAGGTCGAGACCGACGAGGGCATCGTCGGCTGGGGCGAACCGGTCGTCGAGGGCCGGGCGCTGACTGTTCAGGCGGCCGTCCACGAACTGGAAGACTATCTGATCGGCAAGGATCCCTTCCTGATCGAGGACCACTGGACCGTGATGTATCGCGGCGGCTTCTATCGCGGCGGCGCCGTTCATATGAGCGCGATCTCGGGCATCGACCAGGCGCTCTGGGACATCAAGGGCAAGGCGCTCGGCCAGCCGATCCATTCGCTCCTCGGCGGCCAGCTCCGTGATCGTATCAAGGTCTATTCCTGGATCGGCGGCGACCGTCCCTCGGATGTCGCCAACAATGCCAGGGAGGTGGTTGCCCGCGGTTTCAAGGCGATCAAACTCAATGGCTGCGAGGAGATGCAGATCGTCGACACCAACGAGAAGGTGGAGAAGGCAGTCGAAACCATCGCCGCCATCCGCGAAGCGATCGGCCCGCATATCGGCATCGGCGTCGATTTCCACGGCCGTGTGCACAAACCGATGGCGAAGGTTCTCGCCAAGGAGCTCGATCCCTACAAGCTGATGTTTATCGAGGAGCCGGTGCTTTCGGAAAACAAGGAAGCGCTGCGCGATATCGTCAACCATACCTCGACGCCGATCGCGCTCGGCGAACGGCTCTTTTCGCGCTGGGACTTCAAGCAGGTTCTGTCCGACGGCTATGTCGACATCATCCAGCCGGATCTCTCCCATGCCGGCGGCATTACCGAATGCCGCAAGATCGCGGCGATGGCCGAAGCCTATGACGTGGCGCTGGCGCCGCATTGCCCGCTCGGCCCGATCGCGCTCGCCGCCTGCCTGCAGGTCGATGCCGTCAGCTACAACGCCTTCATCCAGGAACAGAGCCTCGGCATCCACTACAACAAGGGCAACGACATCCTCGACTACATCTCCAACAAGGAGGTGTTCCACTATGCCGATGGTTTCGTTTCGATCCCGCAGGGTCCCGGCCTCGGCATCGAGGTCGACGAGGCTTATGTCATCGAACGCGCCAAGGAGGGCCATCGCTGGCGCAACCCGATCTGGCGGCACGCCGACGGCAGCTTCGCCGAGTGGTGAGAGCGCATAACCCCGAAAATCGGAACCGATTTTCGGAAAGGATTATGCGCCACTCAAAGTGATTGGGCCGCTCAAAGCGGCCTTTTTTCGTTCACCGTGTAGGATATCGCGTGTCTCCTCCGTCATAGTGGAAACTCAAAGAGGAGATTTCATGATGGCCAGAGCAATCGCAATCATCGTCGCGCGCATCATCTTCAGTTTTGTGTTCTTCATGGCCGCCGGCTTCAAATTCGCCGATATCGCCGCGACGGCGGGCTATATCACCGCCGCAGGCTTTCCGATGGCGACATTCCTGGCCTGGGTCGCCGCCTTCTTCGAGATCGCGCTGGCGCTTGCCCTCATATCGGGAGCCTTCTTCACCGAGGCCAGCCTGCTCGCAGGCATCTATGTGATCTTCCTCGCCTTCGCCTTCCACGGCCCATCCCATTGGCAGCAGAACCAGGCCGAGTTCGGCTTCTTCATCGATCACTTTACCTTCCTCGCCGGCCTGCTCTTTGCCGCCGTCCATGGGCCGGAGAAATGGGCGTTGAACCACAGCCTCCTCAGATAGCCCGAACGACCGGCGCTCCTTGCGGAACCAAACAACCGCGCCGAACATTGGCTTACCGGCAAAACGGCAAGGAGAGCCCATGGAACTGAAAGGAAAGATCGCATTGGTGACAGGCGCCGGTTCGGGCATCGGCAAAGCCGCCGCCTTGCGGCTTGCCGCCGAGGGAGCAAGGGTCGCAGCATTGAGCCGCACAGCGGAAGAAGTCGAGAAAACCTGCGCCGAGATCGAGGCCGCCGGCGGCCAGTCGATGGCGTTGACGGCAGATACAAGCGACGAAGCTCAAATGCGGGGCGCCGTGAAGCAACTGACCAACACCTTCGACGGCCTCGACATCGTTGTCGCCAATGCCGGGATCAACGGAGTCTGGGCGCCGATCGATGATCTGCAGCCGGATGAATGGGACAAGACCATCGCCGTCAATCTGCGCGGCACCTATCTGACCCTGCATCTGGCGGTTCCGCATCTGAAGCGCCGCGGCGGTTCGATCGTCGTCGTTTCGTCCATCAACGGCACCCGTACCTTCACCACGCCGGGCGCCACCGCCTACACCGCAACCAAGGCCGGCCAGGTCGCCATGGTCCAGCAGCTCGCCCTCGAACTTGGTCGGCACGGCATTCGCGTCAATGCCGTCTGCCCCGGCGAGATCGAGACCAATATCGGCGCCAACACGAACAGCCGCCATCGCGAAGAGACCGAGGTGCCGGTCATCTGGCCGCAGGGGGATATCCCGATCGCCGGCGGCAGGGCAGGCAAGAGCGAGGACGTCGCCGAAACCATCCTCTTCCTCGCCTCCGACCGCGCCCGACACATCACCGGCACGCCGATCTGGATCGACGGCGGTCAGGGTCTGCTGCGATAGTCCTTGCCGATTCTGCCGCGGTCAGCCGTTCAGCCGGGCGCTTTCCAGCGTATAGAGCTGCTGGGCGCGCTGTACGCCGCGCAATGCGTAACGCCCGATGCAGGCGAGTGTCGCGCGCTCCTCCTCCGGGATCGCCGAGGCGAAATCGGAGGACATCAAGAGGTTGAGATCGACCGAGCGGCAGATCGAGGCGATGCGGCTGACCTCGTTGACGGCAGGGCCGATGACGGTAAAGTCCAGCCGGTCCTGGCTGCCGATATTGCCGTAGAAGACGTCGCCGATATGCAGGCCGATATACACGTCGGTCGCGGCCCGGCCGGCCGCCCGGCGTTCATCATTCAACGTGCCGAGCTTTTCCCGCAGAAGGGATTCGGCGCGTAGGGCCGCGGAACAAGCCTCCGCCGGAACCTCGCCCTTGAAGATCGCCAGCACGCCGTCGCCGATCAGCTTCAGCACGTTGCCGCCGGATGCGTGGATCGCCGTGATCACAGCCTCGCTGTAGTCGTTGAGCAGCGGGATGATCTCCTCCGGCGGCACGCTGTCGGAGATCTTGGTGTAGTTCAGCAGATCGGAAAACCAGAGTGCTGCGGAAATCCGCTCCGATTTGCCGCGGCTGATCTTGCCTTCCATCACCTGGCGCGCGGCGTCTTCGCCGAGATAGACCTCTGCGATGGTGCGGGCGATGCGTCCAAGCGCGATGCATTTGATCGCCAGCCCCAACACCGGCACCAGCTTGCGCAGGATGGCAAGGTCGTGATCGGAAAAGCCCTCAGGATGTTTCGTCGCGAAATGCGAGAAGAAGCAATCCATCTCGCCGATCGTGCCAGCCTCGGAAAAACGATGCATCATCGCCACGAAATCCGTGTGGCCGGCTTCAGCGATCGTATCGAGCAGGCTGAAATCGATCGGATCGCCGAAACCGAGACGCCGGCGGATCTCCCGCTCGTTGCGAGACCAAAGATGATAGAAAGCCGAACGCTGCCAGTTCGACGCCGCTTCCCCCGAGCTCGTCGGACCATATTCGAACTCTGTCTGGATCTCCTCGACGCTGTCCCAGCGGAAAGCACGGCCCTCATGCACCGGATGCAACGTATCCATCAGCGCCAGACCGCGGTCGAGCGGCAGGCCGGCATTACGACAGGCCGCGCAGAAACCGGTCATGAGCTCGGCTTCGGAAACGCCCTTCAGTCCCTGCTCGGTCACCCAGGCTGCAATCGTGCTGACGTCGCTGTAATCCATGGCGCTCACCTTCACTCGTGCTTGGTCTGAGCTGTAGCCCGAATTCGGCATGGAAGGAAAGTCAATTGGCTCAATCGCCCGCGGGCATGTTGTAGGGCGTGATTATTTCGACCGTTGAAAGCGAGGGCGAAACCGCCCGCCCCGACGCTTGTGCCCGGCTCATGATCGCCCTGAAGGCCGAGCGCGCATCGGTTCTGAGATCGTGATGCAGCACGAAGCCGATCCGACGCGCGGCAAGCAGGGCGCGATTATCGGCATCGAGATCATGGGCGACGAAGACGCGGACGGGACGTTGGGCCGCATCGAAGGCCGAAAGCACCGCCCGGTTGCCACCGCCGATCGAATAGACGGCGTTGATGGCGGGATCGGCGGCAAGCGCCGCCGCCGCAAGCGTTCCCGTGGCGGCATCGGTGCCGTGCCCCTCGCTGATTTCAGTAATGCCGATGTCGGGATAATGGGCACGGATGCTGCGACGAAAGCCGATTTCGCGCTCTTCCTCGCCGCGGAACCGCCCGCTCGACAACGTCACCAGCACCTTGCCGCCATGGTCTCCAAGGAATTCGCCGATCAGATAGGCGGCGGTCTCTCCCGCCGCCCGGTTGTCGGCGCCGGCATAAGCGATGCGGGCCGAATTCGGCAGGTCGGTCACCAGCGTCACCACGGGAATGCCCGCCGCATCCGCCCGCGCAACTGAAGCAGCCACCTCGGCGACGTCAGGCGCCTTGAGCACAATGCCGTGCGTACCACGCAGCCGGATGCGATCGAGAAGCTGCACCAGTTCGGCCGGCTTCATCACCTCGGCGAAATGGAACCGGCAGCGGAAGACGCCGGGCAGGAAGGCCGCCATCTCCGCTTCGAAGGCAGTGCGCACCGCATCGCTGAAACGCTGTGGCGTCTCCATGACGATATCGATCGCCAGCACACGCCCGCTGCCCATCGCCCCCGCCTGCTGCTTCTCCAGCTCAGCGATCGCCGCCTTCACCCGCATCTCCGTCTGCCGGCGCACGCCCGGCCTGCCGTTCAGCACCCGGTCGACGGTCGCGGTGCTGAGGCCTGCCTGGAAGGCGATGTCCTTGACGAGAAAGCGATGGACCATGGCCGGGCCTGATGGTTTTTTGATGGATTTCTGATCTATATCACCTGGCATCGCGGCGTATAGTGCCTCCATCGGAAAGAGGGAGGAGCCCGCCATGAAAACCGACAACCCGCAGAAACTGCGCGCCGACCGCGTCTGGCTGAGCGAAGAGGCCTGCGATCTCGACGATTTTCGCGACCTTGCAGAAAAGGCGACTGTGCTTGCCGATTACCCCGCAGCGTCTGCGGTCGAAAAAAACGTGCTGATCTATGACAGCCGCAAGGTGATGGCGGCGGCCGCAACGCCGGAAGGCCGGCGAGCCGTATTAGCCGAAATCTGCGAGGCCTTCGGCGAAGGTCCCGGTGTCGTCGTGTTCAAGCGCGCGTACGAAGACACCGGCATCATCGACCGCGCCAGCACGATCTTCGACGCGATCATCGAGGAGCAGCACCGCACCGCGACCGGCGGCGGCGATCACTTCGCCAAGCCTGGCGCCAACGACCGCATCTGGAATTCGCTGGAAAAACATTGCCTCGCCGATCCGGCAAATTTCGCCGAATATTACGGCAATCCCATCATCGCGCTGGCAAGCGAAGCCTGGCTCGGCCCGAGCTACCAGATGACGGCGCAGGTCAATCGCGTCAATCCGGGCGGCGCGGCGCAGTCGGCGCATCGCGATTACCATCTCGGCTTTCAGTCGTCTGCGGTGATCGAGCAGTTTCCGGCGCATGTGCATCGGCTCTCGCCGGTACTGACACTGCAGGGCGCGGTCGCCCATTGCGACATGCCGCTCGAAAGCGGCCCGACGCTCTTTCTGCCGCACAGCCAAACCTATGTGCCCGGTTATCTCGCGCTGAAACGGCAGGAGTTCCGCGATTATTTCGAAACCCATCATGTCCAGATGCCGCTCGAAAAAGGCGACGTCGTCTTCTTCAATCCCGCTCTTTTCCATGCCGCCGGCACCAACCGCTCGGCCGACATCAAGCGTGTCGCCAACCTCCTGCAAGTCTCCTCCGCCTTCGGCCGGGCGATGGAAACCGTCAACCGCGAGAAGATGAGCGCCAGGCTGTTTCCCGCCTTGAAGAACTTGCAGGAAAAGCTCTCGCCTGATGAAATCGCCAACGCCGTCGCCGCCTGCGCCGAAGGTTATTCCTTCCCGACCAATCTCGACCGCGACCCGCCGCTCGGCGGACTGGCGCCGAAGACACAGGCGCAACTGATGCACGAGGCGCTGAAGGAAGGCTGGAGCGACGAGGCCTTTACCGCAGCACTTGCGGCGCAGGCGCAGAAGAAGCTGAGCTGATTGGAAGCGTAAGCCACTTGTATCAGCACTGACACAAGCCTCCCGCATCCGCGGGAGGCCATTCGCACATCGTCACAACGGAGGAACCACATGAGCACAGACCACGGACGCCTCGACGGCAAGATCGCCATCATTACGGGCGGCACGCAAGGCTTGGGCGCCACCATCGCCCGCCTGTTCGCCGAGCGCGGAGCAAAGGGCATCGTCATCTGCGGCCGCAACGAAGCCAAAGGTAATGCGAAGGCCGCGGAGATCTCGGACGTGACCGGCGCCAGGGTCGTTTATGTGAAGGCCGACCTCGGCAAGGTCGAGGAGGCGCAGAATGTCGTGCGCGCCTGCGATGAGGCCTTCGGCCGTGTCGACGCACTGGTCAATGCCGCCGCCATCACCGATCGCGGCACCATTCTCGATACCAGCCCGGAGCTCTTCGACGCCATGTTCGCCGTCAATGTGCGCGCGCCATTTTTCCTGATGCAGGAAGCGGTGAAGGTCATGCGCCGCGAAAAGATCGAGGGCACCATCGTCAACATCGGCTCGATGTCGGCCAAGGCAGGCCAGCCCTTCATCGCCGCCTATTGCGCCTCCAAGGGCGCGCTGGAAACGCTGACGAAGAACACCGCCTACGCGCTGCTGCGCAACCGCATCCGCGTCAATGGTCTGAACATCGGTTGGATGGCCTCCGAAGGCGAGGACCGGATCCAGCGCGAATATCACGAGGCACCGGCCGACTGGTTGGAGAAGGCGGAGGCAAGCCAGCCCTTCGGCCGTCTCGTCGATCCGCACGAGGTGGCGCGCGCCTGCGCTTACCTGTCGTCTTCCGAATCCGGCCTGATGACCGGCTCGGTCATCTGCTTCGATCAGTCGATCTGGGGCGCCTACGACGGCTCGCCGCATCCGGTCGCAGCCCTCTGAGAAAGGCAGAGCCCGGCAATTCCGTCGCCGGGCTCTGGCACCTCCAGGTTTTTGCCGCTAGGAAAAGAACGGCAGCATTCAGGGAGGAAACTGGCATGGGCGACAATCCGATTTATGAGATCCGCGACGAACGCTTCGGTGCAATGATCATCGGCAGCGCCGCCCTCGAGGAGCTTTATTCCGGCTGCCGCTGGACGGAAGGCCCGGTCTGGTTTTCCGACCTGAACTGCCTTCTCTGGAGCGATATCCCGAATGAACGGATGATGCGATGGACACCGGATGGGACGGTCTCCGTCTTCCGTTCACCGTCCAACTACGTCAACGGCAATACCCGCGACCGGCAGGGCCGGCTGGTCTCCTGCGAACATGGCGGCCGCCGCGTCACCCGCACCGAGACGGACGGCACCATCACCGTTCTCGCCGACAGCTATAGGGGCAAGCGGCTGAACTCGCCGAACGACGTCGTCGTGCACTCCGACGGCGGGGTCTGGTTCACCGATCCGACTTACGGCATCCTGTCCGACTACGAGGGCCACAAGGCCGAGCCCGAGCAGCCGACCCGCAACGTCTACCGGATCGACCCTGCAAGCGGCGAGATCGAGGCCGTCGTCGAAGATTTCATCCAGCCGAACGGCCTTGCCTTCTCGCCCGACGAGACGAAGCTCTATATTGCCGATTCCGGCTCGGCAAAACATGACGTGCCGCGCCATATCCGCGTCTTCGACGTCATCGACGGCAGGAGGCTTGCGAATAGCCGTTACTTCTGCAGCCTCGACGTCGGCAATCCCGACGGCTTCCGCTTCGATGTCCAAGGCAATCTCTGGACGAGCGCCTCCGACGGCGTCCACTGCTTTTCGCCCGAGGGAACGCTGCTCGGCAAGATCAGGGTGCCGCAGACGGTGTCCAACCTCACCTTCGGCGGCCCCAAGAAAAACCGGCTCTTCATCACCGCGACGCGTTCGGTCTATTCGATTTATATCAAGACGACCGGCGCACAATATCCATAGATCAGGCCTTCAACTGTCGGGACGCCCATGCAGCGGCTCGGCCCGATGCCAGTTTTCCAGGATGCGGCCATCTGTGTGTTTCTGCTGCGCCCAGCGGATGCCGTTCGAGATCACCTTATGCACGATCTTGTCGTGATAGATCGGGTAGGTCTCGTGGCCGGGGCTGAAGAAGAAAATGCGCCCGCGCCCGCGCTGGAAGGTGCAGCCGCTGCGGAACACCTCGCCACCGGAATACCAGGAGATGAACACAAGCTCGTCCGGCTGCGGAATATCGAAGGGCTCGCCGTACATTTCCGAGGCATTGACCTCGAAATAGGGCGGCAGTCCCTCGGCGATCGGATGCGAGGGATTGACCACCCAGACGCGTTCGAGGTCGCCATCCGGCGTCTCGCGCCAGGAAAGGTTGGCGTTGGTGCCCATCAGCCGGCGGAAGAGCTTGGAATGATGGCCGGAATGCAGGACCAGCAGGCCCATGCCCTTCAGCACACGCTGCTGCACGCGGTCGATCAGCCCGTCGCTGACCTCGTCATGCGCCATATGCCCCCACCAGAGCAGCACGTCGGTATCATCGAGCACGCTGTCCGGCAGGCCTTCATCGGGATCATCCAACGTGCCGCGGCGGATTTCGAAATCCGGATGGGCAATACCGGCGGCGATCGCGCCGTCGATACGGTCGGGGTAGATCTCCTGGACCTCCCTGTGGAGCTGTTCGTGGCGTCCTTCGTTCCAGATGGTGACCTTGATTGTCATGGCATTCCTCGATGTTTGGGCGATGGTTCAGGTGTCAGGCAGTTGCCGGACGGATCACTCGGCCGGCGGAATCGAACAGATGGCAGGCAGCCGGATCGGCCATCAGCGGCACGCGGTCGCCCGGCCGCACCGCGATATCGCCTTCGGCGCGCACCACGATCGGTTGCTGCGGCGAGCCGACGGTCATGTAGGTCTCGACGCCGAGGCGCTCGACGATGACCACCTCGGCGGTGAAATTTCCCCGCCCCTCCGGCGCGATCTTCAAATGCTCCGGCCGGATGCCGAGCTTGGCCTCGCCCTGCGGCACGACCCCGTTCGCATCGGCAAGATCGAGCGAAAGCCCGATCGGGCTGTCGAGATGCAGCCTGCCCGCTGAGGCCTGCGTCGCGGTGACCGGGATGACATTCATCTTCGGCGAGCCGATGAAGGTCGCGACAAATTCATTCTCCGGCTGATGGTAGAGCGCCATCGGCGCCCCCGCCTGTGCCACCAGGCCCTTGTTCAGCACGACGATGCGGTCGGCCATCGTCATCGCCTCCACCTGGTCGTGGGTGACGTAGACGACAGTTGCCTTCAGCTCGCGGTGCAGACGCTGCAGCTCGGCGCGCATCTGCACGCGTAGCGCCGAATCGAGGTTCGACAGCGGCTCGTCGAACAGGATCAGCGCCGGTTTCTTGATGATGGCCCGGCCGATCGCCACACGCTGGCGCTGGCCGCCGGAAAGGGCGGCAGGGCGGCGGTCGAGATAGTCGGTCAGCTGCAGGATCTCGGCGACGGCTTCGACCTGCCGGCGGATTTCCGCCTCCGGCACCTTCTTCAGGCTGAGGGAGAAGCCGATATTTTCGGCAACACTCATATGCGGATAGAGCGCATAGGACTGGAATACCATGGCGATGCCGCGCTTGTCGGGCGGCACGTCGTTGATACGCTTGCCGTTGAGGATGAGGTCGCCGTCGTCGATGCCTTCGAGGCCGGCGATCATCCGCAGCAGCGTCGACTTGCCGCAGCCGGACGGGCCGACGAAGACGGCGAACTCGCCGTCTTCCACGGTGATGTCGACGCCTTTGATGACCTCGAGCGCGCCGTAGAATTTGCGAACGTTTCTGAGATTGATCATCTGTTTCTCTTTCTTGATCTCAGCCCTTCACGCCGCCCGAGAATGTCTGGACGAGGAAGCGCCGCGCAAAACCGAAGGCGACGACGGCAGGCAGCAGGTAGATGAAGGCCAAAGCCGTCAGCAGGCCGTAATCGATCTCGTTGATGCGCAGGAAGGCCCGGAAGAGACCGAGCGGCAGCGTCTGCAGCTCCGGTGACGACAGGAAGATCAGCGGCAGAAGGAAGTCACCCCAGGCCGACATGAAGGCGAACAGCCCGGCGGCCGCAAGCCCCGGCAGCGCAAGCGGGATCAGCACCCGGCGGATGCGCTGGATCAGTGTCGCTCCATCCATCAGCGCCGCCTCTTCGTAATCCCTCGGCAGCCCGTCGAAGAAGGTCTTCATGATCCAGAGCGCCAGCGGCAATTGCATGGTCGCCAGCACCAGGATCAGCCCGAGATAACCGTCGATAAAGCCGGTCCAGCGCATGATGTCGCGGGCATAGCTGCCGAAGATCGGCCTGAGCACTGCCGCTTCCGCATTGTTCAGCGTCAGCAGGAACTTGTAGAGCGGCACGACCAGCGCCGTCGGCGGCAGCACCCGGATGAGCAGGATCGCGTAGAGGAAGGGCAGCTTCCACCAGGCCCTGGTGCGTGACAGCGCATAACCGCCGAGCCCGGCAAGCACCATGACCAGCAGCGTCGCACCGCCGACCACGAAGAGCGAGTTGAACAGCCACTTCGCCCCGTCCTCCTTGGTGAAGACCTTAATATAGTTGGCGAAGGTCCACTGCTCCGGCCAGTGCAGGAAAAGCTGCGCATTGCCGTCGAGAGAGGCGAGCAGCACCCAGAAGAAGGGAACCGCGCAGAAGATCGAGATCAGCGACAGCGTCGCATAGGCGATGAGGTCGGAGCGGCCTTTGTTTGCGGTCTCGCTCGGGGAAATGACGGCCATGTCAGACCTCCACCTTCATGGCCCGGACATAGGCGATGCCCAATATCAGCGAGATGACGAGCGCGACGACGGCGACCGCCGCACCATATCCCAGCTGGAACGCCGTGAAGGACTGGTTGTAGATATAGATGCTGACGACCTCGGTCGCCCCGCCCGGCCCGCCGCGCGTCAGCGCATAGACGAGGCCGAAGACGGCAATGGTGGAGACGGCCGAGATCAGCATGTAGAGCAGGATCGTCGGCATCATCAGCGGCAGGGTGATGCGGCGAAACATCTGCGATGGTGTGGCCCCATCCATGCGGGCCGCCTCGTAAATCTCTCCCGGTATGGTGCTGAGGCCCGCGGTCAGGAGGATCATCGCCGTGGCGATGCCGCGCCAGGTGTTGACGACGATGATCATCGACAGCGGGAAGACCTGCAGCCAGTCGGCCGGCGCGACACCGAAAAAGCTGACGATGCGGCTGAGCGTGGCATTGTCGCCGCCGGCCAGCATCGAGATCCACATGAAGCCGGCGACGACCTCAGGGGCGGCATTCGGCAACAGGATGATCGACGAGAACAGCCGCCGGAAGCGGATCGGCCGGCGCAGCGCCATTGCCGAGATCAGCCCAAGCACGAACTGGCCGATCACTGCCGAACAGATGACGAAGACGAAGGTGACGAACAGCGCGTTCCAGAACTTCGCGTCGTTGAGGAGCCGCGTATAATTCCTGAGACCGACGAAGCGGGGCCGCAGCGCCGCCGCCCCGGTCAGCGCCTCATTGGTAAAACTCAGATAGATGGAATAGAGGGCCGGATAGATGACGAAGGCCAGAAGCAGCACCAGCGAGGGCAGCAGGATCAGCAGCCACTGCCGCTCGGCGCGCTTTTCATGAGAGTTTCGGGCCATGGAAGCTCACAACCTTGTCAAATGAAGCCGGCTTATCGAATGAAAAGGGGAAGACGCGGGCGATGCCGCCGCGTCCCCGTTCGCTGGGAAAGAAAGCGGAGGCTTACTTGACCATGTCGTCGCCGAGCGTTTCCTTGACGTAGTCGACAAGGATCTTCTGGGCGCCGGCAGCGTCGGTCTCCTTGCGCAGCAGCGCTTCGGTGGCCCGCGCCACACCTTCCGAGACCGTGCCGAAGCCGGAGGCCTGTTTCAGGAACACGCCGTTCCCGGCCGCTGCATGGATCGGAACCAGTTCCGTCAGCTTCTGGAACTCGGCATTGTCAGCCGCGTCCTTGCTGGCGGGAATGTTGCCGATGCGGGCGGCGTAGGAAACCTGCGTCTCGATCGAGCCGATCTCCATCAGCGCCTTGATCGCCAATTCGGTGTTGGCCGACTTGGAATTGACCGCCCACGGCGCGGCGAGATTGGCAAGCACATACTGGCCGCTGCTCTGGCCCGGTACCGTCCAGGTGCCGACCACCTTCGTCACGTCGGGAATCGGATTTTTGCTCTCGCGGCCCCAGTCGAAAATATAGCACCAGGAGCCGCAGGTGGTGGCGGCAAGCTTGCCTTCCGGGAACATCTGGTACTTCGGCACGACCCAGGGCTCGGGTCCGAGCAGCGGCTGCGTCGGCATCAGATCCTTGTCGATCAGTTCCTTGTAGACGTTGAAGACATCCTTGATGCCTTCGCCATTCAGATCGAGCTTGCCGTCGGCATCGACGAGCTGCGGCGTCTTCGAACCGACGAGCAGGTGCTGGAAGCCTTCGTCGAAGGCACCGCTTCCCCAGGAAACGCCGGCTGGGAACAGCAGGCCATAGGCGCCGGTCTTCTGCTTGATTTCGGCGGCACGATCGAGAAGCTCCTGCCAGGTCTTCGGCTGTTCGGTCGAGATGCCGGCCTTTTCGAGTACGTCCTTGCGATAATAGATTTCCTGGATGCCGAGCATGAACGGCATCACATAAGTCTCTCCGTCCGGGCTGACGGCAAGCTCCTTGGCGACATCATAGAGGTTGGCGTAGCCATCCCAGGCCTTGAACTCCTTGGTCACCGGCGCGAGGTAGCCGGCTTCCACCATGTCGGCGACGGCTGCCGTCGTCGGGATGGAGAACAGGTCGGGGGCATTGCCGGCGCCGAGCTCCGTCAGGAGTTTCGTCAGGTAATCCTTGTCCGGCGCCGGATATTCGATGACCTCGACGGTGACGCCGTATTTCTTTTCGATCCGCTCGACCGTCGACTTCATCGCGTCGATGCCGGCCTGACCGTGATTTGCAATTCGGATTGTTTCAGCCTGCGCCAGCGTCGAAACCGCGCTCAGCAGAACGGCGCACAGGCCGCCAAGAACCATCTTCTTCAACGGAAGTCCTCCCTTTTTTAGAGACACGGCGCCCTCCAGCACCGACCGCGAAAATGTACACGCATTCCCAATGCTGACAAGACGGTTTTTAAAAAGATTCGTTATTGGGTTTTAATATACTGATATTACTTATCTAATTAAATATTGCCATCACTGTAACGTTTGTGTAATCGTGTGCACAAATGCAATCAGGGAGGAAATTTCATGACTGGGAAATTGCGCCTCGGCGTCATCGGTGCCGGCCTGAAGGCGGCGGAATATGCCGCGAGCTGGGTCAAGATGCCGGAGATCGAATTTGCTGCACTCGCCGACACCACGGCGGCTTCGCGCCAGCGCCTGCTCGACGTCTGCCTCGCCGCCGGCGCCCCCGAACCGAAGAGCTTCGAGGACTATCGTGAGATGCTCGGCCAGTGCCGGGACGAACTCGACATCGTCTACATCTCCACCCCGCATGCCTTCCATGCCGAGCAGGCAACTGCCGTTGCCGAGGCCGGCCTCGACCTCTTCCTCGAAAAGCCGATGGTGACGACCGTCACCGAGGCCGAGAGGCTGATCGCCGCGCAGAAGAAGAGCGGCGTCACCATCGTCACTGCCTTCCAGGGCGGCCTCTCGCCGCTGGTGCTCGACACGCGCCGGCGGGCGCTCGCCGGCGAATTCGGCGAACTGATCGCCATATCGGGCATGATCTGGGAAAGCTGGTCGTCGAACTATCATGGTCATTGGAAACAGCAGCCTGAAATTTCAGGCGGCGGCTTCATGTTCGATACCGGCGCCCATATGATGAACACCGTCTGCCTGCTCGCCAATTCCGATTTCGACAGCGTTTCGGCCTACATGAACAACCACGGCAGGCAGGTCGACATCGCCACCGCCGTCTCCGCCCGGCTGAAAAACGGCGCGCTGACGACATTGACAGCCGCCGGCGAAGGCCCTCCGGGCTGCGCTTCCTACATCACCTTCTTCTATTCGAAGGCGATCGTGCGCATCGATGCCTGGGGCGGCTGGCGCGAGATCAGCCTCGGGCGGAGCGCCGAGCCGCGCGAGGAGGCCGAGATTCTCGGCAATCCGATGAAAAATTTCCTCGCCATTCGCGCGGGAAAGATGGAAAACTCCGGCTCCGTTGAAATGGGCCTCAGATTCGCTAGGCTATGGGATGCAATCAAGGAATCGGCAGCGGCCGACGGCGCTTCCGTCAGGATCGTCGCCTGATAGGCGCTGAAGATGACCGGAATGAACAGACGGCGGATCACTTCGAAGGAACTGGCGAAACTCGCTGGCGTCTCCTCCGCCACCATTTCCCGCGCCTTCTCCCCGGATTCACGCATCGGCAGCGCCACCCGCGATCGCATCCTCGCCGTCGCCCGTGAACATGGCTACCAGCCGAATGCGATCGCCCGCTCGCTGAACAACCAGCGCTCGCGCCTCGTCGCATTGGTCGTCAATGCGATCGGCAACCCCTGCGAAGCCGAGGAACAGCAGCTTCTCGTCCACCGCCTGCAGGCAAGACAATTGCTGCCGATCATCCTCTGCTGCGCCGATCATTCCGACCGGCTGCAGCTGATGCGCCTTGCCTCCACCTATCAGGTCGATCACGTCGTCGTCTTTTCCGACATGGTGTCGATGCAGGATGCCGTCGACATCTTTCACACGACGAAGCCGATCATCGTCTCCTTCGAGCCGCTCGACAACGAAAACGTCTCCAGCATCCGCATCGACGGCTCTGGGGCCGCCGACGAGATCATCGACAAGATCGTCCGCGACGGCAAGAAGCGTTTCGCCTACCTCTCCGGCACCAATTCAAGCTGGATCGACAAGCTCAGGCGCAAATGGTTCGCCGATGCGCTCGCCAAGCGCGGCCTCTCTTTCGAGGCGCAGGCCTTCGGCGACTATTCCTATGATTCCGGCTTCAAGGAAGCCGTGCTGCTGCTGCACCGCGACAAGGTCGATGCCATCATCTGCGGCAACGACGTCATGGCGATCGGCGCACGCGATGCCGCCCGCCGGGTGATCGGCAAGAACACGCCTGACGATATCGCCATCGTCGGCCAGGACGGCATCGCCATGGCCGCCTGGGATTGCAACGACCTCACCACGCTGAGCCTCGACCACGTCGCCTTCATCGATGCCGTCGTCGAACTGATCGAACGCCATGACGCCGAGATCGAAGGCCCGCACAGCATCACACTCACCTGCACCGCCCGCTGGGGCTCGACCGCATAGCGGCACACATCCATTGCATCGAGGAGGAATACCGATGACCAGATTTTCACGCGCCGAAGGGCGCCGCAATGTCCCTGATGCCGTAAGCTGGAGAGCCTGAAATGCGTTCCGTCGTCTCCTTCAATGAAGGCTGGAGTTTCCATGAGGGCTTCGGCCAGCGTTTGCTCGAAACTTTCGATGCCGCCAAATCAGTCAGCCTGCCGCATACCGCCGTCGAACTGCCCTTCAACTATTTCGACGAAACCAGCTACCAGCGCGCCTTCACCTATCAGAAGGTGCTGCGCTGGCTGCCGGAGTTCGAGGGGCGCGAGGTCTCGCTCGTCTTCGACGCCGCCATGGCCGACAGCGTCGTCTATCTGAACGGCGAGGAAATCGTCGCCCATAAGGACGGCTACACGCCCTTCGAGGCCCGCCTCACCGGCAGGCTCGTCAGGGGAGAGAACCTCGTCACCGTCAAGATCGACGGCAGCGAGAACCCGGCCATTCCGCCTTTCGGCGGCCGCATCGATTATCTCACCTATGCCGGCATCTACCGCGACGTCTGGCTGAAGGTCACCGACCCGGTATCGATCCGCAATCTCAAGATCGAAACCATGGACGTTCTTCGCCCGGAGAAATCGGCAACCGTCCGCGTCGATATAGCCAATCCCGAGAGCCGCAGCTTCTCGGCGACCGTCACCGCCACGCTGAAGCAGGCAGACGGCACGGTGGTCGCCACCGCCGCCACCGAAACGATCGGCAGCCGCACCACGCTCTCTTTCGGCGGCCTCACCGGCATCACCCTCTGGGACATCACCGATCCCACACTCTATGACGTCACCGTCGAACTCAGGACCGAGCACGGCTCCGACCGTGTCTCGACCCGGTTCGGCTTCCGCACCGCCGAATTCACGCCGGAAGGTTTCCTCTTGAACGGCAAGCCGCTGAAGCTGCGCGGCCTCAACCGTCACCAGGCCTTCCCCTATGTCGGTTATGCCGCCGGTCGCTCCGCCCAGGAGCGCGATGCCGACATCATGAAGACGGTGCTGAAGTGCAATATCGTCCGCACCTCGCATTATCCGCAGTCGAAGTGGTTCCTCGACCGCTGCGACACGATCGGCCTGCTGGTTTTCGAGGAAATCCCCGGCTGGCAGCATATCGGCGATGCCGATTGGCAGCAGGAATCGATCGAGAACGTCCGCCGCATGATCGAGCGCGACTGGAACCACCCCTCGATCATCATCTGGGGCGTGCGCATCAATGAATCGCAGGACAATCACGATTTCTACGCCGAGACCAACAGGCTCGCCCGCGAGCTCGACAGCACCCGCCAGACCGGCGGCGTGCGTTATATCACCGAGAGCGAACTGCTCGAGGACGTCTACACGATGAACGACTTCATCCTCGGCAACGAGGAACTGCCGGGCGCCAACCGCCCGCGCACGACGCTGCGCGGCCAGCAGGAAAATACCGGACTGTCCCACAAGGTGCCGTACCTCATCACCGAGTTCAACGGCCACATGCACCCGACGAAGATTTACGATCAGGAGCAGCGCCAGGCCGAGCATGTACGCCGGCACCTGGACGTGCTGAACGCCGCCTACGGCGATGCCGATATATCCGGCGCCATCGGCTGGTGCATGTTCGACTACAACACGCACAAGGATTTCGGCTCCGGCGACCGCATCTGCTATCACGGCGTCATGGACATGTTCCGCGAGCCGAAATTCGCGGCCTATGCCTATATCAGCCAGTGCGATCCATCAGACGAGATCGTCATGAAGCCGGTGACCTTCTGGGCGCGCGGCGAACGCAATATCGGTGGCGTGCTGCCGCTGATCATCCTGACCAACTGCGACGAGGTGGAGCTGCAATATGGCGCGCTTTCCAAACGCATCGGCCCGGACCGCGAAAACTACCCGCATCTGCCGCATCCGCCCGTCGTGCTCGACCATCGCCACTTCACCGCCGATGAGCTCGGCACCTGGGGCCTCGAATGGATCGACGGCACCTTCACCGGCTATATCGACGGCCAACCGGTGGCCAGCCTGACGCTGGCGGCCGATCCGTTGCCGACGACGCTTGAGGTCGTTGCCGACAGGTCGACGCTCAGAGCCCGCGAACGCGACAGCACACGCGTCATCATCCGCGCCCTCGACCAGAGCGGCCAGCGCCTGCCCTTCATGAATGACAGCATTTCGCTGAAGGTGCACGGCCCGGCAAGGATCGTCGGCCCGACCACTGTGCCATTGCAGGGCGGCACATCAGGCTTCTGGCTGGAGGCGACGGGCTTCACCGGCGAGATCACCGTCGAAGTCGTTTCTACACGTTTCGCACCGGTGACAACAAGCGTGACGGCCGCCTGACGGCCATCACCCGATCCTGGCCTGTGTTTGCGGATCGAAGAAGACAGCCTTATCGAGATTGAAGGCCAGTCGGGTTGTCTGGCCAGGTGCAATGCCGGCATCGGCGCGCAGCCGGGCGACGACGGATTTGCCGCCGAGCTTGGTGACGGCGAAGGTGTCGGAGCCGGCCGGTTCGACGACTTCGATCAGGCAGTCGCCCTCGCTCAGCATGCGCGCCTTGCGGTCGGCGCCATCCGGATCGGTCAAGGCCTCGGGGCGGATGCCGAAGATCACCTGTCTGCCGGTATAGGTGGTCAGGCCATTGTTGCCAGCCATGACGGGGAGCTTGAGCGGGGCGGCATTCGGCCGCTCCAGCGAGACTTCCAGCCCACCGGCGCCGTTTTCGACGGTGGCGGTCAAGAGGTTCATCGCCGGCGATCCCATGAAGTCGGCGACGAAGATGTTGGAGGGGCTGTTATAGATCTCGGCCGGCGTGCCGAACTGCTGCAGCACGCCGTCCTTCAGCACGGCGATCTTGGTCGCCAGCGTCATCGCCTCGATCTGGTCATGGGTGACATAGACGAAGGTGGTGCCCATGCGCTGATGCAGCCGCTTGATCTCGGTGCGCATGTCGACGCGCAGCTTGGCATCGAGATTGGAGAGCGGTTCATCGAACAGGAAGACCTGCGGATTGCGGACCAAGGCTCTCCCCATGGCGACGCGCTGGCGCTGGCCGCCCGACAGCTGGCTCGGCTTGCGGTCGAGCAGATGGCCGATCTGCAGCATGTCGGAGACCTGCTTGATCGCCTTGGCACGCTCGTCCTTCGGCACGCCGCGGATCTCCATGCCGAAGGCGATGTTGCCCGCCACCGTCATGTTCGGATAGAGCGCATAGGACTGGAACACCATGGCGATGTCGCGCTTGGAGGGATGCAGGCCGCTGATGTCGCGCCCGTCGATCCTGATATCGCCCGAGGTGATCGTCTCCAGCCCGGCAATGGTGTTGAGCAGGGTGGACTTGCCGCAGCCGGACGGGCCGACCAGCACGAGAAAGCCGCCCTTGTCGAGTTCGAGGTCGATGCCCTTGAGAATGTCGACGGCGCCGAAGCGCTTTTTAAGACCGGAGATTTCGAGGAAGGCCATGGATTACCCTTTGACAGCGCCCGCCATCAGACCGCGCACGAAGTAGCGGCCGGCGAGGATATAGACGATGAGCGTCGGCACGGCGGCGATCATCGCCGCCGCCATGTTGACATTGTATTCGACCACCCCGGTCGAGGTGTTGACGACATTGTTGAGCGCCACCGTCATCGGCATGGAATCGCCGGTGCCGGCATAGGCCGAGGCAAACAGGAAGTCGTTCCAGATATTGGTGAACTGGTAGATGACGGTGACGACGATGATCGGCAGCGAGTTCGGCAGCATGATGCGCCGGAAGATCTGGAAGAAGCTGGCGCCGTCGACCTGGGCGGCCCGCACCAGTTCGGTCGGAAAGGCCTCGTAGAAATTGCGGAAGAACAGCGTCGTGAAGCCCAGGCCATAGACGACATGGACGAAGACCAGATTGACGGTCGGATTGCCGAAGCCGAAGGTGAAGCCGGTGGCGTTCTGCAGCGTCATGCCGAAGCGGCCGAGCGAACCGAGGATCGTCGCCATCGGCAACAGCACCGACTGGAACGGAATGAAGCAGGCAAACAGCATCAGCCCGAACACCAGCGTGTGGCCGGGAAAGCGCCATTTGGTCAGGATATAACCGTTCAGCGCCCCCATGATGGTGGAGATGGCGACGGCCGGCACCACCATCTTGATCGAGTTCCAGAAGTAGCCCTTGATGCCGGCGCAGGTCAGACCCACACAAGTCTCGCCCCAGGCCTTGATCCAGGGATCGAAGGTCGGCGCTTGCGGCAGCGCCAGCATGTTGCCGTTCTGGATCTCGTCCATGGTCTTGAACGAGGTGGTCAGCATGACGAAGAGCGGCATCAGGTAGAGGATGGCGAAGATCACGAGCAGGCCGTAGATGACGGTGCGGCCGATCCAGCGGCTGTTGCTGTTGTTGTTGTCGTTGCTGTTGTCGCTGGCCTGCGGGGGTGTGATTGCCGGAGAGGTCACGCTGCTCATCGCGCCTTCTCCTTCAGTTCGGAATAGAGATAGGGCACGATGATCGCCGAGATGGTCATCAGCATGATGATGGCGCTGGCCGAGCCGACGGCCATCTCGTTGCGCTTGAAGGTGTATTCATACATGAAGTTGGACGGCAGCCAGGCCGAGCCGCCCGGCCCGCCCGAGGTCAGCGCCACCACCAGGTCATAAGACTTGATCGCCATATGGGCGAGCACGATGAAGGCCGACAGAAAGATCGGCCGCAGCAATGGAATGACGATGCGGCGGTAGAGCTGGAAGGGCGAGGCGCCGTCGATCTGGGCGGCCTTCATGATCTCGCCGTCGATGCCGCGCAGGCCCGCCAGGAACATCGCCATGACGAAGCCCGACGCCTGCCACACACCGGCGATGACGACGGTGTAGATGACGAAGTCCTTGTTCTTGATCCAGTCGAAGTGGAAGCTCGTCCAGCCGAAGTGGTGCAGCGTCTGTTCCAGGCCGAGGCCGGGATCGAGGAACCATTTCCAGGCAACGCCGGTGACGATGAAGGAGAGCGCCATCGGATAGAGGAAGATCGGCCGGAGCAGCCCCTCGCCGCGGATCTTCTGGTCGAGCAGGATGGCGAGGAAGAGACCGAGCGCCAGGCAGATGCCGACATAGAGGAAGCCGAAGATCGCCATGTTGGTGATCGAGGTGTACCAGGAGGACGGCGGATCGCTCTCGAAGGTCCAGCGCCACAGCCGCTGATAGGCGCGTGCACCGGTCAGCGCATAGGAGGGAAAGGTCTTGGAATTGGTGAAGGACAGATAGGCCGTCCAGATGATGAAGCCGTAGACGAAGATGATGGTGATGACGAAGCTCGGCGCCAGCACGATCTTCGGCAGCGCATCCTGCAGCCGGCCGCGCAACGAGATCCCCGTCGATTGCCGCGGCGTCAGAACCGGATCGGTGGTCGCAACTGTGCTCATGGAATGTCATCTCCTCCCCGCATGATGGCTCCTCGATATCGTCCGGGCATGATCATCCTGCGTGATCGGCGCGGAGCCTGAAGCTTCCCCGCGGGTCACGCGGGGAAGCATTGTCATCACAAGTGATCTCAGCGGGCGTCGTCGATCGCCTGGACCAGCTGGGTCACGGCCTCGTCGGAGGTCTTGATCTGGCCGTGGACGAACTTCGAGACGACGTCCTTGTAGGCATTGGCGATCGCCGGCGGCGCGCCATAGCCTTGCGCCAGCGAGCCGAACAGCGTGCCGCCTTCATTGGCAGCCTTCAGGTCGGCGATGCCCTTCTTGCCGCAGGCGTCGAAGTCGGTATCGGGAACGTCGGTGCGAGCCGGCACCGAGCCCTTGACGACGTTGAAGGCCGACTGGAAGCTCTTCGACAGCGTTGCGGTTGCCAGCGCCACCTGCGCCGCCTTGCGGTCGTCGGGGACGTTGAACATGCCGAACATGTCGGAGTTGTAGATCACGCTGCCGTCGGTGCCGGGGAAGCGGTAGCACAGGAAGTCGGTATCCGGCGTCTTCTTGGCGGCGACGAATTCGCCCTTGGCCCAGTCGCCCATCACCTGCACCAGCGCATCACCCTTGATGACCATGGCGGTGGCGAGGTTCCAGTCGCGGCCGGAGAAGTTCGGATCGACATATTTGACGATCGTCGCCAGATTATCGAAGGACTTCTTCATCGTGTCGGACTTCAGCGACTCTTCATCGAGGTCGTTGAAGGCCTTCTTGTAGAACTCCGGACCGCCGGTCGACAGCACGATCGAATCGAACATCGTCGCTTCCTGCCAATTCTGGCCGCCAAGGGCGAGCGGGATGACGCCGGCGGCCTTGGCCTTGTCAAGCAGGGCGATCAGATCGTCGAAGGTCTTCGGCTGGGTGCCGCCGATCTTGTCCATCACCGCCTTGTTGATCCACAGCCAGTTGACCGAGTGGACGTTGACCGGGGCTGCGACCCACTTGCCGTCATAGACCGAGAACTTCTGCAGCGCCGCCGGCACCGACTTGTCCCAGCCTTCCTTCTTCGCCGTCTCCGTCAGGTCGCCCATGACGCCGGCCTGGGCATAATCGAGCACGGTATACCCCAGCATCTGCGAGGCTGTCGGATAGGTGCCGGCCGCCACCATCGCCTTCAGCGCCGTCATCGCCGCGTCACCGCCACCGCCGGCCACTGGAACATCCTTCCAGGCAAAACCTTCCTTCGACAGATCCTGCTTCAGAACGTTCAGCGCCGCTGCCTCGCCGCCCGACGTCCACCAGTGCAGCATCTGCACTTCCTTCACGTCGGCAGCCTGCGCTGCGCTCAGGCCGGCCATCATCACGACAGCAATCGCTGCCGAGCTCAAAAACTTGCGCATGAATTTCCTCCCATTTGCAAATCGGCGGCGGGACCCTCCCTGCCGCCCGATGTTTTCCACCCATTGTGGCGGTCGACATACGACCGCGCTCCTCCGCGCGGTTGCTAATTTAAAACGTTATAACTCTTTGATCGTCAAGTCCTTTCTCGACTGTCGAGAAAAATATGGTTATTTCGCCATTGCATTGAAATTAATAGATATTTTCTATAAGATTAACAAAACGTAAAAATTTAAAACGTTTTCATTCGTTGATTGCGTGCCGGATTCATCGTGTTATTGTGTCGGCAAATCCACCATGGAAAGCTCAGGGTGACCGAACCGTCCCGGCCGCAACGCGGCGAAAATTTCGATATCGCACACAGGCGCGGCAAGCCGACCTTGCGAACGATCGCCACGATCGCCGGTCTTGCCGTGACGACGGTGTCACGGGCGCTTTCCGACGCGCCGCAGATTTCGCTGGAGACCCGTCAACGCGTGCACCGTATCGCCCGCGAGATCGGCTATCTCCCCGACCGGGCCGCGCAGCGTCTGAAGACCGGCCGCACCAACGTCATCGCCATTCTGCTCGATTCGCACGAGGAGGTGGTCGGCTTCAGCACCTCGATCATGTACGGCATCGCCAAGGCGCTGAAAGAGACCGCCTACCATCTAGTCGTCGCCCCGAACTTCCTGTCGACGACCGACGTCGAAGCCGCCGAATACATTATCCGCAACCACCTCGCCGACGGGCTGATCTTCACACGCACCGAACCGCTCGATGCCCGTGTCCGCCTCCTGCTCGAAACCGGCTTTCCCTTCATCTGTCACGGCCGCACCGAATTTTCGACGCCGCACCCCTATGTCGACTATGACAATTTCACCTTTGCCTATGAGGCGACGCGCCGGCTGATCGCCAAGGGCCGCAGAAAGGTGGCGGTGATCCTGCCGCCGAAACGGCTGACCTTCTGCCAGCATATTCTGCATGGTTTCATGACGGCGGTGCGCGAAGCAGGCATCGCCTATGAGATCCCTGAGGCCATCGATCTCGATACACCGGCGGGTGTGCTGCGCGACTTCATTCGCGGCCGCGCTGATGCCCCGGATGCTCCTGACGGTTTCATCTGTCCCGGCGAAGTTTCGGCGCTCGCCGTCATCAGCGGCATGAGCGATGCCGGCCGTTTACTGGCCATCGATTACGATATCGTCGCCAAGGAGACGTCCCGCCTTCTCAGCCAGTTGCAGCCGAAGGTCGACACGATCCACGAGGACCTGACGGCCGCCGGCGAGGATCTCGGCCGCATGCTGCTGCAGCGCATCAACAATCCGGACGCCGAAGATCTGCAGCTTCTGCTGCCGCCGCAGATCAACTTTCCGGTCGGTTAACCGCTCGGCTGTGACGGCCGACCTCTTAAAACTGTTTGCATGACGCGTGATTTGTCCTAGAAGCACCGCGTAATCCGGTCGCAGCCCACCCGGTCAAAACAAGGGATCCAAAATATGAAAACCATCGTCGTCTGCTCCGGCGGACTGGACTCCGTTTCGCTTGCCCACAGGATAGCCGCGGAAAAACAGCTTATCGGCCTAATCTCCTTCGACTACGGCCAACGGCATCGCAAGGAACTCGAATTCGCCGCGAAGTGTGCCGCACGCCTTTCCGTTCCCCATCATATTATCGACATTGCCAGCATCGGCGGCCATCTCAGCGGATCGGCCCTGACCGACAATGTCGAGGTTCCCGACGGCCACTATGCCGAGGAGACCATGAAAGCCACGGTCGTCCCGAACCGCAACGCCATCATGCTGGCCATCGCCTTCGGTCTGGCGGCAGCGCAAAAGGCAGATGCCGTTGCCGTCGCCGTGCATGGTGGCGACCACTTCATTTACCCCGACTGTCGGCCGGGCTTCATCGACGCCTTCCAGCGCATGCAGAACGAAGCGCTGGAGGGTTATGCCAGCGTGAAATTGCTTGCACCGTATGTCGATGTTCCCAAAGCGGCGATCGTGGTTGACGGCGAAAAACACGGCACGCCGTTTTCGGAAACATGGTCCTGCTACAAGGGCGGCAGGCTCCACTGCGGGCGCTGCGGAACCTGCGTCGAACGCCGCGAGGCCTTCCATCTGGCCGGCGTTCCCGATCCGACGGAGTACGATGACCGGGACTTCTGGAAAGCGGCCCTGTCCCAATATTCGGCGACGGAGGCGCGTTGATGTACCGCATCACCAAGGAGTTTCACCTCTCCGCCTCCCATCAGCTGGATCATCTGCCCGCCGACCATCAATGCGCTCGGCTCCACGGCCACAACTACATTGTGGTCATCGAGCTCTCCGCCGAAAGCCTGAATGATGACGGCTTCGTTCGTGACTACCACGACCTCTCGTCGCTCAAGCGCTATATCGAAGAAACCTTCGATCATCGGCACCTGAACGACGTCTTCGGCCATTCGAAAGTCACCTCCGAGTTCCTGGCAAGGCACTTTTACGACTGGTGCAAGCAGCGCTTCCCGGAGACATCGTCCGTTCGCGTCAGCGAGACGCCGAAAACCTGGGCGGAGTACAGACCGTGAGTGGCGGAACCATTCGCGTCAGCGAGATCTTTGGCCCGACCATCCAGGGTGAAGGCGCCTTGATCGGGCTGCCGACGGTGTTCGTCAGAACAGGCGGCTGTGATTATCGATGTTCCTGGTGCGACAGCCTGCACGCGGTCGACAGCGCGTTCCGCGATCAATGGATTCCGATGTCCCCCGAGGCGATCTGGCATAAGGTCACCGAACTCTCCGGGGCAAAGCCACTGACGGTTTCCCTTTCCGGAGGCAATCCGGCGATACAACCCTTAAGGCCGCTGATCGAACTTGGCCATTCCCAAGGATACCGCTTTGCACTGGAAACGCAGGGAAGCATAGCCCAGGCCTGGTTTCGCGATCTCGACGTCCTGGTCATCAGCCCCAAACCGCCATCCAGCGGCATGCCGACGGATTGGGACCAGGTGGACCACTGTCTTCACCTAGCCGCCAGCGGCCCCGAGATCGTCCTGAAGATCGTCGTCTTCGACGATGCCGACTACGCATTCGCCCGACGGGCAGGTGAGCGCTATCCGCAAATTCCCCTGTTCCTCCAACCCGGCAACCACACCCCGCCGCCGCCCGACGATGACGACGCCCGCATTGATATCGACGGTGTGATGGATCGGATGCACTGGCTTGTCGACAAGGTGACGGCGGACCAATGGTTTGCAGCCCGCGTGCTGCCTCAACTGCACGTGCTGCTTTGGGGAAACAAGCGAGGGGTCTGAGCTACCTGCCCTCTGGAAAGGCGAAGACATCGACCGGTTCGCCGAGCCCGCGCAGCGGGAAGGTGCCGAGACTGTCCATCTCCTCCGCGCAGCCCGCCATTTCGACGAAGGCCCGCGATAGCAGCACCGGACGCTTGACCTCCTTGGTCAGGCTTTCCAGCCGCGAGGCGACATTGACCGCCGGCCCGATGACGGTGAAATCCAGCCGCCGGCGCGAGCCGATATTGCCGTACATGACATCGCCGACATGCACGCCGACGCCGTAGCGCAGCGGTTCGCGCCCATTGCTCGCATGCTGCTGGTTCAATTGCGCCATCAACTCCTGGCCCTCACGGATCGCCTGCAGCAGATCATGACAGGCCGTTTCCTTGCTCAGCGGGAAGATCGCCAGCAAGCCGTCGCCCATGAACTTCAGGATCTCTCCGCCATAGCGCTCGATCGGGTCGGACATAGCGTCGAAATAATCGTTGAGCAGATGGATGACGTCGTCGCGCGGCCAGAGATCCGAAATCGCCGTAAAGTCGCGCAGATCGCAGATCATGATCGCCGCGCCGACGGTCGCGCCGCTGCCACGCGTCGTAACACCCGACAGGATCTGCTCGCTCGCATGCGGTCCCACATAGGTCTGCAGCAGCGTGCGCGCCATGATGTTCTTCAGCCGGATTTCGCTGACGAGGGTCAGGGCCGGCAGCAGGTCGCGCAGGGAATCGATATGATCATTCGTAAAACCGCCCGGCCGGCTGGTGGAAAATGTCGCGACGTGCCGTTTGCCGAACGTATGCTCGACCGGCCAGGCGATATACTCCGTGAGACCGTCGTCGCGCAGTTCCTGATAGAATGAATCCTCGTCGCCGTCGGCTGTGTCTTCCAGCTGTTTGCGCACCTCCTCCGCACCCTGATGGATCGCATTGACGGGACTTTTCAGGAACTCCGGGGTATTTTCGACACCATAGGCGAAAGTGTTGATCTTCGCCTCCGTCAGACCCTCCTTCCAGAGGATGCGGGCGCCAATCCATTGCGGATGGTTCGTCCTGAAATGCAATGTCGCGCGCGCCACCGGCACCCCTGATGCCAATAGCTTCTCGCACATCTCCACCAGGATGTTGTCGATGAACCGCTCGCCGCGCGTCTCGTTCACCAGCCAGTCGAGGATCCGTCTCCTGCGGATCGGCCAGACGCCATCATCCGCTTCGACGGTAGTCCCGGCCTTGTCCAAAAGAGACGACATCAAAAACTCCTGCTGCGCCATATCGGCGAGTACTGAATTTAGTTTCCGCTGAATGTGGGCGATAGGGAAGCAAATGATAAGGGGAGACGGCGATCAAACCTCAGAAATCCCAGTCCTCGTCCTCGGTCGCCACAGCCTTGCCGATGACATAGGAGGAGCCGGAGCCTGAGAAGAAGTCGTGGTTCTCGTCGGCATTCGGCGAAAGTGCCGACAGGATCGCCGGGTTGACCTTGCAGGCATCAGCCGGGAAAAGCGCCTCATAGCCGAGGTTCATCAGCGCCTTGTTGGCATTGTAGTGCAGGAACTTCTTGACGTCCTCGGTCAGCCCGACGCCGTCATAGAGCGCTTCGGTATATCTGGCCTCGTTATCGTAGAGTTCGAGCAGCAGCTCGAAGGCGAAATCCTTGATCTCCTGCCTTCTCTCCTCGCCGAGCCGCTCCAGCCCGCGCTGGAACTTGTAGCCGATATAATAGCCGTGCACCGCCTCGTCGCGGATGATGAGGCGGATCATGTCGGCCGTATTGGTCAGCTTGGCGCGGCTCGACCAGTACATCGGCAGGTAGAAGCCGGAATAGAACAGGAAGCTTTCGAGGAAGACGCTCGCGACCTTCTTCTTCAGCGGATCGCCGGAGCCGTACTGCTCCATGATCAGCGCCGATTTCCGCTGCAGGAATTCATTCTCCTCCGACCAGCGATAGGCATCGTCGACATCGGGCGTCGAGCACAGCGTCGAGAAGATCGAGGAATAGGAGCGCGCATGCACAGCCTCCATGAAGGAGACGTTGGAAAGCACCGCCTCCTCATGCGGCGTTGCCGCATCTTCCATCAGCCTTATGGAACCGACGCCATTCTGGATCGTGTCGAGCAGCGTCAACCCGGTGAAGACGCGGATGGTCAGTTGCTGCTCGACCGACGTCAGCGTCGCCCAGGAAGGAATGTCGTTCGAAAGCGGCACCTTTTCCGGCAGCCAGAAATTGCCGGTGAGCCGGTTCCAGACTTCGAGATCCTTATCGTCCTCGATACGGTTCCAGTTGACGGCGCGCACGCGGCTGATCGGCTTTACGGCGATGTTCATGGTGATTATGTCCTCAATAGATCTGATGGCGCTCGGAGCCCCCTCACCCTGCCCTCTCCCCGAGGGGAGAGGGGATGTCGCGCCTGCCGCAAATGTCTTCTCCCCATAGGGGAGAAGGTGCCGGCAGGCGGATGCGGGGGCCATTTGCTTAAAGGCTCGCGGCCGAAATCAACTCACAGCGTACAAGACACACAGCCCTGCACCTCAGTGCCGGACAGCGCCATTTGGCGAAGGCGGATGTAGTAGATCGTCTTGATGCCCTTCTTCCAGGCATGGATCTGCGCCCTGTTGATATCGCGCGTCGTCGCCGTGTCGCGAAAGAACAAGGTCAGCGACAGCCCCTGGTCGACATGCTGGGTCGCCGCCGCATAGGTGTCGATGATCTTCTCCGGTCCGATCTCGTAGGCATCCTGATAATAATCGAGATTGTCGTTGGTCATGAACGGTGCCGGATAATAGACGCGGCCGATCTTGCCTTCCTTGCGAATTTCGATCTTCGAGACGATCGGGTGGATCGAGGAGGTCGAGTGGTTGATGTAGGAGATCGAGCCTGTCGGCGGCACCGCCTGCAGGTTCTGGTTATAGAGGCCGGAGGCCATGACCGCCTTCTTCAGCGCGGCCCAGTCCTCCCTTGTCGGAATATGGATGCCCGCCGTCTCGAACAGCGCCCTGACCTTCTCCGTCGCCGGCTCCCAGAGCTGGTCAGTATATTTGTCGAAATAGTCGCCGGAAGCATATTTCGAATTCTCGAAGCCCTTGAAGCTCGTGCCGCGTTCGACCGCCAAGAGGTTCGAAGCGCGGATCGCGTGATAGGTGACCGTATAGAAATAGATGTTGGTGAAATCGACGCCTTCCTCCGAGCCATAGAAGATGCGTTCGCGGGCGAGATAGCCGTGCAGGTTCATCTGGCCAAGGCCGATCGCATGGCTCTCCTCATTGCCCTTCTCGATCGAGGGAACCGAGGAAATGTGGCTCATGTCGGAAACGGCCGTCAGCGCCCGGATCGACGTCTCGATCGTCTTGCCGAAATCGGCCGAATCCATGGCCGCGGCGATGTTCAGCGAGCCGAGATTGCAGGAAATATCCTTGCCAAGATATTTGTAGGAGAGGTCGTCATTGTATTCGCTGGCCTCGCTCACCTGCAGGATCTCCGAGCAGAGATTGCTCATCGAGATGCGCCCGGCGATCGGGTTCGCCCGATTCACCGTGTCCTCGAACATGATATAGGGGTAGCCGCTCTCGAACTGGATTTCGGCAAGCACCTGGAAGAATTCGCGCGCCTTGATCTTCTTCTTTGAAATGCGGGCATCCGCCACCATCTCGCGGTACTTTTCCGTCACCGAAATATCGGTGAAAGGCGCGCCATAGACGCGTTCCACGTCATAGGGCGAGAACAGGTACATGTCTTCATTGTTCTTGGCGAGCTCGAAGGTGATGTCGGGCACGACGACGCCGAGCGACAGCGTCTTGATGCGGATCTTCTCGTCGGCATTTTCACGCTTGGTATCGAGGAAGCGCATGATGTCGGGGTGATGGGCGTTGAGATAGACCGCACCCGCGCCCTGCCGCGCCCCGAGCTGGTTGGCATAGGAAAAACTGTCTTCGAGCAGCTTCATCACCGGGATGATGCCAGACGACTGGTTCTCGATCTGCTTGATCGGCGCGCCGGCCTCGCGGATATTGGTCAGCGACAGCGCCACGCCGCCGCCGCGCTTCGACAATTGCAGCGCCGAATTGATCGACCGGCCGATCGATTCCATATTGTCCTCGACGCGCAGCAGGAAGCAGGAAACCAGCTCTCCGCGCTGCTTCTTGCCGGCATTGAGGAAGGTCGGCGTCGCCGGCTGGAAACGGCCGGAAATGATCTCGTCCACCATGTCGCGGGCAAGGCCCTCGTCGCCGCGCGCAAGCGCCAGCGCCACCATGCAGATGCGGTCCTCGTAGCGCTCGAGATAGCGCTTTCCGTCGAAGGTCTTCAGCGTATAGCTGGTGTAATATTTGAAGGCGCCGAGGAAGGTCGGGAAACGGAATTTCCTGGCATAGGCCTGGTCGAACAGGTCTCGCACGAAATTGAAGGAATACTGGTCGAGAACCTCCTGCTCGTAATAACCCTCGGTCACGAGGTAATCGAGCTTTTCCCTCAGATTGTGAAAGAACACCGTGTTCTGGTTCACATGCTGCAGGAAATACTGCTTGGCCGCCAAACGATCCTTGTCGAGCTGGATCCGCCCATCCTCGTCATAGAGGTTCAGCATGGCGTTCAGCGCGTGATAGTCGAGCGTTTCCGCCGCTTTCAAAGGGCGTTGGCCTGCGGGATGAGCAAAAGTGTTATGCGGTTTTGCGCCCGCATCCCGCGTCAGAGTTGTTCCCGTGTCCAAAATCGTTCCATCCCGTGTTTGACGTTGGCGACGTCGTCTTCCGTGCCCATGAGCTCGAACCTGTAGAGGTACGGCACCAGGCATTTCCGCGAGACCACGTCGCCGGCGAGCCCGTATGTCTCGCCGAAATTGCTGTTGCCCGCGGCAATCACGCCGCGGATGTGTCCTCGGTTTTCCGCATCGTTCAAGAAACGAATCACCTGCTTGGGAACGGCACCCTTGCCGCCGTCGCCGCTATAAGTCGGCACAACAAGCACGAAGGGTTCGTGGATATGGAACGCGTCAACGCCACCGGTCGGAATGCGCGCCGCGCGCAGTCCGAGCTTGGCGACGAACCGATGGGTATTTTCGGATCGGCTGGAATAATAGACGATCAACCCCACCGCTTGTCCTCACTCAGGAGAGCGCGCTGATCATGTCGGGGCGGAAGCCCGCCCAGTGCTGCTCGCCGGCGATGACGACAGGCGCCTGCATGTAGCCGAGGCTGCGGACCCGATCGAGCGCTTCGGCATCCTGCGAGATATCGACGATGTCATAATCGACACCCAGACGGTCGAGGGCGCGGTAGGTGGCAGTGCACTGGACGCAGGCAGGCTTGCTGTAGACGGTAATGGTCATAGTATTCCTCGTGACGACGCGATTGGGACGCAGGACATCGATCGGAAATCTCTCGATATCCGTCGAAAAGGCTCTGTATTTTGCAGCTATGCGGCTCGTTCAGCCGCCGGGCGCGACGTGCCCTTTATATTGCGCGGGTGGCAGCCTGAATTGAGATACTGACATGACTTCACCCCGAAGTGGCTCAATGCGAAGGTTTCAGGGGCGGAGGTTCGGGCCTGCGAAACGCGATGCGGAGATCCCCGCAGCCATGCAAACGCGACCTTCCGGACACCCCGCCCGTGGACGTTTTGTTCGAGGCAGGTCTCCTGGCTCAGGGGTCGATGCACCCTGCCCCAGCCTTCCCGGAGCATCATGCTCCAGTGACCTGAAATCGGACAGTTGCTCACCGCTTACAGTTGCGGGGGCAGCTCCGGCATTGCCGCGCCATGATGGCGAAGCGCACCGAATTCCCGTCTTAGCCATCGATCCTTACGAATCGATGGAACCTCGAACACTAGATATAGTACGCCAATCCAAATTCGCGTCAACGGATGGTTTGTGCGTTGCGTTACGACAAGTTTGAAATCGCTACATTCCTGTGAAGAACATGGATAACCAAAGCTTAAAGACAGCAGGCTGTGGAGAAGCCCCACGAGGGGAGCCGACCTATGACCGGTCCAAAGATTTCGATTCGAGATCAGGCCCGAATCGTCGATGGGACATCCCGCCGGTGACGGGCGCCGGAGGATGAAGTCGGGGAATGCTTATATCTTTATCCGAAGCAGCCGCAGCGCGTTGATCGTCACCAGCACAGTGGCGCCGGTATCGGCGAGGATCGCCGGCCAGAGCCCGGTAATGCCCATGATCGTCGTCACCAGGAACACCGCCTTCAGCCCCAGCGCGATGCTGATGTTCTGCTGGATGTTGCCCATCGTGCGTTTGGAAAGTTCGATCATCCGCGCCACGTCGCCGACGCGTCCGTGCAGCACGGCGGCATCCGCGGTCTCCAGCGCCACATCGGTGCCGCCGCCCATGGCGATGCCGATATCGGCAGCGGCCAGCGCCGGAGCATCGTTGATGCCGTCGCCGACCTTGGCGACGATGAAGCCCTGGCGCTTCAATTCGCCGACAACACGCTGCTTGTCCTCAGGCATCATCTCCCCGAGCCAGTCGATGCCGAGCATGCCGGCCACCGCTGCCGCCGTCCGCTTGTTGTCGCCTGTCAGCATCATCGCCTTGACGCCTGCCGATTTGAGGGTAGCGAGCCCGGCCTCGGCATCCTCGCGCGGCTCGTCGCGCATGGCGATCAGGCCGGCCGCGATACCGTTGCCGAGCAGCACCGATACGCTCTTGCCCTCGTCGTTCAGCGCCGTGATGCGTGCATCCTGCTCCGCGCTGAGCGCCCCGAGCGCACGGGCAGCCGGCGGCGACAACAGGTCCAGCGTCTCGCCGCCGACCTTGCCGCTGACACCCTTGCCCGGCAGCGCTTCCAGCTCAAAGGCTGGCGGCACGGGAACGCCGTCCGCTTTGGCGCGGTTGAGGATAGCCAGGGCCAAGGGATGGCTGGATCCCTGCTCCAGCACCGCCGCGCGCGACAACACCTGCGCCTCCTTCAATCCGAAGGAAATGATGTCGGTCACCTGTGGCCTGCCCTCGGTCAGCGTGCCTGTCTTGTCGAAGGCGACCATCGTCACCTTGCCGAGCGTTTCCAGCACCGCGCCGCCCTTCATCAGCAGCCCGCGCCGCGCCCCCGCCGAAAGCGCAGCGGCGATTGCCGCCGGCGTCGAGATGACAAGCGCACAGGGGCAGCCGATCAGCAGGATGGCGAGGCCCTTGTAGATCCATTCGTCCCACGACCCGCCGAACAGCAGCGGCGGAACGATGGCAACCAATGCTGCGACCACGACCACGCCGGGCGTGTAATAGCGCGAGAAGCGGTCGATGAAGCGTTCGGTCGGCGCCTTCGATTCCTGCGCTTCCTCCACCAATTTGACGACGCGGGCGATGGTATTGTCGGCGGCCGCCGCCGTGACGCGAACCCTGAGCACCGCATCGCCATTCACCGTGCCGGCAAAAACGACGGCATCGACGCCCTTGCGCACCAGCGTGCTCTCCCCCGTCACCGGCGCCTCGTCGATCGCACTCTCGCCGGAAACAATGATGCCGTCCGCCGAAATCCGGTCCCCCGGACGCACCATGATGATGGCGCCGACAGCAAGGCTTTCCGCCGGCACTTCCCGCGTCTGGCCATTGTCTTCGAGCAGCGCATTCTTCGGCACCAGGGCCGCCAGCGACTGGATGCTTTGGCGTGCCTTGCCCGCCGCCACCCCTTCCAGCAACTCGCCGACCAGGAACAGGAACACGACGGTTGCCGCCTCCTCGCCGGCATTGATGATGACGGCGCCAACGGCAGCAATCGTCATCAGCATCTCGATCGAAAACGGTGTTCCCGAGAAGGCGGCCATGACGGCGCGCCGCGCGATCGGCACCAGCCCGATCAGCATGGCGACGATGAAGGCATAAGAACCAATCGCCGGTACGAGTTGGCCGACGGCATAGGCGGCAACGAGTGCGCCACCCGAAAAGATGGTCAGCCGGCCCTTCCGGCTCTGCCACCAGGGACCGGCCATCGGCGCTTGGTCGTGTCCGTGCAGCCCCTCGATTTCCTTCGCGCCGTGATCGTGCGGATGGTCATGACCCGCATGATCGTGGCCGTCATGGTCATGGCTCGCGTGGTCGTCGTGATCATGTCCATGGTCGTGACGATGCTGCGGGCTGGCATGCACAGGCGCAGCATTTCCGGCAAGCGGGGCGACGGAATAGCCGAGCCCTGTCACTTTCCTTTCAATCGCCTTGAGATCGCTGCTGCCGTCATGCCGGACGGTCATCGTGCCCGCCATCACCGAAACGGAAACATCGGCGACACCCGCTACGCGTCTGACCGCGGTATCGATCTTGTTTGCGCAGGCGGCGCAATCCATGCCGCCGACCCGGTATCGTGTCTCGCTCTCAGCCATGATCCGCTTCCTTGTCAAATAGAAGCATCTCTCCTACATCCTCTAGCGACTAGAGGTGCAAGAGGAAAATCATGAAAAAGATCACGATCGGCGAAGCCGCGCGCCAAAGCGGCGTCAAGGTGCCGACAGTGCGCTACTATGAAAGCATTGGCCTGCTCGCCGCCCCGAGCCGCAGCGAGGGCAACCAGCGCTCCTTCGAACCGGCCGATGTCAGCCGCCTCGCCTTCATCCGCCACGCCCGCGAACTCGGCTTTGAGATCGAGGCGATCCGCACGCTGCTCACCCTGCAAGATGATCCGCACCAGTCCTGCGCCTCGGCCGACGCCATCGCCAAGGCCCGCCTCATCGAGGTCGAGCAGCGCATCCGCAGCCTGAAGGCGCTGAAGGCCGAGCTGGAAACCATGGTGGAAGGCTGCGGCCACGGCCGCGTCGATCAATGCCGCGTCATCGAGGTTCTCGCCGACCACGGCCAGTGCACGCATCCGCACCACTGATCTCAGCCCTTGCAGGCGATCCGCGCCCGCGCCAAAACTCAATGCAGACAGAATCGGGCGAAGACCTCTATGAACCAGAAGCGGATTGCCATCATCGGCGGCGGCCCGGCGGGTCTCGCGGCTGCCGAACTGCTTTCCTGTTCCGGTCATGCGGTGACGGTCTACGACGCCATGCCGACCTTCGCCCGCAAGTTCCTGCTGGCCGGCAAATCCGGTCTCAACATCACCCATTCCGAGGATTATGCCCGTTTCGCCACGCGTTTCGGCCCCGCCTCCGTCCATCTACGCGCCGCCCTTGATGCCTTTACCCCAGATGATATCAGGGATTGGGCCGCAGGCCTCGGGGCCGAGACCTTCGTCGGCTCATCCGGCCGGGTTTTCCCGAAGGTGATGAAGGCCTCGCCTTTGCTGCGCGCCTGGCTCAGGCGGCTGGAAGCACAGGGCGTCACGCTGCGCACGCGCCATCGCTGGATCGGTTTTGCTGAAGACGGCTATGTCTTCGAAACGCCCGAAGGGCGCAGCATCATCCGTTGTGACGCAGCCCTGCTGGCGCTCGGTGGCGCAAGCTGGCCGCGCCTCGGCTCCGATGCAAGCTGGCTACCCTTGTTATCGGCAAGGGGCGTTGAGATCGAGGCTTTCAAACCCGCCAATTGCGGCTTCGTCGTCGACTGGAGCGAAAACTTCGGCGAGCGTTTCGCCGGCGAGCCGGTGAAATCGGTCACCGCAACCTCCGAGGTCGGCACCCTTCCCGGCGAATTCGTCATCACCGGAAGCGGCATCGAGGGCAGCCTGATCTATGCCCATACCGCCAGCCTCCGCGACCAACTGCTGAACCATGGCAGCGCCGTCCTGACGCTCGATCTCGCACCCGGCCGCACCATCGAAAGGCTGCGCCACGATCTTGCGCGGCAGGACCCCAAATCCAGCTTTTCAAACCGCCTGCGCAAGAGCGCCGGCCTCGACGGCGTCAAGGCCGCGCTGCTGCGCGAATTCGCGCCCGAGCGCGACCGGACAGATCCCGAACGCCTGGCCGGCCTGATCAAGGCCCTGCCGGTGCCGGTGATCGAAACCCGCCCGATCGCCGAAGCGATCTCCTCGGCCGGCGGCATCTGTTGGAGCGGCATCGACGAAGGCTACATGTTGAAGGCGCTGCCGGGCACCTTCGTCGCCGGCGAAATGCTCGACTGGGAAGCACCGACAGGCGGTTATCTTCTCACCGCCTGCCTGGCGACCGGCCGGGCGGCCGCGCGCGGCATCGAGGCCTGGCTGTTGCGGTCGATGCCGATGATCTCGAACCGGATCTAGATCAATGAAATGACGGATGATGTCGTGCAAAGATCGCTGACGCTTTCCAGCATTGTGCCCTGATTGCCGGGGCGAAGGGGGGATGGCCGTCGACACTTGCAATTGCAAACCGGCCGCTTTTCCATCAGACTATGCTGAACTTCGGTGGGAGGAGCCGATGCACGAACACTCAGCGCACGCCGAGCACGTCTACACGTCTGCCCAGCGCGATTCCGCCGCAGCCAGTTCTCCGGTCGTCGCCTCATGGCGTCGATGCATGACCATGCACCAGCTCGCGCCCGAGGACGAACGGGCACCGCTGCGCCTTACCGATCAGGAATTCCGCAATGCACGCGAGCAATCCGAACAGCTGATCGCCAGCGCGACGGGAGAGCTCGATCGTCTCTTTACCACCGTCGGCAAAGCCGGCTGCTGCCTGCTTCTGACCGACAAGAACGGCATCGCGCTGGAGCGCCGGGGAGCTGCCGGCGACGACAAGGAATTCCGCGAACTCGGCCTCTGGACCGGCTCGATCTGGACAGAGGCGAGCATCGGCACCAACGGCATCGGCACCGCACTTGCAGACGAGCGTGCCGTCGCCATATTCCGCGATCAGCATTTTTTCTGCTCGAACACCAGCCTCAGCTGCACGACGGCGCCGATCCGCGATCATCGTGGCCGGCTAGCCGCGGCGCTTGATATCTCCACCTGCCGCGAAGACGTCAACGAGATGACGCTGGCGATCCTGACGCAAACCGTGCGCGATGCGGCGATGCGCATCGAGCTCAACCTCTTCCGTTCGGCCTTTACAGGCGCCCGTTTCCTCATGGTCCCGGCCGGCGCCAATTCCGCCGCCGCTCTGCTCGCCGTCGACAGGCACGATCTGGTGCTCGGCGCGACGCGCGCCGCCCGCATCGCGTTGCAGCTGGACGACAGACGCATCGCCGCCGGCATTCCGGCCGCCGATGCCCTGCATGAGGCTGGCGTCTCGCAGCAGGATGAGATCATCGAGGCGGAGAAGGCAGCGCTGCTTCGGGCGCTGTCGCGCGCCGGCGGCAACGTCTCACGGGCGGCGACCGCGCTCGGCATCAGCCGCGCTACGCTGCACAGGAAGATGAAGAAGCTCGATCTCCACTGATCAGCCTCAAGGGTTCCGCCGCTGCGGCACTCGCGACCCGATGCTGTCGCAGCTCTGCGACACTGTGCACTGCGGTATGGAAGACCCACCCTAGTCCCTGCGCCAAAACATATTCATTTTCCTCCCACTGGTTCGCTTGGGAACCTGGATCATCAAGGGAGGATGACATGCTTCATCAGAAAATCGTCGAGTCGCCGTTCAAACTGAAATACGGCAATTATATCGGCGGCGAATGGCGCGAGCCGGTCGAAGGCAAATACTTCGAAAACGTCACGCCCGTCACCGGCGGCAAGCTCTGCGACATTCCCCGCTCAAATGAAAAAGACATCAATCTTGCGCTCGACGCTGCCCATGCGGCCAAGGAAAAATGGGCCCGCACCTCCGCCGCCGAGCGCTCCAATATCCTCATGAAGATTGCCCAACGCATGGAAGACAAGCTGGAACTGCTTGCCCAAGCCGAGACCTGGGACAATGGCAAGCCGATCCGCGAAACCATGGCGGCCGACATTCCGCTGGCGATCGACCACTTCCGCTATTTCGCTTCCTGCATCCGCGCCCAGGAAGGTTCGATCGGCGAGATCGACCATGATACGATCGCCTATCACTTCCACGAACCGCTCGGCGTCGTCGGCCAGATCATTCCCTGGAATTTCCCGATCCTGATGGCCACATGGAAACTTGCTCCGGCGCTTGCCGCCGGCAACTGCGTCGTCCTGAAGCCCGCCGAGCAGACGCCCGCCTCGATCCTGCTCTGGGCCGAACTCGTCGGCGATCTCCTGCCGCCCGGCGTACTCAACATCGTCAATGGCTTCGGCCTCGAAGCCGGCAAGCCGCTGGCGACCAGCCCCCGCATCGCCAAGATCGCCTTCACCGGCGAGACGACGACTGGCCGGCTGATCATGCAATATGCCAGCCAGAACCTCATTCCGGTGACGCTGGAGCTCGGCGGCAAATCGCCGAACATCTTTTTCGCCGATGTGATGGCTGATGACGACGACTTCCTCGACAAGGCGCTCGAAGGCTTTGCGATGTTTGCCCTCAACCAGGGAGAAGTCTGCACCTGCCCGAGCCGCGCCCTCGTCCAGGAATCGATCTACGACCGCTTCATGGAAAAGGCCGTCAAACGCGTCGAGGCGATCAAGCAGGGCAACCCGCTCGACAGCGCGACGATGATCGGCGCCCAGGCTTCGTCGGAGCAACTGGAAAAGGTCCTCGCCTATCTTGATATCGGCAAGCAGGAAGGTGCGGAGGTTCTGACCGGCGGCTCGCGCAACGATCTCGGCGGCGAACTGGCGAACGGCTATTACGTCAAGCCGACGATCTTCAAGGGCCACAACAAGATGCGCGTGTTCCAAGAGGAGATCTTCGGACCGGTGGTTTCGGTCACGACCTTCAAGAACGAGAAGGAGGCGCTCGAAATCGCCAACGACACGCTCTACGGCCTCGGCGCCGGTGTCTGGAGCCGAGACGCCAATCGCTGCTACCGTTTCGGCCGCGAGATCCAGGCCGGCCGCGTCTGGACCAATTGCTACCACGCTTACCCGGCCCATGCCGCCTTCGGCGGCTACAAGCAATCGGGGATCGGGCGTGAAACCCACAAGATGATGCTCGACCACTACCAGCAGACCAAGAACATGCTGGTGAGCTACAGCCCGAAAGCCCTTGGCTTCTTCTGAGATGCAACATGGCGGGAGGGTCTCAAACCCCTCCCGAAACTTCGGAGGAAGAACAATGGAAACGACCGTCAACGGCGAACCGCGTGTTCTTGCAACCGACGCGGCACTCGCTCTGATCGGCGAGATCAGGCGGGATCATCCCGATATCCTCTTCCACCAGTCCGGCGGCTGCTGTGACGGTTCCTCGCCGATGTGTTATCCCGCCGATGACTTCATGATCGGCGACAGCGACGTCAAGCTTGGCGAGATCGGCGGCGTGCCGGTCTATATCAGCGCCAGCCAGTTCGAGGCTTGGAAGCATACGCAGCTGATCATCGACGTTGTGCCCGGCCGCGGCGGCATGTTCTCGCTCGACAACGGCCGCGAGAAGCGCTTCCTCACCCGCTCCCGCCTCTTCGGCGGCGGCGAGGCCTGCGCCATCCCGGATGTGACGGTCAAGGCGATCTAGAGAATGATGCCGAAAAGTGTAAGCGGCTTCCGGGCGACATCATACTCTAACTAGCTAATTTAGAACGGGATTCAGATTGTGGGCCAACCGGACCTAAAATCATCCTGTTCCAGGGAATTTCGCCTGTAGTATTCCCATAGTACCCTCTGCCTCTCGCGCTTTGCTACTCTCCGCCTGTTGGTTTCAAAGGGAGGAAACGATGCCAGCCTCGAAGATCCTGATGATTACGGGTGATTTCACCGAAGATTACGAAACGATGGTGCCGTTCCAGACGCTGCTTGCCTGCGGCTATACGGTCGACGCCGTCTGCCCCGGCAAAAAGGCCGGTGAGACCGTCGCCACCGCCATCCACGATTTCGAGGGCGACCAGACCTATTCCGAAAAACGCGGCCACAATTTTGCGCTGAACGCCACTTTCGACAGCGTGCGGGCCGAAGATTACGATGCGCTCGTCATCCCCGGCGGCCGCGCACCTGAATATCTGCGCCTCAATGCCGACGTCATCAAATCCGTCCGCCATTTCTTCGACGCCGGAAAACCCGTCGCCGCCATCTGCCATGGCGCGCAGCTGCTTGCCGCTGCCGGCGTGCTGAAGGGCCGCACCTGCTCAGCCTATCCCGCCTGCCGGCCGGAAGTCGAACTTGCCGGCGGCATCTATGCCGACATCGCCATCAGCGATGCGGTCTCGGACGGCAATCTGGTCACGGCGCCGGCCTGGCCGGCGCATCCCTCATGGCTACGCCAGTTCATGGCTGTGCTGGATGCCGCAGCCCTGTTGGAAACCAACGCCGCCTAGAAGGGCGGCACGGGAGGACGACATGTGTGAACTCTTCATCAAGGCGGATGCGCGGCTGTGGGAAAGCACCACCCGGTCGCTGCGCATCGACGGCATGGTCACCAGCGTCAGGCTGGAAAACTTCTTCTGGTCGAAGCTGGAGGAAATCGCGCGGCGCGACGGCATGAATGTCGTTCAGTTGATCACCCGGCTGCACCATGAATCGATCGATGCCGGACATGATCTCGGAAACTTCACGTCCTTCCTGCGAGTCTGCTGCGCCCGCTATCTCGATCTCCAGCTTACCGGCGACATCCCGGGCGATGTCACCCGTCCCATCTCAAGCCTCGACGCGCCTGTCATCCTCGGCCGCGAACGGGCGAAATATCACTGACAGCCGGCCGGCACGACCATCGGGTGATGATAGACGAAGCTGCCCGCGGCAACTCGCCGGCAGTTCCGCAAGACGTGTCGACATAAGCCTTGCGGCGGGCTTGCGCTGGCGCGCAGCCTGGATCAACAATGCGCGCATCGTCCAGCAGCGGCACCGTCAGGAGATCAACTATCATGAACGACCAGAAAGCCGTGATTGTCACGGGCGCCGGCGGCAACCTCGGCAGCGCCGTTGTCCGTGAGCTTGCCGGCGCCGGCGCAAAACTCGTCTGCATGAACCGTTCGAGCGACGAGCTGGAAGCCTTGGCCGCCACTCTTCCCGCCTCCACCGAGTTTCTGTCGATCGCCGGAACCGATCTCACCGACTACGCCTCCTGCGCCGCCGCTGTTGCGCGGGCCGTCAAGCGTTTCGGCGGCGTTAGCGCATTGGTCAACACCGTCGGCGGCTTCCAGATGGGGCCGGTCGGACCGGACGCTCCTGCCCAATGGGAGACGATGATGACTGCAAACGCCCGCACCGCCCTGACGATCAGCGCCGCGGTTCTCCCGACCATGAAGGCATCAGGCTACGGCCGCATCGTTCATGTTGCTGCCGCACCCGGACTGAAGGCCGGCGCCAGGCAGGCCGCGTACGCCGCCTCGAAAGCCGCCGTTATCCGGCTGACCGAAGCGATCGCTGCCGAATGCCGCGACGACCGCGTCACCGCCAACTGTATCCTGCCAGGGACGATCGACACGCCTGAGAACCGCGCGGCCATGCCCGATGCGAAGACGGACGGCTGGGTCTCGCCGCAATCGATCGCCCGCCTCATCGCCTTCCTGATTTCGCCGGCCGCAGCCGTCGTCACCGGCGCGGCAATCCCGGCGACCGGCCGCGAATAACGGAAGATGCGACGTGAGCCGCCGTCAGTGGATGATCAGACGAGAGAGACCTGCAAGTTTTAGTCAATGACACACGATCTGGCTTGAGGTTCGGTTCGCCTTGAGGCAGCCTCGTCTCCGCCTGCCCACGTGATGGGCGCGAGACAGCGGACGGACACAATGGTCTTGGGGATCGCATTGCGGCGACATTTGCCAGAAGACGGGTGGCTTCAATGACGCACGGTCCGGCATTGCGCGCTGTCGGCGCAAACAGCCTGCTACGCAAGGAATGGTTCCTGGGCGTCAGCGTCGCGACCAGCCTGGCGTTTCTTGTTTTCCAGGAGCAGCTCTTCGGACAGCTTTCCGATCCGCTTTGGTTCACTGTCGTTTTTGTCTGGCTGTTCGCTGCCGTCCTCGGTTCCGCTCTGTCGGTAGTGCGGCACGCGGATCACTTGGCGGAGCGGCTGAAGGAGCCTTACGGCACGCTCATTCTGACGCTTGCCATCACCTCGATCGAGGTGATGGCGATTTCGGCCGTCATGCTTCACGGCGAAAACAATCCCACGCTTGCGCGCGATACTCTGTTTGCAGTCGTCATGATCATCCTGAACGGCATGGTCGGCCTGTCCTTGCTGCTGGGTGCATGGCGGCGACCGGAACAACAGCATAACCTGCAGGGCGCCAATGCCTATCTCGGAGTCATCGTACCGCTGGCGACCCTGAGCCTGGTGATGCCGACATTTCTTGCAGGCCCGGACGGACAACATCCATCGGCGGCGCGGCAATTGATACTGGGCATCATATCGGTCGGCCTTTACGCCACGTTTCTGTTTCTTCAGGCCGGCCGCCATCGGGACTATTTCAGCGACGACAGCAACCGTCACGAACCTCCCGGCGAACGTGCTCCTCGCCATGGGCCGGTATGGCCTCATGCCATCCTGCTTTTCGCCTACATGGGTCCTGTCGTCTTTCTGGTCGAACAGCTTGCCCGGCCGATCGATTACATTATCGAAACCTTGCATGCTCCAACCGCATTTGGCGGTGTTGTCATGGCCGTCCTCGTCGCCACGCCCGAGGCCATCAGCGCCGTGCGTGCGTCCATCGCCAACAATCTGCAGCGCTCCGTCAACATCTTCCTTGGTTCGGTGCTGTCGACGATCGGGCTGACGGTGCCGGCGATGCTTGTTGTCAGTCAGCTTTACGGACACCCCGTAACACTCGGCCTCGAGCATGGAGATCTTGTGATGCTCCTGCTCACTCTTGCCGTCAGCATCATCACCTTTGCCAGCGGCCGCACCCATCTCATGCAGGGTGCCGTCCATCTGGTGCTTTTCCTGGCCTATGTGCTGCTGATTTTCCAGCAATGACGCCCGGCCGCAAGATCAGGAAAGTAAAGAGTTCCAAGCTTCGACCGTCTTCCGCTATGATAATGGGAGATTTGCATATTTTGGCGATCATAGTGGCTGCAGGATCGTGAACGATACGGAGGCCGGACTTGAGCTCACTGTTGCTTGGCGGGCTTGTATTTATCTTTCTGTCGACGGCGACATCGATAGGGTTGATGGTGCGCGCCCACTTGCCGGATCATCATCTCAATGCCGAATCCAAGGATGTCATCAGGCTGGCGACCGCGGTGGTCGGAACGCTGTCGGCCCTGGCGCTCGGCCTTCTTATCGCATCCGCCAAGTCGAGCTATGACAATGCCGAAGTGGAGATGAGAACGGCGGCGGCGCGGGTGCTCCTGCTTGACCGCGTCATGGCGCAATACGGGCCGGAAACCGACAAGGCGCGTCAATTGCTGCGTGAACTCATCGAGAAACGGCTGAGCCGCGGCTGGACGACGGAGACGACCGACGAGCCATCCGCCAAGGCGCTGGGAGAATATCAGGATATCGAAGCGGTTCAGGGCGACCTTCGATCCCTGCTGCCGAAGGATGCCGTGCAGCGCTCTCTGCAGGCGCGCGCTCTTGAGGTGAGCGGCATGCTGGCCGAGACCCATTGGCTGCTGGTCGAATCCGGTAAGGAGGGTTTACCCTGGGCCTTCCTTGCCGTTCTCGTCTGTTGGCTCGGGCTGCTTTTTGCGACCTTCGGGCTGCAGGCGCCGGCCAATCCGACGGTGCTGTCCATTCTGCTTGTCTGCGCCCTGTCCGTCGCCGGCGCGATCTTTCTGGTTTCGGATATGGCCAATCCCTATGTCGGGCTGATCCGTGTTTCGGATGCCCCTCTGCAATCCGCCATCGAACGGCTCGGGAAACCGTAGTGTTTTGACGTCTCTCAAGAGATGACTCCAACACAGTTCAATTGTGCACCAGCAGCTATTGCAATTTTTAGCAATGCCGCGACATAATATCGCATGCCCGGAACTTTTCGGAGAGGGGTCGTCTCCGCCGAGGCACGCATGAAGACTGGGGCTCTTCAACATCGGGGCGGCGGCAATGCGTGTGAGATTGTATCAGGGTCTGTGCCTGTCTGTGGCGCTCGCCGGCATGGCAATTCTTGCTGGCTGCGAGGAAAGCGGCAACACCTATGTTGCTCCTCCACCACCTCCGGTTCGCGTCGCCCAGCCGGTCCAGCAACCGGTCACCCTCTATTTCGAACTCACCGGCAACACGGCGCCGCTGAATTCCGTCGATATCGAGGCGCGCGTTCAAGGCTACATCCAATCCATCGACTATCAGGACGGCATGACGGTAACGAAGGGCACCAAGCTCTTCGGCATCGAGCGCGACACCTATCAGGCGCAACTGGATCAGGCAAAGGCATCGCTCGCCTCGCAACAGGCGTCTCAGGTCGGCGCGCAGCAGGAATACGACCGACAGCTCAATCTATCGAAGCAACAGGTCACCACGCAGACCGCAGTCGACAGCGCCAAGGCGACGCTCGACGAGGCGAATGCCTCCATCCTCAATGCCCAGGCCAATCTCGAGCTCGCGACGATCAACTTGGGATACACGGAAGTGCTTGCCCCCTTCGACGGCACCGTCACCGACCACCTCGTCGATATCGGCGCGCTGGTCGGCGTATCCGGTCCCACCAAACTCGCCAGCATCGTGCAGCTGGATCCGCTCTATGCCTATTTCAACGTCAGCGAAACCCAGGTGCTGACGATCAAGGAAACCCTGGCAAAGCAGGGGCACACCTTCAAGCAGACGGACCTTCCAACCATACCGGCGGAAATCGGCCTGCAGACGGAAGAAGGTTATCCGCACAAGGGCCATCTCGATTACGTATCGCCGCAGCTCGATGCCTCCACAGGCACGCTTCAGGTGCGCGCCGTGTTCGACAACAAGGACCGCGCCATGTTGCCCGGTCTCTTCGTCCGGGTCCGTGTGCCGGTCGGCCATAACGACAAGGCCCTACTGGTGCGCGACGATGCGATCGGCACGAACCAGCTGGGCAGCTATCTGCTCGTTCTCGGCAAGGACGATGTCATCGAGCAGAAGCAGGTCAAGACCGGCCAGCGTGAAGGTTCGCTCCGCGTCATCGAGTCAGGCCTCGATGCAGCCGACTGGGTGGTGACCCAAGGTATCCAGCAGGCCATTCCCGGCAGCAAGGTCACGCCCGAGAAGATGGAAATGAACCCGCCGGCAACTGCCGCCGGCGATGCCAAGGCCAAGACCACCACGCAATGAATTCGCCATCATGGTTCATCTGAACGTCTGAGGACAGCAGCATGATCTCGCGCTTCTTCATCGAGCGACCGGTACTCGTCAACGTCCTGGCGTTGGTCTTCGTGCTCATCGGCGCGGTGGCCCTCATCCAACTGCCCGTGGCGCAATATCCGAATGTCGTTCCGCCGACGGTGCAAGTGACGACCCGCTTTCCCGGCGCCAGCGCCCAGACCCTGGTCGACACCGTGGCGCTGCCGATCGAGCAGCAGGTCAACGGCGTGCAGGACATGCTCTACATGCAGTCAACCAGCGCCAGCGACGGCACTTACTCGCTGACCGTGACCTTTGCCATCGGCACGGATCCCGACCAGGCTCAGGTCCTGGTACAAAACCGCGTTGCCATAGCGATGTCATCGCTTCCCGAAGCGGTACAGCTTCAGGGCGTGACGACGCAGAAGAAGTCGACGGCGATCCTCGGTTTCGTCAGCCTGACCTCACCAGACAGCCGTTATGACAGCCTGTTCCTGTCGAACTACGCCGTCATCAACTTGCAGAATGAACTCGCCCGCCTGCCAGGTGTCGGCAACGTCACCGTGTTCGGCGCCGGTCAATATGCCATGCGCATCTGGATGGATCCGAACCTGCTGCAGGCGCGCGGCCTGACCCCACAGGATGTCGTCAGCGTCGTGCAGCAGCAGAGCCAGGAGGTCGCCGCCGGCCAGATCGGCATTCCGCCGGTGCCGAAGGGACAGGTCTTCCAATATACGCTGAACGTCAATGGCCGGCTGAACGAGGCGGCCGACTACGAGGATATCGTCGTCAAAGTGGAAAGCGGACAGGGCGGCCGTGTGACCCGGATCCGCGATATCGGCCGCGTCGAACTGGGCGCCCAGACCTACAGCCAGTCCTTCATGCAGAACGGCAGGCCGGCGGCCGGCATCGGCATATTCCAACTGCCGGAAGCCAATGCGATCTCGGTTGCACAGGCCGTGCGGGCGAAAATGGAAGAGCTCTCGAAGAGCTTTCCGCCGGGCCTCGAATATCATGTACCGTTCGACACGACGAAATTCGTCGAGGCCTCCATCGACGAGGTTTACGTCACCTTGATCGAGGCCGGCGTTCTCGTTCTCATCGTCATTCTCGTCTTCCTGCAGGACTGGCGGGCGATGCTCGTGCCGGCGACCACCGTTCCGGTCACCATCATCGGCGCCTTCGCGGCCATGGCGGCATTGGGCTTCACCGTCAACCTGTCGACGCTCTTTGCCATCGTTCTCGCCATCGGTATCGTCGTCGACGATGCCATCGTCATCGTCGAAGGTGTCGCCCGGCACATCGAGGCGGGCATGTCCGGCCGAAAGGCCGCCGAGAAGGCGATGGAGGAACTGCTCGGCCCGGTCATCGGCATCACGCTGGTGCTGATGGCCGTTTTCATTCCAGCCGCCTTCCTGCCCGGCCTGACCGGACAGCTCTACAGGCAGTTCGCCCTCGTGATTGCCGCGACCGCGCTGATCAGCGCGATCAATGCCGTCACGCTGAAACCGACGCAATGCGCCCTCTGGCTGCGTCCGCCGGCCCCGCCCGAGAAACGCAACATCCTTTATCGCGGCTTCAACAGGGTCTACGACAAAGGCGAGCGCGGCTATGCCGGGCTGATCGGATCGATGACGCGTCACGCCGGAATCATGGCGGTCGCGGCACTGGTGCTGATCGCGGTCGCAGCCTGGGGGCTTGCCCGCCTGCCGACGGCATTCCTGCCCATCGAGGATCAAGGCTACGTGCTGATCAATGCGCAATTGCCGGACGGTGCCTCGAAGGAGCGCACCGATGCTGTCATGGACGCGGTCGGCAAGATCGCCGAAGCCACACCCGGCGTCGACCAGGTGCTGACCATCAGCGGCATCTCCGTTCTCGACAACAATGCCAGCCTGCAGAATGCCGGCGTCGCCTATGTCGTGCTGAAGGATTGGGATGAACGCGGCAAGCAGAAGGGGCAGGACTTGCTGTCGATCTACCAACATCTGAACGGCGCGCTGCAAAGCGTGCTCACGGCCAAGACGCTGGTGATCGTGCCGCCTCCGATCCAGGGCGTCGGCAATGCCAGCGGCTTTACCATGCAGGTCGAGATCAGGAACGGCATTTCCGACTACCCGCTGCTGCAATCGCTTGCCGATACGATCGTCAGGAACGGCAGTGCCCAATCGTCGCTGCAAAGGCTGAGCACGCCTTTTCGCTCGAACGTGCCGCAGCTGGCTGTTTCCGTCGATCGCATCAAAGCGGAGACGCTGGGAATTACCGTGGGCCAGGTCTTTTCCGCTCTCTCCGGCTATGTCGGATCGAGCTATGTGACCCAGTTCAACAAATTTGGCCGCACCTTTCAGGTCTATGCACAAGCCGCCTCCGATTTCCGGGTCAGCGCCGAAGACATCCGCAATCTTAAGGTCAAAGCCGGCGACGGGACGATGGTGCCGCTCGGCACGGTCGTCGATGTCACGACGACGCAAGGTCCTTCCCTGATCAGCCTCTACAATCTCTACCCCACAGCAACCATCGTCGGCGGTCCTGCCGCCGGCTTCAGTTCCGGCCAGTCGCTCGACGTCATGGAACAGATTGCCGACCAGACGTTGCCGCCGGGCACGGGCTTCGAGTGGACGGCGCTCTCCTATCAGGAGAAGGCCGTGGGCGGGCAGATCTATTTCATCTTCGCGCTCGCCATGCTGCTCGTCTATTTCGTGCTCGCCGGTCAGTATGAAAGCTGGATCTTGCCACTGGCGGTCATACTCGCCGTGCCGCTCGCTCTGCTGGGCACGGTAGCAGCACTTACCGCTGCGGGTGTTGCCAACAACCTCTATACGCAGATCGGCCTTATCCTGCTGATCGCACTTGCATCGAAGAACGCCATCCTCATCGTCGAATATGCGCGGGAAAAGCGGGCGGAAGGCATGGAAATCCTGGATGCGGCCGTCGAGGCCGCCCGGCTGCGTTTCCGGCCAATTCTGATGACGTCCTTCGCCTTTATCCTCGGCGTCCTGCCGCTGGTGCTGGCGACGGGCGCCGGCGCATCGGCCCGTAAGTCGATCGGCATATCGGTCTTCAGCGGCATGATCGCCTCGACCTGTCTTGCCGTGCTCTTCGTACCGTCCTTCTACGTCCTGTTGCAGCGCCTCGAGGAATATGTGAAACGGCGCGGAGCGACCGCAAACACGGCCGCGAGCGTGACGGAGGCGGAGACATCGAACGTCCGATAGACGACCGCAGCATTATTGGACGATCACCTGCACATAAACGTTGCCGCTCTTGGCGTAATAATACGCGCCGCATCGATAATAGTAGCCGCCGTAATAGGGACCATAGCGGCAGCCTGCCGGAAGCACGGCGATGGTCGTCGTCGTGCGTGTGACGACCCGCCGCGTCGTCCGACGGGCCACGCCCGCATAAGAGAGCGGCGTCAGCGGCCTGCCGATGACGGCGCCCGCCGGCGTGGCGAAGCCGATCGACAACGGCAGAAATCCCTGCACCTCGATGCGAATGTCGGTGAATGTCACGACGCCGGCGAGGCCGAGAGCGAAGAACAGCTTGTTATAGGTCATTTCACCTCTCCCATATCGGCAGGCGCCGGAAGCTCATCAAGCGATTGCAGCTCGCTGAGATCGACCGTCTTCGCACTGGCCGGAACTTCGATGCTGTAGGAAACGGCCGCGACATCGGCGCCGCTTTTGAAATCGCTGATTTCAAGCGTGTATTGCGGCGCCTGGACGACGTGCTTGCTGGTGATGACGTAACGGCGCGGTATCGGTTGCGAGCCGGTCTGTATCCAGATCTGCCAGTCGATTTCAGGCGTTCGGAAGGCCAGGTATGCGCATTCGACGCCATCCACGAAAGCACTGGAAATGTGCCTGGCATCGGTCACATCAGACATCAGCACATCATAGACGTCGGAGGACAAGAGATCGGCGCCTGGCGCTTCGACCCCCGCGGTCATAAGCCTGTCGATCAGTTCGTCGAGCGAACCCTTGCCATCGATCTTGGCATAGGCGTCGAGGTTCTTGCCATGCACCGTCAGCGACGAACCGTCGAAACTGACGTCGAGATCGGCAAAACCGCCGGTTCTGGTGACACGCAGCTTGTCGGGACGGGTCAGGTTGGCTGTCCCGGAGCTGACGAACTGGAGCTTCTCGAACTCGGGTGTCACGGCTTCGAGCGACGATTGATAGGTAAAGGATATCGTCTTCTGCGCCGCCAGAAAATCGGACATCGTCTTGAGTAGGGCTTTTGCATCATCCGCCCAAGCGCTCGTTGGCAGCGCCAGGCCGGCGGCGAGCGAGATATAAACAAGCATCCGCTTCAATGTAAGCGCGATTTTCCATGCACATTGACGTAGGCGGCATCGCTCAACCGATCCCTCCAGCGTAGCGGTATCCGGCTCTACTAGGCCTCGGTGGTTTTGGAGAAGTTGAACGGCAGCAGGTCGCCAAT